>ERZ1036435.4-NODE-4-length-238211-cov-456.921480_pt1 | contig 238211 bp, 228 predicted proteins | sample MGYA00514223_ERZ1036435 | MGnify/ENA primary metagenome ERZ1036435 (study PRJEB33795, sample SAMN09464927) | human gut metagenome | host: Homo sapiens | place: USA: Stanford, California | collected 2016-08 | study: EMG produced TPA metagenomics assembly of the...
GTAAGCTGTCCACATTGCCAATGCTGTTTCTTGCTTCTGGTACTGCTCCATTGTCCACTGTTTGGACTGTTGGTTCTGGTTTGTACGTGTCTGCTTGTCCTTTGACATTGACTTTCACTGGAACTTCTTCGCTTGTGCCATCTGGGTAACGAACGATCACTGTTCCGGATACTTCGCCTGGTTGTCCTACGGCTGTATTTGGTGCGCCATCTTTCCATTCAAACGTTGTTTTCGGTGGTAAGCTGTCCACATTGCCAATGCTGTTTCTTGCTTCTGGTACTGCTCCATTGTCTACTGTTTGGACTTTTGGTTGTGGATTGTATTCATCTTTTTGTGCACGAACATTTACAGTTACATTCACGGTATCTTTTGAGTCATCAGGATATGTTACAGTTACGCTACCTGCTTTATCTCCAGGTCCTGTTGTTGTACTTGGAGTTGTTGCCCATGTATAGGTTGTTCCTGCTGGTAATCCATTTTTATTAACACTTGTTCCTGCATCTGGTTTTACATCATAACTCACCGTTTGTTTTTGCACATTAGGAGTTGCAGTATATTTCGTTGTCATTGATTTGACGGTAATCGTAAATTGTCTTTGACTAGGATTGTCTGCATTATCTGTTACTTGAATAGTTGCAGTATAAGTTTTACTATCTTGTCCAACAGGTAATTTTGTTACTTCTTGAACTCCATTTTTAAATTTAATTGTCTTAGTCGCATTGTCATATACTAAGAAATCTGGTAAGCCCGTTACCGTTGTTGATTTAACACCAGTTCCTCCTGTATTATCAGTAGCTGCAACTTTTATAGAAGGTAATGTTCTATCCAATGCAATTAAATCCCAATTTTGTCTATCACTTGGTGTTGTGATCGTTGGAGCTGTTATGTCTTTTACTTCTAAAGGTATGTCAACTGGATCTGTCGTATTATCTAAATAAGTAACAGTCGCTTTAATCGTTTGAGTTCCTGCATTTGCTGTACTAATCGTTCCAGCAGTAACGGATTTCACCTTACTATTACCGTTATTACTAATAGCAACTGCTGCTTTTAAGTCATTATTTGTAATCGGAACATTTTGATTTCTAACGATTTTATTTCCTGTAGGAGCATATTCATCGCTTAACTTACGAACACTTACAGTTACATTCACAGTATCTTTTGAAGTATCTGGATAAGTGACTTCTACTACCCCAGATTTGTTACCAGGGCTTGATGTATCTGGTTTTGTTTTCCAAGCATATGTTGTCCCTGATGGTAATCCTGTTTTATTGATATTTGCTTCTGCGCTTGGTTCATCTTTATAGCTAACTGTTTGTGTTTGAGAATTTGCAGTTGCTGTATATTTGAAAGTTTGTGGTTTCCATACAAAACGAATACGTCCTGGTGCTCCATTATCATTCGCATGACCTACATGTTCATAGTTCGCATTTCCAGCCGGATCTTCGGTGTATAAATAACGAGTAATTGATTTTTCACCAGTAAATGGTTGATTATTAATATTCCCACTCACCGTAATTGTTGCTGGTTGTGCATCTGAACCTGTAGTTTCAGATTTAATCTTAGTTGCTGTTAGATATAAGCCATCTGGGCTTCCTCCACCTAAATAGCTATTATCTTCTTGTCCTAGTCCCTGTCTATTATCTGCTGCAAATGCTAAGTAAACTTTAGAAACCTTTCCATTATTATCTTTTGCTTTTAAAGTAATATTATTATTTTCATGTGAATATACATAAATTTCTTGATTACCAGGATTATCATACGGAATTTCTACTGTCGGTCTAATATTATCAACAATCTCAACAGGAATATCGACTGTTTTCATCGTCGTATTTCCACGAAGAATTTCAATTTGTTTATGATGAACCGTTGGTCTTGAAGTATCTACAGTAGAACCACCTTTCCAACGAATCGTTAGATCAGTCGCTGGTGCAGTTCCATTTGAAAGTGTAATATAACTTCTAGCATCACCAAGTTCGCCACTTTGATGTTGATTAATACGTTTATCTTGTTTTCCTACAAAATCTAGCACTGTATACGGTGTCAATACATCTTTAACGGTTTTATTTTGATAAGTTACCGTAACAACAGCATTTCGTGTTCCCGGCTGTTGTAGATTAAACGGTGTTTTCCATGTTACATCAACAGTTGATGGAAGTTCATGTCCTGTTTTTGACTTCACAAAATTTCTAGGATTTTTGTAGAAATCTTGTGGGTCTCCGTATAATGCCGTAATATTTTGATGTTTTGCTATAGCATCATTCTGTGCATTTGTTTGAATTGTTTTAGGTGCAAATCCGTCTTTAAAATGGATAGTCATTGTTTCACCATCAGCTGAAACTTCGGCATGATCATAGTCTACATGCACTGGTCTATTGACTACGCCAGGGTGTGCAGCCTCAAACTTTTTAATTAAATCCGTTTTTTCGAATTCCGTTAAATGGCGAACATCATCTACATAAGTTGGTGTTGCCAAATCATTAACCGTATTACGCTCACTTTGTGCTTTCACATGAAATGTATAAGTAATACTATTTTCCGGGTTCCTTCTTCCTGCCGCAATAGTTACTCTATAATCACCAGGCTCTACAGCTTCTCCCGTTTTATCATAACGTCCAAGCCACCCTCTTATTACCGCTTTAACTTCAGGATTATTAACGTTCCATAGACCACTTGTGATATCCTGAAAGTCTTCTTTTCCAGTACGAGGATTTATGTAAGCAACTCTCAGTGTTATACCTTTAAGCTTATCTAAACCACTAATAACACCTACAGTTTTTAAATAATACGGTGTTTTATCTTCCTTACCTCTATTTTCTCCATATGTATACCTATATAAAGGTTCTCCTGGACCTCTTTGACCTAACACTCTCATAAATGAGTATATTTCATCAGAATTATAATATGTCAAGTCTGTTCTTGCTTCAGTAACTAACCCAGCTTCTCCTCTTCCATGCTGATTTTGCGTAGGTAAAAAGTATACCGCCCTAAATCTACTCTCACCATTCCCATTAATAGGTTGGCCATTTCTAGGATCACGTTTACCAGAATGAGCTCTTGTCATGCGATTGGCTACTTTATTTCGAAGACGTGTGACTTCTTTTAGGAGCGACTCTACCTCGTCCTCCCTGTTACTATCCTCAGAAAGTTTTTCAGCTGTTTTAACTAATTCTTTCTCAGCATCGCTGAACTCATAATTTATTTGATTAGCTAAACTGTAAATTTCATTTACAGTTTCTGTTACTTTTGCTATTTTTTCTTTGCTTAAATCTGATTTCTCTTCTTTTTGAGGCTCAGCTTTTTCTCTAGACTCTGAGGCTTTTTCTTTTTCAGGTTTATCCTCTAATTTTTCAAAAGATTCTTTAAGAGCTTTCTCTTCTTTATCTACCTCTTCTTGACTTACTTTCGGACTTTCCATCAGTTGTTGTGCGCGCGACAAAGAAAGATTCAATTTCTCTACTGAATCTATAGTTTTTTTGCTTAAGTCTATATTCTTAATTTTTTCTATTAATTCGATTAAAGATTGTTTATTAACCTCTGTTTTAGCTACATCCTCTTTTTTATCGAGCTCATCAGATTTTTTTGATAATGGAGAAGTGACTCCCAAATTAATCTCATTATCTTCCTGCTTAATTACTTCCTCTTTAGGTGTTTTACCTTTATCCCTATCATCTCCATCTTCTGCCGAGTTCATTGATGTAACAACTGAAGATGCCACTTCATCTGCTCTGACAACTTGTGTTTGTTGCAATCCTATTGCACCAGTTGCTAAAAAAAGAGTACAGCCAAAAAGAAAATGCTTCCCTTTTTTTACCATTCTCCAATTCTTTTGATTTATTCCTTTACGATTAAATAACATAACAGAAACCCCTTAATAAAGCATTAATTAATACAGTTCATTATATCAAATTATTCAAAATTACTCTACCCTTTTCTTCCATATTTTATTTTAATTGATTGAATTTAGAGTGGTAAACTGCAACTTCTAAAATATTGCTAGAAATTTATTTGAATTTCCCAATCAGTTTATTCATATTTTACTTCATTCCACTATAATTCTGTAGAGGTTCTAGTATTGATACCGAAGCAGAGTCACAAAGTATTAATTAAATATATTTTTAAGTATAACTTAACATTACTCAAACCCACTATGAATACATTAAATTTATAAAATGTAAACTAGGTCCCCACTCCCAAATCTCTCCTCTAAAGAAACACCTTTTTACGTATACCGCTTAGCATAATTCTTGAAAAATTCTATACTATTTATCTATTTAATACTTTATGAAATATTCAGAACCTAGATTGTCAAATTAAGTTAGATTTTTCATGTAACTCAGAAAAACTTGGCATGGTATTTGATAATTCAAAGACTTTCTAGGAATTCTATTTCTTTTATCAGCTTAGCTGATAAATAATTTTGAGAAATATTAGTAAAATCCATTTGTTTCAGTAGTCTATTTCGTCTTAATAATCCATTAGAATGTTCATTGAGACCTCGTTGACTAGGACATCCTAGATACGCAATGAAAATATCAATGTCATGTGCTAAGACAAGTGTCACAACGTTATTCAGAATATAGCCTGATAGAGTGACCAACAGATGTACTTTGAATCCTCAAAACCAAAGGTACTTAGAGAAATTGTAACCAATGTCGCCTAGTTCATGGAAAATACATGCTCAATGATTACGAACAGGTTGACAAAATGATAATGAAAAACTATCGATGATGACAATGCTATTTTGAGAAAGTTGAGTATTCATGGCTTGCCGAATGATTTGAACTAACCAAATCAACTGTCTTAACCATCGATTAAATCGACTTCTTTCAGGGAGACACCCACAGGGAAAGAGTTGGCATATCCGATAGAAATGACGTTGTGATTTAATGCCTAGTTCAGTCTGTAAAATAAGCAAAACTAATAAAGACTGAACTGAAACTTTAGACAAGCTGATATTGTTACGATTTTTGTAAGATTCGGGACATTGTTCACTATATAGCTGAAGACAAATTTTGATAATTGTTTCAAAGTCCATTGCAAGTAATGAGATTTACCTGTATATTGTAAGTCGCTCATTGGGACTAACCTCCTGTTTGTTTCGACACTTACAGTGTAGTCCTTTTGAGCTTTTTATTGTATTTTGAAAATAAATAGCACCACGAGTATAATTTATTAAAATCAATTATTGGCTTGTTGTTATGGCATTCAAATTAACAACTCGGAGTTTGGGGATTCCTCAAAATTCAAATCACCCCAAAAGTTAGATTTTTTCTGTCTAACTTTTAGGGTGCAGTTCAATTTAACCGCGTTTCCTTATTTTAAAATCCTCATATGTCTTTCTTTTTTATGATTAGCATCGTAGTATTCCAGCATCGCATGATACAAACGAGCCTTCGTTTTATCTTGTTGTTTAATTCCATGAAGAAATAATTCTGCTCGCTTTAATTTCAGTATGTATTCGCATATCTGATCAAAATCCTTGTCCATATTACTTTTGAAAATAAACATCTTTTTCCTCCATCACATCAACTATTTTTTGCATCAAAATAGACATATCCATTTTATTCTCATAGCTTATTCTCCCAACTACAGTTGCAAGACGGGCTATAGAATTGATATTCTTTCCGACTTGTTCCAACTCTTCTGTTAAAGGAACTAAACTTTCAGAGGTTATCAGAAGGCTATCACAAAGCTATTCGAGCTCAAAAATCGACAAAAAAGAGTTTGGGACAAAAAGATTTTTATTTTAGGAATTCTTTATTATAAATTTTAAAAATCGATAGATTAGACAAAAAAAGCGAACAAGACAGAATTCTGAGTGTCAGATAACTCGTTTTGTTCGCTTTTTATATTTAAGGTTAGACTTTTGTCCCAGACTCTTTGAAACATTGATATAATCGTATTGATTAACGTTTTGAGAATTGTGAAGCTTTACGAGCTTTCTTAAGACCTGGTTTTTTCTACATCATGATATTTATGGTAAATTATCACTAAGATCAAGTAATTTTAAGAGATAAATCCTCAATTTTTACATATATAACCCTTTTAAAAATCGAGAGGTTATCAAAGGGTTATCACTTTTTTAGTTTTCGGAGCTCATGTAGTTGAGAAATAACGATTTATTTTTCTTCGTTTTTCTTCGTTTTTCTTCGTTTCATTAATTAAAGGTGAAATGATGTATAATACAAATCACATTCCCATACAAACAAATAAATTGCAAAACTATAAAGCGAATGAATTTCATGAATTTAAAAGTAAGATTACTTTCTAAATTCACTAATTAGTAACTATGTTTTCTTCGTTTTTCTTCGTTTTTCTTCGTTTTTATTTCATTTCTAATTTATAGTATTGACTGCGATCTTTCGTACTTGTCCCATACCATGTTAAAATGCCTTTTGCTCTCAACGTTTTCAATAATTTGGACGAGTAAGAAACACTCCTACCTAAGAACTCTGCTACTTTTTTAGTTGTCATAGGTTCTGCTGTATTGTACATATACTGTATCAATAGTTTTTCATCAACACTTAAATCACTATAATCTCTAAGTTTACTTTCCAAAGAATCACGCGTTCTCAATGTTCTACTTGTAATACTGTTTTCTAATGTTAAAACTACTTTGTTACCTGGTTCAGAGTAACACGGTTCATGGAGAAAAGCAGATTCCATTTCAGAATAGATTCGTTTTACTCCCTCATTCATTTCTCGGACCCATCCAAATTCAGTTAAGGTACGAGCTATACGCGGATTTCTAGAAAAACGTTCATGTCTTATATTCTCAACAGTTACAATATTCGGTAGTTTTCCTGGGCTATGAATCTCTAAACGATTATCAAACATCAATACCCTGATATGATCTCCGTATACTGAATAATTCCTGTGGGTTACTGCATTTACAATTCCTTCAAACCAGGCAAATTCAGGATATTCTGGAAGTATCTGAAATCTACCATCACTATCTAGATACTGAAACTCTCGTAGCTGGGTTCGAATAAAATCTCTAACTTTAACAATTAATTTAGGCAATGCATCATCAAATGTTACTTCCTTAATAACATTAAATTCACTTCCTGTACCTACATCTACCCCATCAAATCGTTGAAAACGAACACGTGCTTGAGGGAAAAATGCTGAAGGATACTTACCAAAGATAAGAATAGCCGCCTTTGTTAATTTACCATTGATAAGAAACCTTCTTGCCTTTAATATCTCCTCAGTTGAACGTTCTGAAATATCAAAATGGTCCTTAAAATCCTGAACCAATAGTTCATCAATATCATCTAATGTGGCATCTTCAATGATTTCATCTTCAAAGAAACGCTGTCCCTTATCATAACTAAGTTGTATACGTTGCTCATAACTCAACTTGACTGATTCGTCTCCCTGTCGTAGATAAACTTCATCATTTGGAGCGGCAATCACTCGATTCGATGATAATTCAACTGAGATAAGCAAAATCAGGTCGTCTTCTCCCTTATGATTGATCACAGGTATTTCCTCAAAAGATAAATCCAACGGTGTATCCCGCATCTCTCGGTCTATCTTTTTGAAATCATCAATCGGATAGGCTTTCCCATCCTTAAAACCAGTGATAATATTATGCTGCTTTTCATCTTCAATCCCGATAATCAACTGACCTCCGTCAGCATTAGCAAAGGCAATCAAGTGCTTAAGTAGTTCTTGTGGCTTCTTTCGTGCGGATTTCCGATCCAAATATTGATTTTCCGGCGAGAATTGCCAGTAATTAAAGTCATATTTCATTTATTTTCTCCTAATTTTTGGTTAAATAATAATGATTATTCTGCATTCCTTACTGAATCTGTTTTTCTTAAGATAATAGGCTAGGTGTTTCATTATGATGAGGGCGAGCACACTTTTCAACCTTAATATATAAATCCTTTAGAAGATTGATACTTATCAATACTGCTTCATCAGCATTTAATTTTTTTTATTTAGTTGTTGATTTAATATTTTCTAAAATAATATCTTTAACAATTTTCAGATCCGCTTCAATTTTCTTAATATCCGTTCTTATATAATTAATCAATTCTTTACTAGATACATGTTTTTTTATATGAGCATAATCATAATAATCTTTTTTACCATATGTTTTCCATTTTTTTCTTGAAGATGATTTTTCTAAAATTGGATTATCCTCTAGATTGAAATTATACAAACAAGTTTTCTCTTTTATACTATCACATATTCTTTCTAAATCACCTAATTTTGCTTTATCTTCAAGAGAAAAATTAACCTTATGTCTATACTGTTTTCCTTGTATCTGAATATCAAATGATGACGTAGTACCTTCGATAGGAAGATAAATCCCAAAATGATGAGCTCCTCTTATCCTACCAGAGTATGTTTTATATTCTAAATCAGAAATCTTATTCTCTAAATTCGCATAATGAATCTTCTCGACAACAGACCTTAATCTCATACCTTCAAGTACTTTATTATTACACTCTTCTAAAAAGTATGATTCGCCATAACTTATCTTTTCAATAAACTCTTTCACATTCTTCATATATTCAACATAATCTGTTAAGAATAATCTAAAAGTCTCATCTACTTTATCAAGTAAATCACTATAATATTCAATTAGCTCACCATAACTTCTTCTAAACCAACTATCAGGTAGTTCAAATTCAGGTTTAACTAAACTAAGAAGTATCCCTTTAGCATTAGAATCTTTTTCAGAATAACGAATTAATTGACTTTTGTCTGGTAAAGACTTAACCTTATTTTCTATAAAAATAACATGAGTCCTTCTATCCTCATCAATAACCTCGATAGTTAAATCAATCGAATTTTTTTCTCTGTAAACCTTTAAATCTGTATATTTTTTATTAATATCAATAACATTACTAAAAAACTTATGATTAATAAATTCAGACTTCTCCAGAACAACAGCAAATAGATTGCTATGATATAATTCTAAATTACTTAGTGACAGTTGATAATTCAGTGTATTTTCTATTTTATTCCTAAGTGTTAGTAACTCATTATAATTTTCCATTTAACAACTCCTTTACTATGATAATTAATGTAATGTACTTGTTTTTATTATATCATAAGATAAATTAATCAGTTTATTGAAAATTAAATTTAAATAAAAGAAGACAAATACACTTTAGACAACGTATTCATCTCCTTATTAAAACTTCGAATTTAGGTAAACTATTTATTAAATCAATCGTTTGGATAGATATATTAATAATTCTCAATAGCAAATTGAAGATATACTTTTCATCATCACTATAATCATTTGGATCATCAGTGATTCCAGATTTTTTATCAGTTTTAACTTGATACTGATCTATAATCCATCCAATAGCAGAGTACCCATTTACAACATATTCATAGGCTTTTTCAGGAATATTACTAATTCTGATATAAATTACATAACCTATACCATCCATTTCTTAAAATCCTTCAGATATCTTGATTTTATTATTAACTTTTCTTAAAGGTAAAACAAGACCCACATATATCCCATTTTAATCAATAGAAAATATATACAGAAAATCAATGAAATTCTATTTTTTGCCACAGTATAATAAGGTTAACTAGTCTTGTAAAAATTATTTTATCGTCATATCTGAGAATTAATCAGCTATTTCATAAAAATCATCAATCTTTGGCTGAGACACATTTGTCACAATCATAAATAGCATATAGTTCTTGACATATAGTATAATATATGAAAAAATACTTACTGGAGGTTGATAATATGACTGAAAAAATCAAAAACTGGGTTAATATTTGCGTTTTGAAAAATCAAGAAATTTTATTACTTAATAGACAGCACGATAATTTTCCTGGCTGGATTCCACCAGGGGGAAAAGTTGAATTCCCTGAAAGTTTTTTTGAAGCTGCACTACGGGAGCTTAAGGAAGAAACTGGACTCACTGCATTAAATCTTGAATTAAAGGGAATTTCAGGCTTTACTAATTCAATTGGTAATGAGAGATTTGTCTTCTATGACTTTTTATGTACTCAGTTTACTGGTGAACTAAGCACATCTGATGAAGGTGAGCCAAAATGGTGGAATCTAAAAGATATTGATAAAATACCAATGCAAGATGATATAAGAAAAAGGATACCGCTTTATTTAAGAAAAGGAAGCTTTGAAAGTATTAACTACTGGGATAATAATAAGAAATGCATTAGTGAAAACAAAACAATTTTATTTGACTAATATTCTCTACGGTATAATCAAATACAAAAGTCTCAATCCATTAGTAATTTTTGTATACTTTAGTACTCAATTTTATTGGTACTGAAGTATCGTTCAATTGATAACTTTTTCTCCCCTTTTCCTTTAGCCCAGTTCAACAACACTAATATAATTTTCGTTTCTCATATTTATAACTAATTAGTGTGTGTACATATATTCATAAAATATCATTAATGTACTCTTACTTTTCAGCAATTCTAATTTTTCCAAATTAGAAGCTTTCAAAAAGTTCAGCATTTATTTTATAATGATAAATTGTAAAATATAGTGCAACAAAAACTCATAGCGTTTCATGAGCCTACTGAAAAAGTCATCAAATTGATGGCTTTTTTGTTATACTAGAGATGAGGTGAAATAATGCTTGATAATCAGTTAAGTATGGATGTCAGTCCTTATTCTAGTTTGTATGATATCGTTGTTCCTAAAACCCACTTTTTACGTCAGCTAACTGAACTCTGTGATTTTAGATTTATCTATGATGAACTAGAAAAGAATTATCGTCCCGATTTTGGGCGTAAAGCTTATTTACCGATTATGATGTTCAAATATCTCTTGTTAAAAGATATTTATAAGTTATCAGATGTCGATGTGGTGGGACGTTCCTTGTCAGATATGGACTTTAAATTTTTTCTTGGTCTAGCTCCTGAGGATTCTGTTATCGAGCCATCCTCTCTGACAAAATTTAGAAAGCTAAGAATTAAAGATGACAAACTGCTTGATGTATTGATTCAGAAGTCTGTTCAAATTGCACTCGAACATAACTTGATTAAGAGTAAAATCCTCATTGTGGATGCCACTCACACCAAATCTCATTATAATCATAAGAAGCCCCAAGAAATTCTTAGGGAGCGTTCAAAAGCTTTACGTAAAACGATTTATCAACATTCAGAAGATATCAAAATAGAATTTCCAAAGAAACCTCAGGAAGATAACCTCGAAGCAGAGTTGACCTATACAGAGGAGTTAATGGCTGTGGTTGAAAAACACAAGGAGCTCTTAGCTCTACCAGCTGTTTCTCAAAAGTTCAATTACCGAAAAGAAGCTGTCGATGATGACTTAGAACACTTGGAAGCGTCTGTCAAGGAGGAAGCTAGACTTGGACATAAGACAGCCGACAGCTCTTTCTATGGATATAAAAGTCATATCGCTATGACGGATGAACGGATTATTACTGCTTGTGTGGTCACTTCTGACGAACAAAGTGATGGGAAATATTTACCTGAGTTATATGCCAAAACAAAGGAAAATAGTCTGGACATCGAGACTATTATTGGTGATGCAGCTTATTCGGGAAAGAACAACATTCAACTAACTCGCAAAGAAAAGATTCATTTGGTGTCAAAACTGAACCCTTCTGTTTTTCAATAGGTTACCGTAAAGAAGAGGATGCGTTTGAATTTAATAAAGACGCAGGGCTATTTGTCTGTCCAGAAGGACACATGGCTGTTCGCAAAGCAAGGACAGGGAAAAAATATCAAAATAAGAATCAAGTTGTCACTCATTACTTTGACATTGAAAAGTGCAAGAATTGTCTTTCCAAGGAAGGGTGTTATCAGGGAGGAGCAAAGTTTAAAATTTATTCATTAGCTATTAAGAGTAACGACCATCTTTTCCAGAAGAAATTTCAGGAAACATCTTATTTTAAAGAAATGGCCAGACATCGCTATAAAATCGAAGCGAAGAATGCCGAACTAAAACAGAGACATGGCTTTGATGTCGCGAGAGCATCGAGTCTTTTTAGCATGGAGTTACAGGCAGCCACAACCATCTTCGTGGTCAATATAAAACGAATTATGACCTTAATAAATACAAAATAACCGAGGAATTCGCTCAAATTGATGAAAGATTCCTCGATTTTCCTTTCATTAAAAGTAAGCTCCTTATTTTTTCAGTGGGCTCGTCCTTCTACAACTGTATTATCCTCAACTTTTTACCTAAAAGCTCTGATAGAGGCTGGGCAAAAACTCAACTTAAGGAGAAAATAAAGCAAATTTTCTAACAATAAAACGCATAATATCAAGGATTTAACACTTGATACTATGCGTTTTCTAATTTTAAAGACTTTTTGCCCAGTCTTACCAAAACTAGAATGGCCTTTGAAAAGTTGCCATTCATTAAACCAAATAAGTTCATCTGTAACAGGATGACGTTGAGTTAAGGTATTTCCTCTAACTATATTTTTATGAATAAGATAATATGCAGATTTATAGATGTCACTTCTACTAGTTAGCTTAGTACTAAAAATTTGTTCGTACCAATCTAAATAATAAAGAAACATACGTGAACGTGCTACTTCTAAATTATCTTCGAGAAATTCTATCCCATATATAGATGATAATGCAATCAATGATTTTGTCTTCCAACTTCTTTCATCATATTGCATGATAACAGCAGATAATTTTCTTTCTAAAATAGCTTGCAAAAATTTCCCATCTCCTGCAGAAGGTTCTAAAAATGTTGCAGAAATATCTTCACAAGTCTCTTTAATACCTGGAGTATCTAATATTTTCTGTACCATCCAGAATGGCATAAAAACCTCTCCATGCTTTTGAACACGCTTTTTTGATTTGATTAAATTCTCTTTCAAAGTCTACTCCTTAAAAACGTTTATCTTTTAAGATTATACCATTTTTTAATCTTATATCTAACTATTTCTAAAGGGGGTTGGGAATTCCCCCAAAAATTAAATCACCAAAAAAGTACATACACTATGTGTATACAAATTTTGGGGATGATTTTAGGAGTGTGTGTATACAGACTCTGAGCTCGCAAAGTCATATTATGAAAAATTTTTCCTTCTCGATAAAATAATCCCAAAAATCAATTTGACTGTCATTTGTGTGTACAAATATTTTAAAAAGATATATAAAAAACGCTGCAAAATTTTTAACAGCGTTTCCTTATTTTAAAATTCTCATATGTCTTTCTTTTTTATGGTTAGCATCGTAGTATTCCAGCATCGCATGATACAAACGAGCCTTCGTTTTATCTTGTTGTTTAATTCCATGAAGAAATAATTCTGCTCGCTTTAATTTCAGTATGTATTCGCATATCTGATCAAAATCCTTGTCCATATTACTTTTGAAAATAAACATCTTTTTCCTCCATCACATCAACTATTTTTTGCATCAAAATAGACATATCCATTTTATTCTCATAGCTTATTCTCCCAACTACAGTTGCAAGACGGGCTATAGAATTGATATTCTTTCCGACTTGTTCCAACTCTTCTGTTAAAGGAACTAAACCTTCAAAGGAGACTTTTTGGATGTTCAAATCTGTTCGTATTAATTTTTGTCTAGCAAACTCAGAAAAATTACGAATATTTTCCTTCCTCATACAATCATTTAATTTTTTATTTTCTTTTTCTGTCAAAAATACCTGTTTCAACACCGATTTTATTCTCATACTCTTATCACCTTGTTTTCTTATTTAGTCGTTTCACAAGTTCTTTCACTTGTTTGCTTGTCTTCTTTTCATATCCTATCATCAGCTCAACACAATAGTGAAATATCCTTTCATTATCAAAATCTTCACTTTGTTCTGCTATTCTTTCTAACTGACGTAAGTTATTGATAATTCTTCTAACTTGAAATATAAAGTCATGATAGGATTCAAAATCAAATTGAAGATAAATAGGCGAGCTCTTAAATAACATTTTTCTGGCATAAGAGGAAAAACTTAGATGGTTTGTCATTTCAATCAAGTTATTCACTATTTCATTTTGCTCCTCAGTGATGTAACATTTCTTTAGAACAGTCCTATATCTACTCATTTATCATATACTTCTTTCGGGCATTTTCATGGGCAATAGCTTTGCACTCCAGCATACGTTCCTGCTTTAAATTCTCCATAGACTTAAATAAATACGCCAAAGGAGACGTCGCATCCTCAGGAATCCGTTCAATCATGCTAATGACTTCATCACTTGTTACATACCCACTAGCCAAATACTCGCCTATCTTCATCTTCTGAGCATGTGTTAAAGTGTAATTGTTAGGATACAAAAATCTATCATTGTACTTATAAGAAATGGATTCTAACAAAGAATAATATTTGGGTGGAATATAAGTTTCAGGCTTTCTAGAACTATTATCCAGTATATTCTCAATCTCTTTCTTATTCTTACTCTTGTTCTTAATCTCTTGCGTTACATTATCATTTTCATCCGTTACTGTAACGTTACAGTCTAAAACGAGTTGTGGCTCGCCTGTAATTAGTGCTTTTTGTTTTTGTCTATGACGAGCAACACGTTCCCTAGTTTGTTTTCTAATCTTTTCTAGTCCATCTATATTCTGATGTTTCTCCCATTTTGGAATGGTAATAGCGCCATCTATGATTTCTATCATGCCAAATTCTTCAAACATGCTGAGAGCTAATTTTACAGATGTAGCCTTTCGTCTAAACACTGTTGAAAGCATCTCTTCTGTGTAATAAACCTTGTTCCCTAGACTTAATATGCCACTATTATTTTGCTTTCCTGCAAGCACCAGAATTTTAAACCATATTACAATAAGAGTATCTCCTTCTGGCATCGATTCTATTAGCTGAATTTTTTCATCATCAAATATATCTGTCGTTATCTTGATCCACTGAACACCATTCATACGAGTACCTATCTTTCATATTGCTTCAACCATCGTGTTACTGCTCTTTTATCGTATAAAGTCACTCCATCAATCACCATGGTTGGCATTCCTTCTTTCGTCCATTTTTGGATTGTTGTCGTAGATACATCTAACCACCTAGACAAACCTGACATACGAACCATAGGTTTATAAAGTTCTTTATCTTCAAATACTCTTGCTACAGCACTTGAAATCATCTCATCATAGTGAGCACGTAATTGCTTCTCTAATTCTTTAGGAAGCTGGACAACTAAAGTAGTTTCCGACATAAATTCACACCTCATTTCTAAATTAAATAAGCTCCGAAACCATTTAATTTGTTATTCATTTTGAATTATATATCCTTTTTGAATTTTTGTCAAGCTTTTTTATTCAAAAAGAATAAAATGTGTTATAATGATAAAAAGGAGGTTCTTATGACGAATCATATTACTAAACTGATAGAAAATAGCGGAAAAAAATTGACAGAAATTAGCGAAGCTACAAATATAGCCTATCCTACACTTTCTGGATACAATCAAGGAATCCGCAAACCTAAAAAAGATAATGCTGAAAAATTGGCAAAATACTTTAATGTTTCCGTCGCTTACATTATGGGACTTGATAGCAACCCACACGCTCCATCAAATCTTAAAATTGTTACAGATAGTTTCAAAACATCTAAAATTGGTTCTGTGACACCTTTTAAAAGCGATATGGAGAAATTAAAGAAAAGTATCGAATTTGGAGAAAGGTCATTAACACTACCACTTGATGATAGTTTTTCAGATGAATTTCGTCACATATTCTCAGAATATCTAGCTGAGAAAAACAAACATTTTATGTCTGAGTTTATAGACTATATGAATCACCAAAATAAAGACTCTAAAGTTTGGCAGAGCTGGATTAAAACAGACGAATACGCTATCCGCCAAGAAGATAGAAAAAATAGATAGACACTCATTTCTCAATTACATAAGCTCCGAAAACTTAGATACGGAGAAAAAATGTCTATACACAAATACAAAACCAAAAAAGGAATCCTATACTATGTTAGCTTCTACATTGGCTTAGATGCCTATGGAAAGAAAAAAAGACACTTAAAAAGAGGATTCAAAACTAAAAAAGAGGCAAAATTGTACGAAGCTCGTTTAGAAGCTGGTGTCGTCGCCCCCATAGTAAATACCGACAAATCTAACCCCAAAGTCACTTATAAAGAACTTTATCAAGAATGGTTTAAGGCCTATGTGGGTACTGTCGAAGAAACAACTTCTTCCCAAACTAAGAATATCTATCGAATACATATTCTACCAATATTTGGCGATAAATTTATTGACCAAATCAGTCCTTTAGACTGTCAAAACTTTATTACTCAAAAATCTCAGACTTTCAAAAATATCAAACAGATAAAATCCTATACCTCAAAAATTTTTGATTTTGCAATCAATATGAACTACATTGATCGAAATCCAATGAAGAATGTTATCATGCCTAAAATCAAAAAGACAAGATCAAATAATTTTTGGTCACTGGAGGAATTACATCATTTCCTAGATATCGTGAAAGAAACTGAGCCATTTAAATATTTTGCTCTATTTAGACTGCTTGCATTTAGTGGGCTACGAAAAGGAGAGTTATACGCTTTAAAATGGGCTGATATTGACTTTGATAGCAATCTCTTGAACATAGACAAAAGTCTAGGAAGAATTGACGGTAAAGCGATTGAAAAGAGCACAAAGAATGAATCTTCAGTTCGAACAATCTATCTTGATGATGAGACAATCGATATCATTAAGCAATGGAGAAATTTCTATCTGAAAGAACAATCTCAGTTGCCTCTTACAAAGCTGAATATTAGTAACGAATATATGTTCTCTTACATATCAAGCAATGACAAAATTGAACCCCTGCATGCTGACTACATTAACAATGTACTGAATCGAATTATTAAAAAGCATAAATTAAAACCAATTAGCCCACATGGGTTCAGACACACACATGCAACACTTATGTCTGAAATTGGAATCGATCCTTCTAATACATCAAAACGACTCGGTCACGCAAGCAGTCAGATGACATTAGATGTCTATACTCACACTACAAAAACTGGTGAGAAAAACTCTATTGACAAATTTGCAGATTATCTCAATAAAGCAAAGTAAAATCATGATGTTTAAAATCTAAAAGAGGTTATCAGAAGGTTATCACAAAGCTATTCGAGCTCAAAAATCGACAAAAAAGCACTTTGCAAAATCTTTGCAAAGTGCTTTGAAACGTTGATATAATCGTATTGATTAACGTTTTGAGAATTGTGATGCTTTACGAGCTTTCTTAAGACCTGGTTTCTTACGTTCAACTTTACGTGAGTCACGTGTAAGAAGTCCTGCGCGTTTCAATGAATCGCGGAAGTCTGGGTCTACTTGAAGAAGGGCACGAGCGATACCGTGACGGATAGCTCCTGATTGACCAGCGTATCCACCACCTACAACGTTAACGAAAACGTCGTATGAACCTACAGTTGAAGTAACTGCGAACGGTTGGTTGATGACAAGACGAAGGTCAGCGTGTGGGATGTACTCTTCAACATCTTTTTTGTTAACAGTGATTTTACCAGTTCCTGGAACAAGGCGAACGCGTGCAACAGCGTTTTTACGACGTCCAGTACCTGCATATTGTGCTTGTGACATACTTTATTGTTCCTTTCCTTAGATAAGTCCTGAAATATCAAGAACTTCTGGTTGTTGTGCAGCGTGAGTGTGCTCAGCTCCAACAAATACTTTCAACTTCATACCTTGAGCGCGTCCAAGAGTATTGTGTGGAAGCATACCTTTAACTGATTTCTCGATCAAACGTACTGCATTTTTAGAACGAAGTTCACCTGCAGAGATTTGTTTCAATCCACCTGGGTGGTTTGAGTGAGTGTAGTAGATTTTATCAGTTGCTTTTTTACCAGTCAATTTAACTTTTTCAGCATTGATAACAATCACAAAGTCACCTGTATCAGTGTGTGGTGTAAATGTTGGTTTGTTTTTTCCGCGAAGTACGCTAGCAACTACTGCAGAAAGACGTCCAAGTGGTACATCAGTTGCGTCAACTACGTACCATTTACGTTCAACTTGGCCTGGTTTAGCCATAAATGTTGTTTTGTTCATGATTTCTCCTATATATAGTTCGATTTTTGTTTACGGTGATGGGTGTTCCTTCCCATCGAAAAGTATTTGGAAGGTTCCGGGGCCTTTCAAATGGGGTAAACAATACCGCCTACTATAATACCAAATTTCACCCCTAAAAGTCAATAGATATGAAAAATATTTTTCTGAATTCCACTCTTTTTATCTCTAAAAAACCTCGCTTTCGCGAGGCTCTTCTATTTATAAGATAAGGCACGTTTAAAGGTTTTCCAAGGACCTAAATCATCTGTTTGCAGAACGAGACTAGCATACATACGTCCGATAAAGACTGTTGCCGTTACTGCAAAAGCAATCGTAATAGCAAGCGAAATCCAAGCTTCTAACCCATTTGCATAACCATTAATAGCTCTAAACGGCATGAAGAAAGTCGAAATAAAGGGAATATAAGACCCAATTTTCAAAATCAAATTGTCTCCTGCAGCGCCCAAGGCTGTTACACCCATAAAGCCTGCTATAATCAAGATCATCAATGGCGACAAGGCTTTTCCTGCATCCTCAGGGCGAGAAACCATAGATCCTAGGAAGGCTGCTAAAACAACGTACATAAAGAGGCTAACCAAGACAAACAATAAGGTGTTGAGCGAGAAAGCCTCTCCTATATGGTTTAAAATACCAGATTGTGCCAAGATTGGTAGGTCCTTAAAGAGAAGAATGGCAGCAAGTCCACCCACGACGTAAATGCCAATATGGGTCAAAATCACAAGAAACAGAGCCAGCATGCGAGCGTAGAAATAATGACTAGCTCGGATACTAGAGAAGACCACCTCCATAATTTTGGTTCCTTTCTCGCTAGCCACTTCCTGAGCAGTGACACTAGCATAGGTAATCAAAATCATATAAAGGAAGAAACCAAGCCCTGCGGCCGCAAAGGTTTGAATCATTTTTTTATTTTCCTTGGATTCATCAATTTTCTCCGTAAAGTTAACTGTTTGTTCCAAGCGTTTTTCCTGTTCTTGTGACAAATTGGCTGCCGAACGATTGAGTTGGTATTGCAGTTCGTTGAGCTTATTGGTTACTGCTAGCTTGATGCCTGTTTCAAGAGAAGTTTCACCATGATAGACGGCCTTGAGGACACTGTCCTCTTGGTCAATGGTTAGGTATCCCTTGATTTTCTCATCTTTGATAGCAGCTTGGGCACTGGCTTCATCCTGATAATCAAAATTGAGACCATTGCTACCCTTGAGCCCATCTTCCACAGATGGCACAGTTGTTACTACTGCTATCTTACTATTCTTGGCCATAGAAGACCCTTGGAGATAACCAATTCCTACAGATAAGGCTAAAAAGAGGAACGGCGAAATCACCATAAAGAAGAAACTCCACGATTTGACATGTCGAAGATAGGTTTCCTTGATTACAACCCACATATTTCTCATACTTCCACCCCTGATTCTAGTTTAAAGATTTCATCGATTGTTGGCGCTTGCTGGTCAAAGGTTGCGATATATTGCCCTTGAGTCAAGATTGGGAAAAGTTCCCTTCCAGCGCTCTCATCCTCCAAGATCAATTTCCAACTGCCTTGTTTGGTCAAGCTCACCTGTTTGACATGAGGAAGGTTTTCCAATTCTTCCTTGCTTCGTTCACTTGAAACAAAGAGACGCGTTTTCCCGTATTGATTGCGGACATCCTGAACTGGTCCATGCAAGACCACACGGCCATCTCGAATCATGAGAATATCGTCACAAAGCTCCTCGACGTTGGTCATGACATGGTCAGAAAAGATAATGGTTGCCCCACGTTCTTTTTCCTGAAAAATGACTTGCTTGAGCAATTCTGTATTGACCGGGTCCAATCCACTGAAAGGCTCATCCAAGATAATCAAGTCTGGCTCATGAATCAGAGTAATAATGAGCTGAATCTTCTGCTGATTTCCTTTTGACAGACTCTTGATTTTATCAGTCAGCTTCCCTTTCACTTCCAACCTCTTCATCCATTGAGGGAGTTTTTCCTTGATCTCCTTGGCATCCATACCTTTTAGAGTCGCCAAGTAACGAACTTGTTCAAGGACTGTCAATTTAGGCATGAGGCTGCGTTCTTCAGGCAGATAGCCAATCCGAGCGTAGGTCTCTTGTCGAATATCCTGATTATCCAGACTAATTTCTCCTTGGTATTCTAAAAACTTCAAAATACTGTGGAAAATCGTTGTCTTCCCAGCACCGTTTTTCCCGACTAATCCCAAAATACGACCTGGTCGCGCTTGAAAGTCAATACCAAACAAAACTTGCTTGGGTCCAAAACTTTTCTCTAGACTTCTTACTTCTAGCATCTTTCACCTCCGAAATGTCTTGCACTCATTATACTCCTTTTTGATAGCCTTTACAATGATTTCTGTCCATTTTTATCATCCTCATTTTAGTAAAAAATCTTAGGGTACTTTGAGCTATGAGTACATTATACACTGGTAAACTCCAATTTATCTTCTCTGTTCCTCAACTGTCTATTTTTGATCCTGAATTGTTATTTGAAAAGCAAAAATCCACCCCAAAGGATGGATTGATACTTTAACGCACTTCTGCATTGACTTTTTCTTCGAGCGATGCTTGGATTTTTTCCATATAGCGTGCGACTTCTTCGTCCGTTAAGCTATCTTCTGGATTTTGGAAAGTCAAGCTATAAGCCATTGACTTCATACCAAGTCCCAATTTTTCGCCTGAGAAGACGTCAAAGAGTTTGATATCTGTCAAACGTTTTACGCCTGCAGCTTGGATAGCGTCCACAACCTCTTGGTGAGTCACTTCTGCCTTGAGAAGGAGGGCAACGTCACGGCTAACTGCTGGGAATTTCGTGATTTCCACAAATGGAGCAGCTGGTTGAAGGGCAGCTTCGATGGCTGAAAGGTTGAGCTCAGCTACATACGTTTCTGGAATATCGTAAGCCTTAGCAGTGACTGGATGCACTTGCCCAAGGAAACCAAGAACTTGGTCACCGAGTGAAATCATAGCTGTACGTCCTGGGTGGAGGCTAGCGATTTCAGATGTTGCCGTATAGGTTACTTGGAGTCCCAAACGAGCAAAGAGGGCCTCAAGGATTCCCTTAGCATAGAAGAAATCAACTGGAACTGCTACTGTTTGGAAATCTTTTTCAGCAACCAAGCCTGTCAAGGCAAAGGCAAAGCTGTTGATCTCATTTGGAAGTTCTTCTTTTGGATTGCCTGTTTGTTCAAAGACTTTTCCAATCTCGTAAAGGGCCAAGTTTTTGTTCTTACGAGCCACGTTGTAGGCAACAGTATCAAGGATACCTGAGATCATATTTTGACGGAGGACAGAACGGTCCACAGTCATTGGCCACATGAGTTCCGTAAGGTTGCTTGGTTGAGCCGTAAACTCAACTGCTTTTTCAGGAGTTGTCAGAGCGTAGGTGATGTTTTCTGTCAAACCTGCTCCTTCAGCAATGGTACGAACTTGACGGCGAAGTTTTTGTGTCGCAGTCAATTCACCAGCTGTCCCATCGTCTTTTGGAAGGCTGGTTGGCAAGCGGTCATATCCATAGATACGAGCGATTTCTTCAAAGAGGTCTGCCTCGATGGTGATATCCCAGCGACGGCGTGGGACACTGACTGTAAAGCTATCTGCATTGCCAGAAAGACCAAATCCAAGACGACGGAAGACGTCTTCTACATCAGCATAAGAAAGATCAGTTCCGAGGACACGGTTAACATCAGCAAGAGTTGAAGAAACTTCCACATCAGAGGTATCAAGCTCACCCGCTGAAACGATACCCTTACGCACCGTCGCACCTGCAAGTTCTGCAATCATGCTAGCCGCCGCATCAAGGGCTTCGTTAACAGTTGCCACATTAATCCCTTTTTCAAAGCGAGAAGATGACTCAGAACGAAGGTTGAGACGTCCGCTAGTCTTGCGGATTGATTTTCCGTTGAAGACTGCAGCTTCAAGGACGACACGACTAGACTTTTCAGAGATTTCTGTTGCTTGACCACCCATAACACCTGCAAGAGCTACTGGCTTGTCTGCGACAGTGATGACTAGGTCATTCACGTCCAAGTCACGTTCTTCACCATCTAAAGTCACTAATTTTTCACCAGCACGCGCTTCACGTACACGGATGTCAGTCCCTTCAAAGGTATCCAAGTCAAAGGCATGCATTGGTTGACCAAAGTAGAGAAGGATGTAGTTGGTCACGTCCACTACGTTATTGATTGGACGAATTCCTTCGTTCATGAGAAGGTTTTGCAACCACTGTGGACTTGGTGCAATGGTCACATTGTCCAAGATGCGGGCTGCATAGTAAGGTGCCTTGTCTGTCTCAATGCCCACAGAAAGAGCATCTGCTGCAGCTTGGTCAGTTTCTGAAAGAGTAAATTCTTTAAAGTTGACTGCCTTGTCATAGATGGCTGCCACTTCATGAGCCACTCCACGCATAGAAAGAGCGTCCGCACGGTTGGGGGTGATTGAAAGTTCGATGATTTCATCATCCAAGTCTAGATATGAGAAGACTTCCTCACCAGGAACGGCATTTTCTGGCAAGATTTGGATGCCATCTGCGAATTCCTTAGGTACAACTGAGTCAGAAATTCCCAGTTCACCAAGTGAACAGATCATCCCAAGTGACTCAAGACCGCGGATTTTCCCTTTTTTGATCTTGTAATTGTCAGCGATGCGAGCTCCTGGAAGAGCCACCATAACCTTGATACCAGCACGCACATTCGGTGCACCACAGACGATTTGACGGGCTTCTTCTTCGCCAACGTTAACCTGACAAACATGGAGGTGAGTTTCTGGCACATCTTCACAAGACAAGACCTCACCGACGACAATTTTTGAGAGACCAGCAGCAGGTGATTCCACACCTTCTACCTCGATCCCTGTAGTTGACATTTTTTCAGCCAACTCTTGTGATGGCACATCAATGTCCACCAATTCTTTTAACCATTTATAAGATACAAGCATAATTTAGTTTTCCAGAATGACAGTTGTCACTCTAGTTCTTTTCCTTTCCTATCATTTCAATAGAAGAATCATCTTCTTACCTTAATTTCTTTCTCAGTAACCAATCCGTATCTATTTTTTGACCAACCATAAAATGATGTTGGCTAAATTTTTCAAAACCATATCGATTATAAAACGCTTGAGCTTTTGTATTATGCTCCCAAACACCTAGCCAAGCCCAGGAAAAACCATTTTTTTCGGCAAGTTCAAGAGCGAATTCAAACAGTCGCTTACCGAATTCAAATCCTTGGAATTTTTGTAGCACATAGAGGCGTTGAATTTCAAAAGCATCCTCTAATTCTCTCTCAGTCTGAGCACTTCCCCAGTTGACTTTGAGAAAACCAGCTATCTCCTCTTCATGCATAATGAAATAGGTTTCGGATTCTGGATTTCCCAACTCAGTTAACAAAACTCTCAGACTATAAGCCTCTTCAAAGTATTCCTGTAACTGCTCTTCTGTATTATCATGAGCAAATGTTTCACGAAAGGTTTGTTTGGCAATTTTGGCCAACACCCCAACATCTGCCAGTTCTACTTTTTTAATCATTATTTAAACTGTTCTGAGAAGCGGACATCTCCTTGGTAGAATCCACGGATATCGTTGATTCCGTAACGGAGCATAGCTACACGCTCTTGTCCAAGACCAAAGGCAAATCCAGAGTAGACCGTTGCATCAATTCCACTCATTTCGAGAACACGTGGGTGAACCATACCAGCACCCATGATTTCAATCCAACCAGTTTTCTTACATACGTTACATCCTTCACCACCACATTTGAAGCACGAAACATCCACCTCAACAGATGGTTCTGTGAATGGGAAGTAAGAGGGGCGCAAACGAATTTGACGCTCTTCGCCAAACATTTTTTGCACAATCAACTGAAGGGTTCCTTGAAGGTCTGCCATAGAAATGTTCTTCCCAACAACCAAACCTTCGATTTGGTGGAATTGGTGACTGTGGGTCGCATCGTCTGTGTCACGACGGAAGACACGCCCTGGTGAGATCATTTTCAAAGGGCCTTTAGAGAAATCATGAGCATCCATAGCACGCGCCTGCACAGGAGATGTATGAGTACGGAGCAAGATTTCTTCAGTGATATAGAATGTGTCCTGCATATCGCGGGCTGGATGATCTTTCGGAAGGTTCATACGTTCAAAGTTATAGTAGTCTTGCTCCACTTCAAAACCATCCACGACTTGGTAACCCATACCAATGAAAATATCTTCGATTTCTTCACTGGTTTGTGTCAAAACGTGGCGGTGACCCGTCGCAACAGGGCGACCTGGAAGTGTCACATCGATACTCTCGCTAGCCAGTTGAGCTGCGACTTTCTTTTCTTCCAATAGTTTAGCTGTTTCTTCAAAGGCTGCTGTCAAGACATCACGAGCTTCATTGACGTGTTTCCCGATAATCGGACGCATCTCAGCAGAGACATCTTTCATCCCTTTGAGGATTTCAGTAAGTGAACCCTTTTTCCCAAGGACAGAAACACGCAAATCTTGCATCTCTTTTTTATTTTCAGCAGTAATCTGCTTCAAGCTAGCCAGCGTTTCTTCACGAAGCGCTTTTAATTGTTCTTCAATAGTTGACATAATTCCTCCATCAGTCTCTCGTAGATAAAAAGAAAACCACATGCCAAAAACTCCACTCGGAGCGTTGACACGCGGTACCATCCGTTTTTATCTGACAAGTCAGACCTTCATTTCTAAATCCATGCACAAGTGAATTCACCCAGCTTTCATATAGAGAGCTTGCAGTCACGGCTCTCCTCCCTGATATACTTCCCTTGAGTTACTAGTCTTGCAGATTTCTATTCAATTACTACATAGTTTATCAGATTTTTAGTTAAAAAACAAGTTAGATTAGATTAATTTCAATATAAAACTCATTCCTTTTTCTGTTGCTCCATTTTCCACAAATCCAAGCGACTTGAAACACCTCCTAGAAGTATGATTGTAGGTGTAGATTTCCTTGACTTTCAATTCTTTCCATCCTTTTACTCGAGCCAATTCAATCAAAGTACTTAGGATCTTTTTTCCAAGTCCTCGATGTTGGTAAGCGGGATTTCCAATCACAATGGGGAGATTGTCCTGAGATAGTGTAACATCCCCAATTGGAAACCATTCACCCTTCTCCTTGACTTCAATCCAAAAAAGCTCACCATGCTGATCCAAATAGGAATACATGGCTTCCAAAGTTTCTTGACTATAAGGAAGCTTCACCCCATCTACGAGGTGAACCAAGTTCACATCCTGATACCAAGCAAGAGCTTCTTCACAATGATTGACCTTATAATAAGGAACAAGACGCAGTGAATTATCTATTTGTAGGGTCTGTTTCATCTGCTTTCCTTTTCAACAAAAGAGTTGCTGCTTGATTAAAACCATCACACCAGTTATACCATTTTGCTTCATACTCATCTTGAGCTAAGATATGATTTTTTAAATCCAGAACAGAGTAAATTTTTCTTTCTTCGCAGGCTTGCGCATAGAGATGATATAGTTCATCACCACCATCTCTATCCCACTCAGCAGAAATCGTATCCCGACCTGCCAATAAAGCCTGATAAGCCCTGTGATGCCCATCTGTAATCAACAAGCAATCTCCAAAGGCAAGAATACTGATTGGATCGACTTGGATTGTTTCTGCCGACTGGTAAAGCATCTGAATATCTTGCAACTTCTTTTCTGATAAGTATAGTTGAGTCGGATGAAGATCTGCTATATTGACTTTCATTTCTTTCTCCTCAAAGGAATTTGATAGTCACTTCTGCTTGCCTTTAAATCGCCATTGGAAGCGGAGCTTGTCATAGAAGGGAAACTCTATAAACAGGACTCCCAAGCCCACACAGAGACTGGCAAGAACGTCTGATGGATAATGAACTCCCAGATAGACCCTTGATACCAACACACTGACTAGGTAGAGACCTAGCACGATTTGCACGATTCTTCTCCAGACTGGATCTTTCATCCGTTGACTGAGGATGACAATCAGAGTGCCGACCATCAAGGTTACAGCCAGAGAATGCCCACTTGGAAAAGAAAATCCCTTCTCCTCTACCAAGTGTAAGATATCTGGCCGTGGGCGCTGGTAGATATTTTTAAAGGTCACGATTAAAAGACCTGCCAAAGCCAGATTTCCCAGCATGAAGAAACTTTCTATCTTCCATCGCTTACGATAAAAGACAAAAGCTGTAATGACAACCCAAGTGATAATCACTGGGATATCAATCAAGCGTGTGATGGCCCTAAAAAGAATAGTCAAGTAATCTGGCAAGTCTCCTCGAACGGCAGTCTGAATCGGTTGGTCAAAACCGACCAGCGTTTCAGGGTAAAATTTGACCATGTAGCCAAGAATAACGAAAAGTAAAAGGGCAAAACTGCCCTTCATTAAAAATGTTTGTTTATCTCTCATAATGTTTTAAGGTTGGTTTCAAGAGAACATACAACAACCAGAATGAAACGGAAAAGATTACACCCTCAATCAAGTTAAAAGGTAATACCATGGTCATTAGGTAGTTGGAAAGTCCCAAAATTTTTCCAATATCAAAGTTAGCAAACTTAGCGTACAAAGGAACAGCGTAAACATAGTTGAGAACCAACATAGCCACGGTTAAACCAATAGTCCCAGCTAGAGAGCCTAGTAGGAAACGAAGAGTTGTCCGTTCCTTTTTCCAAATCAAAGCAAATACGATGACAAAAACTCCCAAAGCTACGATATTCATCGGCAAACCAATGTAAGTATTCACTCCTTGACTATTAAGAAGCAATTTCAAGAGTGAGCGAAGCAAGAGAATTCCTAGAGCAGCAGGCAAATCCATGACCACCAGACCCACAAGGACTGGCAAGATACTAAATTCGATCTTGAGGAAGGACGCCGCTGGCAAAAGCGGAAAGTCAAAGTACATCAGCACAAATGAGATGGCTGATAGAATCGCAATGGTCGAAAGTCGACGTGTGTTTGTCATAACAGGTTCCTCCAATTTTCTATAAAATCAGAAGAAGTTAGAAAGGATTCCCCTATCTATTCTCACTTTTTATACCCCAAAAGTTCCCTCGCACTCTATTGAGCAAACGGTTACAATTTAGCTATAAATCTATCAGAACAGACAAAGCCATTCTTTCGTCTTCTCCCATCCAGACTATACTGTCGGTTGTGGAATCTCACCACATCAGCTTGCGCTCGCGGACTTATTTGGCTAAGATATTTTAGATTTATCTAGGCGTCGCAGTCGAAGATAATACTTAAAGTATATCGAGACAAGACAACGACGAGAAAACTAAAATAGATAGTCAAATTTACCGCCGGTCGGGAATTTCACCCTGCCCTGAAGACTCTTTTATCATAACAAAAAACGCTTGCAAGCGCAAGCATTTTGTTCATTTTCATTTTCATTTTTTATTTCAATTTATCCACTTCATAGGTATGAACAAGCTCAAGACCTGCAAAGTTCTGCTGGCGAAGAGCCTCATAGACAATCATGCAGACGGTATTAGACACATTAAGACTGCGGACATGTTCATCATTCATAGGAATACGAAGAGCCTTCTCAGGATGTTCGCGCATAAAGTCTTCAGGTAAACCCTTGTCTTCACGTCCAAAAAGAAAATAATGGTCCTCGTCAGTCGATAAATCCACATCAGAATACACTTTCTCAGCGAATTTAGAAATCAGGTAGAGTTTGCCCTTCATCTGAGACATGAAATCCTCCAAACTCTCGTAAAAATAAATCTCTAGCTTATCCCAATAATCCAACCCCGCCCGCTTCATCTTGCGATCATCGATAGGAAAGCCCATTGGCTTGATGATGTGGAGGGGAGAATTGGTCGCAGCGCAAGTACGCGCGATATTGCCTGTATTTTGTGGAATTTGAGGTTCAAATAATACAATGTGATTTGTCATGACTTGCTTCCTTTCACCATTGCAAAAAAATAGCCACACTGCCCGGAGTCAAGCTCAGCAAACAGCGTGGTTAAGGCATCGTTAACTTACCTCACAACAGGTTTGAAGTAAATCAGCGAAACTACTTTCTTAGTATAACACTTTCAGAATCATTGTCAATAGAAACGACTTGATTTTTTCAATTTTTTCAAGCTATTTCCAAGGGTTGTAAAATCGTCCCTGATTCTGCAAGATAAGTAGTAAACTAGCTACTAAAAACAAGGCTGCCAAGAGCAAGGTAAGATAATCTCCTTTTTTCAAGGCCTGATAACTATACCAAGTGCGTTTTTTCTCTTTCCCAAAGCGCCGAAGCTCCATGGCGGTCGCGATGGTATCAATGCGTTCTAACGAGCTAAAAATCAAGGGCGTAATAATGCGCAGATTGCCTTTGATTCGTTGCATAAGAGAAGCTTTCTTGGATAATTCCATCCCACGCGCCTCCTGAGACATCTTGATAGTAAAGAATTCTTCCTGCAAATCTGGAATATAGCGCAAAGTCAGGCTGACTGAATAGGCAATCTTGTAAGGCACACCAATTTGATTTAAACTGGAAGCAAACTGACTAGGATGGGTTGTCATCAAAAAGATAATAGCCAGAGGAATAGTGCAAAGGTACTTAATGGCCAGATTTAGCAGATAAAAGAGCTCTTGGCTGGTCAGAGTGTAGGCACCGATTCCCTGCCAAATCACACTCCTCTCTCCGTAAAGTCCAACCCCATACTCGGGAGAAAAGAGATAGACCATCAAGACGTTTAAAACGGCAAATACCGTCGCAAAAACGGCTACAAAGGAAACATCTTTAAAGCGGATTTCTGACAAATAGAGGAGAAAGACCGAAAAAATAGCAATCAGAACAAGCAGTCTGGTATCATAGCTAATCATGGCCGCCAATGATACAAGGATGAAAAAGAGGAGTTTACCAGCTCCTGACAAGCGATGAATCACAGTATCTCTATGCTGGTAACCGATTAATTTAGCTTGCATCCTTCTCTCCTTTCTTTATAAAATGCCGTTAAAGCAAGTGGATCCACGTCTAGTTTCTTGGCCAAGTTGAAGATTGAAGTTTCTTTTAGATTGGCTTTTACTAACAGCTCAGGATTGCTCAAAAGACTAGCTGGATCAGTATCGGCAATCAGTTCCCCATCCACCATGACAAGAGCTCGGTCTGAATAATCCAGCATCAATTGCATATCATGAGTAATCATGACAATGGTATGCCCTTTTTGATGCAACTCTTCGAGAAATTCCATAATCTCAGTATAGTTCTTCTGGTCTTGACCTGCAGTCGGTTCATCTAGGAGAATGATTTCAGCTCCTAAGACCAAAATTGAGGCAATAGTCACACGTTTTTTCTGTCCAAACGAAAGGGCAGAAATAGGCCAATTACGGAATTCATAAAGACCACAGATTTTCAAAGTTTCATAGACTCTCGTTTCAATTTCCTGCTCTTCCACACCTCGCAAACGAAGTCCTAGAGCTACCTCATCAAAAATCATATTGGTTGAAATCATTTGATTAGGATTTTGCAGCACATAGCCTACTCGTTCCGCCCGCTCTGCAACAGAATCTCCTTTTATATCCTGTCCTTCCCAAAGATAGCGACCTTCCGTCTGGATAAAGCTACTTATAGCCTTGGCTAGGGTTGACTTCCCAGCTCCATTTTTTCCGACAATGGCAATCTTTTCGCCCTTTTTAATATCTAAATAAATTGATTTTAAAATCGGTCTATCATCATAAGAAAACGACACGTCCACTAGTCTAAAGAGTGACTGCAATTCTGGGATTTCTTTTACCAGTTCCGTCCGCAACTGAATCTGGCCTTTTGAGATAGACAAGTTATCCAGATTTGCTAATTGTTCTTCCTTGGCTAAATCCACACCCAATTGACGGAGAGTGGTTAGATAAAGGGGTTCTCGAATTCCATTTTGGGTCAATAAATCAGTCGCCAGTAGCTGGTCAGGGCTCCCATTAAAGAGAATACGACCATCATTGATCAAGACAATCCGATCCACAGGGCGATGCAGAACATCCTCCAAACGATGCTCAATAATAAGTGTCGTCGTTCCCTCTTCCTTATGAATCTGGTCAATCAATTCGATAATATCCTGACCTGACTTGGGATCCAGATTGGCAAGTGGCTCATCAAACAAAAGAATCGGACTCTCATCAATCAAGACACCAGCCAGACTGACCCGCTGCTTTTGTCCACCTGACAAATCCTGAGGACGCTGAGACAGTAAAGAAAGAAGGTCCAGCTTTTCAGCCCATTTATGAACACGGCTTTTCATCTCTTCTAAACTTGTTACATCATTTTCTAGAGCAAAAGCCAAATCTTCTGCCACAGACAGACCGATAAACTGCCCATCAGTATCCTGCAAAACTGTACTGACCAGATGAGACTTATCATAGATACTCATATCAAAGGCCGCTTGCCCCTTGATCAAAAATTCTCCAGACGTCTGACCCTTGTAAATATTGGGAATAATCCCATTCAAACATTGACCCAAGGTAGACTTACCTGACCCAGATGGCCCAACAATTAAGACTTTCTCTCCCTTATAAATGGTCAAGTCCACCCCTTGCAAGGTCGGTTCTTGTTGTGTTTCATACCGGAAAGAGAAATCCTTCCACTCAATTATAGCTTCTTTCATCTTACTCTCTTCATTCGCTTCTTAGACTTCTATTTTATCATAAATCTACCCCTTCTTGCAGTCTCTTCTCTTAAAATCTTAGCGCCAAAAAGATTCCTATCCTAGCTTACTTGTCTAACTAATCTATAAACATCGAAAAAGACTGGTTGCCCAGCCTTTCCCATCATTTTAATCCTTTTTCAAACTTCCTGCACGAGTTTGAGTTCCTGCATAGGCAAGCAAGAGAAGAGTTCCTGCAATAGCTACAGATACACCATTAGCAATTCCCGCAACAATCCCTTGGGCAAATACTTTTTCTGCAGCTTCTTGATAAATCACAACATCTCCAAGTGGTGCCAAGACACCCCAAACAAGGGCATTTGCAAGTAGTTGAATGAGGTTAAAAATAAGAATATCTTTCCAGTCAAAGACACCATTGATCACGCGAACGTACTTTCTAAATAGCCCCACAGCTAGACCAAAGAGCCCGCTAGCGATAATCCAAGTCCACCACAAACCGTAACCAGCAAGAGAGTCCTTCACTGCATGCCCAATTAAACCAACAAGTAGTCCCACTAGAGGGCCAAAAATAATAGACAAGAGGCTCTGTACCGCATACTGAAGCTGGATGCTTGTATTTGGAACAGGCGTTGGAATACTGATCATCCCGATGACAACAAAGAGCGCAGCTCCAACACCGATAGCAACAACTTGTTTAATTGATTGATTTTTCATCTATATTCTCCTATTTTATGATTCTATTTTCTTTATTTCAATGGTCCAAGATGAACCGACACCCACATTATAGGCCTTGGCAAAGGAACCTTGGTTGATAGCCAGACCTAAACGATAGAGAGAGTTGATGTAAAGGATGGGTTGCCCAATTCTCACATCTGCAAATGATTTGCCATAAACAACCTGATTTTGATAGACCAGCATATCAGCGTGATAGATAGTCACTTCAAAACGGTCACCGAATGCTGGTTCCAGCTTGTAAAATTCTTCTCGCGTGATAGAGGTCCAAAGCGAACCAAAACGCACATCCAGAATATCAATAGCTCCCTTCACCAGATGATCTTCTATGATGGTCTCTACGACTGGAAGCTCTACAATCTGATCCACACTGAGCTCTGGCCCCACTTCCTCAAAAGAAATGTGACCACTAGCCAGTTTAGCACCAGTATAGGCATAGACATCACGACCGTGGAAGGTATAAGAATGCTCTGTATTTTGACGTCTATTGGCCACTTCAGAAATTTCACGAATAGCTACAATGCCAACGTGTTTCTTGATAAAAGAAAGAGTCCCATTATCTGGCGTGACAATGTATTGATTTTTTGCAGTCTTGGCAACCACACTCTTACGTTTCGAGCCGACACCTGGATCGACCACCGATACAAATGTCGTTCCCTCAGGCCAGTAATCCACAGTCTGAAAGAGACGGTAACTTCCCTCAAAAATATTATAAGGCGTAATATCGTGCGTCAAGTGATGAATTTTTAAGGTTGGAGATTCTTCTAAAGCCACTCCAATCATAGCCGATACCGCACCATCTACCAGACCAAAGTCTGATTGTAATACCAGTAAATTATTATTCATTTTATCTCCTTATACATCCTTTATCATACCATATTTCAGAGAAAGTCGCTAATAGCTATTTCAATTGCTTAGGGTATAGTTTTACCTTATAGCAAATTTCCTACTAAAAGCTCTGGTGATTAGCTAGTAGGTGCATTTTTTCTTGAAAAAAGGTATGATAGTTACATCATGAAAAAGTAGGTTTTAATATGAAAATTATCCTTGTCGGAGGGGGAAAAGTTGGTTTTGCCCTCTGTCGCTCCTTGGTTGCAGAAAAGCATGATGTTTTACTGATTGAGCAAGACGAAGCTGTCCTCAATCATATTGTTAATCGCTTTGATATCATGGGTATCCTTGGTAACGGGGCCGATTTTACCATCCTTGAGCAAGCCAGTGTCCAGGATTGTGATATCTTTATCGCCCTTACTGAATACGATGAAGTGAACATGATTGCAGCCGTTCTAGCCAAAAAAATGGGAGCTAAAGAGACCATCGTTCGGGTGCGGAATCCTGAATATTCTAACTCTTATTTCAAGGAAAAGAATATTCTCGGTTTTTCTCTTATCGTTAATCCTGAGCTCTTGGCTGCCCGTGCTATTGCTAATATCATTGACTTCCCCAACGCCCTCTCTGTCGAACGTTTCTTTGGTGGACGGGTCAGCTTGATGGAATTCGCTGTTAAATCCTCCAGTGGTCTTTGCCAAATGCCCATTTCTGATTTTCGGAAAAAATTTGGCAATGTCATTGTCTGTGCGATAGAAAGGGAACATCAAATTATCATTCCAAGCGGTGACATGACTGTACAGGATAAAGATAGAATCTTTGTCACTGGTAACCGTGTTGACATGATGCTCTTCCATAATTATTTCAAGTCTCGTGCCGTGAAGAGTCTTCTTATTGTTGGAGCTGGTAGAATTGCCTATTATCTATTAGGTATCCTCAAAGACAGTCGTATCGATACCAAGGTTATTGAAATCAATCCTGAAATCGCCAGCTTCTTTAGCGAGAAATTCCCAAATCTCTACATCGTTCAAGGAGATGGTACCGCAAAAGATATCCTGCTGGAAGAAAGTGCTCAAAACTATGATGCCGTTGCGACTCTAACAGGAGTCGACGAGGAAAATCTGATTACCTCTATGTTCCTTGACAGGGTAGGTGTACAGAAAAATATCACTAAGGTCAATCGTACCAGTCTCCTCGAAATTATCAATGCGCCTGATTTTTCAAGTATCATCACACCTAAAAGCATCGCTGTAGATACGATTATGCACTTTATTCGTGGTCGGGTTAATGCCCAGTATTCAGACCTTCAAGCTATGCACCATCTAGCCAATGGCCAAATCGAAACCCTGCAATTCCATATCAAGGAAGCTAATAAGATGACTGCCAAACCTCTTTCTCAACTAAAACTGAAAAAAGGGGTTCTTATTGCAGCTATCATTCGAAAGGGCAAGACTATTTTCCCTACTGGGGAGGATATGTTGGAAGTTGGAGACAAGCTCCTAGTAACAACTTTGTTGCCAAACATCACCAAGATTTATGACTTGATTGCGAGGTAAGAAATGAATAAAAGTATGATTCGTTACCTCCTTTCAAAATTACTTTTGATTGAAGCTGTTCTTCTTTTGGTTCCTGTAGCTGTCGCTCTCTATTACCGTGAATCGAGCCAAGTCTTTACAGCCCTCTTTACAACGATTGGGATTCTCGTATTACTAGGCGGTTCAGGAATTTTACAAAAGCCAAAAAATCAACGAATTTATGCCAAGGAGGGAATCTTGATTGTGGCCCTCTGTTGGATCCTTTGGTCTTTCTTTGGTGGTCTCCCCTTTGTCTTTGCTAGACAAATTCCCAGCGTTATCGATGCCTTTTTTGAGATCAGTTCTGGCTTTACAACTACTGGAGCAACTATTCTGAATGACGTTTCGGTTCTCAGTCGTTCCCTCCTCTTCTGGCGAAGTTTTACCCACTTGATTGGAGGGATGGGAGTGCTTGTTTTTGCACTTGCTATTATGGATAATGCCAAGAATAGCCACCTAGAAGTGATGAAAGCTGAGGTTCCTGGCCCTGTTTTTGGCAAGGTTGTATCCAAACTCAAAAATACTGCCCAGATTCTCTATCTCCTTTATCTAGCTCTCTTCTCCCTCTTTGTCATCATCTATTATCTGGCTGGCATGCCCCTATTTGATAGTTTTGTCATTGCCATGGGAACAGCAGGTACAGGAGGTTTTACAGTCTATAACGATGGAATCGCCCACTATGGTAGCTCACTGATTACCTATCTGGTTAGTATCGGAGTTTTGGTTTTTGGGGTAAATTTCAATCTCTACTACTACCTCATGCTCCGTCGCGTCAAGGCCTTCTTTGGAGATGAAGAACTCCGAGCTTACTTGGTAATTGTTCTGCTTTCTACAGGCTTGATTAGCCTCAATACTCTCTATCTCTATCCAGGATTTTCAAAGAGTTTTGAAATGGCCTTCTTCCAAGTTTCCAATATCATTACGACGACTGGTTTTGGTTACGGAGATATTACCAACTGGCCCCTCTTCTCCCAGTTTATCCTTCTCTTCCTCATGGGAATCGGTGGTTCTGCTGGTTCAACCGCAGGTGGACTCAAGGTTATTCGAGGCCTCATCCTTTCAAAAATTGCCAAAAACCAAATTTTGTCAATTCTATCGCCCCACCGTGTTTTGACCCTCCATGTTAATAAAACGGTGATTGACAAAGATACCCAGCATAAGATTCTCAAGTACTTTGTCATCTATTCTATGATTTTGCTATCCCTTATCTTTATTGTCAGCCTAGATAGCAATGATTTTCTAGTCGTTACCAGTGCTGTCTTTAGCTGTTTCAATAATATCGGACCTATTCTAGGAACCACTTCTAGCTTCGCAATCTTTAGTCCTATCTCAAAAATTCTCCTCTCCTTTGCAATGATTGCAGGCCGCTTGGAGATTTATCCAATCTTACTTCTCTTTATGAAGAGAACCTGGTCTAAGAGATAAAATACAACCACACCTTGTGTCTTACAAAGTGTGGTGTTTTTATTTTCATACTCTTCGAAAATAAAATTCAAACCACGTCAGCTTCGCCTTGCCGTAGAAATATGTAACTGACTTCGTCAGTCTTATCTACAACCTCAAAGCAGTGCTTTGAGCAACCTGCGGCTAGCTTCCTAGTTTGCTCTTTGATTTTCATTGAGTATCAAATACCTCCCGCAACTCAACAAGTATCTTTGAATCTCGGTTAGAAATTTCAGTACCTGACTCAAGGAATTGAAGATCCCAAAAAACAACCCTCAGTCGACTGACCGAGGGTTCCTTATTTCATTATTCAAGAACTTGATTAGCTCAACGCATCCAAGGCATCATCCATTGAAAGAACTTCGTGGAAGACACGTTGTGTCAATTCAGTTTTTTGTTCTGGAGTGAGGTATTTAGTGTTTACACAGTATCCAGAGATACGTACGATAACATCTTCACCTGACATGATCTTTTCGTAAACATCGTTCAAGTCCATAACGTTCAAGTTAACGTGTTGTCCACCGTTTTCGAAGTAACCATCAAGGATTGTTACCAAGTTATCAACTTGTTCGTCACGAGTCTTACCAAGAGCACGAGGTGATACTTGTGTAGTCAATGAGATACCATCAGCTGCATAACTAAAGTCAAGGCTAGAAAGTGAGTTCAAGTTTTGCAACCATCCACCTTTAGCTTTGTTAGATGGGTTAGCACCTGGTGAGAAGAATTCAAGTTTAGACAAGTTCACAGAACCATCTTCGTTGAGGTATACACCTTTGTGAACTGGTGAGTTACCAGTTTGTTTAGAGTAAGCAACGTTAGATGTGATTGTCAAAAGTGATACTGTAGCTTCAGCGTCTTTGTAAAGTTTGTGGCTACGTAGACGAGTTGTGTAAGCTTCGATCAACCATTCTGCCAATTCGTTTGAACGTGGGTCATCTTCACCCCAACGTGGGTATTCACCGATTGTTTCGTAATCGTAGATGTAGCCATTTTCGTCACGGATTGGTTTAACTGTAGCGTATTTGATAGCTGACAATGTGTCAACAGTGTTGGCAAATCCACAGATACCGAATCCCATGTTGGCACGTTGTTTAGTTGGCAAGAAGGCCATTTGAACAGCTTCGTAGTTGTACTTATCAGTCATGTAGTGGATGATGTTCAAAGCATCTACGTAAGTGTCAGTCAACCAGTCAAGAGATTTTTCAAAGTTAGCTTTAACTGATTCAAATTCAAGAACTTCGTCACGGATTGGTTCGATATCAAATACTTTGTAGTCTTTGTGAACATCGTCGTAACCACCGTTCAAACCAGTAAGAAGGGCTTTCAATACGTTTACACGCGCACCGAAGTACTGGATGTTGTGGCGTTGTTCTTCATTTTCTGGGTCAAGTGGAGACACACAGCATGAGATACAGCTCATTTCACCATATCCGTCTTTAGCCATTGTTGTTACACCTTCGTATTGGATAGAAGAGTGTTTGTGGCTCATGTGCATACAGTAGCGACGGAAGTTGTATGGCAATTTGTCAGTCCAAAGAACTGTCAAGTTTGGTTCTGGTGAGTTACCGATGTTGTCAAGAGTGTTCAAGAAACGGTAGTCCATCTTAGTAACACGGTGACGACCGTCGTTACCCATACCAGCCATAGAAGTTGTGATGAAAGTTGGGTCACCTGAGTACAATTGGTCATAAGCTTTAGTACGAGCAAATTTAACTGTACGAAGTTTCATAACGAAATCATCAACGAATTCTTGGATTTCTGATTCAGTAAATGTACCACGAGCCAGGTCACGTTCTGCAAAAATGTCCAATACGATTGGTACACGACCTAGAGATGTAGCAGCACCGTTGATAACACGGCAGACAGACATGAAGGCGATATTAACCCATTGGATTGCTTCTTTAACGTTCATCGCTGGTTTGCGAACATCAACTCCGTAAAGGTCACCCAAGCGAACAACTTGTTGCAATGCTTGGTATTGAAGGTTGATTTCTTCACGAAGACGAATTGTTTCTTCATCGATTTCTTCGATTGCATTCCAGTCGTTTACTTTTTCTTGCATCAAGTAGTCTGCACCGTAAAGAGCAAGACGTGCGTAAACACCGATGATACGTCCGCGTGAGTATGCATCTGGAAGACCAGTTACAGTGTGAGCGTGACGAGCGCGACGGATGTTTGAAGTGTAAGCACGGAAGATACCGTCGTTAACTGTTGTTACGTATTTAGTAAAGATTTCGTGAACAGCTGGATCTGGTTCGTATCCATTTTCTTTCAAAGTAGTTTCAGCCATACGGATACCACCTTTTGGCATGAAGTTCAATTTGAAGAGTTCATCGTTTTGGATACCGAAGATAACTTCGTTTTCTTTATCGATAAATCCTGCTGGGATATCAGCGATAGATGTTGGACGAGTGTCCATTGGGAAACGAGTTTCTTCGTAGTGAGCCTTAGTTTCTTCTACAATTTTTTTGATGTGAAGTGAACGTTCTGTTGGTCCTGCAAGGAAGCTTTCGTCTCCATCATAAGGTGTGTAGTTAGCTTGTACGAAGCGTGATACACTTGCTTTTTCTTTCCAATCTACGCCTTTGAAGCCTTCCCAAGCTTTGTCAAAAATATCTTGTGCTTCAACAACTGTCTTAACAACCATGTTAATGTCCTCTTTTTTCTTTCTAGTAACAGTCATCTGTTACATTCATGAGACAAGTATACCATACAGTAATCGTTTTCAACAAGTGGAAAATCCCTATTTCCACACTTTCTTTTCTAAAACAGTCTATATTTCGTTCCAAACTGTATTATATTTTTGAAAAAACGAAGTCCTTTTTCCTTTTTTTCAGAAAAAAGGGTATAATGAAAGAAAATAAGCAGTAAAAAGGAGCTATGCATGTTGATTTTTCCTTTGTTAAATGATTTGTCAAGAAAAATCATCCATATTGACATGGATGCCTTTTTTGCTGCGGTGGAAATCAGAGATAATCCTAAACTCAGAGGAAAACCTGTCATTATCGGCAATGACCCTCGGCAAACAGGTGGGCGTGGTGTCGTTTCCACTTGTAGCTATGAGGCGCGAGCTTTTGGTGTCCATTCAGCCATGAGCTCTAAGGAAGCCTATGAGCGTTGTCCCCAAGCCGTCTTCATCTCAGGAAATTATGAGAAATACAAATCTGTGGGACTCCAGATCCGAGCTATCTTTAAGCGTTATACAGATTTAATAGAACCCATGAGCATTGACGAAGCCTATTTGGATGTAACAGAAAATAAACTCGGTATCAAGTCAGCAGTCAAAATCGCTCGCCTCATTCAAGAGGATATTTGGCAAGAACTCCATCTAACTGCTTCTGCTGGCGTTTCCTACAACAAATTCTTAGCTAAAATGGCTAGTGATTATCAAAAACCACATGGTCTGACAGTGATTCTACCTGACCAGGCTGAGGACTTTCTCAAACAAATGGATATTTCCAAGTTTCATGGAGTAGGAAAAAAGACGGTAGAACGTCTTCATCAAATGGGCGTTTTTACCGGCGCTGATTTGCTTGAAGTCCCTGAGGTAACCCTAATAGACCGTTTTGGCAGGCTGGGCTATGACCTTTATCGAAAGGCTCGTGGCATCCACAATTCCCCAGTCAAATCCAATCGTATCCGTAAATCAATCGGGAAGGAGAAAACCTATGGGAAGATTCTACGTGCTGAGGAAGACATCAAAAAAGAGCTGACTCTCCTATCAGAAAGAGTCGCTCTCAATCTACATCAACAAGAAAAAGCTGGAAAAATTGTCATTTTGAAAATCCGCTACGAGGACTTTTCAACTCTTACTAAACGAAAAAGTCTTGCTCAAAAAACACAGGACGCTACTCAGATAAGCCAAATTGCCCTGCAGCTCTATGAAAAATTAAGCGAGAAAGAAAGAGGTATCCGCCTGTTGGGGATTACCGTGACTGGATTTTAAAACCTTGAAGAGCTGTCCCTTCAAGGTTTTTTCTTATACAAATAAACGCACAAAACTATAGAGCAACAAGACACTACCGAGTACGATACGGTATTTACCAAAAAGAGTAAAGTCGTGTTTTTTCACATAGCTTGTCAAAAAGCGAATAGCGACCATGCTGACTGCAAAGGCCACTCCCATCGCAACCAAGAGCAAGAACAATTGCCCAAAGCTCAAGAGCTGTCCGACTTTCACAAATTTGAAAATCTTTAAGGCACTGGCTCCAAACATAACAGGAATTCCAAGATAGAAGGTAAATTCTGTCACAACAGAACGACTAGTTCCATTCAATAAACCACCGACAATCGTTGCCCCAGAACGGCTAGTCCCTGGTAAAAGAGCAAGAACTTGGAAGAGTCCGATATAGAAGGCTGTCGTATAAGGAAGCTTGTCCAACTCTGTTACACTTGGTTCGATAGCACGCGCTTTATTGCGCTTTTCCAAATAGATAAAGGCAATCCCGTAGATAATCAACATGAGGGCAACTGAAACCATATTATGGAAGTGGGTATCAAACCAATCGTCAAATTTAAAGACGGCAAGTAAAGGCAAGGTCGCAATCAAGACCTTCAACCATAGTCTCCAAGTCTTACGAACTTCCTGCTTGTCCTTAGTCGGTTTGAAGGGATTGAGCTTGTTAAAGTAAATGACCATAACTGCTAAAATAGCACCAAGCTGAATCACGACATTAAACATGGACATAAAGGCTTCACTCTGATTTTGGTATTGGATAAATTCCTCTGCTAAAATCAAGTGACCTGTACTTGAAATCGGCAGCCATTCCGTAATTCCTTCAACAATACCGAAGAAGATAGATTTTAAAATTTCAATAAGATACATAGATTACTCCTTTTTCTATCTTCCATTATAGCATATTTTTTCAGCCATTGATAGCTCTCTTTAAAAGGCACCGATACTGCCCCCGCCGCCACCTCCGGAGAAGCCACCACCAGAACTTCCATTTCCAGAAGATACGGAATAGGTACTTGCTGTGTTTGCGACATTGACATAATGGCTCATTTGTGCTGTTGAATGATAAAACATATTGTGCCAGCCATAAGCTACATAGAGATTGATATCTGGATTTTCCACTTGAATCTGATGAAACTTCATCAAATGACTGACCTTGTCTGCATAGCCAAATAAAGTCGCATAAACCAAGAGGCGATTCCAGACCACAATACTTTCCAATTCAGCCTGATCCAATCGTGCAATCTCACGCAACATATTTTCAAAACTGGTCCAGAGATAGTATACTTCTGCCCCTGCTTCATCTAGGACACCATCACGATTATCTAGCCGAAGCTTCCAATAATAGAAAACAGCCAAAACCAAACCTAGAAAACCAAGTATAGGCAAGGGGAGGAAAAGATAGCCATAAACATCCAAACTGTACAAGAACAAACCAAATCCGATAAATAGGGGTAGGATAGTAGAGAGTCCCATCCCCACTTGCAAGGCCTTTTCTCCACCAGTCAAGGGACGATAATAATCCGGAAGCCCCCAGAAGGTAACCCGATTTCTCACTCCTTCTTGCATCTCTTTCAATACTTCTTCAAAAGAAGATTTGAGTTGAAGCCCTCTTGCTTGAATCCGTTTTTCATCAGAGACTTTTGCTCTACGATAAAGACTATCAGATACCTTGTAATCCGCAAACAAATTGGAAAGAGTTTCTTCTTTTTTGCCTGAAAAAGCCAGATTTAGACAGTCTTTCTCAAAGCTTGACAAACCATCTTCTTTTACTAGCCTCAAACCAACTGCATCTCCTTCTGAAATGATAGAGACATTCCCACGGTCTATCACATCTAGCAAGGTAGCTTGAATAAGTTGATCAAAGGTGAATTTTCCAGCTCCCTTGACCAAGGGACTCACTTCCTCCAAGGAGGTCGAGTAGACTGCCTCTGATAAAACCATAGGCTCTAATTCCATTGGTGGTTCATAGATACGATGATTTTTGGCATATTTGACCGAAGGAGTGGTCTTTCTTCTATAAATAAAATAAAAGCAAATACTCAATAACAAGGAGATAGAAAGTATGGAAGGGAAGACCCAAGTAACGAGTTGTTTACTTTGCTCTTTTTCTTTAAAAATCGAGTCTTCTATCTTATTAAACTCTTCTAAACGATTCCCTTTCAATCCCTGATCCCTAGCGCTAGCAAAATCGGTCCGAGGCCAATAGGCATGTAACTCAACTCCACGTTTAGCCGGAAGATTGTCTAAACGGATAGTATAATCAAGGTTACTCTTTTCAACCGTTCCCTCTCTAAAAAGTTTCCCTGTATGGAAAAAGAGTTTTTCAGCCCCCTTGTCTCCCCTTACATGAAATTCAAACTTCCCAATAGCCCCTGAACTATCTGTCAGAGGTTGCCAATTTAATTCAGCGATATCATCATAAAGGAAAAGCAAATTCTTTAAGTTCCAGATAAGGTCAACTTCAACTGTGTCGCCTTCCTGGCCTGGATTATAAACTTTAACAGTATAACCATCTGCTCCTTCTATCACTTCGCTAGTAACATCTGCTAGTTCAGCACCATTTTTCGAAGCCTGAACCTTTGGATGAGGGTCAATGTCAAATCCGCTAGGCATCTTGCCTGCACGTCCAAGTCCCACGATTTGACCCTTAAAGTCCTCCTCAAACTGGTAAACTATCTTCTGTCTAAATTCTGCCCTATTGTCTGCATGAATATACAAATCACCTTGATAAGAGTTTATCTTGAAATCAATGGCAAAAACAGAGAATGGCAGAAGACAAAACAAGCCTAACACTAGTAAGAAAAAAGTTTTTTTCATCAACTAAGCCCCCCTTTTATCTTTGCTATCATTATATCATTTTTTCTCAAGTAAGGGCTTACCTATATTGAAAAATAGAGTTTTTTTCGATAAAATAGGAGACAGTTATTTTTTAATAGATTAGAAATAGGAGAAATCATGAGAAAAATATACTTATCTATTTTCACAAGTCTCTTGCTGATGCTGGGACTTGTCAATGTTGCCCAAGCCGATGAATATTTACGCATCGGGATGGAAGCAGCATATGCTCCCTTTAACTGGACTCAGGACGATGATAGCAATGGAGCTGTCAAAATCGATGGGACTAACCAGTATGCTAACGGATATGATGTTCAAATCGCCAAGAAAATCGCTAAGGACTTAGGTAAAGAACCTTTGGTTGTTAAAACAAAGTGGGAAGGTCTAGTCCCTGCCCTTACTTCTGGTAAGATTGACATGATTATCGCAGGTATGAGTCCTACTGCCGAGCGTAAACAAGAAATTGCCTTTTCAAGCAGTTACTACACTAGCGAACCAGTTTTGCTTGTCAAAAAAGATTCTGCCTACGCAAGTGCTAAATCTTTGGATGACTTTAACGGTGCGAAAATCACTTCTCAACAAGGTGTCTACCTCTACGACTTGATTGCACAAATCCCGGGCGCTAAAAAAGAAACAGCCATGGGAGACTTCGCTCAAATGCGCCAAGCTCTTGAGGCTGGTGTCATCGATGCTTATGTTTCTGAACGCCCAGAAGCTCTGACTGCCGAAGCTGCTAACTCTAAGTTTAAAATGGTTCAAGTAGAACCAGGTTTCAAAACGGGGGAAGAAGATACAGCTATCGCCATTGGACTTCGTAAAGATGACAACCGTATTAGCCAAATCAATGCCAGCATTGAAACCATTTCAAAAGACGATCAAGTTGCCTTGATGGATCGTATGATCAAGGAACAACCTGCCGAAGCTACAACAACTGAAGAGACTAGCAGTAGTTTCTTTAGCCAAGTCGCTAAAATTCTTTCTGAAAACTGGCAACAACTTTTGCGTGGTGCTGGTGTCACTCTTTTAATCTCTATCGTCGGAACCATCACAGGTCTCATTATCGGCCTTGCCATTGGTGTCTTCCGTACTGCTCCTCTATCTGAGAATAAAGCCATTTATGGTCTACAAAAACTAGTCGGCTGGATCCTCAATGTCTACATTGAAATTTTCCGTGGTACACCTATGATTGTTCAATCGATGGTTATCTACTATGGAACTGCCCAAGCTTTCGGTATCAACCTTGACCGTACACTGGCTGCTATCTTCATCGTTTCGATCAACACCGGTGCCTACATGACTGAAATTGTTCGTGGTGGTATCCTAGCAGTTGACAAGGGACAATTTGAAGCCGCGACTGCTCTTGGTATGACCCATAACCAAACCATGCGTAAGATTGTCCTCCCTCAGGTAGTTCGTAACATCCTACCAGCAACTGGTAATGAATTTGTCATCAATATCAAAGATACATCTGTATTGAACGTTATCTCGGTTGTCGAACTTTACTTCTCAGGAAATACCGTAGCAACACAAACCTATCAATACTTCCAGACATTTACAATCATCGCCGTGATTTACTTTGTCCTCACCTTCACCGTAACACGTATCCTACGATTCATCGAACGCCGCATGGACATGGATACCTATACTACAGGTGCTAACCAAATGCAAACGGAGGATTTGAAATAATGACACAAGCAATCCTTGAAATTAAACACCTCAAAAAATCCTATGGACAAAACGAAGTGCTAAAAGACATTTCTCTAACTGTTCACAAGGGTGAAGTTATCTCTATCATCGGAAGCTCTGGAAGCGGAAAATCAACCTTCCTACGCTCCATTAACCTACTTGAAACTCCAACTGATGGACAAATCCTTTATCATGGACAAAACGTTCTCGAAAAATGCTATGACCTCACGCAATACCGTGAAAAGTTGGGGATGGTGTTCCAATCCTTTAACCTCTTTGAAAATCTTAACGTACTTGAAAACACAATTGTCGCTCAGACAACTGTCCTTAAACGCGAACGTACAGAAGCTGAAAAGATTGCCAAAGAAAACCTAGAAAAGGTCGGCATGGGAGAACGCTACTGGCAAGCCAAACCAAAACAACTCTCAGGTGGTCAAAAACAACGTGTAGCCATCGCTCGTGCCCTTTCAATGAATCCGGACGCCATTCTCTTTGATGAACCAACATCAGCTCTCGATCCAGAAATGGTTGGAGAAGTCCTCAAAATCATGCAAGATCTGGCTCAGGAAGGCTTGACTATGATTGTCGTAACCCACGAAATGGAATTCGCCCGTGACGTCTCTCACCGTGTTATCTTTATGGATAAGGGTGTGATTGCTGAAGAAGGCAAACCAGAAGACCTCTTCACCAATCCTAAAGAAGACCGTACAAAAGAATTCCTTCAACGCTATCTCAAATAAAAAGAAAAGGCTGCATCAACCGTGCAGTCTTTTTACTAGCCAAAAAATGAAAAGGCAGACCCTATTCAAGAATCCACCATTATCCAAAGATTAATCTTCAAATTTTTCATGATTTTTATCATAGAAATCAATTAAACCTAGAGCCGTTTCAAACGAAATATTTTTAACTTTTGCACGCCCCTGAGCTAGAGCAATGATAGACATTTCACGCGCATTCGTTTCTTTAGAGATACGGTAGCCTGTGATTTTCTTATCACGAACCCAGCCAACAACTGATTCTACTTTTTCAAAGTTTGACTTATCCATGTCTTTCTCCTATTTTCTTATTTACGATATCTAATTGTATACGCTTTTATGCTTTTTGTCAATAAAAAAACATATATTCAATAAAATAAACGCCCTTATTTTTACTTACTATCTTATTAAAGCTGATAATATGTAGGTTTTTCATTGTCGAAAACAATTTTTATAGTTCTTTAAAATAACTGTATTATTAAATCTTATTTATGTAATAATATTCGTATTTGACAGATGCTGATTCTCGATAATCTAGACATATTCTAATCTTATTTCATATTATTTATTCCACTGTAAAACAAAAAAATTTGACAAAATAATCTTCTGCTCTAAACCATTTCTAACGAGTATTTTTCTCCTTTTAGACTTTTTCATGTCTGCACCAGCATTCAATCATTTGGTCAACTTGTACTATTTATTTACTTTATCAAGTTTACTTTTTATTTCTTCAAACCTATAAAAAGATGAGTAGTTAGGAAACAATAGTATCCTATCTTCCAACATTTTCCACTGTTTTTATCTTCTTAGTATCTTATCACTCTTCTCAGTTAACTCAGTATAAGGCTTCTCATTAGTATTGATTATTTTTTCTAATTCCTATTATATTTAGCCAAATTTCAGATTAGCTATATATAAAATAGTAGATTTCAAAAAACTCCTTACATATAACAAGTAATTTTACTCCCTTACTATAAACTGAATCAAAAAACATAGGTACTATAATGAGTTATGATAGAAATAGCGTAACCGATTTCCTAAGTCCATAGGAATCGCCCCCTTTCTTCATCTTCATTATAGCACCTATACATCAATTGTGCAAATAATATGATATTTTTTTATTAGTCCTCAGACAAGCATATTATAGAGCGTTTCGTTACCATTTAAGTTAATATAAGCTGGATCAAAACCTTCCATTCGACGAATCAAGCCTGCATAATCATGCTTATCTGCCAAGGCAATCCCAATCAATACTGGGCCTGTCCCCTTGCTAGCTCGTTTGATATACTCAAAACGTGTGATATCATCATTTGGCCCCAGTATATCATTTACAAATTCACGCAAAGCCCCTGGGCGCTGTGGAAAATTGACCACAAAGTAATGCTTGATTCCATCATAAATCAAGGCACGCTCTTCCATTTCTGGCATACGGTTGATATCATTATTTCCTCCAGAAATGATACAACAAATGGTTTTCCCCTTGATATATTCAGCCAAAACCTCTAAAGAAGCGATACTAGCAGCTCCAGCAGGTTCTGCGACAATCCCTTGCTTAGAGTAGAGGTCAATCAAGGTTTCAGAAATCAATCCCTCATCAACACCTACCAAAGTTTGAACATGTTGACGAGTTGCCTCATAGGTCAACTGTCCTACCTTTTGCACAGCAATCCCATCTGCAAATTTGTCAATTTCTTTTAGTTTGACAGGCCCACCAGCTTCAAAGGCAGCCTTCATAGAACGCGCTCCATTAGCCTCTACCCCAATGACTTCAATTTCTGGACTTGTTTCCTTGATATAGGTAGAAACCCCAGCAATGAGACCACCGCCGCCAACAGGGACCAAAACAGCATCAAAATCAATCGATTCTTTTCGAGCCTCTTCTAAAATCTCATAAGCAACTGTCCCTTGACCAGCTTGAACATGGGCATCATCAAAGGGATCAATAAAGGTACGATTTTCAGAAACTGTAAATTCTTGAGCTGCTTTAGCAGAAGCATCAAAAGTATCTCCAACTAGTTTAATAGTTACGAAGTCCCCACCAAAAAAGCGAACTTGACCAATTTTTTGTTGCGGAGTAGTAATGGGCATAAAGATAGTAGCAGGAATCTTCATTTCATTACAAGTATAGGCAACTCCCTGTGCATGATTCCCCGCAGAGGCACAGACTACCCCACGCTCACGCTCTTCCTTGCTGAGCTGCGAAATGGCATAATAGGCACCACGAATTTTAAAAGAACGAACACGTTGAGCATTTTCCTTTTTCAAATAAATCTTAGCACCATACTTCTCCGATAAATAATGGTCGTAATCCAGTGGGGTATTCACAACCACACCGTTCAAGACTTTATGAGCCTTGATTATATCTTTTGAACTTAACATCATTTTCTCCTAGACTATTTCAAACTTATCGTAATCCATCTTTTAAAAAGAGATGAATTGATTATAAAAGCGAGTTAGTCCCCCAACTCGCCTTCACCTTACTTTCTATCAATTAGTTATAGATTTTGAATGCATCATCGTCGTTTTTACCAACGAATGGCATTGCTTTACGCAATTCTGCACCAACTTTTTCAATTTCAAGGTTAGCTGCTTGTTCACGGTAAGCAGTCAATTTTGGACGTCCAGCTTTATAGTCATTTACAAAGTCATTTGCAAATTTACCATTTTGGATGTCTGCCAAGACAGCCTTCATATTTTCTTTAACTTGTTCAGTGATTACACGTGGACCTGATACATAGTCACCGTATTCAGCAGTGTTTGAAATAGATTGACGCATTTTCTTGAATCCACCTTCGTAGATCAAGTCAACGATCAATTTCATTTCGTGAAGAACTTCAAAGTAAGCCAATTCTGGAGCGTAACCTGCTTCTGTCAAGACTTCGAAACCTGCTTCGATAAGGGCAGTCAAACCACCACAAAGTACAGCTTGTTCACCAAACAAATCTTCTTCAGTTTCTTCTTTATATGTTGTTTCAAGAAGACCTACACGAGCTGCTCCAACACCTTTACACCAGTCCATAGCAATGTTTTTAGCATTTCCTGTTGCATCTTGGTATACTGCGTAAAGAGCTGGAACACCAAATCCTTCTTCATAAGTACGACGCACCAAGTGTCCTGGTCCTTTAGGAGCACACATAAAGACATCTACATCCGCAGGAACTTTGATAAATTCAAAGTGGATGTTGAAGCCATGGGCAAACCCAACTGCATTTCCAGCTTCCAAGTTTGGAGCGATTTCTGCTTCGTACAATTCTTGTTGGATTTCGTCTGGTGCCAAAATCATGATAACGTCAGCCAATTTAGTAGCTTCTGCTACTGTGTAAGTGTCAAATCCATCTTCTTTTGCTTTATCAAAAGATTTACCTGGACGTACACCGATGATGACATCGCGACCTGAATCACGCAAGTTTTGCGCATGCGCATGTCCTTGTGAACCATAACCGATAACGGCAATTTTTTTACCGTCAAGTGCTGCTACTTTAACATCTTTTTCGTATTCCATTTGAACTGCCATAGTTTTTTCTCTCTTTTCTATTATTTATTGCCTTTTAGGCTGGATTAACAAATTTAAAATATTTTTATACTCAATGAAAATCAAAGAGCAAATTAGGAAGCTAGCCGCAGGCTGTACTTGAGTACGGCAAGGCAAAGCTGACGTGATTTGAATTTGATTTTCGAAGAGTATTAATCGCGGGTAAATCCAGTTGCACCAGTTCGAGCAATATTGCGAATACCGTATGGTCGAATGACTCGCAATAGAGCTTCACTCTTTTCAGCATTTCCTGTCATCTGAATGGTAATCGAGCTTGGCGCTACGTCTACCACTGTTGCACGGAAAGGTTGAATAATCGCTAGAATCTCAGCTCGCTTCTCAGCTGGCGCTGACATCTTAACCAAAATTACCTCGCGCTCCAAATGAGGCTTGTCTGTAATATCACGAATGCGAATCACATCAATCTGACGATTGAGCTGTTTGATAATTTGCTCCACCTCATCATGTGAAGCAACATCAATAATAATGGTGATACGCGATACATTCGGATCTTCTGTTGCTCCAACAGAGATACTTTCGATATTAACCTGACGACGAGACAGGACACCGGTAAAGCGATTGAGGACTCCTGATCGATTCTGTAGTTTTGCTGTTAACATTCTACGCATGGAACTTCACCCCCAACATCTCATGATTACTCTTACCAGCTGGTACCATCGGTAACACCTGTTCCTTACGAGAAATATCTACCTCGATTAGCATAGGAACATTCTCAGTGATGACTTCAAGGTCTTGAGCCAAGGTCTCAGGATTGTCAAACTTATAGTTTTTAATACCGTAAGCTTGCGCCATCAATTGGAAATCAGGAAGGGTATCAAAGACCGACTCAGATGTTCTACCTTCATAGAAGGATTCCTGCCACTGGCGGACCATTCCAAGTGAGTGGTTGTTCAGCATAACCACCTTGATTGGCACCCTGTAAATGTTCAAAATAGCCAATTCTTGGTTAGTCATTTGGAAACCGCCATCCCCAACAAACAAGACTACTTCCTTATCTGGGTTAGCAATTTTAGCTCCAATTGCTGCTGGAATTCCGAATCCCATGGTTCCCAAACCACCTGAAGTCACTAACTGACGTTCATTTTGGTAAGGATAATACTGGGCTGTCCACATTTGGTGTTGACCAACGTCTGTTACCACAATGGCATCTCCATTCGTCAACTCACCGATGCGTTCAATAACGGCTTGTGGTTGAACCACACGCTCTTTCTTGTCATAAGAACGAACACGGTTCTTGTCTTTAGTGACTTTCTCAATCCATTTCTCAGTATTATTATGAATTGTTGGTTCGGCCAGCAACATTTGCAAGGCTTTCTTAGCGTCTCCAACTACAGGAATATCCGCACTGATAATCTTGCCAATCTCAGCTGGGTCAATATCAATGTGAGCAACCTTAGCATTCTTAGCGAAGGTCTTAGGATTCCCCGTCAAGCGGTCATCGAAACGGCAACCAATACTAATCATAAAGTCCGCTTCTGTCATGGCAATATTAGCTGCGAATGACCCGTGCATGCCTCCCATTCCAAGGAAGAGTGGATGACTCGTTGCAATCGTTCCTTGTCCCAAAAGACTGGTTACCACTGGAATTTGATAGCGTTCTGCAAATTCATTTAATTCTGCAGCTGCTTCAGCATAACTAATTCCACCACCAGCTAGCAAGACTGGCTTTTTAGCCTTGGATAATTGCTTCAAGATTTTCTTGATTTGCATATCATTTGGCTCAAGAGTCGGTTGATAGCTTGGTAGGTTCACTTCTGGTGAATAGATGAAGTCCGTTTCTAAAGCAGATACGTCTTTAGGTAGGTCAATGACAACTGGCCCTGGTCGACCTGTAGTTGCGATATGGACAGCTTCCGTAATGATTCGAGGGATATCAGCTGTCTCACGAACTTGGTAATTGTACTTAGTGATTGGCATGGTAATTCCCACAATGTCTGCCTCCTGAAAGGCATCCTTCCCAATCCCTGCTCGCGCCACCTGACCTGTAAAGACCAAAAGGGGAACACTGTCGCTCATGGCATCCGCAATCCCTGTAATGGCATTTGTTGCTCCCGGTCCGCTAGTGACGACGGCAACACCCAACTTTCCAGTTGATTTGGCATAACCTTCAGCTTCATGCAGACAACCTTGCTCATGGCGTCCTAGAATGTGGCGAATGCCTTTAAAATTATATATCGCATCATAAAAAGGCAAGACTGCACCACCAGGATAACCAAAGATGGTATCAATTCCTAAATCACGAAGTGTTTCCAAAACTAGGTCCGACCCCGTCTTAGGAGATTCTAAACTGATTTTCTCCATTGTTCCCCTTTCTCTTCTCTTAAAAATAACTTGTTACTATCATACCATTTTTTCAAAAATTTTCAAGACAAAAGAAGAAATTTTCTGAATTTTCTATTTTAATGTTTATTTATGAATGTTATTTTTGTTTTTATTAAAAAGATACCGATTTCATTATTCAAAAAGAAAAAAGAACTGATTTCTCAGTTCTTCATTAATCTTATTCCACACTAAATAGGTATGGGTAAACAGGTTGTTGACCTTGGTGAATCTCGACTTCAACGTCTTCGAATTCTTCTGCGATTTCTTGAGCAATTTCATTAGCAAGTTCTTCGCTTCCATCTTCACCAACATAGAAGGTTACGATTTCACTATCTTCATCCAACATATGTTTCAATGTTTCTGTCAAGGTTTGGTGCATGTCAGGGTTTGACACGAGGATTTTCCCATCCACCATACCAAGATTATCGTTTTCATGGATTTCTAAGCCATCAATGGTTGTATCACGAACGGCTGTTGTGACACTTCCACTAACAACATCGCTAAGAGCAGCAGTCATACGCTCTTGATTTTCTTCGATGGACTTGCTTGGATCAAAGGCAAGAAGACTTGTCAAACCTTGAGGGAGAGTGCGAGCTTCCACCACTACTGCTGGTTGCTCCAAAACTTCTGCTGCAGATTGAGCTGCCATAAAGATATTTTTGTTGTTTGGCAGGAAGATAATGTTACGAGCGTTGACCTGTTCAACAGCCTTGATAAAGTCTTCTGTTGAAGGGTTCATAGTTTGACCGCCTTCGATAACATAATCCACACCTTGAGAACGGAAGATATCTGCTAGACCTTTACCAGCCACCACAGCAATCAAAGCATACTCTTTTTCTTCAGCTGGCTTGCTAACTTGAGCAGCTTCTTTCTCAACCTGTGCTTCGTGTTGGTTACGCATATTGTCAACTTTTACCTTGACCAAGCTACCATATTTGAGACCTTCTTGCATAACCAGTCCTGGATCTTCTGTATGGACATGGACTTTGACAATTTCATCATCATTGACAACAAGAAGAGAATCCCCGAGTTCATTCAAGTAGTTACGGAATTCGTCGTAGTCAAAATCTTTGGCATAGGTTGGACCTTGTTTAAGAGCTACCATGATTTCAGTACAGTAACCAAAGGTGATGTCCTCAGTCGCTACGTGACCAGCCACAGACTTATGATGCTCTGCATTGATCATCTCACTCATGTTGGCAGGAGTCGCTACAAAGTCCTCGGATGCAATATATTCACCAGTAAGGGCTGAAAGGAAACCTTCATAGATGAAGACCAGTCCTTGACCACCTGAATCCACAACGCCAACTTCTTTCAATACTGGAAGCATGTCTGGCGTTTTAGCTAGAGCTGTTTTAGCACCTTCCAAGGCTGCGCGCATGACTTCAACAGCGTCATCTGTCTGCTCAGCTTTTTTCTTAGCACCGATAGCAGCCCCACGAGAAACTGTCAAAATCGTTCCTTCAACTGGTTTCATCACTGCCTTATAGGCAACTTCTACACCTGATTGGAAGGCGAGGGCCAAGTCTTGACCTGTTAACTCGTCTTTATCCTTGATGGCTTGTGAAAATCCACGGAAAAGCTGAGACGTAATAACTCCTGAGTTTCCACGCGCACCCATCAAGAGACCTTTAGCAAGAATGCTCGCTACTTCTCCAACTGTAGAAGCAGGCTTGTCTGCTACTTCTTTGGCACCATTTTCAATGGTCATTCCCATGTTTGTCCCAGTATCTCCATCTGGAACTGGAAAGACGTTCAATGAATTGACATATTCTGCTTGCTTATTCAAACGAGTTGATGCAGCTTGCACCATCTCTTGGAATAAACTGGTAGTAATTTTTGACACGATTATTCTCCTACAACTTTGATATTTTGAATGTAGACATTCACAGTCTGAGCAGTAATTCCTAGTTGATTTTCTAAACTAAAACGAACACGCTCTTGAATGTTTTTTGACACTTCGCTTATCTTTACTCCGTAGCTCAATACGGTATAAACATCAACTGCAATGCTGCCATCTTCGGCTGCTTTTATAACAACACCCTTAGAATAATTTTCCTTACCAAGAAGGGCTTGGAAATTGTCTTTGAGGGCATTTTTACTAGCCATACCGACCACACCAAAAATCTCAGTTGCGGCACCACCTACTACGGTTGCAATCACTTCATCTGTCAGTTCGATTTGACCATCTTTTGTATTAATTTTTACAGTCATTTTTTTTACCTCAACTAGTTGATACTCTATTTTATCATATTTCAGCCCAAGTGTAAAAGCAGAATGCTGTATCGGCAGATATTTACTCTATTTTTCAAATGATTTTATCCTTAGAGCAAAAGAAAAAGACCTAAGCGGTCTTTTCATTTTTATTAAACGCGTTCAACTTTACCTGATTTCAAAGCACGAGCTGAAGCCCAAACTTTTTTAGGTTTACCATCGATAAGAACAGTAACTTTTTGAAGGTTTGGTTTTACGGCACGTTTTGTTTGGTTCATAGCGTGTGAACGGTTGTTTCCTGATACAGTCTTACGACCTGTAAAGTAACATACTTTAGCCATTGTGTTTTCCTCCTATTAGATCTAATATAGCGGATGTGCTAGCACCACATACCGTACTATGTTATCACACTTTCTCGAATTTATCAAGGGCCTAAACTATTTTTTTATTTAACGTAAACAACTCCAAGTTTACCAAAAGCGACTTCCCCGCGGATAATCAAGGTTTTGCTGGTTGGTGCTACAGGAGCATCTGCCTTAGCTGCACCAAAGGAGGTTTCTACTTTCAAATCGACACGCCAGTGTTGCGGAACATAGACGGTTGCATTCCCGAAGGCCACTTCAATATTTAAAGTCGCAAAATCACCTAGCATCTCTGCATTATCATAGTAGATTTTAGCATCCCCAAAAGCGACTTCCACTTGGTCATCTACGAGATCTTGATCCTGTTTATAGAAGGTCCCGCTACCAAAAGCGACTTCCTTATCCGTGACGACTGTTTTTTTCCCATTGTACCACCATTTTTTTTCATTCCAGAACTTACTTGAGTGAGTAAGATAACCGACACCTAGAACTGCTAAGATACTAGCCCAAAACAAAGACTGGTTTGGAATAGGAAAAATGTTATAAAAATGATTCGCAATCATTAAGGCTACTAGAGCGGTAAAAACTGCTGATGTTAGATGACGACGAAGCAAAGCTTCAACTGATTGGTAAGCAAAAAAAACAATACCTAGTAAAGGCCATATCTTGCCATCCAAAGAAGGAATTCCAAAATTCCCTTGCAGCAAGATCCAAGCTGCTAAAACCAATAAAACAATACCAAATGCTTTCTTTTTCATCTTTTTTACCTCATGTTTCTTAGATTTTCTTTTAGGAGGGATTGGTAATGCCGTGAGACATGAACCTCCTTGTGCGTCTGATAAAAGGAAATGGTCCCCGTTCCTGAAAAGGACTTGTCCACTGAGTAAATCTGACGGATGTTTGCGATCGTTGACTTGGAAACTCGACTAAAATAGCGAGGCAAGATAGACTCCAACTCATAAAGTTTGAGACGAACTTCATAGGCTTCCTTCTGGTTATGAGCGTAGATCTTGCTCCCTTCTGTTTCAAAGAAGAGAATTTCTGACAGGTCTAGATAATATTCACCTGTCCCCTTGTAAAAAGTCAACCTCGGAGCCTTTGACTCTTGCAAAAGTCGTTGCAAGTCTGCAATTTCATCTGTCAAAGTGGGGGTCTTGATGACAATTTCAGTCTCCTCTAAATTGCCGTCAATCTCAATTCGTAACTTCATTCCATCTCCTTTCTGACTCTACTATATCAAAGCTAAAATAAGAAAACAAGAGCAAAAAAGCAAGTGGTTACTTTAGACTCGTAAGTGGTTGTAAGGCTACCCTAACTTACAGGTCAACATAGAAAGAAAATCACACCCCACACAAGACCACAAATATAACCAACCACTACATCCTTGGGATAATGCACGCCACCTAAGACTCTCACTAGACCTAGGAAGGCTGATAATGTCAAACAAATCATCCCCATAGTTAGACTAGCATGCAAGCAAGCCATGGAGATAATGGTTGCTGAAAAGACATGACGGCTGGGCATAGACTGACCAGGACTATCTCTGTCAAGCAAGGGTTTAATATCCCATTCCTCATAAGGCCTAGGGGCATTGATTTTCTTACGAAGAAAGGACAAAATCACAAAACCTGATGCAGGGATAAACAAATAGATTCCGACCTGTTTCCCAAGTCCTTCTTGGAGATAGGCAGTGGCTAACAAGGTTAGATAAACTATAGGCATGACTACTGTCATGAAGCGATTGAAAGTTCTTAACAGGCTCAGAAGAAAGGGCTTATTTTTAATATTAGCAGCAACGTGGCCATACCATTCTTGATAATTTTTCATATATTTTCTCATCACTTACTCAAATTTTATACTCAATAAAAATCAAAGAGCAAACTAGGAAGCTAGCTGCAGACTGCTCAAAGCACTGCTTTGAGGTTGTAAATAAGACTGACGGAGTCAGTAACATATACCGAAGCTGACGCGGTTTGAAGAGATTTTCGAAGAGTATTGCTTGCAGGGAAGCACTTGTCTTCTAGTATAGTGCAGAAAAAGAAGGCCGTCAAGCCTTCTTTGGGTTTATTCTTCTGCTTCACCTTCTGTAAATTGACTGTTGTAGAGGTCAGCGTAAAAACCAGCTTGCATCATTAGCTCATCATGATTGCCTTGCTCGATGATATTGCCATCTTTCATGACCAGAATCAGATCCGCATTACGGATGGTTGACAAGCGGTGGGCGATGACAAAGGAAGTTCTGCCTTCCATCAAACGGTCCATGGCTTTCTGAATCAATTCCTCTGTCCGAGTGTCAACAGAAGAAGTCGCCTCATCCAAAATCAAGAGTGGTGCATCTTTCAGCAAAGCACGAGCGATAGTCAAGAGTTGTTTTTGCCCGACAGACAAGGTCACTGTATCATCCAAGACGGTATCGTAACCATCTGGTAGGGTCATAATAAAGTGGTGAATCCCTACAGCCTTGCTGGCTTCAATCACGCAATCATCACTAATACCGTTTTGGTTATAAATGAGATTGTCTCGGATAGTGCCTTCAAAGAGCCAAGTATCCTGCAAGACCATTGAAAAGGCATCGTGTACTTCCGAACGCTTCATATCCTTGGTATCCACACCATCGATACGGATACTTCCCTTATCAATCTCATAGAACTTCATCAAAAGATTGACAATAGTTGTCTTACCAGCCCCAGTCGGGCCAACAATCGCAACCTTTTGACCTGCATGAGCTGTCGCAGAAAAGTCATGGATAATAGTTCGCTCTGGTGTGTAACCAAAGGAAACTCGATCAAAGACCACTTGACCTTTCATATCGCTCAATTGTCTTGCTTTATGGGATTCATCTTCCATTTCCTCTTCAGCTAGGAATTCGAAGACACGTCCCATGGCTGCACTAGCCTGCTGCAAACTAGTAATCCCTTGGGCGATTTGTGAAAGAGGCTGAGAAAAGATACGAACGTAGGCCATAAAGGCAACTATAATCCCGATACTGATGTGTCCATTTAAGGCCAAGGCTGCACCAACGATAATCACCAAGGCATAGCTAAAGTTCCCAATAAACATCATAATCGGCATCATAATCCCTGAAATAAACTGAGATTTCCAGATACTGTCATACAGACGATGGTTTAATTTCGCAAATTCTTCTTTCGTACTTTCGATGGCATTATAACTGGTCACCACATTATGGCCAGAGTACATTTCCTCCACATAGCCATTGACAGCTGCCAAATCTTGTTGCTGACTCTTAAAGAAGCCCTGGGATTTGCCCATAAAGACGGACACGAAAACAAAACCAATAAGGGTTGAAACAACCGTCACCAAGGCTAAAATCCAGTTCATCCCAAACATGGTTACCAAGACTGCCACGACCAGTAAACTAGATGAAAGAACTGTTCCCAGACTTTGATTAAGGGACTGGGCTGCAGTGTCAACGTCATTGGTTACACGAGACAAAGTATCCCCCTGAGAGTGTCCATCAAAATATCCCAATGGTAGGCTATTGATTTTCTCTGCAATGGCTCTTCTCAAACGCTCTGAAAAACGTTGAATAGCTGTTGTAAACAGAAAGGCCTGCAAATAATTTGATAGGAGTCCGATCACATAAATCACGGCCAAAAAACCACCAATAGCTGCAACCGCCGCGACATCCACACTTGTTTCCAGACCACTGGCAATAATATTAGTCATTTCCTTGATGCGGGTTGGACCATATACAGTAATGATATTGGATACGATTGTTGCTAGAAAGGCGATTAGAAGGGCAAACTGGAGGCCTGCAAGATAGGGTTTACTCTGTTTCCAGAGAGACATTTTCTTATTTTCCATGTTCCAATTCCTCCTTCGATAGTTGTGAATAGGCAATTTCTTGGTAAACTTCGTTATTAGCTAGAAGTTCCTTGTGGGTGCCTTGCCCCACGACTTTCCCTTGATCCAAGACCAAAATCAAATCTGCGTCCATAATCGTTGAAATACGCTGTGCGACGATAAGCTTGGTCATAGACTTGGTTTTCTCTGCTAACTCTTGGCGTAGGACACGGTCTGTCTTGTAGTCCAAGGCTGAGAAGGAGTCATCAAAGATGAGGATTTCTGGCTTCCGAGCCAAGGCACGCGCAATGGCCAGACGCTGTCTTTGACCACCTGAGAAGTTGGTTCCTCCTTGGGCCACTTCTGACTCTAAGCCCGCTTCCTTGTCTTCGATAAAGTTCTTAGACTGGGCCAACTCCAAAGCCTGCCACATAGCCTGCTCACTAAGTGGTGTTTCTTGACTGTGTCCAAAGTCCAAATTGCCCTTAACATCACCTGAAAAGAGAACCGCTTTCTGAGGAATATAACCAACCTTGTTGCGCAAATCTTCTAGAGCATAGTCTTGAACATTGACACCATCCACCAGAATTTCTCCTTCTGACACATCGTAGAAACGTGGAATCAGATTGACCAGAGTTGATTTACCAGAACCTGTTGACCCAATAAAGGCCACTGTTTGACCAGCGTCTGCTCTAAAGTTAACATGCTCAATAACCGCCTCCGAATTTGCCGCATAGCGGAAGGTCACATCCTTAAATTCGACCTGAGCTTTGAGTTTTTCATCAGCCAGCTGCACTTGAGTAGGGTTTTGGATAGAAGAATGCAAATCTAAAACTTGATTAATCCGCTTAGCAGAGACCATAGTTCGGGGAAGAACGATGAAGAGTGCTCCCATGAGAAGGAAGCCCATGACAACCTGCATGGCATAAGACATGAAAACAACCATGTCACTAAAGAGAGGCAGACGCGCTATCGGAGCAGCGTCGTTAATCACATAGGCCCCAATCCAGTAAATCGCCACACTCAAACCACTTGAAATCCCCATCATGATAGGGTTCAAAATAGCCATAAGACGGTTGACAAACAAATTCAAGCGTGTCAATTCATCATTTGCTGATGCAAATTTTTCATTTTGGTATTCTTCAGCATTGTAGGCACGAACGACACGAATACCTGTTAAACTCTCACGAGTGATACTGTTCAGTTTATCTGTCAGACTTTGAATCAAAGACTGTTTTGGAAAGGCTAGCGTCATCAAGACTGTTGTCATCAAAACGTTGACAATCACTGCCACAAGAACGGCCCAGAGCCAGTATTCTGAATGACCTAAAATCTTCCCGATAGCCCAGATAGCCATAATCGGACCACGCGTAACCACTTGTAGTCCCATGGTAATCAACATCTGTACCTGAGTAATGTCATTGGTGGTACGCGTCAAGAGGCTAGGAATAGAGAATTTCTTAATCTCTGTCTGCGAGTAGTCTAAAACTCGGTTAAAAATATCACTTCTCAACCTACTAGTATATGAAGCAGCCACTCTGGACGAAAAAAATCCAACTGCAACTGCGGACAAGAAGGCCAGAAAGGACATTCCCACCATCATACCTGCTGGCTGCCATAACTCATCCAAGTTGGTTCCCTGAGTTCCCAGCAAATCCGTAATTTTCGAGATATAGGTCGGCACTTCCAACTCTAGATAAACCGAAAAGCAGGTAAAGAGAATGGCTAGTAAAATCATCCCCCATTCTTTTCCACTAATTCGTTTTGCTAATTTCTTCATTCTCTCCTCCTATCTTCTCAACATTTTCTTGCAACTGACCGAGGACCTTTTCAAAGATTGCCAAGTCTGACTTTGAAACACCATCTAGCAGACTCTGATCAATGCGTTCAAAGAAGGCCTTAACCTGCTTCATTTGAGAACGCGATTTGTCCGTCAGACGAACAAATTTAGCCCGCTTATCAACAGGACTCGCCTCCAATTCCACCAAACCATTTTGCACCATACGCTTGACTAGATTACTAGCAACAGACTTAGTAATATTGAGTTCCTGCTCGATATCTTTAATCAAGACCAGTTTCTCTTTTTGTTCACAATGATCTAAAAAACGCAAAACCTGACCTTGCGGTCCACCCATAAATTCAATGCCACAACGCTTGGCTTCCTTTTGCACCATCAGATGAATCTGGTGACCAAAACGCTTAAAAACTAACATCGGTTTATCCATACTAACTCCTTTCTAACTATCACATTTAGTTCTCCTAGGAACTAAATAAGTTTCCATGAGAACTATTTTACCACTTTGAAAAGAGATGTCAAGAAAAAGTTTCCTAGAGAACTATTTTCTTGATTAAAAAAATCCCAAGTGAGCTTATCACTTAGGATCATGTTCTCTAGGTTAAATTAGAACCCGTCTACGTTTGTGTAGATTTTTTGTACGTCTTCGTCGTCTTCAAGGACGCTGTAAAGTTTTTCAAAGGTTTCAAGGTCATCGCCTGACAATTCCACTTCTGACTGAGGAATCATTTCCAATTCAGTAACTTGGAATTCTTCGATACCTGACTCACGAAGGGCAACGATAGCCTTATGAAGATCAGTTGGAGCTGTGTAAACTGTGACTGTTCCTTCTTCTGCTTCTACATCATCCACATCCACATCTGCTTCGAGCAATTGCTCAAAGACTGCATCAGCATCTTCACCCGCAAATACAATAACACCTTTGTTATCAAAGAGGTAAGAAACAGAACCTGAAGCGCCCATGTTTCCTCCGTTTTTACCAAAAGCCGCACGGACATTAGCCGCTGTACGGTTAACGTTTGAAGTCAAAGTATCCACGATCAGCATAGAACCATTTGGTCCAAAACCTTCGTAACGTCCTTCTGTAAAGGTTTCGTCTGTGTTTCCTTTAGCCTTGTCCAAAGCTTTATCGATAACGTGTTTTGGCACTTGAGCTTGTTTGGCACGGTCGATAACAAATTTCAAAGCTGAGTTTGATTCTGGATCTGGATCACCTTTTTTAGCTGCTACATAGATTTCTACACCAAATTTTGCATATACTTTAGAGTTAGCTCCATCTTTAGCCGTTTTCTTGGCTACGATATTGGCCCATTTACGTCCCATTAGGAATCTCCTTTTTTCACATTTTAATCTTTCTTATTATAACACAAGTTTTTTTGATTTTCACTAGAGGAAATGGATTTTATCCAGCAAATCGAGCTAGGATGACACTTTTGTTGCCAAGACAGCCTTGCCTTCTTTTATCAAGGGGTGACGAAACAGTGAGAAATACAGTTGAATGGTCATGGCAACCCAGATTAGGGGTTCACAAAGGATAACTCCCTTATAGCCTGCCCAAGGGATAATCAAGACCACAAAAGCGATTTTCCCGATTAGTTCGATAAAGCTAGATACCAGAGGAAGAATTTTTTGCCCCAAGCCCTGCAAGCAATTGCGATAAATCAATAAGAGACTCAAAATAGGATAAAAAGCTGAACTGATTTGCAAGTACAGACTACCATTTTCTACCAAGCAATCATCCGTCGAACTAGCCAAGAAGGAAACCAAGGCTGGACTGGCAAAAAAGAGGAAGACACAAACAAAAACTGCCCAGGATATACTTAAACGACTGCCGATTCGAAGGCCTTGAACAATGCGGTCTGGGCGCTTAGCACCTAAATTCTGAGAAGCAAAGGTCGTCATTGATGCAGAAATAGCGGTCATAGGAAGAAGGGCGAAGGCCATAATGCGTCGAGCTGCCGTCTGGGCACTAATAATCACTGCACCAAAGGTATTAACAGAAGACTGTAAAATCACACTGCCGATAGATACAATTGAACTCATCAAGCCCATAGCCAAACCTTGCTCCAAAAGATCCGCATACAAGGCCTTGTCCCATTTGAAATGCTTAAACTGAGGCAAAAGTTCTGGCACACTCTTACGGATATAATAAAAGCAGAGAACCGCTGATAAGCCTTGCGAAATGATGGTAGCAAGTCCCGCGGATTGAACTCCAAGATGCAATTGCGTAATAAAATAGAGATCCAGAACCACATTGACCAGAGCAGAGAAAATCAAAAAAACAAGCGCAGCCAGACTGTCCCCAATAGACCGCAACAAGCCTGCAAAAAGATTATAAGCAAAGCTGACACCAACACAGGTTACAATCATAGAAATATATTGATAAGACTGAGGAAGGATTTCTGCAGGAGTATCTAAATATTGCAAGAGTGGATACAGACCGACAAATCCCAGCAGCATAACTACAATACTCAAAAGAGCACCTAAAATCCAGGTGGCTGCTACTGCCTCCTTGATTTTAGTGAAATTCCGAGCTCCATAATAACGGGCAATGACAATTCCCATGCCATTGCCAACACCAAGAGTAAAACCTACAATCAGGTCAAAAATCGCTGTCATCGCTCCTACTGCAGCCAAGGATTCTTGACCAAGAAATCGTCCAACAATCAAGACATCAGCAGTATTATAGAGCTGTTGAAAAATATTTGATAGCAAGATTGGGAAGGCGAAGCTTAAGAGCGAGGGAAGAATTGGACCATGTATCAGGTCCACTGTTCGTTTTTTATTCATAAGGCTATTATATCAGCTTTCTAGAGGAGCGACAAGAAACAGCAAACTATGCGTGAGCTGAAAACCAGAAAAAGACAACGAAAAAGCAGCGGATGTCCTCCACTACTTTAACAGCTTATTCTTCAATTTCGATTTCAAGTTCGTCGCCTAGGTCAAGTGTGACTTCTTCATTCACAGAGTCTACTTGAGCTGCTTCATCTTTTTTGCTTTCAGCAGCTTCTTCTCCATCAATCAAACCAAATTGAACACGAACTTGATGGTCAATTTCATCAAAGATTTCTGGGTTATCTGACAAGTATTTCTTAGCATTTTCAGAACCTTGCCCGATTTTCTCATCCTTGTAAGAGTACCAAGCTCCTGCTTTTTTGATGATATCCAAATCGCTTGCAATCTTCAAAAGCTCACCAGTCTTAGAAATCCCTTCTCCGTACATGATTTCAACGAAGGCTTCCTTAAACGGTGGAGCCACCTTATTTTTCACGACCTTGATTTTAGTTTCTTTACCGACATTGGTATCTTTTTGGTCACCAGTTCCCTTGATTTGTGTGCTTCCACGAACATCCAAACGGACTGATGCGTAGAATTTCAGAGCACGTCCACCAGGAGTTGTTTCTGGATTTCCAAACATCACCCCAACTTTTTCACGCAATTGGTTGATAAAGATGGCAATTGTTTTGGTTTTATTGATAGAAGCACCGAGCTTACGCATAGCCTGGCTCATCATACGAGCCTGCAAACCAACGTGGCTATCACCGATATCTCCATCAATTTCCGCACGAGGTACAAGGGCCGCAACTGAGTCAACTACGACAAGGTCAACTGCACCTGAGTCAATCAATTTTCCTGCAATCTCAAGACCTTGCTCTCCTGAGTCTGGTTGAGACAAGAGCAATTCGTCAATGTTAACACCAAGGGCCGCAGCATAAGCTGGATCGAGTGCATGTTCCGCATCGATAAAGGCTGCAATCCCACCTTCTTTTTGCGCTTGTGCAACTGCATGAAGGGCAACTGTTGTCTTACCAGATGACTCTGGCCCATAGATTTCAATGATACGTCCCTTAGGATAACCACCTGAACCAAGGGCAATATCAAGAGCCAAAGAACCTGAACTCATCACTTGCACCTTTTGCTCAGCACGTTCACCCAAACGCATGATTGATCCTTTACCAAAGTCTTTCTCAATCAGTTTAAGAGCGTCATTCAAGGCTTTTTCACGTTCAGCCCCGAATTTTTTTGAAATTTCATCTAATTTTTTTGGTTTTTTCGCCATTCTATTCTCCTACATTCTAATGGTCCTCAGACCTATCTACTATTATATCAAAAGTTAGTCACTTAATAAAGCCTTGCGAACTAGGTTAAAGGCATGCATAACAGCAATGTGACGTACATCTGCTCGACTTCTGCCTCCAATATTAACCTTGATGACCTCAGTTCCATGCTCTTGAGCCAAGCCTATGAAGACTGTCCCAGCTGGGTGCCCTTCTAGGCTATCTGGACCTGCCACTCCAGTCAAACTAAGGCCAAAATCAGACTGGGTCTTGATTCGTGCCTGCTCAGCCATCTTCTGAGCTGTAAATTCAGACACCACACCATGTTCTTCCAAATCCTTGGCAGGAATATCCAACATCTTTGATTTTTCCTCCAAACTATAGGTTACAAAACCACCCTTAAATATATTTGAAGCACCCGAAAAATCAGCTACAGTAGCTTGGAAAAGACCAGCCGTCAAACTCTCAGCAGCCGTGATGGTTTTCCCTTGTTTTTTCAGTTCTTCTACCACAATGCTAGCTAAACTGGACTCTTCCCCATAACCATAACAAAGGTCTCGTAAAGAAAGGCCTTCAAAGGTCTGGCGACCTAAGATTTGATTTTCCAAATCAGCTAATGCTTGATTCGCCTCTTCTTGACTGCTAGCCTTTGTTGACAGACGCAGAGTGACTTCTCCTGTCTTAGCATAAGGTGCCAAGGTAGGATCGGTTTGATTATCAATCAAATCAGACAAAATCGTAACCAACTGACTTTCGCCAATCCCAAAGAAACGAAGAACTCGGGAATACAACTTGCTCCCTGTCATCAACTTGGGTAGAAGTTGGTTTAAGACCATAGGTTTCATTTCACTTGGCGGACCTGGAAGGACGACATAGGTCACTCCATCGACTTCCAATATTCCTCCCACAGCCAGTCCTGTTTCATTCGGTAGTGGAGTCGCCCCTTCTACAAGTTGAGCTTGTCTTTCGTTATTCGGTGTTCGGGCATAGTCTGGTCGCTGGGCAAAAAAGACATCCAACTTCTCCTGAGCCTGAGGATCGAAGACTAATTCTTTCCCTAAAAATTTAGCCAGAGTTTGTTTGGTCAAATCGTCCTCAGTTGGCCCTAAACCACCTGTCAAAATCACCAGACTACTACGTTGACTGGCAATCTCAAGCAAAGACAAGAGACGAGCTTCATTGTCTCCTACAGCCGTCTGAAAATAAACATCTACTCCAATCTCTGCTAGTTTTTCCGACAAAAACTGAGCATTGGTATTGACAATCTGTCCTGTCAAAATTTCTGTTCCAACAGCAATGATTTCTGCTTTCATGTTTCCTCCTACCTATCTATTCGTATTTTTTTGAAAAAATCGCAGGAAATTTCCCACGATTAATTTTTTATTTGTATTAAAAAACGAACTATTCTACTTCATTTGTTACAAAGACACCTTGTTGTTGATTCTCCCCATCACCAACAGGCACCCGTCCAAACAAATCTTCAAATAAGACAACATTTGTTTCCAGCTGAGTGACTTCTTCTTGTCCTAAAGAACGTCGCAATATATTCTGCATTTCCAACATATGCTCTCTCGAAACAATCTGGTAAGAAATACCTTGCAACATCTCTCCCTCACCCTTCAACTGTTGTGATTCAATGGTTTTAAATGAATCTTTATAGCCCAACAAGCTTGGAATACTTTTTGCAGATAAATCAATGTTGGTTTGCATATTAGTACTTAGGGCTTTTAAAATAGATTGGTAGTGACTGACACTATTCAAACTAAGAACTTTTTCGACAACCTTTTGAATAACTTCACGTTGTCTCTTTTGACGACCATAGTCTCCTTCAGGATCCTGATAGCGCATACGGGAATAAACAAGGGCTTCTTCTCCATTTATTGTCTGCTCTCCAACACCAATAGAAATGGTGTTAAATTCTTCTTGGTCACTGATAGAAATTGGGAAACCTAGTGTATTATTAACCGTAATCCCCCCCACTGCATCTACCAATTGTTGCAATCCTTGCATATTAACCATAATGTAGCGATCGATATGGATATTCATCATCTTTTGAATGGTTGAAATAGCTAACTCTGCACCACCACCAGCATAGGCAGCGTTTAACTTCGCTTCCTCAATCTGGCCATCTTTATGCTGAATTTTAGTCAGGATATCACGTTCCAAACTCAACATCATGGTCTTTTTCGTGTGCGGATTAACTGTCAAAAGAATCATGGAATCACTATTTCCCTCCCAAGGGTCCGTTCGTTCCACGTTTCCAGTATCAACCCCCATCAAAAGAATCGTTAATGGTTCAGTCGCCTCAATAACATTGGTTTCTTCTCCAATTTTTTTATAGGTTTTTGATAAGGTTTGTGTACCTTGCTGATAAATAGTATAAGCAAAAACACCCACACCCAAAACCGTCACAGCTAGAAAAGCTAGCACCATTCCAATAATTTTTTTAACCATATTTCTATTAATCTATCAGCCTACCCATCAGGTAAACATCGATAAATTCCCCTTCTTCTATGTACGCACCGCGCTCTTGTCTACCTTCAATGACAAAGCCATGTTTTTGATATAGATAAACTGCAGCTTGATTACGAGTTTGGACAGTGAGTTGAAGTCGACGAAGAATGCCACTAGCCTGTGCCCATTCTACGACTTCTTCAAGTAACAAACTTCCCAGTCCATTATTCCAATACTTCTGACCAATCACAATAAAGAGATCTCCAATATGACGAACTCTCTTGCGTTGATCAGCTGTGATATTTACAAGACCAGCAATTTCATCATTCAGCAAGGCCAGTAAAGTAATTTGATTTTCTGAATGAGCCTGTTTATCCAAAAACAACTCCATCTCAGTATCTGTCATCAAAATGCCATTCCTGTCCAGACTGGTAAAATCTGTTTCTACACTGACACGATTTAAAAATGTCACTAATTCAGCCGCATCACTAGGTTCTGCTTCTCTAATGAGCAATTCATACTCCATGTTGAAGCTCCTCTAAGAGTTTTTCTGCACGCAAACCCTTTGCTTGGAAATGTAATCTGCGACCGTCTTCTTCTTTTAGAATTTCCAATTCTAAATAGGTATCTGGTAAGGCATCACCTAAAAGATGTCCCCACTCGATGACAGTTACCCCACCACCAAAGAGAAACTCATCCAAATCAATAGAATCCGCATCTCCCTCAATACGGTAAACATCTAGGTGGTAAAGCGGAAGACGACCTTCATACTCTCTTACGATAGTGTAGGTTGGACTCTTAATCATCTGAGTAATCTGTAACCCTTTAGCAAGACCTTTTGTAAAGGTCGTTTTGCCTGCTCCAAGTTCACCAGTTAGAATTAAGACGTCATTTTTTTCTAATAAATAGCCCAAACGTTTCCCTAAGGACTGTAACTCTTCTTCGTTTTTAGTGTACATGTTTCTATTATACCAAAAAGTTGTCCTTTGTCGAGATATTATCTGTGAATTCCATATTATAAATTGTAAAACTAGAACTATCTCTTTTTTTATTCTTAAAATAGAAACAGCAAGAAGACAACTAACAAGATATCTCTCATCAAATGACTGTAAAATGAAACTTCCCAGCGAATGACTTTTGGCACCAATAGTCCTAGAAATAGCATTCCCAAGGTAATATAAAAGGTCATGGATAATAGCATCCAAGGATTTCTGAGAAAGATTAGAATAGCTAGTCCACTAATAAAACACATTTCCTTCTTTCCCAAAATCTTTTTCAATCCATTTACATACTTCTGAATTGGTAGAAAAACTAACAAATCAATACCAAATAAGAAAAAGAAACTCGGAAGAAAGGCTTCCACAAATCCTTCTACGGATGTATTTCCTACAAGGATATGTTCTATGACAATTAAAGCTAAACCCAAAATGTTTACTAAGAGTAACAAAGTATACAAGAGTTGTTTCTTATCTGCTCTAAAAACTGAATAAGATTGATTTCGCTGTCCACTATAGTAGTTTAGCCCTGCACCAATACTGGCAAGGAGCAACATGCCAACTAAATAATAGAAGCAGTTTTGATTTAACATCAAGGCCCAAGTCGATAAACTTAAACAAGAACAGCTACTAAGACCAAAAAACGTCAGCAATAACAAAACACGAATTTGCTTTTTCATTTTTTCCATCATTCTTCCTCCCTACTTGCTCTTATTATAGGCTAGAAATTCTTACCATTGCTAAAATATTTCTCAACTGTCAGTTTTCTACTCTAAAATGCAAAAAAGTTTGATGCAAGTATCCCTTACATCAAACTTTTATTATTTCTCTTAAAACCAAAGAGCAATTTCTCGCTTAGCTGACTCTTCTGAATCTGAACCATGTACAACATTTTGGATAACTTCATTTTTTCCAGCAGCTTTTGCAAAATCACCTCGAATAGTCCCTGGCAAAGCTTCTTCTGGACGAGTTGCTCCCATCATGGTCCGCCAAGTTTCGATTACTCTGGAACCAGAAATGATACCCACAAGAACCGGTCCTGAAGTCATGAATTCACGAATCGGTGGGTAAAAACTCTGACCAACCAAGTCCTGATAGTGCTGGTCAATCAACTCTTCTGAAACCTTTGTACGCAACTCCAATTTTTCGATTGTAAATCCACGCTGTTCGATGCGTTTTAACACTTCACCTACTAGTCCTCTTTTTACACCATCTGGTTTAATGATAAAAAATGTTTGTTCCATACCTGTCTCCTTTGTCAGCTTCTTTCTTTTATTTTACCACATTTCATGGAAAAATGGAGAAAGTTTTCAGAAAAGAAAAGAGAACCCGAAGGTTCTCCATTCTCTTTTATTCTACTGTTTCTTCCACAGTTTCAACGGCAGTATCCACAACTACTTCTGTTGTTTCTTCATTTCCTTCTTCCTCTACTGGAGGATTAAGGTATTCTTCTTCGTTGATAGCATGTGGTTCAAGGTTACGGTAACGGGCCATACCAGTACCTGCTGGGATGATCTTACCGATGATAACATTTTCTTTAAGTCCAAGAAGATGGTCTTTCTTACCACGGATAGCTGCATCTGTAAGGACACGAGTTGTTTCCTGGAAGGAAGCCGCTGACAAGAAACTGTTGGTTTCAAGCGAGGCTTTGGTAATTCCCATAAGAACTGGGCGACCTGTCGCTGGAACTCCACCTGCGATAAGGACATCTTTGTTAGCATCTGTAAAGTCATTGATATCCATGAGGGTACCCATGAGAAGATCTGTGTCACCTGGATCCATGACACGGACTTTACGGATCATTTGACGAACCATTACCTCGATGTGTTTGTCACCGATTTCTACCCCTTGGCTACGGTAAACTTTTTGTACTTCACCGAGAAGATAAGTTTCAACTGACAAGACATCACGGACTGCAAGGAGACGTTTTGGTTGGATAGAACCTTCTGTAAGAGCAGCACCACGCGCTACTTGGTCTCCAACTTCAACACGCATACGAGCGGTAAATGGAACGACATATTCACCTTCGCCAGTTTCACCCTTAACAAAAACTTTCTTAGTACGAGTTGAGGCATCTTCTTCGATAGCTGTAACTTGTCCTTTAACCTCTGTGATAACCGCTTCCCCTTTAGGATTGCGGGCTTCAAAGATTTCTTGGACACGAGGAAGACCCTGAGTGATATCGGTATTTGAGGCAACCCCACCCGTGTGGAAGGTACGCATTGTAAGCTGTGTACCAGGTTCCCCGATAGATTGGGCAGCGATTGTACCAACTGCTTCACCAACTTCAACCGCATCACCAGTCGCCAAGTTGATACCATAACAGTGACGGCAGACACCATGACGAGTGTTACATGTAAATACAGAGCGGATAGTTACTTCTTCCACACCAGCATTGACAATTTCACGCGCCTTGTCTTCTGTAATCAACTCATTTGGACCGATGATCACTGCACCAGTTTCTGGATGTTTAACAGTTTTCTTAGTGTAACGACCGTTGAGACGCTCTTCGAGTGACTCGATCATTTCTTTTCCTTCTGCGATAGAGCGGACCAAGAGACCACGATCTGTTCCACAGTCGTCCTCACGGATGATAACGTCTTGGGCAACGTCAACCAAACGACGAGTCAAGTAACCTGAGTCGGCTGTCTTAAGGGCCGTATCGGTCATACCTTTACGGGCACCGTGAGTTGAGAAGAACATTTCGAGTACTGACAAACCTTCGCGGAAGTTTGAAAGGATTGGCAATTCCATGATACGTCCGTTCGGAGCCGCCATCAGACCACGCATACCGGCAAGCTGTGAGAAGTTTGAGATGTTACCACGGGCTCCAGAGTCCATCATCATAACGATTGGGTTCTTAGGATCTTGGTTGGCAATCAAACGTTTCTCTAGTTTTTCACGGGCAGCACGCCATTCAGCTGTAACAGCATTGTAACGCTCGTCGTCTGTAATCATACCACGACGGAATTGTTTTGTGATTTGTTCTACACGTTTGTGTGATTCTTCAATGATTTCAGCCTTGTCATCAACGACTGGGATATCGGCAATACCAACTGTCAATCCTGCAAGAGTTGAGTGGTGGTAACCGAGGTTCTTCATACGGTCAAGTAGAGCAGAAGTTTCTGTTGTACGGAAACGTTTGAAGATTTCAGCGATGATATTTCCAAGGTTTTTCTTCTTGAATGGGGGGTTGAGTTCAAGTTTGCTGATAGCTTCCTTGATATCTCCACCAAGTGGCAAGAAATATTTAGCTGGAACACCTTCTGTCAAGTTGGCATTGTTTGGTTCTTGCAAGTATGGTAGACCCTCTGGCATGATGTCGTTGAAGAGGATTTTACCAACTGTGGTAAGCAAGACCTTGTGTTTTTGCTCTTCTGTCCAAGGCTTGTTGAGGCTGTCTGTTGCGATACCAACACGTGAGTGAAGGTGAACATAACCATTACGGTAAGCCATAACCGCTTCGTCACGGTCTTTGAAGACCATTCCTTCACCTTCACGACCAGCTTCTTCCATTGTCAAGTAGTAGTTACCCAAAACCATGTCCTGAGATGGAGTAACAACTGGTTTACCATCTTTCGGGTTCAAGATGTGCTCCGCAGCTAGCATCAAGATACGAGCTTCTGCTTGAGCTTCTTCTGAAAGCGGTACGTGGATGGCCATTTGGTCCCCGTCAAAGTCGGCATTGTAGGCTTCACAGACAAGCGGGTGCAAGCGAAGGGCCTTACCATCAATCAAGACTGGCTCGAAAGCTTGGATACCCAAGCGGTGAAGGGTCGGTGCGCGGTTCAAAAGCACTGGGTGTTCTTTAATCACTTCTTCAAGGATATCCCAGATACGCTCATCTCCGCGTTCCACCAAGCGCTTAGCTGCTTTGACGTTTTGCACGATATCACGGGCAACGATTTCACGCATGACAAATGGTTTAAAGAGCTCGATCGCCATTTCACGTGGCACACCACATTGGTACATCTTAAGCGTTGGACCAACGGCAATAACGGAACGTCCTGAGAAGTCAACACGTTTACCGAGCAAGTTTTGACGGAAGCGTCCTTGTTTACCTTTCAGCATGTGACTCAATGATTTCAGTGGACGGCTACCTGGTCCTGTGATTGGACGACCACGACGACCATTGTCAATCAAAGCGTCAACCGCTTCTTGAAGCATACGCTTCTCATTTTGAACGATGATACCAGGTGCATTCAACTCAAGCAAACGAGCCAAACGGTTGTTACGGTTGATAACACGGCGGTAAAGGTCGTTCAAGTCAGATGAGGCAAAACGGCCACCATCCAACTGCAACATTGGACGAAGATCTGGTGGAATAACCGGAAGGATGTTAAGAATCATCCATTCAGGTTTGTTTCCAGACTTGTAAAAGGCATCCAAAACATCCAAACGACGGATAGCTTTGACACGTTTTTGTCCAGTAGCTGTTTTCAACTCTTCTTTGAGTTCAGCAATTTCTTTTTCAAGATCTACTTGTTTCAAAAGGTCTTGGATAGCTTCGGCACCCATCTTGGCAACGAATGATCCATAACCATACTCACGCAAGCGCTCACGGTATTCGCGCTCTGTCATGATAGACTTGTGCTCAAGTGGTGTATCCTTAGGATCAATCACCACATAAGCCGCAAAGTAGATAACTTCCTCGAGAGCACGAGGGCTCATATCAAGGGTCAAGCCCATACGGCTTGGAATCCCCTTGAAGTACCAGATGTGAGATACAGGAGCTTTCAATTCGATATGCCCCATACGCTCACGACGAACTTTTGTACGCGTTACTTCAACCCCACAACGGTCACAAACAATCCCTCTGTAACGAATGCGTTTGTACTTACCACAAGCACATTCCCAGTCTTTTGTAGGACCAAAGATAACTTCATCAAAGAGTCCTTCACGTTCTGGTTTCAAGGTACGGTAATTGATTGTTTCAGGTTTTTTGACTTCTCCATAAGACCATGAACGGACTTTACTTGGAGAAGCTAGGGTGATTTGCATACTTTTAAAACGATTTACATCAACCACTATTTCTTCCCTTTCTATTCTAAGTGAACTGCTTATTCTTGTTCAGCAGCTTCTTCTGTTGCTTCCGCTTTTGTTGCTTTTTCAGCTTCTTCAGCTTCAAAGGCTGCTTTAGCCTCTTGGGCTGCTTTTTCGCGGGCTTTTTCAAGGTCATCTACGTGGATGACATCTTCGTCCATTCCTTCATCCAAGTCACGAAGTTCCACTTCTTGATCATCTTCGTCAAGGACACGCATGTCAAGACCAAGAGATTGCAATTCTTTTACAAGAACTCGGAAGGATTCTGGAACACCTGGTTTTGGAATTGGTTTTCCTTTTGTAATAGCTTCATAAGCTTTCAAACGTCCGTTAATATCGTCAGACTTGTAAGTCAAGATTTCTTGAAGGACATTTGACGCACCGTAAGCTTCAAGAGCCCAAACCTCCATCTCACCGAAACGTTGTCCACCAAACTGAGCTTTACCTCCGAGTGGTTGTTGGGTAACAGTTGAGTAAGGTCCGACTGAACGCGCGTGCAATTTATCGTCAACCATGTGGTGGAGTTTGATCATGTACATGACACCAACTGACACACGGTTATCAAATGGTTCACCAGTACGTCCATCGTAAAGGATTGTTTTGGCATCACTATCCATACCTGCTTCTTTAACAGTTGACCAAAGGTCTTCAGAACTTGCTCCGTCAAAGACTGGTGTAGCGATGTGGATACCAAGAGTACGAGCCGCCATACCAAGGTGGAGCTCCATAACCTGACCAATATTCATACGTGATGGCACCCCAAGTGGGTTCAACATGATATCGACTGGAGTTCCGTCTGGAAGGTAAGGCATGTCTTCTACAGGAACGATACGAGAGACAACCCCTTTGTTTCCGTGACGTCCGGCCATCTTATCTCCGACCTTGATCTTACGTTTTTGAGCGATGTAGACACGAACCAGCATGTTAACACCTGATTGCAACTCATCTCCATTTGCACGTGTAAAGATCTTAACATCACGAACGACACCATCGGCACCGTGTGGTACACGAAGAGAAGTATCACGCACTTCACGGGACTTGTCTCCAAAGATAGCGTGCAAGAGACGTTCTTCAGCTGAAAGGTCTTTCTCACCCTTAGGTGTTACTTTACCTACAAGGATGTCACCTTCTTTAACCTCAGCACCGATACGGATAATACCCATTTCATCAAGGTCTTTAAGGGCATCTTCACCAACGTTTGGAATTTCACGAGTAATTTCTTCAGGCCCAAGCTTTGTATCGCGCGTTTCTGATTCATATTCTTCAAGGTGGACAGATGTATAGACATCGTCTTTGACCAAGCGTTCACTCATGATAACGGCATCCTCGAAGTTGTAACCTTCCCATGTCATGTAGGCAACGATTGGGTTTTGTCCAAGCGCCATTTCCCCATTTTCCATAGAAGGCCCGTCAGCGATGAAATCGCCTTTTTCAACGACATCACCAACTTTAACGAGCGTACGTTGGTTGTAAGCAGTACCTGAATTTGAACGACGGAATTTTTGGATGTGGTAAACGTCCAATGAACCATCTTCACGACGAACTTCTACCTTGTCAGCATCTGCATAGGTAACTTTACCGTCATACTGAGCAATCACAGCAGCTCCTGAATCGTGGGCTGCTTGGTATTCCATACCAGTACCAACGTAAGGTGCTTTTGGATTAATCAACGGCACAGCCTGACGTTGCATGTTGGCTCCCATGAGGGCACGGTTGGAGTCATCGTTTTCCAAGAAAGGAATACATGCTGTCGCAACAGCAACTACCTGTTTTGGTGATACGTCCATGTAGTCAACAACATTAGCTGGATACTCTTGGTTGACCCCTTGGTGACGTCCCATGACAACTTTCTCAGCAAATGTTCCATCTTCATTCAGACGAGAATTAGCCTGTGCTACAGTAAATTCATCTTCTTCATCGGCTGTCAACCAAACGATTTCGTTAGTAACAACACCTGTTTCACGGTCAACCTTACGGTATGGTGTTTGAACAAAACCATATTTGTTCAAGTGTCCGTAAGATGACAAGTTATTGATCAAACCGATGTTAGGTCCTTCAGGTGTCTCGATTGGACACATACGACCATAGTGAGTGTAGTGCACGTCACGAACTTCATATCCAGCGCGGTCACGTGTCAAACCACCAGGTCCTAAGGCTGACAAACGGCGTTTGTGAGACAACTCAGAAAGCGGGTTGTGTTGGTCCATGAACTGTGACAACTGTGATGAACCAAAGAATTCTTTAACCGCAGCTGTTACAGGACGGATATTGATGATTTGTTGTGGTGTCAAGACTTCGTTATCTTGAACAGACATACGTTCACGGACATTACGTTCCATACGAGAAAGTCCAAGGCGTACTTGGTTGGCAAGCAGTTCACCAACGGCACGGATACGACGGTTTCCAAGGTGGTCGATATCGTCTACACGGCCAAGTCCTTCAGCCAAGTTGAGGAAATAGCTCATTTCAGCAAGGATATCTGCAGGAGTAACGATACGAACCTTGTCATCTGGATTAGCATTACCGATGATCGTTACAACACGGTCTGGATCAGTTGGTGCAACAACCTTGAATTTTTGAAGAACAACTGGCTCAGTCACAACCGCTGCATCATTTGGAATGTAAACAATCTTGTTCAAATCACCATCCAAATGGCTTTCAATACTTTCAATCACGCTACGAGTCATGATTGTACCAGCTTCTACCAAGATTTCTCCAGTTTCAGGATCTACCAATGGCTCCGCAATGGTTTGGTTGAGCAAACGTGTTTTAACATTGAGTTTTTTATTGATCTTGTAACGACCAACTGCTGCTAGGTCATAGCGACGTGGGTCAAAGAAACGAGCCACAAGCAAGCTACGTGAACTTTCAGCAGTCTTAGGCTCACCTGGACGAAGGCGTTCGTAAATTTCTTTCAAAGCTTCGTCGGTACGAGAGTCCATTGGGTTCTTGTGGATATCTTTTTCAACAGTGTTGCGAACCAATTCGCTATCACCAAAGATATCAAAGATTTCATCATCACCTGAGAAACCAAGCGCACGAACCAATGTCGTAAATGGAATCTTACGAGTACGGTCGATACGAGTGTAGGCGATATCTTTTGAGTCACTTTCAAGTTCCAACCAAGCTCCACGGTTAGGGATGACAGTTGAACCGTAGCCCACTTTACCGTTTTTATCAACTTTATCGTTAAAGTAAACACCTGGTGAGCGGACCAACTGAGATACGATGATACGTTCACCACCATTGATGATGAAAGTACCCATTTCTGTCATGATTGGGAAATCACCAAAGAAAACTTCTTGAGTTTTGATTTCGCCTGTTTCTTTATTGATCAAGCGGAAGGTTACAAAAATTGGTGCTGAGTAGCTAGCATCGTGGATACGAGCCTCTTCTAGCGTGTATTTTGGTTCCTTGATTTCATATCCAACAAATTCCAACTCCATTGTGTCTGTGAAGTTTGAAATTGGCAATACATCTTCAAACACTTCCTTAAGACCATGGTCTAGGAAATCTTTGAATGAGTCAGTTTGAATTTCAATCAAATTTGGTAAGTCAAGAACTTCTTTGATTCTTGAAAAACTACGACGGGTACGATGTTTCCCGTATTGAACGTCATGTCCTGCCAAGATGATTCTCCTTTGTAAATAAGTTCCAAGCCTTGTCAATCAGGCTTTTCTAATCGTCATATGGTTTTAAAAACCCCTATCACCGTGTCCTCTTGATGAATTTTCAGAATCTTTAAATCTTTGTTACAAGTACTCAAAATCCTGAAAAAAAGCACAAAAAGAGCAGCTAAATCTGACTTTTTCAGAAGATTTAACTGCTGTGAGCCTTGTCTGGACAATATTTCAGACAAAACCTACGACAAATGATTACTCATATTATACCCTATTTAGCTAGATTTTTCAAGGGGATTGACGAATTTTTGACAAAATCTTTTCCTATAAAAAAGATTGGCTGAATCGTAACAAAATTTGTTGCGATTTTTCTTTTAGTTTAATTTTAGGAAAACGCTTGCATATTGTTTTACTAAGTGCTATACTGATAAAGAAATTCATTTATAGGAGATTGATTATGAAAAGAACACCATCTCACACTGAGAAAAAAATGGTTTACAGCATCCGTTCTCTCAAGAATGGAACTGGTTCTGTCCTTATTGGAGCAAGCCTTGTTCTGCTTGCCATGGCTACACCAACTATCTCAGCCAACGAAAATACTACAAGCAATAAGGGAACTGATAATGAAGCTACTACTGCCCTTGCACAACCTCTTACTGATACAGCAGTTAACTCTGGTAAGAAGGAAAGTGATATTTCTTCGCCTGAAAATGCAAACGCTTCCCTAGGAAAAACAGAAGAAAAACCTGCAACAGAGGCAACCACTCCTGCTGCAACCCCAGCCGATTCAGCACCACAAACCGGACAAGATCGTTCAAGTGAACCAACTACTTCTACGAGTCCAGTAACGACTGAAACTAAGGCAGAAGAACCAATAGAAGACAACTACTTCCGTATCCATGTCAAAAAGCTTCCTGAAGAAAACAAGGATGCTCAAGGACTATGGACTTGGGACGATGTTGAAAAACCATCTGAAAACTGGCCTAACGGAGCCTTGTCCTTTAAGGATGCCAAAAAAGATGACTATGGCTACTACCTAGATGTCAAATTAAAGGGAGAACAAGCCAAGAAAATTAGCTTCCTCATCAATAATACAGCTGGGAAAAATCTAACCGGCGATAAATCGATAGAAAAACTGGCACCAAATATGAATGAGGCTTGGTTGGACCAAGAACACAAGGTTTTCTCTTACGAGCCACAACCTGCAGGAACTATTCGCGTCAACTACTACCGTACAGATGGCAACTATGACAAGAAATCTCTCTGGTACTGGGGAGATGTGAAAAATCCAAGTAGTGGTGAATGGCCTAACGGAACAGATTTTACGGCTACAGGCAAATATGGTCGCTATATCGATATTCCACTCAAAGATGCAGCTAAAGACCTTGGATTTTTATTACTAGACAGAAACAAACAAGGAGACGATGTGAAAATCCGTAAAGAAGATTATAAGTTCACAGATTTAAAAAATCATAGCCAAATTTTCCTAAAAGACGATGATGAATCGATTTACACAAATCCATACTATGTCCATGATATCCGTATGACAGGAGCCCAACACGTAGGCACTTCTAGCATTGAGAGTAGTTTTTCAACACTTGTCGGTGCTAAAAAAGAGGATATCCTCAAACACTCCAACATCACTAATCACCTAGGAAATAAAGTAGCTATCACCGATGTTGCAATCGATGAAGCTGGTAAGAAAGTGACCTACAGTGGAGATTTCTCGGACACAAAACATCCTTATACCGTGAGCTACAACGCTGACCAATTCACTACCAAAACAAGCTGGCGTCTGAAAGATGAGACTTACAGTTATGATGGCAAACTTGGAGCTGACCTAAAAGAAGAAGGAAAACAAGTTGATTTAACCCTTTGGTCACCAAGTGCTGACAAGGTTTCTGTCGTTGTCTACGACAAGAATAACCCTGAAAAAGTGGTTGGAACTGTCGCTCTTGAAAAAGGGGAAAGAGGAACTTGGAAACAAACTCTAGATAGCACAAACAAACTCGGAATCACAGATTTCACTGGATACTATTATCAATACCAAATCGAACGTCAAGGTAAAACTGTTCTTGCACTCGATCCTTACGCTAAGTCCCTCGCTGCTTGGAATAGTGACGATGCTAAGATTGACGATGCCCATAAAGTGGCTAAAGCCGCCTTTGTAGATCCAGCCAAACTCGGACCTCAAGACTTGACTTATGGTAAGATTCACAATTTCAAGACTCGTGAAGATGCCGTTATCTACGAAGCTCATGTGCGTGACTTTACTTCAGATCCTGCCATTGCAAAAGACTTAACCAAACCATTTGGTACCTTTGAAGCATTTATTGAAAAACTAGACTATCTCAAAGACTTGGGTGTAACCCACATCCAGCTCCTTCCAGTCTTGTCTTACTACTTTGTCAATGAATTGAAAAACCATGAACGCTTGTCTGACTATGCTTCAAGCAACAGCAACTATAACTGGGGATATGATCCTCAAAACTACTTCTCCTTGACTGGTATGTATTCAAGCGATCCTAAAAATCCAGAAAAACGAATCGCAGAATTTAAAAACCTCATCAACGAGATCCACAAACGTGGTATGGGAGCTATCCTAGATGTAGTGTATAACCATACAGCCAAGGTCGATATCTTTGAAGATTTAGAGCCAAACTACTACCACTTTATGGATGCTGATGGGACACCTCGCACTAGCTTTGGTGGTGGACGCTTGGGGACAACCCACCATATGACCAAACGACTCCTAGTTGACTCTATCAAATATCTAGTTGATACCTACAAAGTGGATGGATTCCGCTTCGATATGATGGGAGACCATGATGCAGCTTCTATTGAAGAAGCGTACAAGGCCGCACGCGCCCTCAATCCACACTTAATCATGCTTGGTGAAGGTTGGAGAACCTATGCAGGTGATGAGAACATGCCTACTAAAGCTGCTGACCAAGATTGGATGAAACATACCGATACAGTCGCTGTCTTTTCAGATGACATTCGTAACAACCTCAAGTCTGGTTATCCAAACGAAGGTCAACCTGCCTTTATCACAGGTGGCAAGCGTGATATCAACACCATCTTCAAAAATCTCATTGCTCAACCAACCAACTTTGAAGCTGACAGCCCTGGAGATGTCATCCAATACATCGCAGCCCATGATAACTTGACCCTCTTTGACATCATCGCCCAGTCTATCAAAAAAGACCCAAGCAAGGCTGAGAACTATGCTGAAATCCACCGTCGTTTGCGACTTGGAAACCTCATGGTCTTGACATCTCAAGGAACTCCGTTTATCCACTCTGGTCAGGAATACGGACGTACTAAACAATTCCGTGACCCAGCCTACAAGACTCCAGTATCGGAGGATAAGGTTCCAAACAAATCTCACTTGTTGCGTGATAAGGACGGCAATCCATTTGACTATCCTTACTTCATCCATGACTCTTACGATTCGAGTGATGCTATTAACAAGTTTGACTGGACTAAGGCTACAGATGGAAAAGCATATCCTGAAAATGTCAAGAGCCGTGACTATATGAAAGGGTTGATTGCTCTTCGTCAATCTACAGATGCCTTCCGACTTAAGAGTCTCCAAGATATCAAAGACCGTGTCCACCTCATCACTGTCCCAGGCCAAAATGGTGTGGCAAAAGAGGACGTAGTAATTGGCTACCAAATCACTGCTCCAAATGGAGACATCTACGCAGTCTTTGTCAATGCGGACGAAAAAGCTCGCGAATTTAATTTGGGAACTGCCTTTGCCCACCTCAGAAATGCTGAAGTTTTAGCAGATGAAAACCAAGCAGGGCCAGTAGGAATTGCCAACCCGAAAGGACTCGAATGGACTGAAAAAGGCTTGAAATTAAATGCCCTTACAGCTACTGTTCTTAGAATCTCTCAAGGCGGTGCCATCGTTGCCCCAGCTGTGGAAGAAAAACCAGAATTTGACCTTTCTAGCTTAAAACAAGAACAAGGGCAATATAATATCCAAGACAATATGTCAAACCGAGTAGTCAAACCGGAACAGCAAACTCCAGCTCCACAAACTAAACCTGATTCTGCAAAACCAGATGCAAAAGTAGCTGATGCAGAAAATAAACCTAGCCAAGCTACAGCTGATTCACAAGCTGAACAACCAGCACAAGAAGCACAAGCATCATCTGTAAGTGAAGCTGTTCAAAACGAATCAGTAGAAAACCCTAGCAAGGAAAATATACCTGCGCCTCTAGCTAAACAAGCTGAACTTCCAAATACAGGAACCAAAAACGATCACAAACTCCTGTTTGCAGGAATTAGTCTCCTTGCCCTTCTAGGTCTCGGGTTCTTACTAAAAAACAAAAAAGAGAACTAAACTAGCCCTCCTATAGAACAATCCCCCAAGCATTAAAGCTCGGGGGATTAATTTTTGTACAATATTTGTTGTCCTAATAAACTTGATTAGGATTTTTTATTAAGCCTCTTCGAAAATCAAATTCAAACCACGTCAGCTTCACCTTGCCGTACTCAAGTACAGCCTGCGGCTAGCTTCCTAGTTTGCTCACAAGAAAAAGCCTAGATAACTAGACTTTTTTAGCTTATTCTACCGTTACTGACTTAGCAAGGTTACGTGGTTTATCCACATCAAGGCCACGGTGCAGAGTTGCAAAGTAAGCGACTAATTGCGTTGGTACGACCATTGAAATTGGTGAGAGGTAAGGGTGGACGGTCGTAAGAACGATGTCGTCTGTATCTTTGGCAACATTTTCTTCTGCAATAGTGAGAACCTTGGCACCACGGGCTGCCACTTCTTGGATATTTCCACGAGTGTGGTTGGCAAGGACTGGATCTGACAAGAGGGCCAAAACAGGCGTTCCTTCTTCAATCAAGGCAATGGTTCCATGCTTGAGTTCTCCTGCCGCAAAGCCTTCACACTGGATGTAAGAAATCTCTTTAAGCTTAAGACTTGCTTCCATAGCTACGTAGTAATCTTGACCACGCCCAATATAAAAGGCGTTACGAGTTGTTTCAAGAAGCTCACGAACCTTGGCTTCAATGTTTTCTTTCTCTGAAAGAGTTGACTCGATAGACTGAGCTACGATTGACAATTCATGAACCAGGTCAAAGGCTTGCGCTTTGGCATTGCCATTTGCTTCTCCTACTGCTTTTGCAAGAAAGGCAAGGGCTGCAATTTGTGCTGTATAGGCCTTGGTTGATGCCACGGCAATTTCAGGACCTGCATGAAGAAGCATAGTATGGTTAGCTTCACGAGAAAGAGTTGAGCCTGGTACGTTTGTCACTGTCAAGCTTGGGATTCCCATTTCATTAGCCTTAACCAAAACCTGACGGCTATCCGCTGTTTCACCAGATTGGCTGATAAAGATGAAGAGTGGTTTCTTGCTGAGAAGTGGCATACCGTAGCCCCACTCAGATGAGATTCCAAGTTCAACTGGTGTATCTGTCAATTCTTCCAACATTTTCTTAGAAGCAAATCCTGCGTGGTAAGATGTCCCAGCTGCAAGGATGTAGATACGGTCTGCGTCTTGAACAGCCTGGATGATAGCTGGGTCTACGACAACTTGACCAGCCTCATCTGTGTAGGCTTGGATGAGTTTACGCATAACCGTTGGTTGCTCGTCAATTTCCTTAAGCATGTAGTAAGGGTAAGTTCCTTTACCGATATCTGACAAGTCTAGCTCAGCAGTGTAGCTAGCACGCTCACGACGATTTCCATCATAGTCTTGAACTTCCACACTATCAGCCTTGACGATTACCAACTCTTGGTCATGAATTTCCATGTATTGGTTGGTTTCACGAATCATAGCCATAGCATCTGAGCATACCATGTTATAACCTTCACCAAGACCAATCAAGAGTGGTGATTTATTTTTAGCTACGTAGATGACTTCAGGATCTTGTGAGTCAACCAAGGCAAAAGCATAAGAACCACGGATGATGTGAAGAGCTTTTTTGAAGGCTTCAAGAACAGAGAGACCTTCTTCTTCCGCAAATTTTCCAATCAAGTGAACAGCGATTTCAGTATCTGTTTGCCCCTTAAAGTGGTGACCTGCAAGGTATTCTTCCTTGATTTCAAGGTAGTTCTCAATGACCCCATTGTGCACCAAAACAAAACGTTCAGTCTCAGAGCGATGTGGGTGAGCATTGTCTTCCGTTGGTTTTCCGTGAGTAGCCCAACGAGTATGTCCGATACCCGTTGTCCCCTCAACACCAGCTGTCTTAGCAGACAATTCTGCGATACGACCAACAGCCTTCACCAAGTGGTTTTCAGCACCACCTAGGACAAAAATCCCCGCAGAATCATAGCCACGGTATTCGAGCTTTTCAAGCCCTTGAATCAAAATATCAGTTGCATTTGTGTTTCCAACAACACCAACAATTCCACACATAGTATATACGACACAGACCAGCTGTGCTTTCTCCTTAAAATTGGTATAGTCTAATTCCTCTTTTATAGAATCAGCAAAAACAGTATATACTTGTTTCTTTCACTTGTCAAGAGTAAAAATTGGTATAGTTCAAATTACGCTCCTGTTAGCAAAAGACTCTGACCAATTAGGATAATCAGTCAGAGTCCTTTTTAAAATCCATTATTATCACTTAGTTCCTTGAACCAGTGCCCTGATTTCTTCAGACGACGTTCTTGCGTTTCCAAGTCTAATTCGACTAAACCATAGCGATTTTTATAGCTGTTGAGCCATGACCAGCAATCGATAAAGGTCCAAATTAAGTAGCCCTTACAATTGGCCCCATCTTCAATAGCACGGTGCAGTTCACGAAGATGACCTTTTACAAAGTCAATACGGTAATCATCTTGAATCATTCCATCTTGACGGAATTTTTCTTCCCCTTCAACACCCATGCCATTCTCTGTCAACATCCACTCGATATTACCATAATTTTCCTTGATATTTTGGGCAATGTCATAAATCCCTTGCTCATAAATCTCCCAGCCACGATGAGGATTGATTTTACGCCCAGGCATCACATAAGGCTCGTAAAAATGCTCTGGTAAGAGTGGACTCTCTGGATGTTTAGCAAATCGAGGAGCCATAACACGCAAAGGTTGATAGTAGTTGACACCAAGGAAGTCCACTGTATTGTCACGAATGAGCTTCAACTCATCCTCTGTAGCATCAGGCAAGAGACCGTATTCATGTAAGATTTCTACCAACTCCTGTGGATAAGTCCCCAAAACAGACGGATCTAAGAAAGATTGGGTCTGAAAAAGGTCCGCAATACGAGCAGCCTTGACATCAGCAGGATGCTGGCTACGTGGATAAGCCGGTGTCAAGTTTAAGACAATCCCAATCTTAGAATCAGGCAAGACTTCATGACAGGCCTTGACCGCTCGACTGCTGGCTAATTGTGTGTGATAGGCTACTTTAACCGCCGCTTCTGCATCCACCTTATGTGGATAATGAGCATCGTAAAAATAGCCAAATTCTACCGGAACGATGGGCTCGTTAAAGGTAATCCATTGATCCACTAAATCTCCATAAGTCTCAAAACAAAAACGAGCATAGTCTTCATAGGCTGAGACAGTCGCCTTATTTTCCCAACCATCACCAGCTTCTTGAAGAGCAAAAGGCAAATCAAAATGATAAAGATTGACTAAAAGACGAATCCCCTTAGCCTTAATAGCCTCAAAAACCTTACGATAGAAATCCACACCTTGAGCATTGACTTTTCCACGCCCTTGTGGAAAAATCCGTGACCACTGAATAGAAGTCCGAAAGGCCGTATGACCAGTCTCTAACAGTAGCTCAATATCCTTTTCCCAGTTTTCATAAAAGGTTGATGTTTTATCTGGACCAATCCCATTATAGTAACGATTTGGCTCCACTTGGTACCAATAATCCCAGAGATTATCTCCCTTACCGTCACCAGCTACACGTCCTTCTGTTTGTGGTCCAGAAGTAGAGGATCCCCAGACAAAATCCTTTGGAAATCTTAGCATACATTTACCTCTTTATCTACTCATTTTTCCCATTATACAGAAAAAACAAGGTAAAAACTAGTTACATTTTTTCCTTGTTTTTCTTCTGATTATAGTTTTTATTTCTTGCTGAGAATTTCAAGCGTTTCAAGCACGTTATCTGCATGAACTTCGATAGTATCACCAGTCGCTTTAATCTTAACTTCTACGATGCCATCGGCCGCTTTCTTCCCAACAGTGATACGGATTGGCAATCCAATCAAGTCGCTATCACTGAATTTGACTCCGACACGTTCGTTACGGTCATCTGTCAAGACTTCGTAACCAGCTCCCATCAAGCTTGCTTCAAGCTTTTCTGTCAAGGCTTGCGCTTCTTCATCCTTGACATTGACAGTAATCAAGTGCACATCAAATGGTGCCAATTCTTTAGGGAAGTTGATTCCCCAAGCATAACGGTATTCACCTTTTGGCGTTTTGTTAACAAAGAGGCGAGCGTGTTGCTCCATCACTGCTGAAAGGAGACGGCTGACACCAATACCATAACATCCCATGATAATTGGCACAGCACGACCATTTTCATCCAAAACATCTGCCCCCATGCTTGCCGAATAGCGAGTACCGAGTTTGAAGATGTGACCAATTTCGATACCACGCGCAAAGTTAAGGACACCTTGTCCGTCTGGAGAAATTTCACCCTCACGAACTTCACGGATATCCACATATTCTGCAGTAAAATCACGGCCTGGGTTCACACCAGTCAAGTGGTAGCCATCTTCGTTAGCACCGACAACTGCATTGCGAACATCTTGCACTTTACGATCTGCAATAATTTTAATATTCTCTGGCAAAGCAACTGGGCCAAGTGAACCAAATCCTGCTTGAACAACATTTGCCACTTCTTCTTCACTTGCAACGTCAAAGAAATCTGCTCCCAAGTGGTTTTTCAACTTAACTTCATTGAGTTGGTCATTTCCAACTAGAAGGGCTACAACAAGCTCACCATCTGCCATGTAGAAGAGGGTTTTAATTGTTTGTTCTTCTGGAACATTGAGGAAGGCTGCAACTTCATCGATTGATTTAACATCTGGCGTTGCAACACGAGTTACTTCTTCTTCAGCGACAACACGGTTGCTTGGTTTGTACTCGTTTGTTGCCATTTCCAAGTTAGCCGCATAGCTAGACTCACTTGAGTAAGCAATGGTATCCTCACCAGAAACCATCCATTTAAGCAATTCTGCCTTGATTTCTTCTTGCACTTCTGCAGGAATTTCATCAAATGAGGCAACTGACTTGTCCAAGACAACCCAGCGGTCAAGGTCTGTACGAGCAGGTGTAATGGCCATAAATTCTTGGCTATCCTTACCACCCATGGCTCCACCGTCACCAATGATAGCCTTGAAGTCTAAACCACTACGAGTGAAAATACGCTCATAAGCAGCCTTGTACTCATCGTAAACACTGTCCAAGCTATCATAGTTAGCGTGGAAACTGTAAGCATCCTTCATGATAAACTCACGTGTACGGAGAAGTCCATTACGTGGGCGTTTTTCATCACGATACTTAGGTTGGATTTGGTAAAGGTTGAGTGGCAATTGCTTGTAAGACTTAACAGAATCACGGACAATAGCTGTAAAGGTTTCTTCGTGAGTTGGACCTAGGATAAAGTCTGATTTTTCACGATTTTTTAGTTTGTAAAGGTCTTCACCATAAGTTTCGTAACGACCTGATTCGCGCCACAATTCTGCACTGAGAAGGGCAGGAGCCAACATCTCAACGGCACCAATCTTATCAAATTCTTGGCGCATGATATTTTTGGCTTTTTCAATCACACGGTTGGCAAGTGGTAAGTAAGAATAAACACCTGCTGAAACTTGGCGAACATAACCAGCTCGCAACATAAGAGCATGGCTAATAACTTGAGCATCGCTTGGCATTTCGCGAAGCGTTGGGATAGGCATTTTACTTTGTTTCATAATATTCCTCGGTTATCTAAAAAAGAGTCGCATGATGTCATTCCAGGTCACAGCGATCATCAAGACAACCATGATGACCACTCCGGCCAAGGTGACATAGGTTTCAATTTCTTGTTTCAATGGTTTGCGGCGAATGGCTTCCAGGATATTGAGCACAATCTTACCACCATCCAATGCTGGAATCGGAATAAGATTAAAAATCCCAATATTGATGGAAATCATTGCCAAGAAGTACAAGACATTCTCAATTCCATTTTTAGCAGCATCACTACTTGCCTTAAAGATGGCAACAGGTCCACCTAGCTTGTTCAAATCCGGTTGGAAAATCAGATTTTTCAGAGCTGATAGAATTCGTAGGGCCGAGTCAGCAGCAGTTGTAAAACCACCTACAAACATAGATACAAAATCTGATTTAATCCCCGGTTGAACACCTAGAAGGTAACGACCTTGACTTTCTTCCGGACTAACAGTGACTTGTTTGTCACTACCATTTTCAGAAATAGTCACATCCAAGGTCGGGGCCGTCTTATCTTTGGTTTCTGATTCCACGGCCTGAATCAAACTTTCCCAGTTGCTAACCTCATGTGAGCCAATCTTGGTAATTTGTGCCGTTTCTGGTACTCCCACCTTAGCCAAGGCCCCTTGGGGCATAATATGGAACTGGTTGGTATCGACATCTCTGACACCACCCTGCATGAAGATTAAAATCCAGAAAACAACGACACCTAAGATAAAGTTGTTCATAGGGCCTGCAAAATTAGTAATGAGTTTCCCCCAGATAGTCGCATTTTGATATTGAACATCTAAAGGTGCAATCCGAACCTCAGTACCATCTGCTTCCACAACCGTTGCATCGTGATCCACTGCAAATGTTTTTTCTTCTTCCAGAACCAAGCCCTTGATAAAGAGCTTGTCTTCAAAATCAAACTGGGTCACCTGCATAGGAAGAGCTGTTTGATCCAATTTTTTACCTGAAAGATTGATGCGCTTAACCTTACCATCATCAGCAAGAGTCAAACTGACAGGAGTTCCTGTCTTGATTTCAGTTGTATCATCACCCCAACCGGCCATGCGAACATAGCCACCCAGAGGCAAGATTCGAATGGTATAGGCCGTTCCATCCTTGCCAATGTGAGCAAAGATTTTGGGACCCATACCAATGGCAAATTCACGCACTAGAATCCCTGATTTCTTGGCAAAGTAGAAATGTCCGAACTCGTGCACCACTACAATAATCCCAAAAACCAGAATAAAGGTTAAAATTCCGAGCATAGTATTTCCTCCGTCTTTTGATTAAAAGAGTCCAAACAAGTGCATAATTGGAAATACAAGCAACATACTATCGAAACGATCCAAAACACCACCATGTCCAGGAATAAATTTCCCAGAATCCTTGACACCAAAGTGACGCTTGATCGAACTTTCTAGTAAATCACCAAATTGTCCAGCAATGCTAAAGAAAATAGCAAAGACTGACATCTTGTAAATTCCATACGGAAGAGCAACTGTTCTGTCAAACATCATAAAGATGATAGTTACTAAAATAGCACCTAAAATACCACCCAAGGCACCCTCAAAGGTTTTATTTGGAGAAACTGTCGGAGCTAATTTTCGTTTACCATAGTTCATCCCAACAAGATAGGCACCACTGTCTGTTGCCCAAACAATACACAAGGCTAATAGTGCCTTATCTAAACCTGCAATTCTAGCATCTAATAGAGCATTAAAACCAAAGCCCACATAGAAACTCATAGCAAGAGGGAAAACCGCATCCTCAATCGTATAGGACTTGCTAAACACAGTCGTTCCTAACATGATTGAAATCAAAACACTATAGGCAACCACATTCCCATCAACTGGCAAAAAAGTCAGGTAATTCTCCAAGGGAATGGTCAAGGCAAAGGTTGCAAAGAGGGTCAAGAGGCCCTCCATCGTCATGGTCTCTAGACCTCTCATCTTCAAAAGTTCATGCATGGCTAGCATGGCTATGATTCCAATTGCTATCTGCAGCAAGAGTCCCCCAATCATTAAAATTGGTAGGAAAATAGCCAGGGCAATCCCTGCAAACAAGGTTCTTTTCTGTAAATCCTGTGTCATATTTCCTCCTAAACTCCTCCAAATCGGCGATGACGACGATTGTAGGCAAGAATGGCTTCCTGCAAGGCCGCCTCGTCAAAATCAGGCCACAAGGTATCCGTAAAATAGAGCTCACTGTAGGCTCCCTGCCATGGAAGGAAATTGCTCAAACGCAATTCTCCACTAGTACGGATAATCAAGTCTGGGTCTCGTAAGTCCTTAGGCAAATGCTGGGTGAAGAGATAGTTGCCAATCAATTCCTCTGTGATGTCACCTGGGTTGATTTTGGCATCTAACACATCCTGGGAAATCAACTTAAGAGCCTGTGTAATCTCAGCACGTCCACCATAGTTGAGGGCAAAATTAAGAATCAAACCTGTGTTGTTCTTAGTCAATTCCTCAGCTTTAGTCAGAGCTTCAAAGGTTTGCTTAGGCAGGCGGTCCGTTTCCCCAATCATTTGAATCTTAACATTATTCGCATGCAATTCTGGGACATAATTATCATAAAACTCTACTGGCAAGTTCATGATAAACTTGACTTCCTGATCTGGACGGGTCCAGTTTTCTGTAGAAAAAGCATAGACCGTAATCACCTTAACGCCTAGTTTGTTGGCTGCCTTGGTCACAGTTTGCAATGCTTCCATGCCCGCCTTATGTCCGAAGACTCGCGGTTGCATACGTTTTTTAGCCCAACGGCCATTGCCATCCATGATGATGCCGATATGAGCAGGAACCTGTGTCGGAACCTCTACTTCCACAGCCCTATCTTTCTTAAAAAATCCAAACATGATCTTATTCCTATTCAAAAATCTATCGTTTCATTATACCATATTTCCCTATTTTCTTCTATCACTAAGCTATTTATACTCTTCGAAAATCAAATTCAAACCACGTCAGCTCTATCTGCAGCCTCAAAACAGTGTTTTGAGCAACCTGCGGCTAGCTTCCTAGTTTGGTCTTTGATTTTCATTGAGTATTATTCTCAGGCACCAAGCCCATTTTTCAAAAAAATAAGCCGCCTGATTGGGCGACTCTATTTTTTATAGGGAGATTATTATGAAAAAGTTTTAGGAGTTTAAGTTAAGGTCTTCTTAACTTATGGACTTAGTATACACTTCCTAGCTTAAAGTTTCCTTAAGTATTTTTTAAAATCAAATTTTTCCATTTCTCCTGCCAATTTTTCTTGGATAGACGTGTTCGATAGAGAACCATTCGGTCTTGATTCTCTAAAAAATGAGGAGTTGGACGAACTTGAAAATTCAAAATATCCTCCAAACCGTATGGAGTAAAGAGTTCCAAAACGGATTTTTCATTCAAGCGCAGTCCAACAGCCGTACATCGTTCTGGATACTTACTCATAGCATCACAAGAGCTGCTATAGGGAGCAGTATGAGGGCTGTGCTGGTGCATATAGACCTGATTTTTCAATTCCCACTGATACTGAGGAAAATCCGCTCTCAACTTTTTCTCTAGGAACAAGGTTTCCTCATAAGAAATATCCGGATCAAAGAAAATCACATCTACATCTGTTTCAAGATCAAATGCTGGTCTCTCTGACAAGAGATTCCAGATAAAATTTCTGACAGAACCTGCTGCCAACCAAGAATCTTTCAGACCAAGGTTTCGGATGATAGTCAAAATAGCCATCATATCCGGATTTTCTCTGAAAGAGTCTAAAATTTCAGCCTTATTTTTCAATATATTCATACCCTAAATGCTCATATGCCTTAGCAGTCGCCACCCGTCCAGAACGTGTCCGCATGATAAAACCTTTTTGAATCAAGTAGGGCTCATACATGTCTTCAACTGTCTCACGCTCTTCTGCTATGTTAACAGAAAGAGTTCCTAGACCAACAGGACCACCACCGTACATCTCAATCATGGTGCGAAGGATTTTCTGGTCCACATAGTCCAGACCTTCATGGTCAACATCCAGCATAGTCAAAGCCTTATCAGTAATAAGATCATCGATAACCCCATTCCCTATAATCTGGGCAAAATCGCGCACGCGTTTGAGGAGACGATTGGCAATACGAGGGGTTCCACGACTACGTAGGGCTAATTCAGATGCTGCCTCATGAGTGATTTCCATCTCAAAAATATCTGCCGTCCGCTCAACAATTTCCGTCAAGTCAGCATGGGCATAATACTCCATGTGACCTGTAATTCCAAAACGTGCCCGTAGCGGATTTGAGAGCATACCAGCCCGAGTCGTCGCACCAATCAAAGTGAAAGGTGGCAACTCCAAATGAACACTGCGACTGCCTTCACCAGCCCCAATCATGATATCAATGTAGAAGTCCTCCATGGCACTATAAAGCACCTCTTCCACTGACATTGGCAAACGATGAATCTCATCAATAAAGAGAACATCCCCAGGCTCTAAGTCATTCAAAATCGCTACCAAATCACCGGCTTTTTCAATGACTGGACCCGAAGTCTGCTTGAGATTGACACCTAGTTCATTGGCAATAACAAAAGCCATGGTCGTTTTTCCCAAGCCTGGAGGGCCAAATAAAAGCACATGATCCAGCGCTTCATCCCGCATTTTGGCAGCTTCTATAAAGATTTGAAGCTGGTCCTTGACCTTATCCTGCCCAATATATTCACGTAAATACTGAGGACGGAGCGTGCGTTCTACTAACTCCTCGTCCCCCATTATCTCATTATCTAAAATTCTACTCATGGCTCTATTATATCAAAAAACCAAGCCACAAACAAAAAAGCCACCTGATTGGGTGACTCCAGAGTTTAGCACCTATGTGGTATAACATTCTACGGCACTGCTACACCGCCTACGACAGGAGGTGAAATAGCCCATGATGGAATTAGTACTCAAAACTATCATCGGACCAATTGTGGTCGGTGTCGTTCTTCGATTAGTCGATAAATGGCTAAACAAGGACAAATAGTGTCAAAAAAGACCTCAAGCTTATTTGGTCGTGAGCTTGGGGTCTTTTCTAGCCTATGATATAGAACTAGTACTCAATTCCTCTCCATTATCCTACAGTTCACAAATTTTGTCAAAGGTTTACATTCTCGGCTTATCATTTATAAGCAAAAATATAGTAGATTGAAATAAGATATGAACAAAGAGATTAGGAAATTCAAATTAATTTCTAGAAACGTTTTAGAATCCTTTGCGTACTATTCTAGATTCAATCCATTATAATGTTCATCATGCGTTTATCTGCCAACAAATAAAGGAGACATGCCACCAAGGTAACCAACCAAATGGCATATACAGAAACTGTTAAAACCGTGAATTCCTCCATGATGATTAGTAGTAAATTTGCCAGATAATACCGCCCAATAACCGTTGTTAAAGCAAACAAACCTGCAAATGACAATAAAAAGGCAAGTGGTAGGGCAAGGATAAGTTCCTTCCGATATTTTCCTAAGAAGAGGACAATAATACCAGCAGACAGTGTATAAGCAAAAGCAATTGCTCCATAAACAAGTCCCCAAGATAACATTGCAAGACTAGAGAAAGCAAAATCACCATCCATTAACTCTAGGACCAGCATAGCCAAAAAAGTGAATTCACTGACTAGTAGATTAATCAACAAAGCAAGCATAAACTTCGCTTGGAGTAATTGTTTCAAATCGACAGGAATCAATCGGAGGTTTAAAATCGTTTTAGACACTTGTTCTATTCTTATCAAATCCACTAAAATCATGCTTGCAAAAGGGAGGAGAAAATAGTAGTTCAAAAAGAAGAAACCATTTTCTACATACCAGCCATTCACACTACCGTACGAATGCCCTTGATAAATCTGATGACCAATCATAAACTCTAACAAAAAGAGCAGGATGGCTACAAAGGGAATCATATACAGTATCTTTCGCCTTCTTAGTTTAGTCAATTCTAGCATCAACATTTATTCATCCACCTTTCTTAACCAAGATTTAATGGACAAGAAAGACAAAACAAGTAAAGATAAACCTAGTACAACAATCGATAAGATAGCTGGCTGTTGAAGCACCACTCCTTCTCTATTTCCTTCCCAGATTAAACTGTTAGCACTTGTTACTGGACTGATATTTGGACTCGTCCTTGCTAAAAAAAATGACACTAAAACATACATGACACCGACCAAATTCCCAACTATCTCCTTGCCTCTGACTTTTATCATGACCAAAGCAACTAAAGGAAATACTCCCATGGGAATTAAGATACCACTACTCATACAAAGATAGAAGAATCTTAATAATAAAGACAAACTGACTGTTGAAGAAAAGCGAGATAGTAGTGCAAATAAGGAAACCGAAATATAGGTGAATAACATGATACACAGAGCGTTGATTTCTATATACAAAATCTTAGCCCAGAATGTCTTCATCAGATTTGCTGAAGCGAGTTTCAAGTTGTTCATGATGCGATAGCGATATTCTACACCAAATGCCTGTATTGTATAGGAAACACAATACAAAGGGAGAATCAAAAAGTTTAAATAAGACAAAGAAAATTTATAGACAAAGGGAAAGGAGTCAAACAAGCCTCTCGCATCATTTACATAATAACAGATGAGAGCTAAGTAGAGGGAAACAACACCATATACGACAAAATTCAGTTTTTGATGCCTTTGTTTGAGAAATTCAATCTTCACTAAATCAAGCAATTCCCTCACCTCCTGTTACCCGCTTAAAGTAATCCTCTAAACTTTCATTGTTTTTATAAGAATATTCTTTTAGAACTATTCCGTTGTCTTTTAAGGAGTTAGATACGACCGCAATGTCAAAAGTAGGTGATTCTCCCTGAAGTTCAAGTTCTATATCCGAAAGAATACTAATCTGTTCTTGCAGATTTATCCTGCAAAGCACTTCCTTAGCTTGAGAAGCATCCGAAACAATTAGGTGGATTTTCCTTTTCTCTGCACCATCTATTAATTCCTGCATAGTCTTTTCAGCCATAAGGTGGGTATCATGCAGTATCCCAACTCTATCTACAAGCTTTTCAAGTTCTGAAATAATGTGACTGGATATTAAAATCGAAATGCCATGATTGGTACTGAGTTCCTTTAGATAACGGCGCATTTCAAGTATACCAATAGGATCCAAACCATTTGTTGGTTCATCTAATATCAGAATTCTCGGCTGGTGCATAATAGCGTTAGCAATTGCTAACCGTTGCTTCATTCCTAGAGAATACTGTTTGAATAGTTTTTTATTTTCTCCATCTAATCCTACTACTTGTAAAGCTTGCTCTACTTGTTTTAGCGAAACTCCTCTCAATCTTGCAAAAATAGAGAGATTTTCAGGTCCCGTTAAATTAGGATAAAAAGAAGCACTGTCCAATACCACACCGATTTGAGATAGCAAGTCTTTAGAAAATTCCCCCAACAGTTTTTCAGATAGAATATTCACTTCACCACTATCCATCGCTGTCAAGCCTAAAATAGCCTTGATAAATGTTGTCTTTCCAGCACCATTTCTTCCTAGTAAGCCATAGATTTCTCCCTGTCTTAATGTAAAATCTATCCTATCTAAGACAATTTTCCCATCATAGGATTTTGATAAATTAAATGTCTGTATTACTGGATTTCTCATTTTAATTCTCCTCCGAACATTCATACACCCACATTAAGAGATATAATAGAGTATATCAAACTTACAAGCCCCCTTTAAGCTCTTCAATCTGTGACACGATCCATTGTATAAATGTTACTCCACAAAAAGTTTAACAAATCAATCCGCCAGTACAGATCAACTCCACTAGTTGTTGCAGCTTGTTGTATAATTTTCGAGTCCCAAATATATTGTGATTGATTTACAGGTTCCCTGAAAAAGAAGCCGCTTTCAAATAATCCTAAAAAGGACATATCAAAATGATTTTACGAAGCTTTACTAAAATACTCATATTAACCACCTTTTTCTTATCTTTACACTTGTAAGTGTACTACTTTAAATATTCTTTGTCAACAAAAATTATTCTTTTCATCATCTTTTTTTTATTTTATTTCTTTATGACTTTTTCGTTTTAGAAAGTTGAAAAATAGAGATTAAAAGTATATAATTAATCGTAAATTTATTTAAAGAAGGTTTAAAGATGAGCATATTATCTGATAAACTAAAAGCCAAGAGAAAAGAAAAAGGATTCTCACAAAAAACACTTTCCGAAGGAATTTGTGAGCAAAGCCAAATAAGCAAAATAGAACGTGGTAACTATATGCCTGCTGCTGATTTACTCTACAAGCTTGCAAATCGGCTTCAAGTTCCCTTAGATTATTTTTTCGATGAACAGATTGAAATGACTTCCAATATAGCACCGTTTAAGAAATTAGCAGAAAAATTACTTGAAGATCGTAATTACGAGGATTTAGAATACCTCTTAAACTTAGAAAAAGAAAAGTATCAGTATCTGTCTACTGAAGATGAATTTTATCTTCTATGGATTCAAGCGATTATCCTTTTCTACTTACATAGTTCCAAAGATGAAGCTATCGCCAGTCTAGAAAACGCTTTGCCAAAGCTTTCGGTCAGCTCATCTGTGTATCTTAAACTCCTCAATACTTTATCTAATTTTTATTTTTCTGTAGGGCGTGATGCAGAATACGAAGAAAATAACTCACTTCTTATCAGTTTGTATCAGGAAAAAGATTTAAACCACCAAGAGTATTTATTTGGTTATATTCGAGTTAAACATAATTTCGCCTATTATTTACACTCTAAAGGGAAGGAATTAGAAGCCGTCCAAGAAGCCTTAGAAACCATTGAGTTTTGTAAACAAAAAGAGACCAGCTATCAGCTGGCGCCTCTTTTAACTATCGTTGCAAATGCCGGAAAAGATTTTTTAAAGCACGATGAAATTCTTGACTATTATTTACAGGCTCGTGATATCTGTAAAATATACGAGCACAAGCTCATGATGGCTAAGATTGATCATTTTTTGAAAGATAAGGATAAGTAACTTCAATCGTAATAAGTTATAATTACCAATTAGCTAGAAACGTAAAAGTGGAGAGGAACTAATATAGTTTTCTCCACTTTTGTTAATATCCCCTCTTCCATTTGTATCCCGCCAAACTTACTAATACAAGTAAAACTAAATTAAAGATGATAAAGAAAATCGTAAAACTAAATAATCCATTCTGTGCCAAATCTTCCGTGTAAAGTTCAGTCTCTGTAAAGAACAAATAAATTCCATAGACCTCCACGAAAATAAGAAAACTAATAAAACCAATAAGGAAAAGTCCACTGGCAATAAGAAAGAGTCTCCATAAAAGAATGAGAATTCCTCCTACTGCTAAAAAAATTACTGGGATAAGGAGTAAATCATTCATGACTTTCTCCTTTCTAGTCAATCAATTGACGATAATGGGTGGCAAGAGAGGAATCAAACTCTTCTAATTTTTGAACTAAGTCCAAATACTCCTCTTTTTCATATTCTTCAAAGTCCACACCTCGATGATTTTGAAGAGCTATTTCCAATTGACTAGTGAGTTCTCGTTTAGAAAAACTGTAATCCCCAGTAACTTCCTCATAATGTTCCTTTAGCTCCTTGTAGGCTTGGTATTCTTCAGGCGTTTGAAATCCCTGTACCAAGGCCTCTTCTAATTGATAATTAGACCTTCTTTCTATAAAAACTAGGTCAAGAATAACAGATAAAGCTTGGAGCTTTTATCACAAGAAAAAGACTCCGAAGAGTCTTCGCATTACTTATGCAATTCTTTATTACTCAATGTATGAAAAATCCCCCACAGAAGAATATTTACAATGATAAACAGCACTATTTCCACTAAATTAAAGTCTATCAAATTCCGTGACCGCATTGCCACCATAGCTTGGGAGTAGGGATAGATTAAAGATAATTTATCTGATACAAAAATCATCATAAATCCTACGAAAGTACCAATAGCACCAATTCCCACAGATTTACTGAAAACACGAGTTTTAGCTGTCACAAAAAACTGTACTGCCATCATACTAATTGTTCCAAAAATTCCCAATAAATCCCACTTGAGGTAGGTGAACAAATTAGAAATTTCTAAATGAGCTAGGTGAGCACTGACATAAAAAATACCAAACAAGAACAACTGTAAAACAGCAATAAACAAGATAATTACTATTTCTTTTGCCAACAATAATTTCCCAAGACTAACATTATTAGCTCTGAGAAATTCAATATTTTTTCTATCAAACTCTTTTCCTAACATCATGGCTACATAAAGGCTGACTAAAATCGGAAAGAAAAGCTGGCTATAATAGAAGGTCAATTGTCCCCATAAAACAGGCACTTTTTCACTTTCTTCAACCATAGAATAAGCTGCACCAAAGTAAATCCCAAGACCAATCAGGCTACAAAAAGCTAAGAAGCAAATACCAATCATCAACATGGAAAATTTTTTGGTTTTCCGCCATTCTACTGATAGATAAGACATCATAGCTTGCCTCCTTTCTTTTCAACCAGATAGAGAGATAAGAAGAGATAGATTAGGGCTATTGGCAAATATGTAAAGAGTTTAAATCCTAGGTTTGTCGCCAAAACATAACTCACTTGACCGGCAACTTGCTGGTAATCCACCAGAGACAGATATCCTATACCACCAAAAGGGAAAATCAGCTGTAGAAAAGCTGGTGCATGACCAAATCCAACTCCAAGAAATCCTCCAAAAATCCCTAATGCCAGTATCAATGCCTGCTTCTTCAGTAAAAACTGCAAAGTCAAAAACAGACAGGTTAAGACAAAAGAGGCTAGCAAGAAAATGACGATTTGCCAGAGGATTAGGCTAACAGGCATTTCTAGACCTGATAAGATTGCAATCAACTGGACTACTACTCCCTCCAAAAAAGCGAGAAAGGTCAAAATGAACATGGTCAGTCCAAGCTTACTCAGAAAGATATGCCGTACATTTTCACCATTTGCCAAAAGCAGTTTGAAAGTGTTGCCCTCCTTCTCGTTTTTGACAATCCGCGATACAAAGAGAGAAATCACAATAGGGAGAATCAAGCCATTTACTTCTTTTATCATATAGAAAATTAGGCTAATCTGGTGCATGTCGGGATTACTTAGGTAGCGTGTAGCGGCTGCAACTGCCCAAGCAAATCCGACTCCCATAACTAGTATGCTAATGAGGAAGGATTTGGTTCGTTTTGCCTTGAGCAATTCAATAGACAAATTATTCAACATAAGACTCACTCCTTGGTTAAGTTGAGGAAGATAGATTCCAAGGTTTCTTGTTCTTGCTTCACTTCATAAATTGGAACTTTCTCAACTATTAAATCTCGTAACAAACTAGAAATCTGCTGATCGGCAAGGTTAGTCAGCTTGAGTTTATCCTCTTGTATCTCCAACATCTTGCACGGATAACCAAATAACACTTGGCTAATGGTTTCACGTCGACCTCTAAAATCCCCACGCACTTCCAGCCATTTATTGGACTGAATTTTACGAATTTCTCCCTCGTAAACCAATTGACCATGATTGATAATCCCCACACGGTCAGCTATATGCTCTACTTCAGAAAGGATATGGGTAGAGATGAAGACAGTAATGCCCTGTTCTTTTGCCAACTTGATAATCAGTTCCCGAATTTCATGAATCCCTGCTGGGTCTAGCCCATTTGTTGGCTCATCCAGTATCAACAAACGCGGTTTCTTGACTAAGGCAAAGGCTAAAGCCAAGCGCTGTTTCATACCCAAAGAATAATCTTTAACCAATTTTTTCTTGTTTTTAGGTTGATCTAACCCCACAATTTTCAATGTTTCCTGAATATTTTTCTGATCAAATCCAAGGATTTTTTGGAAGACCAAGAGATTTTCATAGCCTGTCAAATTAGGATAATAAGACGGTTCTTCAATCATAGAGCCAATTTGATTAAGATACTGCTTGTCCGTACCTATAGATTGACCGAACACTTCAATCTCCCCAGCTGTACGAGAAATCAAAGACAAAATCATCTTCATTGTGGTTGTTTTACCAGCTCCATTTGGACCTAGAAAACCATAAATCTCACCTTGTTGAACTGATAAGGAACTAAGGTTAACTACCTGAGTGTCCTTAAATGCCTTTTGTAAGTTTTTTATCTGTAAAACATTACTAATCATTATGAACTTCCTCCTTTAAACCAAATAATTTTCTATAATTTTGATTTCTATAAATCAAATTATCATGAGTATCTTTGATAACATCTCTACTACTCTTATCAACAAAAATGATAGAATCAACATAATTCACAATATCTAATTGGTGACTCACTATTACCATTGTTTTGTCTGAATAAAATGAATTATTCCACTACCAGCACCAAGAACGTTATCAAGTTCTTCAAGAGTTCATTCTTGAAGAAAATTCATTACTTCAATCTCATCGAGATTCATTTGTTGTTTAGCCATTTGGAAATACCTCACTGATTAAAATTTATTTGAGAAGTATCTCTATCTAGGTTATGTCTTTATTATAGACATGCTAGATTAATTTTAAACTAAGCTAACCTTAATTTTACATTAAGATTAAAGTATCTTGCTTTTTTCATTCTTTTAAATGGTATAATATAGATAAGCGAGGTAAGATTATGAATTTCGAACAACAACTCCTGAATAAGCACATCCTTATCATTGATGACGATAAAATTTTAAACTCTTCCATAAGAGATATTCTCACTGCCTACGGATTTTCCAATCTAACATCAGCCTATGATATAGAATCTAGTTTGAACATGATTGAAACAGAGCAGTTCGATCTTTTCCTTTTGGACATTATGCTCCCCGATGGTGATGGCTACACATTAGCAAAACATATCCGAAAAAAAGGCGATACTCCTATCCTCTTTCTGACTGCCAAAAATAATCCTGAAGATGAGGTAGCTGGTTTCAATGCTGGTGGTGATGATTATGTCGTAAAACCCTTCATTCCAAAAAATCTTATCTATCGTATTATGGCTCTGCTCAGGAGAAGCTATAAATCAGAACAGGAAGCAATACAAATTGGACAGACTTTGGTGAGTTTTCGGAATGCAACAGTACAAAAAAATGGAGCAGAAATTTCTATTACACCAATTGAAATTAAGATTTTGAAAAAACTTTATGATAATAAAAATTACATCGTTTCAACTGAATCTCTCTGTGATACGATTTGGGGAGTGGATAGCTTTGGTTATGAAAACTCTTTGACTGTACATATTCGGAAAATTCGAGAAAAAATAGAAGAAAATCCTTCAAAACCTCAATATTTAAAGACAGCTAAAGGGCTGGGATATAAATTGTTATCATGATTATGAACCAAACCAAAATTTTAAGGTATTCACTAAAGAAATTTATCTTTTTTTCCATCATTATCTTTATTACCAATATCATTCTAATTGCCAGTTTTGTTTTCTACATTAGGGAAAAGCAAACTGCTACTGAGACTGTGAAAATAATTTCTGAACACATTACCATCACAAAAAATAACGTCCACATACCTAAAAATGATATCTCTAGTCTAAGAGAACAAAAGTTATGGCTCATGGTATTGGATAAGCAGACTGGAAAACAAGTGTACGAACAGTATAAACCTACAGAAATTCCTTCACAATTTGACTATGGGGACATTTTACAGTTTTCTCGCTATTATCTTTCAGATTATCCTGTTTTTAGTCAGATAAAAGATGGCTACATCATTGTTGTTGGTTTTCCAAAAGATAAAATTGCTCGTTATAGTTATAATTACTTAGATATAGATAGTATTCGCCTGATTCCACTAGTAGCATTTGGAGTATTGCTTTTCAACTGTCTTTATTTCGCTTTTCTTTACTACTATGGTGTGACGCATATCAATCGTAAAATTGCGCCTCTTGTAACTGCTATTCAGAATCTCCCAGATGGTTTGAAAAATCCAATAAATTCTATATCAGAACTAGAATATCTTACAACTGCAATTAATCAAACCGATACTCTACTCAAAGAGAATGAAGTCTTTAAAGAGCAATGGATTTCAGGAATTGCACACGATATCAAAACACCTCTTTCTGTCATCATTTCTAACGCTTCCTTGTTAAATGATTCTGAACTAGATACACAGTCTAAAAAACATATTCGCCCAATATTGACAGAATCCTATTACATCCAAAATATTTTAAATGACTTAAATATAGTAGCTCGCCTTTCATCCGGTCATCTTCAATTAAATCAGACTGAAACAAAAATTATCCCCTTCTTCAAAGACATTCTCATCCATATTTTAAATCAAGAAATCTGGAATGATTTTGAATTTGAATTTGATTACGATTATTCACTTGTTAATCAATCTATCATGATTGAGCAGTTTTTAATCACAAGAGTTATCCATAATATCATCTACAACTCTGTTTTGCATAACGAAAAAGGTTGCACAATAAGAATCCACTTATTCAAAAAAGATACAAATGTAATTGTCGAAATCAAAGATAATGGACAGGGAGCTTCACCAAAAAAAATTGCTGAACTTAATGAATTATCTTTTAAAAACATTGATATTTCTAAAATTAGAACGACTGGAATTGGGCTAAAAATTTCAAAACAAATTGTTGATTTGCATCAGGGCTCTATTTCGTTTGCTAGTGTCCAAAATGAATTCTTTGAAAGTATCATTTCACTTCCGATTTTCAACATTACCAATTAGATAAAAAAATGGAGAAGAACCATTAGAGTTTTCTCCATTTTTTTAATCTTATCTTCCACTTATACCCTGCCCAGCCTGCAAAGACAAGCAAAGCAAGATTAAAGATGATAAAGAAAGTCGTAAAACCAAATAATCCATTCTGTGCTAAATCTTCCGTATAAAGTTCGGTCTCTGTAAAGAACAAATATATTCCATAGCCCTCCACGAAAATAAGAAAACTGACAAAACCAATCAGGAAAAGTCCACTGGCAATAAGAAAGAGTCTCCATAAAAGAATGAGAATTCCTCCTACTGCTAAAAAAATTACTGGGATAAGGAGTAAATAAGCTATAACTTCCTCCTTTCCAAATGCAAAAGCACTCTATCCTACTGAGAGAGTATAGTATTTTATGATATAATATTATACGGCACTTCTACACCGCCTGCGAAAGGAGGTGAGATAGCCCATGATGGAACTAATCCTTAAAACTATCATCGAACCAATTGTGGTCGGTGTCGTTCTTCGCTTAGTCGATAAATGGCTAAACAAAGATAGATAGTGTCAAAAAGACCCCAAGCTTAATGTGGAAGTTAGCTTGGGGTCTTTTCTAGTCCATGATATAGAACTAATCCTTAATTCCTCTCCATTATCCCACAGTTCACAAAATTTGTCAAAACTTTACATCCTCAGCTTCTCAAGCTTTAACCGCTTTACAACAAAACGGTCAAGATTAAGAGAAAGTTAGGGATTCTATCAATTTCATAGAAATTTTGATTTAGTAAACGAAGAGACAATCTTACATGTCACTCCTCATTTAATACGCCACTACTGGACAAGTAAAATCGTCATTACAATAGTTCCATTCCTTCATTTAACAGTCACTTACATTCAAAGTGAGGTTGAAGTAGCTGAAGCTACAACAGACCTATTTCTTAATCATATTCGCTAAAAAGATCCCCGCCAATTCCCCGACCAAAATCCGAAAAATATCGAAAAATGATTTTTAGAATAGTCCCCAAAAGCTTGAAATAGAGCCAAAAAACTCCACCTGATTGGGTGGAGTTAAGGGAGATTATTATGAAAAAGAAAAGTTTAGGATTTTATTAAATAAAGTTAGGAGGTCTTTACTTAATAACTATATGATACAAGACGAAGCTTAAAACTAGCTTAACTTTTCTCAAATTTTGCTATTTTGCAAAAAATTTCTATCACCATCACCTATCCAAGAAAAAAAGCCACCTGATTGGGTGACTTCATTAGGAGATTATGATGAAAAAAGTTTTTAGGATTTCATTAAATAAAGTTAGGAGGTCTTTATTTAATGACTATATAATACTAGACCAGCCTTAAATTTTGCTTAAGAAAAACAAGTTTTATTATTTTTCTCGATTCATCCAAGTCATTCCTATACAATTATAGGTGGATAAGATTTCAAAGCCCATAGAACGATAGAATCCCAAGGTTCTTTCTGTCTGGTCTGTCACCAGCTGGACTTGATAGGCATCTTTGTAATCCTCTAAAGCCTCTTTTATCAAGGCACTACCAATCCCTTTACGCTGATAGATTGGTAAAACAATTAAATCCTGAACCAATACTGATGAGAATCCATCTCCAACCAAACGAATCAAGCCCACCACAGCATCGCCATCAAGTGCCACATAAATCGCTAATGAATGAGATAAGGCCTGCTCCAGCATCTGAGGTTGATGGGTATAATTTGTCCAACCGACAGCCTGATAGAGATGCAAAACATCCTCTAGCTTGACAATTTCTTGCTTTTTAATAGTAATCATCTCAAAACCTCTTAAAGCTCTCTCAAGCTCTTGTGCTGTCGTCCATTTTTATCAAAGTTTTCAGGACGCAACCATATTTCCAAGCGAGCTTTGACTTGGGGCCAGTCCTTATCAATCATAGACAACCAATCCGTATCCCTCGTACGCCCCTTATAAACCACTGCCTGACGGAAGGTTCCTTCATAAATAAATCCCAAACGTTCCGCTGCTCGTCTGGATGGCAGATTTAAGGCATCGCATTTCCACTCATAACGACGATAGTTCAGCTCCTCAAAAACATAGCGAGCCAGAAGATACTGAGCCTCTGTCCCTATCCGTGTCCCCCTGAGTTCTGGAGAAAAAGTGACTGCGCCCACTTCTATCACTCGGTTATTCTGGTCAATGCGCATGAGAGAAAAAGTTCCCAAAGCCTTACCAGTCGCCTTGTCTATGATTGCATAGTAAAAACGGTCCTTACGAGCCAACATCTGATTTAAAATGCTAACCAACTCTTCCATATCTGCTACTGGCTCCTGAAAAAGATAGGTCCACATCTCCCGAGGAGTATCCGGGCCATAAACAGCTAGCAAATCCTCCGCATGCTTTTCCACTGAAAGAGCCTCTATCCTAGCTTAACACCCTTCTAAGAAATCAATAGCAGGCAATTCACCTGGTGTATAAACTTCCATTGACTCCCCGATCATCTGACCATATTCGTTTACTGGCATAGCTTTCTCCTTATTCACTTATTGAATATAGTATAACATATCTCAATGAAAATTTTAGGAAACACTTGGTTTTCTATTCAATAATGCAAACTCCTCTTATAAAAATCATCCATCCACTTTATGGAGGAATAATCAAATATGGGAACGAGTGAGTTAATGTCCCTTATGCTTCTCTCTATTTTTTACTGTTTGTATTCAAATTTCTCTTGTTTTAGTGTTTGCTTTTGTAGACTGGACTACCAACCAGAACTGTGTTTTTATCTTAGTTGGGACTATTATAGTACGGTTCAGCACTATCTACAAATTTTTCAGATGTGTATCAAAAAAATTTATCGTGGCAAACCAAGAGTCTACACTTTCTTTCATTAATAAGCGCCAATCTTTTCGATAACGATGATTCGGTTGATAAGCAACCGTCAACATATGCCCTGTTTCATGGTATTTTTTAAACAAAATGGATTCCCCTTTATAGTGTGAAATAATATCATCTATCGCGGATGATGCATTCCATATTTCGTCAACATCACTTCCTAGTAATAATAAAGGAGAGGCAATTTTACTCACATCAATCTGAGCCCTTCTATCTTCAGGAATATGTTTTCCAAAAAACTTGTTTAACAAATACTTTCCTAACTGAAATTTTTGATAAGGAAGTTCCTTTTGTAAATATGTCCAAGAAGATGAATGAGAGTTGAGTTTTCCCTTTATTCCCTCAAATATTACATTTGAGGGGGAATTGAGTACCAAACATTGCACATCATCCAAAATACTTTGTCCAGCCAGAACAAGCTCTGCTCCTTTAGAGCGACCATATATTCCTATTTTTGTATTATCAACTTGAGGATGATGGTATAGAAAATCTTTCGCCTCTTCCAGAGATTCTATCGGAATGCGTTCTAAATTTGGGGGTAATCCCTCTAAACCAAAATAAGCTATCGCAAGACAAATATAGCCTCTTGAAGATAAAAGTTGGGCAATATTCTGAGCTTTTTCAATTCTTCCCTCACTACCGCTAACAATAATCACGGCTGGCGCCCTTCTTAACTTTTCATCATAGAATAATCGACCTTGAAAATGCTTGTCATAGATATCTTGATATCTTACTCCTAGATTCATATAACGCCTTACGAAACTTTGCTCCGCGACCACATCTTTCCCCAGCTTGATTTTAATTTCAACACCAAAACAATCTCGTAATGGAATTCTATCAAGAGAACTCGGTAATCTCCTTTTCCTATTCTTCAACGGTTTCGCATTAAAGAATAATCCCATTTCTGAAACTCCTTTATAAGATCCCGAAATAGATGCTGTCTGAGAGGTATCAATCATACCGTCCTGATCAGATAAAAAAATTGCGGTTGATTTCCATATAACATCATGATCTAAAAGCAAGGGAGCATTTATACAGTAATAATCAGACAGGTACATTTCTACACAATACATTGCCCTTGGTTCTAAACCATTAATAGCAATATAAAAAGATTCATCCGCTAAATCTGTTTGTGAAATCAGTTCTATGTTTACAGTCATATCTTCTCCTTTTTGTTAATTTACTTAACAATTATATTTGAAATTTACCGTGACTTTTACCACGGTAATTCTCCCCACACCTTTTCAATATCCTCCATCAATTTCACAACTGTTTTAAGTTCCACCTCGCTATAGTTGTTTAAAACTGAAAAGATTGATTTTTCAATATATTCTTGTTGCTCCTTATGGATTTTAAAAATTTCGATGCCTTTTTCCGATAATCTCAAATATTTATTTTTCCCATTATTCGGATCAAAATCAAAAACAACTAAATTTTTTTGAATCAATCTCCTAACACTTTGAGTTATTGCACTTCTTGAAACTTCTAATAATTCAGATAATTTTACTAGATTTAAGGGCTGATTTTTCCCAATCGCAACAATCAAATGTACATCATTCAACGTAATGGATTTGTCAACACCACTTTTATGTTGATTTTTTTTTAACTGGTCAAACGCTAAAATAAATCTATTAAAACGATTATTAAATGCAATAAATTCTTTTTTATCCATAATCTCTCTTCCCTTTGTTAATCATATTAACAAAACAGAAACTTCCTGTCAAATAAAAAATCCTCCAGATTCTACTCTGAAGGATTCCTATCTTATTTCACAACAATATTAACGAGTTTAGTTAGCTCAAACAGTTTGGGGAACTGTTTGAGGTTGGAAATCAGCAAATAAATTGGTTATTTTACAACAATGTTAACCAATTTATTTGGTACACTAATCACCTTCACGATTTCCTTACCATCAATTTCTGCTTTGACTTTTTCATCAGCGAGAGCAATTTCTTGCAATTCTTCGCGTGATAGGTCTTTAGCAACCATGAGTTTGGCACGGACTTTTCCTTTGATTTGGACAACGATTTCGATTTCGTCTTCAACTAATTTGCTTTCGTCCCATGTCGGCCAAGCCACGTAAGAGATTGACTCACCTGTGGCTGCAACTGTTTGCCAGAGCTCTTCTGCCAAGTGAGGCGCAAATGGTGCAATCAATTGGATAAAGCCTTTGGCGTAGTCTGCATAAAGCTTGTCTTCCTTGTTAGCTGCATTGACAAAGACCATAAGTTGGGCAATGGCTGTGTTGAATTTGAGGGATTCGATTTGTTCTGTGACAGCTTTAACAGTTTCGTTGTAAACTTTGTCAAGAGCGCCATTGTTTTCCGCAGCTATTTCTTTACTTGTAATCAAGCGGTAAACACGGTCAAGGAACTTACGGCTTCCTTCCAGACCTTCTTCTGACCAAGCAATCGAAGCATCAAGTGGTCCCATAAACATTTCATAAACACGAAGGGTATCGGCACCGTATTGTTCCACCACATCGTCAGGGTTAACCACGTTCTTGAGCGATTTAGACATCTTAGCTGGCGCTTGCTCTAACTCTTCACCTGTTTCTACATGGAAGAAGGAACCGTCACGTTTTTCAACCTTGTCAGTCGCCACAAGAGCCCCACGGTGGTCACGGTAGCTGGTTCCCAAAATCATCCCTTGGTTAAAGAGTTTTTGGAATGGTTCCTTAGTTGGAACAACACCGAGGTCATAGAGGAATTTGTGCCAGAAACGAGCATAAAGCAAGTGAAGAACGGCATGCTCTGCACCACCCACGTAGATATCTACTGGCAACCATTGTTTGAGGAGCTCCTCATCGGCCAATTTCTCAGTATTGTGCGGGTCAATATAGCGGAGGTAGTACCAGCTTGAACCTGCCCATTGTGGCATTGTGTTGGTCTCGCGACGACCTTTGACACCATCTTCACGAGTCACTTCAAGCCAATCTGTCAAATTAGCTAGTGGACTTTCACCAGTACCTGAAGGACGGATATCCTTGGTTACTGGCAAGACAAGTGGCAATTCACTTTCAGGAACAGCTGTTGAAGTTCCATCTTCCCAATGAATGATTGGAATTGGCTCACCCCAGTAACGTTGACGACTAAAGAGCCAGTCGCGGAGACGGTAGGTAACCTTCTCTTGTCCACAACCTTTCTCTTCCAACCAAGCCACAATCTTAGCAATAGCGTCTTCTTTATTCAATCCATCTAGGAAGTCTGAATTGACATGAAGTCCATCTTCTGTGTAGGCAGCTTCTGCTACGTTTCCACCTTCAAGTACTTCTACGATTGGAAGATCAAATTGTTTGGCAAATTCCCAGTCACGTTGGTCGTGTGCAGGAACAGCCATTACCGCACCTGTCCCGTAACTAGCAAGAACATAGTCTGCAATCCAGATTGGAATTTCCTTGCCGTTGACAGGGTTGATGGCATAAGCACCGGTCCAAACTCCTGTTTTTTCCTTGGCAAGGTCTGTACGAGCTAAGTCTGATTTCAGACTAGCTTGGTGTTTATAGTCTGCTACAGCCTCTGCTTGCTCCGGACTTGTGATAGCGTCAACCAAATCATGCTCAGGAGCCAAGACAGTGAAAGTAGCACCGAAAAGGGTGTCAGGACGAGTGGTAAAGACTGTGAATTCCTTGTCTGTTCCCTTAACTTTGAAGGTTACATTGGCACCAGTTGATTTACCAATCCAGTTGCGTTGCATGTCCTTGATAGACTCTGGCCAATCCAACTCATCTAAGTCATTAAGCAAGCGCTCTGCATAGGCCGTGATTTTAAGCATCCATTGACGCATTGGTTTGCGGACAACTGGATAGCCTCCACGCTCAGAAGTTCCATCAGGAAGAACCTCTTCGTTGGCGATGGCAGTTCCCAATTCTTCAACCCAGTTTACTGGCACTTCCGCTTCATAGGCCAAGCCCTTTTCGTAAAGCTTAGTGAAAATCCACTGAGTCCACTTGTAGTAGTTTGGATCTGTTGTGTTAACTTCACGATCCCAGTCATAAGAAAATCCAAGTGCATTGATTTGGCGTTTGAAGTTGGCAATGTTTTCAGCTGTAAATTCTGCTGGGTCATTCCCCGTATCCATAGCATATTGCTCTGCAGGCAAACCAAAGGCATCCCAACCCATTGGGTGAAGGACATTGTAGCCCTGCGCACGTTTGTAACGGCTGAGGATATCGGTTGCAGTATAACCTTCTGGGTGACCTACGTGCAGACCCGCTCCAGACGGATAAGGGAACATATCAAGAGCATAAAACTTCGGTTTTGAGGCATCTGTTCCTGTCTTAAATGTATGATGTTCTGCCCAGTAGCCCTGCCACTTAGGCTCAATTTCTTTATGATTGTAAAAACTCATGGTCTCTCTCCAATTTTGTGATGTTACTATTATACCATTTTTGAGGGAATTTGAAATGTGTTAAAAGAAAAAACTGTATACTGTATTTCATTAATTTTGATGGCTCTGAATTGCTCTATCACCCACTTTTTTATCTTATTGTTATGCGGGAAATCAAAGAGCAAAACAAGAAGCTTATCTCTTATAACACAAAATACTAATTTTAGACCGAAGATACGACTGGAATGCTAATTAATATATTTATAATAAATAGCCGACAACCTGTGTCGCTTTTTAATTTATGAAGAGCGTCGGATTCAATACGAGGATCAATAAAAGACTACCATTTGGAAAACAGTAGTCCTTATTGTTTATTTTGAATTTACATAGGCATCTACAGCGATAATGGCTTGTGCAACATCTGAAGGCAAAATCTTAAACGGCATCTGATGAATTGTCTCACCCTCCATAGTTGCTTGTTTACCAACTTTTATTAAATCATCATATCCAACTTGATCTAAATGCATTTCTTTTAGAGTTGTTGGCATACCAATTTTTTTGTAAAACTCAATATACTTATCAAGTTCTTCTTTCGGTCTATTTTCCAATAATAGTTGTACCAAAGTTCCATAAGCTACTTTTTCACCATGTGTTAAATGATGAATGTCACCTGTCAATGCGGTAAAACCATTATGAATTGCATGCGCCGCAGCTAATCCTCCACTTTCAAAACCTAGGCCACTCAATAGAGTATTAGCTTCAACAATATTTTCTAATGCTGGTGTCACCACTTTAGCTTCACAAGCTGCCATAGCCTGTAAACCATCTGCAAACAGCGTTTCTTCACATTTCTTCGCAATTGCAACTCCAGCCAACGTTTGCTGTTGTCCCAACATAGTTTTTCCATTTGCCTGCATAACCGCACGCGCCTCAACCCAAGTTGCTAAACCATCTGCAATACCAGACGCTAATAAACGCTTAGGAGCTTGTGAAATAACTTTTGTATCAACCAAAACTAAATCTGGATTTTTAGAATAAAATAGATAATGATCAAATGCACCTTCATCTGTATAAATAACAGATAAAGCAGATACAGGTGCGTCGGTCGATGCAATTGTTGGAGCAATAATAACAGGCTTTTCAATCAAATCTGCAATAGCTTTTGCGCTATCAATCGTCTTTCCACCACCAAGCCCGATAATACTATCACAATTTTCTTTCTCAGCTAAGGCAACAACTCGATTGATTTCATTGTCAGAAGCTTCACCATTAAACTGGGCTAGAACAATATGGAAACCATACCTATGTAGGTAATCTTCAAATCGTTTTCCAACAATATCATAAACCAACTGATCGCATAATAGAATAGGACGATTTCCCAAATCCAAAATTGATTTGGCATTTTCAAACAAGGCATTTTCTCCCTGAATATATCTAGAAGGACTAGCAAAAATTCTCATATGTATCTCCTCTCTATCTAAATGGAACGACTATTTTGAATAACAAACCAATCGTCAGAAAAATCATCAACCGCCTTTTGGATAGATGGCATGGCGAAAGCTGATTCAAAAACATCTGCTCCTGCTGTAACAGCATGCGCACCTGCAGCTAAAGAATTATTTACTTGTGCTACATTTTTAAAGGATGCAGCTAAAATCTTACTAGGAGAGTTCTGTCTATCAATAGCAAGAGCTAATTGACGAATGACAGAATTTGAATCAATGTTCAGATTTTCCATTCTATTATAATATGGAGCTAGGTAATCCGCTCCTGCTTCGATAGCTAAGAATCCCTGAATAACTGTATAAATAGCTGTTGCAGTGATATGGTAGCCCTCTTTTTTTAGCACCTTTATTGCACGTAATCCAGCCGGAGTAACAGGTACTTTGATAAATATATCATCTCCTGCTTGTCTCCGAATTTCATGAGCATCCTTTAAGATGCCTTCAAAATCTTGAGAAATCACCTGAACATGAATAGAGGGTGCAGAGCCAATCAAGTCTCTCACATCTTTGATTCGTTCAAAAAAATTAATAGAACCCTCTCTTTTTGCAATAGTGGGATTTGAAGTTACCCCAGCTAGCGGTAAAATTTCAGACCATTTTTTAATCTCATCTAAATTTAATGTGTCAAGCATAAATTCCATAAAAAGAACCTCTTTATTTTACAATGTATGCTCAGTACGTCCTATAATATCATCTTGGGTTGCCTTAGAAAGAACATTGAAGAATGCAGAGTATCCTGCAACACGAACAATTAAATCTCTGTGTTTTTCAGGATGTTTCTGAGCGTCAATCAACGTCTCTCTGGAAACAACATTGTATTGAATATGGTACCCATGTAAACGATTAAAGAATGTTCGTAACAAAGCAATTAGTTTTAATTTATCTTCTTCTTTGGCTAACGTTTGAGGATTTACTTTCTGATTTAAGAGAACCCCACCTACAATTTCATCTGTTGGTAATTTTGAAACAGATTTTAAAACAGATGTAGGACCGTGTTGATCCATATTATGTGATGGTGAACAACCCTCTGCTAACGGTGTACCCGCGTTGCGTCCATCTGGAGTTGCTAATGTCCCACGTCCCTGACCTACGTTGGCTGAGATAGAAGATGTTCCTGAATAACGAATTCCGCCAATAGGTCCTCTTCCATAACGTGTATTAGGATATTTAGCAATTTCATCAACATAAATGTCATAAGCAGCAGTAACCAATTTGTCAGCATAATCATCATCATTACCGTACTTAGGTGCATCATGAATCAACATTTCTTGAATGACCTTACCTTCTTCTCCAGCATAATCTGTTTCCAGTGCATGCCAAAGCTGACTTGGGCTTATACGTTCTTCCTCAAATACCAATTTTTTAATTGCAGCTAATGAATCCGACAAATTTGCAATTCCAACTTGCAAACCTGATATATAATCATATACTGCTCCACCTTCTTTAAGGTGTTTTCCACGACCAATACAATCATCAGTCAATGCTGAACATAGAATATCAGGAACTTCTCGTTCCAATGATAAATCAATAGAATTTTCAACAATAACACTCATTCGTGTCAAATATCTTAGTGTTTTATCCCAAGCATTTTCTAATTCAGAAAAGTTCTTCATATCCTTAAAATGACCAAAGCTTGGTGCAAACCGTTTACCCGAAGCCGGATCAATTCCATCATTCATCGTGATAAGTAGAACCTTAGGGAAGTTCATATAACTCATACCTGTGCAACGATATCCCCATTTTCCTGGAACTGCCGTTTCAACACATCCAATGGCACTGTAGTCATAAGCATCATCTTCCATTACTCCTTTTGCAATAAAAGAAGGAATAATAATCTCATCATTATTAAATGCAGGCATACCAAAACCAAGTTTCATCACCTCAATACACTCATTCATGAAACGAGCATCTAAACCTGCATGGTAACGTACAGTTAGATTAGGTTGCGGTAGATGAGTTTGTGCAACTGATTTTAATACCAAATAAGATAATGGGTTAACAGCATCCTTCTTATCTCGAGTCTGTCCACCAATTGTAACATTTTGATATAAAGGACTTCCTGCTGAAGAAAATGTATGTGCTTGACTGCGAACCTTATTAATTGTAATTGTCTTAATCCAAAGATTTGTCAGACGTTCAACAATGCTATCTTCTGTTTCTTTACCACTTTCTAAATCAGCCTTCATATATGGATACATATATTGATCAAAACGGCCGTATGAAAGAGAGTGACCATTAGATTCAATTTGTAAAATACATTGAATAAACCAGACTGATTGAATAGCTTCTGCAAAAGTAGTTGCCGGTTCATATGGGACTCGAGAGCAAATATCTGCAATCTCAAGTAATTCTTTCTTACGTTTAGGATTTGCATTTTCGGCTAAACTTTTAGCAAGATCAACAAAGCGATTTGCATATACTTTAATAGCATCGATTACGATAAATATAGAGTCATAAAAATGATATTTATCAATACTTGCTGGATCTGTTAAATCTAGAGCTGCTTTCGCTTTACGAGCCCGCTCTTCAAAACCTCTTAAACCAAATTGCAACAGCTTCTGATAGTTAACTGCTAAGTGAGCATCTCCAGAATTCATCTTACCTTCCATACCGAAGAATCCTGTTTCCATATAAACAGACACTTCTTCAGGTAACAAGGCACCAGCTCTAGCACGTAAATTATTATTTTCCCAAAACGGAGCAATACTTCTAAGTTGTTCTTTTGTTTCTTCAGTAATATAGAAAACATCTCCATCACGCTTTTCAAAAAGATCCAACTCATTGAGAACAAATTCTAGCGTATATTCTGGAAAAATAGGAGCATCTTTATTGGAAGAAGCTTGATTTCCCGCAATCATAGATTCTTCTTCGATATAGATAGTCATATTTTCCAAAATTTCTTTCAGCATATAGGCGCGTTTTAGGACATTAGGTTGTTCCTTATATCGATCATAAGCGCGTGTTGCTAGAACCGCTCTCTCAGCATCAATATAAGGTTTTTTATTTAAAACATCTTCTCGATATTTGTTCATCCTTTCAGTAAGGCTACCAAAATATTCTGTCTTGATTGTCGTTCTTGCTACTTCTTTATTTACCATAATAAGCACCTTTCTTTCGAAAATATTTTTGTTTCTTTCGAAAATATAATACCTGGTTTTTTAGAAAATTTCAAGCTTTTAACTAGAAAAACTTTAACTCTCTAATTTTTAGCACAAATGTGTGTGTTTAATGATAATACACAAATGTTTTTTAGAATTATCATGCTTCATTCTGATAAGCTAAACGATCCTGTACTTTAAAGAATGGGAAATAAACTAATGTAGACATCGCTAATATCACTAGCTGAGTAATAACTCCTTGCCATCCACCAACCATAAATCCTGATATAATAGCTGGGGTACTCCAAGGTAATGTAACTCCTGAAAATGGCTGCATGAAACCTGTTGCAATAGCTCCATATACTATAACAGCTGCAAGTACAGGAACAAGAATGAAAGGTACAAACATAACTGGATTCATGACAATCGGAAATCCAAATACAACTGGCTCATTTACGTTAAATATTGCTGGAAAAGCTGCTACTTTCCCTAACGCTTGGTACTGCTTAGATTTTGATGCAAAAAGCATCGCAACTACAAGTCCAAACGTAATCCCTGAACCAGATAGAATTAAAAATGAATCTAAAAATTGTTGAGTAACAATATGTGCACCATTTTCTAATGATAGATTCCCAGAGGCTAACATAGCTTTATTAGCATCAAGATTAGATAAAAGCAGAGCTGTCACTACTCCATTTACTACCGATTGTCCATGAACACCAAACCACCACAAAAATGATATAAAGAATGCAATTCCAATTGCACCATACAAAGATCCAGTTAAACCTTGCAATGGAACTTGAATAGCAGAATAAATCATTTCTATGAATGTTCCGCCATTAGTCAATGAGCTCGCTAAAATATATACAATCATGGAAAGTAAGAAAATTACAAATGCTGGAATCATTGCTTCAAACTGTTTGGCAATAGCTTGTGGAACTTGTTCTGGCATCTTAATAACAATTTTTCTCTTTATAAAGAAGGTATAAATACTTCCTACTACCAAACCTATAATGATAGCACCGATAATTCCTTGACCTCCAAACCAAACTTTACTAATAGCATCCCCAATTGCCTCACCTTGTTTAGGGATATAAGATGATCTTAGCAAAATAAAGAATGCAGATACAGATAGAACCCCAGCTGGCAAAGCCTCTACTCCGCTATTCTTAGCATAAGAATAGGCAATTGAAAAACAAGAAATTAGACCCATAATCGCAAAAGTTCCTGAATATACTTGCATAAACGGCTCTGTCCAATTTGCTCCAAATACACTAGCAATGCTCTTGTTTAATCCTTCAAATGGCAATTGTCCCATAATCAAGAATAAACTACCAACTACTGTCAATGGCAAAATTGCTAACATACCATCTTTTAGAGCTATAATACCACGCATATTCACAAACTTCATCATAGGTGCAATGATTTTTTGAACATCCATCTTTGCCATAATAAATCTCCTTTTCTTACCCACTAATCAAAGATAGGGCCAAATCTAATACTTTTTTCCCATCTAACATACCATAGTCCATCATCGGAATAACAGCTATCGGAATATCACACTTATCACAAATTTCTTTGGATTTATCTAATGTATAAGCAACTTGTGGCCCCAATAGTGCAACATCTATATTTGGCGCATAATCAGCTAATTTAGACTGAGAAAACGCCTCTATTTCTGCTTCAACTCCACTAGATTGCGCTGCAATTTTCATATTATTTACAAGCATACCAGTAGAAAAACCTGCTGCACAAAACAAACCAATCTTCACCATTATATTTTCCTCCTCTATGTTAATAACAATGATAATACTCTAGTATTATTTTTTATCAAGTTCTTTTCTCAAACTAATAATTTCTTTGATTAGATTAATCTCCGTCATACTAGTCATGAGATGATCTTGTGAATGAACAAAGAGAGCTGTGATTTCTGTCTTTGTACCAGACGCTTCCTGTGCCAAGAATTTTGTTTGTAGATTATGGGCTTCTAATAAGGCTGCATCAGCTAACTGGATTTCTTCTTCACATCGTTCACATGTACCGTTTTTTATATAATCTAACGCTTTATAAATATGTTGTTTCGCATCGCCAGCATATAAAATTAAACCCATGATAATTTGATCTGGAACAATAATTTCCATAAATTCCTCCTCATTTCACTATGTAAAAAGCTTTTTTCATTTGAAATTTTAAAATTTTCTTTTGTAACTATAGAATACAACTACATAATAAACTTGTCAATCTAAAAAACAACAAATAAACTATTTTTATTTATATAAGCACAAATGTGCAATCGACTAAAAAGAAAAAATGATAAACTGATCAGTCTATCATTTTCACTCACCTAGAATCTCTCTAAAAGTCAAATCCCCATCTTCTTCCAAGACTTTTAAAATTGTATTTTTATCTGTAATCAAATGATTTACTAGATTAGCACGCAAAACAGAAAGAATCGCAGATACTTTCGTATCACCGTAAGCAACAGCTAAACTTTGAGGAATATTTTTTAAATCTTCCAAAGAGATTGCTATCGTTCTTTCCTGTAAGTTCTCATAAACTTCTTTACCTTTTGAATCAAAGAATCGACAACAAATTTCCCCTACAGTTTTAACTTTTGTCAATTCTTTAAAGTCATCCTCTGTAAGCATGTCTAACCATTGATGTTTTCCTTTATTACTAAAATCACCAATCCCAACCACAACTATATCTAAATCTTTCCAACTATTTTTCAAATCTTCAAAATATCTTGATTGCAAAATACCATCTGCTAACAATTTATTTTCTTGCACAATTGTTGCATTCATAAATGTACACTCTCCATGAAATTTTCTAGACATTTCATAAATCAGTGTATTCACATGGTATTTAGCGTGTATGTGACTAGGACCACCTGCTAGAGGATAGAAGTGAACATTTCGGACACTTTTGCTGTGGATTAAATCTACTAAATTACTTAAACTTTTTCCCCAAGAAAAGCCAATTTTCATATTATCATCAATTAAATTCCTAAGGACACCTGCTGCAACTTGAGAAATTCTTTCAGATAAAATTGTTGGATTATCATCAAATTCATTTGGAATAATCTCTAAACTTTCCAGGCCATATTTTTCTTTTACATAATTTTCCAACTTAAACATATTGGTATCAAAATTCTCTATTTCAATTTTAACAATTCCTGCATTCCTTGCTTCTGTTAACATTCTACTAATAGAGGTTCTATAAATTCCTAATTTTGCTGCTATTTGTGACTGATTTAAGTTTTCAATATAATACAGATAAGCAATTTTAGAGAGCAGTTTATTCCTATCTTGATTCATACACTTAACCTCTTACGAAACTACCTTAACCATTATCCCAGCATTTTCTAATGTAGCTATATTTTGTTTAGAAAGTTTTTCGTCTGTTATTACTTCATAGACTTGACTTAAAGCAAATCTTCTTACCGTACCCCTTTTATCAAATTTACTTGAGTCAGTTAGCACAATGACTTTATCCGACGCTGCTGAAATATATTGAACTACCTCACTGCGCATTAAATCTTTTCCTGTAAAGCCCATCTCTTTATCGTAGCCATCTGTCCCAACAAAAGCTTGACGCACATGAAAAGTCTGTATCATTTCTTTTAATAAAGGTCCTACGGTAACCTGTGAATCTTTCTGAAACTCTCCACCAAGAACAATAATACGACATGAATCATAACCTCTCACAAAATTTGCTATAAAAAATGAATTTGTTACAATAGTGACATTTCTTTTTTGCTTGCAAATTTCCTCAGCAAGTAAAGCACAGGTTGACCCAGATTCTATCATTATTGTTTCATTATCTGATACCAATTTTACTGCTTCTTGAACAATTTTTCTCTTAATTTCATAATTAATTGACAAGCGTACATTTAAGTCATCTCCACTATTTAACACAGCATATCCATGCTCTCTGTGTAATAAGCCTTTTGACTCTAATTTATCTAAATCTTTTCTAATCGTTACTTTCGATACATTTAATTTTTCCGATAATGTATTAACATCAATCTTTTCATATTCTGATACTAATTTAATAATTTGTTCCAATCTTTTCATTTTACACCTCCGTTTTATTCTACCAAAATAAAAAGCAAAAAACAACAAATTAAACTTTCGTTCGTAATTGTTTTTCTTTCGTTTTTGTGATAGGATAGAATTATAAAGAGGAGGAACTCTTATGGAAATATCTAAAGGAATTATTTTTAATATTCAACACTTTTCAATTCATGACGGTCCGGGTATTCGTACAACTGTTTTTTTAAAAGGATGTCCTCTGCGCTGTCCATGGTGTTCTAATCCTGAATCTCAAAGAATGAAACCTGAAAAAATGAAAGATGCTCAACGTGAGAAATTCACCTTAGTCGGTGAAGAGAAAACTGTAGAAGAAATTATTACAGAAGTATTGAAAGACAAGGAATTTTACGAAGAATCCGGTGGGGGGTTAACTTTATCTGGAGGTGAAATATTTGCTCAGTTTGAATTTGCTAAAGCTATCTTAAAATCAGCCAAAGAGCATCACATACATACTGCAATTGAAACCACTGCCTTTGTTGATCATGAAAAATTTATTGATTTAATCCAATATGTAGATTTTATCTACACAGACCTAAAACATTATAATTCTATAAAACATAAAAAAGTGACTGGAGTTTTTAATCAAATGATTATTAAAAACATTCATTATGCTTTTTCTCAACATAAAACTATCGTTTTAAGAATCCCAGTTATCCCTGATTTTAACAATAGTTTAGAGGATGCAGAAGAATTCGCTACTCTATTTAACTCATTAAATATCGACCAAGTTCAACTACTCCCTTTTCATCAATTTGGTGAAAACAAATATCGTTTATTAAATCGGAAATATGAAATGGATGGAGTCAACGCACTTCATCCTGAAGATCTTATTGATTATCAAAAGGTATTTCTGAACCATCATATTAATTGTTATTTCTAGTTCATTTCCTTGAAATGCTCTAGCTATTTGCAGATAACAAGCATCTATAATACATACTTAACTTTTCAAAAGGTTTAGCTAAAAAATTTTAGCCAAACCTTTTCTATTTTACCTTGCTCTAGAATTTTTAAACTGCTATACTTATAACAGAAAACCCTTCCAAGGAGGTAGCGGATGTCTCATTCCTTTAAAAAATCTCTCCAAAAAGAAATTCTCCATAGAAGCTCTATCGCAGCCTTTATGACCTCTCTTTTACTACTCATTTTACTTTTTGGTTTTTCCTATTTTTTACAAAAGCAACAACTCTCCAAAGACACGAGACAGATTGTCAAACAAGTTCAAGAGATGAAAGAAGCAAATAATGAGCTCCTGACCACTATGAACTATAAAATGATTCCTGGATTTTTGGATGGCAAACACACAGAGAGAGAAGTCTTTAGCTTATTTTACGAGACAAAAGCTAAATTAAAACTTAGTTCTGACCTCATTATCCTAAGTGATACAGGTGAATTACTATTTAGTACCAATCGCAATCATCAAGAAAGTATTTTATCTCCCTACTATCTAAAACTGCTCATTCAAAATCCTTCTCAAGAAAAAGTTACAGAAAAAATTGCACTCTCTTCAGATAAGCAACATTACACACTCTTTATCAAACCACTACTTCAAAACCAACGAGTTATAGCCTATACGATTGCTTTCGTAAATGAGAATGATTTCATCTCAAGTTTCCCAATGATAAATTCTAAATACATCATTACCGATAGCTTTGGAAATATGTTTTCCAACAATACAAACCAGTTCACTCGCTCCACTCTTGAAAAATTTGATGAAAAACTCCTACACTCTCGTACCCACTGGTATGAGAATGAACCGCTTATTGTTCAAAAAGAAAAAGTCGGTGCTATTTTTTCAATCTATACTTTTCAATCCTTTTTTCCTATTCCTAGCTTACTCGGCCTAGCCTCCATTCTCACCTTATGTATATTCTTCCTCTACTTCTGGCAAGCAAGACGAATTGCTCATAAGATTGCTACACACAACGCTGTTCCTATTGAAAGCTTAGTTTACCAACTTCAAGAAATTCCCAAACAAGCAGAAAAAAGACTTTCTCTACAAACAGGTGATGAGTTTGAATTTATGGCCGAAAAAATTAATAATATGTTGTATGAATTAGATCAACTTCATCAGAAAATGTTGACCATCGAAAAAGAAAAGTGGATTTTTGAAAGAAAAATGCTGGAAGCTCAGTTCAATCCTCATTTTCTCTACAATACGCTTGAGACAATTAAAATTACTTCTTTAATGGATGCAGCTCTCACACAAGACCTGATTCAAAATCTCACGCGCATTCTTCGCTACAGTATCACCGATTTAGAAAAAGAAACAACCATTTGCCAAGATTTAAAGATTATAGAGGATTACCTTATTATTCATAAGATTCGTTTCGAGCACTTTTCCTATGATATTGTCTGCCCAGAAACTATCGATAATCAACCTATTCCTAAACTTTTCTTGCTTCCTCTAGTAGAAAATGCTATAAAATATGGGATGCAATACCGTATTGATCTTCATATTGATATCCAAATTACCTTGGAAGCAGATTCTCTAACTTTTTTAGTCAAGGATAATGCTGGAGGACTCACAAAACAAGAGCGACTCGCTATTTTAGACTCTTTAGAAAGCCCTCATACCCAGCATGGCATCGTTAACAGCTATAAACGATTGAGCAATTTCTTTTCTGATGTCCAGCTAGATTTAGGAGTCAATCGCCAAGGAGAAACTTGGGTCAAATTTATAACGAAAGGACTAACTCATGTTTAAGCTCATTATCGTAGAAGACGAACACCTCATTCGAAAATGGCTAGAGATTGCCGTAGACTACTCTGCCTTAGGTATCCAAGTAGTAGGAACTGCCAGTCACGGTCAAGAGGGAATGAAACTCATCCAAGAAAAAGAACCTCATATTGTCTTAACAGACATCACAATGCCAATTATGGATGCTTTTATGATGTTCGAAGCCACTCGTACTCTCTCCTATGAAAAAGTTATCTTATCAGGTTATAACGATTTTCAAAATGCCAAAAAAGCCATGCAATATGGGGCAGTTGATTTCTTATCCAAACCAATTGATACCAAGGAGTTGACAGAATGTCTTCAAAAAATTGTTTTGCGATTACGAGTTAGCACTCGTCAAGAAACTCCTTTTTTAGAAGAATATCAAACTTTACTTACCTCTATCCAACAAATTGATACACAAAACCAAATCATTCAGCAAATTCTTGAATTTGTTCATCAACACTACTGTATGCACTTTACCATTTCTAGCATTGCAGAGAATCTAGGGTATAGCGAAAGTTATCTATATAAGGTTATCAAAGAAGACTTCCCAATGACGCTAAATGAATATATCTTACGCTACCGCCTCAAGCAAGCTATAGATAAAATGGCTGAATCCCCCAATTCCCCCCTAAGCGATATCTCTGAACAAATTGGATTTTCAGACTATAAATATTTTGCAAAAGTTTTTAAAAAGTATCTCCATATTTCTCCAAAAGAATTAAAACTCATGGATAAAAACCATTGATGTAAAAGGATTGCTCAGCTCAGGCAATCTTTTTATTTTGTGCTTTTACCCAATGAAAATCAAAGTGCTAACTACTCAAATCATAGCTTTGAGATTGCAGATAAAGCGACGTGTTTTGAAGAGTATTACCATCAAAATCTCAGCTACAATTCACCCATCCTTGCTCTAGGAACTCATTTCCTATTTTTCGTTTTAGATTTCTTTAAGGTTTTTATTATATTCTGTAGGACTCTACAATTTAAAAACATTAATAATCTAGGTAGAGAAAATGTTCGTAAAAAAGGAGATACTTATGAAAAAAATACTATTCTTTCTCTCTTTTAGCTGGATATTCCTTTCTTTATCAGGATGTTCTTCTCCTATAGAAGCGGAAACTAGCTCTGAAAAAGATTCAGATAACACTTTGGTTGTCTACTCGCCTAACCCTGAAGACCTTATCGAAGAGACAATACCTGCCTTCGAAGAAAAATATGGTATTAAGGTTGATTTAGTACAAGCCAGCACGGGTGAATTGTTCAAAAAAGCTGAGGCCGAAAAAGAATCCCCTGTAGCTGATGTCATTTTTGGAGGCTCCTACGCCCTCTTCTCTTCTAACGAAAATCTTTTTGAACCTTATATTTCCCAAGAAAACGACCAGATAATCCCTGAATATCAAAATAAAACAGGATTCTACACACCTTACACACTGGATGTCAGTGTCATCATTGCCAATTCATCCCTTACAAAAGATATTAAAATTGAAGGCTACAATGATCTACTCAATCCTAAATTAAAAGGAAAAATTGCTACTGCTGATCCAAGTAATGCTTCTAGTGCCTTTGCTCAATTAACAAACATGCTTGTAGACCAAGGTGGATACGAAAATGAACAAGCTTGGACCTATGTAAAAAATCTATTTACCCTAGTAGATGGAAAGATTGCATCTAGTTCTTCAAATGTTTACAAAGCTGTCGCCGATGGGGAAATGGCTGTTGGACTCACCTATGAAGATCCTGCTTTAAAACTCTTAAATGATGGGGTTGATGTAAAAGTCATTTATCCAAAAGAAGGAACCGTCTTTTTACCTGGTAACGCAGCTATCGTCAAAAATGCCAAACACATGGAAAACGCTAAGAAATTTATCGATTTCCTCCTTTCTCAAGAAATCCAAGATAAGCTAGGAACTGAAACAACAATCAGACCCATTCGTAAAAATGCTAAAACCAATAAAAATATGAAGGCTATGACAGAAATCAAGATTGCCACCGAAGATTCCGATTATGTCATTAAAAACAAATCCGCTATTCTTAAAAAGTACAATGATATTTTCACAGATATTCTATCTAAACAGTAAAAGAGGTTCACTATGAGTGAGATCAAAATTATTAACGCCAAAAAAATCTACCACGATGTTCCTGTTATTGATAATTTAAATATTACAGTTTCCAAAGGAAGTCTCTTTACCATCCTTGGTCCTTCAGGGTGTGGGAAAACGACCCTTCTTCGTATGATTGCAGGTTTCAACAGTATCGAAGGCGGAGAATTTTACTTCGATGATACAAAAATCAATAATATGGAACCCAGCAAACGCAATATCGGCATGGTTTTCCAAAACTACGCTATTTTCCCACATTTGACTGTTCGAGACAATGTTGCTTTTGGTCTCAAGCAAAAGAAAGTCCCTAAAGAAGAATTGGTACAACAGACCAATAAATATCTTGAACTCATGCAAATTGCTCAATATGCGGATCGAAAGCCCGATAAACTTAGTGGTGGACAACAACAACGTGTCGCCTTGGCACGTGCCTTAGCTGTTAATCCAAGTGTTCTCCTCATGGACGAGCCACTTAGTAACCTAGATGCCAAACTTCGCTTGGATATGCGTCAAGCTATTCGAGAAATCCAACACGAAATGGGTATTACAACTGTTTATGTGACCCACGACCAAGAAGAAGCTATGGCTATTTCAGACCAAATTGCTGTTATGAAAGACGGAGTCATCCAACAAATCGGTCGACCAAAAGAACTCTATCATAAACCAGCTAATGAGTTTGTGGCTACCTTTATCGGACGCACAAATATTATCCCTGCCACTCTTGAAAAACGGAGCGACGGCGCTTATATCGTCTTTTCAGATGGCTATGCTCTTCGAATGCCAGCTCTTGATCAGGCTGAGGCACAAGCTATTCATGTAAGTATTCGTCCTGAAGAGTTTATCAAAGATGAATCTGGAGATATTGAAGGAACTATTAGCGATAGCGTCTATCTTGGACTAAATACGGAGTATTTCATTGAAACAGGCTTTGCCTCAAAAATTCAGGTTAGCGAAGAATCAACTTTTGAAGAAGATCTACAAAAAGGCGATCGTATTCGTCTACGAATCAATACTCAAAAATTAAACGTCTTTTCTGCAGATGGTTCCCAAAACCTGATAAAAGGAGTCAACCATGGAACGTAAAAAACTAAATATTTGGACAGCCTCCTCTTTCTTCATCTTTCTTACCTATCTTGTCTTTCTCGTTTATCCTATCGTTACCGTGCTCAAGCAAGCACTCATACATGAAGGACAATTCTCACTAGCTAATTTTGTCACTTTCTTTAGTAAAGCCTACTACTCTGAGACACTTGTCAACAGTTTCAAGGTTTCCATTACCGCTACTGTCACTTCCTTAGTTGTAGGAACCCTATTAGCTTATCTTTTTTCCATGTATGACTTCAAGGGAAAGAAATTTCTACAAATATTGATTATCATTGCTTCCATGTCAGCTCCTTTCGTGGGAGCCTACTCCTGGATTCTCTTGCTGGGACGAAACGGGGTCATCACTAAATTTCTGACAAATGCCCTTCATCTTCCAGCTATCGATATTTATGGATTCAAAGGAATTGTACTTGTCTTTACACTGCAACTATTCCCACTGGTATTTCTATACGTTGCTGGGACAATGAAAAGTATTGACAATTCTCTACTTGAAGCCGCTGAAAGCATGGGTTCCTTCGGATTTAAGCGTATCGTAACAGTTGTTTTACCTCTCCTAGTTCCAACCTTACTAGCAGCTGCCTTGCTTGTATTTATGAGAGCATTCTCAGACTTTGGAACGCCTATGTTGATTGGTGAAGGATATCGGACTTTCCCCGTCTTGATTTATACCCAATTCATTAGCGAGGTTGGAGGAAATTCTGCTTTTGCATCTGCTTTAGCAATTATGGCGATTATCATTGCCTTGGCAATCTTCCTTATCCAAAAATACATCTCAAACCGCTACAGTTTCAGCATGAATTCGCTCCATCCAATTGAGCCTAAAAAAACTACAAAAGGAAAAATGGCTGCCATTTATGCAACAGTCTACGGAATTATCTTGTTCTCTGTTCTACCTCAAGTCTACTTGATTTATACTTCTTTCCTAAAAACATCAGGTATGGTATTTGTCAAAGGTTATTCTCTAAACAGTTACAAGGTAGCTTTCAATCGTATGGGATCTGCTATTTTCAATACTATTCGTATCCCTTTGATTGCCTTAGTTCTAGTTGTCCTATTCGCAACATTTATCTCCTACCTAGCCGTTAGAAAACGGAATTTGTTTACAAACTTAATTGACAGCCTCAGTATGGTCCCTTATATTGTACCCGGAACTGTTCTAGGGATTGCCTTCATTTCTTCCTTCAATACCGGTCTATTTGGAAGTGGATTTCTTATGATTACAGGGACAGCTTTCATCTTGATTATGTCTCTATCTGTCAGAAGATTGCCTTATACTATTCGCTCATCTGTTGCTAGCTTGCAACAAATAGCACCAAGTATTGAAGAAGCCGCCGAGAGCTTAGGAAGTAGTCGTCTCAATACCTTTGCCAAGATTACAACTCCAATGATGCTATCTGGTATTATTTCTGGAGCTATCCTATCTTGGGTCACAATGATTTCAGAACTCTCTACTTCTATCCTCCTCTACAATGTCAAAACAAGAACAATGACTGTAGCCATTTATACAGAGGTTCTCAGAGGGAATTACGGCGTAGCCGCAGCCTTGTCAACTATCCTGACTGTTCTAACAGTAGGTTCCTTGCTCTTGTTTATGAAAATCTCTAAAAGCAATAGCATTACACTTTAGTTTTCCCCATCAAAAACAGCCGAAAGGATTACCCTCGGCTGTTTTTCCTTATCTTGATATTCTTATCAAAACCCTAGTTCATAACAAGCAAGTCTAGACTGATTAAATAGAGGCTTCCTCCATCTTCTCCCGTCCTAGTTCTCGGTAACTACGGTCGCCGACAACTTCAACGCTAAACTGGCCGTCCTCATATTCAAGGATCGTTACGCTACCATTATCGAGACCATGCGGATGCATACCATTAATCAGATAAACAATGGTTCCAATGGTCATTCCGTGGCTGACAACAAGGGCGTTGCCCCCACCCTGTTCTTCCATTTCTTTGGCAATCGCTTCAAAACCTTCCTTAATTCGACCACTGAGTTTTTCCCAGCCCTCAGCCCAACCAGCTGTATCAACCTCTACCAAGCCCTCAGCCAGTTCAGCATAAGACAATTGGTGAACATGGTCCACATTAAAGATACGAGGAATAATGCCCATGAAAAGATCGCCATCGTAAGCTCCGTCAAAGCTACCAAAACACCATTCTCTGATACGCTTGTCCATGCGATAAGGGATTTTTCCCTGCAAACCAAGTTCATCAAGGATGATTCCCATTGTCTGAATGGTGCGCCCTGAATCACTCGAATAAGCGCGCTCAAACTGCAGACCAGATTCTCGCAAACCGATTCCTAATTCTTGAATCCCTCGCTCACCTTCAGCTGTTAAGGGAGTATCGCTCCAACCTTGCGCGCGACCAATCGTGTTAAACATAGTCTTGCCATGACGTACCAAATACAATCGTACTTTTACCATTTTCCGTCCTCCGTTTGTTTCTATTATATCATGGATGATAAAACAAAAGCCACCCATACAGGCGACTTTTGCAGGAGATTATTATGAAAAAGTTTAGGAGTTCATTAAATAAAGATATTAGATGAAAATCAAATTCAAACTAAATCAGTGTTATCTGTTTCAAATAATATTAGGAGGTCTTTATTTAATGACTATAGTATACACACCTAACCTTAAATAGAACTTAAAAAATTATACCCATTCACCTTTTTCATTTACTTTATAGCCGTTAATGGTCATATTTTTTGCCAATTTCCCATCAGCTAACAAGTAATACCACTTATCCCCATCCTTAATCCATTGGTTACGAGCGTACTTACCATCTTGGTTCAGATAATACCAACTATCATACTGAGAATCAAATACCCACTCACTCTTAGCCATGTAACCGCCACGTTTTAGGTAGTACTCGCCCTGCCAAGCTTTCTCTACATAACTACCAGTTGAATCTACATAAAACCAGCTCTTATAATCTTCATCATAAATCCATTCGCTTGCAGCCATTGAAGCATCTGCTTTTAGATAATAACGGCCTACCCAACGATTTCTTACAAGATTGCCAGAAAGGTCATTGTAGTACCATTTCCCAGACTCTTTAAACCACTTACTTGCTTGATGATCTTTCTTAGTCTCTCCATTAGAGGTACCGGTAGATTGAGTTGAAGTTAAAACTGAGGATGAAGTTCCAGTAGAAACTGCTTGAATAGCCTCTTCTTTTGTCACCTTAGGCTTAGCTTTGCCTTGGTAAACATCTTCGATACGCTTAGTAAAGACAGATAACTCTTCAGGGGATAGCATTCGACTATTTTTGTAATTACCATCCTCATGTATATCCGCTTCTGTTTTGATCTTTTTAACAGCTTCTTCTACTATGTCATCAATCTTACTAAACATAGAAACTTTATCTGCTTTCGAAAGTGAATCGTCATTACTAATGGCCGTCTTCTCCATAAAGGCAACAGCATTAACTTCTCTGATATTCTTTTCAGTAGGTGCTAATGAAAATGCTTGAAAATCCTCTGATAGAAACGTTGGTAGTCTTTTTAAAAATATATCCAATTGTTCTTCATCATTAAATATTTTATATTTTTCGTTCCAACCAGATGTACTATGTCCTCCCCAGTTATCATAGCTATACAAAAGACGTAACATTTTTTCTCTTTCAAGATTTGTGTAATACGGATTTTTCTTAATTTGAGCAGTGACAAGTTCTTTCTTCTTATCTACTATTGCTCTAAAAATATAAGTTTTTAGTTCACTATCATAATTTCTATTATCATTTCGAGGTTCATGAAATTCAAATCTTTCTTTTCTATATTTCCAATCCCCAATATTTGCTATTAGATTCTTTTCTTCTTTATCAATGTAATCTATAAAATATTGAAGATTTTCATTAAAGCGTTCAGAAATACTATTATTAAGAAATTCGATATCATTTTGTGAGAAAGAAAGTACACTCCAGTCTATTTGCTTCACTAAATTAAGAAAGTGTTCTTCATTCTTCCTCATAAAATCTATCTGTGCTTTTTTATATTCTGCAATTACTTTCTTAATCTCTTCTGGTGTTGTACTAATAGCAGTTTCATGACTTTCTTCCTGCGCAAAAACTACTTGACTGGCAAAAGTTGGGACTAGTAAAGTCGACAGTCCTAAAGCTACTAAAGCATGTTTCATTTCTTTTTTCATCATTTTCTCCTATTTTCTTAATTTTTAAAACTATGAATTGGTGCTGGGATTTGTCCTCCACGAGAGATGAAATTGACAGACGAAGCCCCATTGACCTTCATAACAGGTGCAGTACCTAATAGGCCACCAAACTCAATCATATCGCCTTCTTTTCCTTTTGGAATGATACGAACAGCTGTTGTTTTCATGTTAATGACACCAATTGCAGCTTCATCTGCAATCATGGCCGCAATGGTTTCAGCAGGTGTCTCCTCCGGAATGGCAATCATATCCAAACCAACGGAACAGATAGCCGTCATAGCTTCTAGTTTTTCCAAATTAAGAGAGCCATTTTGCACTGCAGCAATCATTCCTTCATCCTCGGAAACAGGGATAAAGGCACCAGACAAACCACCGACTTGGTTGCAAGCCATCACTCCGCCCTTCTTAACTTGGTCGTTCAAGAGTGCCAAGGCAGCCGTCGTTCCATGCGTGCCAACTGTCTCTAGCCCCATTTCTTCAAGGACACGTGCAACAGAATCTCCAACCGCAGGAGTTGGCGCCAAACTCAAGTCCACAATACCAAACTCCACACCCAGTCTCTCACTGGCCATTTGACCAACCAATTGACCGATACGAGTGATTTTAAAGGCAGTTTTCTTAACTGTTTCGGCTACTACATCAAAGCTCTGTCCACGAACTTTTTCCAAGGCACGCTTGACTACACCAGGACCAGAAACTCCGACATTGATGATAACATCTGCTTCCCCAACACCATGAAAGGCACCCGCCATAAATGGATTGTCCTCAACAGCATTAGCAAATACAACCAGCTTAGCTGCCCCCATATCAGATAGATTAGCCGTTTCCTTGATAATACGTCCCATATCTGCTACAGCCGTCATATTAATACCAGACTTGGTTGAGCCAATATTAACTGACGAGCAGACCTTATCCGTTTCAGCCAAAGCGCGCGGAATAGAATTGATGAGAATCTCATCTCCCTTTTGATAACCTTTTTGTACCAAGGCAGAAAAACCACCAATAAAGTCCACACCAATCTCTTTCGCAGCCTTATCAAGCGCTTTTGCCAGAACAACGTAGTCCGTCGCATCTGTCGCAGCCCCAATCAAAGAGATAGGAGTCACCGATACACGCTTATTAACGATTGGAATCCCCAACTCAGCCGCAATTTCATCGCCAACAGCCACTAAATTAGCTGCCTTGGTCGTAATCTTTTGATAAATTTTCTCCGCAGCACGATTGATATCTGGATCAATACAGTCCAAAAGAGAAATCCCCATGGTAATGGTTCTGATATCGAAGTTTTGCTCCTCAATCATGGCAATGGTTTCAGTAACTTGTCTAATATCCATGTGCACCTCCTAGATATTATACATAGCTTCGAAAATCGCTGCACTCTGAATATTGATTTTTACATTCAAAGTTTGCCCAAAAGCTTCAAATTCATTACGAAGATAGGTAAAATCTTGCTTTTTATCACTAGAGACGACAGCCATCATCGTGAAATATTCATCCAAGACGGTTTGAGAGATATCATCAATATTCAACCCCAATTCTGCAATTTTACCAGAAACACCTGCAACAATTCCAGATTTATCTTTACCAACAACAGTTATAATCGCTTTCATAAGCAAACTCCAATTCTTCTTTTAATTAGGAAACCTGAACATTAAACAGGATTCTTTTCAAATAGTATAGCATAATTCTAACGAAAATACTCAAAAACGCCTGCTTACGAAATTGTTCTTAAGCAAAAAACAATTTCGTAAACAAGCGTCTACTATCCCAACTTATGATGAGTGTTCCCGCTAGGACCGAAATCCTAGCGGTAGACCAGAGCTAGACTAAGAGCACAAGACTCCATCATCATAACACTCAACAAAATTGATGATTTTATACTAATTCGATGATCGCCATTGGCGCTGCATCACCACGACGTGGTTCAGTTTTAAGGATACGAGTGTATCCACCGTTACGTTCAGCATAACGAGGTGCGATTTCTGAGAACAATTTTTGAAGTGCTGTAGTAGAAGTGTACTTATCAGTTGCTTCATCATAGTTTTCAGATGCGATTTCATTACGTACGAAAGCAGCTGCTTGACGACGTGCATGCAAATCACCACGTTTACCTAGAGTAATCATTTTTTCAACAGTTTTACGGATTTCTTTAGCACGAGCTTCAGTTGTCACGATTGATTCGTTGATCAAAAGGTCAGTTGTCAAATCGCGAAGCATTGCTTTACGTTGTGAGCTAGTGCGTCCTAGTTTACGGTAAGCCATGTATTCCTCCTTTATTTATCTTTTAATCCAAGACCCAAATCAATGAGTTTGAGTTTCACTTCTTCCAAACTCTTGCGTCCAAGATTTCGTACTTTCATCATCTCTGCTTCAGATTTTTCTGTCAAATCATGCACAGTATTGATACCGGCACGTTTCAAACAGTTGTATGAACGCACAGACAAGTCCAGTTCCTCAATCGTACGATCCAAAATACGATCGTCAGATTCAGTGTCAGCTTCTTTCATCACTTCAGTTGACTTAGCAATCTCAGTAAGATTTGTAAACAAATCAAGATGTTCTGTCAAAATACGTGCTGAAAGCCCTAAAGCATCTTCTGGAATAATTGTTCCATTTGTCAAGATTTCAAGGGTTAATTTGTCAAATCCATCATTGCTACCTACACGAGCAGGTTCCACTTGATAGTTGACTTTTGTAACTGGTGTATAAATAGAATCTACAGCAAGTGTTCCAACCGGTGCATTATCTTTTTTATTTTCATCAGCAGGTACATATCCACGACCACTGTTAACAGTCATAGTCGCTTTTAGAGAAGAACCTTCACCGATTGTAAAGAGATAATGATCTGGATTTACAATTTCAATATCGCTATCTGTCAAAATGTCACCAGCTGTTACTTCAGCAGGACCTTCAACATCCAGTTCGATGATTTTTTCGTCTTCAACGTACGATTTCACTGCAATTCCTTTAATGTTCAGAATGATTTGCATCACGTCTTCACGAACACCTGGAACTGTGTCAAATTCATGTAACACACCATCAATATTGATAGATGTCACAGCTGCTCCTGGTAGAGAAGCTAGAAGTACACGACGAAGAGAGTTACCAAGAGTTGTACCGTAGCCACGTTCAAGTGGTTCGATTACAAACTTGCCATAATCTTTATTTTCATCAATTTTTGTTATATTTGGTTTTTCAAACTCGATCATTTAGTTACTCCCTCTTAAACGAAAAGCAGTGTAATGCGATGATTATACACGGCGACGTTTTGGAGGACGAGCACCATTGTGTGGCACTGGAGTCACATCACGAATTGCTGTTACTTCAAGACCAGCGGCAGCAAGCGCACGAATAGCTGACTCACGACCAGAACCTGGACCTTTTACAGTAACTTCAACTGATTTAAGACCGTGTTCTTGTGCAGATTTAGCAGCAGCTTCAGAAGCCATTTGAGCAGCGAATGGTGTAGATTTACGAGAACCTTTGAAACCAAGAGCACCAGCTGATGACCAAGCAATTGCATTACCATGCACATCAGTAATCATAACAATAGTGTTATTAAATGTAGCGTGAATATGAGCAATACCAGATTCGATATTCTTTTTCACACGACGTTTACGTGTTGGTTTAGCCAAGACTTTTACCTCCTATATTATTTTTTCTTACCAGCAATCGCAACAGCTTTACCTTTACGAGTGCGAGCGTTGTTTTTAGTGTTTTGTCCACGGACAGGAAGTCCACGACGGTGACGGATACCACGGTATGAACCGATTTCCATCAAACGTTTGATGTTCAAGTTTACTTCACGACGAAGGTCACCTTCAACTTTGATTGCATCCACTTCACGACGGATAGCATCTTCTTGATCTGATGTAAGATCACGTACACGAACATCTTCTGAGATTCCAGCAGCAGCCAAAATTTTCTTAGATGTTGCAAGTCCGATACCATAAACATAAGTCAATGAGATTACTACGCGTTTGTCATTTGGAATGTCAACTCCAGCAATACGAGCCATGTTTTCTCCTTTCTATCTTATCCTTGACGTTGTTTGTGTTTTGGATTTGCTGGGCAAATCACCATAACACGACCATTACGACGAATAACTTTACAGTATTCGCAAATTGGTTTGACCGATGGTCTTACTTTCATTTCTTATCCCTCCAAGTTTTTCGATTATTTAAAGCGGTAAGTGATACGTCCACGTGTCAAGTCATATGGACTCATTTCGACAGTAACACGATCTCCCGCTAAAATACGAATATAGTTTTTACGAATTTTACCAGAAACTGTTGCTAAAATCTGATGTCCATTTTCAAGTTCAACCGTAAACATTGCATTCGGCATTGTATCAACTACTTTGCCTTCAACTTCAATCACATCGTCTTTTGCCACGCAAAAGCACCTCCATAAATTTCGATTCGATGCCTCTAGACACAGAGACAACAATTATAAGTCAGACTATCTCAGTATAACATTTGTAGCGGATTTTTGCAAGTGTGAAAAACGCTTTATTTCAAATTTGTCAATACTTTTTCGATATCTGAGAAGACATCATTGATATCTTGATTACCTTCGATGTCATGAACCAAACCTTTGGCACGGTAGTGAGCAATGATTGGTTCTCCTTGAGCAATATTCACATCCAAACGACGTTTGACTGTCTCAGGCTTATCATCTTCACGTTGGTAGTAATCTTCTTCTTTATAGTCAACTGGTGGGTTAAAGACCTTGTGGAAAGTTTCTCCAGTTACGCGGTGGATGATACGACCACTCAAACGTTCCAAGAGGCTATCTGGATTTACTTCAATGTTGATGACCCCTTCTAGTTCAATGCCAAGTTCAGCCAATGTTTTGTCCAAGGCATGAGCTTGTTCAATTGTTCGTGGGTAACCATCCAACAAGAATCCTGTTTCTTTAATATCATCTTGTGAAAGACGTTCTTTTACGATTCCATTTGTAACTTCATCAGGAACCAATTCACCCTTGTCAATGTATGACTTAGCAAGAACACCCATTTCAGTTTGATTTGCCATTGCAGCACGGAACATATCACCTGTTGAGATATGTGCAACATGGAATTGTTCTACAATTTTTGCTGCTTGAGTTCCCTTACCTGCACCAGGTAAGCCCATAATCAAAAGATTCATGATTTGATCTCCTTATTTTATTTTTAAATAGAAGCAAAAAGTCTTTTCACCCCTATTTAAAAACAAAATAGAAGAGGGGAGACCAAACTCTCACAAATGTTAGAGTTAAACCTCCACTCCCTCAGCATTTACTGACTCAGTAAATACTTTTATTCTGTTCTGTCCATGAAACCAACATACTTACGTTTCAATAGGTAACCTTCCAATTGTTTGATTCCTTCAATACCTGTAGAGATAATGATCAAAAGACTAGTTCCTCCAAAAGCAACTGCTTCTGAAAGTCCGAAAACATCTTTTGCTACGATCGGTAAAATCGAAATCACACCAAGGAAGAGAGAACCAACCGTTGCAAGACGACGAAGAAGTTTAGACATATATTCTTCTGTACCTTTACCAGGACGAACACCGTGGATATAGGCACCGCTCTTTTGTAGGTTCTCTGCCGCTTTTTCAGGATTAATCTGTACAAACGTATAGAAGAATGTAAAGAGAATAATCAATAAAGCATACATGGCAATACCAGTTGGTGAAGTTGTTGCCAGCATTTCTTGTGCTGTTCTTACCCAAGCCCAATCATGACCTGTAGCGCTCAAAAACTGAAGAATAGCCGCAGGCGCTGCAGTAATCGAACTGGCAAAGATAACAGGGATAACTCCAGCAGGGTTTACCTTCAAAGGTAGGTAAGAGCTAGATGGAGCACCTTGTGCAACCTTAGTATATTGGATTGGAATTTTGTATTCTGCTTGTTGAACATAAGTTGTAAAATAAATGATCAACAATACAGTAATAATCAAAATAATTACGAAAATGATAGATGAGTTGATACGGCTACTTGGGACGTTCACAAAGTAGTCCACATAGATGCCCTGAATCATCTCTGGAATTGATGCAACAATCCCGGCAAAGATAATCATAGAAACACCATTTCCGTATCCCTTATCTGTAATTTGCTCTCCCAACCAAGTCACAATCATACTACCAGCTGTTAAGATGATACCAATCATGATAAAGACTTGTGGAGTAAGAGCTGTTTTCAACAATTGAGCTCCAGCCAAAGTATTAAAACCAGCTGTAATCCCGATAGATTGCACAAAGGCTAGAACAAGAGCAATATAACGAGTAGCTTGATTTAATTTTCTTCGACCTACTTCCCCTTGTTTACCCCACTCTACAAACTTGGGTAAAATATCCATTTGCAAGAGTTGGACAACGATAGAAGCCGTAATGTAGGGACTAACACCAAGAGCAAAAACTGAGAAGTTTTTCATGGCATTCCCTGAGACCAAACTCAACATGTTTAAGAAGGATAATCCACTTAAAGCATTCAAGCTATTGGCATTCACACCAGGAACTGTAATGCTAGTTCCGATACGAAAGACCAAAACGATAAAAATTGTAAATAAAATTTTTGATCGAACCTGCTTAACTTTAAGAGCTTCTCTTAATAATTTAAAAAACATAGGTCACCTCTCTTAGATGACTTCTACTGAACCACCTTTAGCAGTGATAGCTTCTTCAGCTGATTTAGAGAATTTAGCTGCTTTCACAGTCAATTTCTTAGTCAACTCACCGTTACCAAGAATTTTAACACCTGATTTTTCAGCTTTAACAATTCCTGCTTCGATAAGAACAACTGGAGTAACTTCAGCACCATCTTCAAAGACGTTCAATTGGTCAAGGTTCACAATTGCGTATTCTTTAGCGTTGATGTTAGTGAATCCACGTTTTGGAAGACGACGGAACAATGGAGTTTGTCCACCTTCAAAACCAAGGCGAACTCCGCCACCGCTACGAGCTTTTTGACCTTTTTGACCACGACCAGATGTTTTACCGTTACCTGATGAAGTACCACGACCAACGCGGTTACGTACTTTACGAGAACCTTCTGCAGGTTTCAATTCATGAAGTTTCATTTTTATTTTCTCCTCTTTTGTAAAATGCTAGCGCCGATAAGGGAGAAAAGGTTGTCTCCCCCATCAACTCGCCTATACGACGTCATCATAGATGACTATATCTAGTTTTAGGGGATGGTATAGTGCACATCCCCTAAAAATTCATTAGTTTACTTCTTCAACTGTTACTAAGTGAGATACTGCAGTGATCATACCACGGATAGCAGCGTTATCTTCTTTAATAACAGAGCTGTTCAATTTGCCAAGTCCAAGTGCTACAACAGTTTTACGTTGTGATGGAATGCGTCCGATTGGAGACTTAGTCAAAGTAATTTTAATTTGAGCCATTTTATCCCCTTTCTTATGCCAAATCAGAAACTGAAATACCACGAAGGGCAGCAACTTCTTCAGCGCGTTTCAATTGTTTCAAACCTTCAACAGTTGCACGAACAATGTTGATTGGAGTGTTAGAACCAAGTGATTTAGATGTAATATCTGCCACACCTGCCAATTCCACAACGGCACGAACTGCACCACCAGCGGCAACTCCAGAACCTTCTACAGCAGGTTTCAACAATACTTTCGCTCCACCGAATTCTGAAAGAACTTCGTGTGGGATTGTTGTTCCAACCATAGGAACTTCGATCAAGTTTTTCTTAGCATCATCTACTGCTTTACGGATTGCTTCTGGAACTTCTTGAGCTTTACCAGTACCAAATCCTACGCGACCATTGTGGTCACCAACAACAACAAGAGCTGCGAAACGAAGACGACGTCCACCTTTAACAACTTTTGTAACACGGTTGACAGCAACTACGCGTTCTTCTAATTCAACTGCATTGTCTTTAAATGCCATTTTCTAGTGTCCTCCTATTAGAATTTCAATCCGTTTTCACGAGCTGCATCAGCCAAAGCTTTCACACGTCCGTGATATAGATATCCACCGCGGTCGAACACCACTTCTGAAATACCTTTAGCGTTTGCACGTTCTGCAACGAGTTTACCGACAGCAACGGCTTGTTCAGTTTTAGTTCCTTTTGAAACTTCTTTGTCAAGAGTTGAAGCACTTGCGAGCGTTACACCCGCTACGTCATCAATCACTTGAGCGTAGATGCCTGTATTAGAACGGAATACGTTCAAACGTGGGCGATCAGCAGTTCCAGAGAGTTTTCCGCGAACGCGACGGTGGCGTTTTTGGCGGAGTTTGTTTTTATCTGGTTTTGAAATCACAGTTTTCACCTCTTTAGTTTTAAATCGTGTGCTATGCACAAAGTTGGAAAATAGGTTGGTGGTTGAGACTCAACCACTCAACATTATTTACCTGTTTTACCTTCTTTACGGCGAACGAATTCACCAACGTAACGGATACCTTTACCTTTATATGGCTCTGGTGAACGAAGGCTACGTACGTAAGCAGCTGTTTGACCAACTACTTCTTTTGAAATTCCGCTAACAACGATTGTTGTTGGGTTTGGAAGTTCAAAAGTAATTCCTTCTGGAGCTTCAACTTCGTCTGGATGAGATTTACCAACAGCCAAAACAAGTTTAGATCCTTGAAGTTGTGCACGGTAACCAACCCCGCGCATTTCAAGTTCTTTCTTGAATCCTTCTGATACACCAACAACCATGTTGTTCAAAAGGGCACGAGTAGTTCCGTGGATAGTTTTCATTTCTTTTGAATCGTTTGGACGGTGAAGAGTTACTTCAGTACCTTCCACACGGATTTCAATATCTTTTGAGAACTCACGAGTAAGTTCTCCTTTAGGTCCTTTTACAGTTACAACGTTGTCATTGTTAGTGAGTTCAACACCAGCAGGCAACACGATAACTTTATTACCAATACGTGACATGTTTATTTTCTCCTGTTAGATTGTCAGGCCAGAACGGCCAGTTTTCACGGGGTTAAATCGATTTTTCGATTTAAAGGAACATTTAGGTTTCAATTTCAAAGTGAATCTAGGCATCGTCTCGCAGGCATAACTTTGGGTTAGTCAAGAGACGATAACGAAGAGTCACAAAGAAATTGAGAGCTAAATATTACCAAACGTAAGCAATAACTTCCCCACCAACATTCTTTTGGCGTGCTTCTTTATCAGTAAGCAAACCTTCAGAAGTTGAAAGGATAGCAATTCCAAGTCCGTTAAGAACTTTTGGAAGGTCTTCACGTTTTTTGTAGACACGAAGTCCTGGTTTAGAGACACGTTTCAAGTTAGTGATAACTTTTTCACCGTTTGGTCCGTATTTAAGGAATACACGGATGATGCCTTGTTTGTCATCTTCGATGATTTCAACGTTTTTTACAAAACCTTCGCGTTTAAGGATTTCAGCAATCCCTTTTTTGATGTTTGATGCAGGTACTTCAAGTACTTCGTGTTTAGCTTGGTTAGCGTTACGAATACGAGTTAGGAAGTCTGCGATTGGGTCAGTCATAACCATTTTGTTTTTCTCCTCTTACTAGTAGTTTGCAAGTTGCACTTGCTAGTTAATGATTGAGCTGGGCTCAGATAGTATTGATACATTCAAATAAGAAAACTCTTATTTGAACACGAGCTACAACCTGGGCAAAAAAGATAAATTTGTTTTGGAGCATCGCTCCTACACCAAATTTCCTATTTTTGCTGTGGTTGTTACGCTCTTTGTATCATGATATTACCAAGATGCTTTTGTTACACCAGGAATTTGTCCTTTGTAAGCTAATTCACGGAAGCAAACACGGCAAAGTTTAAATTTGCGGTAAACTGAATGTGGACGACCACATTTTTCACAACGAGTATAAGCTTGAGTAGAGAACTTCGCTGGACGTTTGTTCTTAGCAATCATTGATTTTTTAGCCATTAGATTTACCTCCTATATTATTTTGCAAAAGGCATTCCAAGGCCTGTAAGCAATGCACGTGACTCTTCGTCAGTGTTAGCAGTTGTTACGATAACGATGTCAAGACCACGAGTTTTGTCAACGTCATCGAAGTTGATTTCTGGGAAAATCAATTGTTCTTTCACACCAAGTGTGTAGTTTCCGCGTCCGTCAAATGATTTTGTTGGAACACCATGGAAGTCACGTACACGTGGAAGTGAAACTGAAACCAATTTATCCAAGAATTCGTACATACGTTCACCACGAAGGGTAACTTTTGCACCGATCGCAACACCTTCACGAAGACGGAAGCCGGCGATTGATTTTTTAGCTTTAGTGATAAGTGGTTTTTGACCTGAGATAAGTGCCAATTCTTCAGCAGCTTTTTCAAGGCTTTTTGCGTTTGAAACAGCTTCACCAACACCCATGTTCAAAACGATCTTATCTACTTTAGGCACAGCCATCACTGATGAGTAGTTGAATTGTTCTGTCAAAGCAGGAACTACTTCATTAAGATATTTTTCTTTTAAACGATTTGCCATTATACTTCTCCTTTCCTTCGTGATTAATCAAGCACTTCGCCTGATTTTTTGTTGTAGCGAACTTTTTTACCGTCTACAAATTTGTAACCAACACGACCAGCTACACCATTTTTGTCCAAAACTTGAACGTTTGATACGTGGATAGCTGCTTCTTTCTCGATGATACCACCTTGAGGAAGCTCGTTAGTTGGACGTTGGTGTTTCTTAACGATGTTAACACCTTCAACGATAACTTTGTTTACTTTTGGAAGGGCAGTAAGGACAACAGCTTCTGTTCCCTTATCTTTACCAGCGATTACGCGAACTTTGTCGCCTTTTTTTACAAACATTAGGTTTCTCCTTGATTTTTCTTACGCCCATAAGGGCACCCTGGAGGTAAATCCAGGGGACTAGTTTGTTTCTAAAAATTAAAGTACTTCTGGAGCAAGTGACACGATCTTCATGAAGCCACCTTCACGCAATTCACGTGCAACTGGGCCAAAGATACGTGTTCCGCGAGGAGTTTTATCTTCACGGATGATAACTGCTGCGTTTTCGTCAAATTTGATGTATGAACCATCAGCACGACGAGCACCTGATTTAGTACGAACGATAACTGCTTTAACAACGTCACCTTTTTTAACCGCACCACCAGGAGTAGCTTGTTTTACAGATGCCACGATAACATCACCGATGTTTGCAAATTTACGTCCTGAACCACCAAGAACTTTGATAGTCAAGATTTCGCGAGCACCGCTGTTGTCTGCGACTTTCAAACGAGTTTCTGTTTGAATCATTTCAGTTTTCTCCTTTCAGGTTTGATTAGATGATGACCGCTTCTTCAACAACTTCTACAAGACGGAAACGTTTTGTAGCTGAAAGCGGGCGAGTTTCCATGATACGTACGATATCGCCTTCTTTGGCAACATTGTTTTCATCATGAGCTTTGTATTTCTTAGAGTAGTTAATACGTTTACCATAGACTGGGTGGTTACGTTTTGTTTCAACTACAACTGTGATTGTCTTGTCCATTTTGTCAGATACAACACGTCCAACAAGAACTTTACGATTATTGCGTTCCATTGAAATTTCTCCTTCCCTAGTCTATTATTTCGCTTCAGATTGAACTGTTTTGATACGAGCGATTTGTTTTTTAACTTCTTTCAAGCGAGCTGTTTGTTCCAATTGACCAGTAGCAGCTTGGAAACGAAGTTCAAACAATTCTTTTTTCAATTCGTTTTCGCGCTTCGCGAGTTCTTCTTGAGAAAGACCACGAAGTTCTTTAACAAATTCTTTTACTTCATTAAGTTTCATGCCTTCTCCTTATTCTGCTTCACGTTTTACGAATTTACATTTAACTGGCAATTTGTGGCTAGCAAGACGAAGTGCTTCGCGAGCGATCTCTTCAGATACACCAGCGATTTCGAACATCACTTTACCACGTTTAACTGGTGCTACCCAACCTTCAGGTGCCCCTTTACCAGATCCCATACGTACCCCGATAGCTTTAGCGGTGTATGATTTGTGTGGGAAAATTTTAATCCAAACTTTACCACCACGTTTCATGTAACGAGTCATGGCGATACGAGCAGCTTCGATTTGGCGGTTAGTGATCCAGTGGCTAGTTGTAGCTTGAAGACCGTATTCACCGAATGCTACTTCTTTTCCACCTTTTGCTTCACCGCGCATTTTTCCACGGAATTCACGACGGTGTTTAACACGTTTAGGTACTAACATTGGTTATTTACCTCCTTTAGTGTTTTTGCGAGCTGGAAGAACTTCACCACGGTAGATCCATACTTTAACACCAAGTTTACCGTATGTAGTATCTGCTTCTTCCCAAGCGTAATCGATATCTGCACGAAGTGTGTGAAGTGGAACAGTTCCTTCAGAGTATCCTTCAGCACGGGCGATATCTGCACCGTTCAAACGACCTGATACTTGAGTTTTGATTCCTTTAGCTCCAGCACGCATTGCACGTTGGATTGCTTGTTTTTGTGCACGACGGAAAGCAACACGTTGCTCCAATTGACGAGCAATACCTTCACCTACAAGGTGAGCATCCAAATCAGGTTGTTTGATTTCGATGATGTTGATGTGTACTTGTTTTCCAGTCAATTTGTTAAGTTTTGCACGGAGTGCATCAACGTTAGCACCACCTTTACCGATTACCATACCTGGTTTAGCAGTGTGAAGTGAAACGTTAACTTTGTTTACTGCGCGTTCGATTTCGATAGTTGAAACTGCTGCGTCAGCAAGTTCTTTTTGAACGAATTTACGGATTGCAAGATCTTCATGAAGGTATTCCGCGTATTCTTTTTCAGCATACCATTTGGCATCCCAATCACGGATGATGCCGACACGCATACCAATTGGATGTACTTTTTGACCCACGATTTTACCTCCTTATTTTTCTGCAACAGCTACAGTGATGTGAGCTGTACGTTTGTTGATTGGTGAAGCTGAACCTTTCGCACGTGGACGGAAACGTTTCATAGTTGGTCCTTCGTTTGCGAATGCTTCAGATACTACCAAGTTAGCTTTATCCAAACCAAAGTTGTTTTCAGCGTTAGCTACAGCTGAGTTCAAAACTTTCAAGATGATTTCAGCAGCTTTGTTTGGAGTGAATGTCAAGATTGCGATTGCATCGGCTACGCTTTTACCACGGATGTTATCAAGAACAAGACGTGATTTACGAGGTGAAACACGTACTGTACGAGCCATTGCTTTAGCTGAAGTAATTTCTGCCATTTATGTTCTCCTTATTTTCTACGTGTTTTCTTGTCGTCTGCAGCGTGACCTTTGTAAGTACGAGTTGGTGCAAATTCACCAAGTTTGTGACCTACCATGTCTTCTTGGATGTAAACAGGTACGTGTTTACGACCGTCATAAACTGCAATAGTGTAACCAATGAAACTTGGGAAGATCGTTGAACGACGTGACCAAGTTTTAATAACTTTTTTCTTTTCGTCGTTAGCTTGAGCTTCAACTTTTTTCATCAAATGCTCATCGACGAAAGGTCCTTTTTTAAGACTGCGTCCCATTTTTATATTTTCTCCTTTAAATGTTGTACCACAGCGGCTTGCGCTCTTATGGAGCGCTACCGAGCTGGCGGATTTACTAGTTGCTTAAGCGACTAGTTTAATATTATTTCTCGTTGCGACGACGAACGATAAGTTTGTCAGATTTCGCTTTCTTGTTACGAGTTTTAAGACCAAGAGCAGGTTTGCCCCATGGAGTAGATGGTGCTTTACGACCAACTGGTGCTTTACCTTCACCACCACCGTGTGGGTGATCGTTAGGGTTCATTACAGAACCACGAACTGTTGGGCGGATACCTTTCCAACGGCTACGTCCTGCTTTACCAAGGTTTACAAGTCCATGTTGTTCGTTTCCGACAACACCAACTGTAGCACGGCAAGTTCCAAGAATCATACGAACTTCACCTGATTGAAGACGAACAAGTACGTATTTACCTTCAGAACCCAATACTTGAGCAGAAGCTCCAGCAGCACGTACCAATTCTCCACCTTTACCAGGTTTCAACTCGATGTTGTGGATCAAAGTACCAACTGGGATGTTAGCAAGTGGAAGAGCGTTTCCGACTTTGATATCTGCTTCTGGACCTGAAACGATACGTTGACCTACTTCAAGACCTTTTGGAGCGATGATGTATGCTTTCACACCGTCAGTGTAGTGTACAAGAGCGATGTTTGCAGAACGGTTTGGATCGTACTCGATTGTTTTAACAACTGCTTCAACGTTGTCTTTGTTACGTTTGAAGTCAACCAAACGGTAGAAACGTTTGTGTCCACCACCTTGGTGACGAACAGTGATACGACCGTTGTTGTTACGACCAGCCTTGCTCTTCAATGCAACAAGCAATGATTTTTCAGGAGTGCTTGTTGTGATTTCAGCGAAATCCAAAGAAGTCATATTACGGCGACCGTTTGTTGTTGGTTTATAAACACGAATTCCCACGATATTTCCTCCTTAGATTATTCAGCTTCAGCAGCAAACAACTCGATTGCTTTAGAATCAGCTGTAAGTGTGATGATAGCTTTTTTAGTTTTGTTAGTAAAACCAGTGTAACGTCCAACACGTTTAGCTTTTGGTTTTACGTTGATTGTGTTAACATTAGCAACTTTAACACCTTCGAAAGCAGCTTCAACAGCTTGCTTGATCAAAAGTTTGTGTGCACGAGTGTCAACTTCAAATACATATTTTCCTGCTTCAAGTTGAGCCATTGAGCTTTCAGTGATTACAGGTTTTTTGATAACATCATACAAATTCATTATGCAAGAACCTCCTCGATTTTAGAGATAGCTGCTTGAGTAACAAGAAGTTTGTCACTATTTGCGATGTCAAGAACACTTGCAGTTGTAGCAGTCGCAACTTTCACGTTTGGAAGGTTACGAGCTGAGAGAGCTGCGAATTCGTTTCCTTCTTCAAGAATAACAAGGACTTTAGAATCGATGCTCAAAGCTGCAAGAACTTTTGCAAATTCAGCAGTTTTTGGAGCTGTAAATTCAAGAGAATCAACGGCTACAAATTTATTTTCAGCAACTTTTTCTGAGTAAACAGATTTAAGCGCAAGGCGACGAACTTTTTGAGGAAGTTTGTACGCATAGCTACGTGGAGTTGGTCCGAAGACGATTCCACCACCACGCCATTGTGGAGAGCGGATAGAACCTTGACGAGCACGTCCAGTTCCTTTTTGACGCCATGGTTTGCGTCCGCCACCTGAAACAGCTGAGCGGTTTTTAACTGCGTGAGTTCCTTGACGAAGGCTAGCACGTTGGCTGATGATCACATCAAACACAACAGATTGGTTTGGTTCGATACCAAAGATTGCATCGTTAAGAACAACTTCGCCCGCTTGTTTACCAGTTTGGTCGAATAATGTTACATTTGCCATTTTGACTGTATTCCCCTTTCCTTATTATTTACCAGCTTTAACTGCTGATTTGATAGTGATAAGAGATTTCTTAGCACCTGGTACGTTACCTTTGATAAGGATAACGTTCTTTTCTGGAACAACTTGTACAACTTCAAGGTTTTGAATTGTTACACGGTCACCACCCATACGTCCTGCAAGGTTTTTACCTTTGAATACGCGGTTAGGTGCAACAGGTCCCATAGAACCTGGACGACGGTGGTAACGAGAACCGTGAGCCATTGGTCCACGTGATTGTCCGTGGCGCTTGATAACACCTTGGAAACCTTTACCTTTAGAAGTACCAGTTACGTCAACAACGTCTCCAGCTGCGAATGTTTCAACTGTGATTTCAGCACCAACTTCCAAGCCTTCAACGTTTTTGAATTCACGAATGAAGCGCTTAGGAGCCGTGTTAGCTTTCGCTACATGTCCTTTAGCAGGTTTGTTGCTCAATACTTCGCGTTTGTCATCAAAACCAACTTGGATAGCGTTGTATCCGTCTGTTTCAACAGTTTTAACTTGAAGAACAACGTTTGGAGTTGCTTCAATAACTGTTACAGGGATCAATTCGCCAGCTTCAGTGAAGATTTGAGTCATTCCCACTTTTTTCCCTAAGATTCCTTTTGTCATGAGAAAATAGTTCCTTTTCTATATTTTTATTCAAAAAGTTTTTAACGAGCGTTTTTTATGCTCAAGATATCAAGCTTTAGATTAAAGTTTGATTTCTACGTTTACACCACTTGGAAGATCCAATTTCATCAAAGCATCAACTGTTTTTTGAGTTGGGTTAACGATATCGATCAAACGTTTGTGTGTACGCATTTCAAATTGTTCGCGAGAGTCTTTGTATTTGTGAGTCGCACGAATGATTGTGTAGAGGCTACGTTCAGTTGGAAGTGGGATTGGACCCGCAACTTGTGCACCTGTACGAGTAGCTGATTCTACGATTTTTGCAGCCGCTGTGTCAAGCGTACGGTGTTCGTAAGCTTTCAAACGGATACGGATTTTTTTGTTTGCCATCTTTTTCTCCTTTTCGTCTATTTAAGATAATAGGCTAGCTCCACAAGAAAACCGACGCGCGTTGCGTGGCAATGCAACCGAGCGTGTCGCAACCTCTTGCATCAAAGCTAAGGCTGTAATTTACAGCACCATAATAGAATAACACAAAGCCCCTGCGATTGCAAGGGATTTGTTGCTGTTTTTTAAAATTTTTAACATGAAAATGTTTTCCTATTTTTTCTTTCTAGAATTAGGGATTTTCTTCTATATAAATTGAGTTCTCTTGAGCTCAAGTTTGCCTTCTGATTGGTCCACTAAGATATCCGCCTTAGACTCAGTTTCTTTATAGTATTGCAGATACTGCTCCCGTCTCATCTGATGACTAGCCAATATAAAGGATGCATCACGATTTCTCACAGTCGTATCTCGAGCTAGGCGCCACTTTAATTCGGTGTCCTCATCCGTGTAGAAACAGATAGTTTTGTCAAAGAGTTCTTTGGGTAAAAAGCCAACAGACATCCCTTCGACAATCAGAATTGGTTTTGCTCCAGACAAGACCTCACTAGCCTTCCAAGGTTCTTCAATTGTTAAGATATCCATACCCGCCTGTAAGGCCAGAATATCTCGCTGCAAACTCGTCAGTTCATGCGCCACTGGAAGACAGGCTGTCACCTTTTGATTCGGCGCGTCCTTTGGTACTACCAGATGGCGTCCAGAGGTGATATAAGGATCTGTTTCTAGCAAATTTACTGTAGTAGAATCTAAAGCTTGGTACAATTCCTCTGCAAAGGTCGATTTACCTGAAGCACCATGACCGTATATTCCCAGTGTCTTGACTTTTCCTGCTTTTATTTCTGAGACCAGTTCTTCTATTAAGTCTTTTTTCTTCACTCTCTCTTCACCTGTTCATAGCTTTCTTTTCCATCATTGAGCTTGTCCCAAATCACTACTTGCCCACTTTTGAGTGATTTTTGCACATCGATGATGCGTTGATTGGACGAACCTCGAAACTGGAGCATGAGATTTCTCTTAGTTCGGTCATACCGTCCATCGACAAGGATGTCAATTAACGACAATAGTTCCAGTTTATCTGGAGTTTCCAACATCATTTCTTCCCATGTATAGCCCGTCCAGGACCAGATATCCTTATCTGGCAATTCTTTCCGAATACGCTTCACGAGTGGCAAAAGAATGCCAGTATTGAGAAAAGGTTCCCCTCCCAGCAAGGTCAATCCTTGAACATAGGGCTGGGCAAGGTCTGCCATGATCTGTTCTTCTAATTCTGCTGTATAGGGAATGCCAGCATTGAAGGACCAGGTAGCTACATTATAGCACCCCTCACAGTGAAACATGCAGCCTGATACATAGAGGGAATTCCGCACACCTTCTCCATCCACAAAGTTAAAAGCCTTGTAGTCAATGATACGCCCTTGACTGAGTTCCTCGCTTTTCCATTCTTGTGGTTTTGGATTATTCATTCGCTACCTCTATCCAATAACGCTCTACACCATCACGAACATCCTCAAGGAGCCCACCATTTGCTAAAATGACTGCTCTGCTAGCAGGATTATTCACGCTACAGGTCACCAGAGCTTTCTTGATATTCTTTTCCTTAGCAACTTGCAAGCCCTGACGGAGAGTTTCCTTAGCATAACCCTTGCCTCTTTCTGATGGACGAATGGAGTAGCCAATGTGGCCACCTTCTTCTAGTAAAAAGTTACTGAGGCGCAACCGGAGATTAAGAAATCCAATTGCTTTACCTTTCACAGAAAAAGCTACTAACTGAATTGCGGGAACCCATCCTTCAGTCAAATTAATCCCCATTTCCTGATTCTGATTACTTTCCAACCATTCCTCATAAGAAAAATTTTCTGTATCCCAGAAACCACCGTCGTGAGGCGACTGATATTTTTCAAACTCTTCCATCATCTCTAAAACTGTTTCTTTATCTGCTAAACTTGGTCTGCGTAATTCCATCCTTACCTCCCACTAAGAGAAAAGCGAGAGCTGACTCTCACTTTTATTTCTTCTTATTCTTATTTAAAAATTGTTCTCTGAGGTTGAGCAAGTGTTCTTTCTTACCAGCTCCACCTTTAGAGTGTTTCTCGTGATAACGGGTCACTTGTGCACGTCCCTTATCATCTAATTGATATTTTCCCATTTCAGTTCTTTCTAATTTGTTACTTGATGGCCAGCTATTTTAATCGTTGAACCATTCATGTGTTTGACACGCGCTGCGATTTCCTTGTGACGCCCATTGACCATCGGTCTCGCTTGAGGATTACCTAAATAGCCACAAGTCCGTTTAACAACGTCTACTGTTTTAGGGTCGCTATTGCCACAGTTAGGACAAGCAAATCCTCTCTCAGTTGGTTCAAAATCCCCTTCAAAGTCACACTTGTAGCAACGGTCAATTGGTGTATTGGTCCCAAGATAGCCCACACGGTCATAGGCATAGTCCCAGACAGCTTCCAAGGCCTTTGGATTTTGCTGAAGGACTGGATACTCACAATAATGGATGAAACCACCCGACGCACCTGCTTCTGGATAGACTTTCTCAAAATCCAATTTTTCAAACGGTGTTGGATTTTTACGAACATCGTAGTGGAAAGAGTTGGTGTAGTATTCCTTATCTGTAATATCAGGAATAGAGCCAAACTTGTCTGTATCTAGTCGACAAAAACGGTCTGTCAAACTTTCAGATGGTGTTGAGTAGATAGAGAAATGATAGCCATATTGATCTGACCACTCTTCTACACGGCGTTTCATATCGCGAATGATGTCTAGCGTGAATTCCTTAGCATCTGGATTACTTTCCCAGCTGTTACCAAAGAAAACTGTCGCTACTTCGTACAAACCGATATAGCCTAGTGAAACTGTCGCACGACGATTCTTAAAGAGCTGGTCAACGCTTTCTTCTTTACCTAGACGATGACCAAAAGCACCGTATTGATAAAGGATAGGAGCATTTGCTGGTGTTGCTTCCTTGGTCCGTTCGACACGATAAACTAGAGCATCTTCTGCAATGTTCATCCGCTCGTTAAAGATTTCCCAGAACTTATTCATATCACCTTCAGACTCAAGGGCAATACGAGGAAGATTGACCGTCACCACCCCTAGATTCATACGGCCAGAGTTAACTTCAACTCCATTTTCATCCTTCCATCCTTGAAGGAATGAACGACATCCCATCGGAACCTTGAAGGAACCTGTCAATTCGATAATCTTATCATAAGACAAGACATCTGGGTACATCCGCTTGGTTGCACACTCAAGAGCCAACTGCTTAATGTCGTAGTTGGGAGTCCCTTCTTCTAAGTTGAGTCCTCTTTTAAGCGTGAAGATAAGTTTAGGGAAGATAGCTGTGCGGTGTTCTGAACCAAGTCCCTTGATTCGGATGTTCAAGATAGCTTTTTGAATTTCACGCTCAAAACGATTGGTTCCCAGACCAAAACCTAGTGAAGTAAAAGGTGTTTGCCCATTTGAAGTGAAGAGAGTATTGATTTCATACTCGAGAGATTGCATGGCATCATAGATATCTTTTTGGGTTTTCTTCCAAGCGTAATCTTCCCGTTTGTCAGGTAAGACCCATTCTTCCGCATCCTTGAGGTGTTTTTGGTAATTCTTCTCTGCATAAGGCGCCAAAACTTCATCGATACGGTCAGCTGAACAGCCACCGTACTGGCTAGAAGCAACGTTGGCGATAATTTGAGAAATCTGAGCTGTCGCAGTCTGGATAGACTTGGGACTTTCTACCTCTGCATTTCCAATCTTAAAGCCATTCTCCAACATACCTTTAAAATCAATCAAACAGCAGTTGGTCATAGGTGTATAGGGACTGTAGTCCAAATCATGATAGTGGATATCCCCCTTTTGGTGGGCATTGGCTACGTGCTTAGGGAGCATTTGCAGTCCGATTGATTTCCCAACAATCCCCGCCGTCAAATCACGCTGGGTATTAAAGACATCGCTGTCTTTATTAGCATTTTCATTGACAACGGCCTGGTCTTTGTTGAGAAGTTTATGGATGCTAAAGTTGATATCTGTCGCTTTTGAACGCTCAAAATCCCTTTGTGTCCGATAAGTAATATACTCCTCAGCTAGCGCATATTCTTTGGCTTCAAGGAGTTCATGTTCTACGATATTTTGAATTTCGTAAATCTTAACCCCCTGTGGAAAGCGACTATGAATTTCTGTGACAATTCGCTCGGTCAGAGCATTGAGGCGTTTTTCGACCAGGGGTGTCACATCCATAACCTTGTCAGCCGCCTTGTGGAGAGCCTTGTCAATCTTGTCCACATCAAATACAACACGTCTCCCATCTCGTTTTTCAACGAAGAGAGTTGGCAAAATTGTAATTTTTTCTTCTAGTGCAATCATATGCATGCTCTTTTCTAAAATGTTCTTTCTAAAAAGTATTATACCACTCTAAAAAGAAAAATCAATATCTTGTGTTAAAAATCCTAAAATTTTTAAAAATACACAAGATATTGATTTAGTTATTTAATTTTATAGACTTTAAACTCTGAGTAATCAGTCTTTACTGGTTGGTAATTTTCTTTTAAGAGTGTCTCCACTTCAGACCAGACTGCTACCTTATCATTCACCACAATCACCTTAGGTTTGTTTTCTTTCAAGTCATTGATTAAACTAGTTTTATTCTCTTCTGTACTCGTGTAAAGAAGAGGTGATGGGAACATGGATCCAGACAAACGCTGGCTTTCTTTATACATCTGAACATGTGAATCCCAAATATAGATTTGGTCACCATCACTCGTCTCTTGTTTGACTCTATCTACCACTTGATGTTGTTCTCTATAAGAAGCTGGATGCAAGACAAAACGAGCTACAAAAGGAATTGCAATCAGATAAACCACCACTAGGATCGGTAAGTAGAGATTCCCTTTCATGAATTTTTTCCATAAAGTAGGAACTTCTTCTCTTCTACTACGGCGAGCTCCCCTAGCTGAATGTTTCCCACGAATACTGGTCATCAAAAGAAGGAGTAAAAATGGAAGGATTAGAATCAAACGCGAACCGTGAAGAGATTCTTGAGAAAAAAGCAACAAAGCTAATACAAATAAGAAAGCAAAACTAGCTGGCACTGAAATAACATACAATCTTGATGCCTTTGATTGGAACAATCCTAGAAAAACAAGGAAGAGAGCTCCTAAACCAAAGGTCAACAAACCATAGAATACAACATTATCCATTAGTTGAGGATTCGTAAAGACCTGAAGGGAATCAATCGGATATAAAAGACTTCCCATAGCTCCTCCAAAACTACCTGAAGTAAGCACATAGTAGCCTACTGGATAAAAGATGAGAGAAAAGCCAAGTGCTGCTGCAAAAAACTGATAAACTCCATGAGCAAAGCGACCATGCCCAACATTAAAGACAAATAAACCAATCGTTACTACTACAGTAAAGAGAAGACTTGTAAGAGGCTCTATGAAAAATGATAGACCCAAAAAGATCCCCAAACGTAGAAACCCCTTGTCATGGTTAGGATTTGATAGATAAGCTGCTATGAACGAAAATCCTGCAAACAGAAATGGCAAAGCTACAATTGTTGCATATCCTCCTCCAAAACCGAGACCGGATACCAAAATATAAAATATGGTTAGGAGTTGCTTGGCTTGTTCCCTTTGTCCCGTCAGATAGTCAGTTGAAGAAAAGAGGAAGTAACCTCCTCCTAAGAGAGCTAGCCATTCTACCAAGGCAAAAAGAATGCCTCCTTGGGTAATATAAAGTGGCAAGTAATAAAGAAGACCGTGACTAGCATAATAGCTACTGTAGAGCTGTCCTCCCTGATGTAAAGCCCACCCTATATACAAATCCTGCGCCTGAGAGGGACTTACCATATCTAAAAGTAAAGGTAGCACCACAGAAAAAACCGTTGCAATCGTACTTCCAATGATGAGTCTGAAAAATGGAAAAGCTACCTGTTCTTCTTTTTCTACATGAGATTCAAGGTTCCTATCCAGTCTATTTTCAATTTCATTACTCTGTATCGTTTCGGATACTTCTTCGATTCTGCCATATACAGCCATGTCGTTTCTCCTATTCAATTTATCTGTCTTAGTATATCAAAAAGACCTAAAATTGTCAGCTTGCGATGGCTGTTTGAGTGATTTTTTGCATAGTTTCACAAAGGTTTCAATTTCCCGAAATCGATGTAAATTCGTCTGTTTAAATGACATGATATAATCCAATTCTTTCTGAGTCAGCATCATTCCTCCTATATCTTCTTATTCGTAAAAGGCAAGAAAAATAGGACTGGGTTGTATCCTAAGTCCTAGATTTCTTATAAGATAGGGGCGAATAACTGGGCAATTTCCTTAATTAATTTCTGATACCAGCTATTTTTTATCGTATGAGGGAAAATTTCTTGCGATACCGAAAAAATCTCCTGAAAGTCTTTTTGAATCTCTGTGATTGATGCCGTTTTATATAGCAAAACTGCATCTTCATAGTGATGAAGCAAACTTCTATAATCTAAATTAATCGTTCCAACTGCAGCAAAGTCCTTATCCACTAAGATTTGTTTACTGTGGATGAAGCCTAGACTATACTCAAAAACCCTTACTCCTGCTGACAACAAATCCGGATAGGCCCCTCTTGTAATGAGTTGGATTAATTTTTTATCTGGAATGAAAGGAGTCACGATGCGAACATCAACACCCCTCATGGCCGCGTTTTTAATACTCTCAGTTAAATCATAGTCAATAATCAAATAGGGTGTTGTGATATAGACTGAGTCAGTAGCCTGATTAATCAAACTTTGATAGACTTTTTTCCCTACCTGAGTACTGAAGATGGGCTTGGGACCACTACCATAGGGAATACAGAGCCCTTGGCTAGAACGAGGCTGGTTTTCCAAGTGATACTGGTCAAAATCACTGATTTCCCCACGATTGATGTACCAAGTCATCAAAAAGAGACGGGTTAGAGCCTTGACACCAGGGCCATCTATGCGAATCCCACTATCCTTCCAATAGCCAAAGCGTTCTACATGGTTGATATACTCATCGGCTAAGTTAATGCCTCCTGTATAAGCTACCTGACCATCTATAACAAGGATTTTACGATGGTCTCGATTATTATAAGCTACCGTCAAACGAGGAATCACCTTGTTAAACTTATGAGCTTCAATTCCTCGACTACGAAGCTGAACAGTATAGTCTCCAGGTAAAGTCGCCATACAACCGATATCATCATAGAGCATCTTGACCTCTACACCCTGAGCTGCCTTTTGCTCTAGTATATCTAGTATGCTATTCCACATCAGACCTTCTTCGACAATATAGTACTCTAGAAAGATAAATTTCTCAGCTTTCTTGAGGTCTTCCAACATATGTTGCCACATGCTTTCACCCGAAGAAAAGAATTGTGAATCTGTTCGATCATAGACATCGGCATTGCTATCCATACTTAGCAAAGATTTGATAACTCCGTAAGCCGCCTTATCATCTTCCTTCAATTTCTGGCGGAGAGCTTTACTGTTATCCTCCCGAAAATGCATGGAGCCAAGTTTGTCCAACTGCTTGATTTCTTTTTTGGACAATCGCCTTTCACCAAACATCAGATAGAGCAGGGGGCCAATAACAGGAACAAAGGTCACCACTAACCACATTACCTTGCTTTCAGGCGCCATGGAACGATTGACAATCGCTACGATAGTCGCCATACTCATAAAGATTAAGAGAATACCCCATCGAATAGGAGCCATCCGCCCTAAATAAAGAAAGAGACCAAAAACAAGACAAAGTTCAAGTAGCATAATCGAAAGACTAAAGCCATACTTGGACATCAATAATTGAAATTTTCTATATTTCATATCCCCTCCTTGATATTTTGATACTCAATGAAAAGCAAAGAGCAAACTAGGAAGCTAGTCGCAGGTTGCTCAAAACACTGTTTTGAGGTTGCAGATGGAAGCTGACGTGGTTTGAAGAGATTTTCGAAGAGTATGAATGCTAAAAACAGGTAATTAATACTAGTATAACGCAGGTATTCGGTAGAAGGCAAGTATTTATAATCATTTTTCTGAGTAAAAGCAAAAGAGACTGACAAAACCAGTCTCCTTCCAGTCTATTTTGATAAAACAATGCGATCAGACGCTTCTCTATCCCTATCGTCAATAATCATCTGATTGCCATTAATTGCATAAATCTTGACATCATCCCCAATAATCATGCGTTGATTAGCGGCATCGAAGCTAACCTGCTTGATTTCTTGATCTCCGTCAGTTTCTACCTGTGTCCATGTACCAGTTGTTCCAGTTACCACTAAAGTGATACGGTCTCCTTCGTCCTGACCAGTATAAGTTCCATCAATATTGGTTGGTTGAGCCTCAGGCGTATTTTGTGAAGAACTTGTCGCTGCCTGGTTTGAATTTTCTGCCGAAGATGAAGCAGCAGGTTGTGATTGCTGAGTTTGTTGTGTTTGCGATTGAGCTACTGGTTGTTGAACTTGTTGAGCTCTTTGTGAACAAGCTACTAAGAGACTAAGACTTGCTAGAGAAGCAAGAGAAAGTGTGAATCTTTTTAATTTCATGATGAATTTCCTTTCTGCTACCAATTTACAGAAGTTTTTCCTTCTAACTAGTAGTTTTCCTAGTATAACAAGTTCAAAAAAGGAGGTCAATTCATCTGCTCATGGGTCAGCAAGTAGCCCCGTACTTCTGAGATAAAATAGAGAGACCCTGTAACGAACAACAAATCCTGGGCACCTGCTCTTGCTTCAAAATTGCTAATAAATTCTCGGTAAGAAGGAACTATATCGTAACCTGTTACATCTGTTTCATCCAAAGAACCTTGATAGTCAAAGCCGGTCACCTTGAGTTCCACCTGAGACAATTTTTCAGTCAGATAAGCCAACATCCCTTGATAATCCTTCCGTTTCAAGGCTCCAAATAGGATTTGAGGACGATAGCCTTCCTGCTCTTTTTCTTTGATAAACTCAACCAAGCGAGTCAAGGCAGGGAGGTTATGAGCACCATCCAAGTAAATCTGAGAACGAATACGCTCCAAACGCCCAGCCCAATGGGTCTTCTCCAAAGCCTGTCTTACAACCTGCTCATCAACAACTTCCTTTCCTTCCCTCATAAAAAGAAGAAAGGTTTGTAGCGCCAAGGCCGCATTCTCCCGCTGATAAGCTCCTTCTAAGCCTATGTTCAGCTGTGAAAGATTTAGTAAAGAACTTGAAAAATTACCATTCAGCATTGAAAAATCTTGGCCTGCCTGATAAAGGTCAACAGCTAAAGAGTCTGCTTTTTTCTGACAAACAAGCCTAGCTGCTGAAGGTATTTTCGCAATCACTGCCCTTTTACCAGCCTTAAAAATACCAGCTTTCTGCTCTGCAATTGCTGCTATACTGTCACCCAGAGTCTCCTGATGGTCAAGTCCGATGGAGGTGATGACAGCAATCTCTCCAGTTACCACATTGGTCGTGTCAAGTAAGCCACCAATTCCCACTTCTAATAAAACCAAATCCACCTCTTGCTCTCTAAAATAAAGAAAAGCAATCAAGGTCAGCAATTCAAAAAAGGACAACTGATCATGGGTTTGCAGAAGCGTTTTCTCCATCTCCTTGACCTGATTAGCCAAACGGATGAAGTCTGCATCAGCTATTGGTTGCCCGTTAATGCAGATTCGATCATTGATAGAGACGATATGAGGGGAGGTAAAGGTCGCAACTTTTTTGCCATGCCCCATAAATAACTCCCTCATAAAAGCAATGGTAGATCCTTTCCCATTAGTCCCAGTGACGTGGATAATAGGGTAAGACTGCTCAGGATTTCCTAACAAATCCACCGCTTGCTGCATTCGGTCCAAGCCTGATCGAAAATTCAAACCAATCCGACTATGAAGCCATCCTTCTACTTCAAACATATACATCTCCTTGACAAAAGTCCAATCAATTACCACATCAAAGCATGATGAGTAACAAAAACGAGGCCAGGATTTTCGTCCCGACCTCTTACCTGGTTAGCTAATAACTAGCTACTATGAATGCTAACGTGGAGTAAAAATATCCACGAATTCACCAGCTCTCTTATTTCAAAGAGCTGGGCTAAAAATATCCACTGGATGTTCCAACTCTTCCCAATTTCTGGAAGTTGGGGTAAAAATGTTCACTGAACATACCAGTTCTCTCTTATTTTAAGAAACTGGGCTAAAAACGTCCCCCGGACTTTCCAACTCTTCCCAATTTCGGGGAGTTGGGCTGATACAGTCTCCCAGACTGTATCACTCCTCCATAAAACTATTGAAGACTTCTTCAATCATGTTCCATTCGTCTTCTGAGTCTTCTGGGATTGGTTGCAATTCGCCTTCGGTTCCATCTTCATTTTCGATGAATGAGTAAGCTTGGATTTCAACTTGTCCGTCTTCGTCTTCTTCTGCGTTAACTGGTACTAGAAGAACATAGTTTTTACCAAATTCTTCTTTTCCATCAATCGTCAAAAGGATTTCAAACAAGGTTTCGTTTCCTTGCTCATCTACTAGTGTGATTAATTCACGTTCTTCGTGGTCGTGGTTATGATCGTGTGACATAGCCTCTCCTTTGTATTAAAATTTTCTATCTAAATAATTTTGTAAAATCAGCTGAGCTGCTAACTTATCAATGACTTTCTTGCGCTTGTTACGGCTAATATCTGCTTGCTCAATTAACATGCGCTCTGCGGCAACTGTTGTCAAGCGTTCATCTTGATAGTCTACTGGTAAATCAAAAAGCTCTTCTAACTTTGCTCCGTATGCCTGACTAGCTTCCACGCGCGGTCCGCTTGTATTGTTCATATTTTTAGGTAAGCCCACTACAAATCGTTCCACCTTGTAAGTATCAACCAACTCTTTAACGCGGTCAAAACCAAATTGGCCTTGCTCCTCGTTGATTTGGATGATTTCAAGTCCTTGAGCTGTAAAACCAAGCGGATCGCTAATAGCCACCCCTACCGTTTTTGAACCGACGTCCAATCCCATAATTCTCATAGGTTATAGATCGACTCCTTGTCCTTTAAGGTAGTAGCGGACCAATTCTTCAACGATTTCATCGCGCTCATACTTACGGATTTGATTTCGTGCATTATTATAACGAGGAACGTAGGCAGGGTCTCCACTCAATACGTAACCTACGATTTGGTTAATCGGGTTGTAGCCCTTATCGTTCAACGAAGCATAAACATCAGTCAGAGTTTCGCTAATTTCTTTTTTATTGGAATCGTCCAATTTAAAACGTACTGTTTCTTCAGTAAATCCCATTCTAACACCCTCTTTCCTTAGAATAGTACCATTATAGCATAATTCCTTACCTTCTACAATTCAGGCAGTCTATTTATTTGGATTTTCTATTGTTCTGTCGCGCCATTTGCCAATCTGTCTGAAATATATTTGCTTGGTTCATTCTTCAAGAGATTTTCTAAACCAATGTTCTTCAAATATTCTAACTGAGAAGCCTTCTTGACATCCAAAACTTGAAAATCAAAACTAGTCGTTGTTTGAAGTTCAGTTGCACTCAATAGTTTAGTTTCAAGCTTAAATCCTGCTAATTTACGAGCTTCTACGATGGATTCGTCTTTCTCTTCCGCCTCGAGAAGAGCTTTTTGGGTTTCTTCCACTCCATGTTGGTCAATATAAGTCTTCAACTCATCTGAGACTGGACGCTTTTGTTGAATCGTTAAGGTCAAAAAAGTCTTGTCTTTATAAGTAATGGTTTGGGTTTGCTGGCTACCATCATCTGATTTCGGCAAAACCAAAGTCTTGGTTACAACTGTATTCTTCTCGGCATTTTCAATAACTGGCAATGCCGACTGAAGCGTATCCTTTTCTGTTTTTGTAGCTGTTCCAGTTTCTTTTTTCTGTCCGCAACCAACCAGGACAAAAAGGAAAGCTAGACTAACAAGAACTATTTTTTTCATTTCTTTCTTCTTTCTTTTTGAAATTAAAATAAGACTGGGAGTTGCTCCCAGCCTTGATGTTTATAGAGCTGCACGCAAACGTGCTTCTGCATTTTCTACATTACGGACAGAGCGTGGTAGGAAGGCACGAATATCGTCTTCCTTGTAGCCAACTTGCAGACGTTTTTCATCTACAAGAATTGGGCTCTTTAAAATTCTCGGTGTTTCCATAATCAGATTGAGGACTTCGTTGACACTCAAATCTTCAATATCCACTCCAAGGGCTTTAGCATAGCGATTTTTAGATGAAACGATGCTGGCTATTCCGTTATCTGTTTTGGTCAGAATATCCAGTAATTCTTCTCTCGTAATTCCTTCTTTACCAAGGTTTTGTTCTTTATAACTTAACTGGTGGGCATTGAGCCAGGTTTTTGCTTTTTTACAGCTAGTACAACTTGAGACTGTATAAATTTTAATCATGTACCTACCCCTTTCGCTATATGTTACTATCAGTTTAGTCTATTATACCATAAAAAACATCCGACTTGCGACCTATTTTTAAATTTTTTTGACTTTTTTCGTCATTTTCGTACTTTTTTCTTGACAAAATGAAATTTACAGCCATTCTTGATATTTCTTGATATAGATTTTTTTCACAATTGTCACGCTAATCATATACAAAATAATGATGAAAAGTAAAAAGATGAAATAAATCGGTTTTAAAGGAGTTAGATGAAGAAGGCTTGCGAGTGGACTGTAGGGAAGGAAGGTCACAAAAGCTGCAGCCAATAAGGTTGTCACAAGGACTAGCCAAGCTGGACGACTTTGTAAAAAGGGAATTTTGGCTGAACGCAACATATGGATAACCATGGTCTGTGACCACATGGACTCGATAAACCAACCTGTCTGAAACAAGACAATAAATCCTACGGCAGACTCTGCCCCATGAACATAAGCTTGACCTGTTGTCATGGGTACAATGATAAAATAGAGAAAAATAAAGGTCAAAATATCAAAGGCAGAAGAGATAGGCCCCATCCAAACCATGAAACGTGTGATGGACTTAGCTTCCCAGGTATGCGGATTTCTCAAAAAATCTTTGTCCACCTTGTCAAAAGGCAAGGCAATACAAGATAAATCATAGACTAGATTTAGGATAATCAAATGGACTGGTGCCATTGGTAAAAATGGCAAAAAGATTCCAGAGACCAATAGGGATAAGATATTTCCAAAATTAGAACTCACTGTCATTTTGATATATTTAGTCATATTGGCATAGACCTTACGACCTTCAACAAGTCCTTTTTCAAGCACCATGAGATCCTTATCAAGTAGGATAACATCAGCTGTTTCTTTGGCAATATCTACTGCTGTATCAACAGAAATTCCCACATCTGCAACTTTCATAGAAGGAGCATCATTGATACCATCTCCCATATAGCCAACAGCATGACCATTAGCCTTAAATTGCAAAATAATCCTCGCTTTTTGGTCAGGAGAAAGTTTGGCAAAGACTGTTACCTCCTCCACGGCTTGAGCCAATTCTTGATCACTCATCTGATCAATTTCAGACCCCAACAGCATCTGATTGATATCCAAACCAACCTTTTCACAGACTGCTTGGGTAACTTTTTCATTGTCTCCCGTCAAAATCTTTGTTTGAACCCCATGTTCTAACAGTGCCTTAATTGCTGGTGCTGCAGATGGTTTAGGAGGATCTAGGAAAGCTAAATAACCAGTTAGAATCATATCTCCTTCGTCATCAACTGTATAGGCATGACCTTCCCTCAAACCTGACTTATAGGCCACTCCCAAGACACGCAAACCTTGTTGATTTAGCTGTCTGACTTCTGCTAAGATTTCTTCTCTAATAGCATCTGTCAAGGGAGTAATCATTCCATGGTATTCCGCATGACTGGAAATCGTCAACATTTCCTCAAGGGCTCCCTTAGTTACCAAACTAACCGTTTCGTGTTCATCCTTAACGATAACACTCATCCGTCTACGTTCAAAATCAAAGGGAAGTTCATCTATTTTTTGAAAGGTTTTATCCAGATTTTGCAAGAAGGCGTGTTCTTTTGCTTCCTTTTCAGTCCGTTTGATGATGGCTCTGTCCATCAAATTTTTCAAGCCAGTTTGAAAATAGGAATTGAGATAGGCCCGTCTCAAGACAGTCAAATCCAAGCGTCCGTGGATGTCCAAGGGATATTCTAGAACGATCTCATCTTGGGTTAGAGTTCCTGTTTTATCTGTGCACAAGATATCAATCGCCCCTAAGTCCTGTATGGCATTGAGTTTTTTGATAACCACTTTTTCCTTGGCCATGATAATGGAGCCTTTTGCTAGACTGGCCGTGATAATCATAGGAAGCATCTCAGGTGTCAATCCAACACCAACACTCAAAGCAAATACGCCAGCTTCTAACCAATCTCCATCTGTTAAACCATTGGACAAGAAAACGATGGGCACCATGACCAACATCAAACGGATCAAGAGCCAAGAAATACTGTTCATCTCTCGTTCAAACGAAGTAGGCTCATCATAGGTGTTCAGAGTCTGCTCAATGGCCCCCATCATGGTATCATCACCAACCGCCAAAACCACGGCCTTGGCACTGCCAGATAAGACATTGGTTCCCATAAAAGCCAAGGATGCGGCTCCGAGCAGACTATCAGATTGTTGAACTGTTGCCTTGGTCAAGGCCAATTTTTCAACAGAATCACTTTCGCCTGTCAAGCCAGACTGTTGGACAAAGAAATCGCGCGACTCAAATAAAAGAAGATCTGCTGGAATCATATCTCCAGCGCTTAATTTAACCACGTCCCCCACTACCAAATCATCGATAGGTACTTCTTGAATTTCTCCTTGACGAATGACAGTCGCTGTGTTGACAATCATTTTTGAAAGATTGGTCGCAGCCTTATCACTGCGGAGTTCTTGGACAAAGCGAATGCCTCCAGAAATGAGGACTAGGACAACGATGATAATAGAAGTCGTCGGATCCTCTTGACCTGGTTTTGCCAACCAGACATTGGTCACTAAGGAAATCACGGCGATAACCAGCAAGATGATTGTAAAAGGATTGATAATCGATTCGTAAATCTTTTTCAAAATCGAATCTTCTTGGCCTTTGGTAATCACATTTTCGCCATAGAGGTCACGATTTTTTTCGACTTGTTCCTCTATCAAACCGTTTAAACTAGTATGATAAAAAGTTAGACTCTCGTCTAAAGGGACTTGAATAGCTGTTGCTAATCTTTCTTTTGTAGTTTTCATTGGTTTCTCCTATCTGTATGAATGATGTGTTTCATACACAGAGACCAATCACTTTATAAGGGCAGAACGACACAAATCAGCGATTGGCTGTGTATGTGCGGTTCCGGATGGTCGTCAATTTGCATCGTCTGTCTCCTTTCTTTGCTTTAAAACAGTAGAAAATCCCACCATAAAATGGCAGGATTAAAAAACTAATTATCTGTTTTTCGTTCAAGCTTTAACTCCATAGGGCAATGAAATGAGCTTAGTCTTGGCCTTCGCGACCAGGACTGTTGACCAACGAGTAGTGTCTCCACTGCTTTGCGGTAGTCATCCGTATCCCTATGGTAGCCTCACCTACCGTTTTCGTCTTTCAGTATAAACCTTTAAAATTTAAAAGTCAATCATTTGAGTTGTTTAACTCTTAAATAACTATCAACTCTTTTGGAGCTAGGGTTAACAATTCACAACCTGTCTCTGTAATCAGAATATCGTCCTCGATACGAACACCATATTTGCCTTCGATATAGATACCTGGTTCATCAGTCAAGGCCATACCTGCCTTAATAGTTTCTGTAGAAGTCTGGCTAAAGTATGGTTCCTCATGGATATCCAGTCCAATACCGTGTCCGATACCGTGGGTAAAGTAGTCGCCATAACCTGCCTCGATGATAATATCACGAGGAATTTTGTCAAAGTCACGGAAACCTAAGCCAGCCTTAGCTTGGTCAATCAAGGCTTGATTGGCTTTGAGAACCGTATTGTAAATCTCTGCCTGCTCATCGCTGACATGCCCCAGATAGATAGTCCGGGTCATATCACTGACATAGTGGTCATAAAGGCAACCGAAGTCCATGGTAATGGCTTCTCCTAGCTCAACTGGTTTGTGCATAGGATGAGCATGAGGTTTGGAAGAATTGATACCGCTAGCTAGGATCGTATCAAAAGATAAGCCAGATGCTCCCAACTCACGCATGCGGAAGTCAAGGAAGTTGGCAATTTCAATTTCAGTCTTTCCTGGCTTGATAAAGTCAAGCGCATCACGGAAAGCTTGGTCTGAGATAGAACAAGCCTTGCGAATAGCTGCAATCTCCGCCTCATCCTTAATCATACGAAGGCCTTCAACAAACTGAGTTTGTGGAAGCAAGTCTAACTCTTCAAAGGATGCCTGCATACGGTGGTAATAAGAGACCGAAATCTCATCCTCAAAACCGATTCGAGACAAGCCCATGTCCTTAACAATCCCTGCAATGACAGCCAATTCATCTCGGTCGGCCACAATCTCAAAACCACTGGTTTCTTGCTTGGCTGCGATGATATAGCGAGAATCTGTCACCAAGACCTGACGGTCACGGCTGATAAAGACTGTTCCATTTGAACCCCAAAAACCAGTCAAGTAGTAGACGTTTTTAAGGTTGTTGATAATGATGCCATCTAGTTCTTTTTCTTGCATTTTAGCGAGAAATGCTTGTACACGTTTATTCATGATGTAACTTTCCTTTCAAATAATGTCCTGTGTAGCTGGCTTCGTTGCCCGCTACTTCTTCTGGAGTTCCTGTTGCGATGATGGTTCCACCACCGACACCGCCCTCAGGTCCCAAATCAATAATATGGTCTGCTGTCTTTATAACATCCAGATTGTGCTCAATGACAAGAACTGTATTGCCATCGTCAACAAAGCGAGCTAAAACCTTGAGCAAGCGAGCGATATCCTCGGTATGAAGACCTGTCGTCGGCTCATCCAGAATGTAGAAAGATTTTCCTGTCGATCGTTTGTGAAGTTCACTAGCCAGCTTCATACGCTGGGCTTCTCCCCCAGAAAGGGTGGTAGCAGGTTGCCCCAATGTCACATAACCAAGTCCCACATCCTTGATAGTCTGAAGTTTACGTTGAATTTTCGGAATATGTTGGAAGAATTCCACCGCATCGTTGACCGTCATGTCCAAGACCTGTGAAATATTTTTTTCCTTGTAGTGAACTTCTAGGGTTTCACTGTTGTAGCGGGTTCCGTGGCAGACCTCACAAGCCACATAAACATCTGGCAAGAAGTGCATCTCAATCTTGATGATCCCGTCACCTGAGCAGGCTTCACAGCGACCTCCCTTAACATTGAAACTGAAACGTCCCTTTTTGTAACCACGAATCTTAGCCTCATTTGTCTGGGCAAAAAGGTCACGTATATCGTCAAAAACTCCTGTATAGGTAGCTGGGTTGGACCTCGGCGTTCGTCCGATGGGGCTCTGATCAATATCAATCAAGCGGTCTACATGCTCAATCCCTGTAATCGTTTTAAACTTACCAGGTTTGTCTGAATTGCGGTTGAGCTTCTGGGCAATAGCTTTTTTGAGAATGCTATTGATTAGGGTCGATTTCCCTGAGCCCGACACCCCTGTCACTGCGATGAATTTTCCTAGTGGGAAGCGAGCTGTGACATTTTGCAGGTTGTTCTCACGCGCTCCCGTCACCTCGATAAAACGACCATTACCAACACGGCGTTCTTCTGGTACTGGAATGGCACGTTTGCCTGACAAGTACTGGCCTGTGATAGACTTACTGTTACGAGCTACCTGTTTGGGCGTACCTGCCGCAACAATCTCCCCACCAAAAACACCCGCACCAGGACCAACGTCAATCAGATAATCAGCCTCACGCATGGTATCTTCGTCATGTTCCACCACGATAAGAGTATTGCCCAAGTCACGCATCTTTTTGAGACTGGCAATCAGACGGTCATTATCCCTCTGGTGAAGACCGATTGACGGCTCGTCTAGAATATAAAGAACACCTGATAGGTTAGAACCAATCTGGGTCGCCAAGCGAATACGCTGACTTTCCCCACCTGAAAGAGTTCCTGCCGAACGTGACAGGGTCAGATAGTTAAGACCCACGTTATTAAGGAAAGTCAAACGGTCCTTGATTTCCTTGAGAATGGGCCGAGCAATGATGGCTTCATTTTCAGAAAGAGTCAACTGACTGACTAATTCCAAGTGATCTGCGATAGACAGGTCTGAAATTTCTCCGATATGTAGCCCGTTCTCGCCACCCACACGGACAGACAAGGCCTGGTCATTGAGACGATAGCCGTGACAGGTTCCGCAAGTCAGCTCATTCATGTAGAGGCGCATTTGGGTGCGCGTGTAGTCACTATTGGTTTCATGGTAGCGACGCTTGATATTATTGACAACTCCCTCAAAAGGAATGTCGATATCGCGCACACCACCAAATTCATTCTCATAGTGGAAATGGAATTCCTTACCATCTGAGCCGTAGAGAATCAAGTTCTTATCTTCTTCTGACAAGTCCTCAAAAGGCTTATCCATATCCACTCCAAAGGCTGTCATAGCCTGCTCTAGCATGTTTGGATAGTAGTTGGATGAGATAGGATTCCACGGAGCCAAGGCTCCCTCACGTAAGGTTTTGCTGGCATCTGGTACTACCAAATCAGTATCCACCTCCAGCTTGATGCCCAAACCGTCACACTCACTACAAGAGCCAAAAGGAGCATTGAAAGAGAAGAGACGAGGCTCTAACTCTGGAACAGTAAAGCCACAAACTGGACAGGCATAATGCTCAGAAAACAACAACTCAGAGTCGTCCATAGTGTCGATAATGACATAACCTTCTGCAATACGAAGGGCAGCCTCAATGGAATCAAAGAGACGACTACGAATGCCCTCCTTGATGACAATACGGTCAGCCACGACATCGATATTGTGTTGCTTACTCTTAGACAACTCTGGCACTTCGGTTACATCATAGACTTCACCATCCACACGGACACGAACATACCCATCTTTCTGAACCTTCTCAATAACACTCTTATGTTGGCCTTTTTTCTTGCGGATGACAGGGGCCAAGATCTGCAAGCGCTGGCGTTCAGGCAATTCTAAAACCTTATCCACGATTTGCTCCACAGAAGAAGCCTTGATAGCTCCATGCCCGTTAATACAGTAAGGCGTCCCCACACGTGCGTAGAGGAGACGCAGATAGTCATTGATTTCAGTCGTTGTTCCCACCGTCGAGCGAGGATTTTTACTAGTCGTTTTCTGGTCGATGGAAATAGCGGGGCTGAGACCATCAATAGCATCTACATCAGGCTTCTCCATATTCCCCAAGAATTGACGAGCGTAGGCTGACAAACTCTCCACATAGCGACGTTGACCCTCCGCATAGAGGGTATCAAAGGCCAGACTGGATTTCCCTGAACCTGACAAGCCGGTCACGACAACCAACTTGTCTCGTGGAATTTCCACGTCAATATTTTTTAAATTATGGGCACGCGCCCCATGAATGACAATTTTATCTTGCATCTTTGTTCTTTCTAGTCCATTATTGCTTACCATTATACCAAAAAAAGTGAGATTCTATTACCCAAAAGGCCGATTTTGTAGTATAATAGTACGGTGTGAAAAAATCTGAAAAATGAGAAAGGATAAGGGATATGAAACAAGTTTTTCTCTCTACAACAACTGAATTTAAAGAGATCGATACGCTTGAACCGGGTACTTGGATCAATCTCGTCAATCCGACTCAAAATGAATCACTCGAAATCGCTAATGCCTTCGATATCGATATTGCCGACCTTCGAGCACCGCTCGATGCAGAAGAAATGTCTCGTATTACAATTGAAGACGAGTACACCCTGATTATCGTTGACGTGCCAGTCACAGAAGAAAGAAATAATCGCACCTACTACGTAACCATCCCGCTTGGTATTATCATCACAGAGGAAACCATTATCACTACGTGTTTGGAACCATTACCAGTCCTCGATGTCTTTATCAACCGTCGATTGCGTAATTTCTATACCTTCATGCGTTCGCGTTTTATCTTCCAGATTCTCTATCGCAATGCAGAGCTTTACCTAACAGCCCTTCGTTCGATTGACCGTAAGAGTGAACAAATCGAAAGTCAACTGCATCAATCAACTCGTAATGAAGAATTGATTGAGCTCATGGAATTGGAAAAAACCATCGTCTATTTCAAGGCCTCCCTCAAAACAAATGAGCGTGTGATTAAGAAATTGACCAGCTCAACTAGCAATATCAAGAAATACCTTGAGGACGAAGACCTGCTTGAAGATACCCTGATTGAAACCCAACAGGCTATCGAGATGGCAGACATTTATGGAAACGTCTTGCATTCTATGACAGAGACCTTCGCCTCTATCATTTCCAACAACCAGAACAACATCATGAAAACCTTGGCCCTTGTGACCATCGTCATGTCCATCCCAACCATGGTCTTTTCTGCCTACGGGATGAACTTTAAGGATAATGAAATCCCCCTAAACGGCGAGCCAAATGCTTTCTGGCTAATCGTCTTTATCGCCTTTGCTATGAGTGTCTCGCTCACTCTCTATCTCATCCATAAAAAATGGTTCTAAGAGGAGTTCCTATGTCTCAGATTGATCTACAAAAATTAACTAATAAAAACCAAGAGTTTGTCCACATCGCTACCCAACAATTCATCAAAGATGGAAAAACAGATGCTGAAATCAAGGCTATTTTTGAGGAAGTTATTCCCCAAATCCTTGAGGAGCAAGCCAAGGGTACGACTGCTCGTTCCCTCTATGGCGCACCAACTCACTGGGCTCATAGCTTCACTGTCAAAGAGCAGTACGAAAAAGAGCATCCAAAAGAAAATGATGATCCAAAACTCATGATTATGGATTCAGCCCTTTTCATCACTAGCCTCTTTGCCCTCGTCAGCGCCCTCACAACCTTCTTCTCGGCAGATCAAGCTATCGGTTACGGTTTGATTACCCTCCTATTAGTTGGACTGGTTGGTGGATTTGCCTTCTACTTGATGTACTACTTCGTTTACCAATACTATGGACCAGATATGGACCGCAGTCAACGTCCACCTTTCTGGAAATCTGTACTGGTTATCCTAGCATCTATGTTCCTTTGGTTGCTTGTTTTCTTTGCAACAAGCTTCCTACCAGCTAGCCTTAACCCAGTACTTGCTCCATTGCCACTAGCTATTATCGGAGCAGCCCTCCTAGCCCTTCGCTTCTATCTCAAGAAACGCTTGAACATCCGCAGCGCAAGTGCAGGACCAACACGTTACTAAGAAAAGGAAAGAGCTATGGCATATAGTCAATCTTTAGCTCAGCAGATTCGAAAAATTCTAGCGCTCAAACTTCCTCCCCAAATTTTCGAAGAAGAGCTAGAAGAAAAGAAGCTGTTTGGTGGCCTGGCCTTTATGATTCGTGGTAAAATGGTCCTTACTGTCAGTTCCAGAAAGGATGAACTGGTTATGGTCAGAATTGGCAAGGAAATGGAGAAGCAAGTTCTACCCCGAACAGGAGCTCATACTACATTGATGAGGGGGCGCCTTTATCATGGGTATATAGACTTAGATATAGAAGGCCAAAAAGAATTGCCTTACTGGATTGATTTGGCTCTCTCCTATAATCAAGAGTTGACCAAGTAACTCATATCTAGCGAGATTACTGATTAGAAAACGAAAAGCAACTGCACCAGCGGTTGCTTTTTCACTTGCTTGCCTACAAGCTTCCCTCTACCCTTTTCCCTATAGTTTTCTCCCATCTTTTATGATAAAATAGGCTCAATCAATTTCTAGGAGGAAGAAATATGGTTTCTACTATTGGTGTTGTTAGTTTATCTAGTGGCATTATCGGAGAGGACTTTGTCAAACACGAAGTGGACTTGGGTGTCCAACGTCTCAAGAACCTGGGACTCAATCCTACCTTTTTGCCTCATTCGCTAAAAGGATTAGACTTTATCAAGGACCATCCTGAAGCTCGTGCAGAGGATTTGATTCATGCCTTTTCTGATGATAGCATCGACATGATCCTATGCGCCATCGGTGGAGACGATACCTATCGCTTACTACCTTATCTTTTTGAAAATGACCAACTACAAAAGGTTATCAAACAAAAAATTTTTCTTGGCTTCTCGGATACAACCATGAACCATCTCATGTTGCATAAACTAGGAATCAAAACTTTTTATGGTCAATCCTTCCTAGCAGACATTTGTGAATTGGACAAGGAAGTGCTGACCTATAGCCTCCACTACTTTAAAGAATTGATTGAGACGGGAAGAATCTCAGAAATCCGCCCTAGTGACGTTTGGTATGATGAAAGGACTGACTTCAGTCCCAAGGCTCTGGGGACACCTCGTGTCAGTCATGCAAATACTGGTTTCGAGCTGTTGCGGGGAAATGCCCAGTTCGAGGGAAAAATCCTCGGTGGTTGCCTCGAATCCCTCTACGATATCTTTGACAACTCTCGATACGCAGATAGCACGGAGCTCTGCCAAAAATACAAACTTTTCCCTGACTTGTCAGACTGGGAAGGAAAAATCCTCTTGCTAGAAACAAGCGAAGAAAAGCCTGAGCTGGAAGACTTCAAAAATATGTTGCGGACTTTAAAAGACACTGGTATATTCGAGGTCATCAGTGGACTCTTGGTCGGAAAACCTATGGATGAAACTTTCTATGACGACTATAAAGAGGCACTATTGGATATTATTGACAGCAATATCCCGATTATCTATAATCTAAATGTCGGCCACGCAACTCCAAGAGCAATTGTACCCTTCGGAGTTCACGCCTATGTAGATGCAAAGGAGCAAATCATTCGCTTTGACTATAACAAAAAATAAATAGTTTCTCTATTTTTGTGCTTTTGTATTCGTTTTCGTTACAATTTGTATCTGAATTTATTGCATTTCGCTAATTTCTATGATATCCTTTTGAAGGAGGTGTATATGACAAAACAAAAAATTAATCGAATCGTAGGTTCTATTGGTGCCTTTATTGGAATTATAGTATTTATTGCCTACATACCTCAAATTATCGCTAATTTACAGGGAAATAAAGCTCAACCATTTCAACCTTTATCAGCTGCTATATCTTGCTTAATCTGGGTTATTTATGGATGGACAAAGGAACCTAAGAAGGATTGGATACTAATCATTCCAAATTCAGCTGGTGTTATTTTAGGTGGAATCACTTTTTTGACTTCACTCTAACAAATCTAATAGTATATATAAAAAGCTGGGAAAAATTTCTCAGCTTTTTTCTATATTCTCAGATATGCTAGTTACCTGTACATACTAACGACCGCTTTTCCACTCACAATCATTCTCATGGTCATCAACTAGCCCTGCAGCCTGTAGAAAAGACAAGACGGCGACTGGTCCTGTGAACTTGAAACCTCGTTTTTTGAGATCTTTGGCTAATTTTTCAGACAAAGCTGTTTTAGCTGGGGCTAGGCGGTAATCGGGAACATCATTAACGACAGTTTTCCCCTCAACAAAGGACCAAAGATAGGCATCAAAAGAGCCATATTCTTCCTGTAGTCGTAAAAATGCTTGGGCGTTAGCGCGTGTAGCAAAAATCTTGGCTCTATTTCGGATGATGGCTGGATTCTCCAGCAAGTTTTCCAATTCGGTATCAGTCATCTCTGCGACCGCTTGAATTTGATAGCCATGAAAGGCTTCTCGGAAAGCATGTCGTTTGTTGAGCACCGTTTCCCAAGACAGGCCTGCCTGATAGGTTTCCATACACAACAACTCAAACAATGCTTGGTCATCATGGAGGGGCTGACCCCATTCCTCATCATGATAGGCAATGTAGAGCGGATTGGTCATCTTGACCCACGAACAACGTTTTGTCATGCTCTGCTCCTATTTGACCAACATTTTGAGGGCAGACTTGATATAGTTCTCAGCTGTATCTGTCGTTCCTTCAAAGAATTTTTTGATTTTCTTGAGCTCAGCTGCCTTGTAGCCCAGTGCCAACATGGCTTCCATAGCTTCTTCCAATTCTTGGTTTTCAGCGCTAGCTTGCACTGCTACCTTGGCAGGAAGGTCATCTCCTGAAACTACTACCTTGCCTTCCAAGTCCAGCACCATCTGCTGGGCTGTTTTCTTGCCAATTTTAGGGAACTTAGTCAAGTAGGTGATGTTCTTGGTTTCAATGGCTTGAACCAAGCCAGCATTGTCATCAGCAGCGATAATAGCCAGAGCTGATACAGGGCCAATCCCAGAAACCGAAATCAGACTGAGAAAGAGCTTTTTCTCATCTTCTGATCGAAATCCATAAAGTAGATGAGCGTCCTCACGTACGACTTGATGCACATAAATTCGAGCTTCTTGATTGACCTGTCCTGAATAGGCATAAGGATTGGCCACATGCAGGATATAACCGATACCGTTGACTTCAAGAACAATGTATTTAGCAGTGATTTTGGTAATGATTCCTTTTAGATATTCGTACATAGTCTTCCTTTTAGTTTAATATTTCCCCAACTCACGGAGACTGGTGTGATTTTCCTGAATACGTCGGAACATCTTTTCCATATCCGACTTGGTAAAATGCACCAAAACAGGACGTCCATGGGGACAGTTATAGGGATTGTCACACTGAGAAAGCTGATAGAGGAGCTGTCTAGCCGAATGGTCATCGATACGATGGTTGGCCTTGATAGATCGCTTGCAGGACATCATAATAGCCAGCTCTGCTCGGTATTTCTTGATAGAAACTTCCTTGGTCAAGAGTAGCATATCACACATCTCATAGATGCCTGATTCAATCTCTTCTTCTGCCATCCAGATAGGATGTTCACGTAGAATAAATTGATTTTCTCCGTACTCTGCTAGAAAGACGCCCACTTCCTCCAAATGTGTCATTCTTTCCTTGAGACGGAGGGCATCATCCGCTGGAAATTCAAAGATATAGGGTACTAGGAGTTGCTGCTGGCTCTGGTCAACATCGCCAATACTTTCACGGTATTCCTCGTACTTGACCCGTTCCTGAGCTGCGTGTTGATCTATGATGTAAAGCCCATCTCGCCCTTGGGCAAAGAGATAAGTCCCGTGCATCTGCCCGAAAAATTCCAACTCTGGGAAGCTTGATGATTCTTCTCGCTCCAGCTTGTCATAAGCCTTATCAAGACTAGCTAGATCCAACTCAGGATGGTCTAGTTGGTCATAGTTAGCAGGCTTTCTCTCTGCAAAATGCAGTTTTGCTGGCTTAGTCAACTGGTCCAATGTTTCCTTGGCAAACAGGGTTAAGTCCTGTCCTTCATCAGTCAATTCCACCTGATAATCAGCCACCTCAGCTTGACTAGGTCTTGTCGGCTCAGTTTTCTCATAGTAGAGCGTATTTTCTTTGAGTGGGAGAATGGTCTGCTCCACCTTTTGACGATTGCGCACAGTCGATTTGGCAAGATTTTCCAAGGCATCAGGTATCAAAGTTTGCTCCTTGAGACTATTTGCAATGGCTTCTGAGACCAAGGTCATCAGTTCCTTTTCCTTGGAAATCCGCACTTCTTGCTTGGTTGGGTGCACATTGACATCCGCTAGATAAGGGTCGATATGAATGTGAATGACAGCCAGTGGAAAACGGCCTACCATAAGCTTACTGCCATAGCCGTCTAGAATTGCACGATTGAGTAGGAAATTCTTGATATAACGACCATTGATGAAGAGACTGATATAGTTGCGGTTGGCTCTAGTCAACTCAGGCAAGGACACAAAACCTGAAATTTCGAAATCTAGGTCAGAATTCTCAATTTCAATCATCTTCTTGGCACTCGCCAAACCGTAAATCCCTGCGATAGCTTGGCGCAATTGACCAGTCCCAGCTGTCCGCGTCATCTCCTTGCCATCACTGATTAAACTAAACGAAATTTCAGGATGGGCCAAGCCCAGACGATTGACAATATCAATGATATGAGACAACTCCGCTTGCTGGCTCTTCATATACTTGAGGCGGGCAGGCGTGTTGAAAAAGAGGTCCTCCACACAAACCTTGGTTCCCACAGGACTAGTCGCTGGGATAACTTCTTCAACTTCTCCCCCACGCGCGACGAGCTTGGTTCCATGACTTGCACCATCCACCGCCGTCAAAAGGGTCAAAACACTAACAGAAGCGATAGAAGGCAAGGCTTCACCACGAAAACCAAGCGTCCGAATCCGAAAGAGATCTGCCTGATTTTTTATCTTACTGGTCGCATGACGACGCAAGGCCAATTCCACCTCATCGTGGGCAATTCCATGACCATTATCTGTGATTTGGATTTTCTTGAGACCAGCTTCCTCAATCTCAATGATAATCTGACTAGAGCCCGCGTCAATGGCGTTTTCTACTAGCTCCTTAACAACGCTAGCTGGACGCTCGATAACCTCTCCAGCTGCAATCTGGTTTGCCAGCACCTCTGGCAATTCAATAATATGAGACATCTTTCAGCCCCTTTCCGTATCTATTTTCCTAGAAATTGATTAGTGCTATTATACCATATTTCAGAAAGGACAGAAAAGCAAGCGCCACATAGGAGTAAAATCCCGCCACATAGACAAAGTCCCTTGCCAGGGGGCATAAAATAGTGGTATACTCAATAAAAATCAAAGAGCAAACTAGAAAGCTAGGTGCAGACAGTACTTTAGTACGGCAAGACGACGCTGACGTGGTTTGAATTTGATTTTTGAAGAGTATTAATAAAGATGTACAAGAAGTGAGATTAATTTTGTATGAAAAACAAGGAGAGAAGTTTATGAAAATAGAACTACAGATTAGTGAAACTTACAAGGAGGAAAAGCTGATTGTCCAAGCACCTCAAGAAACCGATAAAATCCAGAAAGTCATCGAGTTCGCAGAAAATCTGGACCAAAAAGAAACAATCAAAGGAAAGATTGATGATCAGGTCTATCTCGTTGAGATTGGTAAGATACAGCGCTTCTATATCGAGAATCGGAAGGTTCTTGCAGAAACGGCTAGCCAGACCTACAATATTGATTTACGACTCTATCAGGTTCTTGAAATTCTGCCAACCAATTTTATCCAAATTTCCCAATCAGAAATCATCAATATCAACTCCATCTCTCATCTCAAGCTAACCCCAAACGGCCTAGTAAAAATTTTCTTGAAAAACGAAAGCTTCACCTACTCTTCACGCCGTTACCTAAAAACCATCAAGGAGAAATTAGAACTATGAAAAAACAAGTATTTCACGATGCTGCTGCTGGTGTTCTTATCGGCCTCATCCTCTCTATCATCTTTTCACTCATTTATGCACCAAATACCTACGCACCACTAAGTTCCGACTCTCTCATCGGCCAAGTGATGGCTCAACATCAGGTTCACGGTGCCTTGGTCTTGCTCTACTGCACACTGATCTGGGCAGCTATCGGTATTCTCTTCAACTTTGGCAACCGCTTATTCAGCCGTGATTGGAGCTTGCTCCGTGCAACTCTGACTCATTTCTTCCTTATGCTAGTAGGATTTATCCCATTAGCGACCCTAGCAGGTTGGTTCCCCTTCCACTGGATTTTCTACCTCCAACTCATTATCGAGTTTGCGATTGTCTACCTCATCATTTGGACTATTTCCTATAAAAGAGCATCAAAAAAAGTAGACCATATCAATCAACTCTTGAAGCATAAAAAGTAAGAGTGCTGATAAAACCACTTGGAATAATAAAAAAGTCAAGCCTAAGCTCAACTTTCCAACTCATACAAATCTGCGATAATAGCTGCGACACGTTTGATATCTCCCAGCATGCCTCGCATTTCAAAGTCAGCCAAGACAGGGAAACCAAAACGTTGACTGTATTGCTTAGCTGTCAAGCAGTATTGGTTATTAAAGTTACGATTGCCTGAACCAACTACGCCAAAACACTTACTAGCATTGTCACCATAAGCGATAAAATCTCCCACTGGCGTTGTCAATATCTCAACATCTCCGTTATCCACGCCATTCCCACCTTCTAGGTAAGTCGGCAAAAAAGCAACATAGGGATGGTCCATTTCATAGAAATCTTGGCCTTCTTTGACCAAATCTTTTATATGAATCTTTTGAACCTCAATTCCCTCGTACTGGGACAAGAGATAGTCTTTCAAGCGCGTCACAAAACTTTCAGTATTGCCACTCAGACTAATATAAACTAAAGAAATTGTCTTCATATGTACCTCCATGATTTTATTTTTAATCGAAAAAGAACTACCAAGATTGTAACTTGATAGTTCTTTTTTGTCAATACTTAGGCAAGTTCTTCTGTTTCCTCTTCTTCAGCCAAGGCTTTTTGCTGACGCCATATCTTGTAGAAGACAAGGGCTAGGAAGAGAACATTGATGACGATATAGAAAATGCTGACAGCTTTTGAACCAATACCCATTGTCAAACGAATAGTTTCATCTTGAACCAGCTGCAAAGCGTCTTGTAAAGTCACATAGGTATAAATCGAACCAATAATGGCTAGCAAAACATAGCCGACATAAGTATAGTTTGCATACTGCAAATTCTTACGAACAAGGAATACAATCGCTACTACCACTAAAATAGCAGATAGTACAACCAAGGCCACATTAAAAATAGAATGAGATGCTTCTGCCACTCTATAGCTAAAATTAATGCTATCTTCTACCTGCTGAGCACTGACCCCTGCAACTTGTTTTTGAGCAGCACGAAGGACTTCTTTACTAGGCAAGGGCTTCAAAAGTTCAAACAGAGACGTAGCTGAAATAAGGGCAGACAAGATGAGCAAGACCCATAGATAGATTGGTTTCTTTTTCATAATAGAACCTCCTGATATTATTATCGATATTATAGCACCTTTTGTAAAAGAATACAAATATTATAGTGTAGTTTCTACCTGTTTTCGGTAGGCTTTTGGCGATTTTCCGCACAATTTTCGGAACACTTTATAGAAATATCCAACATTACTGTAACCAACAGCATAACAAATATCTTCAATACTGTCACTAGTTGAAAGTAAAAGTTGCTGAGCGGCCTTAATGCGTTGTTTATTTAGTAACTCTGCGAAGGTCGAATTGGTTTCTCGCTTAATCAACTGCCCCAGATAGACAGGATTGATAAAGAGATCCTTACTGATATCCTTGAGGGAAAGTTCTTTTTGATAATCACGCCCAATGACTTCTAGCACACTGACCACATTCTCATTCATACGATATTGCCCAAAGAATCGGGTCAGAGTTTCCTTGATATAAGGAACCAGTTCATCGAATGATTGAATAGCATGAATCGTTTTGACAATATCCGTCAAATCATCAGCTTTGAGATGCTCAAATAAATGGAAGACATCCATGACAAACTGGATAAAAAGCTGTTTGGTAATCGGAACACGCGGCGTATTTTCAAGAACCACCTTCTCCAAAAGGTTCAACTCTTCCACGATTTGATTGAGATTTCCCTGAATGATAACCCTATAAATCGGTTCGTAATAGGCAAAGAGACTCTCAGACTGTTTTAGATTTACAGAACCGTAAAAGAGGGCTTTCTCAGCATTCAACTTCCAGCGTTCAAAGTGTTCTTGATAAGGAGCTTCAAAGGGAGTAACGACTAAACCATCTAGGGGTTTATCAGAAATAAAAATCTGCCAGTCTTGACCCAAGACATAGTAGGGAATGGTAAAAGATCCTTGTTTTTCCTTGGATAGGCCTATCCACCAATTCTCCTCACCTCCTAGATAACTAACAAATCCAGCCTCATCTAAATCTTGACTAAGGGTCTGACTTTTCTTTCCTCTCTCGCCGAGCTGACCTGCAATCTTCTCCAGCAGATTTCCCAACTCTACCTTATCAACAGGTTTGACCAAATAGTCCACCACACTAAGGTTCATGGCTCTTTTTACATAATCAAACTCCTGATAACCCGAGAGAAGGATATAGGCAATATCTGGTAAGATTTCTTTCATCTCCCGAATCATATCAAGCCCTGTTTTATCGGGCATATTGACATCTGAAATGATGACATCGACAGGATTTTCCTGAACATATTCTAGGGCTTCATCGGCATGACTGGCTGTTGCGACGACCTCCATATCCCACTTATCAAAGGGAATCAAACGTTTCAGACCTTCTGTCACCATGTACTCATCATCTACTAATAATACTTTATACATTTTCTCCCTTTCTACTCATCTTGAATTGTAATGCGATACTGAACACCTGCTTGCTCTGCAGACTCTATAGTAATGGCATAGCGATTCCCAAAATAGAGCACAAAACGCTCATGGACATTGACGATCCCGATGGACTGCCTTTTTTCACTGTAGCTGGCTTGGTGTTCAAAATGTCTCTGACTTAACTTTTCTCGGATATTTGCCAGTTTTTCAGCCGACATACCACGGCCATTATCTACCACTAAAATTTCCACAAAACCATCCTGTTTAAGCGCCTTGATGCTAATCACATTATCTGTCCGTCTGTGGTCAACACCATGCGCGAAATAATTTTCTACTAGCGGTTGCAAGGTAAACTTAGGAATCTTCATATTCTCTAACTCTGGATCTATCTTGAAACCATAGGCAATGGACTTGGGATAGCGAACCATGCAGAGATAGCTATATTTACGGCAAAATTCTAATTCCTGTTTGAGAAGAGTTTCTCTTTCGTCGGAAATATTGTTACGCAAGAGACTACTGAATTCATAAATGATATCTGCCAACTCATCTTGACTCTGCATAACTGCATACATGCGCAAGAACTCCAGCGTATTATACATAAAATGAGGATTGATTTGAGCTTGTAGGGCTCGCATATTGGCATCCTTTTGACTGAGCTCTAGCTGATAAATATCATGGATATTCTTTTCCAAGCGATCCAACATATCATTGGTGGTCTCTGCGATTAGGAGCAATTCCTGATCCTTTTCAAGCGTATCAATGCGAAGACCTTCTTGTCCTTGGGCAATAGCTTGGATGGAATCCACCAGATCCACTACCTGCTTTTGATAATTAGCAAAAGTCTTCCTCAAAGTCAGATAGAGAATAACAATAAAGAGAAGGCTCAAGCCCACAATCAAAGCAGAGCTGGTCACCGTTCCTTGTAAAACAAAGTTTTTGGGAACTGCCACCTGAACCTGATAGCCATGAGATGTCACACCAACAAACCAGTTTTCATGCTCCCTATTGACTCTCTCACCAATATGAAAAATCTCCGTATCAAAAGGCGATGTCACAGTAACAGCCATCGGGATATGACCTCGGGTATTGTCTACAGCATGGTATAAGATTTCTGGATCCAAGGAAATATAAACAACCCCTATAGATTGATCCGTCGCTGGATCTAAAATAGGAACTCCAAAACTATTGGCCTCTGGTTTAAAGCCTTCCGCAAGTACCGAATGACCACCTCTCTCATTTCTGCTCGAAACATAGACTTCTTTAAAGTCCTGCAAGACGATTGCAACACCCGTTATATAGTCATTTTGGACATAAAGATCATCAATATTTTCATACAGAGAAATAGAAGTTGACGAAGCTGCTTGATGCTCCAACAGCCAATAAAAATACTCAGAAGTTGACAAGCTAAAGTACTTATAAACCCCTTGTATCCGGTCTTGATTGGCTACTAAATCTTGCGCTAGCTGGGCTGACTCGCGATAATAATATTCCACCTCTTCGACTGTTCGAGTGGTTACACGCTGGGCTACTCTTTGAGCTTCCTTTTCCCGTGAATCCCAGTCAGCGTAAGAGAGTAAGATTGCAAAACTCGCAATAATAATCATCATAACTGAACTGTAGGTTCTTAGAAGCGTATGTAGCCAAAACTGCTTCATTCTATTTTGTCGCCAATTTTTCATGGATACTTTCATAGACCGGTTCCAACATATCACTGATAAAGAAATGCCACATCCCAATTCCTACAAAGAAAAGTAGGGCAGGCATATAGTAACCAATTGCCACAAGTAGCACTGTCCCAAGGAGAACCTTGGCCACAGCCGCTAAGCTCATAAAGATGCCAATCAAGGATAGTTTGAGACTATTTCGATAGGACAAATCAAAATAAACTTGTAATTTCAAATATACTGTATAAGCCAAAAAGATCAGGGCAACTACTAAGACATTCAAAAAGGTCGCAATCAAATGAATAATAGTCTGATGAGGCAATTGCACCAAGAGATACAGGCCATAGACCAAAACTAGATCCACCCCTAAAAAGCTATAGAAAATCAGGTTGCTTGAGACGAAATTTTGCTTATAAAGAGACCACGCCTCCTTCAAACTGTATTCCCGAAAGCTATAACCATGTTCTGCATATAGGCTCATCAAGGTGGCACTAGCCGGCGCTAGACCAAGGATAATCCCTCCCACCAAGGTTAATAGCCAAAAGAAGGCTGTCGCAATTATCCCTAAAAAGAAACGATTAAAGACAAAGTCTAAAAATCTCCCCATGATATCCTCCTAAAAATAACTATGAAACTATTATATCATATTTCAAGCGTTTTCAAAAACTTCTAGTATCCATTTACAATCCCACCAAACCATGGTAAAATGAGAATTGTGAAAAAATTATCAGGAGACAATTCATGAAGAAATCTATCTTAACTACACTGCTTTTTGCAGTTCTTTACTTCCTCTGCATGGGGATTGGTGTCCTTTTGGGAAATCTCTTTGACCAAACTGGAAACATGTTTTATGCACCTGCCTTTACTGCCCTTGTCGGCGGTAGCATCTATATGATCCTAGTCGCAAAAGTTCCGCGCTTTGGAGCCATTACCACTATCGGCCTTGTCATTGCCCTCTTTTTCTTGGGAACTAAACACGGTGCCGGCGCCTTTCTTCCTGGAATTATCTGTGGCCTCCTAGCAGATGCAGTAGCTAACCTAGGAAAATACAAGGACCAAACAAAGAATTTCCTTTCTTTCCTTATTTTTGCCTTTAGTTCAACAGGTCCAATCTTGCTTATGTGGATTGCGCCCAAAGCCTATATGGCTACCCTTCTGGCAAGAGGGAAATCCCAAGAATATATCGATCGTATCATGGTTGCGCCAAATCCTGGAACCATCCTTCTATTTGTCGCAAGTGTTATCATCGGAGCCCTAGTAGGTGCCTTGATTGGACAAGCCTTGAGTAAAAAATTTGCCCAGAAAATCTAGTCAATAAAAAAGAGCCAGACGGCTCTTTTTATTTATGGCTCAAGACTTAGTCAAGAAGTCTCCCAAGAATTGGATCGCAAAGATAATCAAAATGATAATGATGGTTGCCAAGATAGTCACATCGTGATTGTAGCGGTTAAATCCATAAGCGATGGCTACATTACCCATACCACCAGCACCAACCGCACCGGCCATAGCTGTTTCCCCAACAAGGGAAATCAAGGTCACAGTCGTCACACGAATCAAATCTGGAAGACCTTCTAGTAAGCCTTATCTTCCTAGGTTAAAATTTTTTACCTGAAAAACTTCTTTTTTCTAGGGATAAAATCAACCCTATCATACTCACTAGCAAAAACACCCACCAACAAAGCCTGATATCCTGTAAAGCTAAGAAGGAAAATACAGACATTCCCAAGGGTAATGTTAGGGAAAAAATCATACTCAAGAGATTATTACTTCTAGCTAATACATCCGCACTCAAATTCGACAGTAACAGAGTATCTAATTTAGGCATTGATTTCGACATCAAATACATGACAAAGGCTAAGCAGGCAACACCTACTAGAGGAGAGAACTCTAAAATATTAGCAGTAGCCAGCAAGACAAACAGAATTGCATTGAGCGATAGCAAACTTGAAAACGACAATTTCCCAAAATAATCATGGGGAGTTAGGCTACCAAGAATAGCTCCTCCCAAGCTAACACATTCAATTAAAAATAGGGATTGAGCATAGCTGAGATGATAGATAGTATGGTCTAATAAGTAAAAGTGATAAATACCTCCAACAGCTCCTCCCAAAGTATTCATTACCAAAATAACAAGAATAATTTTAAACAATGATTTACTTTCTCTCTGTCTAAATATGTCATCCATGTCCGTATAGATTGCCTTAACTTGTTGAAGTAAACTAATCGACTTATTCTCTACACTTACAGACAAATGCGTCAATTCTCTTCTATTTTTGAACAAAATGAGAGAAGATAGTAAAAAGAAACCAGCATTCACAATTGCAACAAAAGAAAAATTTTGGTGGCTTGTTGTGAGTAACCACACTCCTAAGGCTTGACCTCCTAGATTTGATAAATAGGAAACAAACTGAGTAAAGGAATAAGCTTCATAGAGCCTATCTTCCGAAATGTTATGCTGGATAATCGGCATACGAAGGCCTGCTGTATAATCTGATAAAATATCCGAACAGATATTAACCATACAGATAAAAGCAAACGTTACGAAGTTCTGGTCATGAATCACACTAGCAATCAAAAGAAATAGTAGACTTTGCACACAACCAACCCAGATAATTGCCCCTGCTTTATTCCGAGTATGATCCGCCTTAATCCCAACATAAAAAGTAAATAGGAAAGGTAAAATCGTAATCATATTCGCCATAAATACTGCTATATTTTTAAAGGGTAGACTCGCAGCATAAACGATAAATACCAGATTATAAATATAAGCTCCACTTGAGCTCAAAAATCTTGATAAGGTAAGTATTCTAAATAAATGATGTTTTAAAAATAATTTCATAGCAGACTTCCTTTGCAATCCAGTAAACTATCCATCTTCACTCTAGGAATAAGATTTTCTGTATTTGACTCCACGTCCTTTAGAATAGAACTAGTTATTAATAATTCTTTTGCTGCTACAATAAATTCATTATTAGGAAAATATTTGTTAACTGCTAACAGAGTATCTGCTAACCCAACCATTCCCATCCAATATCCAGAAAACTGAGCATACTCAACCAATATACTCGAGCTCAAATCCAAAATAATATCTTTGTATTTAAATGGATCAATATATAACAACATTCTTATGACCCCAGATGTTCCATCTAACAAATAAGGAGAAACTGTAGTGGTAGAATTTTTCAAAAACTTTCTACCACCTATGTCTAACAGATTAGATAAGACAATCTCAACACCTCTATTTATAGTATATCTACTGAAAGAAATTTTATGTAAAAAAATTAAAAATCCCGATAAACCATTTAAACCATAAGTATTAAAACTATCAAATATATCCAACGATTCATCAGAGATTATATCTATACTTTCTGTAAAATCAAATCTTGACTCTAATAAATTCAAAAATTCTTCATCGCTTAGTGGTATAAATTCTGTACTTGAGGGTGTAATGTTTGTTTCTTTCTGTCTCTCTGCATATATATTTGAAAATATTTTTTTAGCAATAAGTATATCTGGATTATCACTGAATAGATAATTTATTAGAACATCTATATTCGTTACTATTCCTTTTTGAAGAAGTAATTCTTTTACTTTATTAGTTTTTAAATCCTCTTCTTCTCTCAAGTGTAATCTCCCCAGTAAAAATAACATCAAGTTTGCAACTTTATAACAATCTGCTTTTTTACCTTCTATACAATTCCATTTTTTTAAACAAATGTCATTATAAATACCTACTATAGGAGATTCAGATGATTGATAAGAATTTTCTAAGTCAATAAAATACAAATCTAACATTTTTGTAATCATCATATTATCCGGATGAATATCATTCAACACAATATTCTCTTTATGAAAGTATTCAACCACTTCAATTATTTTTTCAAAAATTCTTAATAAAGTAAGAAAATTGGAGTAATTTTTAATAATGTCACTACTAGAATAAGAATATAAGTTATAATCATCTGCAAAATCTTTTAATGTGTAGCCGTCTATAAATTCATAAATAAAATATCCATTTGTCCATTCATTAATATTTTCAAGCGATTTGGGAATATATTGGGTTAGCTTCTTAGATAACTCCCACTCCCTTTCTCTAAATTCCCTCTTTTCTACATTTATATATGATAAAACGAAATTACGACATTCCTTTATCACAACTTTCCTATTGTATTTTTTTGAATTAGCTAAATAAATATTGCCACCATTACTAGACTTTATTATTGAATTTATTTCGTAATTATTAGACATATATGTATCTTCAAATATTTGAGGTTCTTGAATATCTTCAATCCATTTAGGTAAGTCAAAATAAGATTTTTGATAATCTTGCCAAACTTCCCCATTTGGTCCATACATACTAGGTAAGCCGTCAATTAAATTCGCTTCATTAACAATATTACATCCAAATCTGTAGAAAATATTATTTGAATTTTTATATTTTCTATCACTTAGTATATAAATACCTTGGAAATCACAAGGTATTTTTTGATAAAGCTTTTCAAGTAAATCTATACAGTGCTCTCTATTCTTTGGATAAATAGTTATAAACTTCCCTGATTCTGCAGATGATTCATTTTCTGAAAAATTTTTATAAATTTTATCAAAGTCAGACAAACATTTATACATAGTTCTTTCTCGTTCTAGCAACTTACTAACTATATCAAATACTTGTGTATAATTCTTTATAGTAGCAGAAATATGAATTTTAAAACCAAATTCTTCCAATTTATATAAATTATCATTATAGTATGTGAAGTCCATTCTATCCATAGTTCACCTTTTTATAAATAGATAAAGGAGTATGATATACAAATCTATACTCCTTATAAAATATTGCCAATCTGAGTTCATTATCCTTTATGAACTGAACATTTGTAAGTAGCTACAAATTCTTTGACTGGTTCTGCATGTTTTGATGCAGTCATTGCAAATTTTGTCATTTCTGTTACCTCCTTTGTTTTATGGAACCAGTATAACAAAAAAAGCGGGACTCCCCACTTTTTTGTAATATATTTTTCTGAAAATAGAAACTCTAGCTCCCAGATACTGCTAATTATCAATCCATCTACAAGCCTATTTATTTTTCGTCAATCGATGTAATGAGAATATATTACAAATCTTTATTTGAGAGCTGATTTGCAAAATAGTTTTCATAGTATCTTGCACCATCTACATACTCTAAATCTTGTAAGATTGTAATGCCTCTCTGGATTTTTTCAAGACCCTTATTTTTTACATTAAAAATAGTATCATAATACCCTTTAGCAATCATATAAATGATTTTAAGATAAGCTTGAGATTCTGGCAATTCTCGTTTTTCAATCTGAAAGATAAAATAATCTGCTTTTAATTTATCCTTTTCCTCTATCGCTTTAAAGAGTCCATTAATTAAAATGGTGTCAATACCAACTTTGTTACTAGGTAAAGAGCCTAATAAATCCGTCTTTTGCAACATCTCCCTAGAATATTTAAAATAGAGGGGCAGAGGAAACAAAGTAGAAATCGTTGAAAATAGTTCCAATTCATAATTTCCCCAGATGTCAATAGTAAAAAAATAGTCATAGAGAAAAGTCAGTTCTTCATCCGTTGCTCTTATTTCTGAATCAAAAAACACAAGAAGGCTTTTGATACGAATCATTTGTAAAAGATAGCTTGTTTCACCACTTGATCTATACTTTTGAGTCGTCTCTTCATACAAGGAATGGAGAGAATCAATCCCTTCTCTATCATATAAATCCCAAAGATTTTCTTGAAAAGCCAAAACCTTTTTCTGAGAAAAACCACGTACCAAGTACATAAATTCATTCAAATCAGAGTGGATGTTATCTAAGGCAGTAATCAATTTCATAGATGATAGGTCTGCTTCTCCACGCTCAAATTTGCTCAGCATGGAATAAGTAAACTCTCCTCCCGTCGCCTCCTGTAGAGATACATTCCGACTCTTTCTCAATTCTTTAAAAACTTCTCCCAGATTTTGCATATTGACTCCCCACAATTCTTAACTCTCTTACTCATAAAAGTAACGGTTGATAGCAACCAGTACAGAAAATTTCAAGTCTTGACTATAACGACAACTCCTATGAATGATGTACAGATTGCCTAGATCTTTTTATTTATGGCTCAATTTCTTGGTCAAGAAGTCTCCCAAGAATTGGATTGCAAAGATAATCAAAATGATAATGATGGTTGCCAAGATAGTCACATCGTGATTATAGCGGTTAAATCCATAAGCGATGGCCACGTTACCGATACCACCAGCTCCAACCGCACCAGCCATAGCTGTTTCTCCAACAAGAGAAATCAAGGTCACAGTCGTCACACGGATCAAATCTGGCAGACCTTCTGATAGGTAGACACCCACGATATCCCAGAATGTCGCTCCGCTCGCTTGAGCCGCCTCAATGACACCACCATCCAGTTCAGCCAATACCACCTGTACTTGACGGGCAAAGAAGGCAAAGACTGCAAAAGATAGCGGTACGATAGCCGCATTTGGACCAATGCTTGTTCCTACGATTAGATGAGAGAAGGGTGACAAGACTGCCAAGAGAATGATAAATGGTACCGCACGGAAAATAGAGGTAATCTTATCTAAAATCCAGAAAACGACCTTATTTTCCAAGACACCACCTGGCGCTGTCAAGACAAGGAAAAGACCTGCCACTAGTCCCAAGAAACCTCCGATGATGAAGGAAAGAACTGTCATATAAAGGGTTAGGTAGATGGCTGTTCCCCAGCCTGCTTGACCAGCCCAGCCCATCTTATAGACATTTGGTAAATAGGTTTGAATCAATGATTCCATCTTACTGTCCTCCCTTCAATACTTTTAGTTGTACGCCTGCTTGACGAATGGCTTCTTGGGCGCCTGCCAAAGCTACTTTTTCACCTGACAAGACCACCACTAATTCCCCAACAGGAGTGCCATCGAGGATTTCGATATTTCCATAAAGGATATTAGCCGTTACTTGGTAATGCTTGTACAATTCATTCAAAAGTGGCTCGTCTGTTGAAGCCCCTGCATACTTGAGTTGCACCAAGAGACTGTTTTCAGACAAGTGTTCCACGATTTCTTGCTTCTCAATCTTGACCATGGCTTCATCAATACCTGTAGCTGTTGAGATAAAGTCTTGAGTCAAAGGTTGTTTAGGGTCTGAGAAGATTTCAAGGACGCTGCCTTCTTCAATCAAATGCCCATCCTGCATAACTGCCACACGGTTGGCAATGTCTTTGACAATCTGCATTTCATGCGTAATCAAGACAACGGTCAATCCTAATTTTTGGTTCAAATCTTGCAACAAGGCCAAAATCTGCTTGGTTGTCTTCGGATCGAGGGCAGAAGTTGACTCATCTGAAATCAAGATTTTTGGATCATTTGCCAAGGCACGCGCAATGGCCACACGCTGTTTTTGCCCTCCAGATAGTTGTGAAGGATAGTTTTCAGCACGATCCGCCAAGCCAACCAAGTCCAACAACTTAGCTACTTTAGCCTTCTTTTCTTCCTTGCTGAGTCCAGAATGTTTAAGGGCAAAGGCTACATTCTCCTCTGCTGTCTTTTGGCTCATCAGATTGAAATGCTGGAAAATCATCCCGATATCCTGACGTTTACGACGCAACTGCTCTGCTGTCAAGGTCACCTTGTCATCAAAAATCACATCATCGTCAATAGTAATTTTCCCTGCAGATGGCTTTTGCAAGAGATTAATCACCCGTACAAGGGTTGATTTCCCTGCTCCAGAATATCCAACGATCCCGTAGATATCCCCTTCTTGGATGTGAATGGTCACATCCTTGACCGCTGTGATGGTTCTCTTCTTTTGGTGAAAAGTCACATCGATCTGATCTAACTTGATAATATCTCTACTCATAGCTTCTAATCAGCTCCTCTACTAATTCAATATGGGTGTAGTAATCGGCGATTCGCACGTTCTCATCTCCACCGTGGTCTCGGCTATTGGCATTTCCTAGACCGAAGGCCACCATTGGCACCTCTAGGGCATCAAATACCGTATGCATAGGCCCTGTCCCAGCTGTCGTCGGCAAGACTGAGACGCCCTGTGGATAGAATTTCTTGGCCAACTCGATTACATTGAGAATGGCCGGCGCGCTCATATCGCTTCGATAGCTCATCTCTCCCAAGGTATAGTATAATTCTACCTTATCAAAGCCATTTTTGTCTAGCTGTTTCCGAATTTTTTCCAGAACATCATGCGGTTCTAGGCCAGGAACCAAACGAACTTCTAACTTAGCACTAGCTTCTGCAGGCAAAATCGTTTTAACCCCTTGCCCTTGGTAACCTGACTGAATCCCTTCGATATTAAGGGCTGGCTCGAAAAAGAAACGTTTTAGGAAGGCAGCGCGTTCCTCTTGTAAAAGAGGCAATTCCAAACCATAAATCTGGCTGATTTCCCCAGGATTGCGTTGGGCATAAGTATCCACCAATGCCAATTCCCGTTCATTTGGCTCTTGAACTTCTTCGTACAAACCTTCAACTAAAATACGGCCATCTGCAGCGCGAAGAGACTGTAAGGCTTGAAGGAGATACCAGGGAGCTGATTCCACAACCCCACCATAACTAGAGTGGATATCCACATCAGCACTTTTTACCTTGGCATCAAAGGTCACGATCCCCTTGTTGCCACCAGAAATTTCCAGCTGTTCCAAGGCATTTTTGGTTCCTTGTTCCCAGACCAACAAATCTGCTCCACGGAGTTTATCCGCATGTTTTTCCAGATACTTATCTAGATCTGTCGAAGCCGATTCCTCAGCTCCCTCCATGATAAAACTGATATTGACAGGCAAATCATCATGGTGCTGCATATATTTTCTCAAAGCACTCAAACGAGCCGTGATATGACCCTTGTCGTCGTCAACCCCACGTCCATACATGAAACCATTGCGCACAGAAAGAGTAAAGGGATCCTCTGTCCAGACCTGATCCCCATCCGCTGGCACAGTGTCATAGTGGTTATAGAAAATCAAGGTCTTAGCATCTGGGCGTGAACTCTTGAAATGCGCCATGACAAAGGGCGCCGTATAAGTCTCATCAATCTCCACTTCAGCCCCAACATGTTTGAAAATCTCACCCAGATAATTTGCGACTTCCTTAAGTCCAACCTGCTGGGCAAAGACCGATTTCTTAGAAATCAAGGTACGCAAAACCTCAAAATAATGCTGAGCTACATGATCCTTTTCAAATTTTTCAATCTGTTCTTGTTCGCTAGGAAAAACCATATTCTCTCTACCTTTCTATGAACTACTCTTCCTGACAATCCATGCTCTATACAAAAGCAAGAGGTGGAATTTTCTCTCCCACCTCCCTGTTTCTTATTACCAAACTGGTTGATCCAAACCGTCTGATGTTTCTTCGATAACTTTTTTCACGTCATCTGTGTGGTAAGCTGCGATTACTTTCTTGATAGCATCAGCCTTAGGTGATGTTTCCCAATCTTTTTTCGCAACGATGATGTTGTACCATTGTTTTGAATTTTCATCAGCTTGTTCTTTGAAAAGTGCTTTCTTGTAGTCCAATTTTGCTTCTGTAACGAAGGTATTGTTTACAACGGCAGCGTCAACTGATGACAATGAACGAGCTGTTTGGCTAGCGTCCAATTCAGTGATTTTCAAGTTCTTTGGATTTTCTTTGATGTTAGCAACTGTTGCAAGAGCAGTTCCAGAAACATCCAATTTAATCAAGCCAGCTGATTGAAGCAAGTAAAGCGCACGGCTTTCGTTTGTAGCATCGTTCGGTACAGCGATTTCTCCGTTTGCTGGGATTTCTTCTACTTTAGTGTACTTGTTGTCACTTCCATTCAAACCTGAGTAAAGACGGATTGGAGAGATGTAAGTATCTGCAATCGCTACAAGGTCTTTCCCGTTTTCTTTGTTCCAGTTGTTCAAGAAGTTGTAGTGTTGGAAAGCGTTCAAGTCTACTTCTCCATCAGCAGTTGCCTTGTTTGGTTGTGAGTAGTCTGTGAACTCTGTAAATTCCAAAGTGATACCGTCTTTTTTAACCAATTCTTGGATTTTGTCCCAACGTTTTTCTTCAGAACCGCTACGGTTAACAGTTGCGATTTTGATAGTTGTTGCATTGTCTGCTTTCTTTTCTGAGTTTCCGCAAGCTGCAAGAGCCAAACCTGCGACTGTAGCAAGGGCTGCTACACCAAGCCATTTTTTAATTTTCATGATTCTTTCTCCTTAAAAATAATACCGTACTAGTATCTCACAATTTGTTTGATTTCACAAATTGTTATTATGTAGTCAGATATATAGTTTAAAACTATATCCCTAAAAACTGAGAAATCACCCATCTTATTCAGAATGGATGATTTCAAGAAATTATTTAATATCAGCTTCTGCTGGTAGATAAGTGTCTCCGAAGAATTGTTTTGACAATTTTTCAAGAGTTCCGTCTTTGTAGAGTTCTTGGATACGTTTGTCTACAAATGATTTCAACTCATCTTGACCTTGAGCAAGAAGTGGGTAAACGTACGGTTGTTGGTCGCTTGGAAGTTCGATAACTTTCAAGTTGTCCAAACCTTGGTTCTTGATGACTGTTTCAACACCGATTTTATCAAAAATTTTATAGTCAAATTGTCCATCACTCAAACGTCCCATAATTTGTTGGAAATCTGCCTTAGTATAGTTCAGGATAGTTGGGTTATCTGCGTGTTGTTTGTTATATTCTTCCAACTGTTTAGCTGATGTAGTAGCTTGAACAATCTCTGTCGATTTTCCACCGATATCAGCGAGAGACTTGATACTAGAGTCATCTTTCTTCACTACAAGGACATTAGGGTTTTGGGCAATTGGTGCGGCATATAGGTATTTCTCCGCACGTTCTTTAGTGTAGCTAAGATTGTTGACAGCCATATTGTAACGGTCAGCGTCAAGACCAGCAAAGACACCTGACCATTCTGTCTTTTCAAACTTGACATCATATTTGTCAGAATCTTTAAAGATAGCGCGAACCACTTCAATCTCGTAACCAGTCAATTCGCCATTCTCTTCATAGATAAATGGTTTTGGCGAGCCATTGGTTGCAACGATAATTTCTTTCTTGCTAGCTGCTTCTCCTTCTTTCTTAGCACCACCTGAGCAAGCTGCTAACACACCTGCAGCAACAAGAGCAAGGGCCGCAAGAGATGAGTATTTAACGATTTTTTTCATGTCATTTCCTCCAAAATAGAATACCTTATAATCTTAACAGAAAAAGAGCATTTACGCCATTATATGATATCTATCTCTGTGATAGGTTTTCTTTATGGCTGATTTAAAAGACCAAACGCAAGACGGCAATCAAGACCACTCCAAAGAGAACTGTTCCGACTAGATTACGGTAGCGAAAGGCTACCCAAGCGGTTGGAAAGACTGCCAAGAAGTCTAGCCATTTGATTTGAGGAAGACTGCCAACCTTGCCTGTCACTACACTTGAAAGAATCAAGGCAAAGATAATAGAAACGGGCAAGAACTTCAAAAAACGTTCAACAATTGCAGGCAAGCCCTTATACTTGACCAAGATGAAGGGAATCATACGGGGAATCCAAGTCACCAAGCCAGAGAAAATAACTGCTAATAAAAGATACTTACTGACCATCTAAAACCACCCCCATTGTACAACCTAGCAAGGTCGCAAACAGAACAGCTAGCGACTGAGACACCACTGTTAAGAGTAAAAAGAAGGACACCGCAACAACTGCTAGGATAATGAGCAGATTGCGGACAGGAATCCGTCTTTGCATAATCTGGAATTGCGAAGCAAAAATTCCAATGAACATCCCAACCAGGGCAAAATCCAAGCCAAAGATTTCTGGATTTGGCAGCAGACCACCCAGAGCCGTTCCGACAACTGTTCCCACAAACCAAGCCACATAGCTGTTGAGATTGTTTCCGTGCATCCACATAGGATTGACCTTGTCTGTATGGGCTAACTCGCCCATCAAAACGCCATAAGTCTCATCCGTCAAGAGACTAGACATACCGATATTTTGCCAGAGACTGGTATGACGGAAATAGGTTGACGCATGCAAACTCAACAAAAAGAGACGCAAATTAATCAAAAAGACCGTCATAGCAATAGCTGCCACAGGTGCTTGAACCGCAATCAGTGCCAACATGGCAAACTGGGCACTCCCAGCATAAACAAAGAGGCTCATCAAGCCCATCTCAACAGGTGTCACATAGGGCGCACCAATAATCCCACAGGCCAAGCCAATACTGACATAACCAAGGGCCGTTGGCATGGCCGCCTGCGCCCCCTCCCAAAATCCTTTTTCTTTCATCTTTCTCCTCATATTGTCTTAATAATACTCAATGAAAATCAAAGAGCAAACTAGAAAGCTGGCCACAGGTTGCTCAAAACATTGTTTTGAGGTTGCAGATAGAAGCTGACGCAGTTTGAAGAGATTTTCGAAGAGTATAAGTAGGCTGAAAAGGCTCCAGCCATAGCATGGACTATTATAACACATTCAGGAAAGAGAAAAAAGTCTGCTGATTGTAATCAGACAGACTCCATTTTATTCTTATTTAATCTTGAAGAATTGAACAATTGCCACAATACCTTGATAAATAAAGACAAAGGCAATGGTGTAACTAATATAGAGACCGGTCATCAATGGGTGTCCCATCATGATTAAACCTGCTACGATTCCTAAAATCCCCATCCAAACTAGAGGGGTACCTACCGATTTATCCGTCTTACGAACCTTGAAACCAACGATAGTTTTTGTAATACCATTTGTCAAGGCCCATAAAGAAATGATAAATGGTACAAATGTTACCATTTCAATAAAGCTACCTGAGAACAAGGTAAGAGCGAGGATGAGGGTAACAATTCCTCCAAATAAATTCCAGCCATGCTTTTCTTCTGATTTGAAGTATTGTACAATCTCAGAAATCCCTTGAACTGCAAATACAAGTGCAAACCAGAAAGTCATGGAAGCCAAGCTAACAAGAGGATGTGCAAACATATTAAAACCTACAAAAACTGCAAAAATACCCGCAATTAGTAACAACCATTTCCAAATTTTCGACATTATTTTTCTCCTTTTTTAGAGGAATCTTCCTCTAGTATTCCATAAATCATCATATCCAAAACCTGTGATAATTGATGTTCATATCCTGAAACCAAGTCAGGCAAACTGCTATCTGACGAAACAGTTAAATAATAGGAACGAAACATATCCTGAATCAATCGCAGATAGTCCATAGCTCGTTTCTCATCAATATGCTCTTTCAGTTTGGATTCTGATATAAGTTTTTGACAAACTTGTTCATTCAAGTCCAAAAAGATAGCTTTCTGTGGTGCAATGTCTGCTTCCAATTCTTCTGGTGTCGCAATCATTGCCTCAAAGAAAATGTGGCTATGTTCTGGGTATTGCTGATAAAATTGGTGACGTCTTTCCATATAATCAGCTAAGGAGGGCACTTGACCTTCCACCCCCAGAAACACTGCCAAAGCTTTCTCAAAACTCTCCTGAAAACAAGTTAGATAGAGGTCTGATTTCCCTGAAAAATTATGATACAAAACTCCTTTGGAAATACCATCCACTTTACAAAGTTCATTGATGACAAAACCTTGATAGCCTTTTGTAGCAAATTCAAACAAAGCAGCGGTAATGATTTTCTCTCTTCGTAGTCTTGTTTTTTTCTTCTTTTCTCATGTATTTATCTCTACATTTTTTAATTATAAACCGATTGGTCTGAAATGTCAAGCAACTTTCTCAAAAATTTAACAGTCTGCTGATTGTAGCCATCATAAACAGACTGGAATCCAGTCTCAAACATATAATATACACATTCTTCGCTAAATGTTTTCACGGATATTCAAGAGTATGATAAAGGCAGCTAGAAGAAATAGCAATAAAACAAAGCTAACTGCCAGAGTTCCAAAGCTAGTAGCAATGGTTACCAAAGCTATTGTAAATAAGCTAGGTAAAACAACTGTAATGGCACCGATAGAGGATTGAACTGCTCCCATTGACTCCTCAGGTATTTGTTTAAAAATGAGTTCCTGTAATCGAGGAGAGAGGATACCTGCGAAAAAGGCATCCAAGGCACTAAAGATAAGAATCCAGTCAAAACGAACTGCCACAAAGCCAACTAAAAGGAGTAATTGGATAATAAGCGAGGCATATAGGGCTAGTTTTATGGAGATTGTATTCTTCAGATAGCCACTCACAAGGCTTCCGACAATAAGGGCTGACAATTCAAGGGTGGATAACAAGGCAAGAGATTGACCTGTTTGTAAATTCAAAAAGGGCTGATTCCTCAAAAACAGAGTAGAAACAGGAACTGTAACATTTATCACTGCTTGACTAATAGAGATAATAAACAAAACCAAGAGCACCTTATTCATATTCCATATCAATTTTGATGATTGGAGCAGATGCTGGCAAAAGGATTTTACAGAGAGTCCTTCTTGATAGCTAATCGTTTTTTCTACTTTCAAGAGGTCTGTTTTTATGAAAAGAATACCTAAAAATGCGATTAAAAAGGTCAGAGCATTCAGTAAGGAAATAGACTGGATAGATAGAATACCTAGTAAGACTCCTCCTAGAATATTACTGATTGTTTTCACTAAACTAACAGTTGACTGTTTAAATCCAATAGCTTCTGCCAGATGGTCTTGCCCAATAATTCTAATGAAAATCGGAGTGAGCATGGCGCCTGAAAAATAACTCAATGTGTCAGATAAGAGGTTAATCAGACAAATAAATGCTACTAATAACAAGGAAAAGGACTGCCCTGAAAGTGATAAAGAAACGATAGAGTAAAGCAAAAATTTTGCAAAACTAATCATTGTATATTTTAGGACACGATGATGTTGAAAATCCGCCAAAACTCCCAGAAAGATTTGCAGAACTTGAGGAAGGGTTTCTGAAATCGTGATCAGTAAAATCGCCAAAGGGGCAAAAGATGCATCTGCCACATAATTCAAAAAGGCCAGATAAAAAATCGTATCCCCAACCGTTGAAATCCACTGGTTGATGGTTAATTGCCTAAAATCTCTATTTTGAAGAAATACTTTCATCACAACTCCTTTTTGAATTCAAATGGGAATCTTTCCCCAAGGATAGACCACGATACTACTAACAACCAAAATTACAGTAACATCAAAAGCTGACCAATGCCATTGTAGACTATATGCAATCCAATAGGCCAATAAATTGACTTTGTTACTCTAAATAAGACTGCAAATATAAGGCCGCCACCCATATAGTAGACAAAGTCTGTCAAGACCCAACCATGACTACTAATGTGCAAGATTCCAAATAATATAGCTGATCCGAGTACATCCAGTCCCCATTTCTTCCCTTTTTCCAGAGCAGTCATCACTAATCCACGATAAATCATCTCTTCAAAAATGGGGCCTGCAATCACAGGATAAAAAAAATACATCAAAAATGCCGTAGCTCCTGTAAAAGTAGGAGCAGCATGTTGATAAGAAATTTCATTTCGAGTAGGTGGAAAAATAAAAAATGTAACAAAATTCCAAATAACAAAAGCAAGAAGAGCTAGAAAAGAATAGAAAAGATAGGACCCTTTAAACTTTCTACTATTGATTTGTTGCCATCTCCCTGACTTAGTCATAGCAAAAAAAGCAAGAAGAACTACAAGAAAATTCAACATCATATCCGACAAATAGTAGGCAAAGTCAGATAGACCAGTAACAAGGTTGCTGCGTAAAACTAGACCACTGAACTTCTGGTCAGCAATAACTAGTAGAAAAGCTATAAACAAGTAGTAGCGTGAGATTATCTTTTTCATTCTATTTTCTCCTATACTATGAAATAAAGATAGTATAACACGAAAATTGGCTTATTTTAAAAAATCGCATATTTGACATTTTTGCTTATAAAAATTTCAGATTTGCGATTTTGGTATATTTGATTATTTCACTGGTATAATAAAGTTATCACTAATTAAGGAGTGGAGCAACTATGAAAAAACAAATTTTAACATTATTGACAATCGTTGCTGAGATTATTATCATTTTCCCGTTTCTAACTAATCGATAAGTTCTTTGTATTGCTTCAAACGCAATTCGAAGAGGGCTAGCAATTGTGGATTTTCTAATACTTGCAGAGATTGGATAAAGTGTTCAATCTCTTTTTCATTGCTTCCTTTGGTTTGAAGAAAAGTACTCATTTTCTTTAAAAATTGCCATGATACTTTCTCAAAAACATCATATGGTCGCAACATGCTCTCCAGCTCAGCTTCAAAAATTGGGATATAGGAGAAAAGTTTACGCTCCATGAGTTCTGATAAGATATTTAAGAGTCCTTGCTTCATATACAATCTATTATGTACTAACTCTTTAAATTCTTTAGATTTCTCAATTAAAGCGGTTGATAAAAATATCAAATCTTGATTGCTCAAGAAGGGCATAGTATTGCAAAAGAGATAGAGTTCAAACCAGGTCCAAGACTCAATAGCATAGAGATAGATGGTTAGAAACTCCCTATCCTCCTCTGCTAGGGGATAATTTTTATCTAAGGAATGAATGGCATCTTTGATTACAATAGCATTCAAACGACGATAGGTCTCTGCCATCTGTTCTTGCTTGACTTCCTCCAACAGTTGCTCTAAGCCAGCGATATCTTGGTGGGCAAAGCAATCCACAACCTTTCTACCAATTTGCATATGTAGGGATTCTTGATAGTTGTTGAGCTTGTGCCCAAACTCATCAAAATTCATATTGATCCCTTGGATAGCTAATATGAGCTTATCCGCAGACAGCATAGACTGCCCTAGTTCAAACTTAGACAACTGAGAAGCTGTTAGTCCAGCACAAGCCACATCTGACTGCTTTAGCTTTCTCGCCAAGCGCAATTCCTTGTAAAATTCTCCCAATTCCATTCTCTCAATCATCTGATCACCTCCTATTCTTTATATATTATATCATTATTTACAATAATTTATCAAAATATTCTGACATTCAAGAGAACAAAAAAGCCAGCCTTAAGCTGACTCCTTATTCCATAGTATCAAAAGCGAGACTTGGTTTGGCATTGAGATCCAAGCTTGCGAAGTTTTCTTTGTTCCACTCGCTGACGCTGGCATAGGCAATCATTCCTGCATTGTCTCCGCAAAGGCGCAGAGGTGGAATGATGACATTGACATCTGTGATTTCAGCTGCTAAGCGTTCTCTGAGGCCTTTATTGGCTGCCACACCACCTGCCACGACAAGAGTTTTAACAGGGTATTTATCCAAAGCCTTCTTGGTTTTTGCCATGAGAATATCCAGGACAGCTGCTTGGAAGGAAGCACACAAAGCCTCTGTGGACAAGCTTTCTCCCTTTTGCTCGGCATTGTGGTGAAGATTGATAAAAGCCGATTTCAAACCTGAGAATGAAAACTCCAGATTATCTTCCTTAATCATGGCACGAGGAAAATCATAAATATCCTGTCCCTGATGAGCTAGCTCATCAATCTCACGACCGGCAGGATAGGTCAAGCCCATGACACGGCCAACCTTATCATAAGCCTCACCAACCGCGTCATCTCGCGTTTCCCCAACAATCTTGTAGTCACCAGCCTCCGAAACATAAACCAACTCTGTGTGTCCACCGCTGACCAAGAGGGCTAGCAAGGGAAACTCCAAAGGCTCCACACTCTGAGCTGCCATGAGGTGGCCAGCCATGTGGTTAACGGGAATCAGCGGAAGTCCGTGAGCCCAAGCAAAGGCCTTGGCAGCTGACAAACCAACTAGCAAGGCTCCGACCAAGCCTGGTCCGTAGGTAACCGCCACAGCTGTCACATCCTCTTCGGTAATCCCTGCTTCTGCCAATGCCTCCTCGATACAGGCTGTAATGACCTCGACATGGTGACGACTAGCCACTTCCGGCACTACGCCGCCAAAACGTTTGTGACTCTCAATTTGACTGGCAATGACATTGGACAAGAGCTCATCGTCGTTTTTCAAGACGGCAACACTGGTCTCATCACAGGATGTCTCAAATGCTAAAATATATCTATCCTTCATCTATTTCTCTCTTCATGATGATGGCGTCCTCGACTGGGTCATGGTAGTAGGCCTTTCGCTCAGCGATGACTGCCATCTTTTCTTTCTTGTAAAATGCTTGCGCTCTTTGATTTGACTTTCTAACTTCGAGAAAAATCTCCTTGTCTGTCGGCAATTGAGCAAACAAGGTCGAGGCAATCCCCTGACCCTGATAGGCTCCTTTAACAGCGATTTGCAGGACTTCTGCCTCAAAGATATTTTCCTGCACAGCTAGAAAGCCAATCACTTCTGCCCCATCATAAGCCAGAGCATACCAAGTCTGGTCTTGGGACAGGTCTGCTTGGATTTGTTCCAGCGTCCAAGGACTGACTGGGTAAACAGCTGCCATGACAGCGTAGATGGCTTGAGACAAGTCAGGCTGCTGTTGGATTCGTTTGATTTCTATCATAGGCGTTTAATGTAAGACTCGCCAGACTCAGTGTGGTTCTTAAGCCAGTTTTCCTCTGCCTCGACTCGTTTGAGGTAATTCGGCACAAAATCATGCAAGGAGTCTGCTTCCTTGTCCCATGCCAAAAGAGCAAGATTGGCTGCATTAGGCAAGGTTTCTCTGTAATCAGTCCTTGGCAAATGTTCTTGAATCTGCTCAACAAAGGGGCCAACTTCTCCGACAAAGGTTACCTGACTAGCACCCTTGATTAGTTCGATGACTCGCTCAAAAGGCAGGTGCGCTTCTGGCATGACAGGTTTGGCATTTTCATAAAATCCTGCATAAACATTGTTGCGACGCGCATCCATCAAAGGAACGAACAAACCTTCTTGCTGGTATGGCACCAGAGCTAAGAGACTCGACATACCAACCAACTCGATGTTCAGAGTGTGAGCTAAAGTCTTGGCAGTTGCTACCGCAATTCGCAAGCCTGTGTAGCTACCAGGCCCTTCCGCTACCACGATTCGGCCCAAATCCTTGGGCGTCCAGTCCAAACTTGCCATCAAAAAATCGATGGCAGGCATGAGGGTAATACTGTGATTTTTCTTGATATTAATCGTCGTCTCGGCAAGAACCTGCTTATCCTCTAAAATAGCGAGAGAAAGAGCCTTGCTGGACGTATCAAAAGCTAATACTTTCATAACACATTCCTATCTTTTTGTCTGCTTACTATTATACTACAAAAGCTGGCACATGGGAATTTTCTTTACCCCCAAACAAAAATGCCTATACTTAGCTAAAAAATAATTTAAAAAATGCTCACTTTTCCTTTTCTTTTCCGAATATAAAAGTGAACAAGAAAAAAGGAGGAAAGTTCAATGACAAATTTTGACGTTCTTGACAATCAATTTTTATCCTTATCTGAAAATGAATTATCAGATATTGATGGCGGTCTCGCTCCCTTGGTTATCTTTGGAGTAGCAGTATCTTGGAAAGCTATTGCAGGTGGAACAGCACTTATAGGTTCTGGTTTGGCAGCTGGTTATTTTTTAGGAGGAGATTAATATGATGAAAGATTTGAACAACTATTGTGAAATTTCTAATAAGGAATTGCAAGAAATAAAGGGTGGTTTTGGTGTAGGTGTTGGTATCGCTTTATTTATGGCAGGTTATACCATTGGAAAAGACCTTCGTAAAAAGTTTGGTAAGTCATGCTAGATAAAAAACACATTTTTAGAAGGATAAATTTTATTATCTTTATCTCTTATAGTTTGCTCAGCATTCTCAATGATTTAAACATTACTACTATCCCTTTACCAATCGATTTATCTGTTTGTATTGTTTTGTTTTTAGTCTTCAACTCTATTTTTGAGCAGAAGAATCATTAATATAAAGCTAATAAGCTCTGAAAATTCCATTGTCATGTCATTTTAGAAAAATGCAAAGACCACCTCATCTTGATAGATGGGGTGGAATTTTCTTTGCCCCCAAACAAAAATACCCCAGCAGAGCAGGGCATCTAAGCATTTAATCCAAAGTAAAATATAAACCAAACTACATAGGTTACGAGAAGGAGAAAAAGCGAGTAGAGAGTCACAAAGGTAATTTTCCACAAGAACTTGGTTTGTCGTTGTTCCAGTTTGGCAAATAGAAGATTCCCTCCATAAACGCAAGCAACAAAAACAATAAAAGCTACTAAGCGAGCTCCGATAGCAAAAGCAAATAAATTATACATAGGGCAACCTCCTTGACTTAAAAACTATAGGGAATTGTGACAAATGATAAATTCCACTTCCATTATCAAAGTAACATATTTTCTTTATTTTTGCAAACGCTTACCAACGAGTAACCCTATGACTTTCTCGTTTCCGTCTTTTACTAATTTTTCATTTTGTGGTATAATTGAAATAATTGTAACGAATCAAGGTCAATCTAGACAAAAATGGAATGAAATCAAGCAATTCTCTGCTAAAAGTTTGGAATAAGCTGACCTGTAAATAGAAAGGAACTATATGATTTACAAAGTTTTTTATCAAGAAACAAAAGAACGTAGCCCACGCCGTGAAACAACACGCGCACTATACCTAGACATCGATGCTAACTCAGAACTTGAGGGCCGTATCGCTGCTCGCCAACTTGTCGAAGAAAATCGCCCAGAGTACAATATCGAGTATATCGAACTCTTGTCTGACAAATTGCTAGATTACGAAAAAGAAACTGGCGCCTTCGAAATTACGGAGTTCTAATATGGCCTACACTCTTAAACCTGAAGAAGTCGGCGTTTTTGCCATCGGTGGTCTGGGAGAAATCGGGAAAAACACTTACGGGATTGAATACCAAGACGAGATTGTTATCGTCGATGCTGGGATTAAATTCCCAGAAGATGACTTGCTGGGTATCGACTATGTCATTCCTGACTACTCATACATCGTGGACAATATCGACCGCGTCAAGGCTGTCTTAATCACACACGGACACGAGGACCACATCGGTGGGATTCCATTCCTGCTCAAGCAAGCAAATGTCCCTATCTACGCTGGACCGCTTGCCTTGGCTTTGATCCGTGGGAAACTCGAAGAACACGGTCTCTTGCGCAACGCCAAACTTTACGAAATCAACCACAACACTGAGTTGACCTTTAAAAATCTCAAGGCAACTTTCTTTAGAACTACACACTCTATTCCAGAGCCTTTGGGAATTGTCATTCATACTCCTCAAGGGAAAATTGTCTGTACGGGTGACTTCAAGTTTGACTTAACACCAGTTGGTGAACCAGCAGATTTGCACCGTATGGCTGCGCTGGGCGAAGAAGGTGTTCTCTGTCTTCTATCTGACTCAACAAATGCGGAAGTACCAACCTTTACCAACTCTGAAAAAGTCGTTGGCCAGTCCATCATGAAGATTATCCAAGGCATTGAAGGACGTATCATCTTTGCATCCTTTGCCTCAAATATCTTCCGTCTCCAGCAAGCAACAGAAGCTGCTGTTAAGACTGGGCGCAAGATCGCTGTCTTTGGTCGTTCGATGGAAAAGGCCATTGTCAACGGAATCGATCTTGGCTACATCAAAGCTCCTAAGGGAACCTTTATCGAGCCAAATGAAATCAAAGACTACCCTGCAGGCGAGATTCTTATCCTCTGTACAGGTAGTCAAGGTGAGCCGATGGCAGCCCTCTCTCGTATCGCCAACGGAACCCACCGTCAGGTACAACTCCAACCAGGTGATACCGTTATCTTCTCTTCAAGTCCAATCCCTGGAAATACTACTAGCGTCAACAAGCTGATTAACATCATTTCAGAAGCTGGTGTCGAAGTTATCCACGGTAAGGTTAACAATATCCATACATCTGGACACGGTGGCCAGCAAGAGCAAAAACTTATGCTCCGCTTGATTAAGCCAAAATACTTCATGCCTGTTCACGGTGAATACCGCATGCAAAAAGTCCACGCTGGACTAGCAGTGGATACTGGTGTTGAGAAGGACAATATCTTTATCATGAGCAATGGTGATGTGCTTGCCCTTACTGCTGACTCAGCTCGTATCGCAGGTCATTTCAACGCCCAAGATATCTATGTCGATGGAAATCGTATCGGTGAAATAGGTGCTGCTGTCCTCAAAGATCGTCGTGATCTATCTGAAGACGGTGTCGTTCTGGCAGTCGCAACTGTTGACTTCAAATCGCAGATGATTCTGTCTGGTCCAGACATCCTCAGCCGAGGCTTTGTCTACATGAGAGAGTCTGGCGACTTGATTCGCCAAAGCCAGCGTATCCTCTTCAATGCCATTCGTATCGCACTGAAAAATAAGGATGCTAGCGTTCAATCTGTCAATGGTGCCATTGTCAACGCTATTCGCCCCTTCCTCTATGAAAATACAGAACGTGAACCGATCATCATCCCGATGATCCTCACACCAGACGAAGAATAAAGCAAGAAAACAGCCCCGATTTTTCGGAGCTGTTTTTCTCTATGCTTTCTTTTGAGATTAAAACTCAATAAAAATCGAAATCAGACTAGAAGGCTAGGCGAAAGCATAACTTGAGTTAGGTGAGCCGAAGCCGACGACGTATTATTTTGATTTTTGAAGAGTTTTAGAAATACTACGATTTTTACCTTCCAAATACACCATCAAAATAGAAATATCTGCTGGGTTTACTCCCGAAATACGGCTGGCTTGACCGATGGTTTCTGGATTGATGAGTTTGAACTTCTGACGGGCTTCGGTTGCAATAGAATCAATGTCATCCCAGTCAATATTGGCTGGAATGCGTTTTTCTTCCATGCGTTTCATCTTGGCAACCTGATCCATGGCTTTGGAAATATAGCCTTCGTATTTGATTTCTGTTTCAATCAATTCGATAATCTTGTCATCCAAGTCTTCTGCAGCTGGTCCGATGAAGGCTACCACATCTTGGTAAGAAACTTCTGGACGGCGAAGGAATTCCTTGGCTGTCACTGCATCGGTCAACGGTTTAAAGCCCATCTCCTCAACCTTGGCATTTGTTTCCTTGACTGGCTTGAGTTTGATACTATCTAGGCGCTTCATCTCATTTTCAAATTGATTTTTCTTAATTTCAAAGCGAGCCCAGCGTTCATCATCCACAAGACCAATCTCACGGCCCATCTCAGTCAAACGCATATCGGCATTGTCATGACGGAGGATGAGACGGTACTCAGCACGACTGGTCAAGAGACGGTAGGGTTCAATAGTTCCCTTGGTCACCAAGTCATCAATCATGACCCCGATATAACCGTCACTACGCTTCAAAATCAATTCAGGCTTGCCTTGGATTTTCAGAGCCGCATTGATCCCAGCGATAATCCCTTGGCCAGCAGCTTCTTCATAACCTGATGTTCCATTTGTCTGACCAGCAGTGAATAGACCTGAGATTTTCTTGGTTTCCAGAGTCGCACGCAACTGGTGTGGCAAGACCATATCGTACTCAATGGCATAACCTGTTCGCATCATCTCTGCATTTTCCAAACCTTTGATAGAATGAACCAGTTCACGTTGCACATCTTCAGGCAAACTGGTTGAAAGACCTTGGACATAGACTTCCTCTGTATTGCGTCCTTCTGGCTCAAGGAATAGTTGGTGGCGTTCCTTGTCCGCAAAGCGCACAATCTTGTCCTCAATCGATGGGCAGTAACGAGGCCCCACTCCCTTGACCACACCTGTAAACATAGGCGCACGGTGGAGGTTATTTTGGATAATTTCATGACTGGTAACATTGGTATAGGTCAACCAGCATGGCACTTGATCTTTGACATAATCCTCATCACGTGAAGTGTATGAGAAGTGATTAGGCGCTTCGTCCCCTGGCTGAATCTCTGTCACATCGTAGTTGATAGAAGAAGCCTTGACACGTGGAGGCGTTCCTGTCTTGAAACGACCAATTTCGAGTCCTAATTCCTTAAGGTTATCAGCAAGGTTAATAGAAGCCAAGCTGTGGTTAGGACCTGATGAATACTTAAGGTCTCCAATGATAATTTCCCCACGTAGAGCCGTCCCTGTCGTCACGATAACAGCCTTAGCAGCATACTCTTGATGGGTAGCTGTACGGACACCGACAACCTTGCCATCTTCGACCAAAATCTCATCAATCATGGTCTGACGAAGGGTCAGATTTTCTTGGTTTTCAACTGTCTTGCGCATTTCCTTAGAGTAAAGTTCCTTGTCAGCCTGCGCACGAAGGGCACGGACAGCTGGCCCCTTCCCTGTGTTGAGCATCTTCATCTGGATGTAAGTCTTATCAATGGTTTTGGCCATTTCACCACCGAGGGCATCGACCTCACGTACGACAATCCCCTTGGCAGAACCTCCGATAGAGGGATTACAAGGCATGAAAGCCAGCATTTCAATGTTGATAGTCGCAAGCAAGACCTTACAACCCATACGGCTGGCTGCTAGGGATGCTTCTACCCCAGCGTGTCCCGCACCAATTACAATAATATCGTATTCTTCAGTAAAATTATATGTCATTTCTTAACCTTTCAAAAATTTCTCGTAAATAAGGAACTAACTTCTCCTCCTCTAGAGCTTGAGCCATAGTAACCCATTTAAAGTGCGTATGCTCTTCAGGATCTAATCTGATAATTGGCTTCTCCCCAACCCACTCTGCTTTATAAACTAATCGAGTAAAGACAGTATCCTTAGAGGTATCCAGTTGACTATCTTCGTGAAGAAGTCTGAGCGAACTGCTATCTAGCCTAACTCCCGCTTCTTCAATACATTCTCTAAGAGCTCCATCTCGCGGAAGTTCACCCTTTTCAACCCCGCCACCAGGAATATCCCAGTAAGTTGGATAAACATTGGGTTGTCCTCTTTTAATTTCCGAACGCTGAATGAGCAAATAATCATCACCACTATGAACAAGTACATGGGCAATAAGCTTAACCATCATTTTCTCTCCTATTCCTCAAGATGAATGTGTCTTAGTTGGCCGTCCCAATCTGGTAAGGCTGTTTTTAGAAAGGCTGGAACTAACTGGAAATCCTCAAGTTTATCCAAATCAATCCACTCACAGGGCTGACTTTTCTCATCTTCCTGCATGGTCAATGGGGCATCTTCAAGCAAATCCACCAGATAATGAAACTCGATATTGTGATAGAAAACACCGTCCTGTTCAAAACGATTTTCAACCACAAAAGCTAGTTGCCCAGCTTGAGCTTTGACACCCAGTTCTTCCCTCACTTCACGAACTACCGCGTCTTCCGTGCTTTCATTGACTTGAATCGCACCGCCAATAGTATAATACTTGCCCTTATCTTTGGTGACTAGAATCTTGCGATTTTGGAGAATCAAAGCTGTCGCCCGAACACCAAAAACTGTATTTCCTACTTTTGTCCGAAAGTCTTGTTGAGTCATTCTTGTCCTTTCCTCTAAACGACACAAAAACAGTCAAAACTCCAAAGAAGTGCAGGACAAAAAGCCTGCAACATCCATGAGCTTTGACCATCATTTCTATTGCTTTTATTATTGTAGCAAATTGAGAAAATTTGTCAATCTAAATGTACTGACAAACTTGTCCATCGCGGTAGGCATTGTCAATCAAACCACCACCGAGACACTCTTCGCCATCGTAAAAGACAACTGCCTGTCCTGGTGTGATGGCGCGTTGCGGTTCCGCAAAGATGACCTCTGCCTTGTCTCCTTTGACATGCACTGTCACTTTAGAATCCGGCTGACGATAACGGAATTTAGCTGTGCATTCTAGCGTAAATTCTTCTGGCATATCACGAGTAAAGTGGACTTGACTGGCTTCTAGACTGGTTGACATGAGCGAGTCATGGTAGAAACCTTGCCCGACATAGAGAATGTTCTTACTTAGGTCTTTTCCGACAACGAACCAAGGGGCATTGTCACCTCCGTGTTGCCCACCGATACCGAGACCTCCACGCTGACCAATCGTATAGTACATAAGACCTGCATGCTCGCCCATATCGCGACCATCTACAGTCATCATGCGACCTGGCTGAGCTGGCAGGTAGTTGCTGAGAAAGTTTTTAAAGTTCTTTTCTCCGATAAAGCAAATCCCTGTCGAGTCTTTCTTCTTAGCAGTCGCAAGGCCTGCTTCTTCTGCTAGTCTGCGAACTTCAGGCTTTTCCAAATGCCCCAGTGGGAACATGGTTTTTTGGAGTTGTTCTTGCGAAAGTTGGCTAAGGAAATAGGTCTGGTCCTTGCCATTGTCCACACCACGAAGCATGTGAACTGTTCCATCCTCATCACGCGCCACTCGGGCATAATGCCCAGTCGCTACATAGTCTGCCCCCAAGGTCATGGCATAGTCCAAAAAGGCCTTAAACTTGATTTCCTTGTTACACATAACATCTGGATTTGGCGTACGTCCTGCACGGTATTCCGCTAGGAAATACTCGAAAACGCGGTCCCAGTACTCTTTTTCAAAATTGACAGAGTAGTAAGGAATGCCAATCTGGTCTGCCACCGCAGCCACATCCTTGTAATCTTCGGTCGCCGTACAGACGCCGTTTTCATCTGTGTCATCCCAGTTCTTCATGAAGATACCGATCACATCGTAGCCCTGCTCCTTGAGAAGAAGAGCCGTCACCGACGAATCAACACCACCACTCATCCCCACGACAACACGTGTTTTAGAGTTATCACTCATGGTAAGTCTCCCATCTATTCGTTTATTCACGATTGAAGGTCGTGTGTGCTTCACGATTGAAGGTCGCTTGAGCAGTATTCATTATAACATGCTTGATTAGAGAAGACAAGAAAGAGGGTGATAATCTACGAACCACTGGTTTTTATTGATAAAAACTTTAGTCATCATCGTCTCTATAAAAATATTTTCTATACACTCTTGATAATACCAAAATTAATGCCAATATCATACCAAGAGCTATAATAATAGAATTTATTAGATTTATTTTAGTATATCCAATCACTAGTCCAATAATTGGACTAGTAGACATGCTTAGATATAATAAAAATAACAAAAAATGAATTTCACCAATTCCTGCAAAAAAATGTTTCATTTTAAATATCCCAATTTTACCTTTCGTCTTAATAATCCATTAACAACTCTATTGACTTCTCTTTTTTTTGAAAAATCTTGATAGCAAATTTGCTCCACTTAATGCCACTAAAATTTCAATAGGCAAAAAATAGTAATCCCATATCAAATGAGAAATCAGCAATGTTAGAAATAGTATACAGTCAATATAACTATTCTGAAAATACTCTGTAATTACATAATACAGAAATGCCACAACCACTGCAATTAAAACAACCATCATAATACTATTATCCTGTCCTTCTCACTAACTCTATTTCCAAAATTTCATTTTTGGGGGACTTAGTAACGCAATTCCAATTAGCAATACACCTAATATAAATAAAAGTATTTCCCAAAATTTATTCTCAGTTTTAATAAAGATACCATATCTATCTCATTTCTTATTTTTAAATAATTCGTACTCTTTTTCTCTGATAAAGGGAAGTGAGAAATTAGAAAAAATTAGTAGAATTGAAAACAGATATTCGTCTTTTTGTATCACTAAAACATAACCTAAAAATATATAGACAATCAAATCTAGTACAAAAAGAGAAAATATCCTCCTTTTCATTACCTTACTTGTCTTAAAAATTCCGTTTAATAGAAGCTTTATCGTAGTATCTACACAAATTTTTATCAAAAAGATAAGAGCCAATACACGATTATCAACTGTACCATGAAGAATAAATGGAAATATAGTTAATATAAAACTAGAAATCTCTAAATATTTTATCCAAGGAGATTGAGACATCTTACTTTTAAACTGACTGATTTTCCTATACTCGCTAGCTAATCTAGTATCAAAATCTTTACCAATTATATTAAAGATTAAGAACTCCAGGATAAAAATACTGATTAATACGATATAAGTAGAAACCTTTCCTGGGAAATATTTATTGATTAAAATCGGGAAAATCATTAACAGAATTGAGTTTATGGCTAGACAGATAGATACTATTTTATTTTTCACTGAATATATAGGGAGCGATACTATCGCATAGAGAAACGCTAAAAAAATAAGCAAGAAATACTCAGTGCTGCTAATTAGCGGCGCCCTTAATGATAAAAATAGATAGGCCCCCCACACGATGATATGCGCTTTACGAATTGACTCTAGATTACTCATGCTTCTTCCTCTTATCCTTGGTTCCATTTTTAAACTATGTCAACCTTTTTCACGAATTTATTTCGACTTTCTTTTTTACTTTTTACATTGCTATGATACAATATTTTTAATAGGATTTTATTATTTGTTAACTTTTTTCACGAAAAGGAGTAAATCATGCGTTATGATTTCGGAAAGGTCTATAAAGAAATACGTGAGTCAAAGGGGCTGACCCAAGAAGAGGTCTGTGGGGGTGTTCTCTCAAGAACTAGCTTATCAAAAATCGAAAGTGGCAAGACAACCCCAAAATATGAAAATATGGAATTTCTTCTCCGTCAAATCAATATGAGTTTTGAAGAGTTTGACTATATCTGTCAACTTTATCAACCAAGTCAACGCACAGAGATTATGCAAACCTATCTCAATATGCGTTCCATTATCGGGACCAGCGATCTTGTCAATTTAATTCAAAAATGCCAAGACTACCTCAAGACCCACCACGATCTCCCTGTAGAAGAAATCAGAGACATGCTTGAAGTTGTCATTTATATCCGTCAACACGGGACAGGGGAACTATCAGATCACGCAGAACAGGTTGTCAAGAAACTTTGGAGGAAAATTGAAAAACAAGATACATGGTATGAGAGTGATCTGAAAATCCTCAACACCATTCTTTTCAGTTTTTCCATTGATCACCTCCATCTCATTACTGGAAAAATCCTGCAACGCTTGGAAGTCTATAAAAACTACCAACATTTATATGACTTACGAATGGCAATCCTACTCAACCTTTCCACCATTTACTTATACAATCAAGACAAAAACATGTGTAAGCAAATCTGCTACACTTTACTAGAAGATGCCAAGAACAAGAAAAGCTACGATAGGCTTGCTATCTGCTATGTCCGCATCGGGATTTGTAGGGATGATGCTAAACTTATCCAAAAAGGTTTCTCACTTCTAGAGCTGACCGAGGAAACTTCTATGCTGTCTCATCTCAAAAAAGAAGTAGAGACCTATTATCAACCAAAGAAATTATAAAAAAGTCGAGGGGGTTCCTCGACCTTTTCATATTATTCTGTTCGTTATTTCTTAATACCAGTCGTTGTTAAGCCAGAAATTTTTAGCTCTGCCAAGCCACATGGTGTGCTTACTACTATGTGTCCATGTCACCATGAATCGCCGAACGATTTAACGAGAAAGTATGACTTTTACGTTTATCCCAACTCAATTATGACATCTTTTTTCAAAAGTCAATATCTCTCACTTTTTTAACGATAAGAAAGAGGCTGATAAATCATCTCAGCCTCTCTTTCTTACTTTGCAAACAAATCAATTTTTCCCTTTAAGTTCTTTCTTAGCTTGTTCTATCTGGTATTTCACTTGGTCAAATCCTGTACCTCCCAAGGAATTTCGTCTTTGAACAGCAGTTTTAGGTTGTAAGTAGACATAGATATCCTCGGCAATGAGGGAATGATAGGTTTGCAATTCCTCCAAAGTCCAATCTTGAATATTTTTAGCAGACTTGATAGAGTCTAGCACTAATCTTCCTACAACCTCATGAGCTTCTCTAAATGGCAAGCCTTTCCCTGCCAAATAATCTGCCAACTCAGTTGCATTTGAAAAGTCCTTCTCTGTAGATTCTTGCATTTTTTCCTTGTTTACCTGCAAGCTAGATAACATACCTGCCAATACATCGAGGGAATTTAAAATCGTTTCGACCGTATCAAACATTCCTTCCTTATCCTCTTGCAAATCCTTATTATAAGCTAAGGGCAAGGACTTCATGACTGTCAACAGTCCAAACAGATTCCCATAGACTCTACCAGTCTTTCCTCGAATCAACTCAGCCATATCTGGATTTTTCTTTTGGGGCATAATAGAGGAACCTGTTGTAAACGTATCCGACAATGTAATGAATTGGTACTCAAAACTACACCAATTGATCATTTCTTCACAAAAACGGCTCATATGCATCATGAGTATGCTGGCATTAGACAGAAATTCTAAGATAAAATCGCGGTCACTAACAGCATCCAAAGAATTTGTATAAGGTTGCTTAAACTCCAGCAAATCGCTAGACAATTGGCGATCAATGGGGAAAGTCGTTCCTGCCAAAGCTGCCGCACCTAAAGGGCATAGGTCTGTATGCTTCTGGTTAAATTCAAAACGTTCACTGTCTCTTTGAAACATATTGTAGTAAGTCATCAAGTGGTGGGCAAAACTAATAGGTTGGGCATGTTGCAGATGGGTATAGCCCGGCATGATCGTCTCCACATGATTTTCCGCCAAGTCTAATAAAACACCTTTGAGATGAGCCAGTTTATCTAGGACATGGCCTAGTTGTTCCTTGAGATACAAGTGCATATCTGTCGCAACTTGGTCATTTCGAGAACGAGCCGTATGTAGCTTCCCTGCAAGGGGACCAATTTTTTCTGTCAGCAACACTTCCATATTCATATGAATATCTTCGTTTTCGATATCAAAGTCAAGTTGGCCTGCCTCTAGCTCTTCTAAAAGCTCTTTCAAACCTTCTTGAATCTTTTCTGACTCATTCAAACTCAAAATACCCGTCTGACCCAACATCTGAACGTGGGCTAAGGAACCAATCACATCAAATTTAGCTAATTTCTGGTCAAAAGATATACTCGCACCAAAGCGCTCTACCCAGTCTTCGACAGTACCTTCAAAGCGACCACCCCATAATTTTGTATTCTTAGCCATATCACATCCACCTCTCTATCCAATCGCCCTATTTGGCGCTTTTTTGAACCTCAGAATGAACCTTGGTTGGAAGTCCCCACAACTTAATAAAGCCAACAGCCGCATCTTGGTCAAAGGTATCTGCACTGGTATAAGTCGCCAAATTTTCATCGTAAAGAGAATTTGGTGATTTCCGAGCCACGACCTGAGCGCTTCCCTTATACAGTTTAACTTTTGCAGTCCCATTGACAACTTTTTGAGTCTCTTTAATATAAGCAATCAAGGCTTGTGTAGCCGGACTAAACCACAAAGCATTATAAATGAGATTTGATAATTCATTTTCTATGATTGGTTTAAAATGAGCCACTTCTCTCACAAGCGTCAAGTCCTCAATTTCCTTATGAGCTGTCAGTAGAGTCACTGCCCCTGGACATTCATAGATCTCTCTTGATTTAATCCCCACCAAACGATTTTCCACGTGGTCAATCCGTCCGACCCCATGTTTTCCAGCTATTTCATTGAGTTTTTGAATCAAATCTGCCAATTTTAGCCCTTCTCCATTGAGGGAAACTGGAACACCTTCACTAAACTCAATCTCAATGTATTCTGGCGTATCTGGAGCTTGCTCTGGAGAAGTTGTGATGCCAAAGGCTTCTTCTGGAGCCTGATTCCATGGATTTTCCAAAATACCACACTCATTGGCACGTCCCCAAAGATTTTGGTCGACAGAGTAGGGATTATCAAGGTCAGCAGGAACAGGTACCCCATTTTCCTTGGCATAATGAATTTCTTCCTCCCTAGACCATTTCCATTCACGAACTGGCGCAATCACTTTTAAATTGGGATCCAAGGCTGCAATCGATACTTCAAAACGCACTTGGTCATTCCCCTTACCTGTACAACCATGAGCAATTGTAGTCGCTCCTGTCTGATGCGCTATTTCAACCAATTTTTTAGAAATAAGAGGGCGGCTCAAGGCAGATACCAAGGGGTACTTTTGTTCATAATAGGCATGTGACTGAAGAGCCACTAGCACATAATCTGTAGCAAATTCGTCCTTAACATCAATGACATAAGATTCGACTGCCCCAACCTTAAGAGCCTTATCATGGATGAAATCCAAGTCTTTCCCTTCACCCACATCCATACAAACTGCAACAACTTCATAGTCTTTCTTTAGCCAGGTAATAGCAACTGATGTGTCTAAACCGCCAGAATAGGCCAAAATTACTTTTTCTTTACTCATGTTCTTTTCCTTCTTTCTATTTTTCAATGGACGCTTTAAAGGCATCCTCAATGAGTTTGTCTAATTCTCCAGACTCCTTCAACTTTTGAATGGTTTTATCGACTGCCTCTTTCAATTCCTTGCTATCTTTTTTCATGGCGACCGCATAGGAATCATCTTGCTCTTTTTCAAAATTGAGGTCTGCGATTGCTAAATCAGGATTATTTTCCACAAATCCCTTGGCAACAGGTTCTTCAAAGATAACTGCATCCACTTGCCCTGATTTTAAATCTGTGATTAAATTCCCATTTTTAGGCAGAGATACGAGGGAAGAATTTTGTAGCAAATCTTTCGCCATCGTCTCTTGAATCGAACCTTTCTGCGCTCCAACCTTTTTCTGCGCCAAGTCGTTGACAGACTGATAAGTGGCTAAATCAGATTTTTTGACAATGAGCTTATTTTTTGAAGTATAGTAGGGAGTTGAAAAATCGAACACCTTGCTCCGTTCATCTGTCTTAGAAACACCAGATATGGCAAGATCGGCTTTTCCTGATTGAACACTAGCCAGTACATTGTCAAAACTCATGGGAGATAGTTCCAATTCGACACCTAGTTCTGTTGCGATAGCCTTGGCTAATTCGATATCTGAACCCACAATCTGATTTTTCCCATCAACCACTTTTTGGTATTCAAATGGAGCAAAATCTGGATTGAGGGCTACAACCAATTTTCCTTTGGACTTGATGGCTTCAATTCCAGCCGATTGATTGTTACTACAAGCAAATAGTAGGGGGAGCATCACTAAACCAAACATCGTCATCAACACCTTCTTTATCTTATTCATAACAAAGTCTCCTTTATGTTTATTCTTTTTAGTTGTATAAATAATACTCCTATACTCATCGTTTGTCAAGCCTAAATTGAAAAAATTTTCAATTTGAAACAAAAAAACCTAGAAATAATACATAAAAATGTCATTCCTAGGCGTATTTATGCTATTTCTCTCTGAAAAACATGAGTATTCAGTCAGTCAAAAGTAGCTGGACGAACTCATTTTCCCTTGCCCAATTCAATGATACGATGACATTGTTGGGCTACATAAGCATCGTGGGTCACAATAATAACTGTTTTCCCCTCGCGATTCATCTCTAAGAGAAACTTCAAGACCAAATCTCTATTTTCAGGATCCAGAGAACCTGTTGGTTCATCGGCTAAAATCAGCTGGCTGGGTTTTAAGATGGCTCTAGCAACTGCAATTCGTTGTTGTTCGCCCCCAGACAACTCGGAGACCTTTTGATGCAAAGTAGCTGACAAACCTACTCTCTCTAAAATCTCTTCCACCTTTTTGAGCTGGTCTTTCTTAGACAATTTCACATATTTCAGTGCCAGCATAAGATTGTACTCGACCGTTTCATCATCAATCAGGGCAAAATTTTGAAACAGATAAGAGATATGTTCACGGATTATTGTTTGCGACTTAGCAGAATTGACCGCTAGATTTGTCTGACCAAAAATCTCATACCGTCCACTATATTCACCATCTATCAAACCTAATAAATTTAACAAGGTCGACTTACCACTACCACTTTTTCCAACGATGGCAACCAAATCCCCCTGATCAATCCTGAGAGACAAGTTATCCAAAATCACTTTTCCCCCAATGGTTTTCGTAATATTTTTCAACTCAATCATAAGATGCCCCCTTTCAATAACTCTACTAGACTTCCTTTCTCCATCCTAGAAGCCAAGGCTAGCACAAATAGTATATCCAAACATGTAAAACCTGCAAACAGTAGAAGTGGCAGGAGCGCATGGGCAAAGAAAATCAAGACTAGAAGAGGGAGACTATAGCCCAACAAGAGCAGAACGAGGAGAGGACGGTAGCGATCGACCAATTTCCACCCCATAAACTTCTTGGTAATGATATCCCTGCGCTTCAACAAGAAAGTGGTAACGAGTAAAAAGTAGGAGACAATCATACTAAGAAGAGCAAATAAGGCAAACAGAACGTTAAAATTACGAACAGAATCCCGATAGGTATCAACCATCCCCTCTTGAATTGCTTGAATCGATGAAAATTTTAAATAGCTACCATCAGATAAGTTATCGACTAACTCTGTAATCACTTTTTGATTTTGTTCTGTATTTTCAATTTTCATCGGATTGTTTAAACCTGTCGTTGACAAGTGAGTCTTTTCTTCCCACATCATGTCTTGATCATTTACCAGACTAATGATTGGATTGTGGAGATTTTCCTTTCGCTCATTATTATAAGGGAAGAAAGACCAATCTCCTTCATAGTAGGCAATTTCTACATCCATATCTTCTATTGTTTGCTTTTGCTGGTCTTCATACCTCATAGAAAGATAGGCGATGGATTTTCCCAAGAACTGATTCTTGCCTTCTTGTCCTTTGTCACTGGCTGGCATCAAAATAACTTTTTTACTGCCGGTATCTGGTAACTTGAAGCCCTTACTCTCTAAAAATTGACGGTTTGCATAGTAAACATCTACCTTATCAGGCAGTTGGTAGTGCTGTACTTGTTCAGCTTTGATGACTGGTTTGATAGGAAGACTCGCACCTCGCACATAGTTTACTTGTGTTTTTGCTAGCAAGTCTTGATAAAATTGGTAGAAATAATCTGTAGATTTCCCTGACCCTGCTAGCTCTTCTTGCCACAGATTATCATTGAGTTTGAAGGTTTCTAAGGTCAGATAATTGCCTTGGCTTACCCACTGTTGCTGATAAGCAAGTTCTTTGTTTTCTTGTTCTAGACTTCTGCCCACCCCAATCAGTAAGGCCGTCAGTAAAATAGTTGTCCCTATTTTCATCACATAATTGAAGATGAGACCAAGTTTGACAGATGAAAAACCCTTCAACATAGAACTGACTGTCATTTTCTGAATCATCAGGTAGATCAGCCAACTGATGAACAAATACAACTGTAAAAGTAGAAATTGGGATAAGAGTAAACTTGGGAACAGAAGTTTTGGTCTGTAGTCCAGCACTAAAAATAGTCCCAAGTCAATGATAAGACTTCCACCCAAGAGAAGATAAAAATTAGTCTTTACAAAACCAGCTAAAATCGCCCTGCTTTGAAAACCAAGTAACTTTTGAACCCCCACTCGTTTCATCTCCATCATCGGCTGATAAACTGTCATTAAAATCACAAGCAAGATTGCCAAGATAAAGATAATGATAGATAGTAATAAAGCTTGATTTAGCACTCCAACCTGACTTCGGTAAGTGGGTTCTAATAAAATCGTCTTATCTATCTGGAAAAAATCACTCCACTTTTGTAGAATGGTATCGCGATCTATCTCTTTGCTGGAGGTAATCATGTAGCGCCCATTTACAGTATGGGATTTATCCTCAATATAGGATTGGAAGGTCTGGAGTCGAATGAATTTCACCTTTAAAAAGGTGGGAATGGTTCCTAGATTATTGGGAAGATCCTGGTTGCTGTAGACCCCCTTCTCATTCTTTGAAAAATCAAGAGAAGTCAGACCGAACTCCTGATAGGGGAAGGTTTCCTTATTAAAAACACCAGCTTTGACGGCCTCATCGCCATTATCTACTTTGATAATAGAGACCTTATCTTGGCTTGCAACCTCTTCAAAAAACTGGAGAATCGTTTCTGTCGGTTTAGTGACATCTTTCAAGTACAAGTCAAATGAATAAGTTGTCTTGCCCATCTCCTGAATCCGCACTATTTCACGTGTAACATTTACATTCAGGACAAAAAACGTAGTACACAGCAAGAGCAGGAGCATACAAAGATGACTGATTTTTTTCATAGAGATACCTCCCGTGAAGAGACGAAAGCGAGATAGGTGCAGGTACTTTTTATTTTTTGCTAGACCTTAAGTAGGTGTAAATAAATCCTGCACTTATAGCCAGAGTTGTCCACCATTTAAAATCAATATGCAAAAGTGAAAAGATTATAAAACTGATGATTAGCGAGGCTAAAATATAAACAATGATTAAAATTTTATTTTTCATAGGAATTGCCTTTCTGAATGAATTCTAGTGTTTACAGCTCATTTGTAAAGTTTACAATAAGCCACTAGGGCAATTGTCAATCAGAATGTCCGTTTATCTGTCAATAATCCGAGAAAATCTTGTCGTTTCAAGTCAGAGAAATGTTTGGTAGAAAGACTTCCTTTTTGAAGTCCATCATCTCTAACCTGCAAATAATAGCTATGTTGGCTTGTTTTAATTGTCAAAAAATCGCCAAATATAAAAACTCTTTTCCAGTTGCGAATCTCAAATTCTTTCATCTCTGATTTTGGAATGCGGATAAGTCCTTGTTGCAAATCACGATGGTGCTCACTTGTGAAAGTCATCCCATTCCCAAGATTTCTTATCAGTAGTTCATCTGGAGTCACCATCACCAGCGCTATTTTAGTTAAGAAAATTTCAACTGTTGGTGGTAAAATCGCCAAATTAAACCAAGGATGTAGGTAGCGATACGCTAAGAAATACTGAGGCTCCTCACCCAATCCTAGTTGTTTATATAAGGCCTTGACCTCACTATCTAACCTCGCTTCAAAAGACACATCCGAATGCGCTTCTTCCTTCTTCTGATTAAAATAACGCATCCAGACTAGAAAACCTATAAAGACTATAATAAATATTCCTGATAAGAGATATTTTACATTGTAGTTCATCACTTAACCTCCTGATTCACGCCTCTGCCTAAAACAGAGGCCTATTTATTTTGAAAATAGTTCCATAACAACTTTAAATAAGACTGGTGTCATTAAAATGAGGATGATTCCTATCACAAATATCATGACTACTCGAAAAAGTTCCTTATTTTTAAACATTTTTCCACCCCTTTTCTAGCTACATCATAGTACTCATTAACCCCATATTAAAATTACACCAAACTTATTTTAGCTTTCTTTTTTACTTTTTATATTACTATGATACAATATTTTTAATAGGATTTTATTCTTTGTTAACTTTTTTCACGAAAAGGAGAAAATCATGCGTTATGATTTCGGAAATATCTATAAAGAAATACGTGAGTCAAAAGGCTTGACTCAAGAAGAGGTCTGTGGAAATGTCCTCTCAAGAACTAGCCTATCAAAGATTGAAAGTGGCAAAGCAACTCCCAAATATGAAAACATGGAATTTCTTCTCCGGCAAATCAATATGAGTTTTGAAGAGTTTGACTACATCTGCCATCTCTATCAACCGAGCCAACGAACAGAAATCATGCAAACTTATCTCAATATGACTTCCATCATTGGTAGTAATAGTCTAGTTCATTTTTTTGAAACATGCCAAGACTATCTCAAGACCCACCACGACCTGCCTATAGAAGAAATAAGGGATATGCTGGAAATTGTCATTCATATCCGTCAACATGGTACAGAGCAACTGTCAGACCAAGTGAAACAGACTGTCAAAAAACTTTGGGAAAAAATTGAAAAACAAGATACATGGTATGAAAATGACCTAAAAATCCTCAATACCATCCTTTTCAGCTTTCCCATTGATCACCTCCATCTCATTACTGGAAAAATCTTGCAACGCTTGGAAGTCTATAAAAACTACCAACATTTATATGACTTACGAATGGCAATCCTACTCAATCTGTCCACCATTTACTTATACCATCAAGACAAAAACATGTGTCAACAAATCTGCTATACTTTACTAGAGGATGCCAAGAAAAAGAAGCACTACGATAGACTTGCTATCTGCTATGTCCGTATTGGGATTTGTAGGGATGATGCTAGACTTATCCAAAAAGGGTTCTCCCTTCTGGAGCTGACCGAGGAAACTTCTATGCTGTCCTACCTCAAAAAAGAAGTAGAGATCTATTCTCAACCGAAGGAAATATAAAAAAGTCGAGGGATTTCCTCGACCTTTTCATATTATTCTGTTCGTTAGTTCTTAATACCAGCCGTTGTTAAGCCAGAAGTTTTTAGCGGCTGTCCATGAACCGTAACGTCCTGCAACATAGGCATCTGCTACACGTTCTTGGTTTTCAGCTGAGTAGTCACCGTTCAAGTATGAATCTGTCAATTGGTAACGTCCGATATAACGTCCATTTGTAGCTGTATAGCTACCGCCTGATTCTTTTTGAGCGATCCATTCTTTGGCTTCTGCTTCAGATCCGCTTACAGTTGAAACAACTGTTTCTTCTGCTACTGTTTCGCTTGCTACTGGAGTTTCCTCCTCTACTTCTGTAGTTTCTGCCACTGTGGCTGAAACAGTTTCGTCTTGGGCAGCTGGAGCTTCATAAGTCGTTGAAGCTGGTGCTACTGGCGCTGCTGGACCGTCGATAACCAACTCTTGACCAACATAAATCATATGGATGTTGTCAATGTGGTTGTTTTCTGCCAATTTCTCAACAGTTGTGTTGTGAGTTTCAGCGATTTCTGAAAGTGTATCACCTTCTTTAACAGTGTAAGTTGATGATTCTTGAGCAGATACAAATGATGGAGCAAATACTGCAAACAAGGCAGCTACTCCTGCAAGAGTTGTTTTAATCTTTTTAGTTGTTGATTTCATATTTGAAAATTCTCCTTCTTTCTATAGTTCTATGATACCCTTTAAATATTACCGTTTCTTGACACTTTTATGTAGAAATATTACAAAATTATTTTTTATTTCCCTAAATAATGTGTTTTTTGTCATAAAAGATACTATTTTTATGCTATTTGTAGTGTAAAAAGGTTTTCATCCACAATTAAAGCCAAGACCTTCATTCTTTGATATAATAGAGATAAGAATTTTTATAAGGGGAAACTGATGAAATCACTTCGTTTTCAATCTGTCTTTGATATCATCGGACCAGTTATGATTGGCCCATCTAGTAGCCATACCGCTGGTGCTGTTCGTATTGGGAAGATTGTCTCTTCCATTTTTGATGATACTCCGACAGAAGTCGAATTCCAACTATTTAACTCATTTGCCAAAACCTATCGAGGTCACGGAACAGACCTAGCCCTTGTTGCAGGTATTTTGGGCATGGATACAGATGATCCTGAAATCCCAAACAGTCTGGAGATTGCCCACAAGCGCGGCATCAAGATTGTCTGGACCATTCAGAAAGACAGTAATGCTCCTCATCCAAACACCACTAAAATTACCGTCAAAAATGCTCACAAGACCATCAGTGTGACTGGTATTTCTATCGGGGGAGGGAATATTCAGGTCACCGAACTCAATGGCTTTGCCGTCTCTCTCAATATGAATACACCGACTATCATCATCGTTCATCAAGATATTCCAGGTATGATTGCCCTCGTAACAGAGGCCCTTTCCCGCTATGGTATCAATATCGCCCAGATGAATGTTACTCGTGAAAAAGCTGGTGAAAAAGCCATTATGATTATCGAAGTTGACAGTCGCAACTGTGATGAGGCTATCGAAGAAATTCGAAAAATCCCTCATCTCCACAATGTCAATTTCTTTAAATAGGAGGAAGCATGTTTTATTCTATCAAAGAATTGGTCGAGCAAGCAGATCTGGACTTTCAAGGAAATGTCGCAGAACTCATGATTACAACAGAGTTTGAATTGACCGGTCGCGAACGTGAAGAAGTCCTCCTTCTCATGGAACGCAATCTGGAAGTCATGAAAGCCTCTGTCCAACTTGGCCTCAATGAAAATAAATCTCGTAGTGGCCTGACAGGTGGAGATGCTGCCAAATTGGATCACTACATCAAAAACGGAAAAACTCTGTCAGATTACACAATTCTCTCTGCTGCCCGAAATGCTATCGCAGTCAATGAACACAATGCCAAAATGGGCTTGGTCTGTGCCACTCCGACCGCTGGAAGTGCTGGCTGTCTGCCTTCCGTTCTCACTGCTGCTATTGAAAAATTAGACCTCAGTCACGAGCAACAGCTGGATTTCCTCTTTGCTGCCGGTGCCTTTGGACTAGTCATCGCAAACAACGCCTCTATCTCGGGTGCTGAGGGTGGGTGCCAAGCTGAGGTTGGTTCGGCCTCTGCTATGAGTGCTGCCGCCTTGACTCTGGCTGCAGGTGGGACACCCTACCAAGCCAGTCAGGCCATTGCCTTTGTCATTAAAAATATGCTAGGTCTCATCTGTGACCCTGTTGCCGGCTTGGTCGAAGTTCCCTGTGTCAAGCGCAATGCTATGGGAGCTAGTTTTGCCTTCATCGCAGCAGACATGGCCTTGGCAGGTATCGAATCTAAAATTCCTGTGGATGAAGTTATCGATGCCATGTACCAAGTAGGAGCAAGCATGCCAACTGCCTTTCGTGAAACAGCTGAAGGTGGACTAGCTGCCACCCCTACTGGTCGTCGTCTCCAAAAAGAAATTTTCGGAGAATAACTTATCAAAATAGGAGAAACCATGACCTCTATCACAGCGATCTTTTTCGATCTGGATGGAACCCTCGTTGACAGTTCTATCGGAATTCACAATGCCTTTACCCATACCTTTAAGGAGCTGGGGGTGCCTAGCCCTGATGCCAAAACGATTCGTGGTTTTATGGGACCTCCTCTCGAAAGTAGTTTTGCGACCTGCCTGCCTAAAGAACAAATTTCTGAGGCTGTGCAGATATACCGATCTTACTACAAGGAAAAAGGCATCTATGAAGCTCAGCTCTTCCCTCATATTGTAGGCTTGCTTGAGAAGTTATCGAGCAACTACCCTCTTTATATCACCACTACAAAGAATACTCCAACCGCTCAGGATATGACTAAAAACTTGGGAATCCATCATTTCTTTGATGGCATTTATGGTTCCAGCCCTGAAGCACCCCATAAGGCAGATGTCATTCGCCAAGCCTTGCAGATACATCAACTAGCACCAGAACAAGCCATCATCATCGGAGATACCAAGTTTGATATGCTGGGAGCTCAAGAAACAGGCATTCAGAAATTGGCCGTCACTTGGGGATTTGGAGAGCAAGCAGACTTGCTAAACTATCATCCTGATTATATCGCCCACAAACCCTTAGAAGTTTTGGGGTATTTTCAATAACATAGACTGGGCGACAACCCCATTTCAGAAAAAAATGAAGTAAATCTCTACATAACAAAACGCATATTACCAAGGTTCTTCTGAACTGATAATATGCGTTTTTCTGTTTTTATTCAACGTGGGTGGTTTGATTGGCAAAGGCGATAATAGCTTGCTTCAACTCATCTCCACTGAGAGTGCGGAACTCTTCAATTTTTTGGTCGATTGCTTCTAGAGGCATGACATTAACCTTACCAACGAAAATCTTATCCATAACTTGGTTATCAACAAGTTCGGTCGAAACCAAGAGTTCTTCGTAGAGTTTTTCACCTGGACGGATTCCAACTTCAACAATTGGAATTTCGCTCTCAGTGTGTCCACTTAGAAGGACCATTTTCTTGGCCAAGTCATAAATCTTGACTGGTTTACCCATATCAAGGATAAAGACTTCTCCATCTTTAGCATAAGCACCAGCATGGATGACCAGACGGCTAGCTTCTGGAATGGTCATAAAATAACGGGTCATGCGGAAGTCTGTCACCGTTACAGGCCCACCTTCAGCAATCTGACGTTCAAAGACTGGAATCACACTACCACGGCTACCAAGAACATTCCCAAAACGAACTGCACAGTAGGTTGATTGGCTACGTTGGTTAAAGCCAGTGACAATCAACTCAGCCACGCGCTTGGTTGCTCCCATAACATTTGGTGGATTAACCGCCTTATCTGTCGAAATCATAACCATCTTAGGTACTTTGGCTTCATCAACAGCCTTAGCAACATTGTAAGTTCCACGAATATTGTTTTTGAAGGCTTCTTTTGGATTGCGCTCCATCATAGGAACGTGCTTGTGGGCAGCCGCATGATAAACAATAGCTGGCTTGTACTGCTCAAAAACTTGCAAGAGACGGTCATAGTCTTGAATGTCCGCAATCACAGGTACATAATCAATCCCTTGGAACTTACGAATCAATTCATGATAAACAAGGTAGATTGAATTTTCCCCATGACCGAGCAAAACGATGCGTTCAGGATTAAAGCGACTAACTTGACGACAGATTTCAGAACCGATTGAGCCACCAGCACCTGTAACCAAGATTGTCTTACCTGTCAGTTCTGCTCCCAGACGCGATTCGTCAAGACGAATTTCCTGACGACCCAAAAGGTCCGTAATATCAATTTTTTGGAACCCAGTACCTGCTTGGTGAAGTCCTTGAACAACAGTTTCAACCTTAGGCATCTTGTAACATTTGACACCCAGCTTATTACACATCTGCAAGATACGCTCATATTCTGACGGGTCAAGCGACGGAATCGCAACGATAACACGTTCGATTTGATGACGTTTGGCTAATTCAGGCAGATTATCATAAGAGCCCAAAACAGGGATTCCACCAAGTTTTTGGCCCTTTTTCTTAGAATCCTTGTCCAAAATACCGACAAGTTCCAAATCACTGGTTGGATGTTGGTAGCTATCCATAAAGAGGGCCCCACCATCACCAGCACCAATCAAGAAGGTTCGACGGTGTTCCCCATCGCCACTTCCTTTTTTGCGTCTAGAGTAGATTAACTGCCAAGTAATCCGTGGCAATAAAATCAAGAAGGTACTCAACAAGATAAAGAGAATGATGAAACGGATGGAAAAGAGTGGCAAGAAGGCATAGCAGATACTATATGATAAGACACTGCTGGCAGTCACACCAAAAAAGATTTTCATGAAATCCGTAATCTTGCTGTAACGACTAATACTAGCGTTCAAGCCCCAAAATGCAATCATCAATTGATAGAACAGGAAGGCCAAACTCGTATAGATAATGTAGTCAACAGGTGCTGGATTAATCAAGCCGTAGAATAAGATATAAGATACAATGATGGAAACCACCATACTCAAAATATCAAATATTCCCCAGAAAACCTGTTTTTGTTGTTTATTTAAAATTTCCACCAGATCAATCACATAATCTGTGAGTTTTTTATTCATAGAAATTTACTCCTCCTTAAAAGAGCTGGATGATTATACTCAATGAAAATCAAAGAGCAAACTAGGAAACTAGCCGCAGGCTGCTCAAAACACTGTTTTGAGGTTGTATATGGAACTGACGTAGTCAGTATCCTACACATACGGCAAGGCGACGTTGACGCGGTTTGAAGAGATTTGCGAAGAGTATTATATTGTTATTATAACACTTTTTCTAAAGTTTACGATTTGCTACAATCTTTTACTTGCTTTTTCTTAACAGTTTCATAAAAATAAACTGTCTGACAAATCCGGGACAAAGGGCAACAACCATCTGAATCGCAACACTCTTGGCATATTCCAGGTAAGAAATTTGCCCTCTCTTCAGCATGCGCTGACGAGCTTGACGATAGAGTTTGAGGTAACGCAATCCCCCACGACGCTCAAACATCCCTGCTCCGACACGAACCTTACACAAGATTTGATCCAGATTTCCAGTCTTGGCTCCTGAAGCAATCATATTGAGCCAGAGGAGGTCATCCTCCATATAAAGGCCATCCTCATAGTTGCCTGCCTTGAGAACCATGTCCTTCTTAAACATGACAGTCATGTGGTTAAAGGCACTTCTCATCCTTTGATAAGTTACAATATCTGCATGCTGGGTTGGAACACGACGGTAAGAAACGATCTCATCAGGATTGTCAATAAATTCTGCAATATGTCCACCTAATAGGTCGAGCTTGTTCTTCTCCATTAGCTGAAGCTGTTTCTCAAAACGGTCTGGAACAGCTATATCATCGGTATCCATACGAGCGATGATATCGTACTGACACTGCAAAACACCCTGTCGAAGAGCCAGACCCAAACCTTGATTCTGCTCAAGAGGATAGCGTTTCACTGGAATATCAGACTGGGCTTCCACTTGGTCTAACACCTGATAGAGCTCAGGTGTCAAAGGCCCATCCTCAACCAGAACCAATTCGCTCGGTTTCAGGGTCTGATTTTGAACACTCTCAATAGCATCCTTTAAAAATGTCGGATTTTCCTTGATATAGACCGACATCAATACGCTGATTTTTTGCTTTTCAGACACAGTTTTTCTCCAATGTATAGATTTCCTTCCACTATTTTATCATAATTTTCAAGACTTTCCCATTTTTATCTTGAAAGCCCAAAACCTTACTTGACATTCTAAGGAAAAAACCTTAAAATAAGCTGTTATTAAAATCAGCTAGAAGAGGTATTATATGAAAAAGCAATCACTCTTTTTTGTTCCAGGTATTATCCTGATTGGTGTTTCCTTGCGGACTCCTTTTACTGTTTTACCCATTATTTTGGGAGATATTTCGCAAGGTCTGGGGGTAGAAGTTAGTTCGCTTGGTGTCTTGACCAGCCTTCCTCTCCTCATGTTCACCCTCTTCTCGCTATTTTCTACCCGACTAGCTCAAAAAATCGGCTTGGAGCATCTCTTTACCTACAGCCTTTTCTTCTTGACCATCGGTTCTCTCATTCGACTAATCAATCTGCCCCTGCTCTATCTAGGAACCTTGATGGTTGGGGCAAGTATCGCAGTCATCAATGTTCTGCTTCCTAGTCTTATCCAAGCCAATCAACCAAAGAAAATTGGTTTTCTGACCACCTTATATGTAACTTCTATGGGGGTTGCGACTGCTCTGGCTTCCTATCTAGCTGTGCCCATTACACAAGCCAGTTCTTGGAAAGGACTTATCATCCTCCTCACCCTGCTCTGTCTGGCTACTTTTTTAGTCTGGCTACCTAATCACCGCTATAATCACAGACTGGCTCCACAAACCAAACAAAAAAGCAAAACAAAGGTCATGCGTAATAAACAGGTCTGGGCAGTTATTGTTTTTGCAGGTTTTCAATCCTTGCTCTTTTACACCGCTATGACCTGGCTCCCTACCATGGCTATCCACGCAGGCCTATCCAGTCACGAAGCTGGCTTGCTGACTTCTATCTTCTCTCTGATTAGCATTCCTTTTTCAATGACTATCCCAAGCCTGACAACCAGCTTGTCAACTCGCAACCGTCAGCTCATGCTCACTCTGGTTTCACTAGCTGGTGTGGTCGGCATTTCCATGCTCTTCTTCCCAGTCGGTAATTTCTTTTACTGGCTTGCCATCCATCTCCTCATCGGAACCGCAACCAGCGCCCTCTTCCCTTATCTCATGGTCAACTTTTCACTCAAGACAAGCGCTCCTGAAAAGACAGCCCAATTGTCAGGTCTATCTCAAACAGGAGGCTATATCCTAGCAGCCTTTGGACCAACCCTCTTTGGTTACAGTTTTGACCTTTTCCACTCTTGGGTACCAGCTGTAGCTGCCCTCTTACTCGTCGATATCCTGATGACTGTGGCCCTCTTTACAGTGGACAGAGCTGATAAAATCCTCTAAACTTCTAGTTTTGCCTAGGAGTTTTTTATATATAAAAATTTTACACATTTCTCTTGACAGGGCTTTCTTTTAGATGTACAATGTATGTGTAGAAAAATTATATATAAAAATCTTACACATTAGAAAAGGAGGTTTCCCATGTACTTTCCAACATCCTCTGCCTTGATTGAATTTCTCATCTTGGCCGTACTGGAGCAAGGTGATTCTTATGGGTATGAGATTAGCCAGACCATTAAGCTGATCGCTAATATCAAAGAATCTACACTCTATCCTATCCTAAAAAAATTGGAGGGCAATAGCTTTCTGACAACCTATTCTAGAGAGTTCCAAGGTCGCATGCGCAAATACTACTCCTTGACAAATGGTGGTATAGAACAGCTCGTGACCCTAAAAGATGAATGGGCACTCTATACAGACACCATCAATGGCATCATAGAAGGGAGTATCCGCCATGACAAGAACTGAATACCTGACTCAGCTAGAACTCTATCTCAAAAAACTGCCTCAGGCTGACCAAATTGAAGCCATGGACTATTTCAGGGAACTCTTTGACGATGCTGGAGTCGAAGGAGAAGAAGAACTCATCGCTAGCTTGGGAACTCCCAAAGAAGCGGCCCACGAAGTTCTCTCCAATCTTCTCGATAAAAAAATCAATGAAGCGCCCGCTCAAAAAAATAACCGACAAATTTTACATATCGCCTTGTTAGCTCTCCTTGCAGCACCCATCGGTATTCCTCTGGGAATCGCCATCCTCGTGGCCCTGTTCGGAATCCTTGTGGCAGCTTTGACTGTCATTCTGGCTTTCTTTGCGGTTTCCATACTTGGTATCATAGGTGGATTCCTATTTTTAGTTGAAAGTTTCACTGTCCTAGCCCAAGTCAAATCAGCCTTTATCTTGATTTTTGGTGCTGGTTTACTGGCTATCGGTGCTTCTTCACTAGTCTTACTAGGTATTTCCTATGTAGCCCGCTTCTTCGGTCTACTCATTGTTCGCCTGGTACAATTTGTTCTCAAAAAAGGAAAGAGAGGTGACCAGCATGCGTAAATGGACAAAAGGATTTCTCATTTTTGGTGTGGTGACTACCATTATCGGCTTTATCCTGCTTTTTGTAGGTATCCAATCTGACGGAATCAAGAGTCTGCTTGCCATGTCCAAGGAGCCTGTCTATGATAGTCGGATGGAAGAGTTGACCTTTGGCAAGGAAATCGAAAACCTAGAGATCACTCTCCATCAACACGCGCTGACCATCACAGACTCTTTCGATGATCAAATCCACATTTCTTACCATCCATCTCTTTCTGCTCACCATGATCTTGTCACAAATCAAAACGATAAAACGCTAAGCCTCACTGATAAGAAACTGTCTGAAAGTCCGTTTCTCTCTTCTGGAATTGGCGGGATTCTCCATATCGCAAGTAGCTACTCTCGTCGTTTTGAAGAAGTTATTCTACAAGTTCCAAAAGGAAGAACTCTAAAAGGAATCAACGTGTCAGCCAATCGTGGACAAACCACCATCATAAATGCTAGCCTTGAAAATGCGACCCTTAATACAAACAGCTATATCCTCCGAATTGAAGGAAGTCGTATCAAAAACAGTAAACTCACAACCCCTAATATCGTTAATATCTTTGATACAGACCTTACAGATAGTCAGCTAGAGTCAACAGAGAAGCACTTCCACGCTGAAAATATCCAAGTCCATGGTAAGGTTGAACTGACTGCCAAAAAGTATCTCAGAATCATCCTAGACCAGAAAGAAAGCCAACGAATTAACTGGGACATCTCAAGTAACTATGGTTCTATCTTCCAATTCACAAGAGAAGAGCCTAAATCAAGAGGTACGGAATTAAGCAACCCTTACAAAACTGAAAAAACCGAAGCCAAGGATCAACTCATTGCTAGAGCTGATAATGATATTGAGCTAATATCCATACCAAACAGACGTTGACAAAAGCGCTTACATTTGCTACTATGGAAGCATATTTATCTAACTAAAAAGGAGGTTCTACCATGAAACAAGAATGGTTTGAAAGTAATGATTTTGTAAAAACAACAAGCAAGAACAAACCTGAAGAGCAAACTCAAGAGGTTGCAGACAAGGCTGAAGAAACGATAGCCAATCTCGATACACCAATTGAAAAAAATACTCAAGTAGAGGAGGAAGTCTCTCAAGTTAAAGTCGAACTTGAAAATCAGCAAGAAGAGAAAATTGAAACGCCTGAAGACAGTGAAGCAAGAACAGAAATAGAAGAAAAGAAAGCATTAGATTCTACTGAGGAAGAGCAAGATCTTTCTAAAGAAACAGAAAAAGTCACTATAGCTGAAGAGAGTCAAGAAGCACTTCCTCAGCAAAAACCAACCACGAAAGAGCCCCTTCTTATCAGTCAATCCTTAGAAAGTCCCTATATCCCCGACCAAACTCTAAAATCTACGGATAAATGGAAAGAGCAAGCGCTTGATTTTTGGTCTTGGCTAGTGGAAGCAATCAAATCTCCTACGAGCAATCTTGAAACAAGTAGCACACACAGTTACACAGCCTTTCTCTTGCTCATTCTGTTTTCTGCATCTTCCTTTTTCTTTAGTATCTACCACATCAAACATGCTTACTATGGACATATAGCAACTATGCATAATCACTTCCCTGAACAATTTGCTTCATTAAATCTCTTTTCGATTATCTCTATCCTAGTAGCAACAACACTCTTCTTCTTTTCATTCCTCTTGGGTAGTTTCGTCGTGAGACGATTTATCCACCAGGAAAAGGACTGGACGCTAGAAAAGGTTCTCCAACAATATAGCCAACTCTTGGCAATTCCAATCTTCCTCACTGCTATTGCTAGTTTCTTTGCCTTCTTTGATAGCCTACGATTTACAGCCCTTTTGTGTGTGATTAGCATTGGAATCATTCTACTTGCCAGTCTCCATATCATTACAAGACCAAGTCAAGCAAGTGAAACCGACTCCTTCTATCAGTTATTCTTGTCTGTCCTTGTGAACGGAGTCATTATCCTCCTCTTCTTTGTAGCTGAAGTGGCACTGATTGGAGATTATCTTCGTATCTTGGCCTTTCTTTAAACTTCATACTCTTCGAAAATCAAATAGCTTCGCCTTACCGTAGATATATGTTCCTGACTTTGTCAGTCTTATCTACAACCTCAAAACAGTGTTTTGAGCAGCCTGCGGCTAGCTTCCTAGTTTACTCTTTGATTTTCATTGAGTAGCAATCCTGTCTTCCATGGCAGGATTTTTCTATGCCAAAAAGCAAGTCAATTGACCTGCTTCTGCTTTACTTTTCTTGTGCTAATGTTTTAAAATCTTGTCCTAGGATGGGTTGTACTTCTAATTGATTGGCATCTAGTTGGTGGTAAGATGCTGATGGTAGTGACTCTAGGAATTTTGCATAGTCTAGGCGGGCAATGGCTTCATAGTCTTCTGGTTTAGAGCCGTCTCCTGTGATTTGAACCAAGTCAATCTCCCACTGCACTTCCTTATCCACCAATTGCTCAATATAGGCTACAGGAACAAATGGTTCTCTCGGTAATACTGTCTTGACTCCTTGAGCCAGATGGTAAACACCGTGAACTTGTCCTTCTCCATCCTGATAGAAGGAAACTCTTGCAAAGTAAGCATCTGTCTCTTGAACTGCACGCACACGCGCTTCAAACTGAGCCAAGCCATCTTCCTCTAAAAAGCTTTTCAAATCCTCATGACTAAAGAAAACAGGATTAAAAATTCCTTGGCAAATCGTAAAACGAGCTGCATTATCTGTCAGATAGGCTTGAATACTTGCTTGAAAATAAGCTTCAAAATCAAAACCATTTAGTCCTTCAATCTCAGTTCCTGTGTAAGCAAGCAGGGCTTCTAAAAATGCTTTGATAATCTGCCAGTCTGTCTTCGTGAGTAGGTCAGGAAGATCGACACGGTAAGCCTTTTGACCATCAGCATAACTGACCTTAAAAAGAAATTGTGATTGCCCCACTATCGCACACTCGATATACTCGAGACGATTAAGAGGCTGACGGAGATATACAGCATCATAGCTATGTGACTCCAAACCGTCTACCAAGGACAAGATAGACTTGGCAGTCAAAATCTCCTGTTCTCCTAAAATGCTCTGTTTATTTGGAATAAAAAATGTTTTCGTCATAACCGGACTCCTTTGAAATCGTTTACATATAGTATACCTTATTTTTCTGAAAGATACAGAAACAAACTTTAGATTTTTGAGTAAAAAGCATAGAAAAACAGCCCCTAAGGACTGTTTAATCTTATACAGTAGCTACTTGATCCAAGCTTTCACCGATAGCGGCTAGGCGCTCGACAACTTCAGCTTGTGTCAATTCATATTCTGAAACATAGCGGTTACGTGGGTGAACACGGCACTCGTGTGAGCATCCACGAAGGTACTTGTCTTCATTTTCTTCTGATGTCAAGATACGACGGTTACAGAATGGATTTCCACAGTTGACATAACGTTCACATGGTGTTCCATCAAACCAGTCTTTCCCTACGATAGTTGGGTTGACATGGTTGACATCTACGGCGATACGCTCGTCAAAGACGTACATTTTCCCATCCCAAAGTTCACCTTGGACTTCTGGGTCTTTACCGTAAGTTGCAATTCCTCCGTGCAATTGGCCAACATCTTTGTAGCCTTCACGGACCATCCAGCCTGAAAATTTCTCACAGCGAACCCCACCTGTACAGTAAACCACGACACGCTTGTCCATGAATTTTTCTTTGTTGTCACGAACCCATTGTGGCAACTCACGGAAGTTGCGGATATCTGGGCGGATAGCCCCACGGAAATGTCCTAGGTCGTACTCGTAATCGTTACGTGTGTCAAGGACAACTGTATCTTCGTCAAGAAGGGCTTCTTTGAACTCTTTTGGAGACAAGTAGGCACCTGTTGTTTCAAGTGGGTTGATGTCGTTGTCAAAGTCGTTGTCTTCCAAACCAAGGTGGACAATCTCTTTCTTGTAGCGAACAAACATCTTCTTGAAGGCTTGTTCACTTTCTTCGTCAATCTTGAACCAAAGATCTTCCATACCTGGGAGGCTGTGAACGTAGTCCATGTATTTTTGAGTTGTTTCGTAGTCACCTGAAACTGTTCCGTTAATTCCCTCGTCAGCGACTAGGATACGGCCTTTAAGGCCGATTGATTTACAGAAAGCCAAGTGGTCTGCAGCAAATTGCTCTGCATTTTCAATTGGAGTGTAAAGGTAGTAAAGTAAGACACGAATATCTTTTGCCATAAGATTTGTTCTCTTTTCTATTCTTAAATTTTCAGAATTTTTCATCTAACTATACTAGTATACCTGCTTGAGAAAACGAATGCAATTTATTTGACTGGAAATTGTAGAGGGTTCTCGAAATTTCCTGAATGGTTAAATAGGGACAAGAGAAAACTTGGATATATGCTCTCGTTTCAAAAAATCACTGCCTCCCCCAGATAAGCCTGAGGAAAACAGTGATTCAGTTTTTAGGAATTAGGAATGAATACACGAAATCAATTGATCTTATGATTTTTTGTTTTTCAAGAATTCATCGTATTGTTTTTGCATTTCGTTCAATACTTTTTCGTAAGCACCTTCAGATTTCAATTTTTCCATCAATTCTGGAATAGCTTTGTCTGGGTCTACAGTACCAGTGTTGATAGCTGTATCGAATTGTTGCATTGTGTTAGAGATTGCTGAGATTTCAGATTTCACATTGTCAGTGTTAAAGATGAATCCAAGCGCTGGAGATTCTTTAGCTTCTGCCAATTGTTTCTTAGAATCTTCGATTTGTTGGTCTGTAACGTTTTCGTTGATGTAAAGGATCCAGTTGTTACCAGTGTTCCATCCACCCATGTGAGTGTTTCCTTTGTAGCCATCAAGGACTTTAACACGGTTTTCTTTACCTGCAAGTTTTTCCCAGTTCTTGCCTTCTGGACCGTAAACAAGACCGTTCAAGAGTTCTGGGTTAGTGTTCAAGAGGTTCAACACTTCCATTGATTTTTCTTTGTTCTTAGAGTTGTTTGAGATAACAAAGTTAGCAACTTGTGTTGTTTGGTTTTTCTTGATGAAGTTAGTGATTGGTTTGATTTGGATATCTTTGTTCGCAACACGTGAAAGCAAGCTGTTACCGTAGTCAGCTGGTCCTACTGTTTCTTCACGAACGAACCAAGTATCTTGTTGAAGGTCAAATGAAGTATCGCTTGTTGCTACGTCTTTTGGAATGTATCCAGCTTCATAGAATTTGTGAAGAGTCTTCAAGTGTTCTTTGAAGCGAGGCACTTCGTAACGGTTTACGATCTTAGTAGTGTCCCCTTCAAGGTCGATAACGAATGGAAGTCCATTTGGAACTGGGTAGTCAAAGTTATCAGATGGGATGAAGTTCTTAGTAACCGCAAATGGCACTACATCTGGAGCTTTTTCTTTGATTTGTTTCAAGACTGGTTCAAGTGTTTCATATGAAGTGACACCTGAAATATCGATACCGTATTTAGCAAGAAGAGTTCCATTGAAGGCGAAGTTTTGAGATGATGCAACGTTGGCTGCAACTGGAACTGCGTAAATTTTACCGTTAATGCTGTTACCCTTGATGTAAGCTGGGTCAAGTGCTTTGTAAAGTTCTGCCCCTTCTTTCTTGTACAAGTCAGTTAGATCTGCATAAGCACCTTTTTGAGCATTTACGACATAGTTAGATGCAAAGGCGATATCATAGTTTTCACCAGATGATGTGATAACTGACATTTTCTTATCATAGTCACCCCATCCAAGATATTGGATATCCAATTTAGCACCAACTTTTTCACCGATGATTTTGTTGGCATTTTCTAGCAATTCATCCAAGTTATCTGGTTTGTCACCGATTTGGTACATTTTGATAACAGTCTTATCACCTGAAGCTGAGTCAGCAGCTTTTTTGTTACCTGAAAGGTTTCCACAAGCAGCGAGACCAGCAGCCAAAGCGACTACGCTAGCAGATGCAAAAGCATATTTTTTCCAGTTTTTCATGACAAAAACTCCTTTTTTTATTTTTAAACTTATAAACAATGTAATGATCTTAACTTCACGCAAGGGAAGTTTGGAAACAAGAAATGATTTTTCTCGACAAGTACTATTCTTTCACACCACCGATAGTCAAACCTTTTACAAAGTAGCGTTGGAAGAATGGATACAGAATTGCGATTGGAAGGGTTGCGACCACAACCATGGCCATACGACCTGTTTCTTTTGGAAGAGCAACTCCCAGTTGACCAGATAGACCGACTGCTTTAGCGATGTAGTCCATATTTTGTTGGATTTGCATAAGCAAATATTGCAATGGATACAAGTTGTCACTCTTGATGTAAAGAAGGGCATTGAACCAGTCATTCCAGAAACCAAGAGCTGTCAAGAGTGTGATGGTTGCGATACCTGGTAGTGACAATGGCAAACAGATTTGGAAGAAGATCCGGACTTCACTGGCACCATCGATACGAGCGGACTCAAGAATGGCTTCTGGGATAGTCTTCTTGAAGAAGGAACGCATCAAGATGATGTTAAATGGTGAGAGAAGCATTGGAACAATCAAGGCCCAAACTGTATCACCAAGTTGAAGTAAACGAGTGACCACGATATAGCCTGGTACCAAACCAGCGTTGAACAACATACTAAGAAGGGCAAAAATCGTAAAGAATCTGCGATACTTAAAGGTTGTCCGTGAGATGGCGTAGGCATAGGTTGTTGTGATAAAAACGTTTGTGATAGTCCCCACCACTGTTACAAAGACTGATATGAAGAGGGCTTGGAGGATTTTATCCTTAAACTGTGCCAAAAATTCAAAACCGTCTAATCCAAATTGGGATGGGAAGAAGCTATATCCATTTTGGAGGATACTCTTTTCATCTGTCACCGAAATAACGATAACGAATACAAAGGGTAGGATACAAGATAGGGCGATCAAACCAGAAATGGTACTGAAGAAGATATCTGCTTTCTTACTGAAGGAGTGAATGCCGACATTATCAATTTTTTCTTTTTTAATTTTCTTTTCTGCCATATTCTCCTCCTTTCTAGAACAAGGCTGAGTTTGGATCAACTCGTCTTGCAAGTAGGTTTGATAGGATAACCAAAAGCAAACCGACTACTGATTGGTAGAGACCTGCCGCTGAAGCCATCCCGATATCCGCTGTCTGGGTCAAACCATTATAAACATACACGTCCAAGACGTTGGTTACGTTATAAAGCTGACCAGCATTGTGGGGGATTTGGTAGAAAAGACCAAAGTCTGCACGGAAGATATTTCCGACTGCCAGGATGGTCAATACAGTTACCAACGGTGTCAACTGCGGAATGGTTACATTGCGAATTCGTTGCCATTTGCTGGCTCCGTCTACTGTCGCTGCTTCGTAGTAGGTTGGATCAATTCCCATGATTGTCGCATAGTACATGACACTGCTATATCCAAAACCTTTCCAAATACCTAGGAAAAGTAGGAGATATGGCCAGATGCCCAAGTCAGCGTAGAAATTGATTTCCTTCATTCCGATAGATTCTAGGAAATGGTTGAACACCCCTTTATCAATGTTTAGGAAGGCATCTGTAAAGAAACTGATGATAACCCAAGACAAGAAGTAAGGGAACAACATGGAAGTTTGGAAGATCTTAACCATTCTCTTAGAACGGAGCTCACTGAGAATAATGGCAATCCCTACTGATACAATCAAGCCAATAAAGATAAAGCCAAGATTGTAGAGGACAGTATTTCGTGTGATAATAAAGGCATCTCTTGAACTAAATAAGAATCTGAAATTATCTAGTCCGACCCATTTACTATTCATGATACTATCTATGAAACCATTACTGGTCATGTGGTAGTCTTTAAAGGCAACCACGTTCCCAAATACTGGAATGTAGAAGAATAGAATCAACCAGAGCGCCCCTGGCAAAACCATCAAGAGAAAGATCCAGTTGTCTCTCAAGGTTTTTGAAAACTTATTCATAATTTCCTCCCTTTTTTATTTTGATATCCATCTAAAAATTCCTTTTTAGACTTTTGATAACGATTACATTATTAGTATACTCCTATTTGAAGATTAGGTTAAACTACTAATTATAGAAAAAACTCCACAAATTATTTTATGTGGAGTACTTTTGAAGAAAGGGATGTTTCACGGGAAACACTCTGAACAAGGGACACTGTTCTTGTTTTTAAGTTGTATAAATCGTCGATGCGGTCGCAATGGTATGCCACTGGTTGGCTGTTGTGGCTGCGAAGTCCTTGTCTGCGTAGAAGTCAGTAAATGGTAAGATTTCCACTTCTAGCTCATCGATACGGTCCAGCTGACCAGCCAGATAAGCCTCGATACGACTTTCTGCTCGCTTGATGCGTTGCAAGAGTCCGCCCATACGGATATCAACTGTGTCCAAGCCAAAGACCTTGTTTTCCTTCAACCATTGGTGGCTAAAGAGGGCATGGAAGTCTTCAATTTGGCTTCTGAGTTCTGGTAATTCTTGTCTGGCAATTTCTTGCAGACTTTCCTTATCATCCGCTTGATAGGCTTGACGAATGCGTCGTCCCACATCCACTTTGCTACTTAAAATTTGGTTCAACTGGGCCTGAGTTTCAAAGAGATAGGCATAGTTCCCAGCTTTTTCTTTAATGTCAGCAAGCGTCTCAGCAGCCTGAGCGAAGTGCGGTTTGTCCTGTTCAGGTGTCATGTGTCGGTCAAGGATTGGACAGAGAACATCCTGATAAAAGACATAGCGGTTAGGGTTGATGCCACTGAGATTGCCCGGTAGGTCTGGTAAAAGGTTGGCAAGGTCAATCTGCATAAAATCTTCAACCGAAAGACCTGTATTGGTCTGGAAGTGAGCAGACAAACGGTCTAGGCCATTGCGGTAGCTGAGTTCTGCCCAGATTTGCAAGCTTGGTAGGACAGCGAATTGGGCTGTTTCCCCACCATTATCTCCCCAACCTGTCACGATAACTTCTTTGATATCATTGGCACGACAGGCCTTATTGGCTTCAAGAGCGATGAGACGGCTAAAATGGTTATTGGGTGTGAAACCAATCCACTTCCAAGCACCACCTGCAAAGGCAAGGTCATGGCTAATCTTGTGATGGTTGCGGAAGTTGCGATTGTATTTTTCCTCGCTATCCTGGTAATAATCCCAGTAAACCAAGGTTACACGATCTTTGAGACGGTCTAGGTAGACACGCGTTTCCTCTGGGATTTCCACGTCGCGGTCGTACTGACCATCCGCTGACATAAGTTTAAAGAACATATCGCTCCACATCTGGCAGTGGAAACCATATTTGTCAGCAATATCCAGCACTCGCTCCAAGTGTTGGCACATGAGAAGACTACGATCCACAACACCGTTCAGAATCAAGTAGCGTCCCAAACCAACCAAGTGGGCTTCGTCCATCCCGATATTGACCTTGCGAGTCTTCAGTTTAGATAGAGTAGCAAACATGCCGTCAATCAGGTCATAAACCTTTTCTTCGCCAATGAGAAGAATATCCTCCACATCACGGAGCTCCTGGACTTCTTTGACACCCCATTTGACGAAGGCTGACAAGTGGGCCAAGGTCTGGATGCAAGGCACAAAGGTCATGTCAAACTGCTGGGCGTAGGCTTCGATTTCCTGTAACTCTTCAGCTGAATAAGCTCCACGGAAGTAACCAAAGTAAGGTTGCCCCTCAATCTGGTAGGTGTCTTCCATATAAAGCTCAAATGTTGAGTAGCCCATGAGAGCCAAGACCTCAATCATCTGCTTGGCAGAAGCGACATTCAAAACTGCATTTCGAGAACAGTCTGCCATGTAGGCTAAATCTTCATAAGCCGCCTGTTCCTCAATCTCTACCTTGTCACCTTCTGCTAGGGATGTTGCCAACAAGGACAAGGCACGATAAAGTTGGTGAGGTTTGCGGTAAGTTAGTTGATAGTGGGCACCCTCACCCTTGATAGAGATAGAGGCTTGATCAGACTGAGCGACAGCTACTTCAACATCTGGTAAAGAAATGTGACCTTTTAAAACCTCAATAGCTTGCGTTTGTTTGGAACTAAGTCCTGCAAATCTTACCACTGGTTTTCCTCCTGTAGCCAGTTGACAAGGGCACCGTAGAGATTAGCATCTGCATAATAGGTGCAGGCTTGGATAACTGGTGCGACCGTATATTCTTCGTAGGTTTCAACAAATGCATCAACAGCTTTTTTGACGCCTTGGATAAACTCTGGATTTTGACTGATAGAGCCTCCCAGACTAATGACATCTGGATCGATCAGATACTGGATATTGAGCAAGCCTTGCGCCAAATTGCGGTTCATGCGCTCAATAGCTTCTTGGCAAAGGGCATTTCCTGTTGCAGCTTCTTGGTAAATCTTGCGACCGTCCCAGTCAGTCTGACCAGATTTTTCAATCACGTATCGCACCATATTTCCAGTTGACGCTAATTGCGACCAGTTGTTGAGCTTTTCAGCAGGGGCAAGAGTTGTCATGTAGCCAAATTCTCCACCCAGACCGTGGCGACCTCGATGAAGTCTACCATTGATAATCATGGCTCCGCCAATCCCTGTCCCAATCACGACACAGGCTGCATTTTCAAGTTCTGGATGAGCCAGTAATTCACTGAGTCCAACGCAGTTGGCATCATTTTCCAGATGGACAGGAATCTGATAAGAGCTAAGCGCCTCATACCAAGAAAATCCGTGGATGTAGGGCACGGCACTGAAGCCATCAATCACACCTGTCTCTTGATTGACCGCGCCTGGAACGCTCATAGCAATCCCACTATAATCCTGTTCTGACAAACGTTGATCTAGCCAAGCTAGTAAGTCCTCCAAGTTTTCAGGCGTTGGAATGCTTGTCTTATTCAGTATTTTCCCATCAGGAGTCAGACTGGCAAACTTAATCCCAGTCCCTCCGATATCAATCGTTGCAATGGTCATTGTTTTTACCATAAAAAGGGGCAAATCAGCAGTTAGTTCTTACCTTTTCGCCCCTCCTTTCTCTTTATGTCTACTTTTTGAAATTAAATTTCTTCTTTTTTAATGAATTCTGTACGAATCTCTTGTGGTGAAATGAGGCCTCTATGAACTGGGTATGGTCGTTCAAGTAGGTCAAGGAAGAGATGTTGACTTTCCGGTACACGTACATTTTCACTACACATATTGTAGTAACGAAGCACATAGCCTTCTTCATTTTCAGCTACCTTAAAGGCTGTTGGACAGATTTGCGGTATGCTGAGAACAGAATGGCTCAAGATGCCACCAGTCGCAGCCACGCTTCCTTCTTGTCTAGCAAGCTGAAGGCTGGTAAATGGTGTCTGCAAGGCTTTAGCGCGATGATAGGCTGAGAAGCGTTCTTGGGCTTGGTGGCACTCAAGCGCAAACTCGACTTCAAACTCACGCAAGCATTGTGCTTCTGGTGTTGGGAAGTAACCCCAGTCACCTAGCTCACCTGATGCACGCAAAATAGTCACTGCAATGGTGTCGTCCCCAAGGATTTCGTATTCATTCAATCCCTTGTTGGATACAGTCACCCCTTTTTCATCGTCATACAGACTAACAAAGGCTTGTTGGTGTTGAGGATTTTCAGGATTTTCCCATGAAGCTGCTGGTTTGTTTGGTCGTGTCACCACCTCATAGATGCTTTCAGAATCATTGCTTGGACGCGTGTTATGAGTCTTGACCAAGAGACGGATACGGTGATCTTTGGCAGTGTTGGTAAAGCGAGTCTTGCAACGGATTTGTGGATTGTCAACGAAGATAGTCATCTCAGTTTCAAGAGGAATGCTTGTCAATTCTTCTGAACGTCCAGCTTCACGCTTCATAAACTCGATGATGCCTTTTTGCTCTTCTTCTAGCTTTTCATCTGCACTGACAGGCACGGTCAATTCATGTTTGAGCAAAATCTTAGCGTAGCGAGCTGTGTTTTCCAAGACCTCGTAGCCCTTAAGCTCTGCATAGATTGGCTCTGTTCCTTTTGGTTGGAAATAGATATACTCGTTTCCGATGTCACCACGATCTTCGAAGCGGATAAAATCTTCATAGGCTTCGTGAGTTGTCTTATCATAGACTGTGATGTTGTCATCCACACTCACCGTTACAAATGGCGTATCAATCACTCCGTTTTGGTAAATACCGTCGCGGTGTTCTTGTTCTCCTTCCAGTAATTGGAAGGTTGTCCAAGAGAGAGGTGTTAGATGAACAGGGACTGTCACGCGCACTTGACGAGCAATACGAGCTTGGCGGAACTTGTCTTTTGGTAAATCGTACTCAAAATTAGCCCCAAGGTCTTCGATTTTAGCCTCTACAGGACGCCCATCCAAGTCCTCCACACGGTAACTTGGCAAGGTAAGAGCAGCCATCTTCTTGTAACCTTCTGTTGGGTGCAATTCCTTGAAATCACAAGTCGCAACATCAATCACTGTGCTGACAGTATCGACCTTATCATGCAGGCCTGTGTTAATGACAGTAAAGAGATAGTCACTTTGAGCCTTAGCCGTAGCAATTTTACCCTTCCACTCGTTAAGAAGATTGCTCTTAACAAAGTTTCCGACTTGATTGACCTTGGCAAAACGTGTCTCCATCTCGCGGTGAACTTCATCCACGCTACAGCCACAGATACTATCATGGGGCGCATTCTGCAAAAGTGTTTTCCAAGCATAGGTCAACTGGTCCTTGTGGTTGTGGCCCCCAGTGATAATTGTCAAGGGTTCTACAACTTGCTCTAGGAGGTTGCTATTTTCTTGGAAGGCTTGTTTGAGATAAATACGAGATGAAGAAGTGTTGGCAAGTGTGTACCAGCCGTCTGTTTCCTGACTGGTCAACTCACCTGTAACCGTTGATAATTGCTCTGGTAGGGCACTTTCCACGGCTTGGACATATTCATCAAAAGAACTATGAACAAAGGTTACATCTGGGAAGAGTTCATTTGCCACACGAATGGCTTCACCCAAATTTTTCTGCACAGGTTGATGGTCACAGCCGTTCATCATCAACCACTGGTTGGTTGAAGCATAGTCACGCACGTCTGCCAGTTTTTGTTTCCAGAAGGTCAAGGCCTCGTCTTTATCAACTGGAATTTCATTCCCATTACTGTACCAGTTGGCAAAGAGAATCCCGAGGACACGACTTCCGTCCGCACCCTGCCAATACATTTCTGAAAACTGAGAAGTAAACTGCTCATCTTCGAGGACTTGGTTGTCAAATCCAATCGGCTTCACACCACGACCAAAAGCTGCCACATGAATGCCTGATTTTTGAAGAATTTGAGGCGCTTGTCCCATATTTCCAAAGGTATCTGGAAAGTAACCAATCTGGGTTGATTTGCCCCATTTTGCACATTCTGCTTGACCAATCAAGGTATTTCGGACATTGGCTTCACTTGAAATCAAATAATCATCTTGCAAGATGTAAAAAGGACCAATCTTCAATTTTCCTTCGTCAATGTAGCGTTGAACTTTGTCACGATTTTCAGGGCGAATCTCCAAGTAGTCGTCAAGGACAATGGTTTGACCATCCAAGTGGAAGCTCTTGAACTCAGGGTCATTTTCAAAGAGATCGAAGAGATTGTCAAATAGTTCCACCAACTGCATACGGTGGCTTTCAAAAGGCAAGTACCACTCACGATCCCAGTGACTATGTGAGATAATATGTACGACAACATTTTCCATGAAGTAAAACCTCATTCTAAATTTAAATTTTTATTGTTAACGTTTTTGGATGTAAATTTGTGATTCTTTCCAAGAATCAGTTGCGCTAAAGCGTGTTCCTTATCGGATATCCAAGTAATCCAAGACCAATTCACAGAACATCATGTTGGCCCAGGAGAACCATTCACGAGAGTAGAGAGTTGGATCATCCACGTGGAAGCTTTCGTGCATGACACCTGTCCCCCCATCGCAAGCAACCAGCTGATCCAGCAAGAATTTTTTCTCTGCCTTATCTCTTGTTGTCAAACCTTGGATAGACAGAGCGATTGGCCAGATATAGCGATAGAAGGTATGAGAACTTCCGAGACCGCTAGCGTATTCTCCTTGGTAGAAATATGGATTTTCCGGGCTCAGAATGGTACGACGAGTGGCTTGATAAACTTCATCATCGACTGAACAGTAGCCCAGATAAGGCGCAGCTAGCAGACTTGGTACGTTTGGATCATCCATGATACTAGCATTTCCTAGACCATCCACTTCAAAGGCATAAATCTTTTCGCCCTTGCTGTTGGTGGTGTAGGCGTAGTTTTCAATTCCTTCTTGGATTTCAGACTGGAGGAGTTTGGCATCAGCAATAATACTCTCGCTATCAGCTAGGTTCAATTCTGCAAAGATTTCTTGGACATAACCCAAGACTACTACAGCAAACATATTGGACGGAATCAAGTAACTATACTGACAGCAATCATCACTCGGACGAAAAGCGGACCAAGTCATACCTGTCACTGCAAAATCAGGTCCAAAGCCATCATTTACCAAGGTGTCTTCCTTGCGGTCCGTATCACGAACAAAACGATAAGGAGAGTTGGTGTGGTCTTGTTCCACCGTCCACAGATGAAGAATTTCCTTGGTCGCTGCGACAAAAGTCTCATCAAACTGACTAGTCTCGCCAGTCTCTTTCCAGAGGAGATAAGCCAACTGCAAAGGATAGCAAAGCGAATCCACCTCGTACTTGCGTTCCCAAATCCAGCCATTAAGGTCGGTGTGGTCGGTCTCGTGGTGCCCCTTCCAGTTTTCCTCAATGTTAAAAGAGTTGGCATAAGGATCCTTGAGTACCAAGGTCATCTGACGTTTGACCAAACCTGCAATGGTCTGACGCAGGAGGTCATCTCTTTTAGCCACATGCAGGTAGGGTCTGAGTTGGGCTGTCGAATCCCGAAGCCACATAGCAGGAATATCTCCTGTGAGCACAAAGGTTGAACCATCTTCTAGGATTTCAACCGTATTGTCCAAGGTGTCTGTGTAGCAACGCTCGAAAACATCCACCCACTCTGGATGGTCCTTAGCCCGCTCTGCCACTTCATCTAGCCATTCTCTAACAATTTCTTTTGAATAAATCATCGTGCAGTATCCTCTTTCAAACAAGTTTCATTTTCAGTATATAGCTTTTGAGACAGAAAATACATACACAAATGATAGTCATTTTTCTACAAAATAGTTATCTTTGAAGCTCCTTTTCTAAAGGCTATCTTTTTCTGATATAATGTAGAAAAACAGCTAAAGGAAAGACTATGAAACCACTACTTGAAACCATCGATACCCGCTTTGGAACTGCCAGCAAGCATGCCTTTTCTCGGGGAAATACCCTGCCATACACAGGCGTGCCTTTTGGGATGAATTACTTTGTACCCCAGACCAGTGACCAGGAGGGCTCTTGGTTTTTTGATCCACATCTGCCTATCTTTCAGGGGATTCGTTTAACCCACCAGCCCAGTCCTTGGATTGGAGACTACTCTTGGCTCCTTCTGACACCTGTCACAGGCCAGCTAGGTGGGGACAGCCTCTTCCATCGTCAGTCTTCCTATGATATGGATAAGACCTCTTTCCAACCTCATTATCTGAAAATTTTCTCCCTGCGCTATCAGATTGAAAGCCAGCTCACACCGACTTGCTACGGTGCTTCTATTCGTTTGGAACAAAAGCAAGGTAAAGCCCTCCCCCTCTATCTTCACGCAGCAGATGAACTGACCGTGGAGCAAGTAGATAAGCGAACTCTTGCCCTGCGACAAGAAGGTAAAACTGAAACCAACAAAAATCCACTGATACTGTTCACTACCCTGCAAATGAATACGGATATTCTTGCTATCAGCCAAGAAGCGGGAGACTGGCGAATTGACCTGACAGATAGTCATGCTGAAATCCAGCTAGCAACTTCTTTCATATCGCCTTCTCAAGCTTTGCTTAATCTACCTCACGAAGATTTTGATAGCTGTAAAGCAAATGCACAAACGAACTGGGAAAATCTCCTCCATCGTTTTGACGTTATCGAGACAGGAGAGGCTGACCAAACCTTCTTTGACCACTGCCTCTACAGACTCTTCCTATTCCCTCAGACTTTTTATGAGGTTGATGAATCAGGGCAAGCCATCCACAAAGATTTGGCTACTGGAACTGTAAAGCCCGGTGTCCTCTTTAGCAATAATGGTTTCTGGGATACCTTCCGCACCACATTCCCCCTCTTTGCCCTTATCATACCGGAACACTACCACCGCTTCTTAGAAGGATTTCTCAATAACTACCGCGATACTGGTTTCCTTCCAAAATGGCTGGCTCCAGATGAACGTGGCATGATGCCGGGTACTCTTTTAGATGGTATTATCGCAGATAGCGCCTGCAAGGACATGGCTCCCGACTTGGAAGAAGAACTCCTTCAAGCCATGCTTAAAACAGCCACCAAGTCCGACCCTCTCGGCATCAATGGTCGCCACGGACTAGCCCAATACCAAGAACTGGGCTACCTCTCTACCGATCACCACGAAAGCGTCAGCCATACCCTAGACTATGCCTATAGCGACTTTTGTATCGCCAGCTTTGCCGAAAAACTAGGGAAAACAGAAATCGCTGATACCTACATGGCTGCTTCACAAAATTACCGCCATCTATTTGACGCTGAGACAGGCTACATGCGAGCGCGAGACAATCAAGGAAACTTCCGTCCTGACTTCTCTCCATACAGTTGGGGGCGAGACTACGCCGAATGTTCAGCCATTCAAGCAACTTTAGGTGTCCTCCACGACATCCCAGGCTTAATCCAGCTTATGGGTGGAAAAGAAGCCTTTAGCCACTACCTTTTGAAAGCCTTTCAGGATGCTCCTCTCTTTGAGACGACAGGCTATGGATACGAGATTCATGAGATGAGCGAGATGGCTACCGCTCCTTTTGGACAAGTCGCCATTTCCAATCAGCCGAGCTTTCATATTCCTTATCTCTTCCGCTACAGCAACTACCCTGACTACACTGCCCTTCTTATCAAAACCTTACGTCAAAAAGCCTTTCGCCCAAGCTGGCAAGCCTATCCTGGCGATGAAGACAATGGTAGTCTCTCTGCTTGGTACATCTGGTCAGCTCTTGGTTTTTATCCGACCTGTCCAGGAAAACCCAGCTACGACCTCGGAATCCCTCTCTTTGACCACCTCCGTATCTATCTGGCTAAGGAAAATAAATGGCTAGATATCTATGCTAAGCAAAACCATAGCCACTTCAATTTTGTAAAAGAATGCCGACTGGACAAGACCCCAGTATCTAGCATCCAACACCAAGACCTCTTGAAAGCTGAACAACTAACCTTCACCCTCAGCTGGTTGCCAAGTCAGCCGTCCACTTCCTGAAATGCAAAAATCTCCTAGCAGACTTTCCTGCTAGGAGATTTTCTTATGAGAGGTATTGGTTTAAGCTCTAAAAATCGGACTTATTATTCGATTTTCATCAAACAATCTACCAATTAAGCTTCTTCGTCTTCTTTACGACGACGGCCTGCAAGACCAAGACCAAGTACTGCACTTGCAGCAGCTGCTACCATAGATACTACAGAATCTGCTGTACCTGTATTTGGCAATTCTTTAGCCACTTTACGTGTATTTGCTTGTGCTGATGCTGTTTGACTAGCATTTGCTGCTGCTTGAGCAGTAGCTGGAGCTACAGCTGGTGTTTGAGCAACTTGGTCGTTAGCTGGAGTTGCATGATCAGTTGATGGAGCAACTTTCGCCATGAAGTCTTCGATACGTTTAACCATTGCATCTACTTCTGCTTGACTTGCGTCTGCATTAGCAAATACTTTCTTAGCATCTGCTAATAAGTCATTCGCTTCTTTTGCAGTTTCTGCATCAAGCTTAGCTGATTCTTTGATGATTAATTCATCTAATTGACGAATAGCGCCTTCTAACTTAGCTTTATCCACTTTTGCATCAGTGTTAGTTGTTCCGTTGTTGCCAGAAGTTCCATTTCCACCATTGTTTGGAGCTGAAGGACGTTGTTTAAAGATATCTTCAGCGGCAATTGCTAAAACTTTACCATCTTTAGTTACAACAGTTGCATTTCCTGCTTTGTCGAAGATAACTTCTACCACATCAGCATTTGCTCCTTTAATCTTAGCTTTTGCAGCTTCTTTTTCTGCATCTGTTAAGTTATTGAGGTCTGCTACTGTTTCTTTTTCGAAGTCAAGGTTGATGTTATCTCCGCTATTCTTAGCTGTTACATCACTTGCTGTTTTCACTAATTGGTCTTTTGCAATTGATACTGTATTTCCATCTAATGTGACTGTTGCGTTCCCTTTATCGTCTACTACTACAGTCGCTCCTGGATTGACTGCTTCAATTGCTTTCTTAACTGCTGCTTTTTCAGCATCTGTTAATTTTTCCTTATCAGCTACTAATGTGCGAATAGCAGGAGTTTTAACAGCTGTATTCTTAGCTGCATCTGCCAAATCATCTGCTGGAATAACTAGATCTAAAGCTGGAATATTAAGAACTGTACCATCACCTTTAGCTACTGTTGCATTACCCTTATCGTCCACTACTACAGTTGAACCTGGGTTAACTGCTTTAACCTTATCTTCGATTGCTTTCTTCTCTTCTGAAGTTAGAGCATCTGGATTTGCTACTACAGTTTTAGCTACTGGTGTATTTACATCATTACCTGCATTTTCTTTAGTAATATCATCTTGTGTTTTCACTAAATCAGTTGCTGGAATCACCGCTGTCTTACCTTCTGGAGTTGTAACTGTTGCATTACCCTTATCATCCACTACTACAGTTGAACCTGG
>ERZ1036435.5-NODE-5-length-231344-cov-11.580953_pt1 | contig 231344 bp, 120 predicted proteins | sample MGYA00514223_ERZ1036435 | MGnify/ENA primary metagenome ERZ1036435 (study PRJEB33795, sample SAMN09464927) | human gut metagenome | host: Homo sapiens | place: USA: Stanford, California | collected 2016-08 | study: EMG produced TPA metagenomics assembly of the...
AAATAATGCAGGACTGCAAAGTGATACATCCAAAACTAATATCAGGGGGGGTTCACCTCATCCTGTGCTGCTGTTTATCTGTTCGCCTCTTGACTTTGGAATCACCGCAACCGCGCAGCATCCTAAAGAAAGGAACATCCTCGAGAAGTAAAATCAGCAGGCAGGGGGGGGGGGGGTCAAACAAACACAGAAAGCACAGGAGAACACCTTAGTCTTCCCAGTCTTTACAAGATTATCGAATCACACACAAACTGTGAAACTTGGAAAAGAATGAAGTTTGAAGGTTTCAAAGTCCTTTTAGACCATTCTAGTGCCCCTCCCTTTTGGGAATTGGTTTAGCAGATAACCCATCCCTTGCCAGCTCTTTTCACGCAATCCACAGGCTGTGTTTCTGACCTGCCAAAGGATAGTCGAACCAGTATGCGCAGATTGTTGTACTACCAGCCAATGACAATAGCAATTACAGGTAGCAATTGCAGGTAGCAATGCAGACAGACAGGTGTAGGAAGACTCAACTCGACAATTTGTCAATTGGTCCAATTGATATACATAAAGCCCCTTGACTCTGATTTGAAAAGTAAATAAAATACTAAACCAGGAACAATTGTCCCCCCCTCCTCTCTTGTCAAGCCCAAGGATCCATAAAAAAAAAAAACATATATAACTAGAACTATTCAGTTTCCTGACCAGAGTATATAGTACACAAGCCATCAAGAAGTTGGAAAGAGAAAAAAATTCATCAGGACTTAACATGTCTAGGGATTTGAAAAACAATTTGTTGTTTGAAGTGGCCACTGAGGTGGCTAACAGGGTTGGTGGTATTTACTCTGTGCTGAAGTCAAAGGCACCTGTCACAGTGGCCCAATACAAGGACAATTACCATCTAATAGGTCCTTTAAACAGAGCTACTTACCAGAGCGAAGTTGATTTGTTGGATTGGAACGATCCTAGTATCTTTTCCGATGAATTGAAACCTATCCAGCAGACTTTGCAATCCATGGCAAGTCGTGGTGTCAGGTTCGAATACGGTAGATGGCTGATTGAAGGTGCCCCTAGAGTTATTCTTTTTGAGCTAGACTCAGTACGAGGCTATCTAAATGAATGGAAGGGAGACTTATGGTCCTTAGTTGGTATCCCATCTCCTGAAAACGATTGGGAAACCAATGACTCCATCTTGCTAGGTTACACCGTGGCTTGGTTCCTAGGAGAGTTGGCCCACCTAGACTCCAAACATGCAATCATTGCCCATTTCCACGAATGGTTGGCCGGTGTTGCCCTACCTCTATGTAGAAAGAGAAGAATTGACGTGGTAACAATCTTCACCACCCATGCAACTTTGCTGGGAAGATACCTATGTGCGTCTGGTGATTTCGATTTCTACAACGGTATTGAACATGTTGACGTCGACCACGAGGCTGGCAAATACAACATTTATCACAGATATTGTATTGAAAGAGCCGCCTGCCATTCTGCTGATGTCTTCACAACAGTGTCCCAAATTACCGCTTTCGAAGCCGAGCATCTGCTAAAGAGAAAGCCAGATGGTATTTTGCCAAACGGTTTGAATGTTGTCAAGTTCCAGGCTTTCCATGAATTCCAAAACTTGCATGCTTTGAAGAAGGAGAAGATTAACGAATTTGTCAGAGGCCATTTCCATGGTAGTTACGATTTTGATCTGGACAACACTGTCTATTTCTTCATTGCCGGTAGATACGAATACAAAAATAAGGGTGCTGATATGTTCATAGAGGCTCTGGCCAGATTGAACTACAGATTAAAAGTTTCAGGATCCAAGAAAACCGTTGTGGCTTTCATTATCATGCCTGCAAAGAACAATTCATTCACTGTAGAAGCTCTAAGAAGTCAAGCTGTAGTGAAATCTTTGGAAAACACCGTTGATGAAGTCACCAGATCAATCGGTAAGAGAATATTTGATCATGCAATGAAGTTTCCTCACAATGGTATCACGAATGAACTTCCAACCAATTTGGACGAATTACTAAAGCCTTCCGACAAGGTGCTATTGAAGAAGCGTGTTCTTGCTCTTAGAAGGCCTTGGGGTGAACTACCTCCAATTGTCACTCATAACATGGTTGATGAAGGCCAAGATTTGATCTTGAACAAGATTAGAGAAGTTCAGTTATTCAACAATGCAAGTGATAGAGTTAAAATGATTTTCCATCCAGAATTCCTGAATGCCAACAACCCAATTCTAGGTTTGGATTATGATGAATTTGTACGTGGTTGTCACTTAGGTGTCTTCCCATCATATTATGAACCATGGGGTTACACTCCAGCTGAATGTACAGTCATGGGTGTTCCTTCCATAACTACCAACCTTTCCGGTTTTGGTGCCTATATGGAAGACCTTATTGAAACAAATCAAGCTAAGGATTATGGTATTTACATTGTAGACCGTCGTTTCAAGGCCCCAGACGAGTCAGTTGAACAACTAGTGGACTACATGGAAGAGTTTGTCAAGAAGACCAGAAGACAGAGAATTAACCAAAGAAACAGAACCGAAAGACTATCTGACCTATTGGATTGGAAGCGTATGGGTCTTGAATATGTTAAGGCCAGACAATTAGCATTGCGTAGGGCTTATCCTGAACAATTCAAACAATTAGTAGGTGAGGAATTAAGTGACTTGAACATGGAGAGTTTGACTGGTGGTAAGAAGTTCAAAATCAGTAGACCACTAAGTGTACCGGGTTCTCCAAAAGACGCTAGATCTAACAGTGCGGTATACATGACCCCAGGTGACCTGGGAACCTTACAAGAAGCTAACAATGTGGATGACTATTTCAATCTGAGCGTTAGCGGAGATGGTGACGACGATGACGAAAACTATGCCGAACATAATTGAGAAATATAAGGGAGTAAGACATTAGTTTATTTTAATATCCCTTCTCATAAAGTTTCCAAATCTAATTGATAATGAATAGAATAAGGATTTATTTTCGATTTAAATCTGCCGAAAACTTCAAAAAGCCATTATTCTAACATTTAAATTGTGGAAGTCCAAGTTATGCAATATGTGATTCTTTTCATTCTAATTTTCTTTATTTCAAAACATAATATTCGATAATAAAATACATATAAACTCTATATATTTGTTAAAAAGCTCTTTATCAGTTTAATAATTTGTGACTACAGTATACTTGTAATTAATAACTTAACGAATTTCCACACTATTACGTTAAAAAAACATCTGATTAACGAAATTCTATTGTGCAGGGCAGCACATGCATTAGGTGAGTAGATACATAATTTGAAATACTCAATTCAATTGGGTAACCACACGAATATCGTAACACAAAATATATTGAGAACTTGATAGTCACTTGTCATCACTTATCAAAGTAAATCATTTCCATCTTACATCCGGGAAACATTCCTTAGTTCAGAATCACCTGCATCAATCCTCTCAATCGTTAGAAGAGTTGGCTGAAGCAAAGGGGGGGGTCGACCCAAGTTTTCTTTTAATCCTTGTTTTGGCTAGGAAGGGTTGGTACTAGTAATATTAGCCTTTTCTGATCTTCTACTAACAACTTACAGTTCGGGTTACTAAAGGATTCTCATCAGTTTGTTCGTTATTTAGTTAATTTTGTTATTTTTTTGCAAAACTGGGCTTTGAATATTCTATACCAAACATGTGTTGTGAACGATATCTATCCTATTTATGTTATCCATTTCTTGTCTTGATATATATATTACTGTATAGTGTGTTATAACTTTTTCCATTGGCGAGGATCGTCTTTTATATTTGGAATTCAAAGATTAGTAGCCCCAGTTCATTTCGAACAATAGATATTAGCAATATGGTGGATAACAAGGACGAGAATAAGGACAAGCCTGCAGTTCGCAAACCAGAGCAAGTCGAGGGACATACAGTTACTAAGTTTTTTAATAAGCTGAATGGACAGCCTGAATCTTATGTGAACAAGTCTAACTACGTTTTTGGTAAGACTCTTGGTGCTGGTACCTTTGGTGTTGTGAGACAAGCTCGGTACAGTCCCACCAACGAGGATGTTGCGGTTAAGATTTTATTGAAGAAGGCTCTTAAAGGTAATGATGTTCAGTTACAGATGCTTTACGATGAATTGTCCATTCTCCAGATGTTGAAACATCCAAACATCGTCGAGTTTAAGGACTGGTTTGAATCTAAGGATAAATTTTATATTGTCACACAGCTAGCTGTTGGTGGTGAATTGTTTGATCGTATCCTAGCAAAAGGCAAATTCACTGAACGTGATGCAGTGTCTATTACAATGCAAATTCTAAGTGCTGTCGATTATATGCATTCTAAGAACGTGGTACATAGAGATTTGAAGCCTGAAAATGTTTTATACATTGACAAGAGCGATGACTCTCAGTTAGTCATAGCGGATTTCGGTATTGCTAAGCAATTGCAAGATAATGATGATTTGATCTTTAAGGCCGCTGGCTCCCTAGGTTATGTTGCTCCTGAGGTATTGACTAACAATGGTCATGGTAAGCCTTGTGATATCTGGTCTATCGGTGTGATTGTATACACATTGCTGTGTGGTTATTCTGCTTTTGTAGCTGAGACTGTAGATGGTTTCCTAGAAGAATGTACACAGAACAAATATCCTGTTACATTTCACAAGCCTTACTGGGATAATATATCTGATGAAGCCAAGAACTTTATCTTGAGAGCACTAACATTGGATCCAGCTGAAAGACCAACAGCTGCAGAATTAATGAAAGACCCATGGATTACCAACACTAGGCCCGAGACCGCTAACATTTACCCAGAGATCAGAAAGGGCTTCGATTTACGTAAGAAGTTGCGTGATGCTATTGAGATAGTTAAATTGAATAACAGAATTAAGAAGTTGAGAAGCCTATACATGGTTGAGACTGATACTGATATCGAGGAGAATGTGGCTTCTGTTGCATTTAATACATTGGCAAGCTCATTAAATGATCTCAGACTTCATTCACAAAAAAGAGTGGGTCAATTAACGGCAGAACAAAGAAGATTAAAATCTGCACTTACTCAAGATACTTTTGCGCAGATTGTGAGGGCTGCAACAAAAAATAAAGAAAGAATCTGGGGTGAAAAGACGGCGTCCCCAACGCCTAGTCAATCATCTACCTCATCTACTTCTACTAACAAGAAATAAGAAATGCTAGTCTATTATTTTTGTCTAAGATTCGAGACTTAACTTTTTATTTAGTACATAACATTTGCTTTTATTCCTTTCTATCTTAAATGGCATATCGATTTTTTTAGTATCTCCTCAATTTCCTTCTTTGTAGCCTTTCTGCTCTTGTCAAAGAATGTTCTTCTACTACACTCGTATCAGCCTCACTAAATTCATCAACTGAATCGATCACATCGTCATCGTAATCGCTGGTGTTGTCTAGATCTTCGTTGTCTGATTCTGTATAGTCAAAGGCTTCGTGCAAAGCTTTCCGAGACCTGAGATTTCTTATACGTTCACCGCTAGTGCTTTCTTCAGCAGATGTTGTTTGAAGATTGCTTCTACTAATAGCTGTTCCTATGTCTTGCCATTCTTTAACGTTTTGCAAAAGAAACTTCATTTTATCGTCTGATTTTTCGAAGGATAATTTTTCAAGATCTTTCAAATTGGAGATTAATTGCTCGAATTCATTATCGTTTCTCGCCAAAGCATACCAATAACTATCTCCCTTTTTATCTGTGCCTTGGGTGATATCCCTTGCAAGCTTGACTTTATCAAAAAATAACAATGTGAATTCTGATATACAGCCGCTTTGTTTGGTAACAATACTATGATCTTTACAAAAACCTTTGTATTTGTACGAATCCATTCTACGCTTGATAGTCATCCCATTTTTAGTGTTCTTCTTGTTAGAATCCTTATAGGACGATAGGCTGGGTACATAAAACTCTCCAATGTCTTTTAGAGCCATGACCAAAGACTCTAACTTTCTCAATTTATACACCTCATTTGTATAAGGATCATTCAAGGGATTATCCAATCCTTCGAGCTCAAAAAGTTTACTCCATAAGTCATACAATCGAATATCAATATTATCACGTTCGGTATATGATGCAGCGTAATATTTCTCCCTTATCTTCTTATATATTTCAAATTTCTTGTCGAAATTGGCAGATTTATAACTATGCCTTCTCTTCCAGCGTAGTTCGTATCTTTCTCTTTCTGATTTGCAAAGAGCCAAATAATCATCCCTGATTTCATCATAAGTCTTTGCAGTATAGTTTGGCATCATATATGTTGCTATCCCAATAGATGGTTCTTCCTTTAAGTGAGATAGCCTAAATATCTCGGCATTTATATGAGGTGCATAAGATAAGCACCAATCGGAAAGGCATTCAAGTAAAAGTATGCGATCGTTAGGCTCCAATACTTTGAGACCAGCTCTAGATAGTGTCAACGTGTTGATTGGATTCTCTTCATCTGCCAGTTGTCTCCATTCTCTGGGATATCCCCAGTCCGATGTTGAAGATATGGTTCGCACTTTGGAAAACATCTTAGAATATGGCTTATTCCCATTTTTCAACTGGTGTAATGTTGGAGGGTTAAAATTTGATTTCACCGATTGCACGTTCAGTAGTTTCAAGAATGTGAATAGCAACAGATCCATCTTGTCCTCTGCATCTGTGTCGGTATTTCCGCCCACATCGACCAGGCTAAGGCCTACCTCGAAGTCCCTAAACGTTAAGCTGTGTAGATGGGGGTCGAAACACGCGTCAAATTTATCAATCATGGCCATGATCTTTACAATTCGGCCAGCATAAGCGACAGGGTTCAGTTTCAAAAGTTTCATCAGATCGGCATTGCCATATTCACCATAGGTTCCAGTATCTATTGACACATGGGATGACTTAATTGTATCCTCCTTAGAGAACTGCTTCAGTCTGAGCGTGTGCTCGATCTCGGTTTCTTCACTCAACACTTCAATGGCTTCAGGGTCGGCTTTATCATCTCCATCTGCTGTACTTGGCGCGGGAATAACTTTTGCGAGTTTCTCAGGTCTGCTCACAACTTTAACAGTTGTAAAATCATCAAATGTGAATTGTCTCTTCCTCTTAAGTGCTCCGTCCATTATTTATCCTTTGTACTTTCCTATTCGACAACCAGTGCTATGGGAGAGGGGCGGTTCAAAAGACTTTAAGTCGTTAACATAGGCTATGGGGGGTAGTTATAAATACATATGCATAAGCAATATATCTGTAAATACACTACACTTTTGTAAACACCAGAGAGTCCATTAACATGTGATGTCTGGGTGCAAACGCCAAATAATTTAAAATTGACATTTTTTGGCGTTTGCACCCAGACACCAAGACAGGTATCATCCTGTACCACCTTAATACCACATGACTAACCGTTTAGCAATATCCCGGAGTATTCCATAGTTCTTCGTTGAAATAGAAAAAAACTAAAAATAAAATTAAAAAGAGACAAAGAGGAAAAAAACAATTATTCCAGTAACAAGGCGCAGGACTGACCAGACTGCCCCTCCCCCACTTTTCTTCCCAATAGAACTAACCGTACACAAGGGAGCGAAGTGCTAAGAGGGAAGCCACTGAGTTATTCCGAGGGAGGGTTTTTCCGAGGAAATAAGACTGTCAAAAAGAAATTAAATTATATGTGAGAAGGGAAAAAACCGGTTGGGCAGTGAAACCGCAGTGGGGCAGAGAAGTATAGAATGATATTGTTGCTTAGATAAACAAGGAAAAAGGGCCATTGTTCTTACAAACTGATTCTTCCTAAACAGTGTTGCGGGAATTTAGTAGCTTCATTATCGGTAGGGTGTAAGCAGCGGTGGTACAAGATAATGTACACACATGTTCAAAAAGATAACGCAAATTGCTATGACATACTAGCAATACAAAAACACTAGTTGCAAAAACACTACATGCTACTACAAATATGTCTTTCCCACACAAGTATTTATTTGAGTGCACAAATTTAAGGGTCCTTGGTGTCACCGTTAACGTAGTTGATTTCTACACCGAAAGGAAGAAAAAAAAAAAGAGGCAGCCCACTACTCTCTATTGGAGCTCATTAGTGCATAACACAAGTGCCAAAAAGGACTCAAAACGAATATAATAGATAAAAGTAAAAATAAAAAATTTCTAGTCTTATAGCTTTAATACAAAACCAGAGACTCAAGGACGTATGAGTGCTAATAATATTGTGGGACCTGCTAGCAGGAAGAGCAGTATGATTGCTGATCTGAGCCGGACGGCGACGAATAACGAGCAGGAGGAGAGTCCCATGATCTTCGAGAGAGATGTGGAGGATCCATGCATGATGAACTCCACCTCTACAATCTCGAGACAGACTTCTAACACCAGCTTGTTGCATACGACTTCGAACCAGCGGAAGTACTCCACTAACAGTAACACTGGATTAAACTTGTACTACACCCATACTGTATCCTCCTCCCCACAAGTGCCTAACAGTAGCAGCAACAGCAATAATAATAACCAAATTAGCAATGCATCCGAATACCAGAATAACTTCCCCAATATATCAAAGTCCTCTACCAATGTCTCTATGGACAACTGTGTAGAACAGGAGGTGATCTATCAGAATCCCATGAACCATAGGAGAACTTTGGAAAATTTTGTCCCACCAGCACTGGACGAAGGTTGTTCTATTGTGACAGATGATGCCACAGACTTGGAAGATGTTGATATGGTATTTGTGCAATCCAGAAAGCCTTCGACTCTGGGCTTAGATATGGCTCTTGGAAGGACTAGGAGCATGTCGACATTGAAACCATTGAGTAACGGCGATGAACTATCTAATGTGCCATCGAACAGCTCAGAACAATCCACTAGCCCTAGATTATTCAGATTCTATTCTTACGCTGACATGTTGTCTGAGGATAACTACTTGCATAATAAGCATACAACAAAGAGGCCATCTTTTACCCATCATTCTCTGAGCTCCAATGTCCTACAGAAATCAAAAACCGCAGGACAACCTACAAACCATTCAGCTTCTAATTTGATCGGTACTTCTCCGCCAAAGACACAGAGCTTCGTCAACCCCTTTATCATATCAAGAAGATATTCAAGCAACGCAGGCCCTATACAGACAGCCACTGTACCTATCCCTACAGCACCAGGTGCAGTTGGGAGCAGATCGCAATCAAACTTGTTAAGGCAAGGCTCATACAATACCCTTTCCCCAAACATGACGCCAATGTCAAACAATAGTACCCCAAGTGCAGGCAACATCGGGAACAACAATAATAACTTCAATAATAAACCAGCAGATAGGTTCATGAGAACTAGTCAAAGACCTGCCATTTTTAAGAACTACAGTGCTAGTGGTCTTAGCGAAGTTGGCTCACCAACGAGTCCAACATTAAGTCTCAGCACCAGCCCTAGAATTGGCCCTAACTCGAGATCATTAACTACATCTCCACCTTCAGTAACATCGCCAATGATGATTAAGAGCGGTAGGTCAAATTCCGCTAATATAATGGGGACGTCCTCTAGGTCTCCTAGGTCAACAACTGGTGACAAGTACAAAATAAGCACAGTTTCTGCCAGACGAAAAACTGATCAACTAAAGAAAAATCTTACGAAATTCCATATCGAATCCAGTGGCAGTGAAGGTTACTCAACTGATGAAGAATACGATGGCGAAACTAGTTGCACAAGTGGTAAGGATGTCAAGAAAAAGAGTATAGATAGCAATGTTTTTGACGATGATGATAATGATAGTAACAATGAACAATCGAGTAGTCATAAATCAGCAGATAATGAGGTGGATCCTCTAAGTGAGGATTTAAATGGAAACGGACATACATTTTTTCCATCAAACATTAAGATTAACAAAGAAAAACTACAAAAGAATCTAATGTCATCCTTTGAGAAGTTCCAAAGCTCAAAAATTTGGAGAAATTCTATTGGTGGAACGAACTCACCCAAACAAAACTCAAATTCCTCACATAATACAAATGAAACTCCAACCAATTCTCATCCAAATTCCTTCTTAAGACAATCTAATAACTCCAACTCATGTTCTACAATTACGGCAGTAATCAATGAAGCTAACTCAGGGACTACCTCAATCCCGAAGGCAACAAAATCTGTCTCATCGACACTGGAAGAATAGAAGTGTGTACCCCTCAGGCTGAACAGGTACCATGTATTTAGTTACCTGTTTCCGAGAATTGGACTACTCCAGAATAAGACACAGGAGGTCTTTTAAACTCACAATTTTTGAAATCATAGGATTTTAGTTTTATTTCAGTTTTATTTTACTGTGCTAACCCAACAATTTTTTAGATTTGGAGACTTTTACTACTCCCGTTATATTTCTTTTTTTGCCCCAGGGTTATCTTTGCTTTGCAGTTTCAAGGTAGTACGAGCTGGGGCCTTTTATAGATATAGATTCTTATTAAATTTTTACTACTACAACTATACAAATATATAAAAACGTTATTTCTTTTAAATTCCTTTTAGTTAATTAACGATATTTTCATCAAAATTGTGAAAAAACATGGTAAGATTAATTTAGTCAGCATTTTTGGTCCAAAATAATAAATTCCTTTATTATTATCTAAATTTAGAATATTATTAGAATGTATAGTTATATAGTAGTATCTTTGTTGAATCAATAGTAGATAGACATTTCAATTCTTTCTCCTACATGATAATGAATGACAATTTGCCTTTTAATTTCTTAAAACTTTAACACAGTAATAACAATTTGATTTCAAGAGAAATCTTTATACTTGGTAAGCATAGTAACTGCTAGAAAAGTGTTAGTGCACCTATGACTGAATATAAAAAAAAAAATTATGACTCCTGTAATAAAGATGCTCTAAAGTAACGAAAACATTAGAACAGGAATATCGAGAGATTTTAGTTTTTCTTCTCCTTTGTGTAACTCTTGGCATCGTCTAACTTATCTGTGACAACTTCGTGTGCCTTATCAACTTGACCTTGAATTGAGCTGACAGAGTCGTTAGCCATGTCCCAGAAATTTCCTCTCTGTTTGTCGGTCCACTTCTGCAAAGCCTTCTTAGAGTTCTCGTAATCTCTCTTGGCAGCCTCATAGTTGGCTAAACTTTTTTCATGTACTTCATCCTTCTTTTCCTTTCCAAACTGCCACCATTTAGAAGCAGTTTTGTCAACATCACTTTTGGCTTCTGCCAACTTTTGACTAGCATCGTCGACTAGAGCTGCTGCTTCTTCCTTGGTCTTAGCGGCTTGCCATTTCAAATCTTCGTACTCTTCTCTAGCCAATTGGGCTGCAGTTTCACCCCAACCCTCAAGACCTTTGATAACACGCTTAGCCATTTCTTCCTCAGTTTCGTCACCCTTTCTGTAAGTGAACCAACCGTTTTCCTTGTACTTCTTCAACTCGTCCAGACGCCTTTGTGCCTCACTTGGACCAATTTGCATGCTTCTTCTACGCTCTTCTAATTCCTCTTCAGCAAATTCCTGGGCACGTTCACCCCAACCGACAACGCTTGCTGCGGCAAGTTTATCAACATCAGGCTTTCCGTCCTTGGAAGTGTCATCCTTCAACCAGGACCACAAGTCCTGTTTCTTGTTCTGGATTCCGTTCAATACATCTTGCTTATCGATGTTATTGGAGATCTCATTGAAACTCTGCTTTGTATACTGGTTGAAATCCTCAGAGGCCTTTTTCAAAGCCTGGCGTTTCTCTTCCAGCATCTTCTTGCAGTTTTCAACTTGTTCTTTCAAAGCGGCATCACCTGCACTGAAGAAACTCGTCTTGGAGTGCTTCCATTTGTCCAAAATATCGTTGTACTTCTTGTTGGCAGCGTCAAATTCACCAATGGCCACGGCCTTGGCCTTCTCGATGTCGTTATAGCCCCAATTGAAGATGGACTTGTTGTCCTGGGAGTCATCGCGCTCGTTACGGCGGTCCTCGTCCATGGAGGAGAACACATTGCGGCCCTTAACTGATCTTTGCAGCTGGGGTGGTGGAGAGCTCTTCACAGAGTCGGAAATCTGTTGTGCTAAGTCGTCACGGCCACGCTCGATGTACTTGGCGGTGTTGTCGTTGTATATACCTCTTAGTAACAACGCATCCTTGAAGGAGACGGCATCGTCCCAGAGACCTTCCTTGATCCTGGTCCAGGAACAAGCCTGATGGTCTCTAGTGATGGACAACGCAGTCTGTTTGCGCTTACCTTGCTCGTTCACGGCTTGGTTGAAAGTAATAGCTGCGACAGCAGCTGTAGCAGCAGCGGCACCAGTAATAACAGCCTTAGACATTTTGTAAAAATTTCTATTACGTTGGTGGTAGACTTTTTTTTGTTAGCCAAGAAAGGGTGTAAGGATCGATTATATTGTAGGTTATATATGTTTTTTTCAAAAGAAGGGGGGGGTTGTATAGTAGTATCCTTTATTTCGTTGTTTATTATGGTTACAAGTGACGTCCTGTTGAGGTTTTGTAACTCCGATTTGTCTTATGTCTTTTGCTCTGCTCAAAACTTCAACATGTAGAACATACAAGCTAAACTTCAAAGTTCTCTTTTAACCATGGGATAGCTCATCGCACAGTAAGATATCCAATCAAGTTGAAGGGAAAAAGGGTAACACTAACCGGGGAGAGAACACCCTGCACAGAATGCATCCCCACATAATATCAAATCCCTTTTCAAGTGTGAGAAGAGGAAGTTTGGACTAGGACAGCATGCAGTAGCAACTGCACAACAACTGCACTAAGCAGAGCAAAACAGTTAAACCACTAGAGTGCTAGCAACTTCCCCCCACAAGAAGGGAAGGCCTCCCCTAAAAATATAATGTTAATATGTACGGAATTACCATGTGATGTATTATTACATACGTAGATACACACCTACGGTACGTCATATGATATGTTAGTATATACGTATATTGCGTTTGCACTCGGAGGCAGAAATTCTAAAGGTGAACGACGGAGGGGTGGAGCCAGTTTCAACTTTGTATTGTACCAACACCTATGAACGTTGATATAAGCCACTTCCTTTTGATCAAAGTCGTGTGGAAGTAGATGTTTTGGGATATTAGGACGAGATGATACTTGTGCTTCTTCAAGAATCCCCTCGTAACTTGGTTCTATACTTTATACAGCAGCTTGTGCCTTGTACCTGATCGAAGATAACTACTGACGGTTTACCCTATTCCTTTAGCTCATCGATTTATAAGAGCAATACTTTCAAGACTATTTTGAAACTTGTTAGTGCTGCAATAACTACATAAAAAAACAACAACAACCAATAAACTATGTCGCAATCAGCTATCAACCGTTCTTTGAACAATATTAGAAATGAACTCGACTTTCTAAGAGAGTCTAATGTTATCTCCGAGGGCTGTTTCAAAGAGATTATGATGAAACTGCCTTCTAATGGTGCTAGCCCAGTACCTCCACCAATGTCCCTGGAATACGTCGAAGCTCTGTACGATTTCCAGCCCCAACAAGACGGTGACCTGGCCATCAGAGCAGGTGACAAGATCCAAGTCCTGGAAAAACCTTCCGCTGAATGGTACCGTGGTACAGTTAACGGCCGTGAAGGTATGTTCCCATCTAACTACGTGAGACCAACCGCTGCACCATCAGCTAACTTGGCTCCTCCAGCTTACGACAACCCCAAACTATCCCCACAACCAACAGTACAATCTTTCCAGCCACCTGCACAACCGATCGTTGCTCAACCTTCACCACAACCTGCTTACTATCAAGCACCTCCACAACAAGTGGTAGTGGAACAACAGCCTGTGCAACAGAGCAGTGCACACAACGGTCTCAAGAGTTTTGGAAGTAAACTAGGTAACGCCGCCATCTTCGGTGCTGGTGCAACCTTAGGTTCTGATCTGGTGAACAGCATTTTCTGATCTTCAACATCACTTGTTCAAAACAGAACATTTATCATTTATCTCTTTTATTTCTTTATCTGAGTGGATACTCAGAACAACTCTCGTGTTGCTTTGAAAGCCCTTTTTATTGTTCTTCTACAACGGTGGAAAGAAGGTTTAACAATAGTGAACTATGATTTACGCAAGTACTTATATTACCTGACCTATACGATTTGTCTTTTTCTTTCATTTGAACAACTACTGGTGGGATTTTTCTAATATTTTTCTCTTTCAACATCGAACATGCCAGCACAGCGCTCCTTATTGTCATATCTATAGAACATACAATAAGCTCGTTGGTGCCGTGCAATTCTTTTATATATACTTTCATACTTTATACCTTTTTTAACGTTTTTTTACTGTCAATCATATAACAATCAGTCCAAGCCTTTTTTTTATTGTCTTTGTCTACAAATAGTATTTTATCATGAACACCATGAATTTATGTAATTTTGAATATTAGCCATATATTCTTTTAACTAATGAATATATTATAAATATCTCCCATACACATGATATATACGGTTAACGACATTGAGATGGGTCTGCCTGGAAGACTTTGAATGTGTCATTAGTTCCTGTACGTCTCTACACCACTCAGAGATTCTTTTCTTAGGGACAATTTTTTTCCCTAACTCATGCAATGTAGATATTTCAATTAACAACAGCCCTTCCTTTAAGTACTCGTCCTTGCCTTTACTAATTGCGCCAGTTTCAGTATCCTTGAAATCATTGATGATACGCTCTATGTTGTTTAAACTCACACTGATCCTGTACTTATACTTTTGTATATTGGACCACACGGAGCCAAGCTTGACGAAACGTTTCAAAGCCACAAATGATGTGTAGATGATCGCCAACGCAGGTGACATAGCCAGAATTCCAAATACCAACTGCTGCGATTTTAGCATCTTGTCAATACCATTCAATGCTAATGAGCCATCAACTTTCGTCTTCTGCACTTGGATCAGTAGTGAACGAACCAATGAACCAGTAACTATGTTCTTAATAGGGTGGGAAAGCTGAGTCTCGTAAATTTTCAAGAACTGCGTCAAATCTCCATGCTCAACCTGAGAAATTAGTTGATTTTCGTTAATCAACTCTCTGTGGTCACTGTTCTCCACAACAAAGCTAACAATCATTCTGCTCAAGGAACTCATTTCCGAGTCCAAAGTGCTTTGCGATGTCACTGAGATAGCACTGCCTTCATCATGTCTCACTGTTGCCCAGACCTGTTTCAATGGGGTGTATACCCAATTATACATAAGCCCTGTCACGAAATCTAGAACATTATGTTGGAGAAACTCCAAGATCTTGTATCTCGATTGCCACACTGCGATGATTGATGATGGTCCATACAATAGCCCCACAAGTAAAACAGGCCAGTTCCTGGAGATAAAATTGGGCTTCATCACCAGGGTATTGGGTTTCTGTTCCTGCAGTTCCTTAATATTCAAAACTATTAGTTTCAACCTTGTTAACGAATCAACGGGCTGGCCTTCGACGTTAAGGTGCGAAGATAAACGGGAGATATGATTGTCCATGTCTTCATTTGTGTCGATAGAACTATTGAAATCGTCTAACAGTTCGCCCAGTTTAATGGTGTGTTCGTTGACCAGCTCGGTCTCTACGGCCAGCTTTTTTGACAAGTCATCTCTGATGACAGACAATGGCAAATGCACCAACACGTTTAGGTATCTCCAAGGCTTTGTGAGCAGCTCATTCCTGTGCTTAGCGATCCCGACAAACTGGAAGTTTTTCAGCATTATCAAGTCCATTCTGGGTCTGAGCAGCTCAGTCTTGTTCTCGTAGCTATGTTTTATGAACCTAGGCACCATGCACTGCAACCCGTAGTACCAGGACTTCGCTCTGGAGGCCAATATGCTGTTATAGTAGTCCAGAGCGTCGTACGCCTGTGGCAGAGAGACGAGCGAGTCCGACAGCAGGGCATAGTAGGCGATCACTATAGTGTACTGCACGAGTGCGTTCTTGAACAAGTCGAGCACTTTAGAATCCCCCAGAGTGTCAATACAGGCATTTTCAAGGGTATCGAGTACTTTTTGTAAGTCGATGTAAACTTTAGTGCTGTTCTGTCTCGAGAGTCTATTTACCAGATCATCCACGATCTTCTTTATTGAGTACAAGGACCGTTGCAAGGATTGCAACTGCTGTGAGTCCTCGATGCCTTGCACCAGCAGCACTTGCAAAGCCTGTGACAATTGCTTGTCTATTGCGTCGAGCTTCAACACCACTTGGCTATCGATAATCATTGTTGAAGTGCATGTACCAGGCACAAATATTAAATACTATTAATTAATTAAGTACATCATTATATTTAAACTTAAACTTTAATACTTCTGCTTTTTTAAGGGTAGTGATGAGATGAGATGCCATCTCCCCCCCAAGACTGCCAGTGAACTGAAAAATGTGAAACACGCAGAACCTCCATGTGATTTCTGATATCACATGGATACACAGGATATCACATGACATTTCGTTGGAATACACAAACCCAAAAAGGCCAAGAGTAGCACATGACTTATATGCACGTACTGCAGGACAGACGCGAAAAATTATGGAAAAAAAACTGGTGAAAAAGTTCAGTGCAAAACACCACTGATGCAGTTGAAGGATGGGATTAGAGAAAAAGGAAAGAGAAAGAACTGCCATGTTTTCTCTCAGAAGAAAAGGCGTGGGAGTGGAGTGGAAAGACAAAATAAAAAACGACGCGAACGCGTAATGTAAATTACACAGAAAACACGCAGAGAGAAGAGAAGAGAAACAGAAAACTAGGCTTATGCCAGACCCAAGCAATATTAATTTGCTCAGAGAAGTGTGTGGAAGAGAAGAAATTACATTAGCAGTGCAAAATGCACCTAAGAAAACTAAGGAGAGCCATAACTGGATTTCAGCAAAAGGCAAAAGAAAGAACAGCACACACACAGACACAGACACACACAGACACACAGACAGTAAGAAGGAAAGGGAATCACTGTGTAAGATCCTTTTGCCCAGGGCAAACCCAGCACAAATATATTTCTTGTGTGTCCCCAAATGGGCATCACATTTTAGACTTACAAAGTAGAAGAAAAAAAAAAAATCTGAAAACTTCCAATCTGATTCCAGCCTATCTAGAATTTTTTTTCATGAAATCAAATATAACTTGCTGAAGAATAAAATAACAAGTCTCGACAGTATCAGTGATACTAAATAGCAAAACTAAAACTTTGTTGAAGGAATAATATAACAAGAGGGTGTAAAAAAAAATTAAGTACTGAGAAAGAGATAGTGATATAAGAACAATAGACAACAAAGAAAGAAACAGAGTTCAAATTGATTATACGCGTTGGGAGCAAAGGAAACTAAAAAACCTATTAGATTTATAGAAAACTAGGATACAAAAAGTACTCAAATGACTGTTAGAAATTTGACAGGACGTGATTACCGTTCCTCCAGGTCTTCTTCATTTGATAACAACACGGGCAATCCGTTTCTGGCGAGTGAAGAAGAGAACGATGACGATAGAAGTTCTTCCTCTTTCATCCATTACGACAGGGATGCGTCTCGACAAGCGGCGCTAGAGGGCCTTGACGGTCAGCGCCATGTGTCCGATTACAAAGGTTACTACTCTAAGAATAACACTGCTCAAAACTTGAATACGGGCAATGGCAACACTCCCAACCTGGACAACAGCAAGAGATACTTTTCACAGACGTCTCTGAACACTGGTCTTACAAGAAATGACATCTTGTCCCCTCCTGAATTTGATAGATATCCATTGGTTGGTTCGAGAGTTGCCTCCTCTACCCAGTTACACCAGCAGGCTTACTCATCTTCTCCGGTGCCTCGCATGGCTTCATCGCCTGATAACTCTGGATCCTCTTTTTCCTCTACTAACAATAATACTTTCTTAGGTGAACAGGATTTCTCTCCCTTTGGTGGCTATCCTGCTTCATCTTTCCCACTACTGATGGAAGAAAAAGAAGATGACGATTACTTACATAACCCAGACCCTGAAGAGGAGGCTAGACTGGACAGAAAGAGATTTTCCAACGACTTCAAGTACATGGATAAGAGATCTGCCGGTGGTCTTGCGGGTGTTCTTTTCCTATTCATCGGGCTGGGATGTTTGTTCATCCTATTGCCAGCATTAACCTACACAGGTGTCACTGAACACGCTAAGCCAGTGGTACAAGAAATCTTGTCCGCTTACCAGTATCCACAATTGTCAGCAATAAGAACTAAGCTGGTGGACCCAGACACACCTCAATCAGCTCTGTCAAGACAGGCAAGAGATGGTTCATACTGGAAGCTGGTATTCTCAGATGAATTTAATGCAGAGGGAAGAACATTTTATGACGGTGAAGACCAATTCTGGACCGCTCCAGACATCCACTACGATGCCACTAAGGATTTGGAATGGTATTCCCCTGATGCATCAACTACACGCAACGGTACTCTACAACTAAGAATGGATGCTTTCAAAAACCACAACTTATACTACAGATCTGGTATGTTACAAAGTTGGAACAAACTATGTTTTACACAAGGTGCCATCGAAGTCTCAGCCAATTTGCCTAACTACGGTCGTGTATCTGGTCTATGGCCTGGTCTATGGACTATGGGTAACCTGGGTAGACCTGGTTACTTAGGTTCTACTGATGGTGTTTGGCCATATTCGTATTCTTCTTGTGATGCAGGTATCACACCAAACCAAAGTTCGCCGGATGGTATCTCGTACTTACCGGGCCAAAGATTAAGTGTCTGTACTTGTGATGGTGAGGAACATCCAAACCAAGGTACCGGTAGAGGTGCTCCTGAAATCGATATTCTTGAAGGTGCTACCGATACAGTCTTAGGTGTAGGTACAGCATCCCAATCCTACCAAGTTGCACCATTTGATATCTGGTATATTCCAGACTATGACTTCATTGAGATTCACAATTTCACTACAACCACTATGAATACTTATTGTGGTGGTCCATTCCAACAGGCTATTTCTGCTGTGACCACTTTAAACACTTCATGGTATCAGTATGGTGAAGGATCTGGATATTACCAGAAATTTGCAATTGAATTCTTGAACGACGATGAGGATGGATATATCCAATGGTATGTCGGTGACAAGGCCACTTGGACTTTAATGAACACAGCTTTACACGCCAATGGTAACATTGATAATAGACACGTCAGTAAAGAGCCTATGTCCATCATTTTGAACTTAGGTATCTCCAATAACTGGGCTTACATTGATTGGCAAATGATCTACTTCCCGGTAACCATGTCTATTGACTATGTCAGAATATATCAACCAAACAACAGTGTTAGTGTTACCTGTGATCCTCCTGATTATCCAACATACGATTACATCAAGGATCACCCAATTGTCTACAACGACGCTAATGTTACCAAGTGGAATCTGGCTGGCTACTCCACACCAAAGAATATATTGACTGGTAACTGTAAGAGCTCAAAGTTCAAGCTGTCCTCTTAGAAAGTAGCACTGCTTTGATAAACCTACAATTGTTAACAATATATCTTTAATTTCAATTTCAATTCCAATTTCAACTTCAATTTCTTTTTATTAGCTTCAATTCATTTAACTATAGGGAATCTAGTACTATCATGTCTACATTTTTTCATATATATTTATCTCATGCATTTATTTTTAAGTAATATGGAATACATTTTTTTTCTCTCTACATATAACGTTTGATAGACTATTCTGTCCAGTGTGTGTTTCCCAGAGTTCAGGAAATACCTCAAACGATAACAATAATACAGCCCGATAGCATTGATGCGAGATCTGTGTTATAAGATCCATTTATGTTTCGAAGGGCAGATCTGTTCCATGAAAAGAACCATCTTATCAGAAATACGACTCATTAAAAGGAATGTTTCTGCACCACTCGACAAATATTGTAAACAGATCGCCCGAGCTGCCCCACCTCCTTTGGCTCAAAAAAAAGTGTGAAAACAAACCCCCACCCCATTACGACTGCAATCTTCCCGTCCAAAACTGCAATAAAAATACCGCACCACCAACCAAAATTTAATCAGCATAATGCGGGGCAGACAAACCAACGCACGGGATCTCCATTAAAAGAGGGAAAAAGAGATAAACCACGGCCCTGCGAACTTTGTGTGTAGAATCACTGTCTACAGGGAAGGGATGGAAGGGGGGTGGGAAGAACCACTGCTTACAGGCATTTTAGTAGTCTTCTATGGCTTTTCTACCAAAAGTGATACTCCCAGCGCGGAAGGAAGGGGGGGGAGGCAGTTAGGATGGACGGTTTCAAGAGATGAATCCTCACATCCCTACGTAACTTTCTTCAACGGAACATAGCTTCTATTCTTCTATTCTTCCATTTTGTCGCTGCGAGTATTGAAACCAAAAATGAAGGAGGTGCTGCGCGACTTTTGTCCTCTATCTGGAAAGATGGCAGCCACATTGGCTAAACCCATTTGAATGAAGAAGGATATTCTAACCAATTGCCAATATATGGACTTGATTAGGAGAAAATCAGCATTAGTTTGGGAAAGAGAAACTACCAATCAAGTTACTCTCTCTCTCAATTGAGTACACATTCTTTGTCTTACTATTGCCCCCTTGCAAGGGAAATCATCTGCACATAGACTGTTACTGTCTTCGAATGGAACTTAGAAGGGGGATGGTACGGGGAAGACAATGTTGAAAAAAGCCGGTCCAGATAAGAGAGGTTGGTGAGTGTGCAGTTTCATTTTAATCCTCGAGGAATCCAGCTCTAAACTAAAAGGGGGGTGGAGGAAGTTGAATTGTTGGGATGCAGTATTGTATGTATTTGTATTTGTATTTGCATTTGTGTGTCTATGATTTCTACTTGTAGTACGAGGGAAAAAAAAAGGACCCGTTCCTTTCAGAATCTTGTCAAAAGCTCTGTATAATGACTATCTCACACTGTGTTAAAGGATTTCCCCCTTCAACCACAGGGGCAGGGAGATGGAAAAGGGAGTTGATTGAAGGGGTTATTTTTTTGTAGTTCCAAATTTAAGAGTATAAAAAGGATGGTGGTTTTCTTCTGAACCTGTAAGACACCATTGTGTTAATCTTTGTAAAAGGCAGAAAGATCCAATCTCTTTTTCTTTAGCAGTTGTACATACTGATATCATATATCCCTATCAATTGACTAAAAGGACGATTATACAATTGGTGTGAGAATACGTTGTTAAAAGAAGTTGAGAAAGATTGAAAATTATTGAGAAATAATTTACACTTAACAATTACAATGTCGCCAACTTCCTCCAGTACTACTAATGACATGATCACTGAAGAACCTAGCAACCATCGTCAAGTACCTCGTCTAACGAGGAGATTGACAGGTTTCTTGCCTCAGGAGATCAAGTCTATCGATGCAACTATTCCATTGAAGTCTCGTGCTTTGTGGAACAAGCATCAAGTTAAGAAGTTTGAGAAACCAGATGACTTCCAGGATAGATTCATTGACCATGTTGAAACTACATTGGGTCGTTCTCTGTATAACTGTGATGAATTGGCTGCTTACGAAGCCACTTCGATGAGTATCAGGGACAACATGATTATCGACTGGAACAAGACTCAACAAAAATTAACCACCAGAGATCCAAAGAGAGTTTACTATCTGTCCTTGGAATTTTTGATGGGTAGAGCTTTGGATAATGCTTTGATTAATATGGATAACGGTGAAGACAAAGCCAACGAACAACCAAGAAAGGTAATCAAAGGTGCTTTGGATGAGCTTGGATTCAAGCTAGAAGACGTTCTTGATCAAGAACCTGATGCCGGTTTAGGTAATGGTGGTCTTGGTCGTCTTGCTGCCTGTTTTGTTGACTCTATGGCCACCGAAAACATTCCAGCTTGGGGTTACGGTCTGCGTTATCAATATGGTATCTTTGCTCAAAAGATTATAAATGGTTACCAAGTTGAAACACCAGACTATTGGCTAAACTTCGGTAACGCCTGGGAAATCGAACGTAATGAAGTTCAAATACCAGTCACGTTCTACGGTTATGTTGATAGAGATGGCAAAGACACTACTACGCTATCACCATCCCAATGGATTGGTGGTGAAAGAGTTCTTGCGGTCGCCTATGACTTCCCAGTTCCAGGCTTTAAGACCTCTACCGTCAACAACTTGAGACTATGGCAGGCTAGACCAACCACTGAATTTGATTTCGCCAAATTCAACAACGGTGACTATAAAAACTCTGTCGGTGAGCAGCAACGTGCTGAATCTATCACAGCCGTTCTATATCCAAACGATAACTTTGCCCAAGGTAAGGAATTGAGATTGAAGCAGCAATATTTCTGGTGTGCTGCCTCTCTACATGATATCCTGAGAAGATTCAAGAAATCTAAAAGACCATGGAGTGAATTCCCTGACCAAGTCGCTATTCAACTAAATGACACTCACCCAACCTTAGCTGTTGTTGAGTTACAAAGAGTCTTGGTTGATTTGGAAAAGCTCGACTGGCACGAAGCCTGGGATATTGTTACTAAGACTTTCTCCTACACCAACCACACTGTTATGCAAGAAGCTTTGGAAAAGTGGCCAGTCGGCTTATTCGGTCACCTGTTGCCTAGACATCTTGAAATCATTTATGACATTAACTGGTTCTTCTTGCAAGACGTGGCTAAGAAGTTCCCTAAAGATGTTGATTTATTGTCTAGAATCTCCATCATTGAAGAGAGCAGCAATGAAAGACACATCAGAATGGCATACTTGGCTATTGTCGGTTCTCACAAGGTCAACGGTGTTGCTGAGTTGCACTCCGAATTGATTAAAACCACCATTTTCAAGGACTTCGTCAAATTCTTTGGCCCATCTAAGTTCACTAATGTTACTAATGGTATCACACCAAGAAGATGGTTGAAGCAAGCCAATCCAAAACTTGCCGAATTAATTAGCGAGATTTTGAAGGACCCAAGTGAAGACTACTTGCTTGACATGGCTAAACTAACAGAGCTTAATAAGTATGCCGAAGACCCAGAATTCCAACAAAAATGGAATGAAATTAAGCAATACAACAAATTGAGATTGGCTGATTTAATTAAGAGAGAGAATGACGGTGTTGATTTGATTGACAGAGCCCATATTTCTGATACTTTGTTTGACATTCAAGTCAAGCGTATTCACGAATATAAGCGTCAACAATTGAACGTATTTGGTGTTGTTCACCGTTATTTAGCCATTAAAGAAATGCTAAGGAATGGCGCTTCCTTGGCTGAAGTTGAAAAGAGATATCCACGTAAGGTCTCCATTTTTGGTGGTAAGAGTGCTCCAGGCTATTACATGGCTAAATTAATCATTAAATTGATCAACTCTGTTGGTGACGTGATCAACAATGATAAAGAGATTGGTGATTTGCTAAAGATCATTTTCATTGCTGAATACAATGTCTCGAAGGCCGAAATCATCATTCCTGCTAGTGATTTGAGTGAACACATTTCTACTGCTGGTACTGAAGCTTCTGGTACCTCAAATATGAAGTTTGTAATGAACGGTGGTTTGATCATTGGTACTGTTGACGGTGCTAATGTTGAAATCACTAGAGAAATTGGCGAAGATAACATTTTCTTGTTCGGTAACCTAGCAGAAAATGTTGAAGATTTGAGATACAACCACCAATACAATGGCCATGAGATTCCTGAATCTCTATCAAAGGTTCTTGAATATATCGAAAGTGGCGAACTAACCCCTGAAAATCCAAATGAATTTAAACCATTGGTTGACAGCATTAAGCAACATGGCGATTACTACTTGGTCAGTGATGATTTCGAATCTTACCTAACTACTCAAGATCTTGTTGACGAAGTTTTCCACTCCCAAAAGAAGGAATGGATCAAGAAGAGTATTTTAAGTGTAGCCAACTGTGGTTTCTTCTCCAGTGACCGTTGTATTGAAGAGTATGCTGACACGATTTGGAATGCCGAACCAGTCAAGCCATAATCTCAACTGCTTTCTATATGTGATAATATTATTGTGATAAATCGATTTTTTTAACTTTCTATTTCCACTAAAAACTCGGACTCATTGGGGCGATAAGGTCTATTTCAACTTGTAATGTTGTTTATAAACAGACATTTCTCCTAGCCGTCACTTTACAGTGTCTCAATACAGTTTAAATAATAAAAAAGTATTATGTTTTACAGACCATATTAATTTTTATGTATAATTTTTGAACGTAAGCTATAACGTCTACGTCATAATTCCAATATAATTAAAATTATAATCTTCATTAGCGTTTTCGAAATACAAACAAAGTCTACCCAAGTCCTTCTTCATTTATAGGAGGTAATTAAATTCATAGATTTCATAAATGATACCATACCAACATACACTATGACCTTTACACAACAATGTATAACTAGGCATTTACAAAAATCTCTTTATCAAAATTGCTGGCATATCAAAACTATCAACTGAGAATCGTCCCTGAAACAAAAATAAAGGAACAAAAACAAATAGAATAAGGCATAAAATTAATGACAATACCCTTGCAGTTACTATAAATATAAAAAAGAAATGAAAGGAATGTACTAGATCATTACATTGTATAATTAAATTAACTAAAGAAATGTGACTGCGACTAAAAAGTGAAATAAAAGATCAAATAAAGTACAGTTAACCAAAGTCAATAGGATATTTTGGTCAAAAAAAAAATTAAAATAAAAAGAAAAAAAAACTAATGCAATAAAGTTGTGTTGTGCGGCATTGATGTTCATTCCAGTACAATAACCACAAGTTATGATTCTTTTGAGGTGAATGTATCAATAATGTCGTTCATTCATTACCATTATTATAATCGTCGTCACCATCATAACAAGTGCTATTATAAGACTCTCGTCTAGGTTCGTAAAAACAATATGAATTCAAAATAGACTGATAATCCAATGGATTTTTATGCAATGTATTCATGTTATCTGTGTAGCCAAGTTTACCCATCGTATTTTGAAAACCTTTAGCCTCCAAGTATTCACTTCCTGCAAGTTCTGCGTCATCACTAACGCTGCTTATGTCCAATGAGTTACCAGAGTTCAGAATTGAAGCAACCTCGCTACTTGGGGTATCCGAAGGTGATGTATTGTTGCTTGTACAGTTGACATCATCATCCGCATTTTCAGCACTGTAATAGCTTTGGTTGCTGCTTTCATCGCTAGTAGCAAAATTGTGAATAACTAAGGTTTCTGAAGAATTATTTGGATTTAGTGTAAAATTTCTCACCTTGCTTAAATCTACAACCGGATGTACATCTGATTCGACATCTTCAAAGTTATTATTATTTTTCAGAATCGATATTGGAGTTTTTGGTTGGGTATTACTTTGGAGGTTAAAGTTCCCTAAATCAGAAGCATTTAACGGGTTATGAGATTCTTCTTCATCAGAATTTAGAAATTGGAAGTTTAGATTGTTTTTATAAACTTTCTCTAAATCAACCCCTGTACCTGTTTTTGATTCTTCAACCATAGAGTCATGAAAGTGCATGTCGCCAAGGGTGTTTTGAATATATGCAGCGGTAGAGTTATAGTTAGTTGTGATAGGCTTGTTGGTATAATTGTAGGAATGTGTTTCTAAAAAACCAGCGTCGTAGTTCGGATCCTGTGGGCTTTCCAATTCATTGGCATTGAGGACTTCATTAATACGGGTTGGCTTAATTAAAGTTGTGTCGTTATGATATAAATGCTTTAGTGGGGATGTATTGTAATAGTCAGTGTCATCACTGAACCTTCTAGAATATGAATTATTGTGAAAGAATAAATTGTGTGAAAGTGTTGTGGTTGTTAAAAAATCTGTTTGGAAACTATGTTGTTGTGAATGATGTTTGGAAGAGTTATGTCTTTTCTGATTAGAGTTTGACATTGTGCTCATAATTGGCTCCGAAGTGGTCTTCCGCAGTTCCTGAATCCCGACAGAATTTGGTGCTGTTACAACAACCATTGAAATATGATAATTTTTGTAATTGTTGTTGTCATAATAGGTTTCGTTATTAACATCATAGCGGCAACACAAATCCATCGACAAATCACAATATGTGCAGTCTTCATTTGAATACGAGTCACAATATATCAATCCCTTCGATTTCAATATGTACTTGAAAGTCATGACATCTATTGTGAATCTAAACTCATCGATATGATCTGTGATGGACTTGTTATATGTAGCGGTAGCGTAATGAATATCTTTCCAGTTATTGAAAGAGAACTTAACTTCAATGAACTTCTCAAAATTCAAGTTATTGACATATATTAACCCTTTGAGCTTGTTAGTCTTTTTCTGTAAATTATGAAGCTTGATATTAGAGCCGTTCAAATAGTTGAATATCATGGTCTCAATCTTAGATATATCCTTGACATCGTCATACCTATAGTGGTTCAGGTTATACTTTTGCGAGAAAGGTACCAGGTTCGTGTCCAGGATGTTGCAATCAACAATATCAAAGCTGTCTACATCCAGGCCATCTAGATTACCCAAGTCAGTTTCGCTATCAGTGCTGGTGTAGTCACCGAAGCTATCAGCGTCGTTGTCATCGATATCCTCATCCTCGTCATCAACACCTAACCGGAACAATTTTTGTGACCTGCCCAGCGGGGTGTCATTCCCAAGAGAATAGTTCGTTACTGGGTTGAACAAGATAGGTGGAAGGTTATATTCTGGGATGTTCAGAGTATTGCTTTGTGTGTTTGAGAACGATAACTCAGGCGAGCTCTGGTTACTAGACGAAATGGAGATAGGTTCGGAGTCAGAGTCGAACTTCCTCACTGTTGTGAGTTCCGGAGCAAAGCGAACATTTTTCAGCGATTCCGACTTGCGTTTATACATGATAGAACCCATAATAAAAAATCGGCTAATTTATTTCCTTTAATCAAATTATTAACCCCCGTATAGCACCTCCCGGAGTAGGTTCAAAAGATAATAATGTGAAAAAAAATAAATATTATGTGTACCTTTTTTTTGTTATTTTTTGTTGTGAGTATAGCTTTCCTTTCAGTAAAGATTTACTCTTATATAGATTTTTTTTTTTAGAGTTCTTGTTTGTGGAAGAATTTATCAATGTGTACCTGAAAGGAAAAACATTTAATGTTATATAGAATGGCAAATTTGGTTTTCCATTTCACTTAAAAACTCTTCCGCAAACGAATCTTATGTCATATTAATTGAAGTATATGCTAATAATCCTTATGATTGATGAGCAAGTTTTGCAAGAAAAAATTTTAATTTTACTTTTCTACCGTCTCTATGCTTGTGTGAGGGGAGTAGTAGTAGAAAGTCCTTCCCTCAACAGCTTCTCGAGAAGATAGATTAGATGTCTTGGAAATGGAATATGACAATCACAGTTACGCCAGACAAGCCAGTAGTCCTCGGTGTACATTTGGAATAGATAGGGAAAGTGATTAACGGAATTTCAATAAAGGATGAGGGAAGGGGGCAGAGGGGAGTGGCAGGGAACACATATGAAGAGATGATTTGTAACGTTTTCTCTGCAGTGAGAAGCTGGTGCAGAGAACATTCTGGTGCGTCTTTATTTACTGTGTTACGCAGACTTCTGGGGGAGGGAGGCTAAATATCATTATCTAACTATTTCATAACAAAGGGGTCCATCGCATCTATTCCCCGTTAAATTAAGGAAATAGGAATATGCAGTGTAACAGTCGTACCAATCATACTCAGATGATCTATTGTACTTGACTTTCACTGGTAGACCTGTAAAAATAATAGGGGGCATATGGGAGAGAGACGGAATAGAATCACGAAGGGATGACTAAGAAAAGAACGGGGAAGGAGTTTTAATCTATTACTGAAGTCGGAAATTTTTGATTCTGGAATATGAGTTGTTGAGAGTTGTGCGGGATTTTATCAGTTTTTGAGAAGATATGCTCATCTGTAAGGCAAAAAAAACAGACGGAAGCTAATAAAAGGAACAGACAGTACGGGTTTTCCTCATAGAATGATCGGATGTGCAAATGGATGGGGATGGCAAGTTGCAGAGAGTACGGATGTTTGTTACTAGGGTAGTAAATCGAAAAGGACGAATTCCGATTTTAACATCCCCATCAAAAAACGCTCTCAAACATCCGCACCCCCTTTATTACAAAAAATTTCACTTCTCTTTCGGGATTTTCAACGGGATGTACCAAACCACCACGGTTCTGAAAACCACGAAAGCTGTGCTTTTCCGTATGAGGAAAAAAAACACAAGAAACGGAACTGACAATGAGAAGCACGTACTACTTATTTGGGAAAAACTTTGCCTGCGCTGGCACTTCATGCCCTATTAGTGAAACATCTTACGTGGGGGAGGGGCACTGTAAAGACAGACGTGTTAGCGTGTGAACAGAATGAAGATTTTTTCATGTATGGTCTTTCCGCGGATGGGAAAGACTTCACTGTTCTTTACTCTCCCCCCCAAACTTAGCACACCACCCACACTGCAGGGTAGACACTGTGCAACACTTCATCCTCAACACCCCCACATTATTTTTTATTACCATTTACTGTGCACAACACTCAATCTGAGTCATGAAATCCGGGGCTTGCATATGTGACTGAGAAGAAGCCGCACAAGCACGAGGGATAAAGTGAATGTTGCTCGGAATCGAATGAAACAGGATTATTGGCGATTGTAAGTAGTCTCTATTGGAAAGCAACACGAATGCAAGAGACTTTCTTGGGTGTGTGTGTGTGGGGGGGGGGAGTTTAGGTTCGTTGGGCTTTATTTCACTATGACAATCAGGGATACACGGCCGGTAACAGAACGTTTAAAGCAGCCAAGATGGTCAGTGGGATGGTTTATAGTAATTCAAAAGTGAAAAAGCAGGTACTAGTCGCAATAACAAGCTCGCTATCTGATTCCATCTAAAGAACTTGCCCTCCATTTAGTTCGATCTTTGAAATATACCTCAAACCTAGAAAAGACTATAGCTATAGCTGTACCAATAACCAAGATAATGGAATGGTCAAAACTGCTCAAAAAAACAGAACCAAATCCTGGCATTAGACAAGTCAGAGACCTCAAAACAAAAATTGTGACTTTTGTGAATTGAAGTTTAACTCAGCCTTCATTGAGCTCTCTAGTGCTTAATGCAATCCCGCGAAAGATGAGACCACCCCATACTCCATGAACTAAAACTAGTCAAACCTTGATGCCAATGGCAACTCGATATCACGTTCAAGATATTGTTATACGGTGTTGCCATTTCACTTTCCCAACAGACGTAACTATTTCTAAAGAATTCGTACAACAATATTTAATTTGGTGTAATCACATGATCATTATCAGTGCCAAATTTTTTTTTCTTTGAAAAGACGAATACAATATTCGACATGGTCTTTAATTACATTTCCCAAAAGGGTAAAATCGTTAATTTCGCCATTTTTTTTTTTTCACTTCGAGTTGGCATTGTAACAATTATACTTAGCTATTATTTCATTACCACTGTATTGTAATTGAACTTAACGCCTATTCTTTATATAAAAAAATTCATTTTCATAAATAACTGAACAGACATCAGAAATAACAGATTGTGTATTAATTTTTTATTTCAATGTCCTTTGATAGACCCGAGATATACAGTGCACCTGTGCTGCAAGGTGAATCTGCCAATGATGACGATAACACTGAGATTATTAAAGCGTTCAAGAGGTTCATACTTGAGTTTAGATTAGATTCGCAATTCTTGTACAGAGACCAATTGAGAAACTCGCTTTTGGTTAAAAACTACTCTTTATCAGTGGACTTGGAACATTTGATTGGTTATAATGAGGATCTATACAAGAGACTATCCGATGAGCCATCTGATGTGATACCATTATTTGAGACAGCCATAACGCAGGTGGCCAAGAGAATCATGATTCTTAATAAATCTTCCAATACTAATGATGACTTGGATGACATCGACGAAAATAGTAATGATTTGGCTGACGACGAGGATGGAATTACTGACATTCCGGTGTTTCAGTTGATCCTGTCATCAAGAGCTAACCAAGTATCTTTGAGACAACTAAACTCTGAACATGTGTCAAACATTGTTAGATTATCAGGTATTATTGTCAGTGCCTCCGTACTTTCTCAAAGAGCAACACACTTGTCTTTGATGTGCAGAAACTGTAGGCATACCATGTCTCTTAATATCAATAATTTTAATTCAATCACTGGTAACTCTGTCACTCTACCACACTCATGCCAATCGACTAATAATAACAGTACCGCAGCATATATTCATGACACAGGCGATGATCCAACTGGAAGTGGAGCAGCAAGCAAAAATTGTGGCCCTGACCCTTACATCATTATCCATGAATCTTCAAAGTTCATTGACCAACAGTTTTTGAAACTACAAGAGGTACCAGAGTTGGTCCCAGTTAGTGAAATGCCAAGAAACATCACAATGACATGTGATCGATACTTGACTAACCGAGTGAACCCCGGTACAAGAGTCACAATAGAAGGTATTTATTCTATTTATAATTCGAAAAAGAGGTCTGGTGCCGCTGGACAGTCTGGATCCGGTGTTGCCATCAGAACACCATACATCAAAGTTCTAGGTATTCAAACTGATGTCGAAGCTTCTTCAATATGGAACTCTATGACGATGTTCTCAGAAGAAGAAGAAGAAGAATTTTTACAACTGAGCAGAAGACCAGATATTTATGAACTGCTGGCTAATTCTATTGCTCCATCTATTTTTGGTAACCAGGATATCAAGAAAGCTATTGTATGTCTACTAATGGGCGGCTCTAAAAAATTACTTCCTGACGGTATGAGGCTAAGAGGTGATATTAATGTGCTATTGCTAGGTGATCCCGGTACAGCAAAATCTCAATTACTAAAATTCGTTGAGAAGGTATCTCCTATTGCAGTCTATACATCTGGTAAAGGTTCTTCTGCCGCTGGTCTGACAGCAAGTGTTCAAAGGGATCCAATAACAAAAGAATTTTTCTTAGAAGGTGGTGCTATGGTTCTTGCAGATGGTGGTGTAGTGTGTATTGACGAATTTGACAAGATGAGAGATGAAGATAGAGTAGCAATTCATGAAGCTATGGAACAACAAACCATCTCTATCGCCAAAGCTGGTATAACAACAGTTCTGAACTCCAGGACTAGTGTACTTGCAGCCGCTAACCCAATTTATGGTAGATACGATGAATTAAAATCTCCTGGTGAGAACATCGATTTCCAAACAACAATTCTGTCCCGTTTTGATATGATTTTCATTGTTAAAGATGAGCACAATGAGGAACGTGATATATCTATCGCCAACCATGTCATGAATATCCACACTGGCCATACTGATGCCCAGCTTGAGGCTAATGGCTCGGAACTAAGTATAGAGAAAATGAAGAGATATATCACTTATTGTAAATCGCGCTGTGCCCCACGACTAACACCAGAAGCGGCAGAAAAATTATCTTCACAATTTGTTACCATTAGAAAGCAGCTTTTGATTAACGAATTGGAATCCACAGAAAGATCATCAATTCCTATAACAATCCGTCAGCTGGAAGCTATCATCAGAATTACTGAATCTTTAGCCAAGTTAGAGCTCAGTCCTATTGCTGAAGAAAGACATGTTGATGAGGCTATTAGACTTTTCCAAGCTTCTACTATGGATGCTGCTGCTCAAGACCCTATTGGTGGTATGAACCAAACTAACTCCTTATCTGATATTAGAAGAGTCGAACAAGAATTGAAAAGAAGACTTCCAATTGGTTGGTCTACATCATATCAAACCTTGAAAAGAGAATTTGTTGATACGAATAAAGTCTCTCAAAGTTCTTTGGATAGAGCTCTGTACGCTTTGGAAAAACATGAAACCATTCAATTAAGGTATCAAGGGCAAAATATTTACAGAAGCGGCATATGATTACAGTTCGATGAAATCTTAACCTATTAGTGTCAAATCTCATCATGTAAACTTTCGAGAATCTTAAATATAAATCATTATCTGATCAATTAGAGTTGTATTATTACATAAAAATGTTTTTCAAATTTCTTCATTATATATTTAATTTTAGGAAATATGAATACTAAAATATTGCTATTAGTCTTCTATGATACTGCGATGAGGTACCTATCTACGAATTAACAAATTTAGTGAAGAGCCAAAATATAAAGTTCCTTCCTAATAATGTAGCAGTAAATATCAATAAAACTACCATATCAAAAAAAAAGCATCTACCAAATACCAATTAACACGACCAGCTGTATTTATACATCAGATTATGTCGTATGTTTTTCTTTAAAACCAAGAAGGTTCAAGTTATTTTGATGTTATACCTATGAATGATTTTACTAACAATAATAACATATGTGAAAACTAGCTACCATATACTAGTCTTATGTCGAATAGAAGTAGAGAAGCCATAATATCACGTCCAAAGTCAGAACTTTCGAAGGAGGAGTTAGAACAACTGGAAGAGTTTGAGTTTAAACATGGGCCTATGTCACTCATAAATGATGCAATGATCACAAGAAACCCAGTAATTATATCTCTCCGAAACAATCATAAACTAATAGCAAGGGTAAAAGCTTTTGACAGACATTGCAATTTGGTGCTGGAGAATGTTAAAGAATTATGGACTGAAAAGAAGAACAAACAAACTATAAATAGAGAGCGCTTCATCAGTAAACTGTTTTTAAGAGGGGACTCCGTGATCGTTATCCTAAAAGCTCCTCTCCAGTAACTTAGTGTTAGCTAAATTGCAAGATATCAGCTGTAGTTTGGCAACTATATAGAACCTGTGTACTATAATTCGCATTTTGAAAATTATCTTAAAATATCAATTATGTAAGTATATACATACATATATGCACAATATCTTGATCCATACATTTTGCAAAAACAAACAACAATACACATGCATTATCAGTCATTAAAACTTCTTCAAGGCATCGGTTTTCCCACCTTTACGCTTTTTGTTCTTGCTGTTCTTGGATTTTTTACCAACCTTATTAGGTTTGTGAAATGGAATAAATGAAATTTTCTTTTTGTCTGTTCTAGCATTTTCGGGTAACAAGTATTCTGGAATACGCTTTAAGTGGTTCTGAACTCTTGCAGGGTGTAATTCTTTATCATGCCTTAAGGATTTAAGTTCAATTGGATTTTCTTCAAAATGTCTTTTTAATTTTTCACTTGCAAGCAACTCTTCCTTTAATTCTTTTATTCTTGCCTCTCTAACCGCCACCTGTGTAACGGCACGGAAACCATCTTCCATTCTATATCTGAACCCTTCAACTTGTTTCAAATCAAAAGAATATGGCTGGATTTCTAAACCAAGTTTACTCTGTTGCTTTATTATCCTTGACAATATTTTTTCGTCTTTCTTAGCGCTTGGAAGCATGGAGGGTTTATGCTTACCAAACTCCTTTAGAGGTACGACAAACGAGATCGCAGTACCAGATTTGCCGGCACGAGCAGTTCTACCCACTCTATGAACGTATGCCTTAGCAGTGGTAGGTAGATCAAAGTTTACAACACACGCAACATTCTTGAAGTCTACACCACGTGAAACACCGTATTCCTTATCCTGTTTGTAATTGTTCTTAGTCTTCGATTTAATACCTGTAGTAGAATTAGTACTTTCTTCAGCAACAACTGTGTTGGTTTCGTCCTTCTTTTCTTCAACCTGAATGTCATCTTTTTGTTCATCATCAAATTCCTTAATGTTGTCAGCATCATCAGTAGCAATCAACAAATGATACACATTTTTGTTAAATTGATCAACAATATGTTGTCTAGAATTTGCAGGAAGTTCATTGTTTAAAATGCATGATTTAATACCGAATTGCTCCAGAACTAATTTCAACCTATAACCTCTATCAATATTATTCACAAACACTAGTGTCTTACCTTTAATCAGTCCTAGTTTGAAAATAACGTAACAGAAAAGAAACTTGTCGAATTCGCCGACACGAACGTAATATTGGACTAGTTTAGTCTTATCCTTATTTATCTCATCATCATTAAATTTAATGATTGCTGGAGATCGACAGTATTTTTGTTTCAATGATTGTATATCATCACTTAATGTCGCACTCATTAAAAATGTTTGCAAATTCTTCTTTAAGGGCAGGTACTCAGCAATTTTGTCAAGATCATCTTGGTAGCCAAATGTTAGTACCAAATCGACTTCATCGATTACCAAAAATTTTAAATCATCAATACCAACTGTGTCTGTATTCCTTTCCAAAATATTTAAAATTTTACTTGGTGTACCAACAATTATCTCTGGATTCTCTGAAAGCAACGTATTCAACACTGATGTTGATAAATCTGCTGCAAGGTTCAAAACCTTTATGTCCTTGGAACAATAATGGATTAACTTTTCTAACACAGCAGTAACTTGCTGAGTTAACTCCCTGGTTGGAACCATGATTATTCCTAAGGTGCCTGGCTCATCTCCATTAGTTCTAGACTTTTTGTAATCGAGAATCGTTTGTATAACTGGAATCAGATATGCCAAAGTCTTACCAGAACCTGTGGCAGCCTTAGCAATTATATCTCTTTTCTCCTCAAGAGCTAATGGAATTGCATGTGATTGGATTAATGTTGGGTGTGTGAAACCAGAGCCCTTAATTGCTTGCAATAACCTTGCATCTAGTTTAAATGATTCAAAATTTACGGAATCATCAATATATGCTTCAGACGCTATTGTTGTCATTTTGAATTGTCTGTGCTATTAATAATTATACAATTAATAACAATAAGAGCTTCTATTTTAATCAACTATGCCAATATTCAGCGATTACAAAATTATCATTTCTTTTGTATCTTACCTATGCTTATGTGGATGAAAATTTGCGATGAGCTATCATTTTGCGATGAGGTGGGAATTGGAAAAAAAGTGAAAAAATAAAAATTTCAGTAAAGAGAGAAATTATATATGATAATTTCGTAGTGTGCTATCTTGTATGGATCACAAATGATACTAATAAAATAAAGGTCAAAGTTGAATATTTAAATCTGTATTCCCATTATGGAGAATCTCTATAATTGAATTCTTATAAATAGATTTTTAAAAAAGTCATGATTGATAGTGCAAGATTAATCTAGCATAAAGAAGAGACCATGTCGATTCCTATTTTCAAAAGGCTTTCAACTCTACCTTTTAGTGGATTGGAGTTACATTCCACAACACACATATCAGTGAAATTTATTGAAGCTGTATTCTTTCCAATAGTAATTAGCCCTTTCACAAATTCATCATCTTCTTTCTCTTCAGCAGTATCATTATCATCATCTTTGTTTAAAATGAGAGTAAATGAATCCCCAAATTGTGTCTTAAATAATTCTGCTACCTGCTTTATCTTATCAGTTTCTGAAGGTTGAGAAAGTATGGGTGTAGCATGCTCATGGCCATGAGAGCATGAATTACTACTTTTTTTAACACTCACTGGTGCAGAATCGACGCTCATTAGGATTGCTATAATAGAGTCAGCAATTGTATCACTGATTAATCCTTGTGTCCATTCTAGAATTGCTTTGTTATGCTGTACAGTCAATCTAATAGCTCCCATAATCTGCAAAACAAGCATACCCCTGCTGGTTTCTAATTTCGTTTCTTTTGTATTCGTAACATTATCATCATCAATTAGAACTGAAACATCTCCAAACATCTGACATATGTGCCAATATATAAGCTCTTTCTTACAATCAACTTGAATTGTTTGACGTTCTCGAATAACTGTTGTCGATAATTCTGGGTGATGTTCCCTCAAATCTGACAATGAAACAAGATTCAGATCAAAGTTTTTTTCGTCGGAAACTAAAATACTTGATATAATGGCACCTTCACCTTCTGCATCCTTTCGCACATCCTGTGTTTTCCCTGTGAACTCTTCTATACCTTCTTTAGTTTGTCCAGCATCGTTTTCTGGCTTTACTACTTCTTCTTCTGTCCTTTTGATTTCGTCTACGATATTTCCCACAGCTTTTGCTACTTTAACACCCTTACATTCAATATCAAGTTCATAGCAATTTCTTGGATTGTGAACATGTACTTCATCTTCTGTTCCTTTAAATGAAGCATAGTTTGATAATAGCGCAGACTTTAAACGACCCATTGGATTCGGTTCACCGTGAACTAAAATGATATTTGACGCATTAATCTGTTCAATAAATTCCAGATTTTCTTGAAAGTCAACATGTGCAGCAAATGAGAGTTCTTCAACTCTACACCTCCTAGGTATTGTTACTTCTGGATTGGATACTGAAGGGATAGTATCAGGTTCTAAAAGAAGATACTTAGCCATTGTACCTTCGACAGAATAACCAGTAATAAGTACAAGGTTTTTTTCATCAGGACACCACCTTTCTAATAAGTCTCTAGAGAGACCGTTTTGTAACATACCCGGGGAGGCAAGCATTACGCTTGGTCCGAAATCCTGAAATTCATCCAAGTTCTTAATATATGCAATATTCTTGAAAATAAAGGGATTGGTTTGGGAGTCTCTAAATTTCTTCCTAATATTATCATTCATCATATTAACATATGTCTGAAAAACACTCAGACACTTACGAGCCAAATTTGAGGCATAGAAAATGGGTATCTGATTTGATCCTAGCTCTTCTTTATGTTGCGACCAATATTCGTCTAATATCAGCATTAGTTCTTGTGCTCTACCAAGAGCAAAGACAGGCATAAGCACACGACCTCCTTTGTTCACAGTTGAGTGTATTAACTGGGTTAATTTTTTCTCTCTATGCAGTCTTGGTTCATGTGTAGCTGTCCCAAAGGTTGATTCTACAATAAGAATATCAGATGGTAAAGGCGGCACTTCGGCGGAGTTTAAATGTCTGTCAATCTCTCTTGAATAATCACCTGTAAATAATACTCGAAGACCGGCTATTTCTATTTGAAACATTGCCGCACCGAGCACATGACCCGCATGAAAGGCAGTAAATTTTATACCATTCACATCGATCATTGAGTGATAATCAATGGTCTCTATTTTATCGAATGATTCAATCAAGTCCTCATTGGAATATAAATTATCATCCTCTGCATTGCTACTCTGACTACCGATACTTGTAACTCTAACAAAATCTCTGAGCAACCACCTGTATATTGCTTTTGTTGGATGTGTCATAAAAACTCTTCCTTTGAAATTAGTTTTCTGCATAACATATGGCAAAGAGGCTGCATGATCTAAATGGAAATGCGATATGAGTAAAACGTCAACTATTGATAAATCAAAGTCATCATAAAACGGCAAAGACGCCATTCCTTGATAAGCGGGATGGATACCGGCATCTAGCATGATTGTCTTACCTTTGAATTGAATTATATGGCATGATCTTCCAACTTCATTTCCACCACCCAAAGAGAAAAATCTAAACTGATTGCTTCTTTCCTTAACATCCATTGTGACTGTAAAATGCGTTTCAGAAAAGGAAATAGGATAAGCAACTAAATATTAACACTTCTTTCCTTTATGCCTATGTTTACTTCCCGCAATACTTGATTCAAGTTCAAACTATTCCAATTGCTGTCAATATATGGTTTGCTGATTACTCTTTTCCCTGTCTTCTTTAAATTGTGCCCTATTTCGATTAGTAAACAAATAAATAACTTGGTCTAAACTAGGCTCTTGCTTTGATTTTGTTAATCTTAAGGGTACACTATGTTATGCCAGATGGCTTCAGTATTTATTCTGTACACAACTGTAATTCACTATTATTTCAAAGCTCATCGTCTGATTGAAAATATGGACCTTTGACATTTCTAATTATGACGTTAAATGTGACTTGTATAATGATAAGAATATGTATGAATCTAAATTATTTACATTTTGTCAACCCATACTTAAATATCCAATTAGATTTTTTATTGATGACATAATATTTAAGATTTCATATCTTTAAAAAATAGCGCCCATCTTATTAATTAGAGTGAACTTGGGATTGATCTTAAAACTGGTATTTTTACCATTAATGATTTGACCATAATTTACTAATGGATTTAAATGTTTGTTCTAAGAGCCTATAACTGCCCTAAAAGATTTCAGTTGTCACAAAACTGTTCTAATTTCTATCTGATGTGCTTGAATTTCCTATTCGATCTCCAAAAACTTCCATTAGTTCATCTAGTTCTTTCTTTTTTTCTTCTTCTCTTTTTTGTTTTGCTAATTCATGCTTTAGTCTACTTTTCTTACCTTTACTTCTTTTTTGTTGCCTTTTCCACTCCAGGAGAGCCTGCTCCCTTTCGGTCATTACTTGGACACCGCTGTTACCATCCTTTTCTTGACCCAATTGCCATCTTTCCAACTCTAAAGCTAACTTTTCCCTAGCTATCTTTCTATTCTGGTCCCTAGATCGCGTAGCTTGACAGGTTACTACAATATTACTTGGTACATGCTTTATTTGTACTTTAGAATTGCACTTATTGATTTTCTGTCCACCAGGACCAGTGCCTCCATGAAGGAACTTTTCTTCAATATCAGCCTCCATACTAGCGTCAAACTTTGGCCTAGGAGGTAATTTATTCTTCTTTATCAATTGTGTACTGCATGTAAATATAGAATGTGTGTTGCTCTGCCGTAGAATTTTGTCAGCGAGTTTACGTCCATATATTAGGGAAAACAACATTAGCAATAACGACTAAAATAAAACAACAAAGGACCTTACTAAAATGTGTAGTAACTTTGCCAATTAACCAGGTCTTACAGAATATACAATACCTTCTAGTGCTTTTTATACTGACCATGACTCGCGCCCCCAGGTCTTTTAGCAGTATTTTCACAAGTTGGCTAGCTCATCGCGAAGAGTCCCCGGAATTTGAGCAAAATTCCCCGAACTGAGCTAAAAGTTACATCGAAGTGCATTAATGCTTGGAAAGATAGATATGATATGTTTATATGGTACAAAGTTGAACAACATATGAATAAACATTATTAACCAATTGTATTGTATTTATGGAGCTTTGATACATTTTTTGATAGTAATATGAGATCGGCATTAAGAGAATCGACAAAACACATTCGCACTTGGCGATACACACCAAGGCCAAAGGCGATCAGAGCATATCATAGCACGCCGCTTTTACAAATAAACTCTACTCAATACTTGAAAGAAAAGGTTTCGAACAAATTAACTAATGATGAGACACCTCTAGATTTCATAAACAAACTTCCCGAGCAACTAATCTCACAAGGTAACGGATTGTCTCCGACTGATGCTGCACATCAGGTAAATACATTGGAATATTACAAAAGATTAAAATATGAAGGTGGCTTTAACTCTGAACAATCGAATGCTATCATTGCTCTATTATTAGAGATAATAGATGATGAATTTTATAAGACTTACAACACTAAGTTTTTGAGGGACATGGAACTGAATAAGCAATCTCATTTATTTAACTCAGCAGAGACAGAACTGAAATACGCCATACAGAACTCTAGAGATACTCAACTAAATTCACAGCATTTGCAGATGATGATATTGCAAAGGGACTTAGCCATATTACATGACGAAATAAATGAACTAATTATCAACCTGTTGAATAAAGATTCTAAAATGGATTTTAATAATCAGAAACTGGAAAATACACTGCTGTTAAAGGAAGTTAATCTACATTTAAGCGGTTCGACAAATAAAATCATTACAAAACTGATGGGCGAAGTAAAGTCTGATATTGAAAACTTGAGATGGCAAACAACACGAAGTGGCTTGGTCGCAATCTTGCTGCTTGTTCTAATGGTAATGGGTGCTGTTAGTCTGACAAAAAATAAAGCTTCAGAAGAAAAGAAAGAAGCTCCTACAAGAACAGTTTATGACCAAAGCTTATCTGTAGCGTCTGAAGAACCTCCACAGGCAGCAACTTAATAACGAGGAACATTATATAAAGACACTATAGGTGGAAAACTAGTAAATAGATATTGATGAAGTTATATTATTTTTTGAAATGATTGAATATATAAGATAGTACTGTTATATTTACTCATCAAATAGCTATGTAAGATATTTGTCTCACGATGTACAAAAAATTCTGCTGATTGCAGAAGATAGTATAATTTCTAAAGCTTATGCTTCCGCTGTTTAGATCCAACCTGTCTGAACCTCTTCTGAGGTTCACCTTTCACCCAATATTTCACACCATCATTAACCTCAAGTGAATTGATTCTTTCAATGCGATCCTCCCATTCCAACTTCATGAGTTTCTTTATGCCCAGACAACTTGGTAAATGCAGACCATCGATCTTTTCTTTAAGTTCTGCTAACACTTGGTCATTGAACTTGTCTGTGTCGTTTAGTGAGTAGTTCTTATTAACCAACCCTGCCCTTGACATTTCAGGGAATGTGACAGGTTTTGCAAACAATAGCGATTCAAAACTACTCCGAGAGCCAACTAATCGAGGTAAGGTACTTGCCACGGCACCTTCAGTAACAAGACCAAGGTTAGCAAAAGGGAAAAGCATGTACACTTTCTCATTCATTACATACACCAAATCACACAAACAACATATCGCCGCTGAGAACCCAATCACGGGTCCATTCAAACAGCATACAAGAACTTTACTATGCTGGTTGAATGCATTCGTAACATTAACATTTCTTGATGAGAAATACGCTAGCCATTTCTGTAATTCATCATGATGCCTGGCAACTTCATTTGGAGCAGTGGTTGGCTTCTTAGATGCAGCTTCATGTTGCTCAGCGATCGCAATACTCTTAAAATCCGCACCACTTGAAAAGAATCTGCCCGTACTTTGTAGCACAGTGAAGTAAATATCCTTGTCCTCATCTGCCAACCCTAACAATTCAGCAATATAAATGTAATCATCACCAGTTAATGAATTGAGTGTTGATGGAGAATTGAATTTAATAATGAAAAATGGACCGTCTTTGACATAAGTTATCTTTTCATCGTACCTCATCTTGCAAATAACTGTAACTAAGATTTAACAATTGATTCAGGGGATCATTTGACCTGAGCAGCTATCCTTCAGGTTTGCATAAAGCTTCAAACATGCACAATATATATAGATATATATTAATATTTTCAGAATTGATGCTGTTAGAATATAAGAATGTATTGGAGTGAAGACATAAATATGTTAACAAAAACCCCAATAAATCATCTGAAGAAACAGACCAACTGAATCATCTACGGTATTACAAAACTAAAAACACTCCGCATCTCAAATGATATTTACTAGTCATCCGTGACATTCACTTGAGTGATATACTCCAAGTCAAGATGGCATTTACCCGAAAGGATTCAGATTTGATCCAGTATAACTTTTGAGTTAACTAAATTAATATGGATTGCGTTAAGTCTATCTCATATATCCGGACTTCATTCGTAATAGTATAACAACAAACAATGTATTCTGTACAATCTTACTAAAGCGTTGTGGCTACACCTTTATAATTGATAGTCATCGAGATCACATGACTTATTCCTAAAAATTGCACCGTACCAATGTACATCTTTCTTCGGTTATAAGTTTCTTCGGCCACTAGAAAATTATCACCGACTGCTTTTACTATGAAGTTTACTGCTGTTCCTGATCGCAACTGCAATTCTTTGCACAGAGGGCATTGCAGGGGACATCAAAGGGTAGGCAAGTTTATTAAGCCGGGTAAAGCTCTTCCTCTACTTGATGAAAAAAAAAGCTGATGTGTCGGGACTAAGAAAATAAACAGCGACTAAGAAATACCCAGAGGAATGAGATGGAAAAACTTGAAGACTACGAGATGAAGGCCGCAAAGGGAAGATTCAGATTACAATGAATCGAGCAAAGAATGGATTTTGTGCGATGAGGTAGCCTTTAATGATAGAATTGACCAGCGTAAATTGTGTGTAATAATTGTCAGAACAAACTGGATATTGCTTTGTGTTCTGAGATTCTGAGTATTTTATGCATAAGGCGTATAAGTTTCTTTTCCAATTGGATTATCTAAACTTCTCGCGACCCTTTATGGACTTAATTAGCTCTTCCGGAACACCATTGTTTAAGTTTAGATTAGTGTAAGAGTTCTCAAATAGATTAACGAGTATTCTATCAAGCAAAAAAATTTTCTTTCCTTACATATAATATATAAGGAAAAAGGCTAAACTCCAACAATATAAGGATTAACAATTTTTTGACGTGTGTGCATTTTTTAATTAGTAGTGAGAGATTGAAAAAAATATGGCAAGAGGTATCGATGAATTAAACTCGGTTATTGATTCATATCGTGAAGTGATAAGGAAATCAGATCTATTTGGTAAGACCATCGAGTGCTTGCAGAGCTACAACATCAGCAAGATACGATGCCTGGCACTTGGTTCATTTGCAGAAGAATTTCCTGCCAAGTACCAATTGGCTTTACTGCTAGAAATACTAGATAATATCAACACCATTAAAGAAGTGTCATTGTATGACCCCGTTTTCAATGAGGTGGACAAGTTATTTATTAAAGAACAGTCGAATTGGCATATTGTGGAACAAGAACATTATCAAGATACTGGAAACTGCGGAGAGACTTTATTTTACATGCCACACGCACCTTTAGATCTTACCGAGGAAGTCATCAAAAGGGAAAAGCCCAAATTAATTTTAGGAAACGAAATGTCACAACATACTGACCGCTATACGGAAAAGCAGTTGTATGACAAATATCCGCTGCTGAGCAAACTGGTATACGGCTCAAAGAACTATTCTAAAGTATCAAATCCTAAAATAAACGTCAGTGCTGAAGGGGATGGTTTTGTGAGACAGGAATCGAAGAAGTCCCGTAGACGTAAAAATAAGTGGCACATTGAACCAACTGTAATAGATTACTCTTCAGTTCCATCTTACTTCGCTGATGGATTAATAATGATAACCAACTACAAATCGTCATCTACATCTGAAGACGGTGAAAATACCACAGTTGATCTAATAAAGAAAGGTCAAGAGCAATGGAATCATTCTTTTTCTGATCTGTCACTTTTTGAAATAGCCTAAACCCTTTTGCATAGACAAAATGAACACGCAAAAAATTTTGTATGATTATATTACAATACGAATGAAATGTGTTGTACCTTATTATTGAGAGTCACTTTTAGTTCCAATTGCGGCAATATTTGAGATTATGTGTACATGAAGTAAGATTTTAAATCACAATGGACAGAGGCGATTTTAATTGGCTGCCAATTGATATTTTTAGAAATTTATGTGCTTATTAGACTCCCGTAAAGATATGGCAATCGTTTAGGCATGTTAAGTGAGACTACTTGTTGTGTATGAACTGTAAATCGATGACCATTCCGCCAAACTCAACAAAGAAGGGAATGCAGTTCAAAATATATGGTAAAGACAAGTAATCCGTGGAATCCCTTAAACTATTTTGTAACCAAGATCCAATGGTACCCTACAGCTATCTGTGATATTTGGACAACTAACCCATATCAGAAAACATTCATACTAACATCTATGATCTTGATCATTTTGATTTTCCATAGACAGTTATTTTTACTCATCGCAGAACGGGTTCTTACTTTTTTGCTTAGAAGACCTACTAAACCGATCTACAGTTTTGGTAGCTAAGCTATAAATTTTCAGTGGGAAATTGTCTCAAAAATTTGTCTATTTTGGTGTAGTTTCTCGAGCAATGGCACAGCTTCGTGTTAAACTGTGGACCAAAGAAATACAAGCGCATGAGAGCAACGGGTTAACGTGCTTTTCGCATAGAGTTTATAGCACTAAAACCAAGTTACTCCGACGAAAACAGTAACGGAGCGACCCTTAGTTATGGGCAGTAAACCGTTCCTTCTTCATTGAGTAAGTGAAGCTCTAATTCTTTTTTTTTGTTAAATTTTTTTGTTGAGTTTTTCATCCAAAGCCAGTTCTACTATTCCGCGGACCCTAGAGCTAGTGCCTGACCTTCTTCTACAGCATGATCTCTCGGGAAGAGTTTAGATACTGGATTTTACTGCTTGAATTTAAACGACAGATGGTTTTCTAAGCAATACAGGCAGGAAGTACACGTAAACTCACAGAATCTGCTTTCCTACTGACTCTCCTTGCTCTCTCTATTGCAGTTTCCTCTGTATTCCCGATCAAAAATAAGAAATACCAAGAAAATACAGTAGAAAGAATTTCATAGACCATAGATGACAAAAAAAGGATGCCTACGTACCTTTTTAGGGCAGTAGGAGTTTGATGTGTACCGATAGTCCTTCCAGTGCTATTGGTAATAGAGATCCCTGACAAAAGAAAATGGATCCGCTAAGTGGGTTTCCTCTCTTATAGATCCTCCCGTACAGCCGCTAGTCTTGTCGAGGAAAGCTCCTTTCCGTTCAGATAGTCCCCTATGCTGGTTTTGCTGTCATTGCCACCCTTTCTGTGGGAACTGATAATTTTTTCTCCTTTTGGTATACGGAAAGATAAAAAAAAGAAACAAAAAAAAAACTGTATCTCACTGCTTACGCAAAATTGCAGCGAGAAAAAGCACCGTAGAAACATCTTTAAAATGCGGTCGATTCAGATGTTTGTACTCGATAGCTCTCCACTTCATATCTGTTCTGCGTATTTTGAAAGGTACGGGACTTTCTCAAAGATCTCTTTCGGGATGTGATTTTCGTAAAGATTCCAAGAAGAAAAAAAGTAAAAAAAGAACCGAAAAAAAAAAAATTGATCCGAGCAAGTGAACCTGCTTAGTACCTGGTACGGCCCAATCGTACGTACTTCATCACTAATGATCAGATCTGGAATTCTTTTTACGTTTTTCTTTGTTGAGTTTTTTCATCGAAGCTATCTCCCCCCTCCCCCACTTCAATCTCCGTGACATTCATATCCTAGCAGGAATCAAACGACACTTCCTTGTTATCTTAGAAAAGCTAAACCAAGATGTGTATTCCCATTCACTAGTTTCTCAGCGGTGGCTGCCATAAATTCACACTGCTTTGTATTCCAAGTTTGTTATTTGCCATCGACTAAGACAAAACTGCATAATCATGGACCCTTTCCCTTCGCTACCTTAGAAAAGTCTCTGGATTCAGACCGACCCTTCAGCTGTTTCTGAGATTTAGACTAATAGATCAATAAGCAAAAATACTTTTTGACAATTGTTGAATTATTGTGAAAGAAAGAAACAACAATGCTATGATAGTTAGAAGATGGAAAAAAAAAAACTTCACTGTTCGAAGACTAATATTTGCAATTTGAATATATATAATGTGGCTCTAATGATTGAAAAAAAAAACAATCTTATCTGTGTTTTGAAAGATTGTAAAAAATTTTTTATCGTTAGCTTTTATGGTGAGACTTGTGAATTGTGTAGCCATCCAGCTTTCCAAAACAACAAATCAATCATAATATAGAATGAAGTTCGATAAATTGTTGTTTACGGTAACGACAGTATTTGCCTTCACTACATTTATACTGATCATTATTGCCACAGCTGGTTCTTCATCCAACTATAAGCCAATCACTAACATAAAGATTGGTGAAGCTGATATCTCCCACATTAATGTCACAAAAGTCGTTCCTCAAGTTGGTCCTATCTTGACCATCCTGGGTTCCGCTTTGACCGCTAATGCATCTTTGGATCAAATCTTCGATGCTTTGAAGCAAGTCGCTGACACTCCAGCATTGGTCCCATTGTTGAACTTGATGTCAAACAGTAAATCTAATGTTACAGGTACCATCGGTGCTCTGACTAACTTGGCCCCATTGGCTCTGCAGAAAAGTGACAACACCACCGATGCAGCTCTGAATAGTATCAACATGGTTATTGGTGATGCCACTAACGTGGACTTATTGTTAGACGGTATGAAAGAGGTTGTTAACTCTGCCATGGAATCCCTAACATCTCCAAACTTCAAGAACTTGACCATCATGGAAAATGAAGTGTTTAACCTATTATTGGATTCCGAAAATGTCACAGCAACTACTGAGGCATTAATCGACATGAACCAAATCCCAGACGCAGACAAACAAAAGTTGATCCCAGCCTTCACTCTATTCAAGGACTCTTCAAACCTAAATGCTACCATTGACTCTATGGCTAGTTTGATGAATTACTCGTCAGCCCTTTCTTCTATCCCAACTGCTGAACTCTCGACCTTATTTTCAACTGTTTCTTCTCTAGCAAGTTCCAAGTCTAGTTTGATATCAACAATTACTGCATTGAGCAGCAAACTACCAAGCAACCTGGCCCCAGCTGTTTCTTCCTTGACCACACTTTTGAACTCTACTAATGAAGATTCTCTAAACTCGACATTGAATGCTCTACAAACTTTGATTTTGAAGAACAATATCACTGCCTCTGTTGACTCAGCAAAGACATCTATCAACTCTATCAAGATCATGAATGAATACGCGCAAAACAAGACTTTGTTACTGGACAGTGTGGAAGATCTTGCTACTCAAACTAGCGTCCCAAGCAACACTACCACAGCTCAACTGAAAGCTCTAGATGACATTTTCCAAGGTTCCGGTAATGCATCAGCTACTTTGAGGACATTGATGGGTCTAGAACAAGGCCTAACTGCCAACCCATCCTTGATCAAATACGTCCCATATATCTTTGAACTATTGGATGATTCTAACAATGCAACCCTTTCTTTCACATCTTTGCTAAACTTAACATCTTTTGCTAAGAGTAATCCTACTACCTTCGTACCAATTATGTCCATTTTGGGTAAAGCTAACTCCATCACTCCTGTCACTCAAGAACAACTGAGAGAACTGACTCCTGCTATTCTGGAATACTTACATATTCCAATTAAGTTCCACCTGTCTATCTTTACCTTATGTAAGGCTGACATTAACGATAAAATCATCAGTTGTTCAAAGTCTCATGCTGTTCAAAACTTGGACTTCAGAAGTATCATTTACGACAGTATTGCCGAGTCTGACTTCAAGCCTTATCTAGAGGCCCTAAAAATTGGTAAGCAAGACTTGCATTTGGATGGTAAGATGCAAAACAGACAGCACGAATATGTACCAGCAATTAGAGCAAGTTTGTCCATGAACTTATTGGCTATCATTGTCTCCTTCTTCCTAATGTGCTACGCTATTTTCTTATTAGTTTCTAAGAATGCTATGACTCACATGAAATGGTGTATTCTATTCTTCTTGACCATGAACAGTGCCTTGTTCTCTGGTTTGGGTGGTACTATTATCAGTGCTATGATTAACATCATTAAGTCCGGTACCCATGACGACAAGTACGGTGTTGTTTTCGATGACAACTCATCTATCCTAGGCCTTCTATGGTGTGCCTTTACTGTTGCCTTCCTATCTTACGTTGCAGCAACTTTGTCATGGTTCCAATTCTGGAGAGAAAACAAGAACAAACCAGTTACATATCTTTCTTCTGGAACTTCTTCAGAAAATGAAAGTGTCACCTCCAGAGTCACTGAACATGCTAACAACAAGGCTGACGAAAAGGAATCAGTTTGATTTATTTTTGTCCATTACACTATAAAACGTTCATTCAATATATTTGCTAAGTTTCTAAGGCAAACCCCAATTTCAGTTCTCCAACTAAACAAGTACCGCATTCAATGTCAACTAATTGGTAGTAGCAAGAGCATTAATATCACCAGAATGGTGTACTATATGCTTTCATTTCTACACAAAAACTTTGATTTATTTCATGCATTAGTTTGCGGTCTTACAGCGCATTAATTCATTTTTTTAATATTTTCTAGGCCTGTATTTAATACCTACGACATAATTAATATAATTATCTGCATCATTGTTTATTTTTTATCAATTTATGACTCTCACAGCTAACACCTAACACTAGTGCAGAATTATAGTATTTTCTCTACTGTGTTAATTTCCTGCAGGAAGTTTTATATGTATTACGTGCAGGAAATCTAGTTTAAATCAGATTCCAGGCCTCATCATTACCCCTCCGCCGGTTGGATATTTCTAAATTACGTGTGAATCATCCGTCTACAAATAATTACGTGTAATCAGGTTTGAGGATTTATAGCATATGGGCTCGGTAGCACAAAACTCATAAAAACAAAGAACTTTGCTTTTTACTGATGTGTATAATCTTATAGTAGTTTAAACGGGGTAGTAGCTATTCCCCTACTTTTCTTTATCATCACGTAGAGCACCTTATCTGGTTTAGTTGCGTTACAAGCAAGTAAACATTACGTATTAGAAGTGGCATACGACTTCCACGGAATGATTTTAGTGACATCATAGATAAAGCTTAACAGTTAACTAATTCACATATTATCTCCATCATGGTTAATGAGAATGAACTGTAATTAAGCCGTCAGGACTCAATTTAAACCGAACTTGAAGATGCTAGGCACTCCTTCTCGGACTTTTTAATTTCCCTTAATTTTAGAGACTGTAATTCCCGATACGGCAGTAATTAACAAAATAAAGGGTGAAGTGAAATTTCTGCAACAAAATACAGTAGTCAAAACCAATAACGGTAACGTTTTATTTGGCGTTGTTATGGTGATAAGACTGTTTGCTCGTAAATTGCACCGTTGATGTTAGAATACTTAGTACTTAATATTAAATTCCTGGTTTCCTGCATTAGTGTTTGTGGCCGTCTACATCCGCAGATAGATCACGCATGCATCAAATTTAATTCCTATATCGTCATTGTGCAACGTACCAATTTTTGAAGCTACATCAATCTTACGTTTGTTTATGTATTCCTGACTTCTTTATCTTGCACCGAAATTGTAATAATTTTACACAAAAGTATAGTAGACCTATGCAGGTATCTGAAATATACTTGATACTGACCGAATAAGGGAATTTGATTATTAGTAACGGCACATGCGGAACTACTCTGACTACATATTAACATACAAGCATCTGAACCTTCTAGATGATTCTCAGTGACGTTTTGTTTACAATCTAGTCACTTATACTAGCATGTTCCGGTTACCTGGCACAGCTTTTGTTACTTCGTTAGCATAAGGTTCCTTTTCTTCTCTATTTGGGTGTGTACAAACATTAAGCCTCTTTCCTAACCCCTCCATTCATAGGTTAGAATGTTTTCCTGACGGCTCATACGCCTGATAACTATGTAAGACAAGAAGCAGAGGTCTTATGTAAATCTATATAATGTAATTATCGGCCCTTACTAGGGAAATTTTATTGTTGCAGATAATGATTTCTTGTCGAATTGCTATTATTCAAGAATTACTAAGGAAATACGGTTGTTGATGCTGTAAAGTACTTAGTAAAACTTAATAAATGACTAAATACGCAAGAAATAATTTACCAGTGCATAGAATATGCATATGCAGTGCAGTGCAACGCCGATATTAGGAACCTAATGTGTATTGAAAGGCAATGATTTTAGCCGAGGATTAATTACGTATAAAAAATATTGGGGTAGGGTACGTTGTTGAGTTACCCAGGCTCATATAGTTTATCGTATTTCTTTTTGTTTGGGATTTTATGTTGTATACTTTAACATGATTAATAGTAATGTTAGGCGGTCAGAAAACATATAAATAGAGAGGTATGTTTCCAGATATCGAATAATTTAAATCTTTCAAGTTTATAATATTTTTTATTATTGAATTTTTTTTATATATGTATCAACAAACCATCAACAGCATTGACATATACAAGTCACTACATCAAAGCAGCATATACATTTAAAAAACAGGCATTACTATTTTAATATGAAGGTTTCTACTATTTTCTCAGTTTCTTTGATTGCAGGAGCACTTGCTGCACCAGCAGTGGTTACCGTCACTAAAGAAGCACCACCAGCACGGGTTACTGTTCAAGCAGTTGTCAATGTTGAGGATGGGGGAAGACAATCATCCTTATCAACACTGGAGAAGAAGACTAAAACCAAATCCCAGAAGAAGACCAAGCCAACACCATCTACTGATCTAGATAAAAGGGCACAAAAGAAAAGATCCAACTTATCGGAATGGCAACAAAAGATGTTGGATCAACACAATAAGAAGAGAGAATTGCACAAAGACACTGACAGTTTGGTTTGGAATGACAACCTGGCAATTCTGGCCCAATCATATGCAGACAGATATGATTGTTCAGGTAATTTAGCTCACAATCCAGAGTTCATCGAAGCCATCGGCGAAAACTTGGCAGTAGGGTACGACGATATCGATGCCATTGATGCTTGGTATGACGAAATCCAACATTATGACTACAGTAACCCAGTTCACCAAGGAAGAACCGCTCACTTTACTCAATTGGTCTGGAAGGATACTAAGAACGTAGGCTGCGCTTACAAAACATGTGGTGGAGATTTGTACAATTACATCGTTTGTGAATACGACCCAGCCGGTAATTGGGCTGGAGAATTCGCCGACAATGTTAAACCATTGAAGTAAAAAAATTTGCAATATAAAAGTTCCACATAATGGACTTCATTCCAGTTATGTTATGGTTTTTACCAAATTTCGTCTACTTTGCAATTAACGGAATGATTCATTTCATAAACCATTAATTCGAAAGTATTGATCACTAATTAGTTCGTCGCAGTAAATTTCATGTTCTTAATCATTTGGCCACTAAAAAAAAATAATATACAGTGTAAAAACTGAAAAAATAAAAAAAAAAAAAATAACCAAGCAATAGTTAAATTCACAATTCCACTCAGTGATGAACATAAGTAAATGTTATCAAGACATTAAATAACTTTATAATTTAATAATACATTTCCACATAAAGATTTAATTTGATCACTCTGTCTCATTGCAGACGTACTTATGAACCTAGAAAAATAGATCTCGAAATTCTAGTTTTTAATTAACTGTAATCAACTAGAGTTTTAACTTTCTGGTACATCACAAACGAATTGCATGGCTTGGAAGATATGAACCTATAACCAATAGTTCAGATTATTTTTGTAGTTAAGGAAAGAGAAGTCGGTGAGTGAACTGGAGTCGCTAATTCTCAATTTAGAGCATAAAGTGCTGAAGATATTAATCCGCGATGAGTGAGTCCGAACAAAGCAGCGATGAACAAGAACTACTAATCAACACTAGACAACGTAGATCAAATGCTGGTAATAGGCTACAGAAACTTCTCGAGCAAGAGATAGAAGAATTACAGACGAGGACTCAGGCACTAGATGAAGATGAAATAGACTTATTATTCAAAGAAGATGAAGAGGATGCAGATTTTGAAATGGTCGATGACGAAGACAATGAATCACATAATGAAGAAGAAAATGAAATAGATAATGCAGATGGTAAAGAAGAATCAGAAGTACCGACGGAAAGCAAAGATAGTGAGTTGCAAGATGAAGATGTTATGTTAAGTGATTCTTCGTCAGAAGATGAGCCGGATAATCAAGATGATGAATCTGGTGAGAAAGAGTTAATACGGCAAGAGAGATTAAAGAAGAAAAAACTCCAGAAGTTGAGAAAAAAACCGCTCGTCATCAAGCGAACTGCACCGATCATTGACTCTGAAAATAAAACTAAGAAACGAAAGGTTAGTTCTGACGTAATAAATGCAGAAGATTTGCTTTCAAATAATAGAAGAACTTCGTCAAGATCATCGGTTATTCAAAATAAATTACAAGTGTATGAAAAACTATCACAAGCAGAAAAAAGAAGACAGATAATAAGGGAGCGTATGCAGAAATCGAGAGATAAGGAGCAAATTAAGGTCCTCACACAGGAAGACCGTATGCGAATTGCTTTGGAAACAGAACAGGCAAACTTACTGAGCTTGAATAAATACAAGGAACAAGAAGTTTCGAAAAAACAGCACAGATTAGCGATGCAGCAACGACAAAAAATGAAATTCAAACCAGGAGAAATGATAATCACAGAGTTATCAACAACGTGGGAGGTAACTCCAGTAATGGAAATAGAAGATTATGAGTATTGGAAAGAGCAAATTGAAAAGCGTAATAAAAAAAAGAAAAAATATCCAAGAAAGCCGCGAAAAAAAAATAATGAAGGCGCAGAGTCACACAGAAATGGAGGTGATGTATGCCAAAAAGAAGTTTCTGATACTCATATTGAGATATCAAGGCCAATTATTTATGATAACGGTAACATATATTTAAACCAATCATATTTTAACAACAAATGCAATTATCAAAAAGACAATGCTACAGATTTGGATGGAAATAAGCATATGTGCATTCCATTAGAGAATAATTCTGAACCTCGATCGATATTGCCCGATGATTTAGAACAGAATAGGCAAAAGGCTGACTATATCAGTATTTTGGATTCTGAAACAAATAATCTATCATCAGGCATCATTCCACAAGCTTCTTTTATCGAAGTAAATAATCAGGATTTGAGTGAGAATTCCGATATATTTACAGGCACGTCTATAAAAATGGATGTTGATTCACTGAAAGTTGAGGGAAAAAATGGTTTAAATATCTCAGAGGAAAATTCCTCTGTTGACGTCCCTGCCAAAATGGGAGAACGTTGGATTAAAAATGGAATTACTGTTCCCTCTGATGGAGTTAATAGTAGTGTAGACCTTAACATTTCTAAATTCGTGGCTGGTCCAACGATCGATGAAGAGATTAATAAAGTCACTACAGTGGCAAATGATGATAACAAGGCTTCAACTCATCAACGCAATATTAAGATTGAAGAGTGTGGTGAAGATATGAGTTTAAAGCATGCACAAAATGAGGATTTAGATGTGACAGCTAGTATCAAGAACAGTTCGGATGCTAAAACTGAGAGAGGTGAATTGATTGATCAGAGTTTGAATAATGATGTACCGAATGAAAATATTGCTGATACTATGGACAGTGAAGAACAAAAAAGAATTTACGAGGGTCCGAATCAAATGGTATCAAAGAACTTTGTTGTGGCATATACTGTGGTTCATGATACTCTGTCTAAACCAATTCATGACTTGCTGTTTGGCTCAGGCTGGAAGGGACCTCCAAATAAAAGCTACGACACGGAAACCTTATTTGTCTCAAAAAATAATAATGGGGCTGTTGATGATATAACATCAGAGATAAAGCCAGATTTAACATTTCTTGAAAAATACCCAGCGTTTGGAGAATTCGAGAGAAAAGTTGTCCAAGAAGTCAGTGAGAATACTGCCAAAGATCTGGAGATTAATATAAAAACAGCACCTCCTACTGGTATATTTTTGCCAAGTGGTATGAGAAAGAAGTGTTTAATCAACAACAAAGATTGTCATTATTTTGATCCTAAGAACGGTGTGCCTTATTCTGATGTAGAAGCGTACAAAATTATTCAAGAGCTCCAGTCATTCGATGTGAATCCTGAGACTAATCATTTTTTCAAATGGCAAGGTTTCGCTAATGGTGGTATTTTCCTTGATGTGAATGAGAAACCAGCAGAAGGTGTCCCAGACAATTTTTAAATCAACAAAATTAAACTACGTTAGATCATCAATGGACGGGTATTTTATATAAAATGCATAGAATTCTATAGATACAATTTACTCCTTGTTGAATGCTTCAACTAATGATTTAAAATGATCCTCTGTTTCTTTGATCAATAAAGGTACGGCGTTGTTGCTTTGCTGTTCACCAATTTGTTGATCAAATGTACCTTGCTGTACAACAGGTGACAACATGCTCTCTTCTGTCAAGTGTGTCAACTTCTGTTGCTGCATCAAATTGTACAAATACAAGTAATTTACTGCTAAAAACTTTTCTGGAGACTTCGTGGTTTTACTAATTTTTGTCATTACAGTCTCAAATTCATTCCTCAACCTAGGTATGGATTGGTATAAAGGTTCTGAACGTTCATCCACATTCTCCTTATGATTGACTGATAATGTCAAAAGGCTGAAAATCATTTTACCAAACTGTACTGTTAATTCATGTGGTGACGATAAAATATCAGCTACTCCAGTATTTTTTCCTGGTCTTACAGTTATATTTAGTTTTCTAATATTTTGGCATTGTATATCTATCAGTTGCTGGAATTTCGGCCACAAGGTAATTAATTGAACACTGAAAAAATCGTCAATTGCAGATGGTAAAGATTTCTGTATAATTGAATACTGCAGTAAATTTGTTATTCTGATTGAAATTAAGATGCCGAATATATCAAATGTGTTCTGTATTAGTTGTTTTGTATATTCAATTGCTTGGTTAAAAGTTGGTTGGAATATCTGTTCAAGAACACCATTCAATTCACCTTCTGAATTGTGGTTCGTTTTAAAAAATGTGGATAAAAATTTAAACTCGGCTGCACAGTTATCTAAGATGGCCAAGTTTAAGTTTTTGAAACCAATTTCTAAATAGTTTTCTCTTTGATTATGTTCCGCAATTTGGGAGACCATCACAGTATTATCCTCCTTGGTAAGTAAGTCAAGTCTTCGCTCCACTTGAAAGTATTGATTTATTGAATCATCGCTCACCGTTGCAGTTGATAAGGAAGTTGGCATCAAATAACTCGAGAAGGAATATCCACTATTGTTGGTATTAGCATAGCCTGGTGGTGAAATAGATAATCCGTTACCTAGAACATAATGGTTGTCAATGTTTTTAAATGACAAAATTGTTAGTGATCTTATGTATCTGCCAAAATATGCTGAATAATACCACTTCATGGTGTATGCGTAGGCTTGACGGAGTTCGAGTGCCATAGATAAATTATTTTCTACCATAAACTGGAAAATCTTATTTACATTCATCAATTCGTATTGTAGCTTTTGTGATGGAACTGGAGTATTACTTCTTAATGATTTAATTTTAAAGACTATGTACTTCTTTGATCTTTCCAGAATTACCAATGTAAGAACGTCTAGAATATCACATAGATCATTAAAATCTTTTGGTTTTAAACCATCAAAACCTTGATCCTTATATTTCTTATAGATCTCCTGCTTATCCATTATAAAGTCGATGTTTTCTTGCCACGATTGATCGATCTTACCATGTAATATATCTTGTATTACTTCAGGAGGTATAATTAGATCATTCACCAATGGGCTTATATTCTTTAATTTATCTGAATTGTATTCTAAGAGTGTTTTCAAATATGTCGATTTTTCTCGGATATTATCAAGGTCTCTAGTATGTTCATTTAGCGTATTCTTAAATTCGTTCAAATATTCTTTTAATGGTGGGATTATATTATCTATAGTGTTATGTAACACTTCTCTTCTATGTTCTAGTTTATTTCGGTCGTCAGAAAGTTTTTGATTTGCTGTTGTGCCAATCTGATTATGTTCTTTGCAGAAAATACTGTAAGGATCATCTTGATCAATTATCGCTTTTGCCTGAAAATCAGCACTAATGCCCAACGTTTCCCTTAGCACATCCATTATTATTGCTATAAGTTTATTTAAGCCTCTATAGTGATTTGCACTATTAATCACTTCACAATCTATTCTAAGGAAAAGAATCAAATAATCGACCTTTAAATAAATGGGCTGTCAGTACAGAACGAATTGACTTATGCTTGGCAATAAAAGGGCCAGACAGTATCGATGTTCAAATGAAAATTAATTATAATGAATGTCTAATATGTTAGTGCCATCGATAAATTAAAACTAAACCTCAGAAAGGGCAACACACTTATGTTGCTATTCACCATAATTATGGCCCTTTAACTTGATGAAATTTGAATTTTTGTTTGTTTCCATTAATTTGAAGACGTTAGTCAGGGTAAACGAAATTCACTAGTTTTGCAACCTTGAGCACATTACTACATCAGAAGTTCCTTTCCACCAAGAGATATCCTTCAATTTGACCTCATCTGGTGGTGACACTGTGACCCCCTCGGATCCAAGGTATATCGAGCCAATTGTTACAATCAAACTATCTATCAAATCTGAACACATAAGCAATTGGTTAATCACGTGACTTCCGCCTTCGATCATAACAGATTTCATATCATAGTTTCTCCTCAATGTGTCTAGTATACTTTTCCATGAAATCCTGTCATTAGCATCAGGTTCCATAATCATATACTCTACATTAGCTTCTTTGACTTTTGGTGTCTTGGTTGTAATGACTATAGGTGGCTTGCCCATTCCTTGATTGCATAGCTCTTCCATTTTTGAACCTGAATACTTCCACTTCAGTTTAGGATCCAGAATTATCGGTCTTGGCGATTTTTCTTCCATTGATTCATCAGGATCATTATTGGGTCCGATCCATTTGCAATTCAACCCTGGATCATCTGCTAGGACAGTTCCAGAACCAATTAAAATGCCATCGTGAAAGTACCTCAAATAATGGGTCATTTCTTTCGTCTCGATGTGTGATATGGTAGTTCTCACACCTCTTTGTTTAGCTATCTTTGCATCAATAGATTGTGCATATGTCAGTGTGACAAACGGTCTGCCATTCCGATGACCATCCGGAAGATAGTTTTTAAGAAATGGTGGTAAATCGTCCCTAACTCTCAGCATAATTGAATTTGTAGTTGTCTTATCTTTCTGTTCTTTACTGAACAACACTCAAAAAAGACACATTGACAAATAGTAAGACACATCGTTATTTGTTCAAATCTTATGAACTTTTTAAATCAAACTAGTTAAACTTTTTCTTGAAATTAAGCAATTAAGATAGATATCTTGCAAATTTATTTATGTAAATAAATAATCAGGTAAAGGGTCAAGATACTACAAAAATTACAAATATATGTTACATACAAACCAATCATGTTTTATGACAGCGTACAGAATTAGTTCACTATGTCATCGCGGTTGTTTATCCTATTTATTTCATCTTGTTCAAGAGACAGTTGTTTCCGAACTAATATAGCTCTCTGGCGTTCTTTTCTGTTCTGTTGTCGCTGAGACCATAGGTCTAGTTCTTTTGCTGGATCAATAGAATCGTCATCATCAATCTCTAAAGTCTTTCGTATTAATTCTTTATCTGATGCAGAATAACTTAACTCTGTTTGCCTTCGCAGCTCATCTCTCTCATAGGCAATTTGATTAGCCTGATCAATTGACCGTTTTAATTTATCTTGTGCTTTCTGTTCATTATTATCGATAGTATCGGGATTGGGTATAATAGTTGACTTTTTTAGTAGGACAGGTTTATGAAAGACTGGTTCTTCGTCACTACTCGACGTTTCGGTGCTGTAGTCTTCACTGCTGTCAGACATTTGATTTATTAATTATAATCGATAATATGACCGAACTTCAAATCAAAATGTAAATATATGAGTTATAAGTAGTGATAATTAGCGGCAAATTAAGCAATATATGCATTCCATAGATGCGATGCTCTTCAATATGACTACTATGACTTCGTCCAAAAATATAAACAATGGCAATAACAAAATAGTGGCTTCTTAAGTTTTGCTTTCTATAAATTATAACTTAACAGTACCTAAAACGTAATCATTAATATTAAATTATGTAGTGGTGATATTTGAGCGGTTTAGCTTCCTATACAATTATTGTAAATTGTGATCGAATATGTATAATACAAGTCTATTAGTGTTGGAGGTGTTATATATTATTACCAAGAATCATACTTCTTAACACATCTTATCTTCTCAGGGAATGGTAACTTACCATGATCTGGTACAATCAGATGGTTGACTATGTGAGGAATATCCTTTGGAGTTATTCTACCAAACCATACTAGTGTATGTTGATCTTTTAGATATATCTGCACATTTGCAGCAAATTTATGTCCACCAACATGATTTATATAGGAGACATTGACACCATCGCCTCTCAGGTCAGAATTATCTCTAAACAGTCCATGATTCTGAAGCTCCCTGTCAAAGATCTTTTTCAATATAGGTGCAGTAATTCCACATCTTTTATCTCTTGTTTTATGAGAACAAATAAAGATGAACGCTTTTTTATGTGACTCGTAAAGGTATTCCTTACTTGCTATTAGTTGTTTAATGTCAGTCTTTGGATCCAAAATTGCCGGTACAAGTTCGTCCAATATTGCTTCTACATTGTCACTTCTTAAATCCTGTATCCAAATACCAAATGGTAATACTAAGACGTTATTCTTGGTGCCTCTCATGGCTTCAATATCCAAGATATTAAGTGGCATAGATGTCACGTTACAATTCATCGAGACACCACCACAGCCAGTAATGGCCGATAGTCTTTCAGTATTCTCAGAGCACCAGGTACTTATTTTATATTGTACAGAGTTAGGTTTCTCCATACACGCATCAAATTGCCAATCCATCTGTGAGGTCGGCACAATGAAATGAACTTTAGGGATCTTAGAGGAATTAAAGAGCTCCGTCTCATGATCAATGACAAGCTTGTCAAACACTTTCTCACCGGATTGTATCTCATCTAAACCTTCTTCATTTTGGCAATCGCAATTCAAACAAGAATCATGGATCAATTCGATGTTCTTTGCAATCTCCTGTTTTGCGTTATCGGATAGTAAAGTCATCGCGTTCAATACCTATAGAATTCCCTTAAAATTAATAATGAAAAGTAAACAGGAGCAGTACACTGAACCAAGATCTAAATTGGGGGGCCTTTCGAGCTAATATAAAACAGTCGACTGTTATTACCTTGTATTTATATTAATAATCTTTGATTTCTCGATGAGATGAACACTTAAGGTTGTTAACTCCGACGGCCCACTAATTTTTTTGTCACAATTATCTGGGGGAGTGGGAATTTTGGCACGATTTATCTCCGTGTAGTGATAAAGAAGCACCTAAATTTAAAAAATGAAGAAAATAACTATCAAATTTTGAAATTGCACCACGTAATTTCGTAATTGTTACTTAATTGACGTTTTCTCGAGAAACTAGATGCAAGATCTCCCAGATCTTGTCCATGTTAACCTTTTATTTTGTAATTATCTGGTTTTATAAAATATAGTATTGAATGGAGACTAATTAATAATAAAAAATTTTTGAAAACATAATAAAATTACATATATGGGAAGTCACAGTCATATGTTCAGTGTTGTGTGTCGGTTTTCTTATAGTGAGAGGTTCAACTAGATCGTAATCCCATCTAGTTTTGTAAAGAGGCTTTTTATGGATATTGTAGATTATGAAGGAGCTTCCTTTGTTACCACGTTGTGTTGATATTATCTATTCAATGGCATATTCAGATAGACTTTCGAAAAATAATGACTTTAGAGAAACTCAATACTCTTGCATATTTGCATTCCACCAAAAGAATAACTATATTTTGACATCTTATGAATGATAATAAGCCTTGTCTCGATAGCATATCTTGTTAAGTAATGATGAAAAATGATGGGCCAGCGTTTTAATTTACGTGCTCTTTAAGATCGAGAGCTAGATAAAATTCACCGCGGCAAAAGAATCCAGAGAAACTATGTGGTTTTCCATAGTGGTTAATGAGTTTTTCTGATATATTGACAAGTGTATTTGGAAATGTAATAAAGATCTTCATGAATATAAGATATAATACGACAATGGCAACAAAAAAAAGCAAAAAGAAAACATAATACCTTATAACAATACCTGATGTTGTCTCTACTAATAGAATAAAAAGTGAAATAAAGAGTTTTTTGTATTGATGATAAAAGGAGGTTGTACCCAGTATATTCGTTGCTTCTCCTTTCTACAAAATTGTACATTTCTTACTTTTCTTGATAACTGGTGGTTCCAATGCAGCAACGATGGCTTCATCGAAAACGTTCTTTAGACCACGTTGAGTTAGAGCCGAACACTCAACGTACTTCACAGCTCTCAACTCTCTTGCCAGTCTTTCACCTTGTTCTGCTGTGATAGGACGCAGTCTTTGTCTTCGCAACTTCTCGATAATGACTTTATCATCTCTAAGATCGACCTGGGTACCAACCACTAGACATGGTACACCTGGACAATGGTGATGCACTTCAGGGAACCATTTTTCCTTTACATTCTCAAAGGATGGTGGAGATATGACACTGAAACAAACTAGGAAAACATCAGTGGATGGGTACGACAGAGGTCTTAATCTATCATAATCTTCTTGCCCTGCGGTATCGAATAGACCTAATGTGTATGGTTCATCACCAATCATAACAGTGACTGCATAGTTGTCGAAAACTGTTGGGACATAATCCGCTGGAAATTGGTTTGTAGTATAAGAGATCAGAAGACACGTTTTACCGACGGCACCATCACCTACAACAACACATTTTAGAGTCTGCATATTTTCTGTTTTGTTTCTCTGTTATTTATCTCTTTTTTTTTATATTAACTACCACTTCGAGACCACTTCTTTGCAATTTACCAGCTTTATGCTTGTAAAATTATCTTTATAATAAATTCAAAAGACCAAGTATTAAGGTTGGCGGCGAAACAGCTGATTTAAGGAGACGTTTGAAAACCTTGAAACCAAATAATATAACTATGATTTGGAAAACCTGGAATGAATTGCTATATTTCCCACTTTTGAAGTACTAAAAGAAATGACACGTCCCTAGTTGGTATTCAGAGTATGGAAAATGCTAATATCTATTAGTGAAGCTAACTTATCCTTCCCAATTTAGAAATAACTTGCAACTAAAAGAATTCTAAACTTGTTATTAACTGCAATACCCAGGGCGCAAGGTGGCTACTACTAATTACCGTGTGCGTTCGATGGATTTGTGTGCGTTTTGGAATCGTGTTGCGCTTTGCTCCTCTTTGGTCGACCAGAAAGAAATTTCGTTTCGTCTGGGGTCAGGGTGATGTCTGTTTATTATTGCGTGTGAAGGTATAATTAACGTGACTTATACTCTACCTTTCCAAGCTTTGTGTACACCCTGTGTAACTTACCAATATAGTGGTGTCTTATATAATATGGATTTGTTTGTTATCTTGAGCGGGTTACACGTAGATAGTAGTATATAATTGGATTGGAGGGCTTTTATGCTGTTGTAGTTGTATTATTTGCTGTTTACTGTACTAGTATATATAATAGCAAGAGAATACCAAAGGGATTAGCAAGAGTAGACAAGAAAGGTCCCTTCGCATATCTTCAATTAGTAGGCACATCAGCGTTGTGCGCACAGGATAAGGACAGATCTTATGTTTTCCCCTTCAAGGGAAGCACAGAATTCTTTTGAAAAGATATCTGAGTTTGCCACGTCCAACTAACAGAAAAATATATATATAAAGTGCATATTCATCGATGCTTCAAACATAGTTAAATAGACCTATGTAGACTACAATCTCACCACTTCTAAAGCACATATTCATGGTAACACGTCAACTTGAAGCGATGATCGTGTGGGTTAATGACCCAATTTGAAGAACAACAGATGATTCACTGAGAACGATGAAAAGACACAAAACAAAGTTTCTCTACAAGCTGTCTCCGGGTAATTTTATTGCATGAGGGCCAAGAAAAAAAAGAGAGAAAGTGCTCGAGGTGGGGTTTGAACCCACGACGGTCGCGTGTCTTGTGACCTGAGCCAGATTTAAGACCCAGAAACAGTAGTACAGTTAGCTCCCCAAAGGGGGATGCCACTATAAGCACGAAGCTCTAACCACTGAGCTACACGAGCATTTTCATACACCTGAGACCTCCAAAGGTGGTTTTATACCCCTGTAATCATAGTTTACGTCAAGGACATCAACTAAACTCTAGGTAATATTGCTGTTCTAAAGTGCAATGCTCTTTGCATATTTTACTTATAATTGATAATAAACATGTATAAATCCGAGATAAGTGGATACAATATCGATCCGACGTAGTGACTATTTTTCAGTAATTCACAAAACTCAAATAAATAAACTTGAAAAGTAAATGGATATTAGTATTTATGATTATTAGAGGTAATTATACAATTTTATATGTTATCTCTCTTATCAATGCATAAAGGTTAGATCAGATTAAGAGAAATTTATATATGTTCATTGTTTATTGGTAATTGGGAAGGATATAGGGCAAAGGGGTTGTGCTTCTGGCGGGGGTATTATATTGTAGAATGATGACTTAATTTTCTTTCATGATGTGTTTAGCTTATTGAAAAGTGTATAACAATATAGTAGAAAAATATGTTTAGTCACCACAGACCAATTCCAATAGGAAACAACAACATAACAACTTCAAACATTGGTCCATACAACTGCTCTCTTTTTGAGGTGGTGCTTGTTGAACGTACACGGGCTGTTGCTGGTAGTAACCTTGTTGAGGTGGTGGACCCTGTTGGTAGTAACCTTGTTGTGGAGGTGGAGGACCTTGTTGGTAGTATTGTTGACTCATTATCTTCCCTTTCTTCGTGTGTATGTCTGATCTGACTAGTATCAAATAAGTAAACAGATATACTCAGATCAATTTACAATAGCCTCAGTTCAGAATATTGCATTTACTTTAAATACTATTTAAAAATTGTCAAAACAAAAAAAGAAGAAATTTAAAAAAAAAAATGAAAAAGGAAAACAAAACAATTAGAAGGATCTTCACTTCTCGTAGCCATCCAGCCCTTCATCCTTCACGCACTTTGTTGTCCCTTCGCAGTCTACAGAGTGCCCAGTTCACCCATTTTCTCTCTTCAATCAGCGAAGAGAAGAGCAACAAAGAAAACTAGATAAGAGTGTTACTGTAAGAGGGTGAGGAACAGAGAAAGCAGATAATTTGTAGTGCAGGCAAACAATCCGATTCAGATCCAACGAAACAAAGGATTGCAAATTCGCAGAGAATGGCCTGTTGAAGTTTGTACTTTAAATTTTAATCTTGTGTGTGCAATTTTTGCCATTAATAGCAACCCCCATTATAAGCCATTACGATCTTCCCTTCTACAGCTTCTCAGTAGCATAAGCCTGGTCTTGGGACGAACCTGCTCTAAAAGTACTTTGCATCGGTGCTTGGAAAATAGTGTCACCAGTGGAGGTTTATCCCAGGATTACCAGTAAGGAAGGGCCTCTCGATGGCTTTTTCTTAGCAAGCCCTCCCACTAAGGTGAAAGGGAGGGAGGGGAGTAGAGAAGAAAAGGCTACAAGTGCCCTTCACAAAAGGCAGACAACGCCACTGTAGAACCAGAATGGAAGAAGTGGGCTTCTCTAAATCACTACCTACTCGAAGAAGAAACCCGAAAGGGAACCGAGACTAGCAAAGCCTACATTTTTCAGAGCAGGGTAAAGGCATGTGACTGGTGATCTCTATGTAGCAAAGTGCTTAAATAAATGGCAAATATTGATGAAGTTCATGATAGTAATATTAAACGCCAGGTCTATGCATGATGATCCGGCTCTCTGATCATAATTGTAAATCACGGTTGAGACAATTATTGACTTGTTTTTATCAGTTAAGTGTAATTTTCTCTTTATATGAAAAACTGGATATGGGTGTATTATTGTATATAATGTGTAATCTCACAATGTCTATGTCCAAAACATTAAACTCGGAATGGAAAAAAAATATGTTTCATCAGTTGTAATTTTCATGATCATATGGGAAACTTTATAACAAGAATATTTATTTTATTAATTAAATTGAGTCACACTATATAATTAATTACTAATCTCTGTATCTAGTTTGATTAGGATTATCCGTATACCTGGTGGAAGGAGTAGGTTCAATAGATTCTTCTATGAACTCATAAAACCTGTGTGCATAGTCTCGTGGAGGAATGGCACTCACCACACTAAGGTCATGGCTGAGTCCCCTCCAGAATGTTTCTAGCTTCTTAATTAATGAGTAGTTCGTTAAACAATCAATGATACCAACGAAATAGATAATTTTTAGGTCGTTGTTAAATTGATCTGATGCTCTGATACCTCCGTCATTTTGCTTGAAAAAATGTGGCACCAAAGTGTTTTGCTTGTATCCCAACTTGTCCAATATAGCAGCAGAAGTCACTAATTGTTCTTCTGGATCTGCAACACCTGCCTCTATACTTGCACGTTCCATATCATGAATACCCAACAACAATGAGTAATCCATAGTATTTAATTTGGCCAGTAGCTCAACATCTTTCTTTAGTTGAACCAGAAACTTCTTGCTTTTTAATGGACCAAACATAATTTTTTGATTGGCCTCTAACCAATTCAGGTCCTTTAACACAGGGCGATACATGTGATCTTCCTCCATCCGTTTCTCGTCAACATTTGTCCTACGACCCCAGGTCGAACCCTTTAAATCAAAAGTCACATGCATATCTAAATGAGGTGGTAACAAGTTATTCATAACTAGGAAATATATTCTCCTATGCTTAATCTTATTTTGAAATGAAATTGGCATTTTTACTCTGTGAAGACCATAAAACTGACAAATCAACGTATCTGGATTAGTTTTGACATGGTTGTAGTATTCTTGTATGTGCTTTCTCAAGTGTATATGCTCTGAGTGGTGTATGGTTTTAATAATATATTTATAATCTCTTGAGAAATAGAAAAATGACCCACTTTTCCCGGGCGAGTTTAGTTCACTCAAAATATATTTGGAAGTCAACGAAACTAAATAGTCTGCTGAATCTAATCCAAATAGAGCCCTTAACTCTCTAAATACTTCGGGACAATAATCTTTGAATTTGAAAGCATACTGTGATGATGGGGTTAGTTCGTTGCCATGATAATCAAACGCGAGTTTCTTCTTAAATTTAAAGTCCTTTGGTGTTAAAGGCTTCATTATACCAGAACATCTAGAGACAGCCACACGTATACCAGTCAACATATTATATGCGATTATGAAATTAACGTGCCCTTCACTGACTTTATTACCAATCAGGACTCTATCGTCATCAACAATAACCGAACGCCTCTTCCTTTTCATTTCACGTTTCTGTAATAAGAGTTCCCTCATTTTCTGAATTTCTACTGTTGCTGATTGTGACCTTTTCAACATACCCCCATCATTCGAGCTATTTCTAGCATCATTGTTCTCATAATTTCTTGTAGTATTGACAGCAGGCAATGGGGGGAGTGAAGTTGTTGATACTGATGTTAATGTATTACTTTGAATTGGTGAATGATTAGCACCAGTTTTTGCAGCAGGACTATTCTGTTGCACATGCTTGTGTAAATGAGTTGGCAAAGAGATAATTGAATGATTGGTATACTTATGCACATCATTAAGGGTCAATGAGTGGCTTGCCTTGGAATTTCTATGAGAGCTTGTACTTGTTACAATTGGGTGTATTTGGGAATGATTAGATGATTGAATTTTTAGGTTGGGAATATGAATTGAATCTAATGTACTTCTTCTTGATGATGATCTTCTTGAAGTTGAAGTATTTAGTAGAATGCTACTTCGCCTTGTCGGTACCTCGTGTTGCTTGCTTCCTGATGAGGTTACTCTATTAGTTATCTTTCCAGTTTTGCTATGGCGTTCATCATTTACGTTTGGAGATCCCATGCTATGATTAGTTTCTGGTAGGTCGGTTACATGGTCTTGATCCAAGGTGTCATTATTATGATTAATTTTGAATTCATCGTCATCTTCATGAATACTTTGAATATACGAATCTGTGTGTACCAATTTGGTATTTTCGTCGGCAATAAGGTCTAGTAACTCTTCTTGCTCTTGATCATGATATTGTTTTTCGATTTCAATGCTCTTTCTTTTTATAGCTTTCAGATCATTTATCATCTGCTGGTTTAATATGACTTGTTTTTTATCGGACTCCGAGGTGCCTTCTTTGTCTTTGCTGTTTACTGACCGTTGCTCTTTTATCAATGGTCTGTCATCTATTTTCTTGGCTCTTGCATTCATTTCATTTATTTTTTGACTCGAGTCGCCATTTCTAGGTATCAGTAAGCCCGTATTCTTGTTTGCAGCTTCCGATTGTCCAGTAGTCTCTGCAGGTCGGCTTGGGTCCACTTTAATAGCGTCGCGGTCTTTGTTCAGATCACACGGCTTCCCCATATCTTCGATAGATGTAGGCGTAGATGATTCATGCACGCGATCGTACAGATCTTCGTCTTCTTCCTCGCCGTCTTCTTTCTCGTTCTTTCGCCTCCAGCCTATGTTTTTGTGATCTCCGTCTCTGTTCGGTATAGCTTGATTCTGGTGTGCCACATTCTGCGAATTGCTTCCTCTATCCAACACAAGCATCGAGAGAGTGTATCAGTGCGCGAATATACGAACCAGGGAAGAGTGTAGAAAGGTGGAATATTCTATGCTCAATTAACAAAAAACAGACAGAAGTAGAATTTTCGTATGCTCCCAAGTTTCGATTCTCTTGTATTCTCACTCACAAATAAATAATTAGGGAAGATATTAGGTAGCAATTGCCCACAGCTTTGCTCTTTTTGTTTGTAAGGATGTCTTACTGGAGACCAAGGAATTATTATTCTATTTTCTATTTATATGCCAAATCCCAAATCCCAAATCCAAAGAGATCAAGAAAAAAGAAAAACCTTCCCAACGTTAAATACCCTATCTGGAGTAGTGTAGTCCTATACCACAAAGCGACAAACGTATCTAAATGAATACTGAGTCTCAGGCTATTTATGATTCCCAGTAAGGCGATGAATGCTATTATTATTATTTTCTTCTTGTTGTTTGTGTTATTTATTGATATAATACTGTACGATTAGTCAAAATATATAACTGGGATCCAATTGATTAGCACACACACAAGGCCAAAGAATAGAGGTATGCACAAATACAATACTTTTACAAGTACTATATAACCACCCAGGAACAATCAAACGCACTAGTTAATGTTATATATCCAAACAAAATGAAGTATGGCATTTAGAGCTGGGAGTGTCAGTGTACTATAACTATCAATACCAGGACAATGGGGGGGTTTGAGAGATGGACGTCTGCCACGACAACAGCCCTCGGCACCGTAGAAGTAGGAAGCCAAAAAAATCCTTTCAGAAATAGAAATGGAAGAAACCGGAAACAATCGGCAATCGGAAATGCCAATGGGTAAGACGGAAACAATCGGCCGCGAGTACCGTTCGACGCACAAAAACACGAGAACACCGCCAGAACACACAAATTTTCAAGAGATTGTAACAACAAAATTCGGGTAAAGTGCTTCTCCAAACTCTTTTTCGCTCTGGGTAAATGGGAGTCACCAGACACGTTGAAGAAAACGCGAACTTTTTTTTGCCTGCACTTTGTTCTGTTGCCCAGTAGCCCAGTAGCCCAGTAGCCCAGTAGCCCAGTAGCCCAGTAGTCCAGGTGCTCCGCTGGTCTCTTTGTCTTTCTGTGCATGTCTGTGTGTGCTACAACTCACAGGGAGGTAACCTTTTGGTTTGGCAGGATCCAGAGAAAGAGACGGACAACATGTCCCCTGTCTAGCAACTGCTTTGCACTGCTCCTTGTGTGTACGCTTACCAGGTCCTCTTGGCACTCCTGTTGTACGCCTGTCCTGCAACTCTTCACTTGGTAGTGCAGTACGGGAAAAGGGCTATGGAGGGGAATTGAGCAAAAAAAAAAAAGTTGGACCCAGGCGTTGGGCGGCGTGCCTCGGTAGCACATAGTGGGGAGAGGGAGAGGGGTGGAGAACTGTAGTTATAAATTGCATTAGTAGCAAAACAGCAGATCCTGGGATTATATCAGCTCTTGCCAGCGAGAAGTTTTCACGAGAGCTGCTTTACGATAGGAGGTGCAAGAAACGTTAAGCAAACGGGTGCCGCTCAAAGATATACTGTACTGGAGAAAGGAAAAAAAAAATATTAAGCTACACTTCTTGTAAGGCACGAGGCTAGGACACTTTTGAACAGGGCCAACGTTGTATAGAACACGAGCATTTGAGGATTAAATGGACACGCAAGGAGATTTGGTTCCCACAAAATCCACGTCGGCGCCTAATAACACGCCTGTTGACTCTTACACGACGTCTCCACAGCCGGAGATGAAGAGCAGCAGCGTTATTGACATTGCGATGGAGGATGACGACGAGGATGACGACGAGGACGAAGAGGAGGAAGAAGCGAACGAGGAAGAGGACGCACAGAGCAACGATACTACACCTGTAGAGAGCAGGGATCAAGATAGCACGGCGGCTAACAGTGATTCTGCGGCTAGCCCATCGGATACAGCTGATCCCGCACCTGTACATTCAGCTGACCATGAAGGTGTCTCCAGTGTTTCCCACACTGAAGAGGAACAAATCGGCGCAGAAAATGCCGTAGCTGATCCCGCCGACGGAACACTTCCAAACGCGGAAGGTGTTCAAGTACCTTCTAACGAAATACCGCCCACTGGAAAAGCAGCCGATGACGTACCACTTTCTAATCACGTGGAGGAGGACAAATCGGATGGTAATGGAAATGAAGCGAAAGAGAACGTCGATACGCCGCAGGTCAATGGAGGCGAGGCCACAGAGGCTCCTGTGAATACCGAAGATGCAAGCACCACTGACACTGCAAATACTGACGGAATGAAAGAAACTAATGGCGGTGTTGCGGGTGATGCAAACTCCAATACAGTTAAACTTGAAGTTGGTGATGAGGGCTACGTACCTCCACCGCCACCTAAATATATCAACTCTAAATTGGACGGGCTGAGATCAAGGCTCCTGCTTGACCCTAAGGAGAACAAACAGACTCCTAGACACGATGAGGATGTAGCTCAGGTGCTCTCCAACATGAGATCATCTCCTTTCAGCCCTTCTTCCAACAGACTGACGCCTACGTCTGCGTCTTCGTCTTCGTCAAGTGACAAACATCATTACCACTTCACAAGTACATTAAGCAGCAGTAGCATTCTAGGGAGACCTTTGCTGTTTAGAAGCGAGAACTCCAGTCCAGATTTCGGAAGTCCAATTGGAACAGAAAACCATATTGATACGGGTGATGAAAAGAGCCCCAACATGATCTCTGAAACTAAATCAGAAATTAGCCAAAATGAAACGTCTTCTTTAGATGATGGCGAATCTTCGAAAGAAGCAGAGACAACAGTTAGCAAACCATCTACTGATAACATTACCACCGCAGAAAGTGCGAGTGAAACGAGCACAGGAAACACTGTTGCAGAGAATGGAAAGGATGAAGTAGTGAAATCTGAGACGGATGAAATCGAAGACAAAGAGAAAGCTGAAAAATTAACTAGATTTAGATCTAAAATAAAGGAAGCTGAACGAATACTAAGGGAACAGAAAACAAGAAATATAACATGGATCAAAAGTGGCAAGAGAATAAATCGGGAATCAAGCACTCATGACAGTTCCAACTCTTCTATACCAAAAAGACTAAAAACCGAACCTTCGACAACAATAGACAAACAAAGAAAAATCAAACTGAATAAAGCACCTGGAGCTGATAACAAGCCTCCAATATCCGCTGCCAGCAAGGTAAAGAAAGAGGGTGAAAGAAAAAGAAAACCTGCAACGAGATCACGTACCGGCTGTTGGATTTGTAGATTAAGAAAGAAGAAGTGTTCTGAAGAAAAACCCGCCTGCTTCAACTGTCAAAGATTAAATCTAGATTGTTACTATGATGCCTTCAAACCTGACTTTGTTGCTGATCCTGTTGTGAGAAAACAAAAGATGGATGAAATTAGGATGAAAACCAAAGAGGCCAAACGACAAGCAATGAAAAAGAAAAACGCAAGACCTGCACCTTGAAAGAAAACGGTGATTATTACAATTTTATATGTCGGACATTTTACTTGAGCAAATATTTTTTTGTTTTGAATAATCAACTATGGTCTTTATAACCTCATATAAATAACATACAGTACACTTTAGTAACTTTTTAAAATTGTATTTAGGGAAATAAACATAAATGTATTATATTATCATAAAGCAAAGAATTTTAGGTTGAATACTTTATCCTAATATGCATTGGGTAATAATTATTTTGCAGTTGCACCAAGGGCAGCTAAACATTAACAACAGCACCTGTAAATACAAATTTTGGTATAAGACAGGTTTGTAGATATTTTCAATATACACAGAAACCCAAACACAAAATAAAAAATCAATTCCGATATTGATATGATTTTATGCGGGAATGGGGAATTAGAGGCAGATGTACCAATTCATTGATTAAACTGTTTTTGTTACAAACTTATCATTGTCTAATGAGACGGACCATATACGTTGCTAAACCCGGTGTTTATGAACGCATTATCCATTGGTTGTTGTCCGTTTCTTATTGAATATGGATACTGTGCTTGGAAGGAACTGGCACTGGCTTGTGGATCTTTCCGGTTTTGATCTGGCCAATATCCCTGAGAGCCCTCATGTAAAGAAGACATAGAATCAGGACCGATTGATGTCATATAGTTTTGATTAATGTTTGTGCTTGAGTTAACATATGGGGAATTTGTACTATTTTGATAACCATATTCTTGCGCTAGATTTGGTGATTGATTTAGCTGATGTGAATTACTGACATTTAGCTGTTGAGCTGATGTCGGGAAGTTTCTGGCATTTATTTTATTAGATGACTGCTTTTGAAACACACTAGAATTTAGAAGCTGTTCTGCATAGCCTGACCCCCTACTATCAGCAAAACTTGTTCTATTACGGTCTGCAAAAGGTGAAGGGGCATCTGGAACAATCGTTGTTTCAGAGTTCATCGACATCATACGAGAGTGATAGCTCGGATATATATGACGTCCATCATAGTATAAAGAATTTCCAGTCATTATTCCATTTCCCGAATTTAACTCATTTACTTCAGATCCCTTAGTATGGGAAGAGCCTGACCAGCTAGGTAGACCATAAGATGACCTATGGCTATCCATTATAGAAGTTGGCGTAGTAATTGATTGATCCACTGAGCTTAGCATGTTAGCAGATAAATTGGGTGACAAATATCCTTTCAAGGACGAATTTCGTCTACTGGATTCCACAGATGACATTGACATATTTGGTCTGAATATTTCATTTAGATATTTTCTGTGTTCATCTTCTGCATTTAAGGCTGACCTATCATTTATGTGTCCCGTACTCATTTCTGATCCACTATTTTGAATAGCAGACCCAGTGACAGTATTCGCATAATAAGATGGACCAACAGAATTCACCATTGGGGAGTTTAAATTTAAATTTCCAAGATCTTGAGCTAACGTATCACCAGGTTGCTTCATTTGGAAACTTGGCTTAATGTCAAAGGTACTAGGCGCCTTAACCGATATGCCACTGTAAACAACAGAAGAATTCTGCTCGGTTGGAATTATACCCTTAGCGTTGGAAAAGTTTGACGAACTTTGCTGGTAGTTCTTAGTGAGTGTCTTCTCTTTCAAAGTATCTTTCACCTCTTGTTGATAGTGCCTTACAGCACCAGTTTGCTTTCCAGATTTATTTCTACCATTCTTCTGCACATTATTTTTGAACTTCATATCCGGAATTCCAGAATCTGGTATTTTATATTGCGTTTTTTCGGTATCGAAATGGATATCACACTGGTTGTATGATAATATTTGTTTACCTGTGACAATTATGGCAGAGAGTCGTGCAAGTTTTTCTTCCTTAGGTGACAACTTATCTTCCATGTGAGGTTTACCAACTAATCTCGTCATACAATCTTCTGATGTGTGAATCTTTGTATCATTAAAGTCGTCCAGTTCATCACCAATAAATCCCAATTCTCTGAGTTGTATATCCTCTTCAAATAGATAGGACCTTTTAGGCTTTACACTATTATCTGGACCATAACTTACCAAACCACTAGCCAAAAAATCATTCAATAAATCTGCATATGCTTGACAAAATGCAACATTCGATTTAGCAAATTCCAGAACAGACTCATTTGCAAATATCCAACATCCAATGATTCTTAACATTGCCAAGTATAGGTAGACCTCATGATTTCCATTCCAGGCTTCCTTTATCACATCTGTAATAATTCTAGTGATATATGTAAAAACGAAACTCAGGTAAGACAATTGATTTCTTGTCAAAGTGTTTGATTTTAATATCTTTACTCTAGAGTCTGGACCCATATTACCGAAAAGCTGCAACAAGTTAAAGCCACCTATACCTATTATGAGATCGTTGTAAATTGTCTCGATATTTTTAATGTATCTAGAAGCAATTTTCTCATATAAAGTAAGTTCAAGCGTTTTAACAGCTAACCCATTCCGTAAAAAACCTGGCTTCTTCGGATTAGTCCAGACATCTGGTGCAAAGTACGACCCAAATATAGCTAAGAAATAAAGTTCAATTATTTCTCTATTGACGATCTTGGTGCCCTTTAAATCCTGGGAATGTACATCCAATATCAGTTTATCCAATCTAAGGTGGAGAGTACTATCATTTTCTAATATAATAGTCTTAAAATTAGACAACGCAGCCGGACATGGCGATTTAGCCAGAGAGCCTTTGATAAACTCTTGTACAGCAGTTCCCAAATTATCTGTTTGAATATAAACCATACCTCTCTGAAGATACGTTTCACCCGAGGAGGGAAGCAATAAAGAAGCAAGATCAAAATATTCTTTGGACTTTACAAAGTCTTCAACCGAGTGTCTATTAGAAATTTTTTCATACATGATCTTGTACCGTTGAGCTGAACCCAAGTATAATATGCACCGATGTAGAACCAATCTAACAATATTTGCTAGTGGATCATTGTACTTGAGTGACAGTCTCAGCTTTTTAGGTAGTGCCTTAGCTGCTTTTTTTTTCAAATTGAAGAACACGAAAACTTGAGGAGGAACACCATCAGTAGCTTCAATTTCGGGATCCATTAGGATAAGACTAATGATCGAATTCAAGAAAGCTTGAACTTCTTTATAGAATTTTGAAATTTTGCTGCTCATTTTTCTAAATTCAAAATACTTTGGCTGTTCACCAGCTTTACGAGGTACAATAAAATTTCTCAAAGTTTGAAACCATTTGAAAATAGGATAGTATATCTTACCCCATAACGCGTCAAGAATCAACACTGTAGTATGATTGTCAAATATTTCTGTCATCTCACTCGGGTATTCCTTGTATTGCCTGTACAGTTGCTTTTGCTTATTAAGGTTGTTCTCTGTCATTTTTAATAATTTGGAATGCACAAATGTGAGAAACCCGCTGAGAAGTGCATAATCATGCGTGATTTGATTTGTTCTTAATATTTCATTCAACCGTTCATGAAAGTCATTGATAGTATTCCAGACCAATGCTTCCGATTCACTCATTGTGCCTGCGTTCATTCTTAAACCGAAAAAGAAAAGAGATGCCTAATTCTAATCCTTTATCAACTATATACAAACAAGGACAGTTATTACAATAAATTTGTATTTCCAACAAATATTACTATAACAAAGCCTATCAGTCTTTTTTGTATTCCCAAATACTCCTCTGATCCGATTTCAGCCAAATTGGGTATCCTACAGCTTGGTCCTTGCTACTTTGAGGTTGACAGGTAACAATTATTTCGAAAAACTTGCCTACTAATCCACAAACTTCATTCAATCTCAGTATGAGTTGAATATGCCAATAGAGATTAACCTGCTTCCTTGATATATATCAATTATTTTATCCGTCCCAAAATTGAGGGAATTAAGTCCTTTTTTTTCACTTTTCCTAGGAATTACCTAATATTCCTCTGACGATAAAACAGAACAAAGAGGAACAGAAGCTAACTAGTCTAGCACCGGAACGATATTAAACCAAGTATTAAGCGCGTAAGTTTACTCTATTTCTGTGTCGGACTATGCCACATTAAACCTCACTACTATCACATATGATTGTTTTTCTATTTTTTTTTTTTTCAATCTACAGATTGTTTGTGCGATTTTTTTTTTTCGTTTCTCATATGTCATTTCTAATACATCGTGCACCGTAATAATGGCTACATGGCTACATATACTGCTGTCATATTGATAAGGTACTCAAAGCTATGTAATGTATTTACATGCAATCTCATTTTGACATGGGCAAAGGCTGCTGAACTTGTGCTGATCTACACCAGCACTCTGAGCTTTGTGGTTCGACTTGAATCCATGCGCGTATGGCATTATTCTCGAATATCTTTTCAACACGTTTTTTGATAATTGTCGAATTCTCTCCATCAATATACTGCACATGTATGTACCCAGTAAGCTTTTCATTGCTAGTGTCAGACGTTTCGTCATGCTCCTTGTGTACTTCATGAACGTGCTTATCTTCATGTTGATGCTCATGCTCATGCTCATCTTTGTGCTCATGCTCATGGGTGTGATCTGAAGAATGACTGTGGGAGTGACCATGAGAGTGGCCATGCATCGATACAGAGGAGCTCTGGCTGGGCCAGAATCTTGGTGTTGTATACCCTGTTATACCCGGTGTCATTGAAATCTGGTTTAGTGCATTTTTCACAACGTTATGGTTCCTATCATCCAATTTAAACAATATTCCGTTCATTGACGATTTAAGTAAGGGTATTGAACTGACAAGGATCAGTGATGCTATAAACATCGATGCCAGCGGATCAAAAACCGTCCAGCCTGTTAACTTAATCAATATTGTAGAAACTATAACACCTGCGGAACCCAACGTATCTGCTAATATGTGAAGGAAAATACCTTTCATGTTCTCCTCATGTCCCGCACCTTCTGCATGGCCATGGCCTGCATGGTCAAAGGCAAACAACCCAACTAGATTTACTAACAAACCTAAAATTGCAACAACAAGAAGCTCACTGGTACCATGTAAATGTACAGGATTGAAAAATCTCCCCAATGCCTCAATGAAGATACCACATACGATTCCGAGTAATAGTATACCGTTGGTAAAACCAGCTAAGGTGCCCAATGATTTTAAAGCAAAAGGAAACTTGTCACTTGGTGGATTTTTAGATAGCGCACCTGCAATCAAACCCAACAACAATGATGTACAATCCAAGGCCATATGGAGAGAATCTGACAATAAACCAAGAGACTTGGATCTAAAGGAGTATAGCAATTGAACAAACATAAATGTTGTATTCAATAGTAGGAAGGAGAAAATGGACCTCGTGTCCTCATTTAAAGCAATTTGTTTCAAAAGACTCACATTTGACTTTTCACTAGCTGTTACTCTACTGTGACTATGGTTATGTACAATCTCTTGTTCTTTCTCCGACAATAAACTGTTACAACATTCAGCTGCCAAGACAAATACCAATGTGAAAATGTCACCTCTTATATTTGAAACAATTTTATTAAAGGAAAGATACTGCAATAAAATTGCCATGAATCCACACGCGGAAAGTGTGTATTCTAAGGATATGTTAGCTAAATAAAAATCGGATGGACAATTTGATTCACCATTAGTTCCTAGTTCAGTTGTTTTAATATCAGCCACGGTCAAAAAGAAAATTGATAGACACCCAACATAGACTAGCAACATGAGTAACTGTACTTGATACATCCCATAAATATGAGATGACATTAAGAGGGCACCTAAACTTAACAACGGCAAAAAAAACAACTGATATTTGTAATCTGTTGTTAATTTTAGTTCCTGAGACTTTTCTTTATTTATAGCTGTTCTCTTGGTATAAGGTACAAGCACCAAAACAATGAAAACCACTATGCTATAAGATAGTAAGTTGGAGAATAAGTAGTAGTAACTTTCTGGGTCATAGGCAATAATTAGACTAATAAAAAATAGAGGTATGAATATCTTGACAGATCCTATCGCACAGGAGAAATTTAGTTTTTTATTAGATATATTCATTTTACCATATTCTCGGATGACCAGTAATGATAGAATTGTAGATTGGATGGAACCCTGTATAAAATTTAGTTGGGATAACATAAATAATATGAGAAATATGGGCCCATATGATTTTATAATATCGGTCCATTTTAGTGAGTGCTTAGGATTCAACCTTCCTAAGGGACTTTCAATAACGTGAAACAATGATCCAAGGCATATAAAGGTCGATGCTGTAAATATTGGCAGCAAAACCAACCTAATAAAATGGTCTGTATTGAAAAATGTATGCTCATAGTCGACAATACCCACGGATCCCCGTTGCAAAACTTCGCGATGTGATGGTATTATAAGATTGCTTGAAAGAATTATTGTAGGGTAAGATATGAGAAGTGGTATGCGATCAAGTAAGCCTTGTACACTCATTATTTGCATAAAACAAAACAAAATTTGTATTATATGGCTCCTATTCTTCACCAAATCAAGCACTTTCTTTATGCTGTTACCTTTGCCAATCAGTGATGCCCACTTGTTTAAAATATCGTAGTTAGATTCTTTATTGAAGCAAAACCAGGATTTCAAAATGCAGTAAATTTAAATGTATGACAGTAGTCCTCTGATACTTTAGAATTGATGGAGATACTGCAGATAAAATACAGAATGACTAGATCTTTTGAATTATAACTTATCAAATTGTATACTGTAGAGTTTATGGGTTTATAAATTTGTATACAGAATGATGACCGTGTGTTGGTACGTACCAAAGTATCATTCATAATACAAGTTTCAATTGGGCACATCCTGAACTGTTAGACCAATATATAATGAGTATGTTAGCATGAGCTGTATTTACATCAATCTAACTCCATAATAGATAATATTTATCATAGGTCTATATTTTAATTCCCAGATTTTATGCGGGGAGGCCAATTGTAATCGACTATCAGTACATTCATTAGAAACAAAGGAAAAGATCAAATAGAATATGTCATAAACATCTTTAAGCATAGGCTATAGCAGTATCTCTAGTTTTTTTGATATTTCTCATTGAGACGCTTTATCATTGCTTTACGCTTAGCTCTCATAGCTCTTAGATCAGGTGGCATCTTGATACCAAGTTCTTGTCTCAATTCTTCCACATCCTTTTCAAGAAGCTCTTCCCAATAGACATTAATGAGTGGCTTGCAAGTCAAACCTGTTTTGATCGCCCAAGGTAAATAAGTTCCATATAATCTGTCTCTTTGTGCTTTTTTCAATCTTAGTGGAGCCAACATCCAACCTAAAGTAGCCATTGGGATACCCATGTTTGCAGATTCTAATGCCTTTACAATAATTTCCCCCTCAATGATAATTGGCAAATCATTCAAGGCATGGTAAAAATCGTGACATTGCCTATATCTCTTGAACACAAAAGCATGGATTGGGTCGTCAATATATGTGACTGGTGCTCTAGTATCAGGCGAGACCTTTTCCTTCTCTAGCCATTTATAAAAAGTGTAACCAAAAGTGTTCTTTGGTAACTTTGATAGCTTATCCATATCTAAAATATCAGTTCGGACGTTTGGCTGATCCCTAAGGATGCGCCTTCCAGTTTCATCGGCAAGCATCGTTTGCTTTAGATTTTCCAAGAATATTGGGAATGCAGTTGCCTCACCTAACTGGACAATGTTAATACCGTTCTCTGGGTGGAAAAAGGCCCTAATACCAGAAATAGCAAAAAGTAGCATCTTTTCATGAAGGTACAGAGGCACATGCCCTTCATATCGTGGCTCCATAGGTCTGTTGTTGCTCAACGCCTTAATACGTTGCTCAGTACGCTCTGCCCTTAATTTCGCATAATCTTCGTTCTTGTTATGCAACTCACCACGATCCATAGCATCAGCTAGCTTAGCATCTCTTCCAAAGATGTATGTGCTACCCAGAGCTACAGCAGCACCACTTAATAAAAATCCACGTCTTTGCTCCACTCTTAACACATTTGTCAGCACCGACTTCGTAACCTTAGTTGATTGTAACATCGAGAGTCAGGCAGATAGTATTTCCAATTGACCACTGATATGGGTTTATTTAGTACCAGTCAGGAATATTTATACATAGAGTTACTCTTCATAATTGTATGCGTCTCATTAACTTGTTCCTTGTTCGAACCAGTCAGCTCCTGACTAAAAACGAATTTTTGGATTACAATGCGATGAGCTCGTAAAATTGAGGGATTGATAGATAATGCTGCAAAAAAAGCATGCTGGTAGTAATATGCTAAAATTCGATTGTGGGAATGGTTATGTTAGTGGGGTCATAAACTTCTCAAATACATTGGATTAACTCGGTATCAGTTCATCAAGTATGACCACTGAGGTATATGCATATGACTACTTTGGAAATAAGGAGCAATGTGGGGCGGAAAATGACTGGGAAGTTGAAGTTGAGTGGTTAATCAAAGAGATAATCAAACCAGATCTTCCAAATATAATTGATAACTTCAGTATGTGTCTGGAGATGCTCCAAAGCGAGCAGGAATTTGTGATGCCGTTGAGTAATGGTAAAGAAGAGAGCAAGAATAGTGGATCTCCCATTGTAAAAGGTATAATGGTTAGGCAAGGTGAATTTATAATAGACTTTCAAGTAATGATGTCTTTTGGACAGTTTAAAAAAGGGAAACAGATAGTTGCTAAGATGAAACCGTCTCAGAAATACTTACTTGTTCAATTTAGCACCACAATCATGAAATTGAAGGATATATTAATAAAATTACAAAATCTACAAATGATTGAAGATATAGAGGAGTTTTACAATGTTCTAGAGAGCGCTTTAGAAGAATTGAATGATTGCATTGATACATTACAAAATCCACCTCATGGGCTTACATTCCCTGGAAATAATAATGGCCCAATCAAACAAATGTTTGATGACTATGACAATTTATTTGAGTCAACACATCATCAAATCGCACTCGACATAACGATATTCAGGAATGAATTGTGCGTAGAATTCAAAAACCTCACGAAAGTGACTAGACCACCTTGGGATCAAGTCGATTTGCGAACTGGAAAGTGTTTTGCAGAGAAAATAAAAGAGGAACTCAAAGAGAAAAGGAATATGAATTTGGAACAAGTTCTTCAAAGCCACGGTTTACAAATTAACCAGCCCTCTTTATTAGGCAATATAGTTTCTCGTTTGAGTTCGGAAAGCGTTACATTACCAGAGGCTCAAGATTATCTGCGAAGGAGCGTTAGCTTTGATAAACGTGTAGTTATGGAGATAGAGAAAGCAAGCCTTACAACAAGTGATCCATCCCTAATAAGCATCAGCTCAAAATTACAAGGATTGAAAACCTGCATAAATAATCATCTTTCAAACCTTTCAGCACATAAATAAACAGCTTTTATAGTCTCTACTCATGTACCAACAACATACCCAATAAGGTAAACATCTTTAGAGAATTAAAATTCACCTACCGTCCAATAATTCTTGCAACTCTGCTCTTCGCGCCTTTAATGCTCGTAGCTCATCTAGTTCTGCATCTGTGGCGGATGCAATTGCAATTGCATCCGTACTTACATCCATATCCTGATTATCAATACCAGTTTCGCTGAAATACAGATCACCACTCAATCTCAATGAATTCAGCTCAGAGGTTTGTCTCAAATTCTCTAGTTCCCTACGCTTCCGAATCAATGCCTTTTCTATTTTGTCTCCGAGCGTTTTCACCATTGGGTCCACCTCTTCAAAGAGCGCTAACCGCGCACTCTCTACATCATACTCAGGTACCAGCTCAAACACTCTTTTGATTTTAAGTATCCCTTCACACAACTCATTGCTCGCCTCTCCATTTCTAGCCAACCGACTTACGCTGCCATCTAATTGATGCACAATCGCTTCTAGGGAATTTACACATTGCTCTAAACTTTGCATATTTCAACTAGCTACTGAGTCTCAGATTTGAAATGTCCTGTAATAGTATATACATTTACATTACACATACATTCCTCCCTCACAAGTTATTGCAAAGCTATTATTCTTTCAATTGTTTTCTATTTGTTTTTGTTTCGGCGAGATCATCATTTTAAAAATAACTGCTTATCTGAGTAGCAGACACATTCCAGTAACAAAAGCTAAATATTAATCAATTTTGTCCCCATTAAAACCATACAATCGAGCAGAAGTAATAATAACTCGGACGTTCAATACAGTTGCGAATTAGGAACAACCGCTATTGGAGTACTTGGATTGGTTCAAGAAGACTAAGGGGGGTTATAGTAGCGACAGAAGGAATGACAACCGATGCACGCAATGGAGGTAAAAGACCAATGGGCAGGAACAGATCTAACTCGCGAAGCAGTGGATCTCGATCTGTAATGGATATTGATGAACTGTCAGTACCGACCTTCATTCCAAGTGGGAACCATAAGGCACAAACAGCAATCAATCACCATGAGCTACATGAAACAGTAACACCTGAGACTTTAGTTAAATCTCCGGGCAAGACTCACATTCTAGTGCTAAAGTCTCTAAATGAAACTTTTGAGACCAAATTCCTGGTTATTCCTTATCAACCAGATGGTTTAAAACTGGGCAGACCTGTGGCATCGGGCGGTGGGAAACTAAGTAGCGCTGTAACACAGATTCGTTCTGACAACGGTAATTTCGATTCGAGGGTTCTTTCAAGAAATCACGCTTTATTGAGTTGTGATGCAGAGACTGGCAAGATATATATACGTGACCTAAAGTCAAGCAACGGCACTTTTGTTAATGGGAATAGAATTGATCAAACGAATGTGGAACTACATGTTGGAGATACAATCGATTTAGGTACAGATATCGATACCAAGATGGAACATAGGAAAATAAGTGCAATTGTTGAGGATATTTCAATAATACCTTTAGTAAATGGCTATAAGGATACCAATACTACCAACGTAGAGACCAAAACCGTCGCAACAAACCTACCTAAAACAATAGATCACACAATCCATAATCAACAACAGCCAACATTATCAAACAAAAGTATCGGTGATAATAATTTTAACTTAGCACCCGAGTCGGCTGTTTCTACTGTCACAGCCCAAAGAGCTGCTTTCGAAGCAGCTATGTTCGGTAATGTTCTTCATAGTGACTTAGATGATAACATTCTTGGTGTTCAAACTGAAATTTTGAGTGGAATATTTGTAAATAACTCTGCCGGTACAAGCCCCAACCTATTAAATACTATAAAAACGCTTTCAACTGAGCTAGCGTTGGAGAAACAAGAAACACAAAAGCTAACTGCTATGCAGAACTTCCTAGTGAACTACACTTCCAAATTAGATGAAATAAAGAAAGTAATGGACCAGAATAATGAGAAATATTTGGCAAAACTTCAAGAATCCCTAAGACAAAGTTTGTCTGAAACGCACAATAGAGTTATAAATGAACGTTTAGATCGCAGGAAAAAATTGGAGGAAGGAAATGAATCGTTTAAGCAAGAAAGGGATAAAGAGATTAAAGAGAAGCAGGAATTATTGAATAAGTTGAAGGATGAATTAAGTGCTGCTCAATTAAATTTAGAACAAGAAAAAAAACGAACCAAGGTACTCATGGAGAAGAAATCTGCTTTAACATCTAAAAAGGATTTGCTAAACGGTAAAACGAAATCTCCAAGCTCAATCAAGAGCAACGATCTATCATCAAATAAAGTCTTGATTACTGCTGCAATTACAGTAGGAGTCATTGCTGCTGTTGCGAAATGGAAAAGCTAAGAAGACCTGCTATTCACCCACCAACGAATACATTTCAAATACATATCTCATCAATGAGAAGTATCGTTGTACGGTTATTTACTGGGACAAGCTATTTCAATTTTTAGCATTTCATGAGTTGAAAAAGAATGAGCAATTGAAATCATGCGATGAGGTGGATCACAATAATCTCTCGAAAATTGATATATGTTCTTTTAATTGTGTTTTTTTAATCCAACAAACATAAGGTCAATCATTCACTATCGTTAAAATAAAGCTAGCTGACAATTTATTTGCCCAAATGGATGACAAAATTTCATCACTGTTGGAGTGGCTACGTCAGGATGATGAATTCTATCTAAACGAATGTGTTGAAATCAAAGACACTGTTCAATCTGGTAGGGGTGTTTATTTAGATTGTGGAGAATTAAAACTGAATACGCCAATTGTGTCAATTCCCGGTGACTACCAATTAAATAAAGTGTCTGTTTTAAGCCACATATCACATTTCAACAATGCGATCCAAGGTAGTATCGGCAACACACCTATAAAGGATGCATCTGACTATTATAACCAAACTAATGATGATGATCCAAGATATAAGGCTTACAAGCTTTTGACCACTAGCTTTCTTGAGAAACTGAGCTCATTTCAATTGCTTTCAATGTATATCCTAGCAGAATGGTTCCTTCTTCCCCATTGGTCTAATGGCAAAATTACCTCGTTCTGGAAACCTTTTTTTGAATGCTGGCCTACAAATGAGGAACTCTCAACAATACCAACAATTTGGGCATTGTCAGATAACCCGTTAACTAAGGAACTGTTAAATCATCTTCCAGAAACATCCAAAACCCACGTAAATAGAATCAGCACATTAGTTTCCAAGGATTGGGAAGTGCTTCAAAACATCTTTGAGGTGTGGAGCACATTACATGCGTGTCCTACAAATGACAATATGTATGGGATGGACGAAATATTTAATTTCTTTCTGAGAATATATTTCACAATTAACTCTAGATGCTTATACGCTGAAATTCCTGGAAATGGAGACGATACAGCAAGTAATTTTACACTTGTTCCTTATGTTGATTTTTTCAACCACACTGTTGACCCTGATGTTCATTGTTACCCAAGAGTAAAGTATATGAAAAAAGGTAAATGTGGTATTGGAAAATTTGAGATATATTGTGGTCGATATTCTTACAAAGATCTCGATGAACAGCTTTATTTGAACTATGGCGCACATTCGAATGATTTTCTGCTAAACGAATACGGGTTTCTGATATCAAATAATCATTGGAACAATCTTGATATATCAAAAGAACTGAAATGTATTTTAGCAAAAAGTCCGGAAACCGTTGCATTTTTGAAAGAATGGGATTACTGGGACGATTACACCATTTCTGTTGAGGATATCAGTTATAGAATTATCATAGCACTTAGCCACTTAACCACAAGAGATAACAGAAAAGTGACCAACTTAATAAACGGGTATATGTCTGAAGACTATTTCAGAAAGGAGAATTATAGAATATTAAAAAATTTACTCGAACAACTTAAGTTAAATTCAATTAGTAAAATAACCCAATTGAATAAGCTGACCCCGTATGATGACTTGACTACGCTATATGTTCGGAATATAGCTAATCTTTATGAGGATGAGATCGAGATAATAAATACAATTATCACATCAATAAGTCCTGGTTATTAAATTTTCTATAACTATGATATCGATAATGTTAATAATTAATTAAGGATAATAAGTAATGAAGTTTTCACTAAATGCATTTAAATTTATATTCTATATTGGTGATTATTATATACAAGAATGGAAATCCCAATATTGTCTTCTGAGCCAGTCGTCTATGATCTGAGTTTTGTTGATAGGTGCCTATTCTTGTGTGCCAAAACCTTTCCCTTTATTAGTCTACTTATTAAATCAACATGACTAAATTTTAATTCCAGTTTATGACTCAAATAGCTCATGTATATTACATTTTCCAAAATGTCTTTATTTGCAAACCTTTGATAATTTTCATAAAACTCACTGGGTTCATGTGATTTATTAATCTTGTCTTTTATTAGGCCTAGTATACGTTGATCATCGAATATAATAGTTGAATTTTCAAACGCCTCAATGAAGCCAAATTGAGACTTAAGAATTTTCAGCTTTTCCCAAACTAGTAGGTTTGTCAGATGAATAGCCTCCTTAATATCTTTCAACTCTTTTATAAAAGAACAATCAAACAGCAAACAAAGTGCTTCTATTGTATTATCTACGAGCTCGCGCTCGCAATAATTAGTAAACATTTCCTGAAAAGAAACCTGCTCGGTTTGGATACCTACTGTTGCAGTTGGATAATGCAGATTAATCTGATTCATCAGTGAGTTAATTGAATTTTGACTATTCTCAATCGAATCATTCTCATTGGCCCATAGTGTTTCTGGAAGATGTGAATATTTTATCTTAATATCATTATCATTTACTCTTACATCGAATTCTTCATTTCCAATTTCAACACCAGCTTTGTTTGCAACTCCAATAGTAACCTTCGGTCTCTCTCTCCAAATCTTGAATTCTTTATTGCGTTTCTTCTCCAATACTAAACCAAGGGTAAATAACGAGGGATTCAGTAGCAACAATTCAGTAGACGGTACTATAGCACTTTCATATTTTCTCATAATGGAGTTGGTATACCTCCAATCCCCACCACCTATCACTAAATTCTCGAAAGGTGCTATATCTCCATTAGCGTATCGTGGCACTGAATAGCCCGCCATCAGTTGCAATCTATCAAGCATTAAACTTGAACGATATAAAGATATCTGAGACTCATGATTCATGAACCGTTTCAACTTTAATTGATCAACCATCAACATCACAACATTTGGTATTTTACCTTGCCCCGGTAATCTCGCAATCCCATACCCAACGAGTGTGGCCAACGGTGACCCTGCAAAGTACACTCTCGGCACACTACTCATTAAACAGAAGCCTATTGTTGTTATAACGAATCTTTTGACTTTATAGTGCTGTTTATAATAATAGTTCTTTTTTTATTGATTTTAGACATTTGAGTCTTCTGTAACTCGGTCAAGTCAAGTCGATAAAACACTGAAAAAGAGCGATGAGCTACAAGAGCTACAACTCTCAAAAACTGTAACAACGCAATTACATAGGTAGGAATAAATATTTTTTTGATATAGGTATCAACCACCAGTAAGATAAACTTGGAATAACAAACATTACACAAATGCTGATTTTGGGCTTAACAGGTGGTATAGCTTGCGGTAAGAGTACTGTATCTAGGAGACTCAAAGAGCACTACAAGTATCCGATAATCGATGCTGATCAGATAGCCAGAGATGTTGTAGAACCAGGTCAAAGTGCATACAATGAAATTATTCAATATTTCAATGATAAGATCACTGGGTTGACTGATGAAGATGGTAAACTTAATCGAGCAGCACTCGGGAAATGGGTGTTTGCGCATAAGGATGACCTACAAGTTCTCAATAATATAACACATCCTGCAATCAGAAAACGTATATTTAAAGACATACTATACTACTACGTTATGGGATATAAAGTTTGTGTGCTTGATGTTCCGCTATTATTTGAATCCCACATGGATAACATATGCGGAGTAAGTGTTGCAGTGACCAGTACAATGGCCCATCAATTAGAAAGGCTAATGGTGAGAAATCCTGAACTTACCAATGAAGATGCTCAAAATAGGATCAAATCGCAAATGTCAATGGCAGAACGAGTTAAAAGGGCTGATTATGTGATCGAAAATGATGGTACATTGAGCGATCTTTATGGTCAGTTGGACAATTTAATATTGAGAATCGAGCCAACTACAATACGTACATTGATAGAATATTTCCCACCTTTAGGAGCAGTTAGCGCAACAGCTGTTTATCTAACTAAGAGATGGCGTGCAAAGAATCAAGTAAAATCAGATGTATAAATTTTGAGAATAATCATTAACGCCAACAAATCTAAAGAAGTTGAAACAGAAACAACAAACATACACTTTTGGAAAGTACCGACAGCATTGAACTGTAAGGCTTGAAGGGCTATAGCTACCAATCCCAAACATACTCGAATAATTTTACAAAATAATACCTCTTTGCTATACATATAATATATCACGACAATGTAAAAACTTCTCTTCAGAATTCTCGAGAGGGCGGATCGCAAGATGACTTCTGGCACACAACAGTAATAGTTGCAGAATCGGTAGTAGTATATAGGTCTTCGAAAATATTTCAACAGGTTACATCCTCACTTGATCTTATACTTGAAGAGTTTACAGTAATCACACTAAGACTAGAATTAAAAAAAAACAGTGCTATGTTGAGACACTGTTCTTTGGGACTAGTTACCACACAAATATCGGCTATTGCGCCGTTACGATTAGTGGGATCGCCTCTATTTTGTAGGTCATATCAGGATTTTGCTGGTAGAGATAGAAGATCTTCACGTTCCAGGGAGGATAAGCCATATAATTCCCGTACTCGTCGGTTTGATGACGAAGGCTCTTCCAATTATTCCAGCTCGAGAGATGATTATCGAGGTCAGAACACCTATGGTTTCAGAGGAAAAGCTCCCAGAAAGAATTTTAGTTCGAGAGACAACTATAGCTCCAGAGACAACTTTAGATCAAGCAATGGATTTCAAGAAAGAGGTTACAAGAATAAGTTTTCAAAGAACACCAAGAGCTATAGTAAAGGCGGTAACACATCTGGATCATTTATCCCAGAGGGTAAAATGGCCAAAATGACACACATCGGAAAGAGTGACAGTGATATTGTGGTAACCTTGGAATCTCTACTTGAAAAGAATGTTATTTCTAGAGATCTTTATGACAGTATTTCCAGAATGGGTTTTGAACAACTTACACCAGTTCAACAAAAGACTATTGAACCGATCATTACTAATAGTGATAGTGACATCATTGCTCGAGCCAAGACTGGTACTGGTAAGACATTTGCGTTCTTACTACCAATCTTTCAACATTTACTTAATACCAAGATCGACTCCCAAAATAAGGTAAAATCTGTAATTGTTGCTCCAACAAGGGATTTGGCATTGCAAATTGAAGATGAAGTTAGGAAAATTCATTCAAAGAATAGGAAATTAAAAGCTTTCGAATGTGTATCTTTGGTTGGTGGTACTAACTTTGACAGATCAATCAGATACATTGAAAAAGTTAGTCCAAGCATTGTTATTGGTACACCAGGTAGATTAATCGATGTGATGGAGAAATTTGGTAATAAGTTCTTCAAAGATGTCGATTTCAAAGTATTAGACGAGGCTGATAGACTGCTTGAAATAGGTTTTAAAGAGGACTTGTCATACATAAATAAGATGCTAAACACACTCAATACCAACTCAACAGAACATATCAGAACTCTCTTATTTTCGGCTACTCTGGATCATAAAGTTCAAAGTCTTTCTAATGACATTATGAACAAAGAGGAGTGCCTATATATTGATACTATAGATGAAAATGAACCTCAAGCTCATGAAAAGATTGACCAAACCCTGGTTGTTGGTGAGACTTTTGCCGACAATTTATACGCTGCTATCGAACATATCAGGGAATTTGGAACTAAAACTCCTAATTACAAAAGTATCCTTTTCCTTCCAACAGTTAAATTTACCAAATTTATGGCTACTATTCTGAAGAGACAGGTAAAACTACCAATTTATGAATTCCACGGACAGATTGATCAGAAGAAACGTACTAGAATTGTCAATGAGTTCAAGACCATGAAAAAGGGATTACTTGTTTGTACTGATGTTGGGGCTCGTGGTATGGATTTCCCAAATATTACTGAAGTTCTACAAATTGGTTTACCTTCGGAGATTCCAAATTATATTCACAGAATTGGTAGAACAGCCCGTAGTGGAAAAGAGGGTTCTTCAGTAACGTTTATCTCTAAAGAAGAGCTTCCATTTTTTGAAATTCTAGAAGACAAACATAACGTGACCATCAAGAACATTAGAAAATTCGAGGCTCAACCACATGTGATGGCAGACTTATCATTGAGATTGCATGTCAGTGAGGATGAATTGCAAGAAATTATATTGAGTGTTATATCATTCTACCGTGCTTGCCTAAAAGACTATGGTATCAATTACAAGAACATGCTTCCTCAAATTGCTCACACCTATGGTACACTACTACAAAATGAAGACAAAAGAATACCGCTTGCCGGCAACCATATCTTAAATAGATTGGGAATGGATAGAGATCCAATTGCCACAAAAATGTTTCAAATAGATGAAATGCCAAATCAATATAACAGAAGAGGCCCAAGATCTAATTACAACAGAAGAAGATTCTAAACGAGTTATGTTGTAGCTATAAATTCAAGCTTTGCCAATGCCAAAGAACCCAGTTAAATTATCCTGTAAATCATTTGCATGTTACGACTTAAATTAATGATAGAATTTTTTACAAATTGCCCATATAAAAAAGAATAATGACATTCTGCTTATTCTTGATCTTGTAAATAGGGCATCTACCATATAAAAGTGGTATTTTTTCTTTGCATCTTATAGTTTAATTATTTTGTTTTTAAAATTATTTATTAGTTTCAAGTACACACACATTTCTTAGAATAATACTAATTCTCTTTTCTACTGGCCTTGTACTTCTTAGTTGAAGTGACTTACATCACCTTTTTTACAGTTATTGTTGTACATACATATCCCATCTTCCATCTTTTTTACGTTCGGTAGTTTCTTGATTTTCCTGCTGGAGAAAAAGTCACTTAGAGACACTTTTTGAAAGTCATCTCACTGTTTTAACTTATAATATATGTATAAAAACTTTCAGAGTTCTTACAGCTTGAGAATACAATTGAATAACGAAAGTACTACTAAACTGAAAGAGATATAATGTCATATACGTCTAGAACACCGTGTAAATTCTTCCAGCAAGGGAATTGTAGGAGAGGTAACTCATGCAAGTTCGGCCATTTTCTAGCGAATGACAACAATAGAACTACCAGTAATGATGATCCATATAAATCATTCATCAGTCCAACCTCTATAGATAAACACAAGAAACAGATATTAGACGATATGGCTGACGCTGCCAGCTATGCACTTACACCGTTGACATCAGCCTACAGTCTTGCTGATCCATGCGCTGTCAACCTTATACAGGCAAGAGATATTTCCCCCGAAGAACTGAGATTCAAGTACCTACAAGCACAAAAAGCAGGTCAATTAGACCAATATACCGCAGAGGTCCAAGCTAGGAACTCTGATATACAGGTTTGTATGCAAGAGGTCAAGTCGCATCCTGATATCGCTGTACGGTTTCTTCAGAAATGTACTCAGGATATAAAAGAGCTTGGGCATCGCACAATACAACAGGACTTTATTAAATTCCCAGTTGGATCACAAAACCAGGCTTCTAGCTTGAATAAAACTGGTAATTTTAACAACACTACAACTGGAATGTTTGGCGTATCGGGGTTTTCTGGTACTGGTCCAGCAGCTGGTGCTGGCACTTCTTCAGGTCTGGGTAATGGCCTCAATATGACCAGCAGTGCTTTTGGCAAACCTGCATTTGGAAATACTGCTACAAGTAGTGGTGGAGGATTTGGTTCGTCGTCATTTGGTTCATCAGCTTTTGGTGCACCTGCATTTGGATCAGGCTCTACAGGATCAGGGTTTGGATCATTGACCGCAGGAAATCAAAGCAACGGGGCATCCGGAGCCTCGGGTACTGCATTTGGTAAGCCTGCATTTGGTAGTGTGGGACAAGCAGCATTTGGTCAAACAGTTCAGGCCAATACCAACCAATCACCTTTTGGAAGTATTTCCAATACTTCTGGGAATAGTATACCGAACTCATCACCATTCGGTGCTCTAGGTGCTGGAACAAATAATGTGAGTAATCCGTTTAGTGGAAAGCAGAGCACAGCATTCGGCTCACCAGCATTTGGATCAACTCAAAATAACGCAAGCAATACACAGAATACAGCAACAGGCTCAATGTTTGGTGCACCAGCATTTGGAAGCTCTCCATTTGCTTCATCACAAAATAACGGCCAAACTACATCCCCATTTGGCTCTTTGAAGAATCAGAGCTCTAATAATAATAATAACTCATTTGGAAGCCAGCCCAATCAAAACTCTATCGCCGGAACTTCAACAACTACATTCGGTTCATCCCCAAATAATATATCCAATCCATTTAGCAGTAATAATAATAAAAGTACTGCTTTTGGAAATATCGGAACTGGTACAAATACAGCAAATAATGCTTTTGGAACAGCTACCCCTGGTAATAATGTTTCCACAAATCAACAGACTCCTTTTGGAAGTTCTGCATTTAACAACGCTAACACAAACACTAATAAACCGGCCTTTGGGTCTAGTGGTTCGAATGCTCAATCATCACCGTTTGGTACAACAAATTCAATACAATCTAATAATTCCAGCGGGCCATTTGGAAATCCTTCAGCTGTCCAAGGTAATTCGTTTGATTCACCATTTGCAAATTCAGCTACTGCCAATCAGAGTATAGCTTCAAGTTCTGAATTTTCTCAAAACTCAAATCAAAACTCTGGTAATTTCTTTCAAGGCTCTGTGGAGAAAGAGGATCAACCTCCTGATATTTCTGAATTAGCGAAGGGAACTGTGGATACATTTAAGGCTGCCCAGTTTGTGTTGGGACAGGTACCGGACATACCTCCTCCTATGACATTAATAAATTAACTTTGTCTATTGTTAGCATTAACCTCTTTATATTACATTAATTCATTAATTGAGTGCATTTCTATGTTTATGTTATTTTGTAATGATACAGAGTAGGATACATAATACTACAGCGATAGTAAATCTGATATATTCTGGCAGTCTCCTAATACAATAAGATCAATATGGCCTAAAGATTTAAGGAGAGATTGGGTTGGCATTTCCTTATTGAAATAAATAACAATTCCTTTGTTTTTTACCACTTTTTCAATAAATTTCTTACACATTTGTAATACTCCTGGTATCTTTAAACTAGTACCAGCAATGAGTAGAAAATCAATTTTTTGTTTTAGATCTTTATTGCTAACTTGACCAATAAGATCACCTTCCGGGTGAACTTCATTATACAACACAACCCTTGGTCTTAATTTACCAAGGCCTTTGGATCGGATTCCAGCAACTTTCCGTACTTCGTCGAATTCTTTGCATTGAGGGCATAACGGTATTATTTCTCCTTCATTTTCAAATGCCTCAGGGTTAAAACAATCTATTTTGGCGCAGAGATTACATTCCATATAATCAACACTACCATGTAATTGGATGGTAGTCGGTATTGGTTTATCTAGAGGTACTGTAGTCTTCAAATTTTCAAGCCTTGTATCGAGGCCATCTATATTCTGTGTGTAAAGTCTTACAAGTCGTTGTTGTGACGCTAAGTGATCCAATAGGAGATGGAATTTTGTTGGCTCCGATTTTTGCGATAAAGAATGCAAATCAACTATCATCGAATGAAATTTTTTGCTCATTTCATCTGATGAATAAACTCTATTGAAGTCAAAAAGCTCCTTACCTGATGCTACAGAATCACCTTTCAAAGTTTCAAACAAACCCTCACTAGACCTGAAGTCAGGTATACCTGCAGCTACTGAAATACCCGCCCCAACAACAGCCACTATCTTCTTCGAGTATTGAAATGCGTAACGTAGAAACTCAGCAGCACCATCACTGCTATGCTTCTCGGATGTTATACCACTCAGGTAATCATCTATAGAAAATATTGTAAATGGAGCCGGCCTCGATTTAAGCCTAGGCTTCCTACCACTCTTACCCCTCGCAAACAGCCTTCTAGGAGTAACCTTACCGACATTTGATTCAACCACTGGCTTCTTTGTCGACGACGGAGGAGTCAGAAGCATTTTGGTATCCTTTGAAATGGCTACCATTATGAAATAAGTAAGCCCAGTAACGTCCTTCAAAATAGGTGGCTCCAGTGTTGACAGTCCAGGCCAACCAAATAATACTTAGACGAATGAGACTCAAATACACTAAAATCCTCCAAATTTAACTAAGCTCATCGCAATCTGTCGTACATGAGAATTAAAGATTTTTCCATTTTAGGAAATCAAAACACCTTTACCTATACAGGATGGCTTATATATTCCAAAAAGTATATGAAACAAGAAGTAGTTTCACAGTAGCATTTTTTTCTTAAAGAATGTACCATATACAACATTTGTGAATTATACGTATTAGTTAAAGTTTAGTAACTAGCGTGCTAACAGGCTCTTTGGATTATATATATGAGGTGTAGCTTCATATCCGTCTAATACGACTGACTGGTATTCCTGGTTTTGAAAAAAAAATTTCACTGTGAGGATCAGAAGGATATAGTAGTTATAAAGGCACAAGGCTAAGCATCGCACTAATTGACTGTTCAATTTAGTACATATACAACCAGGAGTAAATAAAAATGGTTCAAATTACTGAAGTTAATGAGTCCAAGGCGGGCACTGCCAACAGAACTGCTGCCCACACACATATCAAGGGTTTAGGTCTTGATGATACTGGTGCTGCACGTCAGGTTGAAGGTGGCTTTGTTGGTCAAGTTGAAGCCAGGGAAGCTTGCGGTGTGATAGTTGATCTTATCAAGGCGAAGAAGATGTCAGGGAGAGCTATTTTACTGGCCGGTGGGCCATCTACAGGTAAGACTGCTTTGGCATTGGCCATTTCGCAAGAACTAGGCCCAAAGGTTCCTTTCTGTCCTTTGGTAGGTAGTGAACTATACTCTGTTGAAGTTAAGAAGACTGAAACATTGATGGAGAATTTTAGAAGAGCCATCGGCCTGAGAATAAAGGAAACCAAGGAAGTATACGAGGGTGAAGTTACTGAATTGACTCCAGAAGATGCAGAAAATCCATTAGGGGGATACGGAAAGACGATTTCCCACGTTATTGTTGGTTTGAAATCTGCGAAAGGTACAAAAACTCTGAGACTAGACCCAACCATTTATGACAGCATTCAAAAGGAAAAGGTAAGCATTGGTGATGTGATTTACATTGAAGCCAACACAGGAGCAGTAAAGCGTGTTGGTAGATCAGACGCTTACGCAACGGAATTTGATCTAGAAGCTGAAGAATACGTTCCATTACCAAAAGGTGAAGTTCATAAGAAGAAGGAAATTGTCCAAGATGTTACATTACATGATTTAGATATTGCTAATGCCAGACCTCAAGGTGGGCAAGATGTGATATCGATGATGGGACAACTCATGAAACCAAAAAAAACAGAAATTACAGAAAAACTGAGATTCGAAGTGAATAAAGTTGTTGCTAAATATGTAGACCAAGGTGTTGCTGAACTAATACCAGGTGTTCTATTTATCGATGAAGCAAACATGCTTGATATTGAGATATTTACTTACTTAAACAAAGCTTTGGAGTCTGACATAGCTCCAATTGTGGTTTTAGCCTCTAACAGGGGTATGACAACAGTACGCGGTACAGAAGATGTTATTTCACCACATGGTATTCCTGCTGATCTAATCGATAGATTGTTGATAGTTCGTACTTTGCCTTACAATAAAGATGAAATTAGACTAATTATTGAGAGAAGATCTGCTGTGGAAAACCTGGCGCTTGAGGATGGCGCTTTGGACATTTTAGCTGACATGGCCACTCATACTTCTCTTCGTTATGCATTGCAATTACTATCCCCAGCTGGTATTTTAAGTTCAACTGCAGGGCGCCAAAAGATCACGATTGATGACATAAATGAGGCAAAGATGTTATTTATAGATGCTAAGAGATCCACTAAAATCTTGGAAAATTCTGATAGATATATGTAAAAATGTGGAGCTTTTCTCTGATATAAGTCTATAGGTAAACATAGAACCTCCATAATACTTGTACTAACTGCACTAAAATTGTAATAATTCAAAGAAACAAAATTTAAAAAAAGAATGATCCAAAATTATAATTCATATTTAATTACTAAACAATTTAATTGGTTATGTACTTAATGATGCCACCTGTTCCAAAAATTGATGTGGTGATAATATATCTGTGCTACCATACATGACTTTCTTTGGATTATGTATCTGGGAATGAGCCCATTCTTGCAAATTTTGATATTCTAAATAGTTACCACCCCCAACAATAAATACAACTGATTTGTTATACGTTTGCCTTTTTGGTTTTCTAGTGTGTGAACCTCTCGTAATTTTAGGATCCAAGTAAAGATAGGTATCAGTAGCTTCAAGATTCTTCTGAGAACTATTCAATGGATCCATAATAGCATCAACAATATTAGTTACAGGTATAGTCTTCTTTTCTGGTAGCAATTTCTTGAAACCAGAGATCAAAGTTCCAACACCACCTTGAAGTGTACCTTCTGTCAAGCCATACAAGCCGGATAACGTGCTTGTGGTCATTTTGTTAGAATCTTGCTTACCATCATCAAGGCTTTTTGTTTGCAAAGACATTGAAGATGACATTTTCATCATCTCCCTTAACTTATACACATACTTTAGTGGAGTAATATCGTATTCTTGACCTTTAAAATAGTTTTCCACCTGCTTGACAAAATCTTGAGGGGGAGTATTTTTAGCACTTAAATATAGCACAATGAAGGATCTTAGTTTATCTTCTAAATTATCAGTTTTACCATCCTTTTCTAATAGTTCAATAAATTTAGTGCGTGTTTTAACATTGTCTGGATCTTGTTGTTCAATTTCAAAAAAGGTATCCAAGTTTTTGGCTTCCAGTTCTTTCAACAAAGATGCAAAAATATTCATGTGCATATCTATAATACCCTTTTTGGCAGTTAGCTCTGGTAATTTTTTGACAGCTTGTTGAATTTGCAAAGTACCAAGATCATCTTCATTCTCGTTTTGATCAAATTGCTTTATGTTTAAATCGTTCAGACTAGTCACACCAGTTTTCTTAACTATTTCGTTTGCTTCATTTTTGTATTCATTTAAAGCCGATTCCACATTTTCTGCCGCCTCAGGGAATGGAAGGTGAGCATTTTGTAGCCAAAAGAAATCGTGAGGCTCTATATCGTATTGTTTCTCAGGAGAGGTTTCATTTTCACCAGGAATTGTGATAGTGTTTCTACGCAATTTGAATATATCAAAAACCATGCATTGATAAATCCATGAATGAGAAAACATACAACTGTAGTCAATGTTTCTGTCTAGAATAATCAACACAAATCTATCGAGGGAGTCATTCAGAATGGAGTTTGAGTCTTCTGATGAGTTAGATTTCAAGTTTATCACATAGTCTCTTAGTTTACTACTCAACTTCTCAGCTACTATCTCTGCTGGACCGTTTTTTTGAGCTCTAATAATTGGAATGGAGTTTAAAGTTATTATGGTGTTAAACAGACCGTCAGCTATGGTAGAACACAATGAAGTGATGGTCTCTTCGTCAGATTGCGGGTTATTTAGGATAGAATATGCTGTAGGCAATTCTAAGGAGAAAAGTTCAGGTTCAGTTACAACAAAGTCTAAGTACTGATCGTAAACCTGTTTCACTTTGTCCTGTTTACCCAATTGGACAACTTCCTGCGCTAGATGTTCTAGCAAATCTCTGCTTAAAGAGTCAACAAAATTGATATAGAATTCGCTATATTTATCGTGTTTCAAGTCATCCACTATCAGATCAATGTTGGTCTTGGTAGGCTCAATGAAGTATACCACGGGTACATCAGGTAACGAGCTTCTCTTGGAAGAGTCGATCAATGCATGCACTGTGACACCAGTTTTCAGAAGATCATTGACTCTAAGAACACTAGAAACGATTGCCGTGGTCCTCTTATCCAGAACAAGAACTTTCCAAATAATATCCTGGATCGCGTCATCGTTCGCAATCGCAGCCGTTGTAGCATTGGGATCCTCAGTGACAGAATTGGCCTTGGGATAGTGCTCCTCATTCAAATAGAGCATCTTCAGCAGTGAATCCACCTGCATGTCACGTAAACTATCCATCTCCGACGCCATTGTGTATGGATTGTTTCAGGATACTGAGAGCCTTACCTTACCCAACCCACAACTTCCAACGCCAGTGTCTTTTATTAGCTATTCCCCCAGCTTAAACTTGCAACTTTCGTTGGTAGGACAGGTATATACAGTGACGTTAAATGTGATATGAATGAACTTCGATATAATAGAGATAGTGGCCAGCACAGAAGGTCTGTTCTTGTTTCATACAAAAAGTGAGGTATCGATCTTAACCACTGGTTGAAAGTCAGGTCTACCAACTAAATACACTTTAACACTCATAAAATTGTATGCACTGAATTATATTTGTTATTATTCTTGAACCTTACAGACCAATTGACGTTGTACGTATATGTGGGATTGCAAACCATAACAGACATACTACAAAACCATCTACTATTAAGAGACAAGCAGTACTTTGGTTTGTCAATTGAAAAGTAGTCGACTATGACTAGGGCTTCTGTATGACAAACAAGAGCATAGTCAGATAACACTCAACATGTATAGAGTAGGAATCTTATCTGAAAGAACAATGGGAGGGAGGTGTAAATGTAGGTTAGGAAGGAGAAGGGGGGGGGGAGAGAAACGGGGTGCCTATGTCAACGTGTATATAGTTTGATTTGGACAATGAAAACTGTTGAAAGTCGTTTGGATATTGTCTCGGAGCTGATGATACAATATCCATTTTCTGATGACCCATTGTCTAAATGAAATCCGTTGAGTAAGACCGTTAAGTGGATCATCGAACAGCAGAAAATTTGATTGTCGATGAGCGATTTCAGCTAAACGAAAGGAATAAGTTTTAGTCTCGAGGACGGGTGGGGATAGACGGCCACACATTTTTGGATAAAAGTCTTTGGTATATATTAGACAGGTAAGATACACTTTACAAAGTCAGTTAGGAAGTCAGGATAGCGAAGCTACTGACGATGAATAGGAATAAAAGGGTGAATGTGAAGCCCTTGAGCTCACTGTTTCTGATCTCGTATTCAGATGTGCGATGCGATGTCGAGCATCTTCAGAAGTATAAGATCCACCTTTACATTGATATACCCACAATAGATTACTACACAGATGAGTTAACTGAGACCAAGCTCTCTAAACTGAATAAGAAGCTAAAGTTGAGTAAACTTAAGTATGATATATGGAGGGCTTTCTATAATGGCGATGAACAGTTTTGGGATAGACTCAAAGAGAGTAATCATCAAGTTAAGGTCACAGTGGATATATCATCATCGGGATCGCTGCGGTACGTGCAAACTATCAAGTTTCTGTTAGAAACTATATATAACTCGCTCCGAGAATTAGAATATGTGCAGTTACAGTTTCATTTAGACTCGACACTGACCTCGTTGAAATGGTTCAAGACGTTCTTGGATCCTGAATTAATGAATGCAGGTATAATCAAGTTTAACACAATCAAACACACACCACAGCAATCGGACAACACTAAGACCCCTTTCAAAGAATATTACATGAGACTAAATAATAAATTCATGGATAGCGAGAGGTATTTTGATAAGAAAGTAATGGAAACTATCGTTATTGTAACAAATCAAACTGGTGTTAAGGCTTTGTTGACTCTTCTATCGGACAGACCACTAAACTCCTATATATCGGAGGAATCGATGAAGGCACTGCAACACATGAGTGCGTCAGCGACAAGAAATAGATCATATTCAGCAACAGTTCCTAATCATTCATATGAAACCGATTTTATCTCCCATACACCTTTAAAAAGAGTCTCTTCTTCTATACTAAATTTCCAAAACGAATCATTGCCATTGAGTCATGAAAAGGAAGCTCGGGTCAAATCACCGATAAGCTTGGCAACATCACCAACTCTTACAAATTCAAGATCATTTACACCTATAGATTTTCCAGGAGCTGAATCTTATAACAGCAGGGCAATGTCACCAGATGATCTAGCAATGGCGGACGCCTTGAGCGATGAATTTGATGAAGATGAGGATAATTATGAAGATGAAGAGTTCGATGAAGATGATGATAATGACGATGATGATAATGATCCAGATGAAGGGTTAAGTTTCTTTGCTCCAAATATACTATCACGTTCAGGGTCTGGATTTAATCTTTCATCGAGGGCTCAGAACAATATTAACAACAAATTAAAATTGCCCGGGACAAGCAAAGGTCGGTTTAGATCTTTGAGTTTAATGGATCCAGCCTTAAATAGACCATTTATGCAGAAAGGTCTACAAATGACTCCAGCTAATACAGGTCTAACTGTAAAAGATAATAGAAATGAACTAAGATGTGCTTCACCACTAGCTTCTACAGTGACAAAGTTTGAAACAAATTCAAATAATAATAACGAGGATACACACGATGATGATAATAACGATTTGCATACAAAATTTACTAATATATATATTCATGATGGCGATTTTGATGAAGTAGTTCTAGATGATTCTACTCAACAAAGGATTTTACACAATAAGAAGAAACTAATGGAAATACATGGCGAGGATACAGGAACAAGAATATCAAATACCCCAAATAGTTTAATACCTCCTGAATTTTATTCCAGACTGTCTTCTCCTTCTACAAGTGCAAGTAGTTCCAATACTTCACTGACGCAGCTAAATACATTAGTTACACCACAATTTACAAAATGGTTGAATAATGCTAATTTATTACATAGTCAAGGAAATGACAAACAGTCCCAAATAAAAGGAGGAGCAAACTTATTTGAGCAGAAGCTGGTTAAGAAATCAATGGAAGATCTCAGGAATGAACCAGCGAAGAATTTCATTAATGGTTTGATAAATGGAGATATTGATTCGACAGAAAAAAATGCATATGCATTAAATTTCCGCAATACTGCTAACTATTCTCAACATCATTATGAAGCTCTGGACGACGAGGATCGAATGATGTCGGGTGTCACAGAAGACCATGATAACACAAGACAAAGTTCAGACCTAACTTTTGAGTCATCAACTACATCAGAATCAGAAGATGAAACAGCAACAACGGCGTCTGTCGCAACAATCAAGCCAGAAATGCCATCAGCACAATTATTCGGACTTTCAAATAGTCATAATTCTAGACTATCACAAACATCGAAGACAAGCTTGGATCAAATAAGACCTAGTTTTAGTTTTCAACTTTATGATGATCTAGAAAATATTGACAATCAAGTCAACGAACAAATACAACAAAACCCAGATAGCGAGCCTCCAAAAGCATACAAAAAAGCTGTATCCATCGATCTTTATGGCGATGAAGACCCAGACAATAACGATACATGGTTATTAGGATGGAACAATAAATGATATTTTGTAATCAAAACTGAGAGACGAACTTACTAGGCTGTTTAACAATACTAATATTTTTATAGTATATCTTCAATTCTATATATTTCTAATGATTCTAAAATAAATTCCAACTAGTTCAAATTAGCGGCGGATTTCATTATGGATGATATCTTCGTTTAAATAAAATCCTAAGGCTTGTTCAATTATAATATACACAGTAAAATATAGCCCCATACAGCCGTTCATTTTTTTTTTGTATATTTGCATCTGAAAAAATTCGGGATGGCCATTTTGGAAAAAAAAATTTGCAAAAAATTTGCGATGAGCTAGCTCATCGCTTCATAGTAAAGTTGTCTATATAACAGATATTGGAGTACTTTAGAAATATAAACTACTAAAGTTAATAGCTTGATTCCTTTCGAATTGTCAATAGTTTCTCAAGCCATTGGTACTCTTATATACAAGGGGAAATTTTTTTTACATATAGTCGGCCATCAATGAAGGCGCAATCATCTCAAGAACAAGAAGATGGATTGACTATGCTTCATAGAATTCTTAAGGATGACAATGTTGATATGGATAGTGCGCTATCCGATATGGAAGGTCCCTCAGATAATCAAAATTTGAACAAACTCGAGATTGATTACCGGAATCAGTTTGAAATAGCTTACAGAGAAAATAGCTTTGAAAATTTAGAAGAACTCTCTGATGAGACTATTGGTAAACATGTTACATTAGATACCCTACTGAAAATGGATAATGACGTTATATTCAAAGATGAAAATATTTTTGATGATGAAGATCGTTCCAGCAGAAAACGTCAAAGGGATAGTGTCTCTGATACTGACACTTTGTTTAATGAACAGACTGATTCTAAGAAAAGGAAAGACTCCGATATGGATAGTTGTAAGAATGCTATAGATAGTATAATGACGGAGCAAATTTTATCTCCCATATCTTTATCTCCTACTCCTTCATCTGATGGAAGTATCCAAAATGATAAGACTGAGTCACTTGAAATAGCTAAAGACTTACCAAAGGAACCTCGAAAACCAGTTGATAAACCAGCAAGAGCTAAGCTCAAAAACAAATATGAAATGTCTAATATTATTATCCATAAGGAAGATATACCAGCAGCTAATTTGAGAAATAGAAGGAGTATGGTAGATAATAATGTTATAAAAAAAATTTCTCCTCATTCCTCTGCAGATCATAATAAGACAGTGAAAAAAGAACCTGTTGTTATCACTAATGAGTACACAGTCTCACAAGTTGCGCAAATGAAGAGAAGGATTATAGACTCTCATAAGCTACTTTTGAATTTTAATGTCATTAAGGATAATTATGCTAGGGCATGTGTTCAATTGAAAAGATCTGTTACTGCATTGAAGGATAGTGAAATTCACAGGGCTCATTTAATTCTCGAAAATGAAGAATTAAAAAAACAGCTGCAAGCATTGCAACAGCATTCAACTGGAAAGGAAGAAGCCAACAGTACAAATATTCCAAAACAAAACATATTAAAAAATGAAGCAGACTCTTAAAAGGTCAATAAAATCTTCAAATCAGCATTTCATTAACAATGTACATACATTACTTGCATTTGCATAAAAACTTTCTCTATAGAAAGTTTTATACACAACATACATAACTTCATAAGCAAAAAGTCATTAATATATTACAAAGATATAAAGCCATTATCTGAAGATTTTAGGATGGGAAAATAATATGCAATAGATATTCATGCAAACAAGACTGTAGATAAATACTGGCTCTTTTTGGGTCAGATATCCAAGTCAGAGGTATCAGAATCGTTCTTTTCTCTCAATTTTGATACAAGATCGGTATTCTTGTTGGCTATTCTTAGGTTACTTATTCTATCGGCATCTTGAGGCCGCCTTTCGAGAATACCTGCTCTCATCAAAACACCTTCCAATTTAGATGTTCTGAAACCATTTGGATCATTACCCATTTTATTAAACCCAATAATTCTCTCACATTCATTACCGTTCAAGTAGCAGATCACAAATGGTAATACTTTGATTCCTAACTTTTCCACTAAAAAGGGAGCATTTTCAACACTGATACTGATAAACTTAGTACTTAAATAATTCTTTGCTATCTCTTCCAGTTTCTCGTCCATATATTGGCATTTTTTGAATGTCTCAAGTTCGAAGTGTATTACCACTCTGGCGGTGCTAGTTGTAATTTTCATTACCTGTGATTCATTATCCATGTAGTTAACCTTTCCAAATCCTTCCTCCTTCTTCCGCTGAATTGAGCCAAAGTAATCATGCATCTCCTGCATTCGCTGAGCTCTATACCTATCTATGAAATCGTCATTCCTTTCATCCTCTTGTTCTAATTCTTCAAGCAATTCATTTATGCTTTCATCACTCGTTGACATTTATGGATTCAATTGTTTTTGCCTACTGTGATACTATATCTATAAGTATGTAATACTAATATGTTACCTCAATTATGCAATTAGGATTTGCGATGATGCCTGTTTTCATAGTCCGCTAGGTTAACGCGCGTCCTATTTAAACGAAAATACAAGGTAATATTTGAAGTATTTGACTGTTTTTGAAAACAATATATAATCAATCCAATTGATGAAAGTAATAATGTACACAAATTCAATAAAAAAGTTTTACAGGTGTATCATGCAAGGTGAACTTCTTTGCAATAAACTCAGAAATTGTTATTTTGTTGTTGATATGACGAGAAGATAAAAAGAATGCAGTAAAAGAAAGGCTAAACTTGGTGTGCGGATACAGTTGTGTAATGGTTCGATGGACCTATCCATACTGTTCCCAATTCATTTAGTTATTCCTAAAGAATATCTTATTGTTGATATTTTTATGACTATATCACACAATAGTAGTAGAAAAATGTTGCAAGAACCAGAGCGGCCAAAGAGCCCACTTTCTGGAAAAATACTGCAAACTTTGACTGTTCTTCGCTGCTCTGTAGTGAGGCTTTCAATTTTTTATCCTCTAACTGCGCATCACTGATACTTACAGGCATTGGTAATGTTTCATCTACCTTCTTTATTTTTCCTGCCAAGTTTTGATACTTGGATCTAATGTAACGTTTGGGAAAGAAGCTAGTCTTAATTAGAATTATCAGACAAAAAATCGCTGCGATTATGTACATGGTTAATGGTTTATAAGGGTCAGGCATATAGCACATCTCTGTTGAGTATGTTTGGCCTGTAAGTCCTATCCCCATCTCGCTTTGTGGATTGTATAGCGATAATAGCTGAATGGCAGGCTTACTAATGCCCATATTCATAGCACACGACTTAACTGTGTATTCATTAGCAAGTTTAGTGCCTGATCCATCTTTGGGGGTATATTCGTGCTTTATATGGCAATAATCATGGTCATCACCAGAGAAGAGCAAAATTGGTTTTATGGTGTCAAGCACATCATTTGAGATTTCCTCGGTTATCACAGTCTGATATTGGTCGCCTTTCATAACTGGGAATAAATTTGAAGATTCTCTGCGACTTCCACAGGTTTGTTTAGTAACGTCTCTCCATAAAGGAACATGAGACAGCATGATGCGTGGGTATGATGGATCAACTTCTCCAAATTTCTCAAGAAAGTCTCTTGGTTTTTCAGATATATGTGGATCTGCAGAGTCAGACAAAGATATGGTATCTAACACCACAAAAGTGTGGTTACCAATGTGAAAGTAATCGGATGTCTCTCCAAAAAACGCCGAAAATCTAAGTAAACTATTCTTTACCACTGTATCGCCAAATCCAATATCGTGATTACCAGCAACATTGGTTATCGTTGTGGTACCAGGTTTTCTTGGAAAAATACGGTTAAATCTCTGGTATTCGTTAAACCAGTACTTATCATCCCAATATCTTCCACCGTCGAATAGATCACCCAAGAACACTGATGTTTGTGGTTCCAGGTATCCTTGCACATATTTCCAATTTCTGGCCAAATAGTGGTCTAGGATGACTCTTGTACAATAATTGACTATTGCGGGCCTTCCAGGGTATGAGTGATTATCCATGATCTGTGGGTCAGCAAATAGAGCAACATGGTGTGCTCCCACAGGATTCTCCCATTGCTCCCATTTGTTCCATTGGCATTTCTTCATCGCCCGCACAACAACCGTATGCTCATAGTAATGTATAAGTGCCACCCACGCAACCCATAGTCCAAGCACCAGTCTCCATGATCTAACACTTTTCCATTGTCGGCACTGCGGTTTCAGCATCCTGCTCGCATTCCCTGTTGTGACAGAGCCCAGCTCTACTTCGTCGTCACTTCTATCCATCATAGTGTCAGCTTTCTTCCGTTTAAACATCCTACACTATTTTGTGAAACCTGTGTTTATAAGGTAAGCTGCAATGTGACCTGTCCAACAGCAGGATTAATATATGCCTTTAAAAACTGTTGTTATTATCACATCTACGATCAACATTTCGCTGATTTTGTTTTTTAGCGAAGCATCGCGATCGGCATTCTACTATTGATATTAGTGCCTCCGAGATAGTACCACTCATGGGGAACGCTATGCATACGTGGAGGAAGCTACATATACATAATTCGATTATCATGGATGTGGTACACTAAACCTAGCTACAGTTCGACACGAATGAGGCTATGCGTATAACTCACATGCAACAGCGCAAGTGCAAGTACGTCTGAGCGTATTTGGAAAACCAACCAGAATCAAGTTATATATATGTAGAGAGATATACCTAATCAGTTTTATTGTGATGGCAGTGTACTATGCTTACAGCTCTATGGTTATAGCGATAGTTTAACTGAAGTAATTATTATGCATAATATATGCATAATAGGTATTGCACCCAGACACCACACGTAATATTTACTCCGAGAAATGCCATTTAGTCGTATTATATGATTCCGTCATGTGATATCTTAAATCTGTTTGTCAAGCAACTCGCTATGTACGGTTATTATAAGTCACTGTCACATGATTTTTCAATCTCTTGGGTGGGAGAAGGAAAGGACACCAAAAGAAGTTCGAAAACTTCTCTGGGGTCCCCCATCTCATCGCATCAGGCACAGTGAAAGTGTAATAAGCGGATAGTGGTTGCTACGGGCGTTGTAGTTGTATGGCGATTTATTTATAATGGGTTTCTCATGCGATGGTGTAGGAGATTGTAGACGTTACTTTGCTTCTGCATTTGTTTGCCAAGCAATCAAGCATTCGTACCATAAAAGGAAAATTAAAATTGGCAATCATCATAGGGATAGCAATAGGCGATGAAGATAAAGGCAGAGGCTGGATCACAGGATTCAGTGCGATTGAAACGACAGAGCTCCGACGCAGGTGTTGAAAGGTTTGACTTTGATGCCGAAGAGTACGAGATAGATCCCCGGAAGAAACTCAAACTGGTAACTAGGGGTGTATCGAGTGGTAATTCCGATGCCGTTGGTACTCAGTCCCCTGATGGTGTTAATGCGTTTGAGAAAAGGGCTACTATCTCCAAGATGATACTGGATATAAAACGTAATGATATATTTGGCACCGCTCCTATATTGAACGCAGAGCCCGCACTGGACGATCGCAAATACATAAATTACCATAGGAGGATGCTTCGGCAGGAATCACGTATGATTCAATTGGATATAACACATGGGGAGAACGAAGCAGACAGATTGCTTGGTGTTTACGATAAACTGAATATGTTCAATTGGCAGCCGACGTTGCTAAAAGTGACCAAGATAAATGACCCCAATGATGAGGAAGAAATGTTGGCCAAGAGAGAAAAGACTAAAGAATATATACAAACGCTGCTGAATAATTTCGACAACATGAAAAAGAGGACGTTATCCCTTAATAAAAAGAATGCTAAGTACGTGAAGAAAATTGGGAGTGAGAAAACAATGCTTCCAAACTCTATATCGAGATCAGATTCCTCGGTGTTCCATGGTCCGGACAGAACCAAAATTTACAATTATGTGGATAGGAAATATTACTCAGGCTATGTTAGCTCGTCTGATGAAGAAGAAGAATGTATGACAGTTGAAGATATCAAAGCTCATCGGAAGGCTTCACGTGAAAGACAATGTGGAAGTGCGTTAACGGTTTGTTTGAGTAATAATTTCAATGCTGGTTATGCAATAGTTGCAGAACCGTTAAAGAAGCCATACATTATTAAGTGTACCACACAGGAAAGAAAACATTGGAAAAACATTAGAGGTGATGGCGACATCAAAAAATTCAAAGTTTATCATCCTCCTACTACATTAGTTGCAAATCTGACGCAAAGAATAAGTTGTGAAAATACACTGAAACCGAAATCGGTGAACGAACTACGAAACCCAAACGAAGATAATGAAGTTATTGATAATGATCAAAAACAATATAAGAATGCCGATATTTTGTTGCCTAGTGAGGATTCAGTACTTTCTGACGTACCCTCTTCATTACCGCGTAGTCCTTCAATAGCTCCCATAAACCTACTACCAGTGAAAAAGCTACTAAAATCTACGGTGGAGGAAACATCAACTTTACCTAACTATGACGGTAATTATGGTGAATTGATTTTGAATAGTCAATATCAACCCAATGATGTACCACATATGGGATATTCATCAGAAGGAACGGGCACAACAACAAATTATCTGGATCGTACAATAATTCAAAATACTGGAAACGTAGAAGCCATGCCCAACACTAGACAATTGCCACCACTAGGAAACTTCCACTTAGAGAATAATATGAACGCAACCGAAAAAAACAGTGTTGTTCTTTTGTCTCAAGCTGATAAATACTATCCATCTCTATAATTAGGGATGGATGTGATCCTGAATGTGGTCATTACAATAAATACCAGTGAATACTTGCATGTATCAGTTGAAAGCCAATGAAAGAATTTTATGAACAATGTTTGTTTGTTTTTAATGGACTAAATAGAGATCTCTTTTGATCTTATTTTATAGTTAATAATATAAGGTTAACCGGAATTTTTTAGGTAGGGCATGAACAATGGTAAGCTCAATTTCCCAAAGTTACCACACACTACAAAATTGATAAAAATATCAATAGCATGCATTATTAGGCAGTGTCTGTTGAACATCTATCATTGATTTCATGAACTGAACAGCTAGGAAGCATTCTTCGCGGGGTAGGATAGCTGCCAATGTATGTGGTAATTAGTGGATCTATGTAAATGATAGCATCAAGAACTAAAAGCAAGTTTTCATATGTACATTTTAAGATCAGTTTGCAAAATTAAGACATCTGCCACTTCTATGTTAATATTTAGCAAATTATGAATTATTTTTTACCAAATCAAAGGAAGTTATGACATATCATAAATCCTCTTCAATTCAGTCATCTCCATTATCCAATGAATATAAATATCTGAAAATCGGCTTTCCTTCCCAAAATCTCTTAGTTTCTTCGAATTTCTCTAAAAAGCTAGTATTAGGCTTCTTTAAAAATGGTAATGCCTTACTTTTGAGTTCCTGCTCAAAATTACCATCATAATATAGAATGTCTGATTTTATTCCGTACTTGTTTAGAATATGCGATACTAATTCTTGTATAAGAGTTTGAATTATTATCAGATTGGTTATGTGACTTTCTTTGAACTTAGGTGATTTTTTGTATTGTATTTGGTTTAGAATAAAATCTTTCAAATTTTCGCTTATAGCATCTAGCTCCCGCATGAGAATGTAAAGTTCATAATGGTTTTGAAAATTGATTTGTGCCATGTTAATGCAAAAAAATCCTATTTGGTTAAGTTCCTTGATAGTGCAACCTTTAGTGGTTACGATTCTAGTGTAATTGGTTAAAATTTTGGCCATATGTTGAAGAAATTTAATATTAGATTTTTTTCCAGGTATAAAATTCTGTTGCAGATCATACAGAAATAGATACTGTTCAACAAAATTCTCTGAATAAGTCCTTTCGGCATACATCATTGCAGCCTCAATTCCTTTTGTTAAACTTGGGTATATCAAGCTTTCATGGTTCTCAGTGACTATATCCAAAGTCTTTTTAGACAAGGTTTTTATTTTTTCGTTATCTGCAAGTAGTAACCCAATAACTACAGGAAGACAAGAAGTGGGATTAACAAATCCATACTTGATGATTATATTAACCAATCTGGTGCAACTTAAAGCTAATTTATAGTTTGATGATAGGCAGTCATTCAATATGTATGCCAAGAACTTTGAAACAAGTGAAAAGCAAAGGCCATCAGCAGCAGATCTTTTCTTCTTAGTTGTATCCTTATTTATTGACTTGACAGTTTCAATCTTTTTTGAACTTGTGTTCAGTAAGTGTTCTTGAAGGGATATCTTCTCATTATCCAAGAAAAACTCGTGCAGGCCTTGGTAAATAACTAATTTTATTTCCTCTCTATTTTCACGTAATTCATAGTCAAATATTTTTATAACAAGCGGTGAGTTGAATAGCTGGATATGCTTTCCACTTATCCCAATTAAGTTTCTAATTGCAATACGTCGAATAATGGGGTTAATTTCTATTTTGGAAAAAACAAGAAGACACTTGGCGACAAACTCAAAAATCTTTTCATCTTGATAACGGAACATGGTGGCATTCTGGTCATTATTGTGGTTTGCCAGTTTTGCAAAGCTTGAAGAAATATAAATTAATCGTTGTACTTTACCATCAGGTCGCAGTTCTTCAGGGTTCGAGTTGGCAATTACGACATATTGTCTGATTTGTGTCAAGCACGAATAACACATTTTTTGTAGCTTACTGTAATCTTTTGTTTGATTACCTACTTCCCAAAGAATTTGAATACTGGTTTCAAGCTCCTGGCTACCAATCTTAGAGATATTTTCGATTATCGAAAATTCTAAATCTCTCAGGAAGCTTGATTTGAAATTTGTTAATCTACCAATAGAGTTCCTGAAGATGAATAGTAGAAATAGTTGCAATTCATTTGATTGTTCACTGAATAAGTATGGGAACAAGGTCAACAAATGCTCTTTTCTAACTGTAATAACGTCAAATTCAGAAAATTCTACTAAAAGGTTCAAATAATTTTGAAGAGCTTTGGCTTCGTGGTCAGAAGATTTTCCAATCAAAAGAACAACCTCGTTAATTAAAGTATCAATAATATGAGTAATTGAGTTAATGATGCGGGCATTTTCAGCACTATTATGAATTGTTTTATTCAATAGGTATGACTTGAAGAATTTGCTGATTAGCTCATTTAGTTTTTCTTCAGATGAAAAAATTGTGGATATGATTTCCAGGTTTTGTTTCCTGACTATCATTACATTATCTTGATCTTGAATCATTTCCTCCTCTAAATTGATCCATTTCTGGAATAAGATATCTGTAGCCTTGTCAACTATACTTTCTTCTTCATCTTCTAGCTTAAAAACGATTCTTGAGGCTACATAGACCTTTAGGTTTATATCATTTGTACTATTGTAGATTTTTTCGTTCAAGTTTAGTACGTGCTTTCTTATGGTTGGGCTGTCATCATTGAAGTTTGCATTGATTTCTTCATAATAGTTAATATACGATGAACCAACACTAACCAATTCTAATATCGCATCCTTGACTGAAGTAGAAGAGTCACTCAATCTACGTTGAATGGTTTGTTTTACAAGGACATTAGTAAGTATAGATTGGTCTTTCAATGCCAGCATTGACAGGTTTTTGATAGATGTCGAGCGTAGTTTGATTTTCTCACTAGATATTAAATTGAGTAAGATTCTGAGATATGAATCATAGAGTCTATATAAGCCGCCTATGCTCAATATACTGTTGTAAGTATTTTTCTCAGGTACAGCTGCTTTAAGTCTCCAATCAGACGAGTTCCTTGTTTGCAAAAATAATTCTGTAATTTTTTCATATATCAATTTTTTGATATCATTTGACTTTATATCAGATGTGTAGCATGAGTGGAGAAAATCGATATTAAGTGACCAATAGCGTATGCTCTCTTCATTCGATGAACTGCTTCTTAGTAACTGGTCAAAGAAATTAAAGTACTTAATGAGATCCGACTTGTTCTCTATTAATTTAAGCACACTATTTTCATTTTCATTGCTCTTATCAAGTTCTATCTTAATCTCAAATACTTTACCAAAAATAATACCTAAGTTTTGAAGTGCAGTCGTTTCTAGATTAATATTTGTAGACTTATTACTTCTAAAAACCATAAGAAGTCTTTTGGTTATTGATTGCAGTAAGAATTCAGTAACTGGCCAAGTTGGATGTGCGTACATTTTTGAGAGATCTGAAACATAAATCTCCAGTAAATGTTTATTTTGAGGATTACTATCTTTGCATTTATCGAATAGGGTATTAGCGATCATGTCACAGTATCTCATTATGCTGTTGGAAGATTCCTGATGCATACGAATGGCGGTATCTGTCTTTTCAGGAGTCCAAGTATCAATGGTTTTACAGTGGTCAAAGATATTAATGCTCGAAAGGAATTGAACTAATGTCATTGTAAAGTCAGATATAGAGTCATCATTAGAGTTACTTGATGATTTTTTTGTTGTGCGTTTATTTGGAAGTTCTTCTATCTTTGCCAATATTTCTCCTATAATAAAATCTCGTTGAGCAGGGAATGTGATAAACATATTTTGTAAAGATGATCTGCCAATTATTTTTATTTCATTTAATAGTTTTACTTTCTTGAGGTCCGAGTGAACATTTTCAAATGGTAAAAATATTATATCAACAAAAACATAAACAAATTTTGTAATAATCTCTTCATCTATAAATGACTTCAGAGAAAGGAAATCAGGTAACGGTGAAATTGCTTCATAAAGCATGGACAATAAAGTCAAAGGTATATCGTCGTCAACAGATTTTAGATCTAATACTAGCTCGTTTATAAAGTTGATTGGCGATAGAACATGTCTATCAATTAACAAATCTTTGCTATCTGAGTTCATAATGTAAACCAAAAAGATAACTTTTGTAGAAATTAATCCAATGTCAAGGATATTGTCATATTCTTGATTTCGTATCGAAACATTTTTCATTGCAATAATATTATTAGATGTGATATCGAGTAATTGCTCTAAACTATCAGCAGGAATATTTGGCCAACAATTGGGTAACTCTATTATATTTTGTAAGCATCTATGAATTTTTTGTATCAAGTTTATTGTCGTTACAGCGTCGCCAGAAGGAAGTAGCTTCCAAACTTCTGAGTTGAGATTTTTCTTCTCATTTTGGATATCATTCTCAAAAGCAGTAGCGTTAACAAGCTTATTGAATTCGTTCACATAATCATCGCCTATATTGGTTAAGTTTTGACTCACACTAGTACTAATTCTAGCCCTTTTGATATCAGAACTATATGATAAATCCAACTCCGACGGATCGTTAAATGATTCCTCAAATGAATGTTTGCGACTATTTTTAAACGGTCCTTCTACTTGTTTGGCAATGGGTGGGGTGCCAGTTTGCTCCAAAAATACCTTTGCTTTATCACTTAGTGTACTTAGCAAGTTAAACTTGTTTTCTTCGTTCGCGAAAAACAATGACTCATTAACTGGTTCTTTGATCCTAATCTGTTTATCCGGTTTATCTGATATAGCTTCTCCTAGTTCACATTTGTGCAGATTGTCTAACTGAGGTCGCTCAGCAACATAGTTAAGTTCCAAAGAATCAGTTACCAACTCAGATAGTCCATCCTTAGGTATGAGGAAGGTGAGCGGCTGAATACGAAGTGCCTCTAGTAATCGCTTGGGTATGTTCGAGTTCTCGCCAGGATAATTTTCAACAGATCCCATTAGCCGCCGAGCAGTAATTCTCTGTTACACAGTACACTTCCTATCGCTTGGTCTCCTGTAATAATCCAAAGAGAAGTATGCCCAAGCCTAACTGTGTTTACAACCTTGATCAAGTCTAACTAGCCAGTATACCTGAACTGCTTCTTCCAAATAAAAGCTAACTTGGTATAAACGTTGGTCCTCTTATGCGATGAGCTTGAGCAGTTTCTCGCGTTCCTGCCACCTTTGACGCACCATGTGCGGAATCGGACTCCGGGTGGCACCAGACGAGTATTCAGTGAAAAAAAACTAAAAATTTTGATTTGATCACGTGTCTATGATGCACCTTATAAGTGTTTAAACGTAACACGTGAGAAGTGTATGGCATTAGTGAAGTGTATATATATCTATAAATGAGCAGAATATAGGTATCGTTTGGGTTACTCTGTGAGTGTGGGTCTTAGTCTCATAATATTAAAAGAGCAACAGTCTTTGCAAACTTTCACCTTTCTTTTTATGTCTTAATGGCCTGTAGAGATAAGGGTAGCAACTATTGGTTCCAACAACAGAAGCAAGAACAGTTTATTGCAGCTGCTATCTTGGCTTATTAAATCTATGAAGCTGCCTACATCCTTTTCGGATAGCATAAGAACAGTTGTGAGATGGTGTTGTGAGAGGAAATTGTATGCCAATTTTGTAAGATTGGTTTTGTATTTATCGAGCTCTTCGCCTTGTGGGATTACTCTTCTTTGTCCCATCAAGTTGTCGTTAGGAAATAACGTATTTCTAGTTTTCATTAGTAAGTAAGATGTACTCAAGGGTCCTTGTCGTAGCATCGCTAAATTCCTCAGTGCAATGGTAGATATAAGGTCTCGGAAAAATAATGTTGTCATCGAAACGCTAATGATTATATTTACAACGGCGAACCATACGGGTGACTTCAGATGGAGTTCGCAGATATCTAATATGATCAGATTCAAAATCTGAGTGTAATCGATTTCAATTAAACTGTTTCTTTTGTGATGATAGAAGCATGAAGTAATGGCTTGTAGAAATTTGCGAAATTTTAATGATATATTCTCTTTATTTTGTCTTGGTCGATTCACCTTGAACAGTATGTTGTTCAGTAGCTCAAGGATATAAAATGGATTGGAGATAGAGTCTAGTACAGAGCCAAAGATAATATTCCTTAAGATTGATTCCAGAAAGACTAGTTGCAGTTTAGAGTCGTTTGGGATAAATGATTCCAAAATAATCCGTTTGTATTGGTCGATCAAGTAATTTTCGCTGGGTAGCATACTCAGTTGACTATATAACTCTGATTTCTGCCCCTTTATTTTCAATCTCAATTGTCTCAGAATATTTATATGTTTTGATATGACGTAGGGTAAATCATTGAGAAGCAATGAGTTCACATCCATCAATTGGCATTTACGTCGCAGTCCGGTGTAAGTAGTATCTATAGCTTCAAATATCGCAGCTAAGAACTCGTCATGTTTGGGGTCCAGCTTCATAACTTTCACACCATACCAGCTCGACACGAAATTCTTCACCAACAGCGCCGCTAACGCATGGAACTGAATTGCGTCCAGTTCCTCTGTAGCGTCAATCTGCGCCCATACAGTTTCGGGGTACACTGATTTACATAGTGATTTCAAGTACTCTGGCGAATCCTTGTCGTGTGGGCATCTGAACGGTTTGTCTACTTGGTCATTTGGCGATTGTTTACCTTGCTTTCTTGCATCGTTAACTTTAGCACTGTAGAACTGCTGTTGTTGTTGTAACTTCGAGACTAGGCTAGAGTTTGTGTTGTATGCGATTTCTGACATCTATGTATGTCGTCTATCTACGCGGTTCAATTGCTGCATCCCAACGGCATGTCTAATACTCTCAGCTTTTTATTTGGCATACGTGTGTCTGTGTGTGGGGGGGGAGGTCCGGGGCATCGCTAAATTCTGATGAGTAGGAAAAAAAAGCGGCTTCGAAGAACAATGGCAACTAGTCATAAGGGCCTTGAATAATCAGAGTACAGGGTGCTAGAATAGTATGGGCAAAAAAGCTTAAGGGAATAAATATAAATGGATAGTTACAAAACACAATGGTTGACGAGTGAGGGTGATGAGCGGGTACGATGCGAATTACTTGCGTTTGGCACTGTAGAGGACCTCGAGAGGGGCACCCTTAATGCGCAGGATAGAGATGTGTTAGTGAAGCTGAGTATACTAAACTACGTCTATGGTAAACAGGTAGTTACCTTTGATGCATTACTAAAAAACTATGCACAGGCAGGTATTGAATTAACAGACAACGACATCGAGATGATACTGTTAGAGTTATGTAATCACGGTATCATGGATGTATCAATAGACTCTGTTGCTCGTGAGGTGAAAGTTTTGCAACTGTCTCGGTACAGAGATGTGTACTGTGGTGAAAGAGAATTATTGGTCGTTAATCCGACCAAAGTCATTACAAACATCGAAATAATAGATACATTACAAGCGTATTCAGACAAGTTGTAAATACTAGGACCAGCGACTTCCAGATAACTCTTGAGTACTAAACCAATTTTTTTTATTATATAGACGTATTGGGATGGGATAGAAAGATAAATAAATAAATAAATAAATAGGGAAGAGTATATTCCTCTAAGGAATACAGATATTTTCAAGGTTAATTGTTGTATTTTGTGGAAGGTGAAAAAAGGGCATGCAGTAAAGTAAAAGAGTTATTAATTCATCAACGGGGTCAGAAATTCCAGTCTGAGAGTTTTCAATTTTGTGTTAAAGGTTGTTGGTATTATTTTTTATCTTCAACTAGTTTGATATTATTATTTTCTTCAATTTCTTTTAAGGTTTACTTCTTCTCTTCTTCTTCGCCGTACCATAGAGATTTCACTAGACCCTTGAAACCGCCCTTTTGGGTTTCCAAGTTGTAGATACCTAGCAAAGAAGTCAGGGTACCGGCACCTAGTAAGTACAAGGCGTAGTTGTGGTACTTACCGTACTGTCTAGTTTGCACGTAATCGGTAATACAGGAGTGGAATTCCATGTAGGAGTAACCTAGGGCCGACAGGCACAATGCTGTGTCGGTAACGGTGGATAGAGTGCCTGTGGTCAAAAATGCAACTGTGGTCAATGGCAAGATGGAGTATGAGAAGGATTTCTCTAGCCACCAGTGGTAAGAACCTTCCATCTTGTGTGGTTTTGGTGGTATGAAAGCATCGTTTGGAGTACCTTGAACACCACCTGGCTTCTGTGGAAGCAAAGGCAGGAATGGAATCACAAATTGTCTGGCAGACGAGGTCTGGAAACTTCTCTTGGCAACAACTCTAGCGTATGGCAACATCTCTTGTAATATCCTATTTTTAATTTCCTATTGTAAAATATTCTCCCTCGTAGTCCCTCTTTTCTGCTATTTTAGCCTTACAGTGATAAACTCAAATCATAAGAGAGTTATAGGTTTGGATTCGATTATTATATATATAGTCAAGTCTCACCAATAGAGCCCAGTATCCAAGAGATGGCTCCCTTGTGTGTGTGTGTGTGTACCCACTAAGTTAAGGCTAGCTATTTGCCCGAAGACTACCAAGAGCCAATCAAATTGGAAGGAACAAAAACTTGCTCTGCCCGCTGCTCCTCTGCCTCCTCTGCCTCTTCTGCCTCTTCTGCCTCTTCTGCCTCTTATGTCACTCACACGGACTTCTCCGACCCGGAACAACCCAACCCCAGCGAGCATTATGGGGGGTTGGCCGTACTGCAATCCCGAAATCAGTGCTTGCTTCTCCCCCCACACGGGTCTGTAATTGCTCTTTTCTCTGCGGGATCATCACTGGCACGTAGTGTCAGAACTAGTGGGCTATCCAAAAGGGACCTACTGGGACCTACTGGGACCTACTGGGACCTACGTCTCTACTTTAAAACAAAAACCACCTCCATTCATCCGAATTCCCCCCAAACAATAGCGCATCACAATCACTACTCCTTCTCTTCTACAGAGCATTCTCCGTGGTTCTTCTCTTTTTTCCCCTCTCTCCCTCCCCTTACTGTGTGTAGCTCTTTCACCTGAAAAAAATAAAACAGAAATTACCAAACACTTATATTGTGCTGTACGAGTTGGAGGTCACATTGATGCCTTTTATACTATCGTACGTAATCTGTATCTTGATGAACGTAGATCATATTCTATACGTAGACTGTTATGTGCAACTGGGATTATAGAAGGGGAGTTTCTTCCTATTGGAATTGTTTACCATTTTCCTAAAGTAGTTAAATCTTTAATTTTTTTTCTTTGGGAACTTACACATTGCACCATATGGTAAATACTCACTGTGTAGGGAGATGCTATGAAATACAGATGTGAGGGTTCTTGTACTATTTTATATAATTTGATGAATAGCTTAGCGACTCATACAAAAGAGAGAGGCAGAGTTGTTATTTTGTGGTATTGAAGGTTGTATTTCTTGCTGATAAATTTAAAAAACCCTTTTCGCCAAAAGAGTTTAGAGTGAACAACAAAAATATGAGTTATAGCTATGACACATGTTTCTGGGACCCCAACGACAATGGGGTCAATGTGTTGCTGGAGCATGTGGGTAATGGGATCAAGTCCATGGACGGGCTGACTACTTTCTTCAAGCTGCGCGCTGAGCTGGAGAAGGACTACGCTAGGAGGCTAGGTGCCGCCATAGACCTGTACGACAAATCTTACTGCGAGGAGTACGGTGCGCTGTTCAAAACTATCCAGTCTTTCTTCCCGTTGGAGAGATCAAGGGCCCTAGCGCACTCGAAGCTCAGTGAGTTGGTCTACAGACAAGTGTACTCCGAGCTGAAGTCACTACAGAGCGAGCTGAGTGCACGGCTGACAACTCTGAGCGGGCGTATCGAGAAACTGAGGTTCGACAAGTACGACAAGAAAAAAGGGTGTGAATCTCTATCGGTGAAACTGAGAGACGCAGAGGTCAGACTAAGCGAATTGAATCTGAACAAAAATAACATAATAGGAAACAGAAGAAAAATTGAGTCTCTAGAGAAAGAACAGAAAAAATGGGAGTCCAATGTGCACGAATTTCAAATACAGCTAAATGTGTTGAAGCAGGAATATAAAGCATCTCAGAAGTTCTGGATTAACGAATGGCATAGTCTATCACATGACTTACAACACTTGGAAATTAAAAGGATCTCCACAATCCAAGTGTTATTGCAATCTTTCGCTCAAACAGCAATTGACACAAGCATAATTGAACAGACAAAGATGGAAACACTGATCAATGAGTTGGCAACATTCACACCCATGGATGACATAAGTAAATTCTCAAGTGAATTTGGTACCGGAAGACTAAAGGAAAAGAGACAAAGATCGAGCAGATTAGTAAATGGCAACGTCTCAACAGCTTCAAAACCATCAATGGAAAATTTATCCTCCAGTCATATGAGTAGAGGTCCAGATCCTTATGTGGAAAACATTCGTAAATTATCATCACAACTGCAGAAGACTACCGTGACACCTAGAGTGTTAAAAGTATCCAGAACAGAGGGGACAGATAATGGAAAAAGTTACAGAGCGGAATCAAATGATTATCAAATGCTGAACTCAAATACTAGCATAGAGCACAGACCTTCGAGTTTTATTCCTTCTTCTTCCGAGCCTTATAGTAACTCAAACGGTAGTAATACAAACGAGACTCTACGCAGGCGTGTTCATGAGGATAAAGAAGATAGAAGGGTATCGGATCATTTACGTGTAGGATGTCAGCCTAAATCCATAGAAAGGGAGCCTTCTTTTGTAAAAAATATTGAAAAATCCGCATCCGAATCTGGTTCCTATTCTAGTGGTAGACACTCGTTCTCACCCTCATCTTCTTCAGGAACATCATCTAACCCTACCGATTTTAGTCACAAAATCAAAAGTCACCGCAGTATGGATTCGCTAGCTACATCGGTTAGTTCCATGGCCAGCAGCATAGACGATTCGCAAAGGTTTGCTAAATCGTGGAACTCTGCTAATAGAAAGAGGAAATCGATGAGTCACTTACAGTCCCCAGAAATAAACATTAGCACAATTGATGATCAGTTGGACAATAGCAAAAATACGACTGCCCAAAGAACAACTCATCCAAGCCAATCCACAAATACATTCAACAGAGATGTAAGTAGTAACACCATATTGGTCGACCCCAGATATCAATCTTCTAAGAACAGTATGGATATGTCTCGTGTTAGATCTTCACGTTCTATAGATAGCAGTAGAAGGAAGTCAATGGTACTTGATTCCTCTGTGAACCCAATCAGTGATGCCTTAAACGAAATGGAAAGAATAAAAAGTGGTGGATCCTCAACAGCATATAGTGATGAGGCCAGGCGGAAAGATTTGCCTTCAGGCTATGGTAGAGTTGATGATAATGGTATGCCCGTAACATTGCCTACCATAACGAAAGAAGGGGAAGAAGTGATTAAATTTGCGAAAGCCCTTTACCCATTAATCAACAGCGAAGCCCAGGAGCTTGCAAACTTCGAAAAAGGAGACTACTTATTATTAACTGAGGTGGTAAATGAAGATTGGTACCGTGGTGAAGTTTACGGGAACTCAAACACAACAACAACACATGGTAATGGCTTAATACCATCTAATTTCATTCAAATTCTGCATAATCAATTATAAATCTGAGGGGTAAATCATTTCAGCCTAGCATCAATTTAAGTGCTATGGTTTATTAATAGAATTGGGCCACTAGTTTATTTGTAATATTACTTACTATTCAATATATTGTTTGTTATAATTTTTAATGTACGTTATTATATTGCAATATTTCATCATATATTCATAACTTGATACGGTAGAGCATTTCAAGAAAGCGAGTTCACCACCAAAGTTTGGTTCACGAATTTTGCAAAAATCAAATAAATAGTAACAGCACTATAGTCGTGATCGCAACTATTCATCAAATTAGAATAAAGAATATCGCGGATTGGTTAAGGAAAATAGAGGTCTTTTGTAAGATTAATTATCGCTCCTTTGTCTCGATTTTTTTTTTTCAAGACTTAGCTCTTTAGGAAAATTACCAGAATTGTGAGGTATTCAAGTATATCAACAAGCTTTCATTAAGATGGCGCCATTTAAACAAGATAGCATTCTGATGATCTATCCTAGATCAGGTAGTACACTAGTGCAGTTTGGGTTGAATGACGAGACATTCATGCCACCAACTTTTGAGATTCCCACAGTAATATATAGGAAAAAAGACAATGCCGGAAATTTCAATTACGGGCCCAAAGAGCAATTTGGGGATCTAGAAACTGTTGAAGAAGTGAAGCCAATACAGAAAGGTGCAATTGTTGACCTTGAAGCGTTCTTGCACTTTTTGAAACTGTTTTATGCCTCGATCCTGGCTGATAAATATAGTTCAAATACCTCAGCCTTTGATGATGATCTTGCAAATATACCAGTTCTTCTAGTGACACACCATACTTGGTCACAATTGCAATTGGAGATGATTACCAAGTTTGTTTTTGAGAACTTAGAAATTAATAATCTGCTCCTTCTTCCACTATCTCTGGCGTCAACATTTGCCATGGTATCGCTACAGAACAGTCTTGTGATTGATATCGGCACTACACACACAGATATTATACCAGTTGTCGACTACACACCTATGGAACATCTCACATCGACGATCAACTTGGGTGGGGATTCCATAAACACAGAGCTGGCTAAGAAGCTCCCACAACTTACAGAAACCCAGATAGAAACTTTGAAGAGATCTACTATATTTGAAGTATTGAGCGCAGATGCAAGAGAAATCTTGGATACAAACGACGGTGAAGAGATGGATGAAGGAGCCTTGGATGTTGCCGCTATCGTTACAAGTGGGCGTGACACAAGGGAAGTACTTGAAGAAAGAGAACGTAAGAAGAAGCAGAGAAATGTTAAGAATGCTGAATTGGATACCAATAGCTTTTATGATGATGATGGGCAAGAAATAACCGTAGGTAAGCAAAGATTTGAAGGTACAGAGAAATTGATTGAAAGTATATCTCATAGAGTTGGTAACGTACTTGCGCATATACATGACAAAGCCAAAGCTAGACATATATGGGAAAATATTATTGTTGTTGGAGGAACATCATCTATAGTAGGTTTCCGTGAAGCTCTAATTGCTCAGCTTTACAAGGATCACATCATTATGGAGCCTGAGGAAGAAAGGCAAGATAGAGAAGACGCCGCAAAAGCTTCTTTATCAAGCAAGAAAAAGAACAAATTTTTAGATAATACATTACCCACAACCGAATACATACAGGTTCCAACATCTATTAAGTTTGCTAAATATCCAGATTACTTCCCTGAATGGAAGAAACATGGTTACTCAGAAATCCCATTTCTTGGTGCTCAAATAGTATGCAAACAAGTGTTTACACATCCTAAGGACACATTTTATATTACACGTGAAAGGTATGATGAAAAAGGGCCAGCAGCAATTTGGGATATTGTTTTTTAGTTTTATCTATGTTATGTTTCTCTGATAACTAAACGGTTGTCACTGAGGAAGGAATTTTTTATAAAATTCAAAAGTTGTACTAATAGCGTAATTGATTTCAAGTGTCTAATCTAATGACTGCCAATTTCTTATTAAGGTACTATACCTGTGCTTCGCAGCACAGAAATACATAGAAGTCTTTTGGTACATTAATATGAACACTATATCCGACTCAAAAAGGAGAAACAAAGATTAGTGTAGTATTAGTTATTATTTTATATTAACGTGAATTATATAGGTAATATTACAGGCAAATGCGTTATAAAGCATATTGTGACTCGGCATGAGCTATAGTTGAGTGTATAATTAAGCTGCATTTTCATCAATGCAATCGTTTTTTTCAATATCAGAGCTTCCTCTAGATGAAGAGAGCATATCCTGTTCTATAGCTTTCTCATCAGTTGATTCAATAGGTGTTATATCCGGTTGTTCGTCAGCACACCACTTTCTAAGTGGTAAAACTAATAGGCTCGCAGTAAGGACTTGAATACTTTGATAAAGCACCAATGGTAATAGCAGTTTACCTAGATGGCTTTTGTTATCACCGTACTGGGAAGTAATTAGTGACACACCTAATGCAGCAGTTTTGGCGGGCCCACAAAATAATATGCAAACTGTGTCTCGTTTATTATAGTAAAAGGGTCTGAAAATTTTGTACATCGTTGTATAAAATTTGGATGAGGATTCATCAGGAACTTCATTGAACAATATGGGAATAAAAAATGGTCTAGCCATGGCATATGATATAAGCGTGAAAAACAGATAAATACCCAGATTGAAAAAACATACAAATATTATAGTGGCATGAGGAACGCTTGTGAAGGACTTTTGGTAAAATGCTGTAGAAAACGAGCTGAACATAATAAGTAAAAGCATATATGATCCGATTTTGAGTTTGTATTTCTTTAAGAAATCAAGATAGATCTTGGTTGGTTTAGGTAGCATATTCTGTGCTATTTGTCCCACTGTCAGTGGAACAAAAACGGAAAGTCCAACTTGCTTCATCACTCTCCCATACAAGGACCCAATACTATTACCATTAGCAGGATTACCATATTCAAATGGTGCTCTGTCGGTATACAACTGAGATAATGCAGGGGTTATGAAAGCACCTAGTAAATTACCAATAAATACCTCACAAACACATAATAAATCGTTGCCTCCAGCTTCTGTGGTCATTAAAACATTTGAGGCAACAGTTGTAGGGCATGCGGCAGTCATCAAAAGCCCGATAAGAACCCAGTCATCGATGTTTTTGTCATTTGCCGCTTTTATTCCACAACAAATACCATAAACAATTGAAGATGTTACTAAAAAGCTAAGAACAAGGATGGTGAGGTGTGCGCGCCAATTAGTCATGTTTGCCATTAACCGGCTTGTTTTCATGCTCAATCCACTTTGTAAAAAGATCCACGCAACAGCACCGTAACCAATACTGTACTCGCCCTTTATAAGGCCACCATCTCTAGCAAAATTAGGAGCAAACCTTGCGATGACAATGAATATTGCTAGCACATAGAAAAACCATTGCGATTTTAGAAACTCCGTGATTGGGTGATTCCACACTCTTAATATGGCCGGATGTTCATCTAGAAATCTGTTCCATCGAGCACAGTTGAGCATTGAAAAAAGGTACAACGTAGGACAACTTTTATTTCTTATTTGCTGTAAGTCAATGTTTTGCCTTACAGAATGACTATAGGCCTAAATAATACTGTACCTGGCTGCAGAGCGCTCTATCAAATAAATTCGCCCGTGATTTAATATACCCAGCTCTATCAGCATAAAAAGTTTGGTCAGAAATTAATTTATTTCAAACAGACAAGCAAAAGAGTCTTCCAGGATTAATGTGTGCTCTTGATATAAGTTAAGAAAATCGTATTATATATGAAAGAATGTCTCAAAGCTTGATTATTAGCAGCTTTACCTATATTTTTTCAATGATTCGATGAGGTCCCCGGTTTTCTAGCTTTTCTTGAAATTTTGACGTAATTTGTCAAAGCGATGACTAGCAGCTGGGGAATCCCATCTGCAATTGTGTAAGAACTGTTGCGTCATCCAAGTACTCTGTGGTGGATCGTACCATCAGAGATGCCACAGCGCTATGGGATTTAATAATGAATCACATAGCGTCTTACTTAATTCCATGCTATGGATGTGACCATGTCACTGTACAGTAAATATTGCGAGAATGTCATATGGTCGAACTATACTGCGGACTGCCGTTGTTGTTGGGTCTTGGCTCCCAGTCTATATAACGGTCACTGATAGCGTGGTGCATGTTGCTCGGGTTGACGGTGCTTCTATGCAACCGGCTTTGAATCCTGGTTTGCAAGGCGATTGGGTTTTGCTGTGGAAATGGGGGGTACGCGGCAGTATGCCTCCTCGACGTAACGATGTGATCCTGTTTCGATCGCCAATGGATACCAGCAAAGTCTATTGCAAACGAGTGAAGGGTATCCAGTATGATACTATATCTACTAGATCTCCTTATCCCAAGGACACAGTTCATGTGCCTAGAAACCACTTGTGGGTTGAAGGCGATAACATAACTAGGTCCATTGATAGTAACAAGTTTGGTCCTATATCTTCTGGATTGGTTGTTGGAAAGGCAATTTGTGTAATATGGCCACCGTCTAGATGGAATGCAGACTTGAATATCACTACTGGTAGGGAATGTATCCTACGAGCACCTATGGAAGATTGATGGAAGATTATTGCTAACATTTAAATGAAATTGACGTATCATTTTCTAATCACTCTAAAATTATCTTCCTAAAGATGAGGATGTTGCAGCCAAACTGTAAATATATAGACTTGTATTATAAATTCGCATTCATTGTATGATATTATGACTCTTTACTAATTATCATTAGGTAGTTATTTAATATGGTACCTTTACTTTCAGAAAGACTATTCTAACATCCATGGAGTTGTGCCAGCACTGTCTATACTCTGATTGCACGTTTTACCACTTTGTACACTACCAGAGAATGAATTATTCCGACTCATTCGAGATGAATAACTTTCAGCATCACTGGATCCGACACTATTGAAGGAGTTAACATCCATATACTTAGCGAGGCCCAATTTAGGTGGGGCTTCTAGGCCCAAGGATGACATAGATGAAGCACTAGACCTTGAGACTAATGGTCCGTGATTTTTTACTGAAGGAGGTCTCGGCAGTCCTTCAAACATTAGCTTACCGTGAGATTTCGTTGGAGCATGCTCTTTGTTCGGAATATTATCCTCGTCGACTAGGCTGTGGTAGGATGAAATGGATGCCAATTTCATTAATGAATTATTTCTCGTCGTAACACGTCTTTTGTCCTTTCTGAATTTATCTAATTCTTTTTCATAATGGTGGAGATTTTCCACAGAATCCATCTTCGTATATGCCCTTGGGAAGCACAACTGAGGGAACTTACTGTAAAACTTCTCATAACCACCATCCAAAATAACTATATCTGGAAAACACAGATCTGGGTAGTTTTCATAATTTAAAATTCGATCACAGTTCCTCAAGTGGGAAGCCAAATTAGGACCCCTTTGGTTGCTGAATTCACAGTGAAATATAAGTAACGCCGGCATTTCAATATATTTCTGTAAAAATTGTTTCTCGATGTCGTCTTTTGAGCTAATGTTAATGGCATTTTTTATATGGCCACCTTGATACTCATACTCAAAACGGCAATCAATTATATGGTATGATTTATAGTGTGGTTGATGAGTATTATTCAATATTATTTGAGATAATGACTCAGCAGAAATACGAGGAAATAGAGGATTTGAACATTCCTCTTTTTGGAAAATATTTATCTGACTCTCAGTTAATTTACTTTGATAAAAGTTGTTAGAGAGGGTCACTACCTTTTCAGATATATCCAGATGTTTGTTTTGATCTAGTTCATACAGAGTCTTGATTCTTCTGCCGCTTTCGCTCCTATTTCTGCGTTCTTCTCTGATTGTTTGAGATCTGGAAACTCGGCCAGAGAAAGAGGAATTACTGGTAGAGCTGTTCCGTCTTTGTGAGCAGTCCATCTTTAGAAAACGTGTGTCCGAATCAATGGAACTTTTGCTGTCATATCGAGAACTTCTGAAGTTAGATTCTGAGACATGGTTATCTAGATCAGGTACTTTTAATGCTAGATCAAAGTCATCATGGGATTGTACAAATCGGGGTCCATTAACAGATTTTGATAAATTATTTTCCATAGGAAATTCACTAAAACGATCATCTGTAGGTTCGTTTGTATTTTGAATATTTAAATAAAGCTCTGGTGTATCATTTGTGAATTGAAATGGTGAAGAGGCAGGTTCTAGTTGAGGTTGATCATAAATATCGCTTTGGGCTTTCTTGTGTGTAGACTCATATTTCGAATGATTTATTTTTGATTTTAAACTAAAAAGACTTTGAACATTCTTAAAGATGTTCTTCTTGGCTTCTGTATGATTTGTCTTTCCATTCTCAGTGTTTGAGCTATTACAGTCATTCGGACGGAACACATTGACCATTTTATGCTTTAATTGTCACTAGTTTGCTTTAAGATTATTTCGAATATGAATCCAGGGTAAAACTTGGTACAGATGTTTAATTAGCTGCAGCAACTTAACCTATTCTAAACACTCCAATTTAAAAGTGATCCAGTAAGTTGATGTAAACTGATGGAGGAACAATAGAAAATGAATTGCTGTTGCAAGTAGGACTAATCAGTAGTACTTTTCACAAAATCCTCTAAATTTGTTTTGAGAGCAATATTAAGGGTATGAGTTATTGTCTTTTGAGCTTCTGATATTGATACTTCCGGGATGTCACTTCTGATCCTAAAACTTGATCATTCAAATATGATCCTTGATTGTAAAGTAACAAAATCCGAACGACTCTTTAGTTTATGTTTGATAGTCAATGACTAATTCACTGTATGCAGTATCTGATATTTACACTTATAATTTGTTACAACAACTCTCCATTTAGATACTATCCAGAGCATTATTATCCCTACAGCAAGACCATATAATATTAACGTGCTTGATCTGCGCGTATCGAACGATTTCCTAATCAGGGCATAGATTAATCGTTATAGCAACTATACAACGCGTTGTTGGTTGACAAAATTAGTTGCAAAAAAATTGAGTGGAAGTAAATATCAAAATAATAATTTCCGGATTATTTTTTGTCTCAATAAGTTCATTGGTCTCTCGGTCTATAATGTTTGTGATATTATTTTTGATATGAAGACATGTTAGTTAAATCAATTAGCCTTTTTATAAATGTATATAAAGCTTTTGTCTGCAACAAAATTATACAAGAAAAAATCAAATTATTCTTTTTCAATAAGTAAAATGGAAAAGTAATAAATCTATAATTTCTATCATGGAAGTAGTAAAATACAGTCGTTGTATTTATAATTTTTGAAAGGTACTCTCTTTTTAGCAATGAAAAGACAAATTCTCGTTACCGCGGATCTGTTACCAGGTTAGCCTTGTGATGCATTAACAGCACTTGAATTAATGGCACTTCACATGAAATAGCATACATTTCATATGAGATTACTGTCAGTAGAACCAAAAAAAAAAAGAGCAAATGTACCTGTGTGGTTAAAATTGAAGAAAAAAAGAGTATAATTTGAAATAATAGTTAGTTCTGAAGTAGTAATTATTCCAGGTCATAAAAGTAATTTGTAATTAATAAAATTTTTGTAGTATAGATAGAAAAGGTCAATAAAATCAATAATAAAGGGGGAAATGGAAAACATAAAAGACTTCAAAAAGATGATATTTTCATTTCTTGAATGAATTTTTGGATCATATGGTGGAAAGTTTTATCAAATGTTTATCCTAAAAGCAGTTCGTAATCAAAGAATGTAAGGTCATAAGCAATAAACCTTGGCCATCATCTTGTTCGTTATAGAAGCACTGATGATAGGTCAAGAAATCGTAAAAAAGCAACGCCAACTAGATAAAATAAGGAACACTGTCATTATTCTTTAGTTGTGGAAGTACTTCCCGACTTTTTATGTGTTTTAATGTGTTGTGAAAGGTTATCACTTCTACTAAATTTCTTCTCACATAGATGACAACTGAATGGACGGTCAGTAGAATGAACGGACCGAACGTGTCTTTTCAAGTGTTCACTTCTCTTGAAAGCCTTTGAGCAAAGGTGACATCCAAATGGTTTATCGATATCATTGTTTTTGTCGATATTGCTTGATAGTAATGACGAGTTAGGGCTTATACTTGGCTTGCTTTTTCTTCTTGGATTGGATTTGGAAGCATTGATATTGAAATGTAAGTTATTGTTAAAATTGGACATCGATAGTGCCGCAGAAGATCTACGTCTGCCTGAGCTTCCACTAATACTTTTTCTTGATTGGCTATTTTGCCAGGATTCCTTCAGGTCCTTGTTAAGTACATCAGGAGGAATCGATATATCCAGGCTAGTATTTAAACTCTTTATGCTGTTATTCATCATTTCAACTTCAGCTAGACTTGCATCTGATAATATCATGGTAGGTTTGATGAACTTATCGTTTGGTGACTTGGGGCTTGAGATTATTTCAGGGTTGTAGAAGTTTTGGTTTGCTACAGACAAATCGTTCTCATCAGCACCTTCCGCATTGAATGATTCCCACGGAATATCTTTAAATATTGATACATCAGGTTGTTTTTTCTTAATGTCTAAATCATATTCTGGTGGAGTAGCCTCTGACAGAATCGGTAGGGATGCTCTGTGTGGATTTTTCATGAAAGGTCTGTGGCTTTGGCCAGCACTTGAGTGCGACACATCTTCTGAGTTTCCATCAAAATTGTAGTAGTCTGCTGTGTTGTATTTCAGTGGAGACTCCTCTGTCCCTGGCTTGAAATTCATATTGTAGTCGCTTAAGATCTGTGACAGTTCGTTGTCTATTTTGTGAGAAGAGATGTCACTGTCAAGAAGTAAGCTATCGTCAGTCAAATGTTTTTCGGTCCCGCCTGTGGCTCTTCTGGTAATACTTTTATTTACATGACCATCCCGATGTAAGCCATTATTGGAACCTCTTTTCCTATGGGAGTCGACGTTCCAGAAGTCGACACCGTGTGAAATAGAATTTCTAGCAGAGGCCAAGTTAATGGTATTCCCGGTAACTACTTCACTGTGTCTTCTCTCATTGGCAACAGTTTCGTCGTCATCGTTGTTGTTATTGCTACCGTTAGGTTTTTCATTTAGTAACAGCTCTGTGGATAAGTAGTCATCCAGCATGGTGTCCAAGTGCATGGACTCGAAGAAGCCGTTGTATATAGTTGCCCTTCTGCCCTTTTGGTCGCTGAAAGGCAACGCACCATTAGAAGAGCTATCGACAAAATTCATCTGTAGGTGAGTGCCCAACGGTTTATCCGACACCAGCGGGTTCTTGTCCTTGCCAGTCGCTGTGGTCGCACCAGAGTCAAAGTTCATCAAGAAGTCGTCCAGCGTCGCAGGTGTCGTCGTCATGTTGGTCTCAACCGTACTCGAGTTGGTCGTGGTCGTGGTGTTTGTGTTAATCCCATTGTCTGTGTCTCTGCCATTGCTTTCCCCACGCGCAGAAGCAATCTCGTTGTCATCGCCGTTGTCATTGTTGGCATCACCACGATTGCTCGCAATGTCCGCCTTATGGCCCTGGTATATATCCAGAGACATGTAGTTCGGTGTCAATGGCGACTGATACTTCACGTCGGCATTCTGGTCCTGTATATTGAGCGAGAACATGTTTTCCATCTGTGTCGACCACGAGCTAGGCTCCTGTTCCACACTCATCTGTTCTTGTTGATCTGTGTTTGGTATGGCCTTTGTTTTATCTTAGCCTGGAATTCTTTTATAAGAAGCTTATTGAGTTATGTTATATACTCTTAAAGTGTTTATCAGTTAATCCGATTGTTTGTACGTTCTTGAGAGACGGTTCCTTCTTTGCAATACCGTTGTTGTGTTGTTTTTTTTAGTAATTGCTGTGCAAGTAATGATTTCCTCTTTAGAGGAATTTTCCAAGAAGCCAGAATGGGTGGGGGCCACCACTTCGCTGCTTCAATACCCACCCTAAGAGCATTTTGAGACTCTGTGATACACTGTGATACACTGTGATACACTGTGATACACTCTGATACACTCTGATACACACTGCGAGCTTCCCGCAAGGCTGACTACGCAACAGGCTGCGAACTTCAAGGCGTGGGGGGTGTAGCTGTTGTACGGGAGACACTCTGTGTTGTGGGAAGGGCACTTTGCTGGTGGGCTGACAACTCTCAACGCACATAGTGAAGACTCCCCCCATCGCTACCCACGTATTTGCGGTTGAGTGCTGTAGAGAATTCTGCGTAGAAAGGAACAATGGGACTTGCGTCTCATTGTTGAGTAAACGGGATTCTGTGCACCAGATTCTGTGCAATTTCGATGCTCCGTATTCAGTGCAGTTCAGTGCAAATTCAATGCAAATGCCATACCGTTGTGTGTGATAAGCATACAAGTACAAAACACTCTTTATAGTCAGTATTAATACAACACTGAAGAGACTACAGGAATATTACTGAGTTTGTCTATGTTTAATTATCGTTACTGTTCTATAAAATACTATTTGATGTTGTTCTTCAAAGCGTCTTTTCTCTCTTCCCAGACGGTCTTGCCTGTGCAGGCGCACACCTGCTTGTCGTTCTCCCACACGCCTGCGCTTCTGGCAATGACACCGGCGATGTCGTATGCGGGCTCGCCCTCTCTGGAAATGACAAAGCTGCGGCCGATCAGGTCCCAGATCGGTAGCGGTGCGCTGACGAAGTTCTGGCCACTGTACAGACTCTTGTCGAGGTCGCTGGCGTCGCTGCACTCGATCGGTTCCTCGAACTTGTAGTAGACATCCCCGGTGCTCTTGACACCTTCAGATATGTTACCATTGGAGTGAATCTTTGCTTGGTACTTGCCGGAGAAAGGTACTCCATTCACAGTAACGTCGAATAGCGTCTTCTGATCGCTAACTTGCACAATTCTAGCTAGCCCACGTACAGCTGTGTCCTTCTTCAAGTCAACGTCTTCAAACGTCTCCAGGATCGCCACCGCAGAGCTGTTAGGCTTACCCGCGCCTCTGATAATAGCATCACGGCCACAGTCACGCAGCGCATTGATGATAACACTGGGCGCAACACAACTGTTCACGCTCATCATCTGCTGGCTGATGTCAAACTGCAAGTCCTTGATGCCGGTTATGCCATTCAGACACTTCTTGATATCGTCAGTGCAGTCCGTGCAGTGCATTGGCACTGCATAAGTGGCTTCATAAAAATCTGCGTTAGCGGTCATATTGTATAACTAGCACTATAACGCAACGAAAATAACTTGATGGATCCCTATTCGCACAAGAACATGAGTGTGAATTTAAGCTTAATAGCCCCACGTCTCATTTACCTTTCTTTTATAGTACAAGTGTCAAGCCCATTGTCGATTCCTCTCGCATCTGAATGAAAAGGTTACACTGTCACCACCCCTAACACCTTCCTTGTATTACAAATCATTACCAAAAAAGCATATATCGTACTGAGATATATAGATATGGTAGCAGTGTTAGATGAGCTAACATAGAATAAAATAACCATGTTCAGTCCGCGGTCATGAAATGCCAGTCATTCTAAACATCCACAGTCTTATCTTGGCTTGTATTAGAGCATTAGAATGTTTTTTTTCTGTCATTGACTATTGTTTCTGTCTTAACTTTTTAGGACTATATGTAGGGGAAAAACTATAAAATATTACCTCTGATGGATATAAAAAATGAAATGAAAACCGAGTAGTAACGTACTATAAAGTTGAAAGGCTTTTTTCTTCCTTTGATCACATTTACTCCTCTTCACTTTCATCATCGTCAGCTCTATTCATCTCAGCTTCCAGAGTCTTGGCAAATTCTTCATCGGTTGAATTGTCGTCATGGTCAACAAGATTGGCAATATCTGCTTTGCCTGTCGTCGATTCTGTATGTGCTGGAGCATCGCTGACTGTTGCCAGTGGTGGCAGTTGAGGCTGAGACTGTGCATCGCTGGTTGGTGGAGGTGTTACTTTACCTTTGCTAGGAACGATGATAGTAGCATTGGCCTCTAATTCCAAATTCCGTATCTTCTCCTCGTGAGGTAGCAATGTAGGTGGTGCTGGTTTCTTTTGTTTCTTTTTAGGCTCTTCGACTTCTTCTCCTTCTTTCTTGTGCTTCTTGCTGTTGGTACTAGCAGAGTTTTTGTTGGAATCTTTGTCCTTGTTTTCCCTGATAGCTTCCTGTTTCTCCGAAGAAGAGGAAATAGGTTTTTCATCTGCCTCTTCATCCTCGTCATCCGACAATAGACGTACAGTTTTGGTACGTGGTCTCTTTGAGCCCAGTCTTCTTAGAGCATCATCTATGTTTAATCTATGTCTTAAAAACTCATCATAAAGATCTTCCGTTAGAGATATACCTTTCTTACCGGGCCTCATTTCGCCAGTAGCATTGTCCATATAATATTCTCTGATATCAATCAAATTGATGTTCCTGAATTGCCTAACTGTAACTCTCTTATTCTTCCCAAGATCAAAGATAGCATCAGGTTGCCCTAATCCTGCAGCAAGATTTAAGTTCCCACCATTGTTTCCTTGACTTGCACCACCATTATTATTGTTCTTCTTTCTATACCTGCTGTAGTATGACATTTTCTATTTTTATGCAATATTGTGTACTATAGAATTTAGCCAATGACTATATGAAACTCACCGGTACTATTCTCACAAAAAGTGTTAAATTAATCTTTTGATATAGGACAGAAGAATCTATTAAAAGTAGTAAAATATAATTGAAAGATGAAATTTACTATAAGAAAGCTTTCCCAAACAGTTATGAACTACTAAGATCAGAAATCAGTTTATGCTGGCTTGCAAACTTTGCAGGGTTGATCTTTTTATATAATCCCTGTCCTGAAGCAGCTTTGAAAAATTTGGCAAATGTTCGGCTTTTCCTGCCAATTTCCTGATTTCAGCAGGGCGATGAGCTCGACCAAGTAACCTGAAAAAACGTGGTTTCTAAATGGAATAACGCAAAAAAAATTTGGGATTTACATATTAAAGTACATATGAATATTTATTGTTTAGCCTGATTTTAGTTGATCCTCTATAACAAGCTTAAAAGTGGCCATTTTTTTTTTTCCAGGTTCGGTATTTTATCCCCAAGTAATTTCTAATAAGGTGCTGCCATACTCAGATCAAGGCAATTCTGGATGTGGAATACCTGAATCCCAGGTTTCGTTGTAATGTTCTGTGCCAAGAATTTCCTCTTGGATATGCTTAACTAATTTGATATCATTCTCAGGCAGTTTGTCCTTTTCGGTGATCTGATAGTCAATAATTGCATCCTGAAGCTCAGCAACGTTACTCACACCGATAACTGTTGGGCCATATTTATGCCAATTAAACATGGCATATCTATTGGCTAGGTCCTGGATTTCAACCCCATGTTTATGAGTGTATTCTGCAGCTTGTCTGCACTTTGCCTTTAGTTCATCCGAAGCCGGGTGGAACGAATGTATACCTTGTGATCTTAGCAATGACATCCCAAGAATAGAAGCATTAGAAAGCAATTTGACTTTTGCGTCCTTTCTTATAGAATTGATGTATTTTTCAAGTGTAGTGTTCTGGATATTATAATTACAGTATGATAGAACAGCATCAAGTGGCCCTATTTCTGGGTGTTTTGCGCATTCGTTGCACAAAAATGCTAGATACTTGACAGGATATCCAGATAGCCCAAAATGTCTGATAACACCTTCCTCTTTCAACTTTCTCAACTCTTTCAAAGCTTCCATGCTTTTGGTAAATTCTACAAATTCAACATCATGTAGATAGACAAGATCTAAGTAGTCTGTATCTAGTCGTTCACATGATCTCAAAACGGATGCTCTCACAGCTTTAGGTGAGTAATCAAATTCCTCGAGCTTTATCCGACCAACTTTAGTGCAAATGTAATATTGATCTCTTGTAAAGGATAGGCCATCTTCATCTGGAGATTTCAACTTGTGGAGAGCCTGACCAAAAATTATTTCACTTGGCCCATAATAAGGTGAAGTGTCAATTGCATTAATACCATTGGTAAATGCATGTCTCAGCATGTCAACAATTGGAACTTCTTCAGGGTTATCATTGTATTGGGTGTTTAAAGTTGCCCCACCCAGAATGATTTTAGAGACTTTAGTTATATCGTTGTGGTCTACTGTCATAGTTTGAATGCTAATTATATTCTAAAGTTTGAACAATTTCCTCTATTTTATGATCCTATAGTTGTCTAATAACACTGAATGTACGCCATTGAATATACGTCTAATTTATATATGTGTGTGGCATCCCTTGTAATTAGAATTCTTTCAATTAATCAATAAGGAGCTGGGCATTTTCCACCAGGGATATTGAACTCCGGCACAAGTATTTGTGATGGGGCCAAAAGATACTAATTACAACCAAAATATAAAATGAAATGCATCATATACCGAAATGGTATAAAAAAATGGAAATTAAAAAGTCTATCAATTTCTATGCTAACCGAATATATATAATACTTGTAAATGCTAAAATTAAAAATCCGAATATTGGGAATTAAATGTACAAATTTTGAACTGAAACTTGTAGTTAGGATGAGATAATAGCCATTGATTACACGATATTTTCATAACCGTTAAACAATGGATTACTCATACAAACAATCTTCTAAAATTTTGAAAGGCAAAACAATTGACTACCAGCGTATACTGCAGAATCAACTTTCAATTAGACAACTGGACACACCTATTTTCGGATGGAGATAAAAGAAATTGTTTCGAGTTTGCTTGGTATCGACACTTGGACTGTGTTCTTCATTCCATCGTGACTGTTACTTGATGGGGGTAGAAGACTGTGACAGCAGACAATATCATCTTCAGAAGATAACTGCACAAAAATAACCAACCATTGAGGGCAAATGCCAAGCCTGATAATTACTATAGGTGACTGTCTTCCTGTATTAATTTGGACCACCTTTGACTAGATACTAGAAGGCAGTACCTAAAAATCAAGACTTTAATCAATGTGACGAACTATGCGAAGGAAATTCTTGTACAAAAATGGACAATGATGATATCAGGTTACACATACCCAATTTGTGAAGATTCTAGTAGTAAGGATAGCAACTCTAGTAGATTTCTTAAACTCCAACCTCTAAAAAACGAGTATACCAATGGTCTCTTAAAAGAGTCAAAGAGTGCTTGTAATGGTTTACAAATGCTTTGCCTAATCCAAAAACAAATGCCAAAATAATTTGAGTAAAAAGTTTCCAACTCATCTTTTGAAGCTTTTATAGGCTCTTGAAAAGAATGCCAACCAAGGATTCACAATAATCCGAAGCAATTTGTTAAAAATGTTAGAGAAGAATAACTAATTCTTCTGCATCTTAAATAAAAAAACGAATTAATTGTGTGACAGAATCTTTACCAATCACAATAACCACCTAATGATTGGAAAAAGGATCAATGGCTAAACATTTTTTCAAGCGCCATACAGTTGCAGTAAAAGAGGATCAGAAACTAGTAATGAAATACCACCAAATGATAATAATTCAAAAATTTTATTAAAATGGAAAGAACCTATGGTTGGAAATAAAAAGATATAGAAAAATCATTCAACATTTTTCCCTCAAGTGAAGGACTAATTCACTAACACAACATCTAAGAAATAGAATCCCAGTATTGTTGTAGCAGGTTAACAGTGACGAACAGTTGAACCTACGGTTGGCTCTGACTCTAAGAGAGAAACAACATTGAATTGCATTTCCCTATCTTTCTATATCCCCATTAGTAAATTTCCATTTTAATAAATTTTAAAGAAAATTATTCGTTGGCAAAATTATCTTATACTCAAATTATTCAGAACATAAGAAAAGATTTATTGGGGGAAATGATGATCAAAACATTTGTTTAAGTTATAATAACTCATACAAATTTCTTGAATCACCATATTTAACATCTTTTCCCCACTTGTATAAGGCCAAGAAAGAAAGAACAGTAATTATGAAGAAGAAAGCGTTAACATCGTATCCATAAATTTGGGTAACAAAGATGATTTTTGTTCAGTTTATATACATTTCCCAAATATAGACAAATTCAAATAATAGAGTTCACATTCAAAATAATATTTTATTTAGAAGAAATTATTACTATAATGTCAATTACTATTACAGAACCAAAAATAACAGGCAAAAAAGAAAAGAATTATTGTAAATATATTTGTAAATGTGTATACTTCGTTGCATTACGAATTAAGAATCCGTGCAAAGAAAAGGAGAGGGCTTCTACGGAGGCTCATCGCCAAACAAAAAATAAAGACCATTATCGTTTTGCAGAAAGAGCTATAATACGCATTGAATTACCAATTGATGTGGCACAATAGAAAAGAGGGTATAATCCACAAGGAAAATGCAAACAGATTCCAATATTTGGAATTGAGGATATTATAGTCCTATTTGCGGTTGTGCACAAAAATCTGAGAACAAACGATATGGATCCATTATGTGAAGTCTAAGAAAGAAATGGGCCCATTGAAGAAATACTTGGACAAGGTGTTGTCAAATTAGCTAAACCAGAAATAGCTACGGAGCCAATTGCTAGATCATCTCGTTTCACTACAATGTGATCATGCCACTTAGAATTTACAAAATGTGGTAAACGTTCCGAATGTTTTTCTCTTGGCTACCGTTTCTTTCTTTTTTGGGTTTTTTCCCTAAAAAGTCTTAATTTTAGTTTCGTACTTCTCAAGGTTAACTTCTTGAAAAGGTGTAGCGGAGAGTTGCGATGAGATAGGCACACAGAACAACTGAAGGAAAAAAAAATAGAAAGACCATAACAAAGCCGAGGATGGTTATTGTAGCACTCAGAACCCGCACGGACAACACCTTTCCCTTACTCCATTGATGCCTTTCTTTTAGTAGTAACTCTCAGAGATGTAATATGAACAATCATGACAGACCCGAGGCGCACGTTAGTGGGAGGATTTTATTTCAAAAGTCTTCCTTTTCATTTGAGAGTAGTAGTATTTTCGCCTAAGGATTTCGTATACTTCAAAATATTGCGACCCTCAAGGAACTGCTGCTATTATGTGGGGTGTTAATACAATATTTTGTTGTTTTGTGTGGGCAAACTAAAAATATGGATAACTACCATACGACAGTTTGTGGGGGGAGAGGGTAGAGAGGTGGGAGAAGCCGGATATCACGATAAAATTTAGTACTACAGTTGGTTGAAGTCAAATTATAGGAAAGTATCTGTCATTCACTAAGTCGGGACCATCTCATAAAAAAATTCTTCTCAGCTATGCGTCTAGCAAGCTGCTTTTGGGCATTTTTTGGCTCTCTAATTCGTCAGACCATAGTGCACAGCCATGTTCGTTGGATATCGAGCTAATTTACGCAGATATCTCTGGGAGAGGAGCTAGATTTTCGTTAAGAAATATGTAAGAATAGAAGTCCAGGAATACTATTATCGTACAGCCCCCAATAAGAACGTACTTTCTGTGACAAGAAGGGTTACCGCGGTGTGTGTTTGTGGCGGGTTATGGTTGATAGTCTTGCTCCTCAAGATGGCAAGCTCCGCTGTTTAACTCCCTTAATTTTATATGTTTACTATCTTACGATTTTGTTGTCTCTAAACTAAATATATTTGCCTCAAATGATGTAGTTAAATTTCCTTCTGCTCTTCATAATCGTTACGCCCCAAGGAATATTTTTTGTACCATTTCAAGTGCTCTTGACAATGCGAGACAAGGAATTAGGGACACAATGGACTTTTTTTCATGGCCCAAATTCTTTTTATTTTGAGGACCCATTGTCACATCAAAAGACCTCAAAAAAGATGTGATAATACAAACAAAAGAAAGAGCTTATCTTACTTCCGTATTTCGATATTTTAACTTAAACAAGGACATGGAGATGGTATCTATATTCTACGAAAGGGGGATTGGAACTTTGCAGTTCTTTCGGAGCAATTGAGAGAGTTTTTGTCTGATGCTGATGCATGCAACGTGAAGGGACAAAAAGATGGCTACTAGAATACTTGAGGTAATATAGTGGTCAAATTTTCTTGGTTATGCTGGCCCAGGTAATTGATTTTTGAGAGATATTTTGATAAATTTTCGGGTATTGCATCCGATGGTCCGAAAAGCGCTTGTTTGTTTACAGATTCTACAGTGGGAAATGGAATATATACGAAACCGTAATTACTACTCACAGAAGGTTGTAGTGTCCCAATGTTATACATCATATAAATTAAGTAGTGGCATTTCTTTTTTTTACTCGAGGCAGAATGTTTTTTTGGTCTTGTGTAAAGGTGACAAGAATACAGCATTCTACACTTCTATCTCTAGTTCGAGTATACCGGCAAAATTTTAGAATAAACGGAAACTGAAGATATTGATAGGTTGTGAAAAAGAACGGAAGGCTTGGCTTTGCATAGTTTCTGTCCTTAACCTCTACCCCATTATAATGCTTAAATGCTGTCAAGGCTACCTTTGATTACATATCGAATTGCTACAATTTCTTTTTTTTTTTCATTTCTTTCCTTTGATTATGCATCTTTCTTTGCATATATCTACAAGGAATTGCTTTTCCTATTCATGTTCTCGATATTTGTAATAAAATTCCTTTTCTTTTTGCTATTCCTATTTTGGAACATTGTACTTCCAGGGGAACAAATGAGATGGGAAATTGTGCCAAAGAACAGTTAAAAACTAAAAAAAATATGTGCCTAAAGGAGGGTTCCTATTAGCGAGCAATATCATCAAATGACGGCATACACTCCCAGTTTACAATACAAGTAATGACAGGCCCCACTATTTCACATCTTAAACTGCTAAAAAAATGCGTGTAATTTTAGATTTTGGTGTCAAAAAAAAAAAAGAAATTCCTTCTGGAGTATAAAATAGGCAAGTCGCTACTTGTTCATCCGCGGCCCGAAACAAACGTAGTATATGTTGTCATTACGTTGTTTTCTGATAGATCTCATCTCATCGGATTTTGACTTCCTCGCTTAATCCCCACAAGCCTTTCTCAAATGCCTTCAGAACAGTCCGTATAATATGAAAATGACAGTATTACTAAGGGAAAAAAAAGAAATAATTGCAGGAAAGAGGCACTAATCATGCATTTTTGCACACAAATTTCGTAGCAAAAACCGAAAATCAACTTTTTCCCTAAGAAGCAACTGTAGTATCTACTAAAAAAGCTGTAGTTGAATTAGCATTGAAAATATTCTACTTTCTTTTTTTTAGTTATTTCTTCGATGAAGGTTTTAATGAATGCGGAACCTAATGACGCATAACTTACAGTTCAATTGGTAATATCAATCGCTTATGGATATTATGACAACCAAGTTCAAGAACCATCACAAGTGAGCTATGTATAACCCCTATTTCGATGGGGGGAGCAGATTCTGTGGTACTAATTAGACAGTTCACGGCATACTTTATAGAAATACATTATTTTAGGACGCTGCTTCACAATTAGGCCATCAACTAATGTACAAGTATGACAGAACCCATTTTGGTTATTCTTTCCAATAGTCTTTTTTCCTAAAACAATAATGTAGTATTTGGATGCAGCTGTTAAACAAAAATGTCAATCAAAATAGATGAAGCGGTGGCTCAATGGTAGAGCTTTCGACTCCAGTTAAACTCTGGGATTTCCTCGGAATTCATGATTGCAATCGAAGGGTTGCAGGTTCAATTCCTGTCCGTTTCATTTATATTTTTTTAGTAATTCAACTAGTATTCGTATAAAGGTAGACACAGTAATAACTGTGTGATTGATGTTGAAGAGACCTGAATGTTCATTATTAACTCGATGAGATAAATGTATGCTTCCTGTACGCTTTGTACTGTAAAACTCAACCTCTCATTATATTTTTATTCCGAAAAGTGCCAGTGAGAAGTACACTTCCATTCTGTTTTTGATATAGTACAATTGGTCAAAGCCGCGGATAAAGTCAATAGAGACTGCCTATAAGATATGAGCGAAAAACACCACGCAGACTACACCAACTTTAATGCCACTGACAGATCCGAGGCTCTTCAGCTTCTGATTGATTCATATGAAGCCCTAGCTATGGACCAAAGGAATTGGGTTTGTAACTTGGCTAATGCTGCTTCATTGCTTTGGCATGCATACAAATCCTTAAACGTCAACGTAAATTGGACGGGGTTTTATATAAGAAATGGTGAAAAAGAGCAACTATTACTGGGACCATTTCAAGGAAAAGTCGCTTGTCAGACAATAGATTTTGGCAGAGGTGTTTGTGGTATTGCTGCAAGTTCACAAGAAACACAGTTAGTACCAGATGTAGACAAATTTCCAGGACACATTGCATGCGATGGTGAGACTAAGAGTGAGATTGTTGTTCCAATTGTGTCTCAGAGCGGTAAAACTCTAGGTGTTATTGATTTAGATTGTCTTGATTTTGAAGGGTTCACTGATGTCGATAAAGAATATCTTGAAAAGCTGGCATTGGCAATTACCAAGAGTTGTGACTTCTAAAGTTCTGACTACATGTACTTGATGTATTATATCATCACAAAACTCAACTATTATATAGCTAATTCCAATAAAAATCTCCGTTATTATTCAAACTTAAAAACTTTGGTTAAATATTTGTACAAGTAAATTTCTAAAATCCTAGTTCCTTCATTGCATCAAGGGCATCCTCATCTTCTTCTTCGCCTGGGTCAATCCCAGTATCCTTATCGTCACCTAGCTCTTCAATCTTTTGTGTTGCATAATTATTGAGTTCTTCTTCCATAGCAAGCAATTCGTCTTCTTCTGAAATGCCAATAACAGTACCATCACTATTGGTAACCCCCTTAGGATTATTATCAGAGATAGGTAGGGTCGTGTCTGATGTTGGAACAGCATGTGTGTTTGAAGTAGCACTTTCGTGAGCTATTGAAGAAGGAGGAGGAACACTTCTATATAAATCACTGTCATCATCATCTTCTTCATCTCTAGCAAATAAGTGCCTTGTTGTTTCTTGGCCACCCGTTATCAGTTGATTGGTGTCGTTCTCTACATTATTATTCTCATCATTACTATTCGCATCATTATTTGGTAGTTGTGTGCTAGTTACTGGTTGACTGTTATTAGCGGGATTCTGTTTGTCACTTCTATATCCATCACCAAACTGATTTTCCATATCAGCGCGAAAAAGTTCCGTTCTATAGTTCCTTAAATCTGCATCTGTCTTTCCCAGACTGTTGCAAAGCCTTACAAAATCTTTAAATTTAGCCTTAGGGAATAATTCGTGAGCCCACAGCTGATAGAACTGAATAATATGTTCCAGATTTTCATAAGTGGACCTTGACTTTGAGATACGTACGCGTTTGGGCGCATGTTTCATAACATACGGGAGGCCATTGGGACTCAGAAGTCTTTCTGCTGTTAACTTCACCTGCGGCCGCCTGACTTTTGCATTTACTGCTGTAGGATCATCATTAATCATGGTTGGATCGCTCGCTACTCCGCCGGTCAGCGGGTCTTCTATTTCAGCATGTTGTGTTGGCTCAGCACCAACACCTAGCATTAGCATATCATCTTCATCCATATTTTTTTAGTATGGCTATATCTACTAAAATTTTCTGGTTAATGACTATACCATGGTAATTTATTTCAATGACACTTGCAGTTATATTGATGAAGTATTGACGACTTCTCCAAGCTCATCGCATTTCGTTTGCTGGTGACAAAACGCGTTACATAGTTACAGTCAAGTGATCTCCCCTTGTGTAATGATATTAGTATGGATCACATCAGCTCTGATACCTCTATATTTCAGGAGATGGACATTTGGAATATTTATATGAGAATAAAATACATTGAAATGCGATGTCGTAGATGTCTAATTAACATTTCCAATTCTTAGACTTTATACAAAAATAAGATGCTACAGATTATACCGATTATACAGAACACAAAAGCGAGATTGGTAAATATATTGAGACCCCTGGATATTATATTATATATCTCTTACTTGTTCTACAGCAGCAAAGCTTTTATAGAAAGAATTGCATGAGAGAGGTAACAAGAATACTTGTATAAGTCGGTTCATAAAATCGTGTGATACGGGGTGCTGTGATGTAGACAATTTAACTAAGATCTCAGGTCAAGCGAATACTGGAAGGGCAATTCCATTGTGGTTAAGAAGGAAATATCGAGTGTAGAACTTGAAGTCAGAATTGATTCGTAACTATTTCAAGCATACATACCATTCGAATATTGGTACTGAACCAATTGTTTGAACAATTAGCATTTTGATTAGGCTTAGCTATGTTTGGTCAGCCTAGGTTGTTTGGTGCGAACTCGCAGCCGTTTGGATCTACTAATAATACTGGATCAACAGGCGCATTTGGAAATGTACAAAACAACAATGTTCAATCTGGTTTTAGTGGTTTTGGTAGCAACAACAACGCAAGCAATGCACCACAAAGCGGTGCTTTTGGAGCAAATACCAGTAGTTTGAACTCTCCTTTTGGATCAAACAACAATGCCATGGGAACTCCATCCAATTCCACAACAAGTGGAGGTGGTCTTTTCGGTATGCAGAACCCTAATACATCTGGAATGGCTGGTGGCAACTCTTTATTTGGTATGAACAATAATGGGAATACAGGAACTACAATGATGGGTGGCTTGCCCGTCGGTGGTATGAATGCTGGTGCTGGTACTGGTACTGCAATTAAACCATTTCAGGTTGTGGAAGAGAAGGACATGACAACCAATGCTATTAATATGTATCAAAGTATCACCTTTATGAATGAGTACCGCAACTATTCTTTTGAAGAATTGAGAATGCAAGATTATAAAGCTGGTAGAAAATTTGCTAACAGTTCCGCTACTTCAACTGGTTTTGGCACGGGCCAAAATCAGCAGTTTGGTGCATTTGGTAATACTAATTCAGCACAGCCTGGTGCACAATCTAGTCCATTCGGCCAAAAGCCAGCATCCGGAGGTTTATTTGGAGGTAATGGTGTGGGATCCACCTCAACAGGTCTTTTTGGATCCAATCAGACCTCTACAAATACTTTTGGTGCTAACAACGGAAGCACATTTGGAAACAATGCTGCAAGTAGTGGCGGTCTTTTCGGTAGCACAAATAATACCAATACCAACACTGGGATGTTTGGTTCAGCATCTAATGCAAATTCGGGAGGTTTATTCAACCAACAGAATCAAACACAACAACAACAATCATCTCCCTTCGGGGCTTCCAGTGGTTTTGGTAAACCTCCTGCATCTTCTGGAGGGCTGTTCGGGCAAACTGGCGCTAACCCATTTAGTAGCAATAATGCTAATACTGCTTTTGGACAAACTGCGCAACAACAAACGCCAAATCAGGGAGGTCTTTTTGGTCAAAGCAATCAATCACAAGGCACCGGGCTTTTTGGTCAGTCAGGGCAACAACAACCTCAGGGCGGTCTTTTTGGTCAAGCTGCTAATGGTAATTCCTTATTTGGTAGTAAACCTCAACCATCGACTGGTTTTGGGCAACAGACAACTAGTGCCGGCGGATTCGGGTCTTCGGGAGGTTTATTTGGAGGGCAAAATACACAACAACAAGGCGGATTATTTAACCAAACTTCTCAAACCCAAACTGGTGGTCTTTTTGGACAAAATCAGCCACCAAATCAAGCGGGTGGGTTATTCTCACAAACTCAAAATACAAATGCTAATTCACCCTTTGGAATGAAATCAGCTACTCCTGCTGGAGGGCTATTTGGAAATAACCAAGGCCAACAAGGAGGTGGTATTTTCAATCAGAATCAAAATCAACAACAAGGAAACACTACAGGCTTGTTTGGTGGTGGCCAAAGTCAGCAAACTCAATCTAATACGGCGGGCAGCTTATTCGGCCAAAAACCCACTGGTTTTGGTTCTACTGCACAACCCAATACCTCTTCGTTTGGTAATACTCAGTCTTCTGGAGGTCTATTCGGTAACAAAAGTACTGGAGGTGGACTTTTTGGATCGACTAATACTCAAAATACTACCCCTAGCTTTGGATCTGGTGGAACTCAGTCTTTGTTGGGTGCAAAGCCTGCTGGTGGTTTGGGTGGTTTGGGTGCACAGCAACCTGCAGCAACTCAAACATCTGGTTTGTTCAACAAACCCGCTACCTCAACATCATTTGGTGGAACATCAAGTCTGTTTGGTAATAAAGCAGGACCTCAACAGGGTAGCACAGGTGGGTTGTTTGGTAGTAACTCAACCTCAAACATTGGTGCGGGTTTGGCTACTAGTCAACAGTTTTCAAATAATAGCGCTAATCAGCAAATAGGAAACCCCAGCCAAAATAACGATCAAGAAAAGTTACAACAACAGCAATTACTGGTCACTAATCCTTATGGAACGAATGAACTGTTTAGCAAGGTTCAACAAGCAGCACCGGGCTCAATGCAGGTTAGTGTGCAGATTCAGGTTAGTGCAACTAAGATTGATGCAGATAATAAAAAGAAAAGTGATTTAATTAGTGCCTATAAGCATACACCAAAACCTTTATTTGCAGCAGCTTTGTCTGGAAAAGGCCTCGTAGCTGAGAAAACTAATGAAATAAAAAATGATCTAGATAAAGAAACCTCAACAAGAATAATGAATAACGAGATTGACGCTAATTTCCAACAAATTGGTTCAAAACTTTTCGAACCTGACTCTCTTATGTTCAAGCAGTTGTTAAAATCGAAAGGTAATCACAGGAATAAAGATTTGAAGAGCAAGGAGAAGCTTTTTATCGCAAATGTTGCTGATAGTAATTTGAACGAAGCCGATAAAGACAAGGCCAAAAATGAAATAGCTAAACTTAACGCTTCTCAGGTCGTTGCCACAACCTTGGCTTCTTCTGTGAGGGAGACTGAGAAACAGGAAAAAATTGAAACTGATATATGTAACGAGAATGCAATTTCTGAATCTAAGCTTGATGGCATTGATGATCTAGAATTTGTTGATGAAAATTATTATATTTCTCCTTCTCTTGATACATTAGCTACACTATCCAAATATGAAATTCAGAAGGTTGAGAATTTGGTTGTTGGCAATAAACAATATGGTAAGATTGAGTTCTTAGATCCTGTTGATCTGTCGGATATTCCTTTGGGTTCGATATGTGACGATCTAGTAGTTTTTCAGCCGATGTCCGTCTTGTTATACAATAATAGCACCAACGTTCCTGAAAAGGGTAAAGGTCTAAATGTAAGGGCACGTATAAGTTGTTACAATTGTTATCCTTTAGACAAATCTACCAGAAAGCCAATCAAGGATCCTAACCATAGAATTATGGAAAGGTACTCAGAGAAGCTGAAGAAAATTCCTCATACTCATTTTGAATCATATGATCCGGCTTCTGGAACATACTGCTTCACTGTTGATCATGCATTAATATAGTATTGTTCAGATAATTAGATATATCTTACTTTACATATAAAAATTATTCTGTATTTCTTTAGGAGGTATATTCATGTAGATTTTGAGTAACTATGATCTTATATCTGGTTCACTAAGAAGCCCCATTCTCGGGCTGTAAAAAATAACTGCCATCTCCTAGAATCGAACCAGGGTTTCATCGGCCACAACGATGTGTACTAACCACTATACTAAGATGGCGCTAAACTCTGGGATGTTGGTGTTAAAATAACCTCAATTTGCTGAATCCTATAGGCATTCCAATATGTAAGAAACAAGGTACCAATAAAATGAAATCCATGGATGCTATTAGCCTGGATGATAGTACGCAATAGTTCTTTATACTCATGGTTATATGGACACTTACTGATGAAAATGACGGAAATTAGTCGAAAGAACACTCTATGCCAATTTTTTATTTAGAAGTAATTAGATAACTTTCATTATATTTTAAAGTCAACTTATGTGTACTAGATTGATTGCGATTACCAGAGAAAATTGTAAGTAACTTTATCTATTTACTAATAACAAAGTTTATGTTAGTAGGTATTGAATGTTGAAATGCGTTACATTTTTACATCTTCGATCTTATTTTACGTTAATAAGAATACTGTAATTAACTCAGATTTATTTGAAGATCTGAAAAGCTAACTAAGTAAATTATTCCGCAAGAATTTCCTCCTGAATGGATTCCTTTACTTCATTAGGTGGTTGTACTTCATTGTTAGTATCTTCTTCAAGAGGTACTTCCCACTGATGGCTATCTGGTATGAAGGCACAATCATAAATAGTTTGAAAAAATGACTGAAAATCATCCCAGAGATTCCATTTCTCTAAATCTTTTTTTCCTAGATTCATTAATAATCTGTAATTCATTATTAATTGATTGTTAGAGTTAAAAACGGTTAAAAATTCGGTCATGCTTCCCTTTATATTTAAGGCCACAGCAATTTCATCGGCTATAAGCTCTAGGTCATTTTTTAGAGAATCATCTTGATTTTGGTCGTTTTTTATCATTTTGTAGAGAGAAACTTCCAATAATTTATTTATACTCAATATCTTATCCTCTAAATCAAGTTTCATTTCGGAGTGTCTATCACCACTTTTCTTGGAAATGCTTTTTTTAACAACAGCGCTTAGACACTTCCCTATTTCAGTCTCTTGAGGTCCCAGACCAACTATTGACCAGTCGTCATCATCTTCATATTTGTAATATTCTTTTTCAGGAATTTTAGGTTTTATGGCCTTTGTCTTTTTAGTTTGTACTTTTTTAGAAATTTGTTCTTTCCTTGTTCTTTTGTTCGGTGTTTCAATTATGTCTTCTAAGGCATGAAGTTGATCTCTTTTACTATTTGTTTGTTTGGCTCTGGTCCTAGTCCTTCTACCAGCCTCACCAATATCATCTTCGTCTACACTTGACTCTAATTTTTTCCTTTGCCTGCTTGAAGATCTCATTGGCTTGATTTTGGCATTTTTACTTCGACTTCTTCTAGTAGTTGCAGGTTCTTCAAAATCATCTTCAATATATTCATCTTCATCTGGTTTACCCATTGATCCATATTCAACAAATTCCCACACATCAATGCCTGAAGAGCCTTTCATTGCCATTTCATAAGCCGGAATAAGTTTCTTATTTTTCTTCGTTTTGCTTGCGAGCCATTTCTGGCATTCCTCTACTGACAAAGGTTGCATATCTGATTGTTTCACCCATATATACGAATCGTCACACATGAATTTTACGCAGTACAGCGATGGTTGTTCCTTGTTCTTTTTGAATTTCAAAACCTTAGAATATATTATATAGTCGTTTGGATCATAATCACTGCCAAACTCTTCATCTGGAGTACTATCTTGATCTTCTTTAGTTTCTGCCTTGTCAACTGAAATACGTGATCTGATCTTCCATACATTTTCAGGTATGAGCTCTTTTGGAATAACCATTGCAGGCCATGCTGGGAAGCCCTTAACTTTGGCCAGTACCACATCTGTAGGCTGGTATATGTTTGGCATAATGCTCAATTAAAAAGACTGATCCTATAGTTTGGTGGTGAATTGAAATACAAAAGCCTTCAGCAACTTCTTTGTCTTTGCGTTCTTAGTTACCAGAGCAAGTCTTCACAGAATATGTTGATGTAGATTTTGTTCACAATCTGTGTTTATCAACTGCCTAGCTTCCAAATAAAATGGTAAAGGTTTTCCTATGAAGGATGTTTTGGATGTAGTTGCTACTATGGACTCGGGTTATGATCCATTTGCTAGGCAATTTAATATACAGTTAATCGCTATTACTGAACATTTGACATTTCGTGATGGTGGAAACAAAGTAAGTCGTCGAATATGATTTTATTGGAACAAAGTATAAGATCAAGGCCAACCAGCAATAAGTATTTATATCCCTAAATGGTCAAGACTATAAGGTATTGTACTTTCTCATTATTTTTATACAAAATAGCACATATTAATAATATTTTCAGTGAAGATAAAAATAAGAGGAGTTGATATGATTCATGTGTATGTGTTTGTGATAAAAAAATAATTAGTATGTACTCTATTTGTAAGATTGTGCTATATAAGAAAGACGTTATCTGTCTGAGGGTTATATTTTAAGTGAAATGTTTGTACTTTGTGAGTTGATCCAACATATAACCAGTAGAGTCCTCTTCACCCATAATGAGCCTGTTGATCTTGGAAGTATTGTTGATAGACAGAATTCTGTTCTTCGTTCAAGTAATGGTTGTACTGGTTTGGACCCTTGCCCTGTTGTTGTAAGTGCATGTCTTGTCCATTAGCAAATCCTGGTGCACCACCTTGGCCATTCATTTCCGGTACATGACCTTTATCGTCATGAGAGTATGCTACTTGTTCTTGATGTACCTGCATGTGTTGTTGATCCATAGGAGCGTTATTTTTTTGAGTATGAGGTTGTTTGTTCTGCTCTGCAATTTGTTCTTGGTGTTGGTTTTGAGGTTGCTGGCCCTGTTGCATCGATGTGTCGAATTCCTCTTCTTCTTCTTCCTCATCGTCATCGGGAGCATTCAAACACGCTTGAATCAAGTTTCTACCTTCCTGTTGTGTGACAATGGGTTCGAATTTTGGAGTACTGAAGGTGTAAACGAGACCAGTCTCAGATACAACTAGCAACAGTACTTGTGTCCCTGTAAGCACAGAAAGCTCAAAGGCTTTCTTCATGATACCATGCTTTCTCTTTGAGAAAGTGACATGTCTTCTAGTCTTGTTCTCTATAAACTTGATCTCAATCTTTCTTCTTTCTCTTTGTCCTCCAGTTGGAGTAGAAGTATCTTCATCTATATCTGACATGCTGAGTTTTTTTTAGGTTTGATGATTATATGTACCCCTCGTCTTATAGTCTTTTTTGTTAGCGTACAGAGTGTATAGTCTTCCAGATCAAATATTTCTAACGGTACCAAGACAGTTTTCGGAAAGAAGGAAAATAAGAAATTTAAATAGCCCTGCTATAAATTTTATCCTCAACACGTATCAGCTGCCCAAAGTCTATCGTATACCAATGTGTATACGCGTTCTTCACACCACTATCTTGAGTCCTCCTCGTGATATAGTCCGGAAAGAGATATTTATCTACTTCCAGTTTTGCTTGGTTGATAGTTCAAAAACAAAATAATGACTTTCCCTTGCAATAGTGTAAAAAGAGTAGTATTAATGTATCCGAACAGAACATGCAATCAGGCCCACAAAAGATAGAAAGACTGAATGAAAACTTTTTGCAGAAATTGCTTATAATGGTTGAACGAATCGATTCGAGCAGATCATCGCGATTTTCGTCTTTTTTCCTCTTTGAAATCACCGGATTTCCTCTCAGCACGCAGTAGCTGTGGACTAGTCAGTCACATGATACACTATTTTATATGGGTATTCTCACAGTTGCTTGTTAAGCTGTATTAAATGTGCTATATCTATTGTTAGTGATACGTTTATTAATGTATAGTGTATTATTTAATGCTTTTTTTTATTTGAACTGCAGATGCTGTTTCTCTATTAGTAGCCCCGAGGGTCAGGAGTGTTTAATGTTACAACTACGAAAACACCAGTGTTCTATCGTTTATTCTATGCTAGGGTTGAAATGGGGAACAAAATGGTCTAAGTGCTATTATCCTGGTTTAAGCACCTTCGTATGAGCTCCTTGCCAGGGTCATCCCTGATCAGAGGCTGTAAGCTGGGTGTAGCGAACGTGTATACTAGACCCTTGGGGGACAATATCAGCAGAAGAACGTTCGCGCCCGTCATTACCGCTAGCTCATAGGCCTTCTTCATAATCCCGTGTCGCCTCTTTGCGAACGTCACATGCCGCCTAGTTGTGTTCTCTATATATTTTAACGGAGCTTTGCGTCGTTTCCCGACGGCAGAAGATGGCGTGCTCACCTCTTCGTCTTCGTCATCATTCTCGTTCTCATTCTCATTCTCTTGCTCATTCTCAATCTCATGCTCGTTCCCGTTCCCATTACCTTTATCGCTATAGTCCCGCGTGCCTCTCACCTCATCTCCTCCGCCCACCGTAGGTCTCTGCCCTGGCATATGCGCTGGCATTTGCACCTGCCGCTGTGGCCGCTGATCCTGCCTCTGACCCTGTATCCCAGGCATCCCAGGCATCCCAGGCATCTTCCCAAGGTCAGGGTCGAGGTTAATGTGGTCGCTCGACGATATAGGGCTAATCCCAAATAAAGACTGTGAGTTCATCTCTAGCAGTAGGATCTCGATGGCCAAAATACAGAAACCAATAAAAACTTAGTAACAGCCTTAAAGTACTTGCAAATAAAACCTTGTCTACTCGGTGATACGAACGCCCAAACGAGTATCAAAAGTAGCAAAGAATGCATATGAGCATCGATCCTGCTACTGTTCTTATATTATGCCACAACAGAGCTTCACCTATAAATGATAATGTCAGTATTATACGTTTATACGTAGTGTAATGGGCATCAGGAGCAAAAAAAATTAAATTGCGATTTCTGTGGATCGAACACAGGACCTCCAGATAACTTGTTGACCGAAGTTTTCGAATCTTCAGTCTGGCGCTCTCCCAACTGAGCTAAAACCGCTTAGTAAATTTGTTGAAGGGTTGATAAATTCTAGGCTCCCCATGCTTACGTTTCTCTTGGTCATGTGATGTCGTTTATTTTGTCTTTTGTGTTTTTAACGTTTTGGGTGTTGGAGCGTCAATGCTTCTAGTCATGATTGACCAGATTTTAATCTTTAAATTCTTTTAATGTTCATTATGTAGTTTCAAAATATCAACTATTAATGCACAAGATATTCATTACTAAGTGGGGTAGTTATTAGAGAAATCACGATTTTTTGTAATATGCAATACTGGTTTGTGATATGCTGCGGTACAAGAATATATATCATTATAAAAAAATGTCTTAAATACTGTGCAGAATAAATTTATTTGTCCTTCTGGAACATGCCGTCGAATAACCAGGATACCCATCCCGATATATCATTCTTTAAGTTGTTATAGAAATCTTTGCTGATAACTTTCAGACAGTAAGATTGGTAACAGGGGTGTGCTTTATTATACCTGTCAATGATGTACTGGTCAAACTCTTCCTTTGTGCCGACATCAGCAGTGTCTATGTGTATGGTGCTGTGCCCAATGTTCATAGTGTTTCTGACGGTGTCAAGTTTCCTTTGAAATTGCTGAATGGCCTCTTCCACATCTCTAACACGCAGATCTAAGATTCTAACATCGTATTTTAGTTTTGAGCATAAGGAGTTTAATTCACGCATATCGTTCAGCAGAAAATTCTGCTTGATTTCAATGCCATCGTACTTATTCTGAAACGCTCTGGCAGCATGGACATACTTGTAAAACAGATCCCCTGACACTTTCAAAAGATCTTGCATTCTCTTTTCTTCCATGTAACATGTTTTCTTTGTCATAATAGAGTAGTATCCATGCTGCATGTCTTCTATTTGAGCTTCTGCCTTCGTTTCCCTCTGTATCTTCTTCAAATCCCTTGCCAGTCTGACAACAGAGGGGTCGAATGGTAATGTCCACCTTTCTATCTGCTGTTGGATATCACTACATGAGATGGATCTATACAAAACTTCCGTACACTCTAAAACTCCGGTTTCTGATTCCTCCCTGAGAGTTTGTAGATTGGATGACGAACCTCTTCTGTAAAACTCAGAATGGTAAAGTTGATTTGTATTCAGACCTGACTCATAATGATGCTTGTCATAATTACAATACATAGACGACAAACTAACCGCCGAAGGCCCCTTACTCATAACATCATCCTCCTTTTCCGAACTACCCGCATCACTAGTTCTCCATGGCTTAGATGATACTGGATCACCCATATGCAAATCGTTTCCTATAATAGGAATATCTATCATATAATTTCCAAACATCTCACTAGTTTTCTTTTTATTTTCCTCCTCATGAGCAAGCCGTAACTTCTCATTCAAATTGTTACATCTTTCCGTTTCCTCGTCAAGTTGCTTTTCCGGGTCCCCATTCTTATAAGAGTACCCACAGAATTCTTTCTTGCAGATACGTCTTACGTCTTTTCTACGTGGCCTACCTTTGTTCTTCCACAATAAACCCAATGACCCGCATTGGATATGCTTGACAAAATTATCCATATCAGTAGATAGTACATTGTTTGCTAGCTGCACAACGTTACCTTTACCCCCGATGTCTTGAAACTTACACTTAACAGTCTTAGTTAATTTCTTAAATTCGTTTTTGGTCAATCTCGCTTCTTCTTGAAACAGTTTTTCTACTGTGGGCGGATCAAGAAACCCTTCATTTTCCTTCGTAGTTGTGCTATACTTCTTTTGAAAGTTGGAAACTCCTTGCCTAAAATCCTGCTCATCAAAGGGGTCCTTAGCAGGCATACAGTCGACCAGGATCAATTTGTAGAAACAGCTAAGAACAAGACTTAACATACTTGCAACAGTAGTTGGACCCAATGTGCCTTCATTTCTTGGTTTCTCAACCCCGAAATAGATTCTCCCAAAGACCAACCACCATTGTTCGATGGCAGATTTTGTTCCCTCACTCAGCAAACCGTCCACAATATTCTTGTCCTTCCCTTTGAACAGGTTGAAGTAAGATAGGGATATCTGTATCAGTGTCACCATTTCCACAACTGGAGAGTAAAAGCCCGGCAAATCGTGGGCTTTCTTAGTTTTCCATAAAGATGCTGCAGGTGGTGTCCTCTCTTGCATTGTTCTCTTTGAGAATGTTAGAGGGTGGTGCTCCTCGTCGCCTCTTCCGCTGAAGGGGTCTTCGAGGCTTCTCTTATGAGAAAGTAGATGCGCCTCTGTGGTTGGATCCTGGTACTGTTGTGAGCCTACCTGATCAGTGGTGACGACGTCCTTTATGGGGATCTTGAACAGCTGTGAGAATTTGTTCATAGCGGAGCTAGCGGGTGCACTCAGCAGCAGGGCTGATCTGCCAGTGCAATGCAGTTTCTTCAAGTCGAAGTTCGTCTTGAAGTCGTGCCACACACTTCTCAAGTCACCGCACTCTACATGCAGCAAGGACAGTTTCGAGGACATCGCCGACAAGTTAGTGACGAATATGCAACCTTTCGAGATGAACTTCGGCTGCGTGAACGGCAGAAGCTCCTCGTAGTATCTCTTGAATCTGTGTGGCCAGAAGTGAGGGTCTCGGTTCAACACCACCCGCACCGCAGATATCACGTCCTGGGTGTTCCCCGTGTACGAGCTGATCACCGCGCTCAGCTTCCTCTCCGCTATCCACTGCTCCACTATGTATATCTCAAACCCTTGCACTGTGATCTCATCGTAGTACACATCCTTGTAGGACTCTATCCCGATGTTGTACAGCGCCCGCATATCCGGGAAGATGAAACTAGTCAGCTGCGGCTCAATCTGCGGCATCACCAGCGCACCTTCCGCCCGCTCAGCACTCTTTCCATCGCTCAAATTTGTTGTGTTGTAAGCTGTGTTGTAAGCTGTGTTGTATGTTGTGTTGTATGTAGTGTTACTTTTTGTAGTCTTGGTACTCGTTGTCCGCACATGCACATTGTGCACATCGTGCACATCGTTCCCGACCCGCAGTATGTGCTCCCCACTCCAGTCAGAGTCTTTCATATGTATTTTGGGTATATGCGGTAGTAGGTGTAGATGATTATATTCTGGTACCCGCGGTATTTATACTTCCCTAGCAAGGCCGCCCCCGATCCACCGATCCACCGGCCCCCCCGCACTAGCCCTGGCCGGAGCTGTACTTCCCCCCCCCACACACACACATACGCACTGGGGGGAAAGCCGGGGTGAATCAGAGTATTGGTCAGGAGAAAAAGGCGGTGGGGGGGAGTTGAATGACAGATTTGGGAGTGCAGAGAGAACTACGTGTGGAGAGACAACAGCTTTGGGAAGAAGTCAATACCTCTATTACCCGGACTTACCTCTTTTAGGGACGTGCAAACGTATATTGAAGACATCACGTTACCTATATCAGTGTACGAGAGCATGTGATACCCACCGTCACATATGAGACATATTACTAGATACGGTACATCACATGGATATACGTAAACAGTAACAACAAGTAACAATTCAATACGTAGAAAACACATGACACCAATTGTATACAGTGATACACTCAGTCTCATTGCTTTTTAAGCCCCCCCGCGCGAGACACACGCACAGCGAGACACGCACAGCGAGACACACAGAGCGAGACAAGTTACTCGTCCAATGCTATCACCCACACACAGATTCTGGCAATTTGCTTCTTTATGGGCTATCATCATATATAACTGCACTTCATTGAAGTTTTGCAATTGGGTTTGGCAAGACAGGAAGGTACCATCTGTATACAAGCAAAGCAGGACTAAGAAAAGAAATGGCGAAACACGAGGCTATCTACAGGTCGGCGGATATGACCTATATCCAGCTGTACATACCGCAGGAGATTGTGCGCGAAGTGGTGTGTCTGCTCGGTAAGCTCGGCAACGTCATGTTCCGGGACTTGAACAGTGACCTGTCGGCGTTCCAGAGAGGGTACGTCGCGCGTCTGCGGAGGCTGGAGGACGTGGGCAGGTCCGTGGACTACATGAAGCGTGTCAGCGAGAAACATAGGGAGGCCACGGCGCGCTACATGCCCCAGCTGTTCGAGGACGAGGAATTGGACGACCTCGAGTTTAACGCCACCAACGACAACCCGGGCTCGAACACCGGTGACGATAACGAGAGCCTGCTGTCGCAACAGAACTTGGACAATTTGGTAAGACCTTCCAGAAGAGTCAACCCGCACGCTTTGTTCCCCCAATTGCTTAGAAGCCTCGAAGTGCACTCCATGGATACCATCAACGACATCATCCATGAGATCACAGAGTTTGAGTCCCGCGTAAAACAACTGGACGACTCGTTGGAGTCCCTGCGCGATAAGCTCAACGTGCTAATAGAGAAAAGACACATCGTCTTCGAGTGCTCGAGGTACATAAAATTCAACCCGGGGATTCTCGGACGCATCTCCAACAGTAACGACGCAAACGTGTCCGGCTCACAATTGGACGTAACAGATTTCACCGCGCTACCAGAAGAAGCTAACGATAACCTAAGTGATTTCTCCTTTGATATCGATGAAGACACCGCCGAAGACAACCAAAACAATAACAACGACGACGACATCCTAATGCTCGAACAAGGGTTCCACAACAAATTCATGATCGCAGGTGCCATCAGAAGAGATAAGGTGATGATATTGAACAGGATACTATGGCGTCTCCTTCGCGGTAACTTATTTTTCCAGAACTTCCCAGTGGAAAAACCAATGATGGAAAATGGCGAGTTGGTAGAGAAGGATTGTTTCCTTATTTTCACACATGGTGATACTCTTTCAGCAAAGATCAAACGTGTAGTAGACTCATTAGGAGGAAGTATGATCTCATTGGACCAAATATCACAACAAACCATTCAAGAGCTAAATGACAGGATCAGTGACTTAGAACAAGTCCTGGAGAGCACAGAACGTACGCTACACACAGAACTACTACTCATCAATGATCAACTCCCTGTATGGCATGCGGTGTTTAGAAGAGAAACTTACATATATGCAACACTTAATCTTTTTAGACAAGAGACCCAGGGTTTAGTTGCAGAGGGCTGGATACCTTATGAAGAACTACAAACTCTAAAAAACACATTGAAGGACTATAGCGAATCAATTGGCTCTGAATATACAACTGTTATTAGTGTCATCATCACGAACAGATCCCCACCCACATATCATCGTGTAAATAAATTTACTCAGGCGTTCCAATCTATTGTGGATGCTTATGGTATTGCCACATACAAAGAAATCAATCCTGGTTTGGCTACGGTAGTCACTTTCCCTTTTATGTTTGCAATCATGTTTGGTGATGCAGGTCATGGTTTCATTGTCTTACTAATTGCCTTATATTTAGTAATGAATGAAAGAAAATTTGATAACATGAAAAGGGAAGAGATGTTTGATATGGCCTATACCGGAAGATATGTTCTACTTTTAATGGGTGCCTTCTCAATATACACAGGACTGATGTATAATGATATTTTTTCCAGATCTATGACCTTATTTTCTTCAGGCTGGGAATGGCCAACAACTTTTAAAAAAGGTGAAACATTGGAAGCCAAACAAGTTGGAACATATGCTTTCGGTTTGGACTGGGCCTGGCATGGTACTGAGAACAACTTAATTTTTACTAACTCCTACAAAATGAAACTCTCAATTTTGATGGGTTTTATCCACATGTCATATTCTTATATGTTTTCCTACATCAACTACAGACACAGAAAGTCTAGGGTAGATATCATCGGTAATTTCATACCAGGCTTGATTTTTATGCAGTCTATATTTGGTTATCTATCTTGGGCCATTGTTTTCAAGTGGTCAAAGGATTGGATCAAGGATGGAAAGCCTGCACCAGGCTTACTGAACATGCTAATTAACATGTTTTTAGCACCAGGCACTATCGACGAGCAACTCTACAGCGGCCAAGCTGTTTTACAAACCATCCTTCTATTGGCTGCCCTAGTTTGTGTACCATGGCTTCTGTTATACAAGCCATTGATGCTGAGAAAACAACATGCAAATGGTGAAACAAATTACAGTAGCTTACAACATCCAACAGCGGATGACACTATGACATCTGAGTCAATAATAGATAATGAAGTGGTGATAACTGATTTTGATACCGACGAAAGCGAATCACATGGATTTAATTTTGGAGATGTTATGATTCATCAGGTGATTCATACTATTGAATTTTGCCTGAACTGTATCTCACATACTGCTTCATACTTACGTTTGTGGGCCCTTTCTTTAGCACATGCACAGTTATCAACTGTTCTTTGGAATATGACAATTGCCAACTCATTCTCTTCGAAAGATCCAGGCAGCCCACTAGCTGTATTTATGGTAGTATTTTTATTCGCGTTTTGGTTTATACTAACTGTAGCTGTTCTGGTTCTGATGGAAGGAACATCTGCAATGTTACACGCTCTGCGTTTGCATTGGGTCGAAGCCATGTCCAAGTTCTTTGAGGGTAATGGTTATGCATACGAGCCATTCTCATTTGATCTTCTGACCGAATGATATTATACGATTACTTTATATCAACACTGCATGGATACACATCAATTTCATTAGATTAATACATAATAATTATAATGCGTGATTTACCGATTACGATCAGTTTATTTAAATACGTTATATGTAAAGTCTATAATACACTATAATTCATCATCGAATACATTACCAGCACTGCTGTCATCTTCCTCTTCCTCCTCTTCTTCCTCATCGCGCTTGTTTCCTGCTTCATTAGAGCCAGTAGAATCTTCTTCCTTTATAGTAGACGAATCGTCAGATGAAGTTCCCTCCTTTAGATATTTTTTAGTCTTGTTTTCATCTTCATCATCTGCATCATCATCTCCATTCTCTTCGTTTTCATTCTGCTTCTCTTGCTTCTTTATCGCCTTCATTTTCTTGTTATACATTTTCTTTAATTCTTTCATTACTAATTGGTGTTGATAGGTCCATTGTCTATTTTCTAGATCAAGAGTATTAATAAGTTCCTCAAATGCTAGCTTAGTTTTGATCAAGTTTTCTAATGATTCATCATCAATTGCCTTGGACTTAATAGATTCATTGACTTCATCAATCAACCCAGCCAGTGTTTTTATGTTCTCTTCACTAGACCTTCTGATTGAGGAAAATGACATCTTACTTAATATGCTGTTGTACTTTTCAGTGACATTCAATCCAATTACATTGAATTTTTCAGCTTTGTTTTCCAAATCAGCCAGGTTCTTACTTTCTATGTCCTTGTATTTCTTGATAGACTTTGATGCTGTATCAACGAGCTTTTGGAAATCCTTACTACCCAATGCGGCATCCAAAGAATTATAGAATCTAGACAGAGTATCACGCTGGCTTCTAGTCTCACGGACAAGTTTTTCAATATCCTTCTTGGACATATCTGCAGAGTTATCTTCTAAATATTCGAGTTTTTCTTTGACAAATGCTGTGAAGGATTTTAGAGTTTCGAACTCTTCCTCACCCAGTTTTTCTTCAAATTCTTCAATAAATGATCTACAGTCATACAACTCAGCTTCTAGAACATTTAAGGATTCTTGAACTCTCTTTCTTTCCCTATCCTTTCTATTCCAAGAAGTGATTGCGTTAGACAATTGCCTTATCTCTGCATTGCTTAAAGGCATTATGTCAGTTGCTTTGGTGACATCATTGATTACATCAATAAACTCAAATTCCTCTTCTTTCGCATTACCGTCACTATCACATAGTACAGTAATGTCCTTGATTTTGAAAACTCTATTACTGTCTAAGTCAAAAGTCACATTAAAGTATAGTTGGCCCTTCTTACAGGCAGAAGTCCAATTTTTCGATGACACTGTGGTATCAACAATATTTGACAAAATACGGGTATCACTTTCAAACAAGTCAAACTTTAGTTCCTTACCGAATTTCTTTGGAGCTTTATACAATATTGATGATTCGTTTGGAAATTTTGTACCCTTTTCGAAAACAGTTTTAGATGAAGATTCACCTGACATTTCAACAGAGTAGTCAAATAAGGAACGTTCAGTTATGTCAAGAGGCTTAGTTTTAAAGCTTCCAAAATACTTAAGGCCCTTTAGAGTTGCACCATTTATAACTGTTTCGTCGGCGTTAACGTTCTTTAAAATTTTTTCTTCACCAACCAACTTGGCAATTTCTTCTTGAACCATTGGCACTCTGGAAGAACCACCGGACAAAATTACACCTGATATGTCTTCTAAACTAATATTGTCATCCCAAAGTTGGTTTCCGATTGCACCTTTAATAGCTTTAACAACTGTATGCTTGTTGTCCTCAAAAATATCTTGAAACTCAGATCTTGCGATTGTTGTTCTGAAATCAATATCGTCAACTAGAGATTCGATAGAAATAATTGCTTCATTGTTTGCACTCAGGACCAATTTAGCCTTTTCTGCAGCTTGAATGATTTTAGCACGGGCTCTTGGATTTTCAACTAGGGACTTTCTGGTGATCTTTGTATTCTTTTCCAAAAATTTATCTTCAACAATATCTGCAATGGCTGCAATGAATTTAGAACCACCAACAGTAGCCTCCAAGTCAAAAGCACCAATTTCAATTTTAATTGGTGAAGATAAGTCCTCTGGCTGAGTAAGAGAGAACAATGTGGCTTTTGCTGCAGAAGTGCCTACATCAAAAACGATGTAATACTGTGGAACATTAATCTCCAAATCAGGCCTCTTGAGTGCGTAATCAATAGCTACAGAAAGACCGTCACTTACTAGAACAGCTTCATCTTTCACAGAAGTTAAAGCCAAAGCATCTAATAATGCTTGTCTTTGAGCTTGGTTAAATTGTTCAGGGATAGCGATACCTACCTGTTCGACAAAATCAATTCCGGTAGTGTCCGTTTCTTTTATGTGCTGGTTGGCTCTGTCAATAATTTCTTGCAAATTCATCGCCACCAATTGCTCAACTGGGTACTCAACCCCATCGATAGTGATAGCAATTGTATTTCTAGTTGTAGAGGTCAAATTTGCACCCGGGTTCTCTCTCAAGTAACTCTCGATTGTATCTTTGTCATTCATGCTTTTACCAAGTAAAGATCTTAAATGCATAGCAGTGTTTTGTGGAAATCTAGTCACTAAGGAGCCAATACTATTACCATAATGCCTTTCTAGAACACCATTGACATTCCTAATACATATACCACTGGTGTCCTTTCTCTTAGCTTCTGGGGTTAAGACAATCTCCATCATTGCCTTTGGTGACACCACCATAGCCTTAATGGATTGTTGACCATAGTCAATCCCGAGGAATGCCGCCTGCACTGCAACTGCAAATAAAAACAGTATAGACAACTTCATGGCCAAATTGCAGTTAAAAAAATAATGTATACTGTTCCTGCTTTATCAATTGATCTTTCTTAGATTAGCAATATAAATGCAAATGCGGTTCTGAAATCTATAATAGCTCAGTTAAATAAGTTTTCAAACGAACACGAATCTAATCTCCCTTTGAATGCAATTTCAAAAACTTTCACGTAAGGCGATCAAGCTTCAAAACGTTTGAAGATCTGCGATCGGAGAGGCTCAGAAAAAGCACTAGAACATTCCACAGAATTTCCACGTACTAAGGTATATGTTGACCTTTGTAGCTCTAAACTACAATTGAGAGAGTAGCATTGTGAGCATTAAACAGATGGATTAGCTATCGCAGAGACAAAGCACACCGAGCAAAGCTTACACACCGAACCATATCCTTTCTCAAGGCTGAGCAAATCAATGTCATGAAAAAAGCCCACTTTGAGAAGTAGATTTTTAATATATACGATTGCGCCGCCGCTATTAGGCATATATATATACCACCAGTTTTTATCCCAGTTAAACTCTAGAGGAAATGAAAAACTCGATCACTAGTAGGCTTTTATTCAATGAATGGCATGAAAATTTCTTCTCTATAAAACAAAATTATTAAAAAGAACATTGCAAATGGTAATGACATCGAATACAGTTTACCTGACATACTCACTCTGCTATCACGATATCAGGATCTGTCAGATGTCTTATCAGGAGATCGTATAGATCTGGAGGTATCTTGGCAACAAATCCAACACCCAGCCTAATGATCTCATCCGCGTCAAATTCAGGTAGTTGTCGTAGCATATTCATTGGTGATTCTGACTCGAATATTTTGCTACGGATGGACACCAATTGAGCAACCACGAATAAAACATTCATGTGGAAACCGTATGCAAACATGAAATCCCACAGACGACACACCTGGTCGAGGGGCTTGTTACAACTTGATAGCGTAAGGATCGAGGGCATACCGTAGATTTCTGCCGGCAGAAGGTTGTCACCCAGGTACTTACTTAGCTTTGGGTCGACGATGCGAAGACAGGCATCCAATAATCTAGCACCGTTCTGTGCGCCTGCGAGACTTCTGGTCAAGTAAGCCGGGATGATCCTCTTACACATCGTAGAGAACAACTGGTAAGCCATGGCTTCACTTGGACAAGAGTACAACAATGGCGCGAGAAGCACGTTCATACCTTGCACATAGGCACTAACATCCACAGTGTCTCCTTCGCCGGCTTGTCTTTTCTTGCGTTCTATTTCCCATGCAAAGCAACTTAGACATCGCAGTAGTGCATCTTCAGACACCTGTGCCCTAAATTTGGGGTCTGTCTGTAATGTTCTTGAGGTATCGTTCTTGATCTTCTGTAGTATATGAGTTTCAGGCGGGCCCAACTGCAGCAATGCCAGATACTTCTGCGAACACCGTTCCATTGAGGTACGAGACAGGATAGACCACACGTAGCATCTCAACCGCTTTATCGACTGCTGGGAGTGAGTGTCCGCCTCGCTACCTCCAGAATCTACTTCATCGCCACCCGATAAGTTCCCTCGCTTGCTCCGCTTACGCTTATCGTTCCCTGCCACAGGTATACCTTCACTCAGTATCAAGTACCGCAGCTGAGACAGAGATGTGTGTACCAACAACGGTGGATGCGATATGAACTTCTCCATCTTTTTTTGTATCTCCGTTCTATCTCTTTTTAGTTTTGGCACCTTTTGGTTGGTACCCCAGACCTAAATATCCAAGATTCAAGATTAGCCGCCGATTTTTTTGCATGCTAGAGCTTGAAAGTCTAGCGGCACGAGCGGAACCTTGAAATTGGTAAACAACGTTAAAAACTTACCCGGCTATACCAAACTTACCCGGAATTTCAAATCTCTGAACGTGGGGATGCCCCTCAAAGGGCATGGGGGGAAGAGACTGAATATGCACACAGCACTCGTACCAAAGCATGGTGGTCGAGTACGGGAGTTTGCGCATTCGGGAAGTTTTCATGGGGAATGTGGGTGTGTTTTGCAACCATGCCAGAGGCCTGTTCTATCTTCTAGGTGCATTCCATTGTGTTTTTCGGTTGTGTTGCTAGTAAGGGATCTGAAAGAGGGAAGGTAATTCTAGGGGACAAGGGAAGGGAAACCGGGGTGCAATTCTTATATTTCCTTTCGGCAAATATAATGATTTATCTCGTTGCATTTTTTCTGTGAATCACCCGTAGTGGGAATGAATAGACTATTTGACTAGTGTTATGGGATGAGGTGGGGTGGGTGAAAGAATCTGGATACGTATTAGCGCTAATGTATGGTTGGGTTGTGATAGTAGAAAGAGAAAAGGATCCAATAAGAATCTAATTACGTTACGTTCTTGCATCTCAACAGCCACCTATCTAATACCGCGCATGTACTCAATTGACATATCAAATTGAACCAAAATATAAGGCACGCCGTTAATCAAGCTCTACGCTGGGATGTGAATGCTTAGACAAGCCGTGCAGGCGATCACTTGTCCTCACAGTAAAAAACCATTCAAAACCGAAAAAAATTAGAAGCAGGTTTCGGAGTAGAAAGAGAAAAAGAGAAAAGAAAAAGAAAGCACTGTGCTGCTTTTTCTAAGAGTTGAATTTACATCCCGTCTCAAGGGAAAGCCGACAAAGAACTACTGACTCTGTACCTTATCCGTTAGTACCTCGAGTTGATTTGATTAATCATCCCTCTCCTACTAGTATCCCGCACAGCTACACTACACTACACTACAAGACAAAGACAAAGATTACGTATGCCCGTTTGCACCCATTCGCAACGCTTTGCAAGCTTTGCAATCGCTTATCGAAAATGCACCCAGGTGCCAAACCCATAACACGCAATAAGATGAGTTCAGACATCGATAAGGGCGTTGTAGCGTTGCAGCCATCGTTGTTGTAACTTTGACTGGCATTGGGATAAGCACTACTTCTATATCCGAACCTTGTCCTGACCCCCTCCCGATAGGAAAAGACTAAGAGAACAAGCCTGACAGCGAGAATAATGGTGCTATGCAAAAAAAAGAAAGGGAAGTGGGAAAAGCCAATTGGATTTTAGCTTGGTGTGTAAAAAAAAGTTGAATGTGAAAGTTAATAGGTCTTTTTACTATCTTTGGGAATCAAAAACACATAACATGACAGATTTAGTCAGGAAATGACGGATGGATACGATAAAAAAATAACTTGGACAGCACAGTGTAACCCATGAGAAAGAAGAGCTTATAATTTCGAATTATTGCTGTCAAAAGGCAATACGATTAACATTTAGAATGTAGGTTTACAAGTAAGAAAGAAAAAAAAAAAAACTTTTTTAGAGAGATTTCTTATCCTATATATATTAGCTCTATTTGCTCTTTACTTCTCAATTGAGCAAATATCTTTTCCTTATGAGCACAAATCCTGATCCACAAGTACACACTATCAAAAGGAAAACTTCTTTTCTGTACCTAAATCCACTTCAACTAGACCAAAGTAGATAACAGAAAAAAAAAAAAGGCCTTAAAACTTTTGAAGTTTGAGATAGGATAGACGAAGAAAAAATAAATAGAGATGATGGTACCTTTGCTGCTATCGACGTACTTCATCACTGCTGTGTATGGTGCTACGCACACTTTCCACTGGACTACGGGTTGGGGCAACCGTAATGTTGACGGTATCAAAGAGAGACCTGTGATCACGTGTAATGGAGAGTACCCATGGCCTGATGTCCGTGTTGCCAAAGGTGACAGAATCGAGGTATACTTGACCAACGGCTTCAACAACACCAACACATCCTTGCATTTCCACGGTATGTTCCAACGTGGTACCAACCAGATGGATGGTGTTCCTTACTTGACACAATGTCCAATTGGCCCAGGTGACACTATGCTTTACAACTTTACCGTCGATGAGAATGTCGGTACTTACTGGTACCACTCCCACACTGACGGTCAGTACGAAGATGGTATGCGTGGTCTGTTTGTTATCGAGGATGGTGAAAACAATAAGAACTTCCCTTATGAATATGATGAGGATGTAATGTTGTCCATCGGTGAATGGTATGATACCACTGTGGACGTCCTAACCAGGAAATTCTTGAACTTAAATAACCCAACTGGTGCTGAACCAATCCCACAGAATTTGATCTTGAACAACACCATGAATTTGACTTGGGAAGTCCAACCTGACACCACCTACTTGCTAAGAATCGTCAATGTCGGTGGGTTTGTGTCCCAATACTTCTGGATCGAAGATCATGAAATGGAAGTCGTTGAAGTCGACGGTGTCTATGTTGAGAAGAACACTACCAACATGCTGTACATTACCGTGGCTCAACGTTATGCCGTGTTGGTCCACACCAAGAATGATACTTCCAAGAACTTTGCCATCATGCAAAAATTCGATGACACCATGTTAGATGTTATACCAAAGGACCTGCAGCTGAACGCTACTTCCTACTTAGTCTATGACAAATCCAAGCCAATGCCTGAACAAAATTATGTGGACAGTATCGATGACTATCTCGACGATTTCTACTTGGTACCAATGGACAAAGAAGAACTATACCCCGAAGCTGATCATGTCATCACCATCGATGTCATCATGGACAACTTAATCAATGGTGTCAACTACGCATTCTTCAACAACATTACTTACACTACTCCAAAAGTGCCAACTTTGCTTACTGTATTGTCTGCCGGTCAGGACGCCCTTAATCCATTTATCTACGGTACGAATACCAACACATTCGTCTTGAAGAAAGGTGAGGTCGTTGATTTGATTGTTAACAACCAAGATACAGGTAAGCATCCTTTCCACTTGCACGGCCACGTTTTCCAGACCATCTTGAGAGACAGGGAGTTTGATGATGCTAAGGGTGAGAAACCCCACAGTTTCAACGACTCGGACCACGCTGCTTACCCAAGTATCCCAATGAAGAGAGATACTGTCTACTTGAACCCACAATCTAATATGGTTTTGAGATTCAAAGCGGACAACCCTGGTGTTTGGTTCTTCCACTGTCACATCGAATGGCACTTGTTACAAGGTTTAGCTGTTGTTATGGTTGAAGACCCAATCTCGATCCAAAATACCGCTTCTCAACACCTAACGGCAAATGGTTTGCAGGTGTGTGGTAATGTAAAGGTCCCAACTCAAGGTAACGCTGCTGCTAACGATAGTGATTTCTTCAACTTAGAAGGCCAAAATGTCCAACACAAATCTATCCCAACAGGTTTCACAAAGAAGGGTATCATTGCTATGACATTCTCATGTTTGGCTGGTGTGTTGGGTATCACTATGATCGCAATTTATGGTTTCTCTGAAATCCCAGAACCAGAGATCAAGGTCATGAGAAATCTACATCTAAACCCAGAAGATGTTTTAGAGAAGACCAGCTCTTCGTCAGTCATATCTGCCTCCAACAGCAGTTCACTCGAGGACTCAAGAAATCAGAAAAAGAAATTCATCTTTTTCTGAGATTCTTTTCATTTATTATCTCCCAATAACAACATAACCTAACCCAAACCCCAAAAAGACCTCTGATCCTGTATAAAGAATTTATTGTGCTTTTTTTATTTTATATTTGCGACTGTTACGCTTGTTAGAGGATAGCCTCTTTTTATTTTTTTAACCACAATTTGGCTAATTTATTTTGATAAACTGGAGGTTTTAATGGTTCTAGAGTATTTTTTTCCCTCTTAATTAATACCTGGTAAGATATGCAGTTGTCACATGAACTCTTATTTCTACCATTTTGTGTTTTTCCCCCTATCAGTCAACTATTAGTATTTTTGTTTTATTAATTGTTCTTTTGCGAAGCTCTTATTACCGGAAGCAAAAGCTCTTTCATTATTTCCCTGTGAAGTCGTGTCGCTTTCAGTTTTAATTGTTTTCAACCTAACCTAATTTTATATCCACAGAATTGACACAATTCAAATAATAAACCTTTTATTTTAATATTAATTTTACTTTCTATTCTGTTTATTTTATTTTACCATGTTATCATGTGTATCCGTGCAAGTGCTCTCACTTAGGATAATTATTTATATACTTATACATGTATAAGACTCAAATTCATATGGACTGCGAAAAGTTATTTTCCAATAATTTGGCTGATCAGTCTTGAAAACGGATTCTCTGACCAGCGAAAATTGAAATTTTTGTACAATATAAGCGATGAGATGACGTAATAAGTTCAACCAAAACTGCACATTGATATTAGCCAACTCTTGGAATAATACAATACCAGGTTGATAAAACTCATCTAGAAGTGAAGAATTTACAACAATATCAATAATGAGCAATTTGACAGAACGAGTTAGGGATAATCTATTGCATTTCCATTTGTGGACAGAAGTAGAAGAAGTACCGAAACAGTTGAACTGGAAGGATGATAGAATAATAAATATTTTAGTCGGGAGACCTCCTCATAAGCTCAGTAACGATGATGATGAAGAACAAGAAGGTGATTGTAAACGTGCCAAGAAAGAGTATATACTGCCTGTTGAGATGTCGATGTACAAAGAGGGCTACCTAACTTTAGAATTGCTCGATAAGATATTCGATGATCTGTGTGCTGCATCCACACAGAGACTTTTGCTTGGGATAGTTAATGATGATGGTACTGTGTTGTATTATTTTGCCCACAAGGGTATATACAAGCCAAAGAAAAACTGACGAAACCGAAATATAGCTACAGGACCTACACAACAAATCCGTTATCATAACACTTCTTTACGATTATGTTCCAATTGCACGAACTAATATTGTAAATATATACTACTGTTCCATTCATACAGAAATTTTATTTAGTAATGTACTTATCAAGTCACCACGTTCCCTGAATACTGGCTCTCTAACATTCAAATTAAAGTCAAGTGCATTATACTTGGTGAATGTTTCCTTGAGTGTATCAACATAACCATTGCTTTTCATTTCCTTCAGATACTTACAGATTTCATTATTGTTCGGAAGAATAACCAATTGGATATACATGTAGGAATAGAATAGTATTGGTACTGGCGAAGTCTTCGGAAGATCATCAGTAATAGAATCCCATTGATCGAGAAACTCAAGAAGCTTATGCATATAATTTCTGTTCAACCGTACACTTTTCAATTCCTCTGCCCTCTGCCTCTTTCGTAGACCTCTTAATGCAAAAGTCTTTGATTGTGCAAGCTCATAATCTGCTGGACCATCATCTTCATCTTCATCTTCCTTTTCCTCGACTGGTAAGTACTCTAAATCAACACATTGTTCTTTAGCCCTGTTGCGGTACTCGTACGCTGCATTGAAATTAAATGGGAAGTACAGTAATTGTGACAACTCCTTTCTAGTAAACGTAATGTAATTATTCTTATCTAAGTAAAGCTGATATTCATTCAAAGTCTTTAAATTACTGTCTAACATACTCATAGCTGATAATTCCATCAATTTTTCCATATCGGTGAATTCGTCTTTTCTCTTTGGCTCAAGGTAATCCACTATATTTAAAAACCCATGAATGTAATCCCCATTGCTACACACTTTCAAAACAGGTAGCCGACCCAATGGCGATATATCGGTATTGTTTGCAAACACAATTTCTACCTCCCGTAACGCTTTACTCTTCAAATACCATTCAAGTGCAATACTCTCACCAGATATCCCACTAGCTCTATCTTTTCCCCATAAATATAGTACTGAACCTGTCATTTTTGAATATTGAGCTCCTGATCGCAGTAAATTTTACCTATGAGTAGAAAAACCACAGATATAAGTCTGCTCTTGCCTCTCGAAATATCAGACACTATTATTATCTTTATTATCATGCACCTTTATTGTCATCACATTTCTGGAAATTCAAGAAATTTGAAAAATTTCATACAAATTCAAACTTCAAGATTGAAAAATCCTTTATTGTTGGAACGATAACCAGCGCTCAGAACCTTAAAGTAACTGTAAACTACTTTCTGATCTACTCAATTGCTTTTGGAGCTGTTCTGATTAGCAATTGTAAATATAGTTATAATCGTGCTAACTTGAACTTCTTTGTACGTAAACTAGAGGGTTTACCAAGTACTGCATAGTGTATCCGGTGCCAAACGATATGTCAACCACAAATGAGGAAACACAGGCGAATGCGTCTAAAGATTATTCAGAGGATGCCCTGAAAATGAGTTATGCTGCCCAACCCTTGGATATTATGAGAGCACTAAAATTGATAGAATATTATGAGTCTAAAGACGACTATGACAATTCAAGGAAATTATACGCGGAATTGCACGAACGATTCCCTCTCTATTCACCATTATGGACAATGCATTTGCAAAGTGAATTACAAAGAAATGAATTTGATACAGTCGAGAAGCTGCTTGCTCAATGCTTAGCGGGAGATTTAGAAAATAACGATTTATCTCTTTGGAGTACTTATTTGGACTATGTGCGCAGGAAAAATAACCTAATCACTGGTGGCCAAGAGGCGCGTGCGGTAGTCATCAAAGCTTTTAAACTTGTGATGGATAAATGCGCTACTTTTGAACCCAAGGCATCAAGCTTTTGGAATGACTATTTGGGATTTTTACACCAATGGAAACCAATGAATAAGTGGGAAGAGCAGCAAAGATTAGATATGATCAGAGAGGTGTATAAGAAGATGTTATGCGTACCGTTCGATAAGTTGGAAAAAATGTGGAACCAATACACTCTTTGGGAACAAGAAACCAACACTTTAACAGCAAGGAAATTTATTGGTGAATTGTCTGCCGATTATATGAAAGCTCGTTCTATATATCAAGAACTTCTAAACGTCACTGCGAATATAAGAAGAACGAGTCCGCTAAACTTAAGAACAGCCAACAAAAATAACATCCCCCAGTATGTACTACCTTGTAAGAAAAACGACCACACTCAACTGGAGGCATGGCTCAAATGGATTGCTTGGGAGAAAGAAAACAAGTTAGAATTAACTGAAGATGCCCTAAAGGACAGGGTTACATATGTATACAAACAGGCCATTCAACAACTATTATTTGAACCCGAAATATGGTATGATTATGTTATGTATGAGTTTGATAATGATGCTGCAAGAAAGAATATCTTGAAAGTTGCATTGCAAGCTAACCCTACTTCCCCAACTTTAACCTTCAAATTGGCCGAGTGCTATGAAGTTGAAAATAAATCAGAAGAGGTCCAAAATTGTTTCGAAAAAACGATCGATGAATTGTTGAGGCAATACAAAAATGACAATGGCAATGATGAATTAAGCAGCGATATAATATGGGAAAGAAAAACATTAACTTATATTTATTGTATCTATATGAATACTATGAAAAGATTATCTGGTTTATCAGCCGCTAGAGCTGTTTTTGGAAAATGCAGAAAGTTGAAAAAGGCTATGACACATGATATATATGTTGAAAATGCTTACTTGGAGTTTCAAAATCAAAATGACCACAAAACAGCTTCCAAAGTCTTAGAATTAGGTTTGAAGTACTTTGGCGATGATGGTGAGTACATTAATAAATACATGGACTTTTTGTCTCTTTTAAACAGAGGATCCCAAATGAAAACCCTGTTCGAAACATCAATTGAAAAAGTAGAGGACTTGAGACAGTTAAAGAAAATATACGTAAAAATGATTGGCTATGAATCCAAATATGGGAATCTAAATAATGTTTATCAACTGGAAAAAAGATTTTTTGAGAAGTTTCCTGATACCGACTTAATCCAATTATTTTCAACCCGGTATAAGATCCAAGATGACAACAAAATCAAAAATCTAGAATTAACATACAAATTTCCAGACATAATTTCATCTGATGGTGACCCTTCCGGAGTAGACAAATCATTCAAGAAGAGACAAATTGAGAATGATGAAAATTTACCTGACTCTAAAAGGCAAAAATCTCAACCCCTCCTACCTAAGGAAATCCTCGACATATTGGCGGTACTTCCGAAAAAGCAATATTTCAAAAATGCTTTTCTCGACCCAAGCAATCTTGTTAATTACTTGAATGAACAGGTAAAGCTAGCCGATGAGGAAAATTGAAAGCGAACGGTTGGTAAATAATTTATAATTAATGATCTTTTAAATAAAATTAATGCATGAACATCTATATCTAACAAAATTAGTACAAGTAAATATAAAACTATGATCTATAGTCACCATTTATAGTAACATATTCATGAGATAGATCACAAGTCCAAAATTGAGCTGATTCGTTACCGGTCTTTAAATCAACCAGGACTTCTAGGTCATCAAGTGCTAGGATTTGTGCAGCTCTTTCTTCATCAACATCCAATTGAGGAACACCATTTTCCACCAACTTCAACTCTCTTGGTTCAGAATTGTCGGTAGCAATGAAAGACACTGAAATTGAGTCTGTATTCAATGATTTCAAGTTGTCTAGCTTAGCATAACCAATGGCACACAAAATTCTGCCCCAGTTGGCGTCCTGTCCATACAATGCCGTCTTAACTAGCATGGAGTTAGATATAGATTCGGCAATAATCTTGGCATCTTCAAAAGTTAATGAGTTTTGAACATTCACAGTAACAAATTTAGTAGATCCCTCACCATCTCTTACTACCAATTGAGCTAATGTCTTTGCGAATTCAGTAACTTGAGATTTCACTTGTTCGTATTCTTCAGAACTTTCAGTAATTTCGTCAGTTTCCACAGCACCATTAGCAATCATGCAAATGGTATCATTAGTACTCATATCTCCATCAACAGAAATACAATTGAAAGAACGGTCGGTAGCAAAACGCAAGATTTTCTGTAATGCCGAAGATGCAATAGGCAAATCTGTTACAAAGTAACCAAGCAAAGTGGCCATGTTGGGACAAATCATACCTGCGCCTTTAGCCATACCTACTAAAGTGTACTTTTGCCCATTTAAAAGCTCAAATTGTCTTGACACTAGTTTTGGAAAAGTATCTGTAGTATTAATGGACTTAGCAATGTTTAGCCACGACTTGAAGTCATTTCCCAGAGCATTATTATCAAATATGTTTTTTATCCCAGCAGAAATTTTATCCATTTGCAGTCTCTGTCCAATAACACCAGTAGACATAACCAGTGTACTGTTCGGTTTTCCAATCTTTCTGTTAACCAAATCGATCATTTCTTGGGCGTCTTGCATACCCAATTCTCCAGTGACAGCATTAGCACATCCCGAATTGACAACAATCGCATTGATACCATTGCCTTGAGTACTTTCCAATACCTTTTTAGAAGTCAACACTGGAGCAGCTTTAAATTTATTAGTTGTAAAAACAGCAGCTGCGGAAGATGGTCTCGAAGTATTAGTATTAACTAACACACCCAGATCAAGGTTACCATTCTTCTTAACACCGGACGCAATTGAGCCAACTTTGTAGCCCTTAGGGAAGACACCTTCCGTGGGAACATATAGGTTGTACTTATCAATTACTTTTCTACCATGCTGTAGCAGCGTTTTAGAGATCTTCATCTTGTCGGTTTGATGATTTTCAATGGCGCTTGATGATTCCAATTCAGAAGAGTTAACTTCCATTTATACATTTTTAAATGTTGCTCTTATCTATAACCCATAATCAAGGAAATACTTAACTTTTAATGGATAGAACTAGCGAATTACTTTTGTTTGCGATGAGCCATCGAATTGCAATTTTCAGTTTTTCGCAAAAATTTTTGCAGAAATGGCTCATCGCAGAGAGACCCGTTCCCAAGTACAACCTTACAATAGTGTTTAATGCAAGTTATAATTACAAAATGTCTATTTAACATATGTATTTTAGATATATGAGATGACATTTTTGTGTTCGCTATTCAAATGTCAACAGGGTAGTTAATATTGTTAACATACTCTCACTCTTCTCTGTTTTCTAACCTTTCAAGGATCTTCTCCCCATGGCGGTGGCATTCGATGAAACTATATCTTGTAGCCAGGATAATTCAATTCTACTGACATTTCTTGCGTAACCCTTCGTGGTGAACACATATTCTGTGTAAAAGATGGCTGGACATTGTTTGTTTCCGAATAACAAAGATGAAGGATGGATGCTGATTGTCTCACCCGAAGTAACAGTTCTATACGATCTATCTGGCATACCAATGGCCGTATTTTTGCTAAATCCAGACAGGAAACATTTTAAAATAGTTTTTATTTCATCTTCATTAGCATTCAATTTGAATTGTTCGCCAGAAATTTCATCATCATCATCTGGTTTCAGATGTGTGTTATCAAATATCTTTTTACAGTATGACTTTAATTGGCTTCTGATTTTTAAAACATTCTTGAATCCTCTGTAAGAGACACATAGATCCTTACACCACTCCTTACGCTCTTGTGTAGCATTAGACCCATTGCCTAAATCATAGAAATATATATCGAAAAGCTCTTTGGCCATAATCAAATCACCGTATTTCTTCCCAGCATTACAACTAGATAACCGTTTCTCATTGACTTCATCTCTTTGCTCTGGCTGTGGATTTAGAAGAAGATTTTCGACACTTAGACATGATATAATATCTATAACTTGGTTAATGCAATCTGTTTCAGAAGCTTTTATTAGCACACAACTCAAATGAGGAAGTAATGGTAACAGGGCCATTTTCCGACCAATGTTGGTTATTTTTCCGCTATCATCTAATGCTTTCAAGTGATATAGCTCTTGTAAACCTTGGATGATGGCTTCCTTACCAGGGTTTTCAAACCATGTCCAATTCACCAAGTCATTAACACCATATCTTTTCAACATTAACACTGGAGAAGTAATGTCACTCCTAACAATTTCAGGCTCTGTCTGCTTCGGTAGTTTACTGAAGTCATCTTCACAAAATAGTCTGTATGACTTACCTTCAGATTCTCTACCAGCACGACCAGTTCTTTGCATGGCACTCGCTTGTGAGATTGGAACTGTTAGCAAGGAAGCTAATCCTAACTGATGACGCCAAACTTTAACTTTTCGTAACCCTGAATCGACTACAAATTTCACACCTGAGATGGTAACAGATGTTTCAGCTATGTTAGTACTGAATACAACTTTTCTCTTAAAACCTTTTACTGGATTGAAAACAGATGCTTGTTGTGCAGGAGAAAGAGCTGCATACAGAGGATATGCCAACATCAACGGAACAGATGTCTCCTTTGCTATTACAGGAGCTATTTTATTCATGATCGTAACTGCCTTGTCAATCTCTTCTTGACCAGGAAGGAAACACAATATATCTCCTAATTGCTCACCTTGATTTATCTGAACACAGCAATTTATGGCACAATCTATTATATCATCAGATGGTGCTTTTAGATAATATTGCGTGACATTAAACTTTCTTCCCTCTACAAAGAGGATTGGTGCCTTATCAAAAAAGTTACTAAAGGCCTCAGCTTGAAGTGTAGCTGACATAACTATGACTTTCAAATCTTTTCTGGTAGTTGTAATTAGGGTCTTGAGTAAACCCAGTATCAAATCAGTAAGCACAGTTCTCTCATGTGCTTCATCAATTATTATAACACTGTACTCTTTTAAATCCTTATTCATCATTAATTCTCTTAGTAACATACCATCTGTCAAATACTTAAGCCTAGTTCTTTCGCTTGTAGCATTATCAAAACGCACAGAATAACCTACTTTATCAGAAACCCTCGAACCGAATTCCTGAGCCACACGTGTAGCCAAGCTAATAGCCGCTACTCTACGAGGTTGTGTTACTGCTATGGATCCTCTTTTATTTTGTTTATACAAATCTTCCAGCAAAAACTGCGGTATTTGGGTAGATTTACCAGAACCAGTCTCACCAATAAGGATCGTTACCTGATTTTCTAGCAAGTATGGCATGATCTCATCTCGATTGCTATACACAGGTAATGTACTCCTAATTCTTAACAATTCCTGTGCTTTCTTCTTTAAGTCAGCCTTATTCATCATTCTGTTGTCATCATAGGAATCCTCATCATCCTCATCCTCCTCATCACCAAATTTAACTTCACGGCCAATTTTACCATTATGTTTAATTGGACCACCGTTTACTTTACCGTTTTTCTTATGCATACCAGCATCCTTATAGTGTGACTTGGTACTCACATTGTTTATCTTGAAAGGCGATACCCGCTCTCTTTGACTCTTCTTGTTGTGGCCATCTCTGGCACCACTAAATGTTCTCATTCTATTGTGAATGCTATCCAAAATTGACCTAGGAATATGACCTCTCTACGTGGATACTTCTTGGATTAAACAGCTGTTGACTACTTTGAATAGACAACACAGTCAATATACTCAAATATCCATTTATGTTTGCGATGAGCTCTTTATTAAGCTCATCGCATCAATTTTTGACAAAGATTGTGTACTTTTCCAAAATTTTTCAATATTTTCAGGTTGTACGTTACTTTCTCCGGATACTTCTATTTTCATTAAGCCGGTAAAAAATGCTAAACATAATAATAAAATAAGACTAACAGTCAATCACGGATTCGGATAATTCATTAACTGTTGGTCGAGATTACTCACGCTCAATACAAAAGATATCCTCATTCTTTTGCGTTACCATCTGAGGTGTTTAGCTACGTTGGGTTCATTTCTGGGCTTCGATAGAGCACAGGTACCTAAGGGTAATGGGAGATTTACATAACCCATCTGAGATACCATATGCACAACCAAGGTGATCAAACACAGAAATATACAAATTATGCATCTGTTTGATCTGCGGACTTTGCTGGCTATACTAGTAAGTATTTGTGTCGTCTTTCAAGCATTCCCACTTGCTACTGTCCCCTTGAACAAGAACTTGATATTAGGACAATATATGGGCTACCATTTTGGTGTATTTGGATGGTGTTTTGTTGACAAGGGAGTCACCATAGCCTGCCATTGTAAGTTCAGACCAGACTCGATAGAGACCTATAAGTATACCGATCAACTACTGTTCCCATCATTGTACAAAGTAACTATATCAACGTTGCTCGTTGTACACCCTGTGTCATTCGCATTCACTTGCATATTGTGGATCATGGCTTTAATAATAAGACTTTCAAGATTTGGGAGGTGTCCTATATTCATACTGAGCGCAGCGACTTGGTCGTTAGCGGCATTTCTATTGGCATTGCTTTCAGCTTTAGTCGATCTACTTTTATTTGTCAATAAACTTAAATGGCCTGGTTGGCTGGTGCTTGCCTCGGTACCTCTCATGGCTATCTGTTGTTCCTGGTTGTGGTCATTAAGAAGGCAAGTCTCAGCCATATTTTATGAACGTAAAGCATACGCAACTCAGACATACTCAAGATTTGACAGTATGGAACTTTCACACATTGATACAAAATTCTCAGATGATCAATCTATTTATGAGACTTATACCTTGGAAAGAGTTCCCTACTCTAAAAATGAGGCGATTGAAGAACCAGCATTAACGTATTATACCTCTTCTTCATAAAGTCTCAATGTACGGAAATAATGTGTTCTCGCTTTGTGGGGTCTTGGCTTTCGAACATGGAAGCTCAAGAAATCGAGACTAGAAGTTAATAATGGTAGTAGTAGGAACTTCCATCCACAGGAACTTTGGCATGCATTCACATTGTCAACAATCAGTTCTCAACCATTAAAAGGGCTCGATTATATTTTATTAGTAACAAAATAGTCCACTTGACAATTTAACGGACATCAAGGATTGTGACAGGTTAACTGATTTACGTCTTCTACTCCCTTTGACCTAAATTATCCACACAGCATACATGATTGGTTTATCTAAATATTAGTTGCCTTTATACTTTAACTCAAACATACCATTGCGATTAAATCAGAGAGAGAGCCAATACCTCGTTATAGAAAATGAGTACTAGTGGAACTACAAAAGGCATACCAATCCCTCTGAATATTTTCAAAAGAAAGTCTATACCTTTTGGAAGAATATCTCGCGTTACACCGAAGCCTGAACAATTATTACATCCATTTTATAGACCGGGAAATGTGTCATCATTGGGGCTATGCATGAAGGAAGGGAAACCAGCATTACTAGACTCCAAATCCATTATACCCAGTATTGTGCAAAACTCAAAAACTGGGAATCCTGTTCTGGCTAATTGTTCTCTAGCTTTTTCTTCGGTGCAAGGAGTCTCGACATGGTTAAAACAATATGAAAACTTAAGAGAAACCAGAACAACACCATTCTCAACAATACCGTTTTCAGATTTGAACAGATATTTAACCTCGTTACCTAAATCAAAGGTTGAAATCATAGAAAAGGCATACACAAACCTAATCAATAATGATGGCAGCCATATCAGCAAAGGTATTATTTTAGAACTAGTTCATGAACTCAGTTCTGACTTCGAGTTGGCAGTTTTTTCTGAGAATATATTAATATTTTTTTTGAATGATAAAGTCTCAAAACGAAGTGAATTGGCTTGTGTACTTGAAGCAGCATTTGACCTCCTTGATACGCACATCGATCAACCCAAAACGATCTATAAATTTTTGATGGCCTTCTTTGCCAAGTATTTTGAAGTACCAGTTCAGGCAGACACAGACTTAAATACATTGATGGTGAAGCTACTGATGAAACTGGCAAATAAATTTCACTTGGAATCTATGTATTCAAAAATGGTCCCTGAACTGACAGAAGCCCTATTTTCATTCTATACAAGAGAAGGTAACCTTCATGAAGCGAACATTGCCATTAATGATCTCATAAAAAAAGGATTTATACCTAAATCTGAAGATATTGAGAACTATCTTACATTAATAAATACCAAATATCCTGGGCACAACTCTCAAGATTACATGTGGCGGTTATTCCATATTGCACACTTCGAAGGTCTAGTACAGTCTTCTGACCACCCTAATTTGTTAAAGTTTTTGGTTCAAAACTGCCGTCACCGCGAGGAAATTGAAACAGTTTTTACCATTGTTGCCAAAAATAAAAATTCAAAGATATTGCTAGAACATTTAACAGCACCTGTAATTGACAGTATATGTAATATGAAAATGCACCGAGTACCGAAGAGTAGTTTATTATCTGATTACTATAAGCTGATGAAGTTTGCATTTAATAATGAGTTATCCCATCAACTCAAACTACTACTTCTACAAGGCTATATTAAGTTTGGGAATTTTTCCATGTCTGCAAAAATAATTGAGGATAACCATTTAAATCTAACAGTTGATATAGCAAACAAATTAATCAAAATTATCAAACATAACAACAAATTATTTAAAGGAATAGATTGCCCTGGGTTTAGTGAGGAGGCCTTAGCACTATTTTTAGAATGTTACATTAAACCATTCGAAGACGAATTAGATCAACATTCTAAAAAATGGCTAAAAATGCAGCAACACTACTGTAAATAATATATCATGGAATCTGATTGATATTTCACGTACTCTTTATAAGTATATATTCTTGAATAGTTAATTCCAAAATGAGAAAATGACATTTTTTGTTTCATATATGAAACTGTTATTATTGCAATATTTACAGACGCCCTTGTTGGTGTAGCAATAGAATATATTGCAATGACTCATCACAGTAATGTGTAATATAATTTAATCCTTTATCTAGTGTGGCTAAGACAGATACTTATCAAATATATAATATCATTTCTATATCGGACCTAATTTTGTATACTATATATAGGCGATGAGCATGTCTATAACGCAACCTATAAAAGACTTACTTTCAAGCCAATTCCAATCATATAACATCAGTGAGCAAGTTAAGTTGTATGATATATTTCCATTGTTAAAACCATCATGTATTAAAGAAGCTATCACAGACGTAGTTGAAGTTTGCACTGGTTATGGTCCTGAATCCCTCGATCCCTCCATAAGAGCAAAAGCTGCTGTAAAACTGTCCTTATGTGAATTTGAAGCTGTTGGACTTTCAATAATACCCCAGGGATGCTATTCCAACTCTATTGAAGAAATGATGGACTGTATGCTAGAAATCGAACATTCTAGTCATTGGTGGACAACCTACAGCGGCAATTATCAACGACTATCTGATGTATGCAGCACATACCGAGAATACTATCAAGAAAAAGCCATCATAGAAACCTTTTTGAACATCACTGACTTTATGGCTGATTTCCATAATCAGTTCAAGAGTAGTGTTGTTTCAGAGACACAAGAATTTCAGTCCAATATGAAAGACGAATTTGCTGGTGTGTACAACCAATTCACTCACTTCGAGTCCTTGCTATCACAAATGATTCAGAAACATTCTGGAATAATCAATGACTCAATTGTGGCCATTAAAAACAAACTTTCCACCGAGTTTGTAGATGAATTGCAAATGCTAAAAAATGATAGGTATATATTGATCAACCAGATTCTTGAATCAGACACGGAAATTAAAAAAACCATAGACAGTATGCTTGTAGAACTTACAGAAGATATGAAGAATCAAGTCTCAGCGAAGTCTGAATTTCTAATAAATTACATGAACATAACTCGATTAAATGAGTCTGCAGCACTTCATGATATCATAGAAGAAAACTTACAAGAGAGATTCAAAGATATTGCCATATTTTTGGACAAATTTACGGTTGATATTCAAACAGAAACAAATAAGGTGCTTTTAGAGGTAAATGAAAAACTACCTACACTAGAGCAGCAGTACCTTGGAAATTTCGCTCAAGCTCTTTCGAATATTGATAAACAAGTACTGTCGGCCAGTTTGCAATGGCAGTATGATTATGATTTCGTATTTGCCAATTTATATGCTGCTCTTGATTTACTAAACAGTAACTTAAATTCATCAGTGAAAAAGATAGAGCAAATAGAACATGTAATTGATACAATTATAGTGGATACATCTTTTCTTAATGACCAACTAGCAAACTTAATATTAATACCCTCAACAATACTCCGAGCTTTTTCCTTTATAGGTGTTAAAAGAGTTATAATCGCAATTATTGTGCTATACTTTAAATCAACACTATTGTGTTTGGTTCACTATGGTCAATCATTTCGTATTGCAGCCTTGCTAATGTCGGCAACAGCGGGCATTTTCTGTAGTAAGTTATTAATGAGTTATATTTACAACTAATATCACAAGAAATTGATAATCGCATTCATCATTCATCGTTATATTTTCTAAATTCAGAGTATAATTCATCGACATATGAGTTTATTACCATTTTGTTAACCCATTCAGACAGGGATAACTGTAAAATACTGTAAAAAGGTTCTCATCATATTAGAAGATTTTCACCATGAAAATGAAAGCTGCTCAAGGTATGCTAATGCATCATAAATTAGCTAAATACAAGCCTGTTGCCCAAATAGTTCTATTAGGTAACCTTACCTGACTTGAAATATCTGCACAACAATTGCTTGTATATCTTTAGGAGTCCAGGGCTATCCAGATCACTGGTGTTTATTGTAGGATTACAAAGTTAATCAATGTCTAAAGTTCAAATACGAAAGTGCTACACATGGAAACATTTTGATCATTGCATTTGTGCCATTTATATACGTTTGAAATTCTAGTATTCGATGCGATGCCCAAAAATTTTTTTTCATTAAGTGGATACACTGCAAAATTTCCAAAAGAGGTAGAAAAATACTTAATGAGGAAGTTCAGGTCCTTACTTAACTCGTTAAGGAAAGTGCCTGTCTTTAGTTAGGTTTAGGTAATGAGCTCAATTTTGACTAGAAGAAAGTATAGATTGTTTTGATCTATTAACAACTTTATTATCTCATGAAGTAGGTTAAACAGCACTGATAACACTAGACCAATGAAGCTGGATTGATAGGAGTTTTGTCAAAGTATTCGGAGAATTGTAATGATCAGACATACGCTAAGGCTAATTCGTTACCCTTCTTTTTCAATATGTTTTAGGGTAACCAGAGCTTACCGATCGTATGCCAGCTCTCATATACCACAACTGAAGTCAGATCAATTAAAATCGTCAGCTCGTGAACACCATAGACAAGATCTGGGTTTGAAGTTCAACGATCCCTTGAAGAAAAGCGGCTTTCAAGAGGTAAATACCATTAAACACCTTGAAGAAACGCTGATACAGTACTTTGATTTTATTAGTAATGGCTTTAAAAAGTCAAAGAAAAATTTAGTTAAGTTGAAGAAAGACTTACATCTACTACATACCGATGTTAGCGCGAAAGAGAGGTTCTCATACGTCTTCCAGTTTCTATTAGCTGAGACACAGATGGAAATAGCAAGATACAATTCATTAGGCCCACAAGCTATAAAAAACCTCGCTGATACAGCTAGCAGTTACAAAAATTTGAAAGAAGAGGCTATAGAAAATGATGATCAATTGGAGTCCGCAATTATGAACGATATATTTGATGATAATTTAAAGGATACTACAAAAACTGTTTTGCCTTATACAGAGTTGCTATTGAATCTGTTGGGTAATATGTCTAAGAGCTCCTGGGAGAAAAACTCAGAACTTCTTGAACTTGATAATGTAGCAGAGGCGTATGAAATAGCTAAATTGATACCATTGGAAGACATGAAAAAGAGAGGTATATTTTGGGGAGGAAAGATACTTTACGATAGTAGAAAAGTGCGACTTGATCCTGTAAATGAATCATTTTATATCGATGCACTGGTGTATTTTGGAAAATATAAGGAGGCTTTCAAATTATTTAATACATACAGGGACAAAGTAAACCAGCGTTGGTGGCTGGAACTGGGAATGATGATCGCTCTTAGATCTAATCATATTAAAGCTTTTCAAACACTACTTATAGAGCATGATAGCAATTATGGGCTTAACGGATATATTAGCTCCAAGGTTGCTCGGTTAGCTGTCAAAAGATATCTAGCGATCCGTGATATAGCAAAAGCCAACACTATGACTGATCGGGTACTCAACTCTGCAAAACAGCTGGGAATAAAAACCGAAACAGCTAATAATGAATACAACAATTTCAATTCTGAAGCAGATGCTTATAAATACCTGAATACGGTCGAGCCACCTACAGTTCATGATTTGGTTTCAATAGCGAATTATCATATATTCGCTAGGAACACTGAAAAAGTTTACGATATCTTTGCTGTTTACTTCTCTTCTGTTGGAAATTCTGATCCTGGATTTGAATTTTGTATTACTAAGACAAGATTGACTATGCTCAAAAATCTAAATGAATTAGAAACAGCATTAAAAGATCGGATAGAACAAAATGTAGTTCCTTCAATTTTGGAAGTTTTATATCAGTCTTACGAAGATTTACGTAAAGAGACCAACATGAGCGAAATTATTGCGAAGGAAATTTATTTTGACAGCTTACGAAAACTTGGAGACAAAAAAAGCTATACACTGGCTTTGGAAAAGCTTGTTGACGGTGCTGATAATTATCCAATAAAGTCGGAGGTTGGCGATTCAGATCATCTCAGAAATCAAAAAATTATTGCTGGTGTTATTAAATTAATGCTATGGAATGGACAGGAAGAAAAGGCTTCCCGATTTTTAACAGAATTAGAGAGCTCTTCACAAAATTCAAAATCAAATCATAAGGAGTCGCTTTTGAATTCTCATCATTATGCGTTATTTATTTCTCATTATTCGAATAAGTCAAAAAAGCATAGAAAATCATTGAGAACTAAAGTTAATGATATTATAGACACTATGCATGTTGAGAATATTCAACCAACTGCAACGTTCTGGTCGAGCTTAATAGCTTTCTATAGAAGAGATTTCGATCTCGATGCAGCTTTCAGTATCATCAATGGCATTCTTCAAAATAATCAAGTTTCAATTGATGATAAAGAAATACCAATCGAAAGAAATTTTTACGAAAGGAGAGTTATTAGTAAAAAATTGTACAATGAGATATGGATGACTTACGCCTTTTATTACAATTTGAGAAAAGTCTCTAGTGTACATGAAACGTTTGACAGGTGTCATAAAGCATTTTTTCATGCCTCGAAAGATATTTGTAGTAAAATGCAGCATTTTCCGGAAATATCATCTAGATGCTTGTTTAGAAGAATGATCACTCAAGATAATATTTTGCCTGAGCCTCATTTATATATCAGGGTGATAAAGACATTTTTGAAGCAAGGTGATCTCGAAGGATTATACGCTGTTCTATTAATGATGACAAAAGTACACGGACTATCTATCTCAGAAAGTGTTCAAAAGTATATTCTAAAGGGTCTACAGAATTTGAAAAAGGAATACATATCACAAGGAGAACAACAAACCTCAGACAAGTATTTTGATAACCGCTCATTGAAAAAGATAGGACTGAATGAAGAAGAACAATCAGATGCACTAAATGAAAACAATAACGTGAAGGAGCACAAAGTATTCAATGAGTTACTCGAACTCATGCAGTCTAGGAATATATCGTATAAAGAATCTTTGTCAGAGACTTGTCAGGAGATGGGAGTTCCTTATGAATAATCAGCACTGATTCATAACAAATTAATAGTTTCTCTACCTCCAGTATTAATAATATTCTTTGTATACGTACAATACAGGTTAAATCACTTACTGTAAATAATGAATTCGGAACTTTTGATTGTAGCCTGGAATTTTTAATATAATAATGAAATGCATATTAATACTATTGCTCATTAAGAATATATACCTGCACTGCAAGTAATTAAAAAAACCTCAAAGTAATAATGATCATTTACTTCTTGCTTAAACGCAACCATTTAGGAATCTTTTTGGGGCCTGTTGACGAACTGGAAAATGCTGCACTTACCTTTCTTGTAGGTGATGGCTCCTTTTCAGTCTCGGTGTCGGCTGTAGTATTGATTTTTGGATCTATAATATTTGAAATAGATTCGCCACTATCAATAACACTACCACGCAAATATGGACCCCTATTCGATTTGTTATTGGGTTCGAACAGCAGAGCTGTTTTGGCACCAAACTGTAGATCGGCTACTAAACGAAGTTCAGAATCATCTAGAAGCAGATGTGGATGGGTTCTGTATAATCCAAAGTTCAGGTCAGTGCTAATCAACAATTCTCTAACAATGTTATAAACAGTATGCATCGTGTCTTCAGGACTAAAAGATATTTCTATCTGTGTTAGATCCGGAAATTTAAACCTAATAAAACACTCATCTACGGAATGCTTATTGTTTTTCACGTTGTCTTGCATTTGTCTCATTCTCTGGGTCATCAGCGGACCACCCAGCGATCCCGTCTGTTTGGCTAACATACTTTGGTATAGCTTAGCATGCTCTATTGTAAGCTCATAATCATCGTCAGCAATATTATTATCGATCTCATTTCTGACACGCTCTGACACAGAAGTCTTTGGTGGGAGGTATACTTGTGGCTTATGTAATTCATGTGGTTTACTTACTTTGATTGGTTCGGTGATCTCTTTCTCGTTTACCAGCTGTATTTTTTCTGGCGATTCGACAGATTCTTCTGATTCCCTTTTGAGATGGGGTTGTGCAATTTGATCCCTATCTGTAATCAGTACTTTGATATTTGAAGCAGACTGTATTCCCAAAGAGTTTAAAGTAGTTGATGCAAGTAACTCGGCTGGTACTTGTCTGCCAAAACATTGCAAATGAGCATTATGGATGGCGAAGTCCAATTGATTATCGTCTATTATTTCCTGCAAAGCCTTGTCTAAGGTAGTATTGTTTGACAGCTCTTTGATAAAGCTACCTCTGTCCACAATCTGAAATCGTATCCGTATTGTTTTTGGTGGCTCTGCAATAGCATTGTCTTCTCTCACCTGCATTTCAACTAGCTCAAACTTCGAATTCTGCGCCATGTTCAAAAACCTCCACGGTACACTGAGATCAAGTGTTTCGTAGTCCTTCTGTAAAGTATATCTCTCGGGATCAAGGTTGTAATGCTTTGTGGCAACATTTAAAACATCTTTTAGTGTAGTAGAGCCATTAACGGGCACTTTCAAACTGCTGACATTGTGGTGAACATGAACACTGCTCATAGTCTTGAAATTTCAGTAATGTTGTGGTTTGTAATCTTACTATAAATGCAGATTATCTTGAAAGAACTGCACTAACTGCAACTTTCAGTTACTTTTAGATTTCACTGATTTTTTTCAACTAAGAAAAAGGGCTTTTGGCTCATGAAAAGGTACTTCAACTATGATTCCACAATACATCTGCCAAAATACCTTTATAGGAAGGGATGCAAGAGTAGTTGAAGTACTATAAAATATTCAATTTGCGTCAATATATTAATATTGCAAAAACAGGAAAGATCCACTACTTGCATGGTGCTTAATGGTTAGGGGCTGATTTAGTTATACTGCGTTCTCAATACAAAAACGATGCTGGAAGATCCGTCACTTCGATTACGGAAGGCAATCAAAGAAGGTAATTTACTGATAGTGAAAAGATTGTTGAGGAGGTTTCCAGACTTGCTCACGAACATAGATCCTTGTAATGGGTGGAGCTCGTTGCATTATGCATCATATCATGGTAGGTATCTGATCTGTGTGCTATTAATCCAATTGGGGCACGATAAAACTGAAGTGCTAAAGACCTTTAAAGGCAATACGTGTGTGCATCTGGCTTTGATGAATGGTCATGAGCAGACTACGCATCTGTTACTGCAGCACTTCCCCAGATTCATTAACAAAGCCGGTGAGCTAGGTAGAACTCCGACACATATTGCATGTATTCATGATTATTATCAATGTTTAAGTTTACTTATAGGAGTTGGAGCAAACCTTATGATGAAAGATGATAAGGGCAATACACCACTGCATTTATGTCTAGAATTCGGGAGTACAAACTGTATGAAGATGCTGGTCAATGAAATACAGATCTCCGATGATTCAATAAGAAATAACGATAATTGGCGTCCTAGTGATGTAGCTAAGACAGTTGAATTGGCTAAGTTCTACAAAAAAATACGAAAGGAGAGTGCTGCAACTGATAATTTAAAGAAACCAAGCTTTCAATCTTTTAAAACCCCTGTTTTAACATCTAAGGCTGTTTTCGATGATGGTCCTTCACCGGTTTTAAGCATTAACTCTTCACAAATTGGCAATACAGGAACTAATAATATCAATAATAGTCCTTTACCAAGGTTACAGGGTATCTTTACAAGTAGAAGACCTTCCGTTCCCACATTGAATGAAATACATAATGGAAACGACAGGAGCCCACTTTCAGGAGCAAACGCCTTTGGTTTATCAAAAAGTTCTAGCACAAGGTCTGCCTCTTCACCATCCCATATAGTAAGAAATAAATCGCTTACATATCTAGGTGTTAAAGACAAGCCAAGAATGGGAAAATTCGAAGTTAATACAGAAAGTGACAGCTCCAGATCTAACATATTTGGAGGAAGTGATAACAGTGCCTTGATTAATCGGTATTTGATTCCTAGTAAAAGCATTAATGCTGATGATGCTGCGACATCAGAGGACTCTTCAAAAGATCTGAACTCTCCCACATCTATCAGCTTCAATCCCCACAGACGTGTATCATTATTGAATATTCCAATATCAAAGCTAAGAAACGATGGTTCTACGAATGATGAAAATAACTGAAAATATGCATCTTTTATTTATATAGATAAGGACATTATAAATGGAAAATGTGAAGCTATAATGGTTATATGATACCACTTTTTTTTAGCTGCTGTTGTACCACCAAATCAGTAACGGCAGATAATACAAATTTCATTGTTTCAGTGTCGGTGGCACACGTTTGTTTTACGTATATTGGTTTGTTGGATCTATTGAGACTCAAGAATAACTTTTCAAAATATTTGATGCCCGCTTTTTCATCGCCAACTTTCCCTGGATAATCTGGGAAGTATTTGCGAATGGGCTCTCTTTTGACTTTCTCCTCGAACAAATCTACTTTGTTGAGAAAGAGAATAAATGGTGTATCTTTAAACCACCTTGAATTGATTAGCTTCTCGAACAGCATAATTGATTCATGCATACGATTCACTGTACTGTCTTCAAAAAGCATTTGGTCGTACTCACTCAATGCTAGCACAAATAGGACAGCTGTGATTCCTTCAAAACAATGAATCCATTTCTTCCTTTCAGACCTTTGACCACCGGCATCATAAACTTTGAATTTTGTTGATTCGATGTTAAATTGCGTCTCAGTTATACCTGTTGTTTTGATTCTTCCTTTGAGTATATCTTCATCTGTGCATACATAATTGTTTTCCGAGAATCTTTCGACGTTGTCAAAATAGTAAGACGCTGACGTTTCCAGCTGAAACTCATTAGCACAGGCGAAGCATTGCTTTATCCCTCTATCTTTTAGCCACAGGTTGCTAATTGCTGCAGCAATCGTTTTATTGTTGACAGTTGGCGATTTGATTTGTTTACTATTGATAAAGATGCTTCCGTCATCATTTTCATGTAGACCTTTAGATATCTCTTCTAAATTAAGTTTCTCATTATCATCATACGGGTATTGAAATGAATCCTCGAAGGCTTTTGCCTTACCAGTACTTTGACTTCTCCTTTTTAAGGCATATGTCTCCGAATATTTGATCACATAGTCATTTAAGAACCCTGAACCACCTGCAACGCTAGCATCAACATAATTGAGTGCCTTAGCAGAAAGTAGTACTCTTTTATGTTCAAATAAGTCAGGGTGATTTACTGGGTCATCGCAATCAAGGCTAATGCCAAGCTTACGTGCTTGCACTATTAAGATCTTCATCGATTGAATGACATCCGCCCATATAACCTGTGCATACTGTAGGCGTTCTTGATGACTAAAACCACCTTTGTGCAGCAACTTCAGCTGCTTTAATACAGTGGATTTACCAGATTCCCCAGCACCTAGCAACAAGAGTTTTATTTCATTCTTCTCTTTCTGTCTCTCCTTTAAGAGAGATTGTTCTATAATATCATTGGCTCTTTTGTTTTTTATAAATGGGTCATTCTCATCTTCATTACTGCTTGTGCTTATTATGCACCCCATAATTTGAATCTCAATTCAATACTGACGGATTCAATGGTTAGTATATAGAACTTGATTTCGTAAAATGCTGCTATAGAGAAAATTGTTAAGTATATAGTTCAATAAGTATAATAGTTGAATTTTAAAGGTGAAAATATCTGTTGGTTGTAAGCTGCCGTTTTATATATAATGCATCTTATGACAATCGCCGAGAAAGGCTGACTCTGGTAAAATTATAGTTTTGAAACTTTTTACCCTTTACTTCATGTGGCTTGTTTGAGTCTTGATTTACAAACCTGACTTGCATTTCAGAATTGCACAATTTGAGGTGATTGCTAAATATTATTGGTATTTAGATATTAGCTTTGTCACTTTCCCTCAATAATCTTGAGGTGAGTTATGAAGAAGCCAAGGGACATTCTTGCAATTAGCCCTTGGGAGAGTATTGGAAAGGTACAAATCTTACAATATTGCAAGTGCTTTTAACTGATAAACCTAGAGTAATTTATTGATTACTTACGTTATGTTTTTAAACAATTTAATATTTTTCTTTATTGGATTTGAATGAATAAATATATACATGAGAGTGTGCTATATGAAACTAATCCACATTTAGACGAAAGAGTAGAACCACATGTAGGTACTGTGAATATTAAAACCTTCTCCTTCGTTGTCTGTTGTTGTAAATGCTGTATGCAAATGCAGTCGTGACTAAATGAGTACTGATGAAAGAATGTCTGGATTATCTAATAGCTCTAATTAAAACCGATAAGTGTGCTGTGAAAATAATGGGAAACTAGTAAGAGAAATTCAGTCTAGACACATGATTAGAACTTACCAGCAGCGTTAAAGGTTTGACCCAGTTTTTGCATGTTTTCACCAACTTTGACGTTTGTCTCGAAGTACTTCGCCACACATCTGTCCAAACAGTTAGCTTCGTTCTTATTCAAGTCACCCTCGTTATAAGCATTGTTGATACACTTGGTGTAACAGTTGGAGACCAATCTGTTGAACATATCAGTAACCAAATCCAACTCGGCCTCAGCAGCCTGGATCTTTTGCTGAGAAGAAAGTTGAGGAGCTCCACCGCCTAGACCTAGGAAAGACATCGTTTATATTATTTTAGTTATTGTTATTATAGTCGGTTAATTGCCTAATATTTAAGATATAACTAGGTTCTATAATGGAATTTATGGGGTTTTGTAATTGAATTGTCCTTCAATTTCTAGTTCAGAAGAAAGAATTTTTCAGCTTTGAAGCTAGCGATGGTGCAGATTTACAGGTGATCAGTCACATGGAAGAGTGCATTGATGGGTAATATATAATGCAGTAGTGCAATAATACTTAAAATGCTTAGGATATATTGTCTCTGTCAGAGTCTCTCAATTGGGTGGAAATATGTAGACCATGTCTTGAAATTGCTTCTTTTTTATTGCTATTTCATAGGAATTTTGTAGCTTTCCCATACGGCATTCTGGTGAACTTTGGTGGTTTTATGTCAAATGTAATAGGTCTAGCTCTTTCCGAGCAGTATGGGTTCAATTGTATTGATTTGTCTCGTTTGCTGAGGGGACTATCCCATGGATGGTTGTATGGTCTGAGCTTCAATCGTGGCAGAGGGTCTGATCTGTAGGATTTTGTGAATTTCTTAGCTGTAAAACGACTTCTTTGCGTAGTGGATCGAACATATTGTACCTTGGGCTCTTGGTGTACCCTGTAAGGCGTTTTGAATGGTTGTCTATGTTCCCTGCGCTTTGTGGGGCTGCTCATACAACAACTTAGCGGGTTTGGTCCATTTCGAATAGATGAAGAATTCGATATTGTTTTTAGAGTTAATGAGACGCTTGATAGCAACGAATTCTCTGATTCTCCAACGTCGTTAATCTTTTTCTCCACTTTATTCATCCTAGTTGTGATAGTCTTCTGGCTTTTTCTCACAAAGTCCTCAACTTTATCGTTCAGTTTGCGTTTGAACTCATGGCGCTTGCCATTTATCAGCGGTTTGCGGTTTATGCGTCCCATGCAGATTTATTTACACTGTATGAATTTATTTACTAGTGATCTAGTCGTTTTACCACCAAATATATTACATGGCATTCAAATACTGGCGATTCCTATGCGAATAATATTTTCTGGACACAAAAGTGTGGGCTATGAGCATACCATCATGTACTTGCTACTACTTCAAGGCTATATTAATTTGTACGCTATAATGCATATATGTTATTCTCATTGGGTCGGTACAGTCTTGTTTCTCTCTCAATTTCCCAATTCTATAACACATTCGCTGAGGTATTTCAAATTCACCGTAAGCCCTACAATACACATACAGATATCAAAATATTATAGATGGCCTCTATGCAATAAATACTTGAGCTTTGGCATGTAATTATATTAGATCAATGGTATGGTAATGGATATCCCCATATTATGAGTTGCGCTGCAAGCATAAGGATGCAGGTCATGTGATACAAATTCGATTGTGCAGCTGTTTTCTCTTGGAACTTCACGATCACAGCGAAACATCAAACTGGATTTTGGGAATAGTATGTTGATTGACTGGTCGATGGGAACCATCCCTGGTGAAGTTGTAGGTATACCGGGGAGCTCATTCATTTTGGATAGTGTCGCCTGCACAGGTTTAAGGAAAATCAGAATTGCTCCGCTATACTTCTGAAACACATACACACGCATAAAAGCATAAAAGCAGAGAAAAAATAGCAATACGATGAATCTAAGGTTGGAACTGAAACGGTTTTTGGCTCTGTGCTTCATGTTCTCCTCTGCATACATGACATGGCAGGCAATGTCCCTGGTGGCTAATTCACACTCGCCAATTGTTGTCGTGCTTTCGGGGTCTATGGAGCCTGCATTCCAGAGAGGTGATGTGTTGTTCCTGTGGAACAGGAACCAAAGAAACAAAGTGGGTGATATTGTGGTCTATGAAGTAGAAGGTAAACAGATCCCAATTGTGCATCGTGTCCTAAGGGAGCACTCACATACCGCTAACCCAGGCAAGCAGTTCTTCTTGACTAAAGGTGACAACAATGCGGGTGACGACATCCCGCTGTACAGCGCAAGGAACATATATCTGAACAAGGAGAAGGATATTGTTGGCACAGTAGTTGCATACGTGCCATTGGTAGGCTACGCAACAATTTGGCTGAACGAGTCAGAGAAGGCAAAGTACGCCATCATGGGTCTGCTGGGTCTGTCCGCATTGCTGAGCGGCGAAGAGTAGGCGAGCAAAAAGAACAGCCCAGGAATTGAATTACAAACTGTATAATACTAAGATATAGATATCTACATAAAGCTCCAATCTCCTAGGAATAATAGTAATTAGAAAAACCTTGTCACATGACTACTATGCTTATTCTTGCTGTTTTTCTTTTGTCAGTCTGCTGCCAAAAACTCACGTTAGTCCCAGCAGCCCATCACAGTTTTGCAATTGAAGGCAGTCACCGTCGCCAGAAGGAAACTGTGATGAGCTCTCTGGCATAATGAGCGACATCTCTGTTGCTACAAAGCTCTGTGTCTTGTCAATAGCCATTACTTGTAAGTGTTAAACAATACTTATCAATTCGTCTGTTTGTTTCGGTGCCCAAGTCATTCAATTAGCGACTTGATTCAGGGTTTTAAGTGGTATTGGCAGGTATAGCAAGGTTTTCAGCAGTTTTGGGTACTAGGTTTAAATTACGTCTCTTGGGTCTAAACTAGGGAAGGATATAGTTAATTAAGGGAATTCTGAGGTAATCTCGAAAGATAAATATTTGTAACATTACAGTTTTCCTAGAATATGGACAGTGGCAGTGGAGGAAATGTTAACGGAAACAGTGGGAGTCCCAACGGAAGTGATAGAACAAGTGGTGATCTTGGCTCGAGGCAACATTTTATAGATGATGGGCAATCCAGGATAGAAGATTTATTACCAGAGGCCCATGATAATAAGGACGGTGGTACTGCTGAGGGTAATGACTTACTGGGCTTCAAAGAAAACTACGACAGTTTTCTGTCTGATCTATCTAATAACGGCGATAAAACCAAATTGCATATCGATGACCAGAATCCGAATTTTGCAGAGTTACTAAGTGAGTACGATTCATTGGTGAATGATGTCTTCAGTCCCGAAGCTGAAAACAAGTGCGATGGCTGTAAAAAGGAAAATGTTAAATGCACTACCAAGTCTGACATGACTGGTTGCTACAATTGCCAAGAAAAACATATACATTGTTCATTAGATCAGCGATCTCCTCAGGACTTGGGACCTGTGATCTCAAGGAAGCGAAGTAATCAGAGTGAACGCTCAAGTATTGATCTGAAGAGAGGTAAAAGTTCGAACTTTGATTCTCCTAGCTCATTCTTCAATGACATCAAATCTCATTCACCACAGAGTGTTGGGAAGCAAAATCTAAATCGATCAAGTAGCAATAAATCTCATCAAAGCTCTGTTCAATATAGCCCTGGTTCAACAAAATCACAATACAACATGATGACTCAGTCAAGACAGTCACCTCAACCACCTATACAATATCCTAGGTCTTCCTTTTATTTGGGGTCATCATCCATATACGATACGAAACTGATAAACTCCATCAAACTCGATAGTATTGACCAAGTACAGTTATCGCCTACTGTAGCATTAAGACGTGTAGCGCCAAATGTCCAGTTTATGCTGAAAGATGACTATAATCAAGAGGTGTATCTGAAACAGGAGCAAGAAGTTGATCTAGTAGAAAGTCTTATATACCCACATGGGAAAGCGCTGGTAGAGATGTTTTTTAAACTGGTACATCCTTATTATCCAATATTGCATGAACGAGTATTTCTAGAAAAGTATTCTAGATCATATAGGGAGCTTACTGCACCTTTGTTAGCATCGATATATTCTTTGGCGTTGCAATGGTGGGACTTTCATCCCGGTTTTATTGGCTTCCCAAAGCCAGATGTGATAGAAAAGCTAAACTCGATTGCTTTTGAGACATTTTTAAACAGAATAGAGCGTCCAAAACTGAGTATGGTTCAAACCGGCCTGTTACTACTTTTATGTAGAAGTGAATGTACAAATAACTGGGTGATATCGTCCTGTTTGGTAGCATTGGCCGAAGAACTAGGACTAGGTATAGAATGTCAAGAATGGCGTTTACCGAAGTGGGAGAAAGATTTAAGAAAGAGATTAGCATGGGCTGTGTGGGCTCAAGATAAATGGACTGCACTTTTAGAATCTAGGCATTCTCATTTGATTCTAGGAAGGAATTGGATGGTTCAAATGTTATCAGTTTCTGACTTGCCTATTAATTCACCAATGATAACTGAAAATGAAGCGGAATCTTCAATAGATATTGCAATTGGCGCACCAATGTTCCAAATAACTCCTACGATGGACGACTTTAAAAACGGTGCACTTATATTCCAGTATTACGTCTCCCTAAGCATTATCCTTGGTGAAATTATGGATACATTTTATACTTTGGGTTCAATTCACATTAATACCTCCATTGAACAGGTGTTGCGGTTAGCTAAACCTCTTCAACTGAAACTTAGAGAATGGTATCGCCAGCTACCACCTCAATTATCAATGTCTAAGTTTGAGTCGAAAAAGTTCAATTGCAACGCCACTTTGACATTGTGCTACTTTACTACAGAGATTACTCTTCATCGCAAAATTATTGCTAGTATCAAGCCCGACACTCCAGAAGAAATAAAAAAGGTTTGCAGAACGGCTGCAAGAACAAGATTGGTGGCTGCTGTCGAATTTATAAGGGATTTAAAAAGCGAACATACAAATGCATTCTGGTTTCCGTCAGCAACAGGATCAATTATGCTAATAGGATCATTTGCAGCATTACTATACACATCATCTGAATCAAAGGAAGAATCAAAATACTTGAGCGACCTTGTTCGTCATTATATTTGGATTCTCAGAGTTGGATCCAAAACGTTTGATAAATTTGGGCATGCATTGACAAACATGCATGCATTATTTGTAGAAATACCCGGGCTGTTAAATAATGATGTCGGTGACAACGAGCCAGAATATAAGGGCAAAGCACCAAGTTATGGCTCTCCACCTACATCTAATAAAACGTTTGGAGGATCAAATGCTTCTTCTTGGCAAGGATCGCCTAGCTCATTTTCTAAATCCCATAGTAATGGTCCTGAAAAGAGTTTCAGTAGAAGTGATCAGGCATCACCATCAAACTAAGTAAACTTATCTGAATTGCAACTAAACGTTTCATCACAGGGCTTGTATTCTATCAAATAGATAGACCACTAGTTATTGGCACATTTTCTATCCTTTATTATCGTCCAATGATAAGAGTTTCATTTGATATTTCATTATATTTATATATTGTTGATGTTATGCACATGTTTAGATACTTATATAAGTGCTACTAGATGGCAATTAATTGAATTTGCTGTAATATTATCCAATATTAAAGTAGATTGTAAAGTCAAAGCAAAACGTTATTGTTTTTTGTAGCTTTCGTTAGCGGTTAATTTAGTAGGATAATGGTAAGGAAATTTTATTATTCACAAGGCAGGACAGAATGGCGGAAAGATATTACAAGGGTCTTTATACAAACCTTTTCAATGATGTGTCTTTGGCGGCTTCAGATACTTCACCTGGAGTGCTGACAATTGTGTGTGTTGCATGAGAAGGAACTAAGTTTTTTTCAAGCTCCTCTTTTTTCTTTTGCTCTTTCAGCAACTGCTTATCTGTGACCAGCTCATTGCTTAGCTTTGCTTTATTTAATTCTTGTTCTCTCTTCAGTTTTAACTCGTCTTCTTCCAAAGAAGATACTAACTCTTGCCAGATGTCTTCCAAGCTTTCTTCGTTGTCCTGTTTGCTCTTAAGCGGAGTGCTAGGACCATTGTGATGCTTGGTATTTCCAATTATACCTGTATATCTTTGATTCTGACTCACTTTGAATAGTGCATCAATTATTTTCAGCTCAGCAGCGATATCCAGATTCTTTTCGCCAACGTTTGCTCTTTCAATCAGCTCTTCAAGCTTATTAATCTTCAGTTGATACCTTCTCTCCATATCACTATATTTTCTCCTCTCTTCCATTACATTTGTTAGCACTGATCCAAATACTACTAATACTAGCAAAGGTTTGACAACGCTTTTATCAAATCGAGATTTCTTTGCAGCAGGTGCAGCGACACTAGATGCACACCTACTAGTTATGCCTCCATAAGAAGTGTTCATAACGATGGTCCTTAAAGTAGTTCTGAGCATCCTGGTATCCTGAGATGATGGACTGTTTCAGCTTATAGTACTTGGTATACGCTAAATGTATCTTGGCTTTACTTCTAGTAACCAACCCAACTTTAGATAACTTGTAAGTCTCGATGATTCAAGTTTAAGTGCAATTTTGTATTTTGAAGGGAAAATCGATGATTTTGAACCAAAAAAAAGAGAAATAGTATGGAATCCATGGAACAGCTGACAAAGTCTATATTGAAAAGTATCAACTGCCCGAGTCAAAGGACACATTTGAAGAATGGATAGCATTGTCCCGGGTGTGGAATTGCTAGATGGCAGCGAATCACAATCGCTGCTAAATATTGCTCTGTTTGAGCAGATCAAAGAGAAATTGAACAGGCAGCAAGGGCTACGACATAAGAATAATGCGGCTCATTTGAGAGGCCAAATAGGTCTCCGAGAAGGTACAGTGAATAACGAGTCTGAGGATGAGAACCAGGGAGATGAAGCGCCTTATATACCACCTCTGTCAGCTTATAGTGCGACTAGTGACGAACCGTATTTACCCTTGAGAAGCATTAAGAAGGGTAGTTTCAAAGTTTCTATAGCTGCCATGAAGTATGATGACTTTGAGAGAAGAATGTATCAAATACGGAAGACTGGTTGGCATACACTGAAACCTATTGGGGTGGCTAAAACTATGGCAGAGATTAGAAGAGAGCAAAGGCACAAGAAAGAGGGTAGTTCAAATCCTGAATCATCACAGCCTGAAACCGCAACAGAGCCTGACGTTGATATGCTACATCAGGAAAATATCAATGTTGCCTACACTGCTACAAGCAATAGGGCATATAGTAATAATACAGACGTAGGGGCGGCTATTCAGAACCAAGAAAGAGTTTTAGAGACAAGTGTTGAACCACAGAACCGAGATAATTCATTCAGTGTTCAAGGTATCGGTCAAGATGTTAATGAAGGAGAGGAAGAGGAAGATGAGGAAGATGAGATTTCTTATGATTATGATGCAGAGTTTGCCCGCGTGGAAGTTGAGGATGAAGAATCGGATTTTCAAAATCGTAGTAATTTCTTTGACTCTTCAAACATATCCGACCTAAATCATGGAGTAACTGCTGCGATTAATGATAATGAAGCAACAGGTGGGCTATCAATCCAACAGTTTGTGGAAACAACAGCACCTAATCAAAACCCGTATGATGATGTGTATGATGAGAGTGAGAGTAACATCCGCCGAGTTCATCTAGATCCTGACGAAAGCATTGACAGAATATCCTCTGATTTTGTATCGGACAACCAGGAGTTTACAGAGATGCCCACTGTTGATATCTCTGATACAATTAATGAGAGTGACATTATGAGAAGTAGTCGAGTAAGCTCTTTGCAAAACCAGCAACAGTAGCCTGAGCGCACTGTCTCTAGGGCAAGAAAACAAATATATTCTCAATGCAATGACTTTTATATTAATTAATGCAATTTTCTATAGATTATATAAGAATGAGTATCATCAATTTTTGGGCAAAGGCACGTTCGATGGCTTGAAATTAACCATGTTTGGCAATGTTCTCTCTGCCAAAGGAAAGTGATCAACTTTACTACTTTGTAGATGGATGGCAGGAATGACCCATTTACCGCAACTACACCTGGAGCCCTTCCAGTTATAGCCTCCGACTTTATAGCTGCAACCGGGGCAAGAGAACTTCCCTTCCAGTTCTTGTTTACCTTGCAGTTCCTGTTTCATCCAGTTCAATGGCTCGACGAAGAAGTGAGAGCAAGTAGTAGATGATTCCTGGATATCGATGATTCTGCGAGACCCGGCTGCTCTTCTGATGAAGTGTCCCTCTGAGGATTGTTTACTTGGTGGGTCATGCTTTATGAAGGAAGTTGACAGCGCCAATCTTTTCCTGCAGTTCTTGCACCTGATCACTGTGGTTTGTGAAAGCTCTTCTTTTGTCAGCTTGTCCAGCTCTTGGTCCTCGTTTGAGCTGTCCTTATATGTGTCGTCCTTGGACAAGATGTCGCGCCCAGTGGGGTCGACCTTGATGGACTGTGCCAGCTTCCATGTCTTGTACAGCTGGTTGTCCGGGTCCACGCGGTTGGCGCCCATCTCTGCGTACACCTGCAGCTGTTCCATGAAGTTCGGGTTGGGCTCGACCTGAGGTCTCTTCCTCCGCACCGCGTGCAAGGCGTCTTTCAAGCGCAGGCCGAACCTGTACATCAGGTAGGCGACAACGAACGATGTCGACCTGGAGATACCCGCCTGGCAGTGCACGTACACCGCGTTCTGCGGGTCCTGCTTCTTCTTCCGGAAGTCCACCAGCGCCGGGTCGTACTCTTGCTCGTACGGGTACAGACAGTGGTCCAGAAACTTGTTGGACTCGTTGAAGTACTGCAGAATGTCAGTGGTGTCGTCGTCATCTATCGGGATAGACTTCAGCGTGTATCCCTTGCGCACCAGGTATTCCGGTATAGTGTCCAACTTGATCACCGAGAGGATATGCGTGATGTTGTACTCCGCTTTCAACGGCGTGTGGTTCGCCAACGGCGTGAACCCACCCATGTATATGCCACCCAGCACTCTAGTAACCTCCATATTTACTCTTTATACACTTTTTGTATATTGTAGAGGTGTAGACTGTAGAGTATGGGTGCATACAGTTTTATACTAGTGGGCAGCTCATCGCGATGAGCTTGGGAATCCATTGAAAGCTGTGATTTGAAATTTTTCAGCATTTTTTTGCCAAAAAACCCATTTACAAGGTGTGGAAACTCAGAAACACCCGTAGCAACAGTGGGTATTTTGTATGTCACAGACAGGCACGCAGACAGACATGGGGCTCTCGAAGATGAGAGCTCTGTAAACACTTTATACGTACATGTCACACCACCTCCACATGTACGGCAATCACTACTCACTAAATATCACATGACCCCCACACATGTCACCTGACGTCCACACATATATCACACTCCACGTACAAAACCGGCTCAACAAAAAACGGAAGTTCCTTCTTACGAACGCCAAACAGCCGTACGGAAGTGTAAATCACATGGGCCATTGAGTGACTACACAGCAAGCAAGCAGCAAGCAAGCAGCAAGCAAGCAGAGACAAAGTGATTTGCTGTTTGTCGGAATTTGTGTTTCCACTTCCACTCCCCCCCACAGAATTATGCGTGGGGGGAGGGCCGGTGCAGAGGGCAGAGGGCAGAGGGCACAGAGAGAGAGGGAGAAGAGAGAGAACTGGGTTCACACGCAGCACGACTCGAATTCGAAGCTCAACAAAACCAGGAAATTGTTGACGAATCCGCAAAGCCCAACAATCAGCGGGCTGCTAATAAACTATATATAATGGACACTACTTGAGATCTGGTGACCGGGTGGTCTTGAAAGAATCTTGGGAACTGGGGGGATTAAGGCGACAATGGGCACGACTATGAACTTTATGAAGGACACGCTGGATCTGGACGTGCTGAACTATCTGGACAGGGATGAGGTGCCCGCGGACATGATGGATATGGGCATGATGGATATGAATATGGACGACCCTGTGCTGTTTAACCAGAACACAGACACCAATGTACAGATGTCAGATGACTACCTGGCGGAGTTTCTACAGGAAACAGCTGATACAAACGCGAATACAAACATGAATACGAATACAAACATGAATACGAATACAAACATGAATACGAATACAAACATGAATGCAAATACAAATACAAACACAAGCACAAACACAAACACAAACACAAACACAAATACAAACACAAACACAAACACAACTGCCAAGAAGGTGAATTACGGGAGACTGGCTCCTATTGACACGCAATATGTGAACCCGGCTGATTTTGTGGATATCAGGAGCGATTCGCTGCCTCATATGCTGTCGGTTTCCGGGCTGCCACAGGTGTCGCGTGTGGAGAACCAGCTGAAGTTGGACTTTGAGTTGTCGCCACAGGCAAACTTGTCCGACATATACCTGTCCTCGGACTGTATAGCCAGGCAGAAGTTCTACCTGGAGAAAAACATAGAAGAGTACCCACAGGAGTTTAGGAACTCCCTGATATACCTGGACGCTTTCCTGATATGCGCCACAAACAGGAAGTCCATCGACGTGTGTACAAAATGTGTCAGGAGAGAACAGCGGAGAGCCGCACGTAGGAAGTCCGGTATCAGCGATAACATGCTGTGGTGCAATAACCCAAACAGAAGAGCAGTGATATTCAACAACAAACAAATCATAAAAACCTCAGTAAATCCTCAAACAGGCAATCAAGTATTCTCCCTAACTACAAGAATTGTATGCTACTGCAGACACCATAAGTCTTTGGAAGGCTTCAAGATCTTGTTTGTGCTAAAGAACAGCAATAATGACATCTTGGCGAAAAGTATAACAAGCGCAATAATGATAACGGATAGAAAATTGTTCTTCAATAACACAAACGGAGGCATGGGAGAAGTAGGTATGTCTCTTTCAAACGATGGTATGAACACATCAAGACAACAGATGGGCACAGACAATGAGGACACAGATACTTCAAACCATAATATAATATACTCAGAGACTGCTGTAGAGTCTTCTGGAGCTACGTCAGCTACTGAGTTCCAAGCGATGAGAAAGGATTCTGTGGTTCAGCCTACGCCTATGCAAAACGTATCTACTAATGGTTTATTGCCACCGAATGCTCAGAAGTTCCCTGAAAATATGTCGATGAATATACCTATGGATAACTCATTTAACCTGTCAAAGAAGAAGGGTCACATTCCTTCTCCAACTTCGATGAGTGAAGACGGATCCGAATCCCAAGGTCTGATGATGTCAGCTTTTGGAACAACAAGCAGTAGAGTGCCTATGGTAAATAACGAGAGGAAGCGTTCCAGAATACATTTAGATAACACAAATATGACACCAAGCCAAAATATCTCTAGATCCATGTCTAGAACGTCGATGTCAAGTAATTATCAATCTGCAGCATCTCCAAGTCAATTTTCAACAAATCAAATCATCAGCTCTATGTCTGATATCAATATCAAGAACTCGCCAAATAGCTCAACGATGCTAAGTGAAGTGCCAATAATTCATAAGGTCATTCCATCACAAGGTCCTATAAATGGTGGTATTGAAGTTACTTTACTTGGTGTTAGATTCAAGGAAGGACTAATAGTTAAATTCGGCGATAACCTGGCCCTATCAACTGAGTGCTGGAGCGATTCTACCATTATCACTTATCTACCACCAGCATTAAATGCTGGACAAGTGTACGTTACGGTTACTGACCCTAACGGCACAGCAGAGCAACAGATGATATCGAACCAACTTAAAAAGGCAATTTTCACTTATGTGGATAATACAGATAGGCAGCTAATTGAATTAGCACTTCAAATTGTGGGTCTAAAGATGAATGGTCGTCTTGAAGATGCTCGTTTCATTGCCAAGCGTATTGTCGGCAGTGACGGGTCATCACCAGGACTTCAAGGTTCCAATAACAACTCGCCAAATAACATCAACTCGAATGGTCAATATTCAATGGATAACCAAGTCAAATACTCGGATGAAATATTAATCACAAAAGTTGTCAAAAACCTAAATACGACGTCCAATTTGTCTATGTGTGATAACCTCGGAAGGACATTGTTGCATCTGGCCTCTTTGAAGGGATACTTTAAACTTGTTTCTACTTTGATTAAAAAAGGCGCCAGAATTGATGATAAAGATTCATTTGATTTCACTCCACTACACTTTGCTTGTGTCAGCGGTGATGTCAAGATTATTAGAATACTGCTAGATTGTGGTGCCGATAAGAACAGAAAGACTAAGCACGGACTTCTTCCATTAGAATTATTCGAGATAAACCATGGTTATGGGGAGAAAGAACATTCTGATCACATGACAGAGGTTGTTAAGATGTTCACTGAGGATGAAAGTGCAGAAAGTGGTATGGGTAGAAAGTTATCAACATCAAGCTTCAACTCAAGTATTTTTGATTCAGAATCATTGCAATCCGAGAATGCAAACAGCCATGATAATGAAATTGATAATGAATACCCAGTTTACTCTGATGGTTCTGATTACGAGGATAGCGATTATGAAGAAGAAGAAGACGAAGATAGCGATCTGCTCCCTATTGAGCAAGCACATGTTACTAATGAGCAATGCGATGAACATGAGCAAGGTAATGAAACTCATAAAACGGAAGAATCTGCCATCGATAATACAAATAATGAATCCCTGTGGAATAGAGTCTTGCACAGAATTAATGATGACCTACCGAAATATGAAGACTTATTCCCTCGTGCAACAGATGAAGGCGAAACTAGTCTCACTAAGACTGAGCAATCGAGATCCGGTGCTGCAGTTCTACAAAGAGATATATCTCACACTGAAGATTCTCAGGGATCATCAGAGGATGAAGAAGAGGCTCTTCAACGTGGCTTTAACAAGTTCTTCCAAAATAGACAAAATTTCCAGAATGATAAAATGCTTTTGTTTTTCTGGATACCGTTGACTCTCGTACTTATGACATGGTTCATATTCTTCAACTTTGGCTGGCGTGATAACACCATACAGTATTTCAGTAACTTGTTAACGCGCTATGTTAGAATCGGATTGGCAAAGATTCTGCTAGGTAATGAAAGAATGAAAACGGCATTCAGGGAGCAATTTTCGAACTTCCAATCAACTGGTATACTAAATGATTTGATAGTTGGATAGGTTCTAAGGTTAGAGCAATCGTAAAATGTTGATTTTAGCAATACGCTACGAATGGAAATTACCGGGATATATATGTATGGTATGTAAAGTCATTATTAGCTATTAGATAATTGTTATGAGAAAATATATGCATTATAGAATTATTTTAAAAATCACAAAGGAAGATGTAAATGGTCAAAGAGATATTTTAGATAATTTGAAACTTCTTTTGCTAACGTTTCATAATGAATAATTGGTATTTAAATTTTTTTTTTCATGAATAATCATTTCTTGAATGGTAATCGCATCGCCCAACAGATTCTATCCAGAAAATTATGAAAATTTTCGAATGCGATGAGATGCGATGAGCTAAAAAAAAAGAGAAATAAGTGAGACTTGGTATTTACAATATATATTATTGATTTAGCAAATATGGGCTTTTTATGTTTGTTTTGAATTAATATAATTGAACTCTGATAGCGCAACTGTTAAAATTTTTGAAGAGCAGCAATGTCCAGAAATCAATTTAGAATTGTCGTTGGTTCATATGAGCACAATTTACTTTGTCTTTCATTGGATTTGACATTGGAGACTCCAGTTTTCACTCCAATCTTCCATTTCCAAGCACATTCCTTAAGCGTTAAATGTCTAGATATATCGAAAAGATATTTAGTGTCTGGTTCAAATGACGAGCACATTAGAATATATGATTTACAAAAGAGGAAGGAATTAGGTACACTTTTGGCACACCAAGGATCTATTACTAATCTAAAGTTTTCCAAAGTGTCTGATCAGGAGCCAAAATCTACCAGTGGTAAATGGTTACTGTCTGCTTCTGAAGATAACAAAATCATTGTATGGAGAGTTAAAGACTGGGAGAATTTCGGGACTCTAAAAGGACACACTGCTAGAATTAATGATATGGACATTCACCCTTCCAACAGAGTTGTAGCAAGTGTAAGTGAGGATCATAGTATTAGATTGTGGAATTTGATGACTGTTAAAAAGGCAGCTGTTCTGAAACTAAAGAAATATAACCAAAATGGTCAATTTGTTAGATGGCTAAAAGCCCAAGGCAAATACTTTGCTGTATCTTTAATGACTAAAGTTTTAATTTATGACTCTACCACTGCTAAAGTTTATAGAGAGATTGACACCGGGAGAAAGACAATCATGCACATGGAAACAGTTGTCCTTGCTGATGTAGAATACATTGTTTTGGGGATGAGTGATGGTAAAGTATTGTTTTATAAGGTGGAAGAAATACTGAACAGTAAAGAAACGGAATTCACTGAGGAACCAGAGTTTTCACTTCTAGGGCATACTAATCGTGTCAAGGACCTAAAGTTTTATGTTAACGAGTTTGGAACATATATGGTTACCATTGGTTCAGATGGTAAAGTTATAGTGTGGGATATGGACAAGAGAGATCAAGTGGCAGTTTATGATTGTGGTGAAAGGCTAAATTGTCTGGCAGTATGCGATGAGACTATTGAAAAGGCTGATACAATGAAGAAAAGAACCATAGATCAAATTGAACTAGGTGAGCAAAGTGAAGTTGAGAGTGATACTGAAAAGTTAAAGAAGGTAATGTTTGGTCAAAAGAAGAAAAATCAAAAGCGTAACAAGAATAAGAACAAGAATAAAAAGAAGAAAGTTGAAGTCCAACTTGAGTAAATTCTCCGCCTACCTATATTAACATTAAATTTAAATGCATACTTAATTTGTTATAATTTTACTATATTACATATGAATATCCTATAAACTGTCGCAATTAAGTAATCAAAAGATCATAATTTAGATTCTCTAATAGCACGGGCAGAATGTCTGTTGAATAATTTCTCAGCTCTTACCCATACTGGAGAAACATGTCTGCTTGGTAGTTGTTCTAGGGAAGGTAATAGGTCGTGTGCGAAGAATTCAGAAGCTTCTCTTGGTAATAGGGAAGGCAAATGGTCGATTGAAATGACAGATAGTTTTGGACCTGAACTGGTATTTACCTTGACTGTTGGCTTGTTGAAGACAGTAGCGATGTTATATATTGGAATAGGGTTGTGTGGATTAGTTGTGTCGGCGGACACATCAACAACTGTTCTTAGCTTTCTGTCAGGTTTGTTTAGTAGTTCGTAATTGATAAAAGGTGCAATTGGTTTGGAAAGGTAAATACAGTTGATGAAGATATCAGAAGCTGCTATTTCAGGGAATGGGCCACCTCTTGAAGTTTCCTGAATATCCCACTTAATGATATTTTCCTCTGGAAGGCCAACCTTCTTCAAGAAATCAATTGCACCGGAACCGCATCTTCCTAAAGCGCCAATTATCAGTACCTTTGGCTTTTTGGCACCAGTCTTCAATGCATTTTTGTAAGCCTTGCCAATATCTTTGATCAAAGCCTTTTCGTTTGGGTATGGGGAGACAGCTGGCAAGTCTTCGCTGTCCTTATGTGTTTGTTTGAAGGCCCAATCTGCCAAACCAAGTGCTGCACCAGCAAAACCTGCATAAAATCCAAAAGCAGCAACTCTTCTGCCGTTGTCGTCCTCTAGAAATTCCAAGTCATATAAGGTACCGTTACCGTTTATGAATCTACGCAGAACGTCTTTCCAGCCTGCTTGATCTTTATAACAATGAGCAAATTGGATGTGTTCGTGCACCAATGGGAACTTGTCTTCTTCTGGCATTTCTTTCAAACCAATAATTATTCTGTCACGAGGAGCACTGATCCAGGAGCCAAATGGTACGATAATAGCACCAGCTCTTCTGTATTCGTCGATTTTAAATATGGATTGTGGTGATTCCTCGACATATATCTTGAAGCCTTTGCCGATTAGGTGCTTGACGGTAGTAGGTGTCAAGGCAGCACGATGTTCTAGCGGTTTAGTTTCACCTCTTAAATGTAAAGTCACGGACATTTTGTAGTTTATTAGTGTTGTTTATGAGTGAATAATAGGTTAGCCTAGTGTTTCCTGATGGAAGCTGATCTTTGCAGAATAACTTTTTTGTATTTAAAGGTATTCAGAATTAGTTCTCTAGTTTAAAGAACAGTATATGTTTAGGATTCTGTGTATCTTACAAATGGGAGAAGAACAAGATGAAAAGGTTATTTCAAAATACATATACCTGGAATGCACGTCCCGTTTATATAGGTATGCAAGAAGTGGGAATTGCTGAAAGCAACTTTTGAATTCGAATGAGCAAATCCAACTCTTGCTCATCCTAGGTGGGAAACGCACACATGAATCAAGCTGTCGACAGCCATTTCCCTAGTGAAAAAGATAAGTGGGATTTTTAGAGTCAAAGTCCTTATCCATGACTAAAAAGGAATTCCTTATGCTCGAGAGACATGAGTGATCAGAAGTTTTGCATAGCAAAAAGCACAGAAGAAGGCCAGCTGGCTGAGCAATCCCTATCAGTGCAAACCCTTTTGTTCCCATTGTCACTCGAATTTCCTGGGCCTTTCACAGTATCTTGCCAAATATGTTACACTTGCTTTAGGAAAGCTATCATTTGCTGGGAAATAAGAAGAGACGAAATTCCGGTGGAAAAGAGATACAGATATAATTCCGGTGGAATAATTCATCTTGTTCACATAGACTCATTATGTGAAGAGTATGAGTTAGCAATATTGCGATGAGTACAATATTGGATTTTCTTGATGTGTATAATTCTTGTATGACTATTAGTATGTATTGGCAGATAGATGTGCCATATGATGATTCACATTTTTTTTATTCCAGGACCTATAAATGGCAGTTTGTTTACTTGGCTACTCCGACATTCAGGGAAAGCCAATGTATGCACAGTAGATTCAAAGCAAGCCTTTTGTAAATTGATTTTTAACTTGTTCTATATAATAGATATTTATTTCGTGCTCTATAAATAAAAAGACCCATTACTGAGAGAACTATTTAAACTCAGGCGGATCCATTTTTCGGTATTAACAGTAAATCCGCTGCTTGTGTGTCCTCTCTACTGGTTTAGTGATACTTAGTGTTGAAATTCCTTCAAGACTTCAGCGTCAAAGCTCAAATATTGTCCATTGATTTCTTCTGGAATACCGTTCAAAGCTAGCTTGGAGTAGACGGTGGCTGGGATGGAGCTATGTAGCAACTTGTTGTCCTTCTTCAAGTCTCTGAACATTTCCAAGTGTTCCTGGCTCATACCTTGAGGGCCAAGGTTTTCTCTGATGTTAACTTGCATGTCAGTGTCGACAATACCTGGAGCGACAGCTAGAGCTCTGACGGCTTTTTCCTCGTTGGCCAAGGTCATGGCGAAATGGTTTAGGGCAGCCTTAGAAGAACCGTAAGCACCCCAACTGCTGAAGTAAGTGTCACTGGCATCGGAACTGACAAATAGAGCAGAACCGTGGGTCTTCTTCAAGTGTGGAAGAGCAATGTCGACCAAGGAGACGATACTGAAGAAGTTGATGTTGTAAAGTTGCTTCCAAGCGTTAACATCAATGTTGTTGATGTTTTGAACTGGTTCTAGAACACCAGCATTGGCAATCAAAGAGTTGATCTTACCATGGCCTTCAATGGCAGAGTTGACATACTTCTTCAAGGTGTCATCGTTGGTAATGTCACCAACAGTGTAGAAGAATCTGTCACCGTAAGTGTCCTTCAAAGCCTTCAATGGCGCTTCGGATCTAGCAATACCATAGACAATAACGTTCTTGTCCAAGGAGAACAAAGTGTCAACGATAGACTTACCAATACCTCTGGAAACACCAGTGACTAGAATAACTTTTTGTTCGGTTTGAGACATGTTTATAATTTTTTTTTTTGAGTTTCTTGCTGTTGTAGTTTATTGGATGTTAATATTTCCAATTGCTTTTTGTTGGTATCATCATATGAAAGGGATAAACATTTTCTACTTCAGAATTGATCATCGATGCTTCCCTTTATATATCTATTTTTTTTTTGGTCTTTGAATTAGCAAAGGTGCTTACAAAACGTCGGTGTTATAAATATTCAAATTTAAAATTATTTTTTCTCTTTACTTTTTTTTTCAAATAAGCGTGGGGGGGACGGAAATTCTTGTCATCAATTGTCAATGAGCCCACAAAAAGAATAATCTCATCGGTGTTATGAATCCAGCTGGTGTACCTGCGAGATCCCAACAAATTGGGATATTCATATGCTCAAATGGCAATCTGTCTTATGTGAGTATAATATATGACGTAGTGCATAGTATTACAACGCATCCCCCCTTCCCAGCTTACGACGGGCTTATAATTAGCAAATCAAGTTTTCTCGATAAAGTATGCAATGCATACAGCTTTGAGAAATTGATCAACGACGATTCCAATATTCATTCATTGGAATATGCATCCGGGAGTAATTGGGGCTTGTAAAGGGTATTGACTATGTCTTTACTTGAAACAAATATTCCAGTTTAGCTGAAGGACGGTATTAAAATATTCAGATAAGTTTAAGAGTATTAATGTTTCTAGCTGAGTTTTGGCATGTCCATTGAAATTTTTGAACCTTTGGAATATGCAATTGGTAGTATATGCCAGTCTCAGGAACATAAGTCATCGATCATATCGGATGAAGAACTTTTTTGCAAATATCACGCAATTCTTCCAAATACCAAATAGCGGTGCTAAATGAGATAAAAGTAAATTTGCCCGACCGAATGATATTATGAAATTCTATTTTATGGATTTTTTAATTTTTTTTTTCTTTTAGTTATAACTCCGATCTTTTAGAGAACAGATTATTGAGGATTCTAAAATTTTATTTGTTCTGTTTGACATCTATGCAAGGACGGTTAAAAAAAAAAAGATCGCATAGCCACTTTTGTTGGATTCATCTATATTAAACTGTTATTTAGATAATTTCTTTTAAAAAAAACTCTCGTCATGTAGCAAGTTCTTCTACAAATCATTGAATTTATGTTTTGGTAGGAAAGAGTACACTCCACGAAATGATGAACTTCTATAGCTTTTTGAAACATTGTCAAACTGTGATAAAAAACCTTGATCATAGCTGTCTTTTGTAACAAGTATTTACAAACAATTTTATTATAAAATAGTTATAGAATATATCATTGTAATCTGGAGTCATTGTACCTTACATACTCACCGTTAAGTTCAGGTGGGATACCTGAGACTGCTAGCTTTGCATAAATCTTACCAGGAACGTCAGCATCGAGCAACTCACCATTCTTCTTCAAATCTGTAAACCTTTTCAAGGCATCAGCTGTCATCCCAGAGGGTCCAAATTTGTCTCTAATATCATCCTGCATCTTTGTATCCACTACACCTGGTGCAACTGCAATTGTCTTGATAGCTTTGTTCTCAGCAGCCAATGACATAGTTAGATGATTCACAGCTGCCTTGGATGAACCATAGGCACACCAGCCGTAATATGGTTTTGTACTGGCACCTGAACTAACAAAGATTGCATTGCCTTCGCTTTTCTCCAGATGTGGCAGGGTCTTGTTGATCAAGTGAATAATACTGAAAAAATTAATATCGTACAGCTTCTTCCATTCAGCTACAGAAGAACTACCGACTTTAGCTACCGGTTCTAGTACACCTGCATTGGCCACAATGGAGTCAATACGACCTTGCTCTAGCACTACCTTTTCAACAATTTCGTTGATCTTATCTTCATCAGTAATATCACCGGCCAAGTATTGGAATCTGGCCCCTACAGTGTCTTTCAAGCTCTTCAATGCGTCCTCATTTCTCGCAATACCATATACCACAGCATTGCTGTCAAGAGCCAATATATTCTTGACAATTGCTTCACCAATACCTCTGGAAGCCCCTGTAACTAAAACAACCTTCTTCATTAAAATTCAATAGAGTATAAACGACAATAGATCCTTGATGGGTGTCCTATTAGATACATTACTGTAACAAAAATCCGTCAAGTCCCTATAAACCAGTTAAATTAATACTTAAACACTATGGGACTCGGATAGGTAAAACGTGACTATCAGGGACTCGTATTGTAGTATACATTATTGTTTAGGATAATAGCTATACATTATTCCACTTCTACTCGCAGTGCCATTCGAAAAATCATTCTACTGTCCCTTATTCTCTAATCATCCTACGTTGTTACAACTACAGGTTGTCTCGGAACGACCTTAGTTTACTAAGTTCAGAAGCACATAATAATTGGGAGGCATGCATATAGAAAGATGATCTTGATATGATCGAGTGGTTTATAATATTAAAACTCCATTTTTATTCAAGTCTTTAATAGGCCGCTGCCGAGACATCGTAACTCTTAAAAACAGATTTTCATTCCTGACATCTACAACCCCATTGCACATAGTGCAACACTTTAGAAGCATTAATTGACAAACATCTTATCATGCTACAGTAAGGTGCACGTCAGAAACACCACACACAGTTTTGCAGAAATCTCCATCACTTGAAAGAACCTAAACAGATCTGGGATGAGCATGTATTGCTGCCTAATTCGAAGTGAGGGGCAAGCTATCTCAGTTTTTGTCTTCTAATATGGAGGGGCACAGAGATCTCTGGCACTCGCTTTGTAACAGAAAATCAATGCCTCCCAGACAAACACCCATACAAATAGAGAAAAAAGAAACGTAGATGGCCTGCGAAGGAACACCTTCGATTGCTACTTGGACAGAGAAGAGTCTACCTTGGACTACCCTACTTGACTGGGGGACTAGGGATGAGACAGGCGAATCTTTAGCTGTGACCCCACGCATTGGACAAACTTAAGGAGTAAGAAGAGGTTCATGCCTTTTTCCTTTCGCAGTTTGATCACCGCTGTAAGGAGCTCTCTTCCGTCGGCACAATGCGAAGTTGCGTTTTAGCGAAAGCCATCCCTGGAGCTAGGTCGCACTGGTTTTACTTTGTGATGTCATTTCTATGGACCGGGTCACCCACAGTTACACCTACGCTTCTTAAGCTATTGCAAGAGAGAGCTACATGACTATTGGTCATGCTTCAATTAGCTGATAAGAGGAATTGATAACGTTATTGGGCTTATCTTGCCACTATGATAGGTCAGCCCGATCGGAAAGCATCTTCTTGGTTCTCACAGCCATAAGTATTGCGCAAAACCGTCATGATGATGTAGTTACAAGACTAACGACTATACTTCAAAAATCATTTATGTAGAAAAAAATACTTATATAACTAGTCGACTCGCCTCCCACACATTTGGACCCTTCGAAAAAGTGGGATCTTCTCATTCCATTGTCAATTGTATCAGAAGATTAAAAGAAGGGGATTTTGACTACTGAGAAGAATCAAAAATAAAGCTTCCCACGCAGTTTCTCTTGATTTGCAAACGAAATTAGTACAAACAAGCAAAGAAACGTCTATAACGAGCCCCCAATCCCTTAAATTCGAATTGAACACTTCTACCATCAACTTAGAAGCACAATTGATTGGCAGAAACAGGTTTAAATATATAAAAAACCTTTCCTCTTTGAATAATTTCAATTCTCCCTTTCTCGGCTACCTTTTCGTTAACCGCAGCGATATAGGACTTCAAGGAAGAATATTCTAATAAGAAATCATACTTTAGAAAAACAATAATGCCACAATCTGGTCAAAAGAAGAAATTGGCCGGTTTGAGGGCTAATTTCAACATCCTTGGTGAAAAGGATAAGATTTTAGTTGCCAACAGAGGTGAAATTCCCATTAGAATCTTTAGAACAGCCCATGAACTGTCTATGAGAACCGTCGCTATCTACTCTCACGAGGATAGACTTTCTACACACAGATTGAAGGCGGATGAAGCCTATGTGATTGGTGAAGAAGGTCAATACACCCCAGTTGGTGCTTACCTTGCCATTGATGAAATTATTGATATTGCTAAGAAACACGGTGTTGATTTCATTCACCCTGGTTACGGTTTCCTTTCTGAAAACTCGGAATTTGCAGACAAGGTACAAAAAGCTGGTATCACATGGATTGGCCCACCTCCAGAAGTCATCGAATCTGTTGGTGACAAAGTCTCAGCTAGAAACTTGGCCGCAAAGGCTAAAGTTCCAACCGTTCCAGGTACTCCTGGTCCAATTAAAACCGTGGAAGAAGCTGAGGCCTTTGTCGCTGAGTATGGTTACCCAGTGATCATCAAAGCTGCCTACGGTGGTGGTGGTAGAGGTATGAGAGTGGTAAGAGAAGGCGAAGACATTGGTGACGCTTTCCAACGTGCCACTTCTGAGGCTAAGACAGCTTTCGGTAACGGTACTTGTTTTGTAGAAAGATTCTTGGACAAGCCAAAACATATTGAAGTTCAACTTCTGGCTGACAACCATGGTAACGTCATACATCTATTTGAAAGAGATTGTTCGGTACAACGTAGACACCAGAAGGTCGTAGAAGTCGCACCAGCAAAAACATTACCTCGTGACGTTAGAGATGCAATTTTAACAGATGCCGTTAAATTGGCAAAAGAAGCAGGCTACAGAAATGCTGGTACAGCTGAATTCTTAGTTGATAACCAAAATAGACATTATTTCATTGAAATTAACCCAAGAATTCAAGTTGAACATACAATTACTGAAGAAATTACTGGTATTGATATTGTGGCCGCTCAAATTCAAATTGCAGCCGGTGCTTCCCTAACAGAATTAGGTCTTCTACAAGACAGAATTACCACTCGTGGTTTTGCTATTCAATGTCGTATCACAACTGAGGATCCAGCAAAGAATTTCCAACCGGATACTGGTAGAATTGAAGTTTACGGTTCTACTGGTGGTAACGGTGTTAGATTAGATGGTGGTAATGCATACGCAGGCGCTGTTATTTCACCTCATTATGACTCTATGCTGGTCAAATGTTCCTGTTCAGGTTCCACTTATGAAATTGTACGTCGTAAAATAATCCGTGCCTTGATTGAATTCAGAATTAGAGGTGTGAAAACTAATATTCCATTTTTGCTAACATTATTAACTCATCCAGTATTTATTAGCGGCCAGTATTGGACAACTTTCATTGATGACACCCCACAGTTGTTCCATATGGTTTCATCACAAAACAGAGCCCAAAAATTGCTACACTACTTGGCTGATTTAGCAGTCAATGGTTCATCAATTAAGGGTCAAATTGGCTTGCCTAAATTATCTACTAAACCAAACATTCCACATCTACATGACGAAAAGGGTGAGATTATTAGTGTCACCAAAGTGGCTCCACCAGATGGTTGGAGACAAGTGCTATTAGAAAAGGGACCTGAAGGATTCGCTAAAGCTGTTAGAGCATTCAAGGGTACTTTACTAATGGACACAACTTGGAGAGATGCCCATCAATCCTTACTTGCAACAAGAGTTAGAACACACGACTTGGCCGCTATTGCACCAACTACTGCACATGCTTTAGCTGGTGCGTTTGCGCTAGAATGTTGGGGTGGTGCTACTTTTGATGTTGCTATGAGATTCTTACATGAAGATCCATGGGAACGTCTAAGAGTATTGAGAAAACTAGTCCCAAATATTCCATTCCAAATGCTACTTCGTGGTGCAAATGGTGTTGCATACTCATCACTGCCAGACAATGCCATTGACCATTTTGTTAAACAAGCAAAGGATAACGGTGTTGACATTTTCAGAGTTTTTGATGCACTAAACGATTTAGAGCAATTAAAGGTTGGTGTAGATGCTGTTAAGAAAGCTGGAGGTGTTGTCGAGGCAACAGTATGCTATTCTGGTGATATGTTACAACCAGGCAAGAAATACAACTTGGATTACTATCTAGAAGTCACTGACAAGATTGTTGAAATGGGTACACATGTTCTTGGTATCAAAGATATGGCTGGTACTTTGAAACCTACTGCTGCAAAGTTGCTAATTGGTTCTATTAGAGCTAAATACCCAGACCTACCAATTCATGTTCATAGTCATGACTCTGCTGGTACTGCTGTGGCTTCCATGGCTGCTTGTGCATTTGCAGGTGCAGATGTTGTCGATGTCGCTATCAACTCTATGTCAGGAATGACTTCTCAGGCATCAATCAATGCCCTATTAGCATCTCTAGATGGGGAAATTGATACAGGTGTTAATGTTAAGCATGCTCGTGAATTAGATGCTTACTGGGCGGAGATGAGACTGTTGTATTCTTGTTTTGAAGCTGATCTAAAGGGTCCCGATCCAGAAGTGTACGACCATGAAATTCCAGGTGGTCAATTGACTAACCTGTTATTCCAAGCCCAACAGCTAGGCCTAGGTGAGAAATGGATTGAAACCAAGAGAGCTTATAAAGAGGCCAACCACTTGCTGGGTGACATTGTAAAGGTTACTCCTACCTCGAAGGTTGTTGGTGATTTAGCACAGTTTATGGTTACCAATCAACTGACATCGGAAGATGTTAAACGTTTAGCAAACTCATTGGATTTCCCAGACTCTGTCATGGACTTCTTTGAAGGTTTAATGGGTCAACCATACGGTGGTTTCCCAGAACCTTTAAGATCTGATATCTTGAGAAACAAGAGGAGAAAATTGACAGTTCGTCCCGGTTTGGAGCTTGAGCCATTCGATCTTGAATCAATCAGAGAAGATCTTGAAAACAGATTTGGTGAAATCGATGAATGCGATGTTGCTTCTTATAACATGTATCCAAAGGTTTACGAAGACTTCCAAAAAATGAAAGAATTGTACGGTGACTTATCTGTGCTACCAACTAAAAACTTCCTAGCTCCACCAAGCATTGGCGAAGACATTGAAGTTCATTTAGAACAAGGTAAGACTTTGATCATAAAGCTACAAGCTGTCGGTGATTTGAACAAAGAGACTGGTATGAGGGATGTCTACTTTGAACTAAATGGTGAAATGAGAAAGATTCGCGTACCTGATAGATCTCAGAAGGTCGAAAAAGTCTCTAAACCCAAGGCTGACAATCATGATCCATTCCAAATTGGTGCCCCAATGGCAGGTGTTATCGTGGAAGTTAAGGTCCACAAAGGTTCATTAGTCAAGAAGGGTCAACCGGTTGCTATTTTGAGCGCAATGAAGATGGAAATGGTTGTGTCATCTCAAGCAGATGGCCAGGTAAAGGACGTGTTTGTCAAAGATGCCGAAAATGTTGAAGCTTCCGATCTTCTGGTTCTTCTAGAAGAAGAAATTCCGCCACAAGAGTAAGAATACTAAAAAATTCAAAAAATATATAAATATTAATCAAGACTTTATGTTTACTATGCACGACACCGATATCCTATCTGGATATTGTAATAATTTCGATGTTCTTATAGGTTATTTAAACGTTTGTATTAAAATTTCCGATAATAAGCTAATTTTCGGTCTAATATTCTGTTTACTTCTTTTCACCACTATGACAATACCAATGATATCTCTATTTGAAAACTGTCCAATCTCAATTACTTTACTCTATGGGCTGATGATAAAGGTTACAATAATATTACAATGCGCTATATGTGATATTAAGAATGAAATGTGAAATCCCCATCTAAGTAAGTTAGTACATAGATAACCTTAATATTTCACCTTTGTCTTTTCAAATTACTACTTGCTGTGGGCCTTGTCAACCTACTTGACATTTGTGGTATACCAGATGGTCTATTTCTTGCATTCCGAAGTGCAGTAGCCTTTGTCACTCTACCAGTAGGTTGTCTATAACTGTTCCCATATAGTCGTTGGCCGGTGGGTCCATTGCCATTACCTTTCACTTGTGCTGGTATTAACTTATCCTCTTCCATTTTAATTGACTTCTGTAGTTCAGCTATTTCCTGTTTATATTGTTCTACAACTTCTTCATTACTGTTCGATCCCGTTTTAGATCCCGTCCTACTATCCATGATATGGTGCGCATAACCAGCCTGTGATTGTATGTTTATCCAATTGTCAAGCATCTTGTTCGTCGATTTACAAACATGGTGGATCTTGTTCATGTGGGACGGTAGCGCACCTTTCACTACGCTGTCTATACTCCGTATAGTGGCTATGACCTTATCCAATGTCTCCAACTCACGTAACAAACTTTGTGTCGTTATGCTTCCGCTCTCCTCAACCATCGCGCTAGGTTTCTTCGCATCCCTAGTACGCGCCGCATTGTGTCTCATCTGATCGAATATTTCTGGGATCAATTGATTGATCGCAGAATTGTCCAGACTTTCACTCATATCTTAATATTTTACCGCTATAGTACCCACGGATCGACTCGCAACCTCGCTCTTCTCGACTCAAATATCCTTGATCCTGACTATTACTATGTTTTTATCCACTTTTGTTTGTTTTTTCTAAACAATCAGTGATGCCCTGCTGCCAAAAAAATCAAAGCTGCGAATCGACATAAATCAGGAACATCGATGAATCATACTTAAAAAATGGCATTGACTATCACCACTCGAATCAATCATATCCCTCCGATTGCTACACAAGTGCAATCAATTACTATAAGCGTTTTGCCTGCGAGAAGCTCTGATCTTATTTGGTGGATTTCTGACTTAACTAGATGAGCACTGAAGCTATTAGGAAGCTGAGGCAATATGCCGAAGAGAATGAGAAGGAGGAGTTTGATGGGATCACCTACTTGGTGCTATTAGAAGAGTGTATTAACGGGCTGAGCGGCTCAGAAGATCAGGCCTTGTTTTTCGATGAACTTTATGGCTTGCTGGATCAATTTGGAACTCCCTTAAATGATGAGCTGCTGTGGGGCCTGCCAAAAGCACTAATAAAGAATATAAGTTCTAAGAATGTGGAGGATAAAGCTCTCGTGAAAGCAATATGTAACTGCATGAAGTTGGTTGCAAGAGTTGGAACAGATGATTATAACTTCCTTTTCGGCACAGAGTTGTTGAGAGAGTGCAGAGCGGAAGATACTAATATATACGATGATTCCAATGACACATATATTTTGGAAGCATTTAAAGTTAGAGTTGAACTTTTACTTGAGGAATTTATACTACCAGCTTTGAAAACACTAGGCCAGACAAACCCATCTAAATTTCTATCCGTCATAGTTTCCGCCTTGGTCGAGCTAATCTCGAACAACATGCAATGTGGGGAGGAAATAGAAATGTCTAACATTTTATTAGATGTAATAATACGGTTTTATGATAGCTATGAGCTTCCTAGCGCTAAAGTTACCACACCTGATGGCGCGATGGCCAATAAAGATGAAGAAGATATAGTTCAAAAAATACTCGAAAGTTTTTGGTCATTTTCCATAAGTAGATGCATCAAAAATCAAAGCTGCTTTCCTGAATATATACTATTATCGCAGATTCCAAGATTGGATTTCGTGAAGCAAGAAATCGATGTTCCTGACGATTTCATTATCAAAAGTAGGAATATTATCAGGATAACGAACGAGAAGTTACAACTTGATCTTCAAAAGATGATGGAAGCCTGCTTTGAAGAAACACGAAAAATATACGAACTGTTGCCCCCAAACCCGACGATGCAGGATGGTAATGATTTAACTGAAGAAATATATCAAATGTCCTATGTAAATGGTGTGACCACGTTAGAGGAACAAAAAGGTAAACTGAGTTTGGATACCGCAGGTGTATTAACGCTATCAGGACTGTATTATATTGCGAATGATAATAAATTAAATGTAAAAATAAATCTTTATGATGCCGTTCTCCTATATCTCAGATTTTCCAGTGCATCATTATATTCTCCCATATTTGATAACACATTTGTGGAAGGTATATGCCGGTTTTGGCTTTGGAGTTACACATTAGGTGAAAATAGAGATAAAAATACTTTACAATCAGAGTTAATGAGTGTACCTGACTATGTTCTCAAGGTGTTTTTCCAGTTGCTGCTACTGAAGACATGCAATGAGGCTTCAACGTTACAAAAGAGGATAAATTTCAATCTGTTGACACAATTACTGGCATTTAGCAACGCTGAAGTGGCGTTTGATTTCATAGTTGATACGATACTATCTTGCCCCTATCTTGATGCCAAGATTGCTATCGCTGGGATCTTAAAGGACTTGATGGCCAAGAAAAGTGATGATATACACCTTAAGGAAGCCAGACAAGTTAAAAATGAACCGAATAACCATAATTGCCCTCCAAAATTACCAGACAGACCTCCTATTACTGTAGATGAGCACAGAATAGCGAGCATACATAGCCTAGTAAAGCTATGCATCGAGGATTGCTTAAAGCCCTTGAACAACAAGACACAAGGGAACCTAATACTACTGCAATACTATATCAATATTCTAATCACACTTTATAAACAATGGGACGGGTTTCTCCTCAAAGAGATTAACGATGAAATAAAAAAACTGTTCAGCCAAAGACAAGAGCAAGAGTTCCCCGAACTAGAGTTCATACGTCTGGCAAATGATACACTATCCACGCAGCTAGAGAGACTTAACTTGTAATTGATCTATTCCCTCCCCCTTCTGTCCCTCCACATACGATATATTTGAAACTAGTAGCTACATATCTTATCTCTTCATACCTGAGGAACTTACTAGCATAAGTTATACACTGTGTTAACATATAGCATTTCACCAATACATGCTATTGTATATGGGCTCCCATTAACACATAACATCGGATCAATGGAGCAAGAACCAGACTTAGAAAGCTACGCAGAAAAACACCCTGCATCGGCTTTTAATGAGAAAAGGGTCCAAAACTGCTAAACTTCGAAACTTCATGAAAAGTTGAGCTTAGCGATGACTAATTTAGAAGGGAAGAGCAGGACTGCTCTCGATGGCATGCAATATAATATATAGGGTTAACAGGTTAAATAGTATAATTGATTTGGACTGACATTTCCTTGAAGCTGAGTTAGTCCCTGCAACGTGATTGAGTGGTTGTAACGATGTCGAGACTAAGCAATATGAGGCACTTGCACTCGGTGAAAACACCGAATATCACACAGATACCGGACTTCACGAAGTACTCTCCCGTGAGGCCGATCAATGAGGAGTTGGCGCCGTACATATACGAGACGATGAAGGCGTTTCCTTCGCGGTCGCACTATATCAACCAGCAGCATTACTACCACAACAAGAACGTTCTCATAAATGACTACCTCAAGAAGAATCCCACGCCTGTGTCGTTGACGCAATTGGCGCAGTACTATGACGATTCCACGACGCTTACTAAACAGAAGGTGATAAGTTCCGCTAAGTTTGTGAAGGAGGAGATCAGCATACGTATGGCGCACAAGATCCACTCATTGCAGCTGCTGCCATTCAATGTGATCAACAACTTCCATTTTGTGCAAGTGTATGAGTCCTACTACAACATATTTGAGCGGTTTCGGAAGTTCCCAGCGGTGCGGACGCTGGACGATAGCATACGGTTCACGAAGTTCGCGCGGGATATACTGAAGGACTTCAACACGCTGAACCTCCCGCACCTGATCATGGGCGCGCTGGAGTGCACGACGCTGGACCTGTACCCTACGGACAAGATGGACAAGCTGCTGTCGGACCTGCTTCGTGCGCGGATCTCGAGGCGGTTGATAGTGGAGGAGCACATAAGTATCGCGGACAACTACTTCAGTGGTAAGAAGAAGAACACGCTTGTGCTTGGGGACATATTCCAGGAGTGCAGTGCGAAGGAGCACATTCTCGGTGCCAGCAAGATATGCGAGAAATTCATCCAGGACATGTATTTCGAGAGCATCCCGATGCCTGAGCTGAAGATCAACGGCGAGACGGACCTGAAGTTCTACTTCCTGCCCTCGCACCTCAAGTACCTGCTGGGCGAGATACTGCGGAACACGTACGAGGCCACCATCAAGGACTACATACGGAAGGGTTTACCGAAGCCCGAGCCGATAGTGATCACCATTATAAAGAATGAGGAGTCGTACCTGTTCCGGATATGTGATAGAGCTGGCGGGCTGGCGCACCATCACGACGACAACAACATCTGGTCGTTCGGCAAGACGAAAGAGCAAGCGGCACAGTCCATTTCGAACTTCCACAAGCTGCCGGGCCTGCAGACCGTGTCGCTGTACGACCACCTGTACAACAACACCGAGGACAGGCAGGTGAACAGGGCGTACATCAACACCTCGCTGGAGCCGATGGCACACAGCAACATCGCCTCCGCGGTGGCAACGGGCTACGAAGTCCCGCTGCTCAAGCTCCTCAAGAGATCGTTCAGGTACAAGCTGGGCATCGGCCTGGCGATGTGCAAAGTGTACGCCGAGTACTGGAACGGAGACCTCACCCTGCACTCCATCCACGGGTTCGGCACAGACACAGTGCTGAAGCTGGGCAACCTGATGATCCACACCAAGGACAAACAGCTAGACCGAGTGTAGAGAAATATCACATGCTCTATATACTTATATTTATGTGCCATATAACTATTCGCTTTATAAATGTGAAACAAGACAGATCACATGATTATTTAAGAAAGAACCAAATCACATGACCACATGACCACATGACCACGGTAACCCGGTACCGGCCCCTCCCTGCCCCGCTCGTACTGGCATCGCCCCCACACCACATAGCCCATGACTCACCACCCCCCCACTCCCACCACACTTGCGAGGAAAGGTGAATGTGTGCACCAGTACACCACAGCACCACAGTGATTAGCCAGAAAAACACAATTTTCGCTGCTCTCGATGGCTTCCTTGCTGAGAGCAGCTGAGAGCAGCTGGGAGCATGTGAATCACAATTTGATTGCCTCGTAGCTGCGGGCGTCTCTGTGCCATATATTTCCTCGAGCTTCAGCTCATCGCAAGTCAGAACGTATCAGCAATAGCAATAGCAATAGTACTTGTACTTGTAGTTGTAGTTGTGTATTGTATTGTATTGTCTTGCATTGTGTATTGTGTATTGTGTATTGTTCAAAAAGGTTAACCCTCGTATGCAGACAAGACTGTGTTATACACACTTCTACGAAACATCCCTTTTAAAGGGATTTCATGTTCATATATATTGGTTGTGATTTCCTGTAAACTGGACACTACCCAAAGAATCAAAAAAGTAACCAAGTATGAAGATTACACAGAAGCTTGCCGACAGGCACAAGGAGAAGCCCGACAAGGCTACTTTTTCCTTTGAGTATTTTGTGCCAAAGACCACGCAAGGTGTGCAGAACCTGTATGACCGTATGGACCGTATGTACGAGGCGTCCTTGCCCGAGTTCATAGACATTACCTGGAACGCGGGCGGTGGCCGTCTGTCGCAGCTGTCGACGGAGCTGGTCGCGACCGCGCAGTCCGTGCTGGGTCTCGAGACGTGCATGCACTTGACCTGCACCAACATGCCCATCTCGCAGATCGACGAGGCGTTGGAGGATGCCTACAACTCCGGCTGCCAGAACATCCTGGCCCTGAGAGGTGACCCTCCTCTCAACGCACCAAACGGCTGGCAGCCCATCGAGGGCGGGTTCAACTACGCCAAGGACCTCGTGAAGTACATCAGGGCCAAGTACGGCGACCACTTCGATATCGGTGTGGCAGGCTACCCAGAGGGCCACCCAGAGGAGAAAGAGAGACACAAGGACCTCGTGTACTTGAAGGAGAAGATCGACGCCGGCGGAAGCTTCATCATCACCCAGATGTTCTACGACGTCGACAACTTCATCCAGTGGTGCCACGAGGTCAGAGAGATGGGCATAGACGTGCCCATCATCCCAGGTATCATGCCCATTACAACTTACGCGGCCTTCCTGAGAAGAGCACAGTGGGGCCAGATCAAAATCCCACAGGCATTCCTGGACGTCCTCGAGCCAGTGAAGGACGACGACCAGTTGGTCAGAGACAAGGGCTCGGAATTGATCGTAGACATGTGCCAGAAGATCCTGAACAGCGGCTACGTCAAACACTTACATATCTACACTATGAACTTGGAAAAGGCTCCGCTGATCATCCTTGAAAAACTAGGCCTCTTGCCATCCGAAAGCGAAGTTAACGCCAACCCATTGGCTTCATTGCCATGGAGAAAATCCTTGAACCCCAAGAGAAAGAACGAAGAAGTTAGACCCATTTTCTGGAAACGCAGACCTTACTCTTACGTCGCTAGAACTTCACAATGGGCTATGGACGAGTTCCCTAACGGTAGATTCGGTGACTCGTCCTCCCCTGCGTTCGGTGACTTGGATTTGTGTGGCTCTACTTTGATAAGGCAATCGGGTAAAAAGTCCTTGGAGCTATGGTCAACACCTAAAACTATCGAAGATGTCTCACAATTGGTTATTAGCTATCTGACAGGCCAAATTAAATGCTTGCCATGGAGTGACACATCGCTAGATGAGGAAATTGACCCTATCCTTGACCATCTACTTGATCTGAATAGAAAAATGATTATCACAATAAACTCTCAACCTCAGATTAATGGCATTAGATCAAACCATAAAGTACATGGCTGGGGTCCTAAGGATGGCTACGTATACCAAAAGCAATACTTGGAGTTCTTGCTGCCAAATGAGAAGGTTGAAAAATTGGAAAAGCAACTAGCAGGAAATGAGATGCTGACGTACTTTGCTGTTGACAATAAAGATAATTTGAAGAGTAACCATCCAGATGGCTCCAAAGCAAATGCTGTCACTTGGGGTATTTTCCCTGGTAGAGAAGTTTTGCAACCAACCATTGTTGAGAAGGTCTCTTTCTTAGCCTGGAAGGAAGAATTCTACAGAATCCTTGAAGAGTGGAAGTGGAACTTCCAAGAAAATAATGAGCTAAAGAGTGCAGAATTCATTCAACATATTATCGACAACTATATGCTTGTCAACATCGTTGATAACGACTATATCTCTTCAACCGACGAGATATACAATGTGTTAATAAACTTGTGAAGCAAGAACATAAACTATTACTGCTTCCCCAGTTGTAAAGCACTAAACGCTATTACACTGGTATGAAAAAAGGAAAAAAAAAACTTTCTGTATTTATGAGAAGTATTTCAACAATACTCGTCTTACCAAACCTTGCATTTTAACATTCAACATAGCATTAATTTTCTAATATTTCTTTGACTTTTCTGTATTAAAATAAAATCTCTATTTAGTAATTCCAAATTATAATTACTACCATTAACTATTTATATATTTACAATTCAAGAACCACAGCGTGCAGCCATCATTTTAGAGGGCAAAAAAATCAAAATGCAAAAGATGACCATCTTAAAATGTGGCTCCTTCATTTATAAACAACGAGGATTCATTGGACACACCCCAGCGCACGATCCTGCGTGCACTACTTAATGCTTGTTTCCTCGTCACTATACCATTATTAAATAGTAACAAGAGCTCAAATCTAGGAGAACACCACACCATCCCTAACATATTCACTGGCTCTTCAATAAAGGAATCATGGTCTGTGGTTTCCTCGCTGTTAGATTTCGCAGGTTCACTCCATTGTACAAAATTAACTAATGATTTATTAGATTGTGATGCAATTTCCTGGGCTATCGAGTTCTGTAGAGATTTGTAATAAAACTTGAGTTTTCTTTCATATAATGCCCTCTGCTCAGGTTCACTTGCGCTGGTAGATAATTGTGGCATAGTAAATTGTATGTGCTTGCTAGATTTGAATATGAAATGATGTACCAATGGTGCTGGAATATCTGTAATTGAGTATGGCTGCAATATGGAAGTCCTCAACTCCCTAATTATCTCATTGTTACGAGTAAGTTTAACCATCAACTCATCACAGTAAGATTTCATTTTGAAGAATGCATCCTTTTGACCACTTATTGCTACTAAAACTGGAGGATGACCAAAAAATTTGCTACTGCTTTTATCACCAGGATTCATTATTGTACGGATGTAGCAGTATAGGTAGCCGTTGGAATTAAATTTGGGGAAACATATTGGAATCCAGAGTTCTTTATCTGATTCCAAGTTATGAAACTGGGTTGCTATTACCAAAAACAATATTTGAAGGTCAACTGGATGTAATGTGTGAGACTTAGGCCGCAATACATTACAGAGTCTGTTATTAGAAGCAATGATGAATGAATATAATAAAGTTCCTCTAGGAAAGTCTTCCATTTTATTCAACTGGCTAGACATGATGGAATGAATCTTTGCTCTTATGGGCTTTTTTAGTTTCAAACATTGGAGTGAGTTGAGAGAAAATTCTGGGTATAATTTATCAGTAAAATTTGAACATATCTCTGACAGTGTTTCGAAATCGGTACTCTCCAAATGACTTCTTAAATCAAAATTATCTCTTTTCTGAAATAGTTTCGTCAATTGCTTACTTGTCAATGTGGATAAAACAAAAGAGTGTAAAAAATGCAATTGAGCTTCCAATTCATCTCGACTCTCATCCCTACATCGCGACATAGCTACATAAAAAATGGGATCCTTATTGCAAAACACAAATGTAATATTAGACTCCTTCGATGTGAAAGTCTTGATATTGTCCTCATTTGAAGTTTGAAAAAATGAGATAATCGATGTTAGCAAGCCAATATAGGATGCTGAGAACTTATCATTTTCATACATGGAGTATACTGGTTTTCCCGCGGACGTGAAGATGAAAAAGTTCTTCGTAATATCCTCGTTAGAATTCTTGTCAAAAATTTGAGGCATTTCATTTATCATAAATGGTTTTGATATTGCTCCATCGGTTGAATATATGCTCTCATTTAAAGACCGCATCAGGTCAAATTCCAAAGAATCATCGATGTGATCGCTTTCATTTTGAAAATTGGAGCTCATAACAGGTCTCAAACTAGCCAAAGACCTAGAATGAGAGACCATAGAGGCCGTCATGTCTATATTTTCAGCCCTGGAGCTCGATCGATCGTTGTCAATATGGTCAATACCATCTTGAGGGGTAGCAATATTATCATCGCTGCTTGTATGCGTAATAGACCCAACTTCTGTAGACTGCAAATTCACAGAAGTGGTAGCCTCGGACTGTGATGGGACATTGAGCAGCCAGTTAGAACTCTTTCGACTAAGCATCTAATCTGAGATACAGGGATGGCGATATAAGTAAAGGGTTGGTTATCGCAATGCGTTTATGACCATTGGTGAGTGAGTGTTCTACTATTCAACACAATACCATACAAATGGCGTTTTGAACAAGAGTACCAATCACCAGTGTAAAGTTCTGTGAATAATCCCTACCTATTCGGCTGGTATTCTAGTCAGAAGTTTTACTAAAAAGTATATGGCCAGCTTCATTTCACTGTTATTATTGGGATCATTAAATATATCATTGAACGGCAAAATGCTTATGTATATAGCTAAATATAACGTGACCAGTTAGTAATACTTTACGGGCACAAATACACATTTACACGAATATCACCTGACTAAATACATATTATAGTGATAATGTGACTGTTCAAGAGTACTAACATCCTTACACCACACACCAGAAACATCCTTGCATCCTTTTTGTACCATAATTGCCTAATGTGGTAATTTGTGTGGGCCAAACTTTGAAATTTTGAAAAAAAAATTGAAAATCTCAGTTTCTTCGTCTGCCAGAAGGTTGAAACTTTTCATCACAACCAAACAATTTTTTTTTTCACTTTTTATAAAGTTATAGGCTAGTTTGATAGTGTAGTAAGTAGTGTTTCTGGACTGTCTTTGTATTCAGCGCTAACTCACAGTCGTGTGCAATCCAACAGAATTTTATTCTTAATACATATTTGTCGATTGAAAGTTACCAACATCAACTTTCCGTGTTCCATTCCGACATTTTTTTATAAATAAGAAGAAATTCTAACAACAAACTAGAACAATGTCTGCTCCAGAAGGTCAACAAAGAAGAGGTGGTTTCGGTGGTAGAAACAGAAGAGGTGGTAACAGAAGAGGTGGTAGAAACACCGAAGAAAAGGGATGGGTTCCAGTTACCAAGCTAGGTAGACTAGTGAAGGCTGGTAAGATCTCTTCTATCGAAGAAATCTTCTTGCACTCTTTGCCAGTTAAGGAATTCCAAATCATCGACACCTTGTTGCCAAACTTGCAAGATGAAGTTATGAACATCAAGCCAGTTCAAAAGCAAACCCGTGCCGGTCAAAGAACCAGATTTAAGGCTGTCGTTGTTGTCGGTGACTCCAACGGTCACGTTGGTCTAGGTATTAAGACCGCTAAGGAAGTCGCTGGTGCCATCAGAGCTGGTATTATCATTGCTAAGTTGTCTGTTATCCCAATCAGAAGAGGTTACTGGGGTACCAACTTGGGTCAACCTCACTCTTTGGCTACCAAGACCACTGGTAAGTGTGGTTCCGTCACTGTTAGATTGATCCCAGCCCCAAGAGGTTCTGGTATCGTCGCTTCCCCAGCTGTCAAGAAGTTGATGCAATTGGCTGGTGTTGAAGATGTCTACACTCAATCCAACGGTAAGACCAGAACTTTGGAAAACACCTTGAAGGCCGCTTTCGTTGCCATTGGTAACACTTACGCTTTCTTGACCCCAGACTTGTGGACCGAACACCCATTGCCATTGTCCCCATTGGATGTCTACTCCGATGAGGCCTCTGCTCAAAAGAAGAAGTACTAAACGAATAGTAGAAAGTAATTTCTCATTCATGTATAACATTTTCAATAATTTTTGTACAATTTTATAGTTTTTAATACTTCATTCTTACCCACATCAAATTATAGATGCTGTTCACAATGTACTCATTCCATATTAAATATTTTGTTCTTGCAAGGTCTACTGGAATTACTAACACTTGGGACGGACCCATTTTGTTATCGCTCGTTTCCATTTTACCACCTTCATGGCTATTATTACTATCTACAAGTAGAGCTGCGCCCTCCTACAAATGCATGTAGCGTAATTTCATGAGCCTGTAACGTTTAATACTACACGGTTTAACCAAGAATTACTCCTACAGTTTTGCTAATGCGTCCACGTTAGACTTTCCATAATGTATAATACCATCACAACACATGCAAGACACCCAGCAACTAACGGCTGAAGAATCTACTTCTTACTTACAAGATTGACAACCATTTATTGCAAATGGTTTTTGTATAATTCTATTTATTTGTTTTTTAGCTTTTTGTTTTTGTTTTTTGTTTGTTCTAAATTAAATAATCAGATAATTTTGAATTCATTAAAAATACCAATAGAGTAACTATAATTTCGTGATAATGAGTGGTAATTCAGTTCATATCCATGTCTTGTTGAGGAGCTGCTTCGATGTTTGAACTATCAGGCAAAGCAAACACTCGGTTGGTTGTTTGAATACCCTGTGCTGGGAAGGCAAACTGTGCCTGGTTCTGTTGTTGGTCACCACCCTGAGGCTGTTGCTTCTTGTCTGGCAATACACGTCCCTCTGGATGTCTGAATAGGCAGGCTGCGTTCTTACACTCAACACCAAAACGACAATCTTCGTTGATTGGATGACCAAAGAAACAATCAATTCTAGTACAGTTAGCACCATCACGACACATAACGTGGGATTTAGCATGTCTGAACTTACAACGCTTGTTAGTACAATGGATACCATATTTACATTGCTCCAAAGATTTCTCAACAGGTGGACGTGCCATTGCTGGAGGTGCAGAAACCTTCTTAACAGTCATTGGCTTCACTTCTCTAATCTTTGACAAAGAGGAGTGGGCCTTTGTACATTGTGGATCTTCACAGGTTAAGTTGTTTGGACACCACATTAAGTCAATAACCTTAGCGTCTTCATTTGCAGGTGTTGGGTGACCAAATGGACACATTGGATTGGAACATAAAGTACCAAATTTACATAATACAATACCAGTCTGTACTGGCTTCTTCTTAGCGGCTAATAAAGCTAGCTTTCTTTGCTGGAACTCTTCACGAGTCTTCTCGATTTCTTTCATTAGTTCTTCATCTTCATTTGGATGCAAGAATTCACAAGTGCCTGGTGCCTTGGGACAGTTTGGATACTCGCTACACACCTTTGTTGGATGTGCATGAGGACATGATCTACCCAATGGACAATGAGGGAAAACTTTACAACGACCTTCTTTCTTGGTGCGCACAAAGTTTACATTTTGATCCTTGCCATCGACCATTCCAAGAGCACGGGCTAAAGGATTAAATCTATTATTGGTGTTTGCATTCTCGCGACTATTATAGGTGTTACGTAAACCACCCCTGCTAGCGCCACGGGCACCTCTACGAGATTTACCTACACCACCGCCACGGGATTGGAATTTGGGCTGGGTGTTAACTGCTTGGAATGCAGATTGTGGTTGAGATACGTCTCCGTTACCATTCTGAGTCGATGCATTAATAACGTCTTGAAATGCCGATACGGGTTGACTAGATTGCTCGGTTTGAGAGGTCGCATGTTGAGAAACCAGCATAGATCCTTGGCTTGGTTGTTGTTGTTGTTGCTGCTGCTGCTGTTGTTGCATTAATTGTTCTTGTTGCTGCTGCTGCTGTTGCTGCTGCTGTTGTTGATCGGGTATATTACCACCAGCACTCTGAGCATTCATCATCCTTATCTTATCGACAATGTTCTCTAAGGATTCACCTTGTTGCAATGCTTCCAATGCAAAGAAAGTTGTCTGGACAACATCCTGCAAAGCCTCAGGGGAAACAGAATCGAACAAGGATGATAACTCTTGTACTACTGATTCAACTGTACCACCGTTAACAATCAATAGAACGATGTATTCAGCGACATACGTTATGTCCTCGTTGAAGTTGGGAACACCTTTAAGTCTCTCAGCAACTATAACTTTCAGATTCTCAGTGTACTGCTCTTGCGACATAATTTTCACTATTTTCTAACCTCTAGGATTCAATTCAAATATGTATAATCCAGTTATCTTGCTCTCTGTTATGCTTCCGGAAACTGTGAAGCCATCGCAGCTTGTAACCGTCTGCCTTTTATACTTTTTCAGTTTTGCAGCGAAAAATTGAAAAATTTCACTCCGAACGCCACCAGCCGAATCAAAGACATTGCATACGGTTATAGATCATATGACTTATATCACAACAGGCTGATATAGTCTATCCTTAGGCTATAAACAGTATTCTATTTCCGAGTATATACTCTAATTATATCTACACCCATTATCCCAGTTATAAAAGTGGAACTACAGATTTTTATTTGTATTCTCCCTTTAAATTTTTTGTATTGTTGAGGCATGACTGTCAACTGATAATATAGATTGTACTCGAGGATACCACTTGGCTTATAAATTCATCAAAGTCATCATGCAGGAAGAGTTAAGGGATTGGTAGTTGTGGACTTTATAAACTAGCGTAAAGTTCCACGATGTGGATACAGAGATAGCAGTTCGTCGGTTCTTGACAGTTCTGCCTCTAGCTCTTTAACAATGTTTTCCAAATCCCAGTGATGTTCTGAGTATTTTGTGGCCAAGATATCCTTGTACTGTCTCCTTGCTCTTTCTCTGTGATCCATCAGCATTGCCATCAACGTGGGTAATGTGTCCTTTATGCAGGCCACACTGCCTGGAGATTCACGGTAACTGTATATCTGATCCGTCACATCGCGTAGCTCCCTAGTAACATCCATAAGGTTTTGTTGTACCTTAGTAAATAGCATAATCTCGGCAAGACCCGAGCCATCACCTTTATCCTGGTATATCAACCCTTCGCTACGGGTCTCATTTCCCCTAGTGGTCTCCGAATATTGTATATAAGTAGTCTTGTAGTCCATTGTGACGCAAATAATTTGAAACTATTCAAGTAAATTAGGTTAGCAGAACTTGATGGTATAGTACGGTAGATAATACAAACCGGTTATTGTCCTTATATAATACAGGCGAGCAGCTCCAAATGATTCCCCCACATGTTTTAAATTCCCGCACCGATGCTCTTCATATATGTACGAATACGGGGAATGCTGATCCCATAAGTATGGACGATGACTCAGCACATGACTAAGTGACTACCTATATCAAGACTTATAGGTACAGGTTATGGTATCATAGAACCAATCTGCCTTTTAAATGTCTTAAATATATTGTTTTATATCGTATTACATAATTCTATCAAACCAAACTATAGTTGCCTTCTCATGGTATTTCAAGTTCAGGCCTAGTATATATACTCAGTATGGCGAAAAACATATGACCGTCATATTCTCAGCATTATTTCTTCTTGCTTTTCTTTTTATCCTTACCTTTCTTGAGTTCCTTCATTCTTTCTACCTTCTCTTGGATTCTTTCCAATGAAAGCTTGACATCACCCTTTTGGAAGTTGTCTAGATCGTAATATGCCGGTGCCAGTTCGATCAACCATTCAGGTCTTACCGAGGTGACTGTCCTAATATAATTCTTGGATGTAAGCACAAATTCATTGTAAATAACCCACTCTGCATCGTGGCCCAACACCGTACTTGGGTGGATTAATACGTCCTGGTTATCCTTAACTGTAATGTAACCCTTACCACCGGATCTCTTCTTCGCGACTTGCATAAAGAAACCAGCAGCCAGTGCCTTCCTGATGTTGTCAAAATATTGAGGGCTCTCATAATCAGTAGTGTTTAGCTCTAAGTTATGACGTATCATTAGTCTTTCCAACTGTGAACGGATGTTATCAGCTGCCGATAGGGATCTGTAATTCAAGTAATGGTCACGACACCACTTATTGATACCGTACTCATACGCTTCGTCTGACTTGAAAGCATGGTAGACATTTAGAAGAGTAATGTGGTCACCATCCGGGTGAGCAAAAATGTTCTTGGCGTCATCAGCACGCTTCTTGTCCTTAGATGGACGGATGAATACATTAGGAACAGAAAGCATAGCAACAATTGTTAATATCTCCTGGGAACACTTGAATTCAAAAGCACCAATTAGCATTACAGCCAGCATTGGATCCAATGGGAATTGTGATGCAAGTCTACCTAAGGCGGTCAGATTACCTTCGTCATCAAGACAGGCAAGATAATTTAGTTCTTCCAACGCTCTCATCATTGTCTCTGGAGCTGGTGGGTCCATGAAATCGAAATGGACCAAGTCATCGATACCTAGTTTCTTTAACTCCAAAACGGTTGATGACAAGTTTGAACGTAGAATTTCTGGGTAACTTTGTTCAATAAGCTCCTTTTGAAATGCTTCTTCAGTATATAGTCTGAAACACTTACCTGGTCTAGTACGACCTGCTCTACCAGCTCTTTGTTGAGCAGAAGCCTTAGAAATTGGTGAAACCAACAAAGATTCGACCCTTATTCTAGGATTATACACCTTTTGTTTTGAGAAACCTGGGTCAACAACATAAACAATACCGTCAATGGTCAACGATGTTTCTGCAATATTTGTGGAAACGACAACCTTTCTACCAGGTCTACCATTATGTGATTCAGGTGCAGGTTCAAAAATTCTTTGTTGTTGATGAGGTGGTAATGAACCGTATAGGGGATAAACCGAAAGTGGCCCGCAGCCTTCTTCTCTAACCAATTGATCACCTTCTAGAGATATCTTCCTAACTGCGTCTTCAATTTCATCTTCACCAGTTAAGAAGAGAAGTATATCACCAGCTTCCTCTGTAGCATGAATTTGCAAAACAGTACGGATGGCAGAATCCAGGTAATCTCTTTGAAATTCTGGAGTATAGTACAATTCAACTGGGTATGTTCTACCTGGAACGGCCAGTAAAGGAGCGTTATGGAAGTAGTTTTGGAATTTTTCGGCATCTAAAGTAGCAGACATGACAATAATCTTCAAATCAGGTCTTCTTAACACAACTTGCTTGATCAAACCCATTAAAATATCTGTTGCCAAAGTACGTTCGTGCGCTTCATCTAGAATAATACATGAGTATCTCTTTAGGTCATGGTCCTCCATAGCTTCTCTCAATAACATACCGTCTGTCATATATTTCAATATAGTCTTGTTGGAGGTCTTGTTTTCAAATCTGATAGAGTAACCAACCTCTTCACCTAACTTGACATCCATTTCTTCAGCAACTCTTTGTGCAACAGACATTGCAGCAACACGACGAGGCTGGGTACATGCAATCTGAGTGTTTTCTAAGTGGGGCATCTCATCGAACAATACAAATTGTGGGATTTGAGTGGTCTTACCGGAACCAGTTTCACCAACAAAGACCATAATCTGGTTCTCCTGGTAAATCTTTAGAAACTCAGCTCTCTGTGCATGAACCGGAAGATCTTTTCTCACTTTCAGAATACCAAAGTATTTCTCACTGAATTGGTTACCTGTGAATGGGTTGATTTTACCAGTCTCTAACTTGTTAGCCTGTTCAACAGTAGTCTTGTGACGTACTAGGCCGTTAAACTCGCCCGCATCATGATGAACAAGTGGTTCCTCCGGTGGAATAGGGTGCTTCTTTGTCAAATCCTCGGCTATCTCAGCTGCATGTTCGGGAATCGAGGTTGCAACTGGATCAGCATGTTCATGCTGCGAACCTGAAAATCTTCTCTTAGAACCCATTGTTATGTGTCCTTATTTCTTGTGTTTAATACAACTTCCTATTCAACTTCCAGTAGAAAGATACACTGCTACTAATAGACAGTTCAATTATCATATAACAAGCCAATACTACAGTTCACTATTGCAAAAGTATATATTTTGAGATGCTCATCGCAAATTTTCCCAAAATTTTTCACGAAGACTTCACTTCGCCCAAAAAGAAAGAAGTCCAACTGGAGCAAGGGCTATTCCACTATCGTTAAACTGCCATTAGAGTAACCATTAGCAACTATTTGCACAATTGGTGGACTACTCCTAGTCTTGTATTACTATTTGTAATTGCTCTACCTTTTAAACTTTTAAATAGGCTGTTTTTGCTATCCATTCAATAGCGCTTCTAAAACTGCACCAGACAAAGTTGTACTGACAAAGGGTAATGTCTGCAAGGAAAGCACTGTATTACGCCTATTGTGTTGGAGGCTCCGCAAAGGAGGCCATTAAAGAGTCAATTCAATTTGGAGGAAAATCTGCCAAGCAATACGTTAATACGTCCATTGTTTTGAGACCTATCTTATCACAATTCCAATGGTACCACGATCCTGCTTGGGAAGAGGCTAAGAGTCTATCGAAGTCGCTTCGGAACGGCCAAACCCATGTCAAACACAGCAACAAAGCTGGTGTGAGACACTATTCTACTTCATCGAGGAGAAGTATCCAGGTATGTTTTCATTGATAAGCATAACAACTTATCGTACTTTATATCTTAACTCCAGAATTCATCTAATGTATGTGAACTCGATCGGATATTGATGGCAAAACCGCTGTATATATAATGCCTATCTGGCTTAGACACTTTGTGTTACATTTTTTTGAGCATCAATGTGGTTATCAAGAAATATAATCTCAATGATTGTTTAGTAAGGGATATTAGCGTTAGTTGCAGGTTCAACTGACGTGGTCATGAAACAAATAGAACAAACATTTTTGTATCCATAGGTGTATTCTACTAACGTTAATATAAATGAGATAAACCATTGCACCTATGACCCCTTTCTATCCGTATACACAGTTCCATTTTTGCAGTCACTTAGAGTCTTTTTATACTGTTATTCAAATGAACGTAAAACTAACAATCAAATATCATATTTTTGCTATAACTCTTTATTTCATTTGCATAAATTCTTATGTGTGTGTAATAATTATATGGCAATTATGAAGCTTATAATAGAAACCTACAAAAGAGCTAACTGAGGAAGAGCGAGAGAAACTTGCTAATGAAAGAAGTTCACAAGTGCCAGCGTCAAGAATATCACGTTTATTCCACTATGGTTCTTTGGCAGCAGGTATCGGTATGAATGCAGCAGCGGAAGGTTTATCACAGGTATCCAAGGGCCAATCGCCCAACTGGAAATCCCTGATCTTATCCGAGAGCAACATCGACAGAATTACAAAGAAATTCTCCCAAATGAGAGGTGCTGCTCTCAAAATAGGCCAAATGATGTCTTTCCAGGACGAAAAAATACTGCCAAGGGAATTGTATGAGATCTTATCCCGGGTTCAAAACAGCGCCAATTATATGCCCAGAAGACAGCTAGAAAAAGTCATGACAAAAGAATTGGGTGATAATTGGGAGGCAAAATTTAAATCTTTTGATAAGATTCCAATAGCAGCTGCTAGTATTGGCCAAGTTCATAATGGTGAACTGCTAGACGGTACTAAAATTGTTGTTAAAGTACAATACCCAGGTGTTAAGGACTCTATTGATTCTGATTTAAACAATCTGCTTCTTCTGCTAACTGCTTCACGTCTTTTACCTAAAGGTCTTTTCCTAGATAAGACAGTTGCAAACGCCAGAACTGAATTAAAATGGGAATGTGACTATATAAGAGAAGCAAAAGCTTTGCAAAGGTTCGAACTTTTGCTAAAGGACGACCCGGTATTTGTTGTGCCCCATGTATATGAAGAATTTACAACTGAAAATGTTCTCACAATGTCCAGAATGGAAGGTACTGAAATAATGAACTTGAAGAATGAAAGTAACTCACAAGAAATTAGAAACTTTATTTCTGAAAATATTATGAGACTATGTTTGGAAGAAATTGCAGTCTTTGAATTCATGCAAACTGATCCAAATTGGGCGAACTTCTTGTATAACGCAAAAACAAACAAGATCGAGCTACTTGATTTCGGCGCTTCTAGACCATTCCCCTCAGATTTCATTAAGAAATATAGAAAATTATTAACATATGCTACTCAAGAAAATCGAGCAGGTGCGTATGAAATGTCCAAAGAACTTGGCTACCTAACTGGTCTAGAATCCCAAAGTATGAAAGATGCTCATGTAGATAGTGTTATGACTCTTGGTGAACCTTTCAGAGGGTCTGTTGAAGATGTATTTGATTTTGCTAACCAGACTGTCTCCGACAGAATCAGAGGAAATATCGGTCTAATGGTTAACGAAAGACTATGCCCCCCACCAGAAGAAACATATTCATTGCACAGGAAGTTCAGTGGTATATTTCTTTTATGTGCAAGAATGGAGGCATCGGTACATTGTGCAAAGCTTTTCTCTAAATATTTTGCATTGAAGGAATGAATCATTTAAGTTGATTGGTTTTCTTACTCATTAGTAAAAGGGGAAGATTCAAAGATGAGTGCACCACAGGAGTGCATTAATTTGAGTCTACTACCCTGATTTTGTTACTGTTTATAGAACGTTATATTTTCACTCTTGTATATTGTTTTTTTTTTATGAAGTAATAGTTTTCTACATGTTTTACTTGTAAGGGCGATCGTATTCTAGAAATCTGAGCATCAGAAGGTGAGACTAGATGAATTCAATCAGCCAATGATACGTTTAGCCATATGAATTACTAGCATGTAATAGAAGCGAAATTGTAACTAAAACTCGCACACAACATCTACATAGAACACCTCTTATTGCATTCAGTAGGGTCCAATCCAGTGCCTTAAATTAACAAATACCGCACCAAAGCAGGTATTGCTGTGCTTAATAAATTCCACACCCCTATATATCGATTTAAGTTGAACATTAATTTAGCCAATTACCGATGACTTCATCAACCTAAAATTCCTCATCGAGCATCCCGGCAATATCCTATATTCGTAGTGACTTCAAAGCCTTCTCACTATAGAATGATCGACGATGCCCAAATAGAGGGATTTACGAGTACGGTATTCTCACTTTGCACAGAAAAGTATGTACATTTTGAAAGGGCAACATTCTTTTGCTGTGTGAATAAAGATAGGATCGGAGGACAATGGGGATTGGATCCTAGGGACTCTGCTCTTTCTTAGATTGACAACCCTTTTCTGAACGATATCATCGAGGAGTGAGCTTTACTGTAGTGACACATTGAGGGTGTTGTACTCTATAGAAAACCGTGAGGACATGGATTTGCGATTTTTTATAATATAAGCTTGTAATACAGTGCCAAGACCCCTATACTAAGCAATGCCTGATACGGTTACGTTAGTGAGAACAGTGGTTAGATCCTACCCAGAGAATGAGCAGTTGCATCAGTAGATTACCAAGTTGGTTGTTCTGGACCTGTTTGTTGCAACTTAACTTTTAACTTACTTCGGTAGCGGGTCCTAAACGTTAGGATAACTCTAAAAAGAGCAACAATATCCAGCCATGTTTTTAGATCATTCCCCTTTTCTTAATCGGAAAAGTCTTCTTTATGCATTCCATTACACCGACAATATTTTCATATATAAAGATAGATCAAAATGAGCTGAGTCAGGAGCTGATAGTTTTATTTTCTCCATTTCTCTCTTCTAAAATATACCAGGGAGCCATCCATTTTGGAGTGGCTCCCTCAGAATCGGATAGTCAGAGGTATAATACCTCTTGGAAGAAATTCCTTCCCTCTTTCGAGCGGCTAAAGGAATTACTTTGTACTATATTTGTGGTTTACTTATTGAAGATATACCCTAGACGATACATTGGCTCTAACGAAAACCAGTGATAGATTTTTTTAATGGCAGCTGCAAATGGAGTGGCCAATATAATTATTGGCGGGCAGGTACGGAGCCTGTTCCATTGCATTACGCACAGTGAAACCACGGAGGGTTGATAGAAATGTGCATTGCATTCGGTATCAAAGTTTGAATCATGCAAACTTTAGACTTATCTAACGAAGGAAATAAGCTCACAGTGGCTGTAGTCTCCTCTGATAGTATGTAACCATATCACATGTGAACATGTAAGATAAGTAATGATAGACCTTAATAAATATATTAATGTAACTTTTGTGAATTATTAAACCTTTTAATCGAACAGGAAATATTAAGAAACATAGAGAATTATACTGTAGTCGCTGTTATTATAGTTTAATAATGAAAAGTCTACTTTACTGCGTCAGTATTATTACTATTCAATTGCAACTGTCAAGAAGCAAAAAAAAATATAAATGAAACGGACAGGAATTGAACCTGCAACCCTTCGATTGCAATCATGAATTCCGAGGAAATCCCAGAGTTTAACTGGAGTCGAAAGCTCTACCATTGAGCCACCGCTTCATCTATTTGTTGTGAATTTTTGCCACGCAAGATACTGTACTACATCAAATTTGTTGAAAAAATATGTCGTACACAACTATGTATATAACATAGCCGAAACAAACCTTGAATTTAACCAGCACGAATAGTAATAACATAAGTCATACAAAACACTGTACTTTGTATTCAGAGTTGCATTGGTACTGGATTCAAGGTGTTAAAGCAGTGAGAGTTCGCTATTAGTTGATTGTCCTTTGTGGTATCATTTGGTATTGTTCGAATACCAAGAAAATTACTGCGAAACTGATACGTATATTGGCTAGGATTGAATATCCATAATTGCAGATAGCAATTTTTGAACACTTGCTTTCATAGCTCTGCTACACGAATAATTAGCTAAACAATGAGCATGTCACAAAAAGCAAAAACAATAGATGATCAAAATGAGGATGCGAGTGCATTGCAACAGTCCTTCACCATCTGGTCTCCCCAGGACACAGTACGAGATGTTGCGGAGTCCCTGGGTCTGGAAAATGTCAACGAGGAAGTGCTGAAGGCGCTTGCGATGGACGTCGAGTACCGTATACTGGAGATTA